>MLJW01000032.1_pt1 | contig 202717 bp, 175 predicted proteins | sample 888231 | NCBI WGS metagenome assembly MLJW01 (sample SAMN05788063, study PRJNA343431) | mine drainage metagenome | isolation source: sample collected from the inflow into an acid mine drainage treatment plant... | place: Germany: Lusatia, lignite mining district | reverse complement strand
CTTCTGCTTCGCTGCGTTTTAATTTGGCAAGTGTTCCGGTAAATAAAAATGTTTGTCCAGCTAACCCGCCTGCAGCAACGGTTCCACGCTTTTCGTTTTTAAATTGTAATCCTGCTTTTTCTAATTCATGCAGCATATCAATATTCTGCTGATTACGGAAAAACTGAAAAATACTTTGTGCCACTTTTACACCAACATCTTCCAATTCTTTTAATTCTTCTTCCGATTTATTTTGAAGATCGAATAAATGTTCAATGGCATTGGCCAATGTTTTTGCAGTGGTTTCGCCAACAAAGCGAATGCCCAATGCATAAATCAACCGATGCAATGGTTGTTGTTTCGAGGCTTCGATGGCAGCTTGTAAATTATCGATCGATTTTTTTCCAAAACCTTCTAATTTTCCAACAGCACCAAAGTCCAAATGATAAATTCCCGGAATATCTTTCAACAATTTCAATTCATAAAACTTACGGACATTGGCTTCGCCAAAACTTTTAATATCCATTGCATCTTTGCTCACAAAATGTATGATGCGTTCCACCACCTGCGCCTCGCATTCAATGTTGATGCAACGCCAAACAGCTTCTGTTTCTTCCTTAAATAATTTGCTATTACAAACCGGACAATATTTTGGGAATTCAATCTCTGCTTCAGTCCCATCGCGAAGTTCGGGTAATGATTTTACAATCTGCGGGATCACATCACCTGCCCTTTCAATTAAAACAGTATCGCCAATTTTCAGGTCTTTTTCTTTAATATAATCTTCGTTATGAACAGAAATACTCGACACAGTTACACCGCCAATGGCAACAGCATTTAATTTGGCAACAGGCGTTACCGCACCCGTTCTTCCCACCTGAAATTCTACATTAATTAATTTTGTTGTTGCCTGCCGGGCTTTAAATTTAAATGCAATGGCCCATCGCGGGTGATGTGTTGTCATGCCCATTTTTTCCTGCAATGCAAAATCATTCACTTTCACTACCATGCCATCAATTTCGTAAGGTAATGTATCACGCATTTCTTCAAAATCGTGAACATGTTTTATTACTTCATCAATTCCATTCACTACTAATTTTTCTTTTTGAGGAGAACGAAAACCGCATTCCCATAAGAGTTGCAATGTTCCTGCATGAGTGTTTAGTAGATTGGCGGATGACGGATGACGGATGACAGATTCTGTTTTTTTACTGTCATCTGTCATCTTAATTCTGTCATCTTTTATAAAGTAACTAACATGATATAAAAACGCTTCCAAACCTCTTCTTGCCACTTCTTTCGGATCTTTCATTCTTAAACTTCCGCTGGCTGCATTGCGTGGATTTGCTAACGCTGATGAACCCTGTTCAACCAGCCAATCATTATATTTTGCAAAAGATTTTTTGCTCATCAACACTTCACCACGAATTTCAATTTGCTGAATGCCATATTCTGAAAACGGCGCTGATAAAGGGATTGAGCGGATTTGTTTGATGTTGTTGGTAATGTCTTCGCCTTCCACACCATCGCCACGGGTAGCTGCACGATCCAATAAATCGTTTTCATAAATCAATGAAATGCTGGCACCGTCAAACTTTGGTTCGATGCAATATTCAATACTGTTTAATCCGGTTAACTCTTTTGCTTTTCTGTCCCAATCAATCAAATCATCTGCATTATAACTGTTCTCCAAACTCAGCATCGGCACTAAATGTTGTACCGTTTCGAAACTATCATTTAAACTGCTGCCAACACGTTGTGTGGGAGAATCTTTCGTAACAAGTTGCGGATTTTCTTTTTCAATCTTCTCCAATAATTTATATAACCGGTCGTATTCGTAATCACTTATCAAAGGATCATTCAGCACATAATATCTGTATTCGTGAAAACGTAAAACTTGTTTAAGGGAATCAATTTTTTGAGAAATATTTTTTTCTTCGGTTGATTGTAACAACTGATTGGTTAATTGATTTAATTGTAAGATTTGATTGGCAGAATACATATTAAAATTTAGGCCATAAAATTAATGCTGCAAATAATGTAACGAAGATTAATTAAATCTACGGCGAAAAAAATTTATTATGTAAAATGTACACGTTTAAAAAATTACTGTACCTTAACTTTCATATTTTAGTTTATCCTTGCAAAAAAGAGTATCAATTTTTGATTGCCATGACGAAAAATGTGTTTGACAAACCCTTAGCAAAACCTGAAGCTCATTTGATAAAAGATGCCGGTAAATTAGTTGCGTCTTATCCTAAGGTCCCCATTACGGTTGACTGTGTGATTTTTGGTTTTGAAGAAAACGAATTAAAAGTTTTATTGATCAGAAGTGATCTGGAAATGTACAAAGGCCTGTGGAGTTTATTGGGCGATAATGTAAAGAATAATGAAGAGCTGGATACGGCTGCCTATCGTGTTTTAAAGGAAAGAACAGGAATGAATGATGTGTATCTCGATCAGGTTAGGGCATTCAGTCATCCGCAGCGACATCCTGCCGGGCGTGTAATTACGGTGGCGTATTGTTCGTTATTAAATATCCAGCATCACGAATTAAAAATTTATGCAAACGAATTGCACTGGCATAGTTATTCTTCCATAAAAAGTTTAGCTTTCGATCATAAAGCAATTTTGGATACCTGTTATAAATGGTTACAGAAAAGAATCCAGGAACATCCGCTCGGGTTTAATTTATTACCCGATAAATTTTCTTTACGCGAATTGCAAAATTTATACGAAGCCATTTTGGGTGTTAGCTTAGACAGAAGAAATTTCAGAAAGAAATTTGCATCAATGGATTTATTGATTGATGTTGGTGAGATGGAAGAGAATGTTCCGCATCGCCCCGGGAAATTATACAAATTCAATTTCGAGAAATACGAGAAGAATAAAAGAAAATGGATCGGCATCGACTTTTAAATGCTGTCGCCTTCTACCAAAACAGATTCCTGAATTAATTCTTCGGTTGATGTATCATCGGCCATGCAGGCCAGCATCCTCGAAAAGGCCGATTTGCCTAATTTATATCCGCTTGTCTCAACATAAGTAATTTCAGGCGAAAAAAGTTTTGGGAAAAATCCATTGCTTATTGCAATGATGGCAATATCATTTGGTATTTGCAAATGCAGTTCCTGCGTGGCTTTCATTACACCGGTTAATATTTCATCACTCATACAAAAAACCGTATCGGGTTTGCTTTTTGACTGGCAATATTGTTTGCTGATGTTTTTTGCTTCGTCGGAAGAATGAGCATACAGGATGTTTAATTTCACAGTATTTGCTTTTTTAATAAATACCGATTCGAAGGCTTGTAATCTTTTTTGTGTAATAGAAAGATCTTTATTTCCGAAAATGGCCAAAACATTTTTCTTTTTTTTCTGAATGATTTTCTCTGCTGCAATGATTGCTGCTTCGCTATCGGCAACACAAACTTTATTGCAAGAAATTTCTGATGGAACTTTATCAAAGAAGATCACCGGCGTATTAAATTCACTTAAACGCAAAAATGGTTTGATATCTTTTGTTTCAGGTGTGATACAGACAAATAATCCCATCACCCTGTTTTGGCGGCATAGTTTTAAATTCTCGGTTTCAATTACAGGGTCATCGCCCGATTGTAAGATCATCAATGTATAACCATGCAATCTGCTTTCTTCTTCCACTGCAGAAATAAAGCTGTCGTAAAAAAAATTGGAAATATGCGGAACAATTAACCCAAATACCTTGCTTTTGCTTGTTCTTAAATTAATGGCATTAGCGTTGGGTTCATATTCAAGCGTATCGGCCAGTTCAATAACTTTTTTCTTTGTGTTTTCAGAAATGTCGGGATGATTTTTTAATGCCCTTGATACGGTTGAAATACTTAAGCCAAGTACCTGCGATATTTTTTTAAGCGTTGTTGTGGTCATATGGTTTGCAAAATGGCAGGATAAGTTAACACGAGTTTTGGATACAAAAAATTAAAAATTAAATAGTAAGTGATGTCTTTAAGGCCGGAACAATTCTACCTGAATCATGTTTGACAGGTAACAGATTAGGAGTTAACCCACATTACTCCCACAACAAACCCACATTACTCCCACAACAATGTGGAGTAATGTGGGTTTGATATAGCTTTATTCTGGTGTAAATGCGAACCTGTTACCTGTCAAACAAAAAACACCTCTTAACAATACCAAATGGAATTGATGTAATCTTATTATGTACAAAATAAAATAGGGATAACAATGGAACAGGGCAATTGCTGTAATATAAATATGGAAATAAAAAGCGTTATTTTCAGCAAAACATGACAAAAGTCATGAAAACTTTTCCACCGCAACCATTTTCGCAAACGTTTGCATTGGCAATTTGTTAAATAAATTAACTTCATGTGCAGCATTTACAATAGATTTGATGCCATTAATCGAACAGAAATTTTAACAAAAGGTATGGATTGATCTTGTTTTTAGACAAATGAGATTTTTGAAATACGTTTTGTGATCTGTATTTGTTTGTTTATTTATCTTAACACTAAACGTTTGTTTATGAACCTATCGACACTTGCCAAAGGTATGTTATACCTATGTCTGGCACTATTCCTCTCCACAACGGCATTAGCCCAAAACAAAGTAGTAACCGGTAAAGTTACTGATTCAAAAACAGGATCGGGTATTCCAAGCGTTAGCGTTTTAGCTACCGGCGGTTCTGCAAAAGCAGGAACCAAAACAGCTGATGATGGAAGTTTTAAATTTACTGTTCCATCAGGCACATCAAAATTGGTATTTACATCTGTTGGCTACGAAAAAGCTGAAGCGGATGTAAGAAATCAATCTGATGTGAGTGTTTCAATGAAAGCAACAACCGACCAATTAAGCGATATCGTTGTAATTGGTTATGGTACAAGAAAAGTTAAAGATGCAACAGGCTCTGTTGTTTCTTTGGGAGAAAAATCTTTCAATAAAGGGGTAATTGCTTCACCCGAAGAATTATTTCAGGGACGTACAGCCGGTGTAACGGTTACACCAGCAAGTGGTGAACCCGGAGGTGCTATTAACATTAATATCAGGGGTACAAGTTCTGTTACAAGTGGTAATGGTCCTTTGTTCGTTGTAGATGGTATTCCTTTAGACGGAAGTTCTACCAACGGAACAATGAGTGGTGTTGAAGGTTCTTCTACTCCATCAAATCCTTTGGCATTTTTAAACCCTAACGATATTGAAAACATTAGTATTCTAAAAGATGCTTCTGCTGCTGCCATTTATGGTGCAAGAGCTGCTAATGGTGTTGTATTGATTACTACTAAAGGCGGTAGAGGCAAAGGAGCGTTTACCTTTAGTGTAACAACAAGTAGTTCAAAACCTGCAAGCCGATATGATCTATTAGGTGCTCAGGACTTTTTATTGGGGGTTAAAAAAGCTAATATCGATGCCGGTACAGACCCAAATACTGCAGCTGCAGCCGTACAGGTAATTGATAAAGGAGCTAATACTAATTGGCAGGACCAAATATTTCAAACTGCTATATCTCAGGCGTATAATTTAGGCTGGGGTTTTTCTAAGAAAGGAACTTCACTTCGTTTAAGTGGATCTTATGATGATCAAAACGGTATTGTTAAAACAAGTAATCTTCAAAGATTAACCGGACGTGCTAACTTCTCTCAAAAATTTGCACAAGACAAATTGAAATTTGATGCGATCGTTTCTTATTCAAACATAAAGAAACAATATCCGCCAATTACAAATAATGCAGGTTATCAGGGAAGTTTGATTGGTGCAGCTATTGCATTTAATCCGACTTATCCGGTATATAATGCTGACGGAACATTCTTTGATCCTTTGGATGGTAACAGAAACCCGGTAGAAATGCTGAATTACTTTACCGATAAGGATAACACTGATCGTTTCTTAACCAATTTAAGTTTGAGCTGGTATATCACTAAGAACTTAACATATAAAGTAACATTTGGTTACGATAATGCTAAGAGTGTTAGAACTGCTTTTGCTGATCCACGTTTAAGTCCTAATGGATTTGGTGGTACAATGACCTATGGTAATCTTGGTTTAAACAACCCGATTAATGGTAATGGCAGAGGTACTCAACAAAACAGAACAGTTTCTTCAACTTTGATTGAGCATACCTTGAACTATGATAAGACATTTAAAAATAATAGCCATTTAACTGCTATTGGAGGTTTCTCTTATCAATCAACAACCAACTACGATAATAACTGGCTTTACTGGGGACTTGCTACACCTGTAGTTAATGCTACTGATGTGTTTAACAAGAGTCTTGGTAACTTTAAGAATAGTATTTGGTGGCCAGGTGATAGCAGTAAATATGAAACACAATCTTATTTTGGTCGTGTAGAATATAGCATAAAAGATAAATATTATTTTACCGGAACAGTGAGAATTGATGGATCTTCAAAATTCGCTAGTGGAAATAAATATGGTACATTCCCTGCCTTTGCTGCAAAATGGAAGGTATTGAATGAAGATTTTGCTGCTAATTCTTTAGGTAAAATATTCAGCGACTTTAGCTTAAGGGTTAACTACGGAAGTTTAGGTAATCAAAATATCCCACCATATTCTTCTTTAGCATTACAACAAACCTTAACAGGTAATACCACTGTTCTTACAAACTCAAATCCTAATTTAACCTGGGAAACTACTACCACAACAGGAGCAGGATTGGACTTTGCTTTATTTCATAACAGATTGAAAGGTACTTTCGATTATTATCATAAATCAACAAACAACCTTTTATTCTTAGCGTCTTATCCTCAACCTGCGGCTTCTGCCAACAGATGGGTTAACTTCCCTGGTAACGTCATAAATACCGGTGTTGAACTTGGCTTAGATTTTCAGGCAATCAGAAGGACTAAAGGTTCATTCAGCTGGGATATCAATTACAACATGACTTTCATGCATAATACTGTAACAAATTTTGGTTCTAATTTTTACCAAACAGGTGCAGTTAACGGACAAGGATTATCTGGTGCTTATGCTCAGGCAATTGCTAATGGTCAATCTTTATTCGAATGGTTGATGCCTGTATTCCAGGGCTTCGACGGAAACGGAAATGCCCGTTACGCAAAGGGTGCAGCTAACCAATATGTAGGAAGCGCATTACCAACATTTACTGCCGGTTTAACCAATAGCTTTACTTATAAAAGATGGAATGCAAGTTTCTTCTTCAATGCAGTAAAAGGCAATTATATTTACAACAATACAGCTAATGCCCTTCTATTAAGAGGTAGTTTAAAAACAGCGCACAATGTTACTTATGCAGCTGCAAATGCACCTGAAGATCCAATCAATCCGGGCAGCGTATCTACACGTTTCTTAGAAAAAGGCGATTTTATCAGATTATCAAATGCCAGCATTGGTTATTCATTTGAAATTAAAAGAACCAGTTTCATCAAGTCTTTAACAGCAACATTATCCGGACAAAATCTATTATTGATCACTAAGTATAGTGGTTTGGATCCTGAAGTTAACATCGATCACAATATTGGTGGTGTTCCTTCTCGTGGATTTGATTATGCAGGCTATCCAAAACCAAGAACAGTTTCTCTTGGTATCAATGTTGGATTTTAATTTAAAAAACTAAAATGAATTTTGTCATGAAAACAATAAAAACTAATCACTTATTCATTCCTCTTCTAGCTCTGTTAACGAGCATCGGAATGTCGTCTTGTTCAAAGCTTGATGAAACCGTATATGGCACCATGAGTATTGCACCTCCTTCAAATGGCGCTCAATCACCGGGTAGTTTGGGCGGTGTGTATAATCAGTTAAATGGTCTTGCTACCGATCAGGGAGACTGGTTCGGTATGAACGAACATAGCACCGATGAATTATTAGGCCCAACACGCGGTACCGACTGGGATGATTTTGGTACCTGGCGCAGATTGCATTTACATACATGGGATGGTACGCATAACCAAGTAGTAAATACATGGAATATTTTAAATGGCGCTGTATTTCAGGCTACCTTATTAGCTGAAACAGCATCGGGACAAACAAAAGCTGAAGCACAATTCTTAAGAGCATTATTCGCAACTTATGAAATTGATTTGTATGGTCAACTTCCTTACAGAGCTGCTGCTGATGGACCTGATAAAATTCCTGCAGTTAAATCTCGTGTAGATGCTACAGCTTTTATACTTTCTGATTTAGATGCTGCTATTGCCGCATTACCAAGCTATACAAAAGCAACCAGAAATAAAGCAACAAAAGAAGCAGCTGAATTTTTGGAAGCAAGAGTGTATTTGAACAAAGCTGTTTATACAAATGATCCTACAAAACCAGCAGGGCCATTCACTTTTGCAGCAGCAGATATGAATAAAGTAATTTCTTTATGCGATGCAATTGCCTCTAATTCTGCATTGGCAATCTCTCCAAATTATTTCGATAATTTTAAATGGGATAATGGATCAGCATCAAGCGAAATTATTTTCTCTCGTGAAAACTCAGATGGTATCAATGTAGTTTGGTTAACTTGTATGGGCAATCACTACAACCAAGCACCAAGTGGTTGGAATGGTTTTACAACTTTATCTGATTTCTACAATAGTTTTGAACCTAACGATACCCGCAGAGGCGGAGCTTTAGCGGGTTATACTGCAACAGTTGGTTCTACTGCAGGTTTCCAAATTGGCCAGATACAAGGGCCACAAGGCGGTACGATGGGTAATCCAATCGTTAACTTAAAAGACAGAAGTGGTAATCCATTGATCTTTACTCCAGATGTAAGCTTGTTCTTCTCAACCGAATCAAAAGGTATCCGTACAAATAAATATCCTTTGGATCCTGCAACAATTGGCGGCGGTGGATGGAGCAGCGGAAACGATTTTGTTTTCTTCCGCTTTGCTGATGCGCGTTTAATGAAAGCAGAAGCTATTTTAAGAGGCGGCACACCTACTGGCGGCGAATCTGCTTTATCAATTGTTAACGGTATTCGTGCCATAAGAGGTGCATCTGCTTTAACGTCTCTTGATTTGCCAACCTTATTGGCCGAACGTGGCAGAGAATTATATTTAGAAGCAGTAAGAAGAGATGATATGATTCGTTTTGGAGTATTCAATGCACCGGTTGGCGAAAGACCAACTGCATCTGATCCTTCAAGATGTGTTTATCCAATTCCTACAGTAGCTCTTTCTTCAAATCCTAATTTGAAACAAAACTTCGGTTACTAATAATAAATAGTAACGGCTTTGTAAAATTTATAATTTAATTAAAAGAGGTTGTATTATTTAATACAACCTCTTTTGTACTTTTAGCCATGCTCAATATTAAATCTCTCTCAGCGATTCTTTGTTTTTTACTCTTTACAGCATCTTGCCATAATTCAAAAAATGAGGATGCATTATTTGAATTGAAAAATAATACCGGTATTGATTTCAGTAATAAAATTCACGACAGCAAAGAAGCGAATATTTTTAATTACCGTAATTTTTATAACGGTGCCGGCGTTGCCATTGGCGATTTGAATAATGATGGATTAGCCGACATTTTTTTCACTGCCAATCAGGGCAGCAATAAATTGTATCTGAACAAAGGCAATTTTAAATTCGACGATATTTCGGCAAAAGCCGGATTCACTGATAAAAAACAATGGAGCACAGGTGTTGTTTTGGTTGATATAAATGGCGATGGCTGGTTAGATATTTTTGTTTGCAATGCAGGCAATATGATGGATTCATCACTACGCAAAAATCAACTCTTCATCAATAATCATGATCTTACTTTTACTGAGTCGGCAGAAAAATACGGATTAGCAAATACAGGTTATACCACACAGGTTTCTTTTTTTGATTATGATGGCGACGGCGACCTGGATTGTTTTATCGTTAATAACAGTCCCATTCCGGTTAATACTTTAAACTATGCCAACAAAAGAAGTTTGCCAGCAAAAGATTGGCCCGTTGCCGATTTTTTAAAAGGCGGTGGCGACCATTTATTTAGAAACGATAACGGGCATTTTACCGAAGTAACGTATCAGGCAGGCATTCACGGAAGTTTAATAAGTTTTGGATTAGGCGTAACCATTGGCGATGTGAATGGTGATGGCTGGCCCGATGTGTATGTATCGAACGATTTTTTTGAAAGAGATTATTTATACATCAATCAACAGGACGGCACTTTTAAAGATGAACTGGAAGACCGTGTTCGACACACCAGTTTAGCATCGATGGGTGCCGATATGGTTGATATTAATAACGATGGTTATCCCGATATTTTTACAACCGACATGTTGCCTTATGATAATTTTCGTTTAAAAACAACTACTTCATTCGATAATATTGATGTGTACCGCTTAAAAGAAAATTCGGGGTTCTATCATCAGTTCATGCAAAATACCGTTCAGTTAAATAATAAGAACGGTAAGTTTAGCGAGATTGCCAATTACTGCGGCGTGCCTGCATCTGATTGGAGTTGGGGCGGATTACTATTTGATGCCGATAACGATGGCTATTCGGATCTGTACATTTGCAATGGTATCTATCACGATCTGACCAATCAGGATTTTATTGATTTTTTTGCGAACGATATTGTTCAGAAAATGGTATTGTCCGGAAAGAAAGGCGAAGTTGATGAGATCATTAATAAAATGTCTTCAACGCCATTAAAAAATAAAGTGTATCGCAATACAGGTAAATTAAAATTCGAAGATGTTGGCGATAAATGGGGATTTACGCAACCATCATTTTCAAATGGTGCAGCGTATGGGGATCTGGATAATGACGGCGACCTGGACCTCGTTGTAAACAATGTAAACGAAACTGCATTTGTTTATGAAAACAAAAGCATCGAAAAAAATAAAAATAATTATATCGCATTTTCTTTAAAAGGCGAGGGTCAAAATACTTTTGCCATTGGCGCAAAAATTAAAGTATTCGTTGGCGATCAGATCTTAAGCAGAGAAATTATTCCGAGCCGAGGCTTTCAATCATCTTCCGATTATAAAGCCATCATTGGTTTAGGAAAAAATACAAAAATAGATTCTGCAAAAATTATCTGGCCCAACCGAACGGTTAGCAGTTATCAAACACTTGCAATTAACACGGTTCATAAGATTGATCAGGCAAAAGAAAAAACAATTTTATTTCATCCCGAAATAAAATCAACAAAACCATTATTGAAACAGGTAAAATCAAATTTCGATAAACATGAAGAAGACGATTTTATTGAATTATATACCGAAAGAAATATTCCCATCATGTTGTCGAAGGAAGGACCGCGAGCAACTGTTGGCGATGTGAATGGTGATGGATTGCAAGATGTGTATATCTGCGGGTCGAATGGCAAAGGCGGACAATTATATCTGCAAACAAAATCAGGGTCATTCATAAAAAAGCAAACAAAAGCTTTTATGGATGATGCGGCCATTGAAGGAACAAGTTGTTTGTTTTTTGATTGCGATGGTGATGGCGATCTTGATTTGTTTGTTGGTGCAGGTGGCGACAGGGCACTGCCCAATAGCAATGCTATGCAAAATCATTTATATAAAAATGATGGCAAAGGAAATTTTACTTCGGCAACAACTTTTAAAAATATAAATTCAAACACATCGGTTGTTCTTGCTTTTGATTTTGATGGCGACGGCGATCAGGATTTATTTATAGGCGGCCGAAATGTTTCGTATCGTTATGGCACCAATGCCACCAGTACTATTTTAATGAATGATGGCAAAGGGAATTTTACTGATGTTACCAGCGAAAAAGCAAAAACAATTTCAGATATCGGAATGGTTACCGATGCAGTGTGGGCTGATGTTTTGGGTGATGGAAAAAATCAATTGATCATGGTAGGCGATTGGATGACACCGAGAATTTTTTCGTACACAAATAATTATTTTCAGGAAGTTTCAACTAATCTCAACGATATGTTCGGATGGTGGAGATCCATTGCTGTGGCCGATTTGAATGGGGATGGTAAAAAAGATCTGATCATTGGCAATATTGGCGAGAACAGTTATTTCCATCCAACAAAAGAAGGACCGGTAAAATTGTGGTTGAACGATTATGATATGAATGGCACATTGGATAAAGTGTTAACATACACCGATAATAAAAGAGATGTTACTGTTTTTTTAAAGCACGATCTGGAAGAACAATTGCCGGTAATAAAAAAACAAAATCTGAAGCACGAAGAGTTTGCGAAAAAATCTGTTCAGGAATTATTTACGCCCGAATTAATAAAATCGTCTGTTGTAAAAACATTTAATTATTGCAGTTCGGTTATTGCATGGAACGATGGTAAGGGACATTTCACCATAGAAAAATTACCCGTTCAAATTCAACTATCTTCTGCAAATGTTGTTCGAAGCATAGATATTAATAATGATGGCAAACCCGATTTGGTTATTGGCGGAAATGAATTTGGTTTCCCGCCGCAGTTTGGAAGAATTGATGCCAGCTATGGTTCGTTGTTAATCAATGAAGGCAATAAACAATTTAAAGTATTGGATTACGATCAATCGGGATTGGAACTAACCGGGCAGGTTAGAGACATCAAAGAAATTAACACAGGCAATAAAAGAAATTTATTGTTTTTGCGCAACAGCGAACTTCCTGTTTTGTACGAAATAACATCACCGGAATTATCTTCTTCAAAATCATCGAAAAAATAATCATGCAAAAAAATATTTTTATTGTTCGTTCTTTTTTGAGATCAACTTTTTTGTTTCTTGTTTTTTGCGCAGTAGTTGCTGCATGTAAACAAGAACCGAAAACTGAAATATTATTTAAAGCCATCGATCAAAAAGTTACCGGAATAAACTTCATCAATAAAATGCATCCTACGCCGGAATTTAATTTGTTCGATTACATGTATTATTATAATGGTGCCGGTATTGGTGCCGGCGATTTTAATAATGATGGGAAGATCGATTTATTTTTTTCATCTAATCAGGGTAACAATGCTTTGTATTTGAACGAAGGCGATTTAAAGTTTAAAGATGTAACCAAAGAAGCAAACATACCAAACGATGGTGCTTGGAATACAGGTGTGTCGGTGGTGGATATTAATAATGATGGCTTATTGGATATTTATATTTGCCGGGTTGGAAATTTTAAATCACTGCATGGTAAAAACCAATTGTTGATTTGTAAGGGTATAAAAAATGGGATCCCTTTTTATGAAGATGAGGCCAAACAATATGGTTTGGATTTTTCTGGCTTCAGCACACAGGCTGTTTTTTTTGATTATGATGGCGATGGGGATCTCGATATGTTTTTATTGAATCATTCCGTTAATCACGAGGCACGCTTTGCCCCGCGAAGCAATTTTATTAATACGTACGATTTATTATCCGGCGACAGGATTTATCGCAATAACGGCAACAACACTTTTACAGATGTTACCAGCGAAACAAAAATTAATTCTTCTTCAATCAGCTACGGGCTTGGTGTTGCAGTCTCCGACATAAATTTAGACGGCTATCCCGATTTATATATCGGCAACGATTTTCATGAAAATGATTATTTATACATCAACCAGCATAACGGAACATTCAGCGATGAAAATAACCAGCAATTGATGCATACCAGCCAGTACACAATGGGCGTAGATATTGCTGATGCAAATAATGATGGTTATCCTGAAATCTTTTCATTGGATATGGAACCGCAGGATCCTGTTATTTTAAAACGTTCCATCGAGGAAGATGATTACGATATTTTTCAGCACAAATTAAGCTTTGGTTATAATTACCAGTATTCCCGAAATAATTTGCAATACAATCGCCGCAACAATCATTTTAGTGAAACGGGACTTTATTCGGGTGTATATGCCACCGATTGGAGCTGGGCATCGTTATGGATGGATTTTAATAATGATGGATTGAAAGATTTGTTTATATCCAATGGCATCCCCAAACGCCTGAACGATATCGATTATATTACTTTTGTTTCGAGCGGGGAAATGCAAGAAAAATTGCGAATGAATAAATTGGGACAAAATGAATTGACGTTAATTGATCAATTTCCCGAAATAAAAATCCCCAATAAATTTTATCTAAACAAAGGCAATCTTCAGTTCGAGGATATGAGTGATGCGGTGGAAAATAATGTATCTACATTTTCAAACGGATCTGTGTATGCCGATCTGGATAACGACGGTGATGTTGATGTGGTGGTGAATAATATTGATGACCCTGTTTTAATTTACCGCAACAATGCAAACAATAAAAAACAAAGACCTTCGGTTGCAATAACTTTAAAAGGGTCGGGAAAAAACATAAATGCTATTGGTGCAAAAATTATTTTGTTTGCCAATAACGCAATCCGCACATACGAAAATTTTCCGGTAAAAGGGTTTCAGTCGAGTATGCAAACACCTGTGTATGTTGGGTTATATCAAACAAAAATCGATTCGGCTTTTTTAGTTTGGCCCGATAATACATACCAGTCCATCAGTTTATCGGCACAACAACCAAGTGTAACTTTTTCTTACAAAAAAGATCTTCCCAAATTCAATTATTCGATCATAAAAAATTATTGGAAGAATGAAACAAAACCGGTTGTTGATATTACTGCACAAACCGGGTTAAATTATGTGCATCACGAAAATTCTTTCATAGAATTTAACCGCGAATTTTTAATTCCGCATGGAATATCAACCGAAGGTCCGGCATTGGCGGTTGCCGATATTAATCACGACGGATTGGAAGATGTTTTTGTTGGTTCATCCAAAACATTTCATAATGCTGTTTTTTTACAACAACCCAACGGCAAATTTTTTCAAACAAAACAACCATTGATGGCATTGGACAGTATGTGTGAAGATGTGGATGCACAATGGGTCGATGTAAATAATGATGGCAATCTGGACCTTGTAATTGCAAGTGGCGGCAATGAATATTATGGCAAGGATGAACATCTGCTGCCAAGGGTTTATTTGAATGACGGTAAAGCGAATTTTAAAAAATTAGAAGGTGCATTCAATAATATTTTTGTTACACAATCCTGCGTTGTTCCTTTTGATTTTAATGGTGATGGATTTGTTGATTTATTTATTGGCGGAAGAGTGGTGCCATGGCAATATGGTAAAACACCGCAATCGTATTTATTACAAAATGACGGGACAGGAAAATTCATTGATGTAACAGAAAAGTATGCAAAAGAATTATCAAACATTGGCATGGTCACCAATGCATTGTGGTTTGATATTAATAAAGACGGACAAAAAGATTTAATTGTTAGTTGCGAGTGGGGCGGTATTTATGCATTCATGAATAACAAAGGAACCTTCACTAAAAAAACATTGACCGATAAAAATGGCTGGTGGAATTTTATTTTACCGGTTGATGTAAACAATGATGGAAATATTGATCTGATTGCCGGGAACCTTGGATTGAATTCGCGTTTGCAGGCAAGCGACAAAGAGCCGGTGCGATTGTATTATAACGATTTTGATGATAACGGATTGAAAGAACAAATTTTAACCTACTATGTGCAGGGGAAAGAAATACCATTCTTGGGAAAAGAAGAATTAACCAAACAATTGCCAGGTATTAAACGCAAATATTTATATGCGGCAAATTTTGCAAAGGCCTCGTTAGAAGAAATTTTTTCGAAAGAAAAATTAAAATCGTCGCAATTGTTAACTGCCAATTATTTTTCGAGTGCAGTTTTAATGAATGATGGCAAATTAAATTTTACCACCGAAGCATTGCCATGGGAAGCGCAGTTAAGCCAGTATCGCGATGCTGTTGTTGTTGATGCCAATGGCGATAATTTACCCGATATTTTATTGGTTGGAAATTATTACGATAATAATATTCAGATGGGGAGATATGATGCCGATTACGGCACATTGCTCATCAATAAGGGCAATGGAAAATTTGAAACATCAAATTTGAACGGCTTACAAATTATGGGGCAAGTGCGAAAAATAAGATCGATCAAAATAAAAAATCAGCCAAGTTTTATTTTGGCAAAGAATAATGATGCTGTTCAGATCATTCAATTTGAGTCCGGCAAAAGCCAAAAATAATATTTTCATATTAAGCCCGTCGAAATGCAATGAACGTTTGTTAGATGGAGTTCGACAGGCTCTCCGAAGGAGTCCGTTTGGACAGTCTGACAGAAGTTTAATTTAAGAACTGCATTAATAAAACACCGGATACCTTAAAACTGTAACCCATTTTGTTGTGTCGGTTTCACGGTTACGATCGGTAACCATTAATTGAAACGGGATGGCAGGCGAAACCTTTTCATAATCTTTTGCATAATTTTTTAAAGCGTTCATTCCATTGTTAATGGAAAAATCACCACCTGTTAATTTTGCTTCGAGAATATTTCCCAATATCATTTTTTTAATGATGATATCGCCTTTCACGGGGATATCTTTCAGCAAAGGAATGGCAACCATTGCTTCATATTTTTTGTCTTCGTTGATATGAATATTGAGCATCGGGTAATCTCTGATAACGCCACCGTTTGCTGCAATATGTTGTTTTAGTTTATTGATCAGGTCATCAACCTCCTTGTTGGTTGGGTAATGATCAAAATATTTTTTTGTGGAGACGAGCGACGAATCTTTCACTTTTGTTTCAACAATACTTAATCCGTAAATATTTTTTTCATCCGATGCAAATTCTTTGAAGGAGTTTAAAATAATATCTAATTGTTTTTTTAGTGTAAGTGCCTTAAAATAATAGGCAATTCTTTTTACTGGATTAAAACCTGCTTTAAAAGATTGGTATTGCAATTGAATGGCAGAGGTATTATTTTTTAAAGGGATCGAGTTAATATCGCCGGCTATTTTTACATCGCCTGTTTCTGCACTTAGCGTAATGCCCAATAAATTATTTTTAAGGATCGCATAATTGATATTTTGAAAAGATAAAGTGGTATCGTTTTTTATTTCGCCGGGCCACCATTTTCTGATCATATCGTTTCTGCCAAATAAACGGGAAACAGATGCCGCCGGGCAATTGATTGTTTTATATCCGGCAACAGTTATGGAAGATGGAATAAAAATGAAAGTAGAAATACTTGCAATCGCTAAAACAATAATTAAAATAAAAAATCCTTTTTTCATCAGCATAAAAAATTAGCTCACAAAATAAGTATTATCGCTTCAAAAAAAATGATAAAAATTAAAGCTGATGGTAATTATAAATTGTACATTAGCGAATCAACTTAACGGTTTGTTTTATGAACAAGAAAATGCTTGCTTTCTGCCTGTTTATTATTATTTCCTCTTTCAATTTTATCGAATCACAAACAATCGATGTTTGGAAAATCAAAGCCAATAAAATAGATCCGTCCAATTACTACGGCATTACTGTTGCCAATGGAATGATCGGCATTGTTTCTTCACCCGAACCATTAAAAGTGAATGATGTGGTATTGGCTGGCGCTTATGATTTATACGGTCGCGGCAGGGTAAGCAATTTTTTGCGAAGCTTTAATTTATTGAATGCGTATGTGGAGATCGATGGCCGAAGATTAGATGCAAAGAACACATCTAATTTTAAACAGGAATTAGATATGCGGCACGCAAGCTTTACTGCCTCTTTCGATTATGAAGATAAAGCAACGGTAACTTATTCTTATTACGCCTTGCGCCAATTGCCGTTTTGTGTTTTGATGGATATTACCATCGAAGCAAAGAAAGATATTACAATGAATGCAGCAAGTGTAATGGAAGCACCCGATGCATTGAAAGATGTTCAGAATTATTATAACGAGATCAGCAGAAATTTTTATAATGTTTCCGGGAAAAAAGAAGCTGTTTTCGGATTATTAACTTCAACGGCAAAAAGCCCCACAGGTAAATTATTGATGTGTGCATCCAATACATTTTTATTTAATGAACCAATAGGCGAAGAACCAAACATTATTCATGAGATGTGGAATAACAATATGCACCTTATGAGGTTTTCTAAAAAAATAAAAGCAGGAGAAAAATATATGTTCTCCATTGCAGGTTCATCCATTACTTCGGCGCATCATGATGATCCTTTGAATGAAGCAGAACGTTTGACCATCTTCGCAAAATTGGAAGGCAGAGAGAGGTTAATAAAATTCCATGATCAGGCATGGGATGAATTGTGGAAGAGCGATATTATTGTTGAAGGTGATGATCAATCGCAGCAAGACATTCACAGCATGCTGTATCATTTATATTCTTTTGTGAGAGAAGGAACTTCATTGAGCCCGTCGCCGATGGGCTTATCGGGACTGGGTTACAACGGACATGTTTTTTGGGACAGCGAATTGTGGATGTATCCTGCAATTTTAGTGTTGCATCCTGAGATGGCAAAAAGTTTGGTTGAATATCGTTTTCAAAGATTGGAAGCTGCCAAAAGAAATGCATTCAATCATGGTTTTAAAGGAGCGATGTTTCCCTGGGAAAGTGCAGCAACAGGTGTAGAAGAAACGCCGGTATGGGCATTAAGCGGACCATTCGAACACCATATCACTGCTTGTGTTGGCATTGCTGCATGGAACTACTATTGCGTAACGCAGGATAAAGATTGGTTGAAAGAAAAAGGCTGGCAGATATTAAAAGAAACCGCAGATTTTTGGGCAAGCCGTGTTGAAAGAAATGGCCCGGGAAAATATGAAATAAAAAATGTGGTGGCATCAGATGAGTGGGCAGAGAATGTTGACAATGATGCATTCACCAATGCCGCTGCAAAAGCTGTTTTGCAATATGCAACCGAAGCTGCAAAAATAATTGGTGTGCATGCTGATGAAGATTGGATGAATGTGGCCAACAATATCCCTATTTTAAAATTCGACGACGGTACAACAAAGGAACATGCCACTTATCATGGTGAAGGAATAAAACAAACCGACGTTAATTTATTGGCTTATCCCCTGAAAGAGATTATCGATCCTAAACAAATAAAAAAAGATTTGGAATATTATGAAAAGAGAGTTCCCAATGAAGGAACACCGGCCATGACACAGGCTATTTTTACACTTTTGTATGCGCGGTTAGGTGATGGCGAAAAAGCATTTCATTGGTTTAAAGATGCGTATGTTCCAAATTTAAATCCGCCGTTTAATGTGATTGCCGAAACCAAAGGCGGTACCAATCCTTATTTTGCTACAGGTGCCGGCGGCATCATTCAAAGTGTGTTGATGGGCTTTGGCGGATTGGAAATTACGCCAAAGGGGATTATTCAAATAAAATCGGCATTGCCAAAACAATGGAAAAGCCTTACTATCAAAGGAGTTGGCCCCGAAAAGAAAACATTTTTTGTTCGGTAATTTTTTATTATTTTGCAGAACTTGAAAAAAGTTGCTTCCATATTATTATTGCTTGTGCTGATGTTCAATTGGTTTGGTTACCGTTTGGTATCGGACTATTTTGAGAACAAAGCCGATATTCAATTGGCCTCTTTGATTGATGAAAATAATTATAACGAAGCTGATCTCATCAGCATCAAAGTTCCTGCAAGTCTTCCTTACGGCGTAAACTCGGCTAATTTTGAAAGAACAGACGGAAACATTGATATCAATGGTGTGAATTATAAATATGTAAAGCGCAGGTTTTATAATGATACACTCGAATTATTGTGTATCCCTAATATTGCAAAAACAGGTATTCAGAATGCCAGAGATGAGTTTTATAAATTGGCCAATGATTTTGTAAGCAATAATTCGTCTTCAAAAAAATCTACTACACATACTCATACAGTAAAAATTTCTACACAGGATTATACTGATGACCATTTTCTTTCCTACAACATTCATTTTGATTCAAACAACACACAATATTTTTCTTTAAATATTGATGTAACAAGTTCCAACTTCCTGCAAAAATTAAACGAGCCTCCGGAGGCATAATCTGCATTTTCTCATTTACGTAGTCTTCCTTTTTTCTATTTTTTTTATAAACCTAAAAACATTTTTTAGAATGAAACGATTCATTTTAGGCCTTTGTATATTGGCCTCATTGCAAGCATGTAAAAACAGTACTGAATACAAAACTTTTTTACACGATCCGATGCTGTTTACCAACACTGTTCATGAACTGAACGACGTTGTAATGGGGAATAATTTCCCTCCAATGGTGGCATCACGTAATTATACATACGGTGCCATTGCGGCTTACGAAATTATGGTAGCAGCACATCCCGATCAGTATCAAAGTTTAGCCGGACAAGTACATGGTCTGAAAGAATTGCCAAAACCAGAAGCCAATCAGCCAATTGATTATGAATTGTCGGCATTATTGGCATATATAAAAGTTGGGGAATCTGTAACATTTCCTGAGGGAAGTATGCAAAAATATAAAGACAGTATTTTACAGGTTGCACGCGATAAAGGATTGCCAAAAGATGTTGAGCAGGCATCACAAAAATTTGCAGATACGATCAGTGCAGTTATTATTAACTGGAGTAAGAAAGATAATTATTTAGAAACACGCGGAGCCGAAAAATATACTATCAACGAAAAAGATCCTTCACGTTGGGTACCAACACCTCCGGGATATTTTTCTGCAACAGAACCTCATTGGGCCGAAATAAGGACCATGGTGCTTGACAGTGCTAAACTATTTTTTGCACCTCCACCATTTAAATTCAATGTAACCGATAAGAACAGCGATTATTATAAACAAGTGATCCAAATTAAAAATGCAATTGACAGTTTAACAGATGAACAAAAGCATATGGCTGATTTTTGGGATGATAATGCTTTTAAAATGAATGTTACCGGACATGTGATGTTTGGAAGCAAGAAATTTTCTCCCTCAGGCCACTGGATGAGTATTACCGGAATTGCAGCCAAAGTAACGAATGCAGATTTTGCAAAAACAGTTTATGCTTTTGCAAAAGCCAGTATTGCATTGTTTGATGCATTTATAGAATGCTGGGCTGTAAAATATACCTACAATACTGTACGGCCGGAAACAGTTATCAATAGATATTTTGACGCTAACTGGAGACCTTATTTACAAACACCTGCTTTCCCTGAATATACATGCGGACATTGTACCATTTCGGCAGCAGCGGCAGAAGCATTGACAAGTGTTTTTGGAGATAATATAGCATATACCGATAGTACAGAGCTGGAATTTGGTATCAAGAACAGATCGTACAAGTCATTTAGACTTGCAGCAGAAGAAAATATGCATGCTCGTTTTTATGGCGGCATACATTATATACCATCTAATAAAATTGCCCATGGATTGGGTATTAAAGTTGGAGATTATGTAGTGGAAAAATTAAAAATGAAAAAGTAAAAAATAAAAAATCTGCCGCATAAAAACGGCAGATCAACCAAAAGTTCTTTTATTATCTAAGGTTCAAAAACAAACACGTCCTTTTGTTTCTACAGAAGGACCTTATTTGAAATCAAGATAAATAAAAAAAACAGTAAACAAAAAGAATTAAATAAAAAAAATAAATTTTTATTATCTAAGGTTCAAAAACAAACACGCCCTCCTGTTTCTACAGGAGAGCTTTTTAAATCATATTAAGCAGACAATTATTTAAAACCAAAACAAAAAATTAAAACCAAAACAAATAAAATTTTTATTATCTAAGGTTCAAAAACAAACACGCTCTTTTGTTTCTACTCAAGGGCTTATTTTAAAAATCATATTAAGCAAATGAATTTTAAAATGACAAAATAAGTATTCAAATTCTTTTTTTAAATACGGTTCATAAACAAACATGCTCTTTTGTTTCTACTCAAGAGCTTATTTTAAAAAAGCATTGACGAATTCTTATTAAGCGGTTCTCGTTAATTTATTCATTTTAAAAACCTAACAATGAGAAAAACATTCATCACCATTCTAATTATTTTTATCAGTGCAAAATCATTTGCACAGGGCTGTGTAGCCATCCGCAGTAATGGCGGTTATTGCAGTATGCAGCATATCGACAGCAGTAAATGGCAGCTTAGCGTAAGTAACCGTTACTTTAAATCGTACAAACATTTTATCGGAACAACCGAGCAAAAACAAAGACAAACTTTAGGTAACGAAGTTATCAATCATCAGTTCACTACCGATATTGCACTAACACACAAGATCAATGCAAGATGGTCTTTTATGATCGATCTGCCGATCGAAGCCAACACTCGTTCATCTTTATACGAACATAGTAATGTGGGAAGGTATCTTACACATTCTTTCGGGGCAGGCGATATTCGTTTTGCAGTGTATGATTGGTTATGGAATCCTGAGAAAATGCCGAAAGGAAATGTACAGGCAGGATTAGGGATCAAACTGCCAACAGGAAATTATGATTATCAGGATTATTTTCATTTAACCGATAGTACCACAAGATTGGGAGCTGTCGATCAATCCATTCAGCTGGGCGATGGCGGCACAGGAATTACGTTTGAATTGAACGGATTTTATAATCTTTCGCATACAGTAAACCTCTATGGTAACTTTTATTATTTAAGTAACCCACGCGAACAAAACGGTGTATCAACTGCACGTGGCGGTACCCCTTCTGCTTCATCGGTTAAGAACGGAAGTGATGTGATGAGTGTGCCCGATCAATACATGTTCAGAGCAGGTGCATCATTTATTTTCAATTCTGTAACTGCTTCGATTGGTGTTCGCGACGAATGCTTACCTGTGCATGATTTAATTGGTGGCAGCGGCGGTTTCAGGAGACCAGGTTATATTATTTCTGCAGAACCGGGCGTTACATATCAATTAAAAAAAATGAATTTGTTTGCATACATACCTGTTGCCATTGTGCGAAGCAGAACGCAAAGTGTTCCTGATAAAATTACAACAGAACTCACCGGAAAATATACACAGGGCGATGCAGCATTTGCCGATTTTGCAGTTAACATCGGTATCAGTGTAAGGTTTTAATACATTGGCCGGTATCAACAGAAATTCATTCTAAAAACATTCAACATCATATAAACTATGTTTCAGCAGTCAATCACCTCATCTAATCTATCATCAACAGATAAATCAAAATACGATGAACTGGTTTTTAAAATAATCTGGATCAACAGGATTGCATTATCCATTTGTTTTTTATGGTTCGGATTCTTAAAGATCATCCATCTTTCGCCGGCCGAACCTCTGGTGATTAGTTTATATAGTGTAACAATTGTAAGGCATATCCCTTTACAAGTTTTTATACCTGTTTTCGGAATATTTGAATGTATGATCGGATTGTTTTGGCTGATACCGAAGTTTACTTACCTGGCATTTACATTATTTGCGATGCAGATGTTTACCACATTTTTGCCATTGATCTATTTGCCGCAGGCTGCCTGGCAACAAAACTGGGTGCCCACATTAACCGGACAATACATCATTAAGAATATTGTGTTTCTGGCATCTGCAACAACAATTATCTACATCACAAAAAAAATAGAGACACACAAAAAAGTGCGGATTTGATTTTTGTAAATCTTAAGTATTTGTACTTGGTTGTTTAGGGGGTTCAATTGACAATCCCTTCAGTTTCTACTGAGGGGATTTTTATTTTGAAAATCATTGAGGCTCTAACAAACAAAACGAATACGGTTCAATAATTAAATATTCATTATCGGGCCCAACTTCATAATTTTTATTTTGCCAATGATCATGCAATGTTGCAGGGGCCGCACCATGTTCTTTAAATGCAAACCATGTTAGATAGGCAGTGGCACTACTGAAATTAAAAACGCAGTATAATTTTTTATGAGAAGAATATCTTAGATAACCTGCAACATGAATATTGTGCGGCGCTAACCAGATCAAGTTTTTATGATCGGCAACAACTTCCAATTTTTTTCTGATGTGGATTAATTTTTGTGTGGATGAAAACATTTTATTTTCAATCGTTCCATCCACATCAATATTTTTATTTTTCTCCCAATCGATGACGGGGCGATGCATCCAGCGGTTATCGTAATTTTTTCCTTCGTCCTGCAAATATGAATAATCGTTGGCGTAACCAACTTCATCACCATAAAAGATCATCGGCACACCGCCAATAAAAAAACTGTGTGCCTGCATCATTAAAATTTTTCTGATCGATAACTCAATATCATTTTTATTATTTTCAATTAATGCTTTTTCCAATCCGCATAACGATGCCAGCGATCCGCTGATGCGTGCATCATTTGTTTTTGGATTTACCGAAAACAAGGCACCTCTTGCTGTTGAATTATAATGTGTACCGGAAAAATAATTTTTTAAAAACGTCCGGTGTTCGTAAGCATTAAAGCCTGCCTGTTCAATCATCCAGTCATCATAACCCAAACCAATATCATCGTGGCATCTCGTGTAATTGATCCAAGAAGTGCCATAAGGTTTTTGCAACAATTCATTTTGTGCAGCCAACATAACTCTTGTATCGCCTGTTGCAATTGCATCCCATTGCAAAGCCATTTGCGTGGCGTTATAAGCAAAGTCGCATTCTTTCGCCGTGTACATTCCTGTGCCAAAATATTTCATGATCTCTTTTGGCGCAACTATTGCTTCACCCAATAATGCCATGCCCGGTGTTGCTGTTTGTACACACTGTTTTATCAATCTTAAAACTGTATGTGCCTGCGGTAAATTCTGACAAGTTGTTCCTAACTTTTTCCAGATAAATGCAGGAGCGTCGATGCGCAAAACATCAACACCCAAATTTGCATAGAAAAAAATAGTATCGATCATTTCAATAAACACGGCAGGGTTACTGTAATTCAAATCCCATTGGTAATTATGAAAAACAGTCATCACCCATTTCTTACATTCTTCGATGTATGTAAAATTTCCCGGCGAAGTTTCGGGAAAAATTTCGGGCATTGTTTTATCTAACTGATCGGGGATATTTCTATCGTTGAACATGTAGAAATAATCCTGATATTTTTTATCGCCCTGTTTTGCTTTCTCGGCCCATTCGTGATAGTGTGATGTGTGATTTAAAACAATGTCGATCATCAGGTACATTTTCTCATCATTCATTTTCTTTTGCAGATGAATTAAATCATTCAATGTCCCAAAACGTTCATCAACTTTTCTGAAATCCGAAACGGCATAACCACCATCGCTTTCGCCCTGCGGGCTCTGGAAGATGGGCATCAGGTGTAAAAAGTTAACGCCGAGTTTTTTAAAATAACTGAGTTTATCTTCCATGTTTTTTATGTTGCCGCAAAAGCGATCAACATATAAACTCATTCCCGTTATTTCATTGCTTAAGAACCAGTGATCGTGAATTAATTTCTCTTCATCTTTTGATTTTAAAGTTTTGCTCCTGTTTTTATTTGCGTTGATGATTGTTTGGATCAATGCAGAAAAAATTTCTTTGTTTTTTGCATGATGACCGTACAATTCTTTGTATAAGGCATTTATAGAAGATGCATTGGCAACAAAACGAGTATAAAATAAATTGTCGTTGCCGGCAATATCCAAACCGTTTTGTTGTAAACTTTCTGTTATTTGTTGATGAAGTTGATAATTATACACCGCGATCTTTTTGCTTAATTAAAGATTTGATTGTTTAAATGTAAAAATGCTTCCATGGCACCCAAATATTCGCAGGTTCTTGCACCGGCTTTGTTTGCATTTGTGATGATATGTTTCCAATCATTCAATGAACGATCTTTTATAGCAGAAAAATCTTTATTGCTTAACTGATATAAAACTGCACCGACAAATGCATCGCCTGCCCCGGTCGTATCAACGGGTTTTACCGGGATACTTTTTATTATTTCTGTTTGATGATTGAAACCCAGCATGGTTCCATCTTTTCCTAATGTGATGGTGAAAACCGCATTTGTTTTTTCCAATAAAATTTTTGCTGCATCATCAACAGTTGATGTGTTTGTAATTAACATGGCTTCTTCATCACTCACTTTAAAAAAATCACATTGCTGTAAAAAATACCATGACTGATCGATGAATGATTGCGAATTATTTTTAAATAAAAGATGACGATAATTGGGGTCGAAGCTGATAAAAATATTTTTTTCTTTTGCCTTATGCAATAAAGTTTTATAGGCCGACTGCAATGGTCCGGGAAGAAAGCCGGTTGCCGAACCAAAATGAACGATAGAAAATTCATCCAGATCAATCTGATTGATCTCATCTTCATTCAACTCTCCATCGGCGCCGCGGTTAAAAACAAAATCCCTTTCACCATCTTCCATCAGCGAAACAAAAGCAAACGTTGTAAAACTATTTTCATCCTGTAGCATCCATTTTGTTGATACACCAAAATCTTTCATCACACCGATCAACTGTTTGCCAAAAGGATCGTTACCAACTTTAGCTGCTAACTCAACGCTGCCGCCCAATGCAGCAATGGCTGCAGCCACATTGGTTGGGGCGCCACCGGGTTTCTTTAAAAAATTATTTCCTTCCGAAAGCGATTTGCCTTTGTCGGTGCAAATCATATCAATCAAAGCTTCGCCGATACATAAGATTTTACCCCCAACCCCTGAAGGGGAGTTAATATCGTTATGTTTTTCTTCTTTCATCATTTTAAAAATTAATTTTTAATTCATTCTGTTGAAGTAGATCTTATCCTCAATGTTGCAAATGCTGCCAATAATAATAATGCGCCCGCAAATGCAATGGCATTGGATGGATTTTTCCCTAAAAAATTTTCATACACAAATCGGAAAGAGATCGTTTGCAAGATCATCGGAACAACGATCATCATATTTACAATGCCCATGTACACGCCATATCTTTCTTTGGGGATACTGCTCACCACTAAAATATAAGGAATGCCCATCATGCTTGCCCATGCTATACCAAAACCAATCATCGGTGCAAATAATAAATATTTATTTTGGATTGTTGGCATGATAAATAACGAAATGGCTGCAAGAATCAGGCAAATAACGTGCACAGATTTTGCGTTGTATTTTTTTGCCAGTCCCACCAAAAAAAATGCTGATAAAAAAGTAACGATGTTATAAAAACCATTTACTAATCCTGTCCAACCGGTTGCCTGTTCGTACAAGGCCCTGTTATCAACCGAGTTGGCATGCCATACCGATTTTGCAATGCTGTGCGAAATAAATTGCCAGTAAACAAACATCGCATACCATTGGAATAAATACACCAAAGCCAGTTGCCATAAGGTTTTGGGCATATCTTTTATAGCTGAGAATATTTCGATGAACGGATCGAATAAACCTTTTTTATTTTCTTGGATATGTTTTAATTCTTGTGTTGTTGGAGGAATTTCGGGTGTTTTAGAAACCGACCAAAGCACAGTGCCGATTGAACAAACAGCTCCAACAAAGAAAGAACCAAAAACCCAGTAAGGAATTCCTGCATGTGTTTCGCCGGTAATTATTTGCTGAAAAAAATACAATGAAACATTGGCCAATGTTATTCCTAATCCGGTAAAGAAGCTTTGCGTTAAAAAACCGGTTGCCAATTGATTGGCCGGCAATTTATCGGCAATGAAAGCCCTGTAGGGTTCCATGGCCGTGTTGTTGGCCGCATCTAAGATCCATAATAATCCAACAGCCATCCATAATGCCCGGCTGAAAGGAAATGTAAATAAGGCAAGACTGCAGAAAATAGCGCCAATCAAGAAGAATGGTTTTCTTCTTCCAAAACGGGGATGCCATGTTTTATCGCTCAATGCGCCAATTAAAGGCTGAATGAGTAAGCCTGTCATAGGTCCGGCTAAATTTAATAACGGTAATTCTTCGGGTCTTGCGTGTAAAAAAGTATAAAGCGGATTGATGGCAGTTTGCTGTAACCCAAAGCTGTACTGAATTCCAAAGAAACCAACATTCATATTAATGATCTGCCAAAAACTTAACTGAGGTTTTTTGAATGACATGAATGAAATGTTAGGTTAATGAAAAACAAATGGTTTTGCCGACCGCTTAACGTGAATTTTAAAGATAATTCATCAAAAGATAATGTGGAAAAAAGAGGGCATTTCTGTTTATCGCAAACGATTGATGTTTAAATCTTTATTTACACCCTGATAAATAGGGTTTTGCCCATAATGACAGGAAGATGACAACTCTCATAAAAAAAAATTTTTTAATTGTGTAAAATGTACACATATTTGTACTGTAATGTGTAAGATGTACACATTATAAAAATCGATTGCAGAAACAGCTCAAGCCATTTATGAGAATTAATTTTTTTATCATTTTTTGTTTTCTTGCTTTCTCGGGCAATGCGCAACTATTGAGTTGGTCTCCTTCGTTTATTACAGATACTACTTCTACAGTAACGATTACATGCGATGCAACACAGGGCAATCAGGGACTAAATAATTACACACCAACATCTGATGTGTATGTGCATATTGGTTTAATTACTTCTTCAAGTACTTCATCTTCTAATTGGTTACATGTTCCTTCCTTTTCTACATGGGGAACAACCAATTCGCAAATTCAAACCACATCACTTGGAAATAACAAATGGCAATACACAATTACCGGAGGGTTGAGAAGTTTTTTTGGTGTAACCGGTTCTTCCGAAACAATTTTAAAGATTGCTATTCTTTTCAGAAATGGAAACGGCTCATTAAAGCAGGCAAATATTGATGGAAGCGATATGTATGTTCCGGTATATGCTGCTGCAACATCATCTAATTTATTAGTGCGGTTAGATGCACCTTTTCGTCAACCGTTATATACACCAACTTTAGTTCCGCTCACAAAAAAAGTTGGTGATAATGTTAGTATCACTGCAAATGCAAATCAGAATTCAAACATAACTTTATTCTTTAATGGTACACAAGTTGGTTCTGTTGCAACAAATACACAAACTGCATCAGCTACGGGTTCCATTACAGCAGCAGGAACACAAACAATAGTTGCACAGGCAAATAACGGAACAACTACAACAAGCGATACATCTACATTCTTTATTTCATCTTCAAATACTTTTGCAGCATTACCACCGGGAGTTGTTGATGGTATTAATTATGAAGCAGGCGATACTTCTGCAATATTGGTATTATATGCACCGCATAAATCGCAGATTGTTGTTGTGGGAGATTTTAATAACTGGACACAATCTTCGGCATATCAAATGAATGAAACACCCGATAGTTTACGTTATTGGATTCGTTTAACTCATTTAACTGCCGGAACAGAATATGCATATCAATACGTTATTGACGGCAGTTTAATTGTTGCTGATTATAATGCAGAAAAGATTTTAGATAAAGCAAATGATCAGTATATCTCATCTGCAACATATCCTAATTTAAAAACTTTTCCTTCGGCTGCATCCGGAAATATTGTTAGTGTTTTACAAACAGCAAAACCTGCATACAATTGGCAAGTAACTAATTTTACGAGACCCGATAAAAGAAATTTATCTATCTACGAATTATGGGTAGGCAATTTTACTGCAGCACAAAATTATCAGGCAATAAAAGATACACTTAGTTATTTAAAAAGATTAGGGATCAATGCAATTGAATTAATGCCTATCAATGAATTTGAAGGAAATGTAAGTTGGGGATATAATCCTAATTTTTATTTTGCTCCCGATAAATATTACGGAACAGAAAACGCATTGCGGCAATTAATTGATGCCTGTCATCAGCAGGGGATAGCAGTGATCATGGATATGGTAATGAACCATTCATTTGGTTCATCACCGATGGTTCAGATGTATTGGGATGCAGCTAAAAATATTCCGGCAACAAATAATCCTTGGTTCAATCAATATGCAACACATGCTTATAATGTAGGTTATCAATTCAATCATCAAAGTCAGGCCACCATTGATTTTCGCAACCGTGTGATTCGGCATTGGCTAACAAAATATAAAGTTGATGGATTTAGATGGGATCTGGCTAAAGGATTTACGCAAACAAATACCTGCGATGCTACAGGTAATAATTGCAATGTAACAACATGGGGAAATTATGATGCGGGAAGAGTAGCAACATGGAAAAATATTTACGATACCATTCAATCTGTATCGCCCAATGCATATTGCATTTTAGAAATGTTTGCTGATAATTCGGAAGAAACTGTAGAAGCCAATTATGGTATGCTGATATGGGGAAATATGAATTCGGCATTCAATCAGGCAACAATGGGATACAGCAATCCTTCCTGGGATTTAAGTTATGGCGTTTATACAAACCGCGGATATAATTCGGCCAATTTGGTTACTTATCAGGAAAGTCATGATGAAGAAAGATTAATGAACAGGAATGAACTGTACGGAAACAGCAACGGTTCATATAATGTAAAAGATACGGCAACCGGATTAAAACGAAATGCAATGGCAGCAGCATTTTGGGCAATGATACCCGGACCAAAAATGATGTGGCAATTTGGCGAATTGGGATTTGATTATTCTATTAATACCTGTTCGGATTTAACTATAAATAATAATTGCCGCTTAAGTCAAAAACCATTAGGATGGAATTATTATGCAAATGCCAACCGGTATGCTTTGTATAATGTGTATTCAAAATTGCTTAATCTCAGAAATACACCAAAGTATTTCAACACATTTACAACAGGTGCTATTAATTATAATTTATCAGGTGCTTTTAAATCATTAATTGTTACAAGCGATTCTTTAAGCGTTGTTGTGGTTGGTAATGTTGATGTGACAGCACAAACAGGTTCGGTAACTTTTCCAACTGCCGGTACATGGTACAGTTATTTAACAGGAACAACAATAACAGCAAGCGGGGCAGCGCAATCAATTACATTACAACCCGGCGAATATTATGTTTATACAAATCGAAATTCGGGTGGCACACTTGCAACAGCGGTTGTACCGGTGAATGATGTGTTGAATGATTTGAAATTAATTATCGCCCCCAATCCTGTTAATGGCGCAACAATAATTGAATATTATTTACCCGAGAATGGAAATGTATTGATGAATGTAGTTGATATGAATGGGAAGAAAATTACAACATTGGTTAATGGATTTAAAGCTAAAGGAAAACAGAGTATCGCGATAAACAGCAACGGATTTAATACAAATCGGTTTGCCGGCGGAATGTATTTATTACAATTGCTGGTAAACGGAAAAGAAAGGACAGAAAAATTTATAATAACTAAATAATAAAGCAACGTAAACTAACTAACATTTGTCTGTATAATAGCTAATGTGTAAAAAATACACGCCATATAATACAGCCATCTCAAAAAAGTGAATTAAAACTCAACATAGATCAAAACTCTTTACTTGTTAAACCAGTAAACTAAAAATTATGAATGTAAAACGACTGCTTGCTGCGATGGTATTACCGCTGGTATTTTTTGCATTACCTGCATTATCGCAAGACAAGGTTGTTACCGGTAAGGTAACAGATTCGAAAGACGGGAGTGCAATGCAAAATGCCACCGTAAAAGTTAAGGGAACCCAAATCGCAACTCAAACAGATGCTACCGGTTCTTTTAAAATTAAAGTACCTTCTTCTGCAACAACATTGGTTATTAGCTCCATCGGCTATACCAATGTAGAAGCTGCCATTGGTGGCGGAACAGTGAATGTTGCGCTTACACAAACCAGTGCTGCATTAGGTGAAGTTGTAGTAATTGGTTATGGTACAGTCAGGAAAAAAGATTTAACAGGATCTGTTTCTACTGTAAGTGCGAAAGACTTCCAGCAAGGTGAGATCACAACTCCTGAACAATTAATTTCGGGAAAAGTTGCGGGTGTGTCCATTACCTCAAATGGTGGTGCGCCGGGTTCCGGAAGTGTTATCCGTATTCGTGGCGGTGCTTCTTTAAATGCAAGTAATGATCCATTGATAGTTATCGATGGGATGCCTTTAGAGAATGCTAGCATTTCAGGTGTTGCAAATCCATTAAGTTTAATCAATCCAAACGATATTGAAACTTTTACTATTTTGAAAGATGCATCTGCTGCAGCCATTTATGGTTCAAGAGCATCTAATGGTGTAATTCTTATCACAACTAAAAAAGGAAAGAGCGGAAAACCTGTTTTCAATTTCAGCAGTCAATTGTCTGCCGGAACTATTGCTAAACAAGCAAGTATCCTTTCTCCCAATCAGGTACGACAAATAGTAACTGCCAACGCTGGTATAAACGGACTTCCTAATTTAACGTCATTAATCGGCCCGGCTTTTACAGATTGGCAAAGCCAGATTTATCAAACTGCTATGGCAAACGATAATAATTTAAGTGTAGCAGGCTCTTTAAAGAATTTGCCATATCGCATTTCTTTAGGATTCATGAATCAGAATGGTGTTTTAAGAACAGATAATTTGCAACGTACATCTTTAGGTATTAACATTAGTCCTGTTTTACTTAAAAACCATTTAAAAATAGATTTGAATTTAAAGGGTTCATACAGTACCAGCAATTTTGCTAATCAAGGTGCAATAGGTTCGGCAGTAAATTTCGATCCTACAAAACCGGTATATTCAACCAGCAGCCGTTTTGGTGGATATTGGGAGTGGTTGAACCCGGCTTCTGTATCGGGTCTGCAACAATTAGCACCAAAGAATCCTTTGGGTTTATTGCTTGAACGATCCGATAAAAGCATGGTAAAAAGAAGTGTGGGTAATGCAGTGATAGATTATAAATTTCATTTTCTACCCGAATTACATGCAGTAATTACCGCTGGCTACGACGTGTCAGAAGGTACAGGAACAACTGTAATACCTGATAGTGCTGCTTCAAGTTATTACCGTTATAAAGATGGAAACAATGCATATCATGGTGGCCAAAATACACAATACAAACAAACAAAGGCAAATACTTATTTAAACTACAGTTTAACTTACAGTAAAGAACTTAAATCAATCGACAGTAAGATTGAAGCATTAGCGGGTTATGAATATCAGGATTTCTCAACAACAAACTATAATTATCCTGATATTACTTATGATGGAACAGTTGTTACTACTCCAACTTTTGCTTCAAATACCCCTGAAAACAGATTGATCTCTTATTTGGGAAGAGTTATTTATACTTTTAAAAACAGATATATTTTAACAGGATCAGTAAGAAGAGATGGTTCTTCAAAATTCAATCCTAACAACCGTTTTGGTACTTTCCCATCAGGCGCATTTGCATGGAAAATTAAAAACGAACCCTTCCTTGCTAATGTTTCAGCAGTATCTGATTTGAAGTTTCGTGTTGGATATGGTGTAACAGGTCAGCAGGATGGAATTAATGATTACGATTATCAATCATTCTATGCCTTAAGTACATCTACCGCTCAATATCAATTGGGAAATAGTTTTTACCAAATGTACAGACCTGGTGGCTATTACTATAATAGAAAATGGGAACAAACAGCTACAACAAACGTAGCGATCGATTATGGATTTTTGAATAATCGTATCAGTGGTAGTATCGAATATTATTATAGAGAAACAACAGATTTGTTGAACAATATTGCTCAACCGGCAGGTACAAACTTCTCTAATCAGATTGTTGCGAATATTGGTAGTATGACAAATAAAGGGGTAGAGTTCAGCATCAATATCCAACCCATCCGGAATAAAAATGTTACATGGGATATAGCATTCAATGCAACTTATAATGAAAATAAAATCACAAAACTGACTATCTCCAACGATCCTAAATATGCAGGTGTATTAACCGGAGGTATTTCAGGTGGCACAGGTAATACTATTCAGATTCAGTCAGTAGGGTATGCAAAGAATTCGTTTTATACATTCAAACAGATTTATAACCCTGCAACAGGTAAACCAATCGACAATTTATTTGAAGATATTAACCGCGATGGTATTATTAACCAGAATGATTTGTTTCAATACAAGAGTCCTGATCCAAAAGCATTCTTTGGATTCAGCACAAACTTAACAGTAAAGAAATGGACAGCAGGTTTTGTATTGCGTGCAAATGTTGGAAATTATATATATAATAATGTGGCTTCCAGCACAGGTACATTGCGCAATATCATGAACCCGATTGGTTATATCAACAATGGATCATCGGACGTTTTGAATACTAATTTCAGCGGTACAGGAACCAATTATTACATGTCGGATTATTACGTGCAGAACGCATCTTTCCTGAGAATGGATAACATTAATGTAGGATATAATGTAGGCAAGGTGTTTAATAATAAAGCTACTTTACGTTTAAATGCCAATGTGCAAAACGTATTTGTAATTACACAATATCAAGGAATAGATCCGGAAATTTATAATGGTATCGATAATAATTTTTATCCACGCCCAAGAACATTTGTTTTCGGCTTAAACCTTAATTTTTAAACCATTGCAAGTAACTACGTTAAAAAAATTATTATGAAAAGAAATATTTTAAAAATAATGATAGCCGCCGGGATCTTTACCGGCAGTCTCTCATCTTGTTCAAAGAAGTTAGATCTTCTTCCAACAAACGATATTACTGCTGCACAAGTGTACAGTACATCAGCAGGCTACACTCAAGCTTTCGCGAAAGTTTACGGTAGCTTTGCTTTAACAGGTAATCAGGGTCCTGCCGGAAACGGGGATGTTCAAGGTATTGATGAAGGAACTTCCGACTTTGTTCGTTTATTATGGAATGCTCAGGAATTGCCTACAGATGAAGCCGTTTGTGCTTGGGGCGATCCAGGGGTTCCTGATTTTCATGCAATGAACTGGACTGCAAGTAATACAATCCTTTTAGGTCTTTACTATCGTTCTTATTACCAGATCACTTTGTGTAACGATTTCATCAATCAAGCATCTGATGCAAATCTTTCAACAAGAGGAATTACCGGTGCAAGTGCTGATAGCATTAAAAAATACAGAGCAGAAGCCAGATTTTTAAGAGCCTATCAATATTCAGTTTTGATGGATCTTTTTGGTAATGTTCCTTTTGTAGATGAAACAATGCCACTTGGTTCGGTATTGCCTAAACAAATTAGTCGCACCAGCATGTTCAATTATGTTACAAGCGAACTGAAAGCAATTGATGGTTCTTTATTCCCTCCAACACAAACTCCGGGTTCAGTAACTTATGGCAGAGCAACCCAGGGTGCTGATTGGGCTTTATTAGCACGTTTATATTTGAATGCAGGTGTTTATACCGGTACTCCAAAATACGATAGTGCCATTATTTATTCTTCTAAAGTAATTGGTGCAGGATATTCCTTGATACCTGATTATACCAAATTATTCTTAGCTGATAATAATTTAAATACCAGTGAATTTATTCTAACAGTAAACTACGATGGTTTAAAGACTCAAAATTATGGTGGTACTACCTTTTTGACTCATTCGCCTGTAGGTGGTTCTATGCCGGCTGCATCTTTCGGAATTGGCGGTGGTTGGTCAGGTAATCGTGCTACTAAAAATTTGGTTAATTTATTCCCTGATCCAAATGGTACAGGCGATAAACGAGCTGAGTTTTATACATCAGGACAGAATCTTGAAATTAACAGTATCCCTACGTTTACTGATGGTTATGCAATTGCGAAATTTAAGAATTTAACACGTTCGGGGGCATTGGGACAAAGTTTAGATTTTTCTGATATTGATTTCCCTCTGTTCCGTTTAGCAGAACAATATCTTATTTATGCTGAAGCAGCTTTAAATGGAGGAGCAGGCGGCTCTGCAGCTCAGGCATTGATTTATGTTAATTTATTGAGAGCAAGGGCACAAGCGGCGCCTTTAACAAGTCTTACTTTACAGGATGTGTTAAATGAAAGAGGCCGCGAATTGTATTGGGAAGGATTTCGTCGTACAGATTTAATTCGTTACAATCAATTTGTAGAAGGAACTTATTTATGGCCTTGGAAGGGAGGTGTTCAATCAGGAACATCGGTTGCATCTTTTAGAAAGTTGTACCCGATTCCATCGGCTGATATTTCATCAAACACAAACCTTGTTCAAAACCCGGGCTATTAATTTTTTCTTATGAACAAATTAAATAACCAAATTAAAATTATCTCTTAAAATAAATTATTATGAAAACATTATTAAAAAAGCTGTTTTTCATAGGCGTAGGAGTAGCGTTGTTTGCGTCTTGTAAAAAAGATCAAACCATCGACTACTTTAACGGAGGTACTGCACCTGTATTAACTGCGTCAGTATCGGGTACTATTCCTTTGTCTAATACCAATCAATCAAATGTAGAAGTGGTATTTTCTTGGACCAATCCAAACTATCAGTTTACTACCGGTTTAAGTTCTCAAAATGTTTCTTACTTATTAGAGATTGATACATTAGGTGCAAATTTTACTAACCCTAACAGAATAGCAACCTCTATTAGTTCTGATTTAAGTAAACCTTATGTAGATGCAGTTTTAAATTCTGCTTTGTCTAATCAAATGTTATTGGTGACAGGCATGAAACATACTATTCAGGTGAGGGTAACCGCTTCAATCAATGGTGTTGCTGCTACTGCTCTTGCTTCTAATGTGTTGCAATTTAATGTAACACCTTGGTCTCCGCCACCAACAGTTAATCCTCCAACAACCGGAAAACTTTATCTGGTAGGAAGTGCAACAGCAGGTGGATGGGGAAATCCTGTTCCTGTGCCTTCGCAACAATTTACTCAGGTAAGTACAACTTTATATACTATCACAGTTCCATTAACTGGCGGTCAGGAATATTTATTTATTCCTTTAAATGGAGACTGGGGTCATAAGTTTGCTTGCAATAAAACAACATCTCCTCCTTCCGGTGAAACAGGTGGCGTATTTGGATATGATTGGAATGATAATTTCCCCGGACCCGCAGCAAACGGAACATATAAGATTGATGTAAATTTTCAAACTGGGAAATATACAGTCACCAAACAATAATTGTTAAAGACAGAATTAACCAAAATGAACTTCCAAATTCATTCTAATTAATTCAAATAAAATAAATCATTATGAAATCACTAATAAAAATCAGTTTCTTATCGCTGTTGATAGCTGTTTTTTTTGCTGCATGTGATAAGGTAGGTACTCTGCCGTTATATGCATCAGGAACTGCATCAGTATTAACTGCTTCTACTTCTACAATTGCTCCGGTTATGGCTGATTCAGATAAAACAGTTTTGACTTTGACCTGGACCAATCCAAATTATGCCAATGATTCTACCACTTCAAAATACATAGTAGAGATAGATTCTTCGGGCCGTAATTTTTCAAAAGAAGTAACATTTACAGTTACAGGAAAATTAACCACTTCATTTACTGCAAAGCAACTCAATAATATTTTATTGGGTTATGGATTGGCATATAAAACAGCATATAATCTTGATATTAGAATCACATCATCTTATGCCAACAATAACAATTTATTGAAATCAAATACGGTGGTTGTTAATTTTACAACTTATGTTGTTCCTCCAAAAGTTCAACCTCCGGTTAATAATGTGTTATTCTTGGTAGGTAGTGCTACTGCCGGAGGATGGAATAATCCGGTACCAACACCTGCACAACAGTTCACCAGATTAGATTCTGTTACTTATCAAGGAACATTTTTCCTGAATGGCGGGCAACAATATTTATTGCTTCCGGCTAATGGCGATTGGAGTCACAAATATGCTGTACAAGATGCTTCTGTTACAGGACTAAGTGCCGGTGGTAGTTTTGGTTATAATGTAGGTTCGGCATTTAACACTAATTTTCCTGGTCCTGCCACAACAGGTATGTATAAAATAACTGTTGATTTCCAGCACGGCGTATTTACAGTAGTATCTACAGGTGCTTATGGACTTTTATGGGTTCCCGGCGATTATCAGGGATGGAGTCCTGCAACTGCACCTACATTGGGTTCTCCAAAGAATGATGGAAATTATGAAGGATATGTAAATATTCCTGCCGGTGGCACATATCAATTTAAATTTGCTAAAACTCCGGATTGGAGTAATGCACTTGGCGATGGTGGCGGTGGTACTTTAAGCGGAAGTGGCGGTAACTTAACTGTTCCTGCAGGTGGATATTACAGACTAATTGCCAATACAACTGCAAACACATGGTCTGCACAAGCAACTACATGGAGTTTGATAGGAAGTTTTGCTGCAAGCGGATGGAGTACTGATGTTGATATGACTTTTGATGGAACTGCTTGGGTAGGTACAATTACTACAGCTGCCGGTGACCAATTTAAATTCAGAGCCAATCACGATTGGGGAACCAATTTAGGTGAAACAGGTGGAAAAGGAAGCTTATGGTATAATGGAGATAATATTGGTGATGCTTCCAAGAACTTTGCTGTTCCTGCTGGCACACACACAATTAAGCTCATCCTTGGCAATTCGGGATATTACACTTATATGATTCAATAATTTTTAGTTTTTGGTTTTATAAAAACGCCTTCAATTTGTTGAAGGCGTTTTTATTTCAATAAGGATCATTTTATTTTAAAATAACTTGCACGTGGAAGGCGTAAAAAAATTGGCAATATAAACTTTACAGCATGATCAAATTATTTTTTAAATATAAATATTTACTGATAATAATTTTATTTGTTGCCTGCAATAAACAAAACACTGCTTCACAAACTAATCCAAACCCTGCTCCAAATCCTACACCCACACCAACATTTGTTTTTGCGAAAGGGGCCGATGTTAGTTGGGTTACACAAATGGAATCTTCGGGATATAAATTTTATGATGCCAACGGAACACAACAGGATTGTTTTACACTTTTAAAAAGTCTGGGAATGAATTCGATCCGGTTAAGAGTGTGGGTGAATCCATCGGATGGATGGTGTAATACAACCGATCTTGTTGCAAAAGCAGTTCGTGCAAAAAACGCCGGAATGCGTATTATGATTGACTTTCACTACAGCGATTCATGGGCTGATCCTGGAAAACAGACTGTTCCTGCTGCTTGGGCCGGACAAAATATTACTTCATTAGAAACATCGGTTTATAATCATACACAAACGGTTTTAAATACTTTAAAAGCAAATAATATTACGCCAACATGGGTACAAGTGGGCAACGAAACAAATGATGGAATGTTGTGGGAAACAGGAAGGGCTTCAACAAATATGGCAAACTTTGCAGGATTGATCAATGCCGGATATAATGCAGTAAAATCTGTTGATACAACCATTAAAGTAATTGTTCATATTTCTAACGGATATGATAATAATTTATTCAGATGGGTTTTTGACGGATTAAAAAATAATAATGCTAACTGGGACATTATTGGCATGTCGTTATATCCATCTACCGGAAACTGGGCAACTTATAATGCGCAATGTTTGGCTAACGCAAATGATATGATTTCCCGTTACGGAAAACAGGTAATGATTTGCGAAGTAGGCATGGATGTTAATTCTCCAACGGTCTGCCAATCTTTTTTGAATGATTTAATTACTAAAATAAAATCAGTTTCTAATAATAACGGATTGGGTGTTTTTTATTGGGAGCCCGAATGTTATAACTGGCAAAGCTATTCATTAGGTGCATTTGATAATACAGGAAAACCAACTGTTGCATTGAATGCGTTTGCTAATTAAGAAAGCTATGAGCTATTAGCTGCGAGCTGTGAGCATTTGCTCGAAGCTCATGGCTCACTGCTAATAGCTTTTTAAATTAATTTCTTGCAATGGCACGCATCCAGCGTTCGGGCATTTCATTATTTGATGCAAGTAAATAATCGATCTTACTGCATGCAATAAATTTACCATCGGGTATTTGCATCCACCATCTTCCTGTTTTTTTACTTTGTAAAAAAACAGTTTCTACTTCGCCAAAAACAATATTGAATTCGTTGAAATGATGACGATCGTTTATTGCGGATTCCTGTTTGCTTTTATGAATGCCATCCATTAAATACCAGAGCATGTGAGATATCTGTTTGGCGGTTAAAGCATGTTCATCCAATTCGGGTGCATAGCCGTAAATACCTATGCTGCTTAGGTTTGAGCTCATGCCGGCATATTGCAACAGCGTGCAGGCTTCTTCGCCGGTAAAACCATTTGGTGTTAAACGATTGGCCGGTGCATGTGCATGTTGAATGGCTGCAATGTCGAATGAAAATAAATTTGTGTTGCGGATAACGGGTTCCATTTCTTCTAAATTCTCTTTCACTTTTCCAACGCGGTAACAATCGAAATGAAGTTTATTAATTGTTTCCAACATGTGCGGATGCACCATATAACTTTGAAAACCGATATGGTTATAATGTTTAATAAAATTTGGTTCGCTGGTTAATACTGCCATTAAAAAATTATCGGATGGCAATACGCTATCCATGTTCAGATCAATCCTTGCATCAACACAAGTGGCTTCAATAATTTTTTCGGCAGCGGCATAAGCATTGTATTGTGCAAGGGTAACATCATGCGACCCACCTAATATCACAACACGTTTTTTCTGATCAAGCAATTCACTCACCACTGTTTTTAATGCAGCATAAGTATCCTGTAAAGTTGCACCGCGTTTTACATTACCAACATCGGCAACATTAACTTCGTTATGCCAGTGAAATAAGCTATAATATTCTTTTCGGATGGCATCGGGCGAACCGGCATTGGCATATTCAATACCCGCACCACGCATTTCGCCACAGCCAACCAAAACCAAGTCGGCATTGGAAATATCGGGAAACGTTTCATCGTACAATGCAATGTGGCGGCCCAATTGAGTGTCTTTGTAACCTTGGTCATCCGATAATTCATCTAAATTAACAGGATCTAAAAAATCAACAATTGTTTGCAGACTCATGTAAAATTGTTTGCAACAAACATACTGCAAATGATGCAATGTTTTAACCCATCATTAACCACATTTCATCCACTTCAACTACTAACGAAGAGTATATTTGTCATTACCGATTATGATTAAATTTTTACGATACTTTTTTTTATTGCTGATTGTTTTACTGATTGATAAAAAAACTATCGGTCAGATCCAGTTTCAGATAAAACCAAATGCAACAACCATTGGTAAAGAAGATGTGTTGCAGGTTGAGTATAAAGTAAGTGGTGCAACTGATGCATCCAATTTTGCTCAACCCGATTTTGTAAAATGGAAAGTTTTATCGGGACCTGCATACTCGTCGCAAGAAATTTCTGTGAACGGAAAAACAGAATCGAGCGTTAGTTATGTTTTTAGTTTGCAGCCAAGATCAACAGGTACATTGCAATTGCCTGCTGCCAGTGTTGAAGTTGATGGGAAAAAAATAAACTGCGCGGCAATAAATATCACAGTAAAAAGCACAGCACATGTTGCAGGGGCCAATGCATCGTCGAACAGTTTACAATTGCCCGGTGGATTTTTTCAGGAAGATGTGTTAGGTGATGATGAAATTGATAAAGCATCTGTGTTACGCCCCGGCGAAACATTTGCATCAAAAATAAAGGATAATATTTTTGTGAAAGTAACTGCCAATAAAACTTCCTGCGTTGTTGGCGAACCGATATTGGTAACCTATGAATTATTTACAAGGCTTCGTTCCCAATCAAAGATTGCGAAACAACCCGCATTCAGCGGCTGCACAGTTTACGAGATGACGACGGAAGACCAGTTTCCGCACATCATAACATTGAAAGGCAAAGAATATAAAAGCTATGTGATACGCAAAGTACAATTATTCCCTTTGCAAACCGGCGATTTGAAATTAGATATTGCTTCTGTAGAAAATGAGATCACATTGTTTCGAAAAAATTCGTTTGGAGATGAGACGCCAACTGTACAAACTGTAACATTAAGCAGCGAACCGCTTACCATACATGTTAACCCTTTACCCGAAAAAAATAAACCAGCAGACTTTAACGGCACGATCGGCGATTTTTCTATTACTGCGAAAGCCGATAAAATAATCGATACTGCTGATGATAATAATATGCTGGAAATAAATATTTCGGGCTCGGGTAATTTCCAGAGTATTAATTGCCCGAAAATTAGTTGGTCAAATAATACCGAGCATTTTGATAATACCGAAAAATCGGATATTAATAAAATGATCTTTCCTGCAAGCGGAACAAAAACATTTTTAATTCCGTTTGTTGCAAAACACGCCGGTACGGTAATTATTCCACCAATTGAATTTAATTATCTCGACATTAATTCGCAACAATATAAAACGATCCGAAGCGATAGCATTGAAATTAAAGTTGCACCTGCATTAAAAAACAAGTACGAGATAAATAAAATTTCGCAGGACATCACCAATCATAAATATATCTGGATAGTTCCCGCAATTGCTTTGCTGGCGGGCATTTCGTGGTGGCTTGGTTTTGGCAGGAAACAACATTTACAACAAAAAACAAATGAAATTATTAATACCGAATTAAAAAATGAAGTTGTTGCTGTTGTTGATGAAAAAGAGAAATTACCGGAACCAACTGTGTTAACTAATACTGAAAAATTAAATGAACTTTTATTGATTGAGTCGGACAAGAAATTCTTTGCGCATGCCAAACAATTAGCCGAAGAATTCATGCGGCAGGAAGAAAATGAAGAAAAAAGAAAATTATTTTCTCAAATCATCGAACAATGCAATGAAGCTTTGTATTCGCCGGTTGCGATTATCAGCAAGGAATCGGTATTTATTTCATTAGAAAAATTAGTCTGAAAAATCAGTCGGTGAACTTGTAACCCACGCCACGAACGGAGTGTATGTGTTTGGGGTTGCGACTGTCTTCTTCGAAATACTTACGGAAGTTGAGAATAAAATTATCGATGGTTCTTGTGGTTGGATAAACATTGTAACCCCAAACAACCTGCAATATTTTTTCTCGGTTTACAACATCGCCTTTGTTTTCGATCATTAATTTTAAGAGCATGGTTTCTTTCTTGCTCAGTTCAACCTCCTGTCCGGTATAGGATGTGGCTTTTTGTGCTTTAAAATCGATTTTATTTTTTCCGAACTGATACGTATCTCCTATGGTTTCTTTAACTAAGATCTTTTTATTCTTGTGGATCAATTTTTCAACTCTCAATAATAATTCTTCGAGATTAAAAGGTTTGGTCAAATAATCATCTGCACCTTTTTTTAATCCCAATACTTTATCGGCATTCGAATTTTTTGCACTTAATATTAAAACGGGAACTTCATTATTATTAACGCGAATAGTTTCTAAAACCCTTATACCATCTATCTCCGGGATCATCACATCTAAAACTATCAAATCAAAATATTCATTGGCTACGGCTTTCAATGCATTGGTGCCGTCGAAAGCAGAAGTAATTTCGTATCCTTCCATTTCGAGGTTAAGCTTTAATGTTTCGTGAAGATTTTCTTCATCTTCAACCAATAAAATATTTCCTTTTTTATTTTCTGTCATGATGAATGAAATGTTGCTGTAAATATAGTTCCTGAAGGCTGATTATCGGCCACAACAATTTTTCCGTTATGATCTTCCATTATTTTACGGCAAAGATATAAACCCAATCCTGTTCCTTTTGTTTTTCGTGTGTTTTCATTTCCGGTACGGTAAAATTTCTTAAATACCTTTTTCTTTTCATCATCAGTTAAACTATTGCCTTCGTTGCTTACCTGTAATTTAATTTTATTATCGGCTTCATTTAATGATACCACAACAATCGATTCTTTGGGTGAATATTTTAACGCATTGTCTATTAAATTATTTACCAGCATCTGCAACAATAATTCTTCACTTTCAATATAAATATTTTCCTGAACAATGGTATCGATTTTTCTTTGAGGGAAACGTGTTTTAAAATCACTGGCACAGCTATGGATCAACTCGCTTAAATTAATTTCCTGTTTGGTGATGCGATACGAACCAGCTTCTAATTGCGATGCCAGTAAAATATTATTGCATAAAACATTTAAACGGTCGGTTTCCTGAATTGTGTGACTGATAAGCCTTTCCTGCTTATCGGTTTCTAATTTTCTTTTTAAAAGTGTTTCCAAATTCAAACGGGTAACGGCAATCGGCGTTTTTAATTCGTGTGTCACAGCCATCATAAAATTTTGTTGCTGCTGCGATAATTTTATTTGTCGCCTCGTGGCGCGATAAACAAACACGGCACCAACCAAGATCAATGCAAGAAAAATAGTTCCTTCGCCAATGTATTGTGCCGTTTTGCGTTTTTTTTCTGCGATGATCTTATTTTGTTTTTGTGCAAATTGGGGATCGTTTTTTTGTACGTCCTGCAAGCGCAAATCGGCCATGATTTTATTTTGATGATTAAGCGCAATGAACCACCAGAATAATGCCGCTAAAATATAAAACAACATTAACCAGTAAACAGAAGTAAGAACAACTAATTTATGTTTTGAAAAAAGACTCATGGTTTTGCTTTTTCAACACGGATACCGGCGTTTAAAATATGTTGCAAAGTATCTTCACGCATGATTTGTTGCAGCGTAAAAGTGTAATCACCTTTTTTTAAACTGATAGGAATGGGATTAAAAGCAATGCGGTGTTCAATGATATCATCCATCCCGGTTCCCAACCATTTTGTGTTATCGGCCAACGTAAATTCTCTCTTGATGGAATAAGTTGAATCGGGATCTTTTATTTTAATATTCAGCCAAATGTTTTTGTATTGATAAGCATCTTCGTGCCGGAGCACAACATAAAAATTATATAACGATGATGTGTCTTTGATGGTAAATGTAAAAGGCAATAATTCTTTGCTGTTCCATTCATGCGAGGGGAATGCAGTTGTTTTTTCATACACATCCAAGCTTGTGCAGGATGTAATGAAAACAAATGCAGCAATAAAAAATAAACTTGGTTTCATCTTTCAAAATTAACAGCAAAAAAATTACAGCACATTCAATACCTGTTCTTTTGCTTTTTCTAATTCATCTTTCATCAGTACCACACATTTTTGGATTTCCGAATCGTTGGCTTTAGAACCGGTGGTATTGATTTCCCTGCCAAATTCCTGCAGGATAAAAGATAATTTTTTGCCTTTGCTTTTTATTTTTTCGTCAAGAATAGAACGAAAATAATCGCAATGATTTTTTAAACGTACCTGCTCTTCGCTGATGTCGATCTTCTCGATATAAAAAATTAATTCCTGTTCCAGACGATTGGCATCGTAATTTTCTTTGCCCACATTTTCTTCTAATAACTTCACTAAATTTTCCTTTATTTTTTCCCGGCGGCGAGGTTCCAGAGCAGTGATCGTTTTTTGATGCTCCTCAATATTCACGATCCTTTTCAACAGATCGGCTTCTAAAGATTTTCCTTCTTCAATGCGATGATCATTCAAATCGCTGATCGCTTTTTTTAATACCGATTGAAATTGTTTCCAGTCATTTTCGCTGATCATTTCGGTTGAGTTAACAACTACTTCGGGCAACCGTAATACCGCAGCAAGCAATTGATCAACATCGGCTTTTAATTCAACTGCAACAGAAGCAACCGATTGATAATAGGCTTTCAACAGATCGGTATTTATGGTTACCGGTTTAGCCGTTCCGTTTTGTTTAATGCTGATAACACATTCAACGCTGCCACGTTCCAAGCCTTCATTCAAAATATTTCTGATCTCAAATTCATAAGGTTTTAATAAAGCAGGTAACTGCAAACGGATATCAAATTGTTTTCCGTTCAGCGATTTTGCTTCCACTAAAAAAGTTTTATCGCCAACTGTTTCTTCTGCTCTTCCGTAACCTGTCATTGAATACAACATAGAAAAATATTAATGCTTGCAAAGTAACAAATGTTTTATATCTAATAAGATTCATTTCATAAACATAAATCCGGAATGATTTTAAATGTAGGACAGGCGGCTAACAGATTGTAAGGCAGTATTTTCCTGCGCAGCTCGATTTCAGCCTTAAAAGCGGTTCCCCAAAAATTCTAACAATTCATTATCATTGAAACTTGGAAGGAAAGAATTTTACCATTAATTTCGCCGTCCTGATTAGTCATAGTCAGATAAACCCTATTTAATAACGCCTTTAAATTTCTATTTAACATGGCAGTAAAAATGAGATTACAAAGACACGGCAGCAAAAAACGTCCTTTCTACTTTATTGTAGTGGCCGATGCCCGTGCACCAAGAGATGGTAAGTTTATCCAAAAATTAGGAACTTACAATCCACTAACTGTACCTGCAACCGTTCAATTAGACCGTCAAAAAGCATTGGATTGGTTACATAAAGGTGCGCAACCTACAGATACAGTTCGCCGAATCCTCTCTTTCAAGGGAGTATTGTATTTGAAACATTTGTTACGCGGAGTTAAATTAGGCTTGTTCGATGATGCAACTGCAATGGTTAAATTCCAGGCATGGCACGATGAACATGAAGCCCAGATTAAACAACGCAGCGACAAACACCGCAGCCAGCAACGTCAACGCCGCGAGTACAAACCCGCAGTGAAGAAAGTTGAACCGGCTGAAGGTTCAAGCGAAGCTTAATCAAATGATGAAAATAGTTTCCAAAAAGAGTCCCGGACAATTTTGTTCGGGATTTTTTTTGGAAACTACCATTATTATTTTGCCACCGGAACACGGAATAACACAAAAGTTTTTGTTGAAAATTATCTCGGTGCTTTTCTGTGCTTCTGTGGCAATCAAAAAAAATCAAACAATTTTTAATCCTGTTTATCAATTATTCAAATCATAGTTAATCGTAGTTTATCTTGCAGCAGAAATGAACGAATACATTAATATAGGAAAAATAGTTGCCACATTTGGTGTGAAGGGAGAAGTAATTTTAAAACATGCACTTGGTAAAAAAACAACACTCAAAGGCATCGAAGCTATTTTTATTGAACAACAAAAAAACAGTTACCTGCCATATTTTATTCTTTCATCCAAAGCAAAAGACAACGAAGAGATTTATGTGTTGATCGATGGAATTGAAAGTAAAGAATCGGCCCACCGGTTGATACAGAAAAATGTTTGGTTGTTGGATGATGATTTCAGAAAGATAGCCGGAAAATCAGCGCCCATAGCACTCTTGGGCTATTCGATCATTAATGAAGGCGAAAATTTAGGACCGATTGAAGAAGTGATCGAACAACCGCATCAGGTTTTATTGCGGATAACTTTAAACGGCAATGAAGCATTGATCCCATTGCACGAAGAAACATTATTGAAGATAGACCGAAAGAAAAAAGAAGTGCATGTAGTATTGCCCGATGGATTATTAGAAATTTACCGATGAAAAATATTTTCGAAATTTCATTCACCGTTTTGCCCGAACATTTAGATGCATTGCAGCATGTAAACAATGTGGTGTATGTGCAATGGATGCAGGATATTGCTACGAAGCACTGGACAAGTTTTGTATTGCCCGAATTAGATGAAAAAATTTTATGGGTGGCACGCCGTCATGAAATTGATTATCTCTCTCAGGCTTTTTTGAATGACGAATTGATCATGAAAACTTGGACCGACGATCATTCGGCTGTTTCGTGGGACAGGCATTATGAAATTATTCGCAAAGCCGATAACAGAAAAATAATTACGGCAAAAAGTGTTTGGGTTTTGCTGGATAAAAAAACTTTCAAGCCAAAACGTATTGATGAAGAAATTTTGAATGTGTTGAAATAAAATGGTGAACATAGAATAGAACGCACAAGTGTGCGACGCAACAGGTGATGAGTAGAAATACATAAGCTCGTCACCAAAAAATCTTCACTAATTTAGAAGTTGCATGAACAAACCGCAACGATATATTGCTCATTTAGACCTCGATAGTTTTTTTGTAAGCGTGGCTGTACTAAGCGATCCGTCGCTGAAAGGTAAAGCTGTAATTGTTGGCGGCAGTAAAGAACGCGGCGTTGTTACAACATGCAGTTACGAGGCAAGAAAGTTTGGTGTGCATAGTGCAATGCCGATGAAGAAAGCCATGCAGCTTTGTCCGCACGCCATTGTAACTAATGCTGCAAGAGGCGAGTACAGTCGTTACAGCCGTTGGGTTACAGATATTATTGCATCGCAGGCGCCATTGTTTGAGAAAGCAAGTATCGACGAATTTTATATTGATCTGACAGGGATGGATAAATATTTTGATCCTTACAAATGGACGATAGCTCTGCGAAATAAAATAATTGATGAAACTAAATTGCCTATATCGTTTGGATTGGCGAGTAATAAAATGGTTGCAAAAATTGCAACTGATGAAGCAAAACCAAACGGTTATTTATTTGTTCAGCCCGGAATGGAAAAAGAATTTTTAGCACCATTACCGGTAAATAAATTTTCGGGGGTTGGTGAACATACTTTTACTGTTTTAAAATCGATGGGCATTTTTTTAATAGGTGATATTTTAAAAAAATCGGAAGCCGAATTAGAAAAAAAATTAGGAAAGTGGGGGACTGATCTGTATCAAAAAGCACAGGGTTTGCATTTTGGTGAAGTGCATCAATACCACGAAGCAAAATCCATTTCAACCGAAAATACTTTTGAAGAAAACAAAACCGATATTGATTTTTTGCTGAGCGAATTGGTGCGTATGACAGAAAAAATAGCATACGAATTGCGTAAGGATGAAAAGCTTGCAGGATGTATTGCGGTAAAGATCCGTTACCCCGATTTTGAAACAACATCGCGGCAAACAACTATCGATTATACTTTGCGGGACGATGAATTAATTCCTGTGGCCATCGATCTCTTTCATAAATTATATCGAAAAGGAATGCCCATTCGCTTGCTGGGCGTACGTTTGAGCGAATTAACCAATCATGCTGTTCAGGGCAGTTTGTTTGATGATGCAGAAAAAAAATCTAATTTGTATAAAGCTATCGACAGCGTAAAAGATAAATACGGTAAATACTCTCTGCAAAAAGCAAGAACTGTTCGCAACAAAAAATAATTTCTTCTTTCGCAATATTTTTTTCGAAAACTATCATTTGGTTTTTTATATCTTTCAAAAAAAACCTATCATGAAAAAATTATTACTAATTGCTTTATTGTTTGCGCAAACCACATTTGCACAACGAACTATTTTGCATTGCGGAAAATTAATCGATGTAAAACAATTGCAGGTTTTAAAAGAGATGAGTGTAATTATTGAAGGAAATAAAATTGTTGATGTTGAGAAAGGTTATGTTGCTGCAAATGCAAACGATAAAATAATTGATCTGAAAAACAAAACGGTAATGCCGGGTTTGATCGATTGCCATGTACATATCGAATCAGAAATCAGCCCGAATCGTTTATTAAAAAGTTTGACGCAAAACGAAGCCGATGTTGCTTTTGGATCGTTGCAATATGCACGTATAACTTTATTGTCGGGCTTTACAACCGTTCGCGATATGGGCGGCAGCGGCGTAGATATTTCGTTGCGTAATGCCATCAATAAAGGATTGGTAATGGGGCCAAGGATTTATACTGCAGGAAAAATTTTGTCAACTACCGGCGGTCATGCCGATCCAACAAATGGGTTACGTACCGACTTAATGCATATTGCCGAACTAAATGCCGATGTAGTGAATGGTGTTGATGAATGCCGCAAAGCAGTTCGTCAGCATTATAAAGATGGTGTTGATGTTATAAAACTTGCTGCAACAGGCGGCGTATTAAGTTTAGAAAAAGATGGTAGTGGTGCACAGTTTACCGAAGAAGAAATTGCAGCCATCGTTTCTACTGCAAAAGATTATGGTTTAAAAGTTGCAGCACATGCACATGGTGTTGAAGGTATGAAGCGTGCAATTATTGCAGGTGTTGCTTCTATCGAACACGGTACTTATATGGATGAACCAACCATGGAATTAATGAAAAGTCATGGCACTTATTTAGTGCCCACCATCATTGCCGGAAAATCTGTAGCCGACTCTGCAGCAAAGCCCGGTTATTTCCCCGAAGTTATTGCCAGGAAAGCATTAGAGGTTGGCCCCATCATTCAAAACACTTTTGCAAAAGCGTATAAAGCCGGTGTAAAAATTGCCTTTGGAACCGATGCGGGTGTGTATGCTCACGGAAAAAACTGGAAAGAATTTGTTTATATGAATGAAGCAGGAATGCCTGCATTGGAATGTATTAAAGCAGCAACCGTTAGTGCCGCCGATCTTTTAGGAAATAACAGTATTGGCAGTATTGAAAAAGGGAAACTGGCCGATGTGATTGCTGTTGATGGCGATCCTGTACAAGACATAAAAGTAATGGGCAATGTAAAATTTGTAATGAAAGCAGGAACTGTTTATAAAAATGATTAAAATTTTTTTGTGACAAGCTTTTGTACTCGTGGCATCGCCTGTTGCGTCGCACACTTCAACGCTTTGTACTTTGTTGAACAAAAAATAAAAGGTCTGACCGTCCCGGTCTGACCTTTTATTTTTCTGTGGAAATCAGTTTCATCTGCGTTATCTGTGTTCCTATTTCCTCAACCTTTCCATTTGCGCAACTGTTGCAACAATGCCCGCAAATCCTTTGGTGGCTCTGCTTCTAAAGAAAATGGTTCGTTATTAAGTGTGAATTTTAATTTCCACGAATGCAATGCGAGTCTTGATAAAATAGCTCTTTCTTCTTCGGCTGATTTTGAAAGTTTGAATCTTTTTTTAATGGAAGAAAGTAATACCGGTTTACCATCGCCATACACATCATCGCAAACAATGCTGTGACCAATATGTTTCATGTGCACACGAATTTGATGTGTGCGGCCTGTATGAATTTGAAACTGCATCCACGAATACAAACGAAAACTTTCCAACACTTCATAATCGGTAACAGAATGTTTCCCTTTTTCGTGCGTAAGCATGATGCCTTGTTTTCCGGGATGTTCCATGATGGGTGCATCAATAGTTCCTTTGGGTGTCATCAAATTTCCATACACCAAACCGAGATAAAATTTTTCTACATCTCTTCCTTCAAATAATTGCGAAAGCTGTTTGTGTGCAGTTTCATTCTTTGCAAAAACAATAACACCGCTGGTATCTTTATCTAAACGATGCACAGTAAATATTTCGCCATATTTTTCTTTCAAAATATCTTTCAAAGAAATTTCTTTGCCAAAACGATCGGGAATAGAAAATAATCCAGATGGTTTATTAACAGCAACAAATTGATCGTTCTCGAAAATAATATCCAATTTCATTTCTATGCGGAAGGATTTGTAAATCGTAATAAAAAATGTTAAGCGTTCTTCTTGGTTTTTGTAAAACTCTGGTTCATGTATTTCAATAAACGCACTTCTTTTTCCTGCAGCATTCTCCATTTGCCGCGATCAACATTTTTCTTGGTAAGATTGGCAAACATAACCCTGTCGAGGTTTCTGACATCATAACCTAAGTGTTCAAAAATTCTTCTTACAATTCGGTTCCTACCGCTGTGTATCTCAATGCCCACAACACTTTTATCTTTTGCATCGGCATACGCCAGGTTATCTGCCTGTACAAAGCCATCTTCCAAAGTCACGCCGTTTAATATGGCTTCGAAATCTTTTTTAGTAACAGGTTTATCAACTTTCACTTCATAGATTTTTTTTACCTGAAAAGATGGATGTGTTAATTGTTGCGCCAATTCGCCATCGTTGGTTAATAATAAAACACCGGTTGTATTTCGGTCTAATCTTCCAACAGGATATACTCTTTCTTTGGTGGCACCTTTAATTAATTCGAGAACTGTTTTTCTTCCTTCGGGATCTTTGGAAGTAGTGATATAATCTTTTGGTTTGTTCAATAAAATGTAAACGAGGTTGCGTTGCAGAAAAATTTTCTTGCCTTTTACTTTTACATCCTCGTTGCCGCGAACTTTATAACCGGGTTCAAAAATCTTATCGCCGTTAACGGTAACATGGCCAAGTTTAATAATGTCGGCAGCTTCTCTTCTTCCGCAAACACCGCAATACGCCAAAAATTTATTTAATGGCATTACTGGAGAGTTCTCGTTTATTTCAACCGGTTCAAAAGAATCCTGAACAGGAATATCTTTTTGTTTTGCAATGGGAACAAAAGATTTCTTTTCAGAAAATTTCTTTCCTGAATCTTTAAAATTCTTTTTCTGAAATCTTTTTTCTTCGGGTTTATCAGAAACGATACCTCTTTTTTTCTCCCACTGTTTTTTTCTTATTTCTTCGCCAATAGCTCGTGATTCTGCTTTGGCTTTACGTTTATCCTGGCGGATAGCTTCTTTCTTTTTTGCACCTTTAAATTCGGGCTTAATAAATTTCTCGAATGGTTTATTACTCATGTTTTTTGATTTGCTGTTTTGCAACAGGAGCCGCGAAGATAAACTTTTAAAAACGAAACCCTTTCCCGGCAAAGAGAAAGGGTTGTTTTTTTATTTTTTACAGGGAATTATTTTGAAACAGGCGGACGGTTATTCATATTCCATCTGCCTCTGAAATTTTTTCTCAGGCTATCGGACTTGCTTAATTGTTCGGGTGTAAGTACAGATTTCATGAATTCGCCTCTTTGCGACATCAATGATTTTAATTGTTCTCTTTTTTGTTCGGGCAATAGATCAGCATTTTGATGTATTGCCTGCATTTTAGTCTGCATCTCGGTTTGATGTGCTTTTATTTTTGCAACCTGATCATCGCTTAATCCTAAAGTTAATTTCATTCTTTCTAACCTCGCGGTACTTCTAACCTGTGCATTAACCATTGCATTTTGTTTGCGCTGTGCAATTGTATTTTTTTGTGCATCGGTTAGCATTGCTTCTAATTTTGTTTTGCGATCATTTTGCAGTGCAGCTATTTTTGTTTTGTATTCGCCCAAAGAAATTTTATCGTTCTTCTGCAATGCGGCTACCTGATTATGAAAATCTTCATTGATTGCTTTTGATTGTTTTATTTGATCGGCACTTAAATGTAAACCGGCCATCATTCCCATTCTCTTTTTGAGTAAAGGGTGATTTTGTGTAAAACAATTTTGCATTGGTTGTTGTTTGAACTGACCATTTTTAAATGGTTTATTGGGATTGCCATTATTATTTTTTGGTGGCTGTGCATTTGCAAAACAAACACATGCAAAAATGCATGAGCTTAGTAATATTAATTTTTTCATTGTAAAGTGTTTTAGTTCTTAATAATGACTTTGTTGTTTTGAGTAAGTTTAAAACAAACGCAACACTTGCTTTAAATAGCAGGCTTTATAGGTAGAACTAAAAAAACTATCGGTGATTGAGTAATTCTTTGAGATTATTTTTTGTTGGCTAACTGTCCGCAGGCTGCATCAATGTCTTTTCCGCGACTGCGCCGCAGTCGTGCATTTACCCTGTTTTTTTCTAAGAAGCCCATAAAATTTTGAATGCTTTCTTCATCGGGTTTTGTGAATTGAAAAGCATCAATTGGATTGTATTCGATGATGTTTACGAGATCGGCAGGAACCTGACGATAAATCTTTACTAATTCTTCTGCATCTTTCATTGAGTCGTTGAAATTCTTCAATAAAATATATTCGAATGTTATTTCGTTCCCTGTTTGTTTGTAGAAATAATTCAATGCTTCAATTAATGCAGCGATATTATTTGTTTCGTTGATGGGCATGATCTCATCTCTTTTTGTATCGTTGGCAGCATGCAGCGATACTGCTAATTTGAAACGCACTTTATCATCGCCCAATTTTTTTATTTGCTTTGCAACACCGGCTGTTGAAACAGTAATTCTTTTCGGGCTCATGAACAACCCGTCTTCGGCAGTAATTTTTTCAATTGCTTTTAAAACATTGTTGTAATTAAGCAGAGGTTCGCCCATGCCCATGAAAACAATATTGCTTAATTTTTTTTCGTACGTTTTTTCGCATTGCTGATTAATTAAAACAACTTCGTCGTAGATCTCATCGAAATTCAAATTCCTTTTTCTGTCCATGTACCCGGTAGCACAAAATTTGCAACTTAAGCTGCAGCCGATCTGCGAACTAACGCAGGCTGTTTTTCTTTCTTCGGTTGGAATTAAAACACCTTCGATGGCATGACCGTCGAAAGTCTTGAACCGGCTTTTTATAGTTCCGTCATCGCTTGTTTGAACGGCATCTATTTTTAATGAAGGAAAAGAAAATTCTGTTGAAAGTTTATTGCGAAGGTCTTTGCTTAAATTGGTCATGTCGTCAAAACTCATGGCATGTTTTTGCCATAACCATTCGTACACCTGTTTTACACGAAATTTTTTTTCGCCGATGGTCTCGAAATAATTTTCTAACTGCGCCAATGAAAGGTCACGGATGTTTGTAAGTGTTGACATGCGGCAAAAGTAATGTTTTACTGATAAGTGCTTTGTTGCAATGAAAACGGAACCCTGAAGTGTGCGACGCAACAGACGATACCATGAAATACAGATGCCGGTTACAAAAATATTTTTTATGATAAAAGGAAACAATATTTTATCATTGGTGTTCTAAAATTTTTCTATCTTCAAACCCAAACTTTAAAATATTGCTGTATGAAAAAAATGTTTTTTTCTTTTTTGATGATTAGTTTTTTTGTTGCAGCGAATGCACAGAACACAACCTTGCAACAATTTACCGGAAAATATAAATTTCCCGATGGTAGTGTTGTTACCGAAATTGAAGTTACGTTAGACAGCAGTGGTGTATTGACTTCAAATTCTACTGCCGGCACTTCGGTGTTGGAAAAAATAAGTGCCGATACTTTTTCGGTGGTTTCGTTTCAGGGTACAGCCGTTTTTAAAAGAGATGCCAATCATAAAGTTACAGGCGTTGTTGTTGACGCGATGGGTTATCATTTAGAGGGAACAAAAGACAATGCGTCCACCTCATTTTTATTTACAAAACCCGATGCACTAAAAATTAAAACCAATCAGTTCGCAGTGCGATAGTTTTTAAAATTAATTTTATTTTTTAATTCCTTACTGCAATAATGCTGTAAGGAATTTTTTTTGGACCGATCATTTATAATAAGTTTCATCGAGATAAAACAAACCATCTTCTTTTTTCCAGTACCAGAATTTTTTCTTGTAAACACAATAAATGCCGCGCAACGATTTTAAAGTATAAATATCCGGTACATATAAAACCCTTGGCGGCACTGTATGATAACGGTATTTTAGATTGGTTAATTGATTAGGTGTAAAGGATCTTGCTAATTTAGAATAGTCGGCTTTGATGCCTGTGTTTGAAGGAAGTTTGCTTTGCGGTGTTAATATTCTTCCATAACCGTCAATAACAATCATTGCTGTCGGCGTTGATGTAATAGTTGGTGCTGACGGTTTTATAGATGCCGGATGTATTTTTTTGTTGCAGGCAACAAAAAATAAAATACAAATGAATGATAATTGCAGCGTTTGCTTCATGCGTTTCTAATTGCATGAATATTGTCTAATACTGTGCCAGAAACCAATTAATTAAAATTCGAAGGAAATTAATTGTTCATTGGTAAGTGTTTTTTGTTCGCCCGATTTTAAATTTTTGATCACCACATTTTTTTCTTCTAATTCTTTACTGCCAATAATAACGGCGTAAGGAATTAGTTTTTTATCGGCCCACTTGAATTGCTTATCGAATTTTGCCTGCTCGTGATACATTTCGCAGCGAATATTTTTTGCACGCAGTTGTTGCATCAAACCAAATGCAGCACGGCTTTCGGCTTCACCCAAATTAAAAAATAAAACCTGTGTGGCAATTTGCATTTCTGCAGGAAATAATTTTAATTCTTCCATCACATCATAAATCCTGTCAACACCAAAACTGATACCAACGCCGGGAATATTCGGAACATCGAATGTGCCGGTAAGATCGTCGTAACGACCGCCACCACCAATGCTGCCCATGTTTACATTTTTAGCTTTTACTTCGAAGATGATGCCGGTATAATAATTTAAGCCTCTTGCTAAAGTAAAATCAATCGCAAGTCGTGAGTCGTGAATCGGTAGTGGATAGTTGAGCAAAAATTCTATTTCATCAATTCCTTTTTTTGCAGTTGCATTATCGCCGAATAAATTTTTTATGGAAATTAATTTTTCTTCATTGCTTCCGGTGATGGAAAGATATTTTTCGATAATGGAAATTTGATCTTCATTCAAACCTCTTTGCAACAATTCTTCTTTTACTTTTTCAATGCCAATTTTATCAAGCTTATCAATCGCAATGGTGATGTCGATCATTTTATCGGCACCGCCGCATAATTCGGCCAGTGCTGCTAAAATTTTCCGGCTGTTGATTTTTATTTCAACATCAACTCCTAATTTTTCAAAAGCGGTGGCATAAATATTGGCAAGTTCTACTTCATTGATTAAAGAATAACTTCCCACCACATCGCAATCGCATTGATAAAACTCGCGGTAGCGGCCACGTTGCGGACGATCGGCTCTCCACACCGGTTGTATCTGATAACGTTTAAACGGAAAAGTTAACTGCCCATGATTCATTGCCACATAACGTGCAAACGGAATGGTAAGATCGTAACGCAATGCACGTTCGGTAATTCCTTTTGTGTTTTTTCCATTCAATACTTTTTCAAAATCATCTTTGGCTTGCTGATGTTTTGCAACATTATCCAAACCATTATTTAAAATCTTAAAAATCAATTTATCACCTTCATCGCCATACTTTCCCATCAAGGTATCTAAGTTTTCCATGGCCGGTGTCTCCAATGGCTGAAAGCCATACAACTCAAACACAGAGCGGATTGTATTAAAAATAAAATTTCGTTTGCGAACTGTTTCGGCATTAAAATCTCTGGTGCCCTGCGGTAAACTTGGTTTTGCCATTTAATTATTTATAAAGGATAAATTATAAGTTTTTATTTTTTAGTTGTGGTTCCGAATAATTGCTGATGATATTATCGCAAGCTTCATCAATTAATTTATAAACCCGATGATAACCTTCTTCGGTACCATACCACGGATCCGGCACTTCCCTGTTTTCGAATGGATACAATTCATTCAGCAACAGATCAACTTTATCTTCATTCCACAAATCCTGGCTCATCATTTTTACATCTTCATAATTATTCGAGTCCATCACATAGATCTTATCGAAATGAAGGATATCATGTTTGGTAAACTGCCTTGCCTGCTGATACGAAATATCAACACCGTTCATTTTCGAAACCTTCTGCGATAAACGATGCGGCGGTTCTCCAATATGATAATTGCCTGTACCCGCACTATCAACTGTCCAATGCAATCCTGCCTTTTTAATTTTGTTTCGTAAGATTCCTTCTGCCAACGGGCTTCGGCAAATATTACCTAAACAAACCATTAAAATCTTCATGCGGCAAAAATAGATAAAAGATCGGGTAAAATTTTTTGTTACCGGCTGTTGTTTTTCATGGTATCACCTGTTGCGTCGCACTCTTGTACTTTCTGTACATTGTTCAACAGTATTATAAATAATGCGTAACTTAGTGCTATGCCATTTTCGTATCAACTGTTAAGCCCGTCAATAATAATTGTTCTGCTATGCGGATTAGTGGTTGTTAATGTTTGGAAACATTTCTTCGGCAAACATTCACACGATTAATTATAGTTGAAACAGATCGGCAGCAATGCCGTCGGCTAAAAATTTTCCTTTATCAGTCAATCGCAAAAAATTTTCATTCAAAATAATATTGCCACGTGCTTCCCATTTTTTTGCCGATGAAATAATTTTATTTTTTGTTTCCTCATCTGTTATCAGCCATCTGTCGTCATTAAAATTAATTCCTTCCATCGTTCTTAAGCTCGTCATAATATATTCGTTCAATTGCTGCGATGCGGTTAATTCTTCTTTTTCAAAATTCAATTCGCCCTTCTCAATGCTCTGAATATATAATGCGTTGTTGGCGATATTCCATTGGCGTGATGTTCCGTTAAACGAATGTGCCGATGGCCCCAATCCTAAGTACGGTAAGCCTTTCCAATAACTGCTGTTATGTTTGCTCCGGTAATTTGTTTTTGCAAAATTCGAAATTTCATAATGCTCGTAACCGGCATCTTTCATCCATTGCATTAACAGTTCAAAGTGTTTTGCCTGCTTATCGGCATCCACATTTTCTTTTTTCTGCTGAACAATTAATTTATCCAACGCAGTTTTTGGTTCAACCGTTAAGGCATAACAGGAAATATGCGGAATGTTAAACGATACTGCCAGCTCAACATTTTTTTTCCATTGTTCATCGGTTAATGTTGGCGAGCCGTAAATAAGATCGATGGTAATATTATTAAAATATCTTGTTGCCAGTTGCAAACAATTAATGGCATGTTGCGCATTGTGGGCCCGGTTCATCCATTGCAGGTCAATGTCATTAAACGATTGTATGCCGATGCTCAAACGATTGATGCCAATATTTTTCCAATCGATTAATTTTTCTTCGGTAATATCATCGGGATTAGCTTCTAATGTTATTTCCGCATCATCGTCAACAATAAATAATTTTTTTAATTTTTGAATCATGAATCGTAAATCGTGAATCGCAAGTAATGATGGTGTTCCGCCGCCAAAATAAATAGTTGCAATATTTTCGTTCAAATAATCCTTTCTCCATTCAGCTTCTTTGCCAATGGCAGCAAGCGTTTGCTGTATTAATTTATGGTTGGTGGAAAAATGAAAATTGCAGTAATGGCATGCCTGCTTGCAAAAAGGGATATGAATATAAATACCTGCCATATTTTTTAGTTGCAACAAAAGTAAGTGTATAGAATTGCACAAATAAAACGAGTTTGTGGGCATCTTTTAAAAATAGATAGATTCGCTTTAATATTTTTGCGCAAATTATTGGCTTGAAAAAATTATTCTTCATATTCCTTTCTTCACTTTTTTGTTTGTGTGCAAGCGCACAGGTGGATTCGGCTTCCCAAAAGAATACCGAAAAAATCATTACCAAACCTCAGAACATAAAAATTAATCCGGTTGACGAAACGCTCCAAAATAAAAACAGGTTAGTTCCGGCAGCAAAAGATTCGGGGAAGAAAAAACTGCAACCTGTTTTAAGCGACACCAATAAAAATGTGGCAATAAAAATTGATTCGTTGAAAATCGATTCTTTGCGACTTGATTCCATCAAACAAGATTCGTTAAAGAAGATAGCGCTATTAAAAGCCGATACTGCTCATATCAATGACACATCTACTTATCGTTCTATAATGGCAATTCCATATTTGCCATTTGACAAGCCTCCGATGTTTATGATCAATAAAATAAGAGAACCCCAAACTAAGGACGAATTATTTTATTTGTTGACGGGATTAATATTTTTTACGGCATTTATAAAATTAATATTCCCGAAATATTTTCAAAACCTTTTATTGTTATCGTTTCAAACATCGTTCAGGCAGCGGCAAACGAGAGAGCAATTAACGCAGGACAATCTTGCTTCATTACTGATGAACACTTTGTTCTTTATGTCGGGCGGTATTTTTATCAGTTTGGTTGCAAATGCTGCCGGCTATTCGGAAATATCTTTCTGGAAATTATTGCTGCCGTCTTCATTGGTATTGGCTGTTATTTATTCGGTAAAATATTTATTTCTGGTTTTTTTCGGATGGATATTCAATGTGCGACCTGCAGTTAAAACCTACATTTTTATAGTGTTTATGGTTAATAAGATTATCGGCATCGTGTTGATACCGTTCTTATTGATATTATCTTTTTCGACCATTCAAATTGCTCAGCCGGCAATGATTTTGTCGCTTATTTTGATAGGAATATTGTTAATTTACCGTTATCTGATTAGTCTGGTAACAATTCGTCATGAACTGAAAGTGAATGCCATACATTTTTTTCTTTACCTTTGCGCTGTAGAAATTTTACCGTTGTTATTAATTTATAAAGTTCTTTTTAAATACATCGGTAGTTTTATTAACCCAGACTAATATCATCACAAAAGCATGATAAAAACCGGACTTAAGAATTCAACAGCTGTAAAAGCCGCAAAACGAATTTTAATTTCTCAGCCAAAGCCGGAAAGTGAAAAATCTCCGTATTTTGAATTGGAGCGCAAATACAATCTGGAATTGGTATTTCATCCTTTCATTAAAATAGAAGGTATTCCTGCAAGAGAATTCAGGAAACAAAAAATTGATATTGCTGCTTGCACCGGTGTTGTTTTTATGAGCCGCCATGCGATCGATCATTTTTTCCGCATGTGCGAAGAAATGAAAGTTACGATCAGTCAGGATACAAAGTATTTCTGCATTACAGAAGCGGTGGCATTGTACCTTCAAAAGTTTATTCTGTACCGAAAAAGAAAAGTGTTTTATGGCGCCGATGGCAGCAATAAAAGCATGTTTGATGTGATCAATAAACATAAAGAGAACGAAAAATTTTTATATGTTTGCAGCGAAAACCAGCAGGACAATGAAATTGTGAACTGGCTTAAAAATAATAAATGCGAATTTCAACTTGCATTTATGTACCGCACCATCAGTAACGATATTAAAGAGGTGATGGATAAAAAATCGTATGATGTAATTTGCTTCTTTACCCCAAGTGGCGTAAGAAGTTTATTTGATAATTATCCCAAGTTCAAACAAAACGGAACAGTGGTAGGATCCTTTGGCAGTAATACTTCCAAAGCATTGGAAGAGGCCGGATTAAAATTAGAGATCAAAGCACCTGCCCCGCAAGCACCAAGTATGGCTGCTGCATTAGACCTGTTTTTAGCATCATCCATCAAGAAAAAATAAAACTATTTTTTATAGCGGCCCTTTATTTTTTAAAGGGCTTTTTTGTGCAACTTATTTTTGATTTTTCTGTTTACATTGTTGTATGTATTCGAATAAACTCATTCACGAAACAAGTCCTTATCTTTTGCAGCATGCACATAATCCAGTGCATTGGTATCCCTGGGGCGAGGAAGCATTGCAAAAAGCAAAAGCAGAAAATAAACCTATTTTGGTAAGTATTGGATATGCCGCCTGTCATTGGTGCCATGTGATGGAAAGAGAAAGTTTTGAAGATGAATCAACTGCCGAATTGATGAACACTTATTTCATCAATATAAAAATCGACAGAGAAGAACGTCCCGACCTCGATCATATTTATATGGATGCTGTTCAATCGATGACAGGCAGCGGAGGCTGGCCATTGAATGTTTTTTTAACCTCCGAATGCAAGCCATTTTTTGGCGGTACTTATTTTCCGCCGGTTGCGGCGTTTAACCGAAAGAGCTGGAAAGAGATTTTAATGCTTGTTCAAAAAGCATATCAGGAAAAAAGTGTTGAAATAAAATTGCAGGCCGAAAAATTAACCGAACATTTAATTACTGCAAATTCGTTTGGATCAGATAAACAATCAGCAGATGAGTCAGATGCTGTTTTTGCAAAAGAAAATGTAAAAACTATTACAGAAAATATTTTATCGCAGGCCAATAAAGAGTGGGGTGGATTTGGCAATGCTCCAAAATTTCCTCAAACATTTTCCATTCAGTTTTTATTGCGTCATTATCATCTTACGAAAGATGAAAACGCTTTGTATCAGGCATTACTAAGTTTGGATAAAATGATTGCCGGTGGTATATACGATCAGATTGGCGGCGGTTTTTCGAGATATAGCACCGATGCAAAATGGTTCGCTCCCCACTTCGAAAAAATGTTATACGATAATGCTTTGCTGATAGGTGTTTTAAGCGAAGCATATCAACTAACAAAAAAAGAATTGTATGCCGAAACGATTCATCGAACCATGCAATTTATTGAACGCGAAATGTTGAGCGACGAAAATGGATTTTATAGTGCATTGGATGCCGACAGTGAAGGTGTTGAAGGGAAATTTTATACATGGAGTAAAATTGAAATTGAAAAATTATTACAGCAAGATGCTTCAATGTTTTGCGAATTATATGATGTTGAAGAAAATGGAAATTGGGAGCACACAAATATTTTATGGTTGAAAGAAACCGTAGAAAAATTTGCAGCAGCAAAAGGGATTGATTTGGAGGAATTAAAAATCAAGGTCAATGTTTGGCATAAGATTTTAATGAACGAAAGAAACAAACGTGTTCGCCCGCAAACTGATGATAAAATTTTATTAGGATGGAATGCGTTGATGAATGTGGCATGCTGCAAGGCTTTTGCGGCAACCGGCGAAGAAAATTACCGGCAAACGGCAATCAAAAACATGTATTTTCTGGAAGAAAGGTTTGCCACTGAAAATAATAATTGGCATCATACTTATAAAAATGGAAAAGCCAAAATCCCTGCTTTTTTAGATGATTATGCTTATCTTATACAGGCATATATTCACCTGCAGGAAATAACCGGCAACAGCGATTATTTGATCAAAGCAAAAGAAATAACCGGATTTGTTTTAGATAATTTTCAGGAAGAAGAAAGCGGATATTTTTTTTATACGCATCAACACCAAAAAGATATCATCGTCAGAAAAAAGGAAGTGTATGACGGAGCAACACCGTCAGGTAATGCAGTAATGGCATTCAATTTATATTATCTCTCAGTGGTTTTTGACAGACCCGATTGGAAACATCATTCTCAAAAAATTATTCAGTCGTTAGGCAGTGCAATAATCAAATATCCTACTTCGTTTGGTGCATGGGTATCGGTTCTTCAAATAATGGTTTCGGGCATAAATGAGATTGTGATCGCAGGCAACGATGCATTTGATAATATTTTTCCAATGCTGCAATTATATATGCCGAATAAAGTGTTTCAGTCAACACAAACTGAACAAACTTTATTTCCCTTGCTTAAAGGGAAATTTAATAGCGAAAAATCAGGTTTTTTCCTTTGTAAGAACTATGTTTGCAATGAACCAATATTCGATATGAAAAAATTTTTACAAATCTGTAACAGCTGATTGCTTATTTTGCGTGAAGTTTACCTCTCACGACAAGTTAAAAGTCAGCGTTAACAATTTAAAGATTTGACTATCGTTTGTATCTACCCTTTTTAAAAATTTAATTGTAAACAAGTTAAAGCTGGTAAAAAATACCGCTTTAAGCCATATATTTGTTATTACCTGTTAATAGTTAATACGATGAAGAACCGTTTTAATTTTATCTTATTATCAATTTTAGTTTTGTCATTGAGTTCTTGCTTTTTGAATAAAAAAGGCAAATCAAAGAATAATGCATTCGATGACGGACAACTTCGTGGTGTTGCACCTTCTGCAAAACAAAGTATGGGCAAACCAAGAGGTATGGTTTATATCCCGCCCGGAACTTTTCACATGGGTCCGAGCGACGAGGATATAAATTATAATTATACTGCACGTAACAGGCAGGTGTCTATTCCAGGTTTTTGGATGGATGCTACCGAAATCACCAATAACGATTACCGCCAATTTGTTTACTGGGTTAGAGACTCTATAGCAGCAAAGGAATTGGGCTATTATAAATCCGCAGCAGGTGCTTCAGGAAGTGGCGGCGATTCGGCCATTGCCATTGATTGGGCAAAAGCTCGTACCATAAAATATGATGCATCAAATCTTGAAAAATTAGGTAATAAATTAATTCTTGCGCCGGATAACAGGTTATATGGTAAAGCCGATATCGATCCCCAAAAAATTATTTACCGCATGGAAACATTCAGATTGGCTGAAGCGGCAAAAAGAGAAAATGCAGGTGTTGCAAGAAAAAATTTTATTGATAGAAAAGATGAACCAGTTTATCCAGATACATTGGTTTGGATCAGGGACTTTTCTTATTCGTATAATGAACCGATGACGAAAAGATATTTTTCGCATCCGGCATTTGGTAATTATCCGGTGGTGGGTGTAAGCTGGAAACAGGCGGTTGCATTTTGTCATTGGAGAACACATTATTTAAACAGCGCTTTAGAGAAGAAAAAATTAGCTGTTGAAAGTGATTTCAGATTACCGAGTGAAGCTGAATGGGAATATGCTGCACGTGGTGGCAGAACAGGCTCTCCTTATCCTTGGGGCGGTCCGTATATCAGAAATAAAAAAGGATGTTTATTGGCGAACTTTAAACCGGGCAGAGGTAATTATGCCGAAGATGGCGGATTTTATACTGTAAGAGCCGATGCATATTGGCCAAATGATTATGGCTTATATAATATGGCCGGTAATGTTGCCGAATGGACAAGTTCATACTTCAACGAAAGCGCTTATAATTTTATGTCGGATATGAGTCCTGATGTTCGATACGATGCCAAAGACAGCGATCCTCCATTGATGAAGAGAAAGGTAATTCGTGGTGGCAGTTGGAAAGATGTTGGTTTCTATCTGCAAACAAGCACCAGAGCTTTCGAGTATCAGGATACATCGAAATCTTACATAGGTTTCCGTTGTGTAATTGATCTTGCCCCAAGAATGAAAAAAGGTAAATAATAAATTTTCAATAACTGGGTATAAAAATTTATTCAAAAAAATCTTTTAAATAAATAATCCATTTTCTATAATCATCAAATCAAAATTTAAAATTAAGTACAATGGCAGCTGCAATCCCTCCTAAAGTAAGTAAGATAGTTGATGTATTTGTTTCTATTGCTGCGGCAGTAGTTATATGGGGTGCATTAAGAAAAATCCTGCATGCCGAAGATGCAGACTTATGGTTAAGAATAGGTTTATCAACAGAAGCAGGTGTGTTTTTAGTGTATGGTCTGTTGTATTTATATTATCCCGCACTTGATGATCATGAAGTGCATGTTCCCGGTCTGCAAAAAGTAGAAACATCTCCATTGGTTGCTTTGAACGATATGTTTAGGGAAGCAGGCTTAAGTCAGGAACATTTAACAAAATTGAGTGGCAGTTTTGAAAAGCTTAATACCACTGTATCACAGATGACCGAGATTTCGGATGTTGTAAAAGCAACAAGCGATTTTTCTGCAAAAACAAAAGAAGCATCAGCGGCCTTGAGTTCTGTAGCAGGTGCTGTTAATATAGCCACAACTTCTTTAGCGGGATTTAATGAAGCTTCTGAAAACACAAAACAATTTCATTCACAAGTTCAGATATTGACCAAAAATCTATCTTCTTTAAATACTATTTACGAACTGGAATTACAGGAAAGCAATAATCATTTAAAATCATTAAATCAGTTCTATGGTAAGTTGGCACAAGCTTCATCTGCGATGAACGCCAGTGCCGATGATGCAATGAAAGCAAAAGAACAGATCACAGAATTGGCCACTAATCTTAGTAAATTAAATCAGGTGTACGGAAATATGCTTACCGCTATGCATGGAGGCAGATAATTATTTTGGAGAATGATTAAAATTTATAGTTCACAATACTAATTGTAAATAGAAATGTCGCTACCTAAAGAGCCACGGCAAAAAATGATTAACCTGATGTATTTGGTGCTTACAGCAATGTTGGCATTGAATGTATCATCAGAAATATTGAATGCTTTTAAAACGGTTAATACCAGTTTGAATAACGCAAATAAAAGTATTGACAATAATAATACTACTACTTTTAAGTCTTTCGAAGAAATGATTAATGATCCAAAGACAAAAGAGAAAGCAGAAATATACAAACCCAAGGCCGATAGTGTAAGAAAAATAGCAGAAGAAGTTTCTGATTATATTGAGGGATTAAAAACCGATTTAAAAAAAGCGGCAGGATTGAAAATTGAAAACGGAGAAGAAAAATTTGCAGAAGAAAGTTTAGAAATACCCACAAATTTATTTGTTAATAAAGGCAAAGGGAAAGAATTATTACAAAAGTTAACAGAGTTCAAAGAAAATATTTTATCTATAGATAATCCTGAAATTAGAGAGAAATTTGAAAATACATTACCATTAGATTTATCAGTTCCCAAATCAAAATCGGGTAACTCTAAAATGACATGGACTATTGCTTATTTTCATATGACACCTACCATTGCAGCATTAACGATCTTAAGTAAATTTCAAAACGATGTAAAAAACAGTGAAGCTGCTGTTGTAGATTTTTTGCATAGTAAAGTTGGGGAAGTAAAGGTTCAATACGATCAGTTTGCTGCTATTGCAACTGTAGATAAAGCCTATGCAATGGAAGGTGACGAGATTCATATCACCGCTGGCGTTGGTGCATTTAGTGCAGCAGCAAAACCAAGCATTACAATTAACGGGGCGTACCAAAGTTTACAAAGCGATGGTACTGCAAATTATACCACACGTGTTTCCGGAGTAGGCGATCATACAGTGAACGTTAATATCGAAATCACAAAACCTGATGGCACAAAAGTTATTGTTCCAAAGACTGTAAAATATACTGTAGGTATGCCAAGTGGGGCATCCATTTTTTTAGAAAAAATGAATGTTGCTTACATTGGTGTTGAGAACCCTATTACAGTTTCGGGTGGTAGTGTTGGTAGCGAAAAAGTAAATGTAAGTTTTACCGGTGGGGGTGATGTGAAAAATTTGGGTGGTGGAAAATATATTATCGATCCAACAACACCAGGCGAACAAAAATTAATTGTTGATGCTGCCGGGAAAAAATTCCCGTTCCCGATCAGATGTAAATATTTACCTAATCCAGTTGCAGTTGTTTCTGAAAAACAAGGTGGGGCCATTTCTGCTGCTGAATTTAAAGCACAGGGTGGTTTGATCGCCAAATTATTGGAATCAGATTTTGACGCACGTTTTCAGGTTATCAGCTACAGATTAGGTGCTTATGGCGGATCGATTTCTTCGCCACTTGATTATTTGAATAACGGTCCCAGATGGACTGGTGATGCTGCAAGCTTGGTAGGCCGTGCTTCACCCGGAACCAAAATATACTTTGATGATATTCGTGTTAAAGGTCCTGATGGTCGTGAACGTCAATTACCAAGTATATTTTTCACTTTAAGATAATAAGATATATTTTATATGAAAAAATTGCTTCTTTTTTTGCCGCTGATTTGTTTTGTTATTGTTGCGGAAGCACAGACAAAAAAGCCTGTACGTAAAAGACCTGTAAACAGAAATAGAACAACTGTTAACACGAAAGCCAATCAGCAACGGATAACAGATAGTTTGAATGCAGCCGCAAGAATCTCCGATTCTCTGGCATTAATTAAGAAGGCCGACAGTATTAAAGCTGCCGCAATGGCCTCCATGGCTGCTGCAGATACAACTCCCAATTTAGGAGTTGATTCGGTTAGCGTTTCTCTCCGTAACGATAATGCAGTCGATAAATCAATCATAAAGGTTCGTGTTCCGTTAGAGTATGAATATATAAGAGAAGATAATGCTGTGTACAGGCAAAAGATTTGGCGGGTGATTGATACCAAAGAAAAAATGAATTCCCCTTTTAATTATAATGCTGATGATGATAATGGCAACCAACGTTTTATTTCTATTTTATTAACTGCGCTTAAAAAAGGGGCTGCTAATGGTGGTGTTGATGCATTTAATCCGATCGATGACAGGTTTACAACGCCATACACTTATAAACAAATCGCACAAAGTTTAGTTGGGAAACCAAGACATCAGGAAGTTCCGGACTGGGCAAAAGACCCTGATGGAAGCAAGGGTATTAAAAAAGATTCAATTATCATTGATGAATTTGATCCAAGTAAGATTTCAAAATTCGAATTAAAAGAAGAAGTTGTTTTTAGTAAACAGACTTCAAGAATGTTTGTTCGTATTTTAGGAATTGCCCCGTTATTGGATGTTTTTAATGATAATGCTGATGGAACAAGAACTTTCAGATATTCTAAGCCTGTCTTTTGGGTTTATTATCCCGACCTCAGAGGAATTTTAAGCAGGTATGAAGTGTTTAATCCAAAAAATTCGGGTGCAAGAATGACCTGGGAAGATCTATTCGAAAGCCGGATGTTCAGCAGTTATATTGTCAAAACAACTCTGGATAATCCGCAGAATAAAGATTTACTGCAATTGGCCAAAGAAGACCATTTGTTCATGCTCTTGCAGGGAGAAAAGATCAAAGAAAAAATATTCAATTACGAACAGGACCTTTGGCAGTATTAACAGGTGTTCATAAATGTATAAAAGATTAAAGGAGAAGCATTTAGCTTCTCCTTTTTTGTTCAATCCTTTATGATATAATAAATATGCAAAAAAAAACAATGAAACTTATTGTTTTATTGTTAACTATTCTATACTTTCGTAACGGTTTTTCATAGGATATTGGATTTTAAAAACGGGGCTGGATTTTTATCCTGGCCCTTTTTTATTTTATACCCTTGCTTTCATTTGCATTAAAGTAATCCCATATCAGTTTTGATTTGGCATTGCCGATAAGCTCGGCTAATTCTGTTTGTGTTTTGCTTCGGATTGTATTTACAGACTTATATTTTTTTAATAATTGATCGGCTGTGTGTTTGCCAATCCCTTTAATTTCTGCTATCTCATTTTTAAATGTCCCTTTCGATCTTTTATTTCTATGAAAAGTAATTCCGAAATTATGTACCTCATCACGAATCCGCCGCAGCAATTTTAAGCTATCGCTATCCCACGGAAGTTTGATAGATTTTGTATCGTGTTTAAAAAAAAGTTCTTCTTCGTTTTTTGCTAATCCAACCAGCGTCATTTTACCATTCAGCTTCAATTGATTTATACTTTCTAAAGCTGCACTTAACTGCCCTTTACCGCCGTCAATGATAACAAGCTGAGGCAATGGTCCATTCTCTGCTAAAAGCCTTTTATATCGCCTGTAAACAACTTCCTTCATGCTGGCAAAGTCATTTATCCCTTTCACCGTTTCTACATTAAAATGCCGGTAGTCTTTTTTGCTTGGCACACCGTTCTTAAAACAAACCATTGCCGAAACGGGATAGCTTCCCTGAAAATTAGAGTTATCGAAACATTCAATGTGAACGGGCAATTCGCTTAATTGTAAATATTTTTTTAATTCATGCAGCACACCCTTTTTCTCATCCTCATTTTTTTCTTCGAGATGTAATATCCTTTTCCTTCTGATCTCATCTTTATAATAATTTACATTTTTTAAAGAAAGATCAAGCAATTTCTTTTTATCGCCTGCCTTCGGAACTGTAATTATTACTTCATTATCTGGGTATTCAATTTTAAACGGAACAATTATTTCCTGCGATAAACTATTGAATGTTTCTCTTAAATTGATGATGGCAAAACTTAAAACATCCTCATCAGTTTCTTCTAATTTTGTTTCTAACTGAACAGTATGTGTTTGAACGATCGTACCATTTTGAACCATCAAATAATTAACGTAAGCAATATCATCTTCTTTCAAAACAGAAAATACGTCGATATTATTTAAGCGTGTATTTACAATTACAGATCTGGCTTTATAATTTTCTAAATGTTCGATTTTCTTTTTAATTAATTCTGCTTTTTCGAAAGCAAGATTGGCGGCATGTTCACGCATTTCTTTTTTGAAATGGTCAATCACGGTTCCCAAATTGCCTTTCAATATTTCTTTTATTTGCTGAATGCCTTCGGCATAATCCTGCGCCGATTGCAGCGCTTCGCACGGACCTTTACAATTGCCTAAATGATATTCGAGGCAAACTTTAAATTTCTTTTTTTGAATGTTTGAATCGGTGAGATTGAGTTTGCAATTGCGAAGCGGGATATATTGTTTTATAAAATCTATCAACTCTCTCACTTTCCCCGAAGAAGTGAATGGGCCCAGATATTCGGAACCATCGTTCAACTTTTTTCTTGTTAAAAATATCCGCGGGAATGGTTCTTTTTTAATGACGATAAACGGATAGGTTTTATCGTCTTTTAGACAAATATTGTATTTGGGCTGGAATTGTTTGATCAGCGCATTCTCTAATAAAAAAGCATCCTGCTCCGAATCAACAATTGTAAACTCAAGATGATGAATATGCTGTACTAATTCGTGTGTTTTGTAGCTCGTGAACGTTTTAGAAAAATACGAGCTCACTCTTTTCCGCAAATCCTTTGCCTTCCCAACATAAATTAATTCTTTGCTTTTAGAAAAATATTTATAGATGCCGGGCTGATGCGGAATAGTGGCTGCAATATGCTGAAATTGTTCTGCTGTCATTAATATGATTTATCATTCCAAATAATGGTGGTTTCTTCTTCCGAGTTTTTTCGATTGTTCCCGAAAATTGATCTGATTATCTGAAAACTTTTCCCGATTTTCCAATTAAGTTGTTCATTCAAAAAATAATCACCTTTATTAAAATAACTCCGTATAAAAATTCTTTTGGGCTTATTGTTTTTATCATCTAATAAAACAGTAACGTTTTTTATATCCGAAGCCGAATCGGTTGTTGCATACAAAAGCGTAATACTTTTTGTTGTAAGATCATGAAAAACCGATTCTTTAAATATCGATTTTAATGGTTGCATTGTAATATCTTTTTTCAGAAACAAATCTGCAAGCAATATAAAATCATCCACAGAAATTGTTACGGAATCTCTTTTTCCGGGTTTATGGGAAGTGATTTTATAGATGTGATAAGGATTTTGCTGCACATCTTTTATATCATTCTTAATAAAATCATTCACAGGAAAAAAAACAGTTGTGTCGGCAGCAGGTGTGTTGACGGCAGCATTATTTTTCTTGTTTGTGCATTGTGTAAATGAAATAACAAAAATAATTGGCAGTAAAACATATTTGTACATGCCGTAAAATTATTCTAAATCCGAATAATCAAAACTTAAAAATTAATACTGAAAAAATTATTTAAACAGCGGAGTTGCGATACCAATTTTAAAACCATAATCTAAACGGTATTCCTTAATTGGGTAAACATCGTTATAAGTTGGCAAATGCTGATAACGTAATTGCGGACCAAAATACCATTTTACATTTCCGGTTTTATAAGTTAAATTAAATTCAAGGCTTGAATTAAAATTCCATTTGCGGAAGAATGGTGAACCGTTGGCATAATACTTATAATCAGTAGAGATCATGTACACATTCTTATTCAAAGTAAAAGTTGGTTGAATAGATGCACTGGCACTTAAGCCCCATTTTTTGCCCTGAAGAAAATCCCATTGGAACCCAATAGGGATAGCTATTTGATATAATTTATTATCAAGCTTGGTACTGTAATATCCGTTTGTACCGGTACTATTGCCAAACATAGATGCAATGCTCACAGAATCTAAACGATTGTTCTGAACAAATGCAATAGTGGCCATTCCGTAGGTCTGTGTTGCATCAATATAATATTGGCGAATATTAAATTGCAAGCCTGTTTTAAGTTTAAAATTGTGTGTGAGATTATATAATATTCCGGCACCTAATTCCATTCCCAATGCAGGAGTATGACGAACACTGTTATTTACATTTGCAGTTGGGTGATTTTGCGATAGGGCCATTGTTGTTGGCTGAGCATAAATTAACCTCGAATTATCTTCTTCCAGTTTGCGATAACTTACAGAAGGTGTAACATAAAATTCCAATTCAAATCCGGATGGTTTTTTAACCGGTTTCTTGGTCTCAAAACCAAATTCATTCAAATAACTATCGGCATTATTTTCGTTTGATTGAATGCCTGATTTATCTGATAAACTTTGATACTTACTTTTCTTTGCAGTTGTTGCTGTTGTGGTAATAGCAGCAGAATTTGAATTTTGATTTACATATGCAAATTCATCAACAAGGTTTGTATTATCAATTAATAAACTTGTGTTTGCTACCGGATCAAGATGTTGTAATGAAATGTTTGCGGCAGATTTATTTTGAGCAATAATTTCAATTGATGGCAACACCTTTTTTTCAGGAATGATCAGATCTTCATTACCAATAATATTTTTATTTGTTATTGCAGCCAATGTTTCTTTAGTATAATTAGTAATGTTGATTTGTTGCTCCAAAGTTTCGGTCTTTGCAACAGGACTAATTTCGGCAGGGGCATTTGAAATATCTGTATTATTTCCCTGTTTAAGAACGAGTGTATTTGTTTTGGTAATGATAGTTTTTGGAGGATAATTAAAAAGCGTAGAAACAGTCAATGTTAAAATAATAGCAATGGCAATAAAAGTAAGTGCAGGCCAGGATGGATTACCATGCAATTGGGTACGAATATTTTCCCATACATGTTCTGATGGATACATTTTGTGCGATTCCACCTCATCTATGAGATATTGGTTTAATTCGTCGTTTGTGTTAAAATTGTTTTCCATCGTCTCACATTATCGTTAGTTCAAAACTGCAAGCCATTTGAAATCCTCTTTTGGTTTTTCAATAATTCTCTTTTTAATTAATATTGTTTCAAGCATTGCCTTAGCTCTTGTAAACTGGCTTCGGCTGGTGCTTTCTTCTATATCTAACAGTTCTCCGATTTCTTTGTGACTATAACCTTCAATTGCATATAAATTCAAAACTGTTTTATATCCTACCGGTAATAGTCTAATACTTTCTATCACCTGCTTCCCCTGCATAATCGAAGCAATTGTTTCTTCTTTCGAAGGTTGATTTTGCGCATGTAACAAATCAACATTCTCATTAAATTTTTTATACTTCTTCAAAAAATTGATACAGGTATGAACAATGATTCTTCTTATCCAACCTTCAAATGCACCTTTATTTTGAAAAGTATGTATTTGTGTAAAGACCTTTATAAACGCTTCCTGCAACATATCTTCGGCATCCTCTCTGCTTTGTGCAAACCGATAACATACCGATAACATTTTTGGACTGTATCTGCTATATAACTCCCTTTGCGCAAAAGGATCGTTATGCAAACAACCAGCTATTATTGCTTGTTCCGTCATTGTGGGGTAAAATTTACCCTTTAAATATAGGACATTATTCATTTCCAAAAGCTGCATAATAAAATTTCATTTAAGCTTTATTTTAACTAAACTTGGAATAATTTTTGCCAATTAATGGACTATAATTGCAAATAGTGCCGATTTTGTGCTATTATAAATGTTTTCCAGAATAAACTATGGGCAAATCGGATGTGATTATTTGTGTTAGAATTAAATTTTACGGGCACTTTTGTAAAACATTTTCATGAAGAAATTTTTACTGTTATTTTTTACCGGCACAGCATTTTTATCTGTATTACTGAAACCAGCATTAGTAAGTGCCAATGGTTTATATATTTCAGAGACCGAGAAATCGTCTTTATCGGGAACCATAATCGATAAAAAAACCAATCAACCCCTGGCAGGCGCCACCATTTTTATTCCCGATTTAAAATTGAGTACGGTCGCCGATTCATCAGGTGCTTATAAATTTAAAAATCTTCCTGCCGGTACTTTTTTAATTGAAGTAAGATTTGAAGGATATAAAACTATTACAAGAAATATTATTATTAAAGGATCGGTTATTCACGAGAATTTTGCTTTAGAAGAAAGTGCTGCCGAAATAAACGAAGTAGTGGTAACGGGTTCATCCAAAGCATCTCAAATTAAAAGAAACCCTGTTCCGATTGTTTCCATTAGTCACGATTATCTGGTTACCAATTTAAGTACTAATGCCATTGATGCCATTGCCCGCATTCCCGGTGTTCGTGCTGTAACAACGGGCCCCAATGTTTCTAAACCTTTTATTCGCGGATTAGGTTTCAACCGGATTCTTACTTTATACGATGGTATCCGTCAGGAAGGCCAGCAATGGGGAGATGAACATGGTATTGAAGTTGACCAGTATGCAATTAACAGGGTAGAAGTGATAAAAGGCCCTGCCAGCTTAGGTTACGGCTCTGATGCATTAGCAGGTGTTGTAAACTTAATCCCAACACAATCTGCTCCCGATGGAAAAATGGTTGGTGATATTGTTGCCGATTATCAAACTAATAATAAAATGTTTGGCGGCTCGGCCATGTTAAGTGCAAGTAAAAACGGATTTGAATGGTTAGCAAGAATATCTCATAAACAAGCCACTAATTATCAAAATAAAGTTGATGGAAGAGTATTTGGTACTGCATTTAATGAAACTGATGCAAATGCTTCAGTTGGTATTCATCGCAAGTGGGGATTTTCGCATATAGATTTTGTTATGTATGATGACCTGCAGGAAATTCCGGATGGCAGCAGAGATAGTGCTACATGGAAATTTACACGGCAAATTACTGAGGCAGATACTGTTCGCCAAATTGTTTCGGATGCCGACTTAAACAGTTATAAAATTGAAACTTTACATCAGCATGTTCAGCATTACAGAATCTTTTCGGCAAATAATTTTATTTTAAATAATGGATCAAGATTGTTGCTGAACTTCGGTTTTCAAAAAAGTATCAGAAGAGAATTCAATCATCCCGAATTGCCATACCAGAATGTTCCGGGATTATTTCTTCAACTCAGTTCGTTTAATTATGATGTAAAATATTCTTTGAAAAATATCAATGAGTGGAATATTACTTTGGGGTTGAATGGGATGTATCAAAATAATCGTGTAACTGACGGATCGGATTTTGTTATTCCTTCCTATCATCAATTTGATTTGGGTTCGTTTGTAACGGCTAAAAAAACTTTTGGCAAATTTGATATTGCAGGAGGCATTCGTTATGATGTTCGTTCATTTCATAATGATGAATTATTCACAAAACAAAATTCAGTCAGTGGATTTGAGATGCCTGTATTTGGTGCAGATACAATAGGTGCTTCGCGGGTCTTTAAAATATTCGATCATACATTCTCAGGAATTTCCGGAAGCATTGGGGCTACTTATAATTTCACTGATAAATTCTCTGTGAAAGCCAATATTTCAAGAGGTTTCAGGTCACCAAACATTTCTGAAATTTCTGCAAATGGCATACATCCCGGCACTAACATTTATCAAATAGGTAACGACGATTTCAAACCCGAATTTAGTTTACAGGAAGATATAGGCGCAGTTTATTCGTCCAAATTTGCTGTGATCGAATTAAACCTCTTCAACAACTTCATCACCAACTATATTTATAATAAAAAATTAGTTGGAACAAACGGACTGGATTCTGTTATCGTTCCGGGAAATATGACGTATAAATTTGAACAGGCCCGCGCAAATTTATATGGAGGAGAATTAAGTGTTGACCTGCATCCATTCAAAGGCATTCATTTCGAAAATAGTTTATCGGTTGTGTATGCATTAAATAAAGGTGAAAATCACCATAGTTATAGTGTTCCCGATTCGGAACGATATCTGCCGCAAATCCCGCCCACGCATGGTATTTCTGAATTAAGATTTGATTTCGATTGCAAAACTTTAAACTTAAAGCATGGTTTTGTAAAAATGCAGATGGAATATTATGCTACTCAAAACAGAGTTTATTTCGAAGACGGAACAGAGACCCCAACACCGGGTTATACTTTCTTTAATGCGGGTATTGGAGGCAATTTTGTAGATAAACACAACAAAACAATTTGCAGTATTTATTTAATGGCAAATAATTTATTTGATATTACTTACTGGGATCATTTAAGCCGACTGAAATATTTTTACGGGAACTATCAAAACCCAAGCGCCACCGATAACCCACGCGAACATGGTATTTACGGAATGGGAAGAAATGTTTCTTTTAAAATTGATTTTCCGCTGAATTACAGTTTGAAGAAATCATCATAAAAGCTGTCATGAAAACTGAACTTTGAACCGAGTCCCGATTGTATCGGGATAAACTGTGGCAACAGGTGATGCCATGAAAAACTACAGTCTGTAAAATTTTTTTTTCGAACATTATAAATTAGCGTAACAAAACAATTTATTTTGTTGCTGTTTTTTATAACGACTTTTACAAAATAAATTTCTGTTATGGATATCTCAATAAACACACCTGCGGTACTGTTTCCGGCAATCAGTTTGGTAATGCTGGCATATACCAACCGGTTTTTGGCATTATCGAACAGAGTAAGAAGTTTGCACGAAAAATACCAGAGTCAGGAACAGAAACATTTAATTCACGGGCAAATTAAAAACCTGCGCTATCGGTTAAAGCTTATCAAAAACATGCAGGCATTGGGTGTGGTTACTTTTTTATTGTGTATCCTTTGCATGTATTTAATTTATATCGAAGCCATGGGTTGGGCACATATAATTTTTGCACTAAGCCTTTTATGTTTTACCATTTCTCTTTTATTATCATTTCTCGAAATTCAACTCAGCACAAAAGCGCTGGAATTAGAATTAAGTGATATTGAAGGATTAGAAGATCCTTCGGTTTTAGAATACATCAAAAAGAAATTCGAGAGAGATTAATTCATTGCAACGGCAGATGCAAATGCTTTTCTTTCGCCGATCTGCTGGCGCCACATGGCATAATACAATCCTTTCTCTGCAACCAATTCGGCATGACTGCCTGTTTCAACAACCTGTCCTTTTTCCAATACATAAATTCTATCGGCATGCATGATAGTACTTAAACGGTGTGCAATCATTACCGTTATCTGTTCTTTTTCTTTTGAGATAAATTTAATGGTGTTTGTTATTTCTTCTTCAGTGATTGAATCTAATGCAGATGTTGCTTCATCAAAGATCAGCAAATGCGGATGGCGCAATAATGCACGTGCAATACTTAAGCGTTGTTTTTCTCCGCCACTTAATTTTAATCCGCCTTCACCAATAACCGTTTCAATTCCTTTTTCTGCGCGGTCTAATAAATTATTGCAACTTGCTTTTTGCAGGGCTATCAGCAAATCTTCTTCTGTTGCTTTTGGTGCAACAAATAATAAATTTTCTTTGATGGTACCTGCAAACAGTTGTGTATCCTGCGATACAAAACCGATCTGATTCCTCAACTCATCGAAATTTAAATCCGACGCATTAATTCCGTTATATAAAATTTCTCCTTCCTGTGGCCGGTATAATCCAACCAATAATTTTACCAATGTACTTTTTCCTGCGCCGCTTGGGCCAACAAATGCAATGGTTTCGCCTTTCTTCACATCAAAAGAAATATTATCCAATGCCTTGAATTGTGCTGTTTGATGCTTGAATGAAATTGAATTAAATTCTAATTCTTCGAGCACACCGATTGGTGTTGGTAATGCGGGACTGGGCTCAGGGCTTTTTTCCATCAGCACATGAAAATTATTGAGTGATGCTTCTGCTTCGCGATAGCTTAAAATAATATTTCCGATTTCCTGCATCGGTCCGAAAATGAAAAAGCTATAAAACTGCAAAGAAATTAATTGACCTGTTGTTAAGACATCTCTGTAGATCAGCCACAACAAAGTAAAAGTGATCACATTACGTAAAAAGTTTACCAATGTTCCCTGAATAAAACTTAAAGAGCGAATGCTTTTTACTTTTCTTAATTCAAGCCCTAAAATTTTGTAAGTGTTTTTATTTAAACGGTTTACTTCCTGCTCTGTTAATCCCAAGCTTTTTACGATCTCGATATTGCGTAAACTTTCTGTTGTAGAACCTGCCAATGCAGTTGTTTCTTTTACAATATTTTTTTGGATCACTTTTATTTTCTTGCTCAATAAGTTTGTAACGATGGCAATTAAAATGGCACCGCCTAAATAAACGGGCATGATGCTCCAATGCAAACGAAATGCGTAAATGCTGACAAAAACAATTCCTACAATTATTCCGAATAATACATTGATGAAATAACCAATAAATTTTTCAGTATCGGTTCTTACTTTGGTGAGGATGGATAATGTTTCGCCGCTGCGTTGATCTTCGAATTCCTGATAAGGCAATCCCATGGAATGTTTTAACCCGTCGGTAAAAATTTTTGCACCAAATTTTTGTACAATCACATTTACTGCATAATCCTGAAACGCTTTGGCAACGCGGCTTACCATGGCTGTGCCTACCAGAAGCAATAAAAAATAAATTAATCCACGTTCGCCGGCATATCCAAAAAGGAATTGCGATTCGGAACGAAATAATTTTCCTGCTTTGTCAAATGAACGAGGATGCCCTGCAAATAGATCAATCACTCTGCCAATTAAATATGGATCGAACATGGAGAATACCTGGTTGACAGTTGCAAGAAATAATGCTATCACAATCAGCCAGCGATAAGGTTTTATATATTGTATTAAAATTTTCATAGTTGTATTTGTTGATGCCTGCCTTCAATAAATGCCTGCAATAATAGTTCACAAAAAATATTTTATCTGGATTTTTATTTAGATGTTTTATAAATAATTCCGTCTTTCATAACCCACTGCACCTGCTGCAATAATTTAATGTCTTTTGTCGGATCGCCTTTTACTGCAATGATATCGGCAAATGCGCCAACTTTTATTTCACCAATTAATCCATCCATATCTAACAATTGCGCAGCAACGGTTGTAGCGGTTTGAATGGCTTTCACATTACTCATTCCCCAATCAACCATAAATTCAAAATCTTTTGCTTGCGGTAAGTTCCAATCGTAACCACCGATATCGGTTCCATACACAATTTTAATTCCCGCATGCAATGCTTTTTTAAATATGGTTGGTGCTGCATTTTTAAATTGAGTATTGATGATGCTTCCTGCTTTTGCCCTTCCTTCGGCAACATATTCATTCACAAAAATGGTAGGGCACCAGTAAATATTTTTCTCAACCATTAATTTCACACACTCATCATCCATACCGCTTCCATGTTCAATACTGGTGGCGCCTGCATTAATTGCAGCAAGTATTCCGTCTCGCGTCATCGCATGTGCTGCTAATTTTTTTCTGCTTTTAATTGTTTCATCACCAACAGCATTAATTTCTTCGGTTGTAAAATTTGGCAAACTTCTGAAACTGCCATCCGGCAATTGATAATAACTTCTGTCGGCATAAATTTTTACCCAATCGGCACCATGTGCAATTTGTTCACGAACAGCTTTGCGTGCTTCATCAGCACCATTAATTTCCTGAATCCCTTTCGGCAGATCTAATTCCCAATTAAATTCTTTCGGACTGAGCGGATAATGCCCAACAGTATTAATGGCCCTTGTTGCAACAAACATTCTCGGACCGGCAATCACGCCATTATTGATGGCACGTTTCACATCAACATCGGCATACATGGCGCCTTCGGTTTCCAGATCACGGATTGTTGTGAAGCCATTCTGCAGAGAAATGCCGGCACTTCTTGCTGCACGCAATGTTCGGTAAGGAATAGATTCTTTTAATAGTTGTGCGGCATAATCGTCGCTGGTAATATCGCCTTGCAATAAAACATGCGTATGGCAATCGATCAGTCCGGGCAACACAAAATAATTGGAAAGATCAATGATCGAATCTGTTTTTTGTTTGAATGAATTTGCTGCAACAACAGATTCAATTTTATTATTTTTTACAATGATGATTTGATTGCTGAGCGTTTGCCCGCTCTTGGTATCTAATAATTGTCCGCATTTGATGGCAATAGTTTTTTGTGCATCGATGTTTGATGCGATACAAAAACAAAAAACAAATGCTGAAAATATTTTTCTCATATCCGTTGTTTTGATCAAACAAGATACAACTATCAACTAGAATAAAAGTTCATTTTAAAATGAAATACCCCGTTTCGAAAACGAGGTATTTATTAATCCAACTCTTTGCAATAATAGCCGGCATTATTTATTATTTCTTCGATCGAATGCGGTGATAATCCATCTGCTTCAATACGCAATATCTTATCACAATCATGCAGATCAAAATTCCATTTTAAAATTCCCCGGATGTTTCTGAGATGCGGGGAAACTTTTCTTGCATTTTTAGTATCTTCCACATTGGTTTTAAAAACTAAGATATCCATAAGCAGTTTCAATTTTATTCCACATTTTTTTCGGCAGAGTCTCCAAATCCTTTCCAGCTGCGGCATTTATGGCGCCATTGTTGTTTAAATTCTTCTCTTTCTTCAGGGCTCATCTTTTCCCATTTTTCTTTCATTTTTTTATTCCATCCAAAATGACTGCGATGATGACCGCAACCTTTACTGAATCCTCCGAATAAAATTTTACTCAACACCAATATTCCAAATGCCTGCCAGAATGTAATTGCTTTTACACCTAATACCGAAACAAGAATTCCATTCCATAAACTCATTACAATAAAAACAAATAATCCTATCGCTGCAATACCAATGATGGCAATCCCGATAATTTTTGCAACTCTAAATCTTTTCATGTATTTAATTTTTTAATAGTTAATTAATTCGTCGCGCAAGGTTTGCAACCGTTCTCTCAAATGCAGCACAGCATAGCGTTTGCGCGACAACAGTGTATTAACAGGCACGCCCGTTCTTTCACTTATTTCTTTAAACGGAACAGATTCCAGTTCATTTAAAACAAAAACAGTTTTCTGATCTTCGGGCAACTCGTTCAATGCATTATTCAACGCTTCCCAAAACAGCGAACGCAAATAATCTGTTTCGGGATTATTGTCGGCATCAAAAAATAATTCGGCCCAATTCAGCATTTCATCTCCATCATCATCCGAAAAAATATCGTCAAGTAACTCGGGTTTGTGTTTGCGTTTCCTGTCGGTTATTTTGTTTCGTGCAACCGTAAACAACCAACCGGTTAATTGTTCAATGGGTTGCGTATTACCGATGAATTGATAGAAAACATCCTGCAAAATATCTTGGGCATCTGCTTCATTGTTCACACGTTTACGAATGAAGCCCAGCAAGCGCTTGCTGTAATCATTGATTACATTTGTGATATTGCGTTTTTGTTTCTCCGCCATTGAGACCTCTAAGATAGCTGCTCCGTTCATTATTTAGAAAGACGAACAGCCATTGCGGATATTGTAAGAAAGAAAATAATTTTTTTGGGGACGAGCTTTTAGATTTCTATTCAACACCAGTTGTCTCACTTCTTTCAGTGAAAGAAGGGCTCACTTCAACAGTTTTTTCTTTGCTCGGCACTTCACCGATGCTGGTGCAGGTTATGGTAACTTTAAATTTTGTATTGAGGCTGATATGAAAATTATTGGCCGCTAAAATTTCCCTTGTAGCATTATCATCCTGCATTACCTGAGCAAGATCAGCCGCCAAAGGAATGCCGCTGATAAGATTATTTACTTTTCCGTTCTTAAAAGATATTAAAAATTTATATCCTGCTTTTCGTCCGCTTCCGGCACGTTCAAAGTCAATACGGTTAAGGTCTAACACTTGTTCGGCAGAAACAGATCTTTTCAATAAGATCCTGATAATAGGTAAATATTTGTTCCAGATAGTAACGTACATGAAAATATTTTATAAAGAATAAATATGACGACAAACCCATGCCGAAAACTGTGTAAGAAGCGGTAAAGATGCGAAATAAAAAAGGGATGGGCAAATAAGATATTGATCATCCCGCCCATCCTTCTCTGTCCAAACTCCTGAATTGGATGGCTTCGGCCAAATGTTCGGGTTTTATGTTTTCGCTGGAAGCCAGGTCAGCAATGGTTCTGCTCACTTTCAAAATCCGGTCGTAAGCACGTGCCGAAAGATTTAATCGCTCCATGGCTTTCTTTAATAAAGTTTCACCAACAGTATCGATCACGCAAATTTCACGCAGTTGTTTACTGCTGATTTGTGCATTGGCATATACACCTGCATTATTTTTATAACGTTCGGTTTGAATGTCTCTTGCTTTAATTACACGTTCGCGAATATTTGCCGAACATTCACCTTTTGTGTTCATGTTACTTAATTCGCTGAAAGCAACTGGTGTCACTTCAACATGCAGATCGATGCGATCTAACAATGGCCCCGAAATTTTATTCAGGTATTTCTGAACGGCACCCGGCGGACAAGTGCATTCTTTCTCTGGATGATTATAAAAACCGCAAGGGCAAGGATTCATCGAAGCAATCAACATAAAATTTGCAGGAAAATCCAATGCAACTTTTGCACGGCTGATGGTTACTTTTCTTTCTTCCATCGGTTGACGCATCACTTCTAAAACTGTTCTTTTAAATTCGGGCAATTCATCTAAAAATAAAACACCGTTATGCGCCAGCGAAATTTCGCCCGGCTGCGGAATACTTCCTCCACCAATTAATCCTGCATCTGAAATAGTATGATGTGGCGAACGAAATGGCCGCTTCGAGATCAACGAAGCATTCTCAGGTAACTTTCCGGCAACGCTGTGAATCTTTGTTGTTTCCAATGCTTCATGCAAACTCAATGGCGGTAATATTGTTGGCAAACGCTTAGCCAGCATGGTTTTGCCGGCACCGGGCGGACCAATTAAAATGGCATTATGTCCGCCTGCTGCTGCAATCTCCAATGCACGTTTAATATTTTCCTGTCCTTTCACATCACTGAAATCATGATCGAATTCATATTGATTGGCAAAAAATTCTTCTCTTGTATTTACAGTTATTGGCTGCAAATAATTTTCATCCTTAAAAAATTCAATCACATCATTTAAATGTTCTACGCCGTAAACATTTAAATTATTTACCATCGCAGCTTCACGTGCATTTACTTTTGGCACGATCAATCCTTTATACCCATCACGCCTTGCCTGAATGGCAATGGGCAATGCGCCTTTAATAGATTGCACCGTTCCATCCAAACTCAATTCGCCCATCATTGCATAATCCTTTAACCGTTCTGGTTCCTCAATTTGTTCGCTGGCACCAAGTACGCCGATGGTAATGGGGAGATCGAACGCAGAACCACTTTTTTTAATATCTGCAGGTGCCATATTCACCACAATTTTTGTTCGCGGCATATCAAAGTGATTGGTTTTAATTGCTGCTTCGGTACGCTGCAGACTTTCTTTCACGGCATTATCGGGTAAGCCAACAATGTGATAACCCTGTCCGTTACTAACATTTACTTCAATCGTAATGGCAATGGCTTCAACGCCGTAAACCGCACTGCCAAAGGTTTTGACAAGCATATTTTTTTTATTTTTTTAACCAGCAGTTGCACTGCTATGATGCTTCGGTTGTGTCACTCACTTCAACGTTCGCAACATCATTCAACATGGGGACATAAACGCATGAGAAAATGCAGTAATAAAATTAAGAAAGAATTGACAATAAATTATAATTTATTCAGCATGTCAACAACACCTTCTTTTTTCAAGATCAAATAACCCAAACGGTCGTTGCTGATGCCTTCTTTTAATTGATAACTGAAAACAAGCTGATCGTCAACAATACTTGTTTCGAAATATTGGAACTGGATATTTTTATATTGTTTCAATGCTTCGCCAATCTCGTATAAATGTGTTGACAAAACAAACAACGCATTATTCATTTTGCGCAAACCTTCAATCACGGTAATGCTGCATTTAACTGCATCCTGTTGATTTGTGCCTTTAAATAATTCATCAATTAATATCAACCATTTTTTGCCGTCACTGATTTTTTCAACAGTGCTTTTAATACGCTGTACTTCGTTGTAAAAAAAGCTTTCACCTTTTACAACATTATCAACCACCTGGATATTACTTAAAATGCCATCAAAAAAACTCAACCGCATTTTTGTTGCTGGCACACCCATACCGAGATGTGCTAAGTAAACGCCAATGCCCATTGCTTTAATGAAAGTGCTTTTGCCACCCATGTTGGCACCGGTTAAGAACAAAAAATTCTTTTCATTATTCAAACAAACATTATATGCAACCGGCATTGTTAACTGAACATGAAATAAATTTTCGGCTTCAAAAAAAGGCAAATTAGTTTCTTCAAAATCGGGAAAATTAAAATTGTATTTTTTACAGGCGATTGCTAAACTTAAATATGCATCGAGTTTGCTGTAAATATCAATTAACTCGGAAGTTTTTTGGTCGAAATGATTTTTTAAGAACCTCCCAAAGGTCATCACATCCACAGGCGATAATTCTTTTCCTTTTTCGCTGCGGGTCATTTCCTGTATGTTAGGATGTTTCAGCAACATGTTGATCCTTTCCAATGAAGTTTGTAACAAAACACTTTTTGGCTGTGATAATAAAGTTGAAATTTGTTCTAAACCCTTAAAGAAAGCGATAAAATGTTCAACCGAATATTTGGTAAGAGAATAATCGGGACCATTCATTATTTTATAATACCAGCTTTCCAAAAAAGAAGAGCCATGGGGAAAAGGCTCGAGCGGTGTATCATAAAATTTTTCAACAACCATCACGGTTCCGTTGGTAATATTATAAGCCCATGAATCTGCAATCGCCATTAATTGTTTGAGCGTTTGCTGCACATCTTTTATAGCATGAATTGACTCTAATGGTTTATGTAAAATGCTTCGCAGATGTTCTCTGCCACCATTGGTTTGCGTAAAGTTGAGATGATGAAAAACAGACTGCTCTTCATCGTGATGAAAAATGGAAAGATCGTGTAAGGTTGTTTTATCTGCGTGCATATTTTGAGTTCGAAAAGTTTACTATTTAAAAGGTTGGATGTTTAAACTTATTAAACTTTTTGAACATCTTGAACTTTTTCAACCTCTATCTGTCAAATAATATTCTTTCTCCATACTGAGATTCATCGAACACATCATTTCCATAAACCAAATGACCGCTTACAAAAGTATTTTTTATAGTGGCAGGGAAAGTAAATCCTTCAAGGGGGCTCCAGCCACATTTGTATAAAATATTTTCTTTCGAAACGGTTTGCGGTTCATTCATATCAACCAAAACCAGATCGGCAAAATAACCTTCACGAATAAAACCGCGTTCTTTAATTTGAAAACATTCAGCAACAGCATGGCTCATCTTCTCCACCACTTTCTCCAAACTTATTTTTCCTTCTTTTACATAATGCAACATTAATTGCAGCGAGTGCTGAACCAACGGTAAACCGGCATGAGCTTTTTCGTACGGTTCATTTTTTTCTTCCCAGGTATGCGGTGCATGATCGGTGGCAATAACATCCAAACGTCCATCCAGCAAGGATTTCCATAAAGCATCTTTATTATTGGATGATTTGATGGCAGGGTTGCATTTTATTTGATTGCCCAATCTTTCATAATCATCGGCGGTAAAATGTAAATGATGTACACAAACTTCGGCAGTAATTTTTTTATCCTTTAACGGAATCATATTGCCAAACAATTGCAATTCTTTTTCGGTGCTGATGTGTAAGATATGCAGGCGACTGTTATACTTTTTTGCAAACTGAATGGCTTTAAAAGATGATTCGAAACATTCTTCTTCGTTCCGGATAATGGGATGATCGGATGGTTCTAAAATTGCTTTTTTACTTTTTAATTTTTCAAAATTGTTTTTTATCATTTGTTCTTCTTCGCAATGCGTGGCAATTAATAATTCGCTGCCCGCAAAAACTTTATCGAGCATCAAAGCATTATCTACCAATAAATTTCCGGTTGATGAACCCATGAAAATTTTTATGCCGCAAACTTCATTTTTCTTTTTGTTGGTTTGCATCACATCTTCATAATTATTGTTTGAAGTGCCCATGAAAAACGAATAATTAGCAAGCGAAGTTTTTTGTGCGATGGAATATTTTTGTTCCAACAGTTCTTGTGTTAATGCCGGCGGATTGGTATTTGGCATTTCCATAAAACTCGTTACACCGCCTGCCACTGCTGCTTTTGCTTCGGTATAAATAGTTGCTTTATGTGTTAACCCGGGTTCGCGAAAATGAACCTGATCGTCAATTGCACCAGGCAATAAAAATTGATTATTTGCATTAATTTCTACAACCGCTTCTTTAGTGCTGATATTGGTTGCGATCTTTTCGATTCTTTTATTTTTAATCAAAACATCGGCAAACAATCTTTTTGATTCATTAATAATGCATGCATCTTTTATGAGGTAAGTCTTCATGTTATTTTATTTTTCAGGAAATCTATTCACAAGATTAGGAAATGTTTGCTTTCGGAGGCTTTATTCTTGGTTAGATTTATAACAATTCGTGCTGTTGTACAATTTGGTGCCATTAGTTTGGCGATAAACAATGCATATTTTAGGAGATTAACTTGCTGAATGTTTTTTATTGCAATACTCAACAAAATAATGCAGCACAAAATTTTTGATTCTCGAAATTAGCTGCACATGGATTTGCAGTTGAAGAGTGCGACGCAACAATTGTTGCATTGAAATACAAAAGCCCGTAACAAAAAATAATTACCCGAATTTTCTGCAGAAGTGTTTAAAGATTTAATTCAACGTTTAAACATTGATTATTGAAACCGAAAATATTGCTTCTATGATGAAACTCATTTGCTGTCCTTGTTATTTTAGGTAAACTTTGTATTGTAAATTTTATCAGCTGTAAAATATTTTTCATGGTCATAGCATGTAAAATATTTACAGTATCAACGATGCAAAATATGACTTATGAAAAAGATTATAGCTTACAACAAATTTCAAAAAGTTGATTCGAGGTCAAAATTTTTAATGAGTTATTTCTTGTCAGGAAAATTATTTTTTATTTCCGCTATTTCGGTGTTATTAATGTATGGATGTGTGCCAACAAGTTATATAGCCAATGCATATGTTAGTCAGGGACAAGTGCAAGATGCAAACGGGAAATATGATAGCGCTATCATATCGTATTCTACAGCCATTAAGAAAGAAGCCAATAATGCAGCTGCATATCAGGGTCGGGCAATGGTTTACAGCAAATTAAATAAGATGAAAGAAGCAATGGCCGATATGGATAAAGCCATTAGCTTGGAACGTAAGAATTGGGAATTGTATTATAGTCGCGCAACCTTATTTGAAAAACAAGAAATGTATAACCAGGCTATCACTGATTATACCACTTATATTTCCAAAGCCGATAAAAAAGCCGGCACGCCCGGATCAACACCGGTTAAAGGAATAAGTAAAAATGTAACACCATACTATCTTGGTTATTGGGGCAGAGGTAAATGTAACCTGTACACAAAAAGAATGGATGATGCTATTCAGGATTTTTCTCAATCAATAAAATATAATCCGACAGATATTAATTTGTATAGCTGGAGAGCAGGATGCTATTTTGATCAGGAAAAATTTTCCGAAGCATCAAAAGATTATGAAATTTTTTTAGCAAAGAACCCGAAAAATTACAAACAGCAATTCGAGTTGGGCATCTGTTATTATAAAATGGGTGAAAAAGAAAAGGCACTTTCGGTTTATGCAAAATTTGCGGAATACGACCCTTCTATAAAAATATTTTTTACGGGAGATAACCAACTTGATTTTTATAATGGAGAATTAAGACGCAGGTTAACCAAACAATTTTTAGAAGAAGCAAACGTAAGTTTGGAAGAAGCAAAAACTGCTGCATCAAAAACTCTTGTTGATGTTAAGCTAACACTCGCTTTCGAAAAATTAAGAGAATCTTGGGGATATGCTTTAAATATGACAAAAGACGACAGGGTAGTGCTTGATACGATTGTTTCAAAGATGTATTACATCTATCCCAAATTATCGGTAAAACCAAATGTACCCGAATATGTACGAAGGTTCACTGTTCAGGCAAACAGCAGTGTTGAAGAAAAAAATTATACTGATGCGATAGAAAAATATCAGCTGGCATTGGGTATCACACCTTATTATCCGTTTGCACATTTCAATTTAGCGATGTTGTACTCAACAGTAAGGCAGTACAAAAAAGCAATTGATCAAATGAACAGTTATTTGAAGTTAGCACCCGATGCTGCCGATGCAAGGGCTGCACAGGATAAAATTTATGAGTGGGAAGTGAAAGTGAAGGATTAGTTTTTAATACTGATTTTTTAATTCAGTAATCTTTAAATTAATTTTTTATGCGACTTGCTGCATTAATAATATTCAATGTATTCTTTTTAATAACGAGCAATTGTTTATTCAATTCCCCTGTTTCGGCGCAGCCTGTACCTAATTGTGTTTGTGCTGCTTGTGGTAGGGCTTGTGGTTCAGGGCATGCAACAAATTGTCCTTATTACATTGCGCCAAAATCAAAAACTACATCATCATCGAAACCAATTGTACTTACTCCGGCAAATAATATGAATATGATGATTGCAAGTACATTAATGCAGGGCTTATTAAATGGGATATTCAGTTCCGATCAAAAAGCACAACAACAAAAAGCACAGCAGCAACAATTGCTTTTGCAACAGCAGCAAATTAAATTGGCTCAGGAAAAAGCAAAACAGCAACATATAAAAGATTCCATCGATCTGGCGATGTATATGAAATTGATGAAGTCGTATAAACAGTTAGATGGCTCTCAAAATTTAGGTATCAAAAAAATTGGTGAAACAAATCTGGGTATGAAAACCCTGGATGAAATGAATGTTGTGAATAATGATGTACTGTTGGAACAGCAAAAACTCGATGCATTGGATTCGGCATGGATGAATCTGCAACGGCAATTGATTGCAGACAGGCAGGAAAATAAGTGGAGCAAGGGTATCATGAATTCATTGCAGAATAATGCACCGCCATTGCCTTTTAAAAAATTTGATGAATTGGAACCCGGTGATGTGATATTGATTGCACCAAACAATAATGATTTGGGAGGCCAAGCAGTTAAATTGGGAACCCAACTTACTGATCTCTCCAGAGCATCAGATGCATCGCATACAATCACATATTTGAAGGAAGTGAATGGCAAAAAAATATTTTTGGATAATATGCCGGGTGAAGGACCAAAAATAAAAACCGAAGAACAAATTCATCGCGAATATGATAGTCGCGATGCAAGTGTTGCAAAATCGGCGATCAACGGAGTGGCACAACCATTAAAACCCGATGAAGCACAGCGCCTCTATGAAAAAGCTTTGGAGCTTGCCAAAAAAGAATTGGATTCTGAAAAAGGAATTGCTTATAGTGTATTTGGTCAAACAAATTATGGATTAGGAAAAGATAATTTGGTTTGTTCGGGAGCAAGCTGGGAACTTTTAAAATCTACGGGAAGAGAATTGCCGATATCAAGATCATGGATCATAAATACTACGGGCATTGATTTTAGTCCTGCAGATTTTTATAACAATACACAATATTTTTTGGTTACACCGCTTAGTATGTCAAAATAATTTATCAGTTGATCATTGATATGCAGTTGAAGTGTGCGACGCAACCGCAGTTTCATTGAAATACATAAGCTGGGAACAAAAAAAAATTAAAACCCGAAATATAGAAAATTAAAAAGGCTTCCAGTATGGAAGCCTTTTTACAGAATTGGTTTATTCTTATTTAAAATCGCTGTCGGGAATATTTGAATTTACTTTTATTTCTTTTACTTTAAAATCTATCACCTGACTGCCGAGATCTGATTTTCTTTCGAACGCAAATTTAATTCCGTTAACTTCTTTGTAATCGCCGAAATCAACTGTAGAAGTAGGATTGCCTTTATTTTCAACGATCTCTTTTACTTTTAAACCGGTCTTCTCGTCAAAATAATCTTTAATGGTTTTGCCGTTGCTGTTACTGATGGTTACTACATAAACATAAGCATCGTTCAGTAATTCTAAATCGGGTGCCAGTGTAAGTGTATAACCGTTTTTTGCATAAAATAATTCAGGGAAAATAATTGCCTGTTCCAAAAATGTTTTTTTCATTTCATCGGTAACAGGTACAGGTTGCCCGTTTTGATTAAAAGAAATAGTATTACCATTCATTGCAAGGTGAACTGCGACCATATTCATGGCAGGAACAGAAACTTCCTGTAAATATTTATCAGGCGATTTTTGTTTGGAAGTGAATAGTACATCTATGCCCTGAACCGAACCTGTTGCACTTACGGAAAGATCGGTAACTGATTTTAAAAGATCTGTTCCGCCAATTGCTTTGAGGTAATTATTCATTACATCATCTGCCGAAGTGCCTGCTGCCACTGGTTTTGGTTTAGCGGCCAGCCAGGTATTGTTTGCAGGATTAACATCAGGAAAAACATGTTCGGGATCTATAATAACACTTGTGATTTTTGAAGTTGAATTAAAATGGAATGTCCACGAACTGCCGCGTTGCCATATTTCCGCAGGTAATTTTATTGTATCAGATTTACCATTTTCCTGTTTGATATTGATAATAACAGGCAATGCCATTTCTTCTAAATTCTCGATCGTAATTAATGCGCCTTTTGTTACATCAGTGTTTATATATTTTACATCTTTTACGCTTTGATCTAATTTCCAGTTATTCAAAAACCATCCGTGCCAGAACCAGTTTAAATCTTCGCCGCCTGCATTTTCCATTGTTCTGAAAAAGTCATCGGGAGTTGGATGTTTGAAAGCCCAGCGTTTTATGTAGGTTCTGAATGCATAATCAAAACGATCTGTTCCCAAAATATCATTGCGCAAAATGGTTAATCCCAATCCGGGTTTTAAATATGCTGCAATTCCCAAAGACATATTGCTTAAAACATCAGGTGTATTTAAAATGGCTTCTGAAGTTGGATTGAAAATATATTTAGCCAATTGATGTGCATCCTGCTTTGCAAAATATTCTCCTTTATTAAAAACTTTTGTATCCACATCATTAATGAAAGTATTAAAGCCTTCATCCATCCATGCAAATTTTCTTTCATTAGAACCCACGATCATTGGAAACCAGTTATGTCCAAATTCGTGATTGGTAACACCCCATAATCCGCCTTTTTTAGCATGCATGCCGCAAAATACAATTCCCGGATATTCCATGCCGCTAACATTGCCTGCAACATTGGTTGCAACAGGATAAGTAAATTCGAACCATTCCTGCGAATATAATTCGATACAATTTTTTACGTATTCTGTTGATCTGCTCCATGCATCTTTGCCAAAACTTTCAACAGGATAAACCGATTGTGCCAATGCTTTTTTTCCGCTGGGTAAATTAATGCGTGATGCATCCCATATAAATGCTTTTGATGCAGCCCATGCAACATCTCTGGTATTTTTGCAAATGAAATGCCATGTGAGATTATTTTTTGAAGGATGCCAAGCACTGTTTGTAATGTCGGTTGAATCTTTAATTACAATTGTTGAATCGCTTTTTTTAGCCTGATTTAATTTGGCGATAGTACTTGCTGTATATACTTCTGCGGGATTTTGTAATTCGCCCGAACCAACCACCAACAGATCTGCCGGAGCTGTGATTGAATAATCGATATCGCCATATTCCAGATAAAATTCTGAAGAACCTAAATAAGGAATAGTGTTCCATCCCAGCACATCATCGAATACACAAAAACGCGGAAACCATTGTGCTATCTCATATATCCAGCCATTTTTTGTTTTTGTTCTTCCTGTTCTGTCGGTACCATATTCAGGAACAGTAAATGCATAATTTATTTTTAATTGAATTTTAGCGCCGCCAGATTTTAATGCATCTTTTAAACGTATCTGCATTCGTGCATCATTGATGATATAATCTGCTTTTTCGGATTTACCATTCGAAATAATTTCTACAGATTTTATTTCATCACCCTGCGTAAATGTTTTATTGGTAAAACGGCCGCCTTTAATATCGGCAGTTGCCTCGCCACGCGAATCCTGTTTATAAATATTTTGATCTAACTGCAACCATAAGAATGGCAATTTACTTGGACTGTTGTTGGTATACGTAATAACAACCGAACCACTTATTTTATGTACGGCAGTATCCAATGTTGTATTTATTTTATAGTCGGCACGGTTTTGCCAGTATTTTGGCCCGGGTTCGCCGCTTGCAGAACGATATTCGTTACCGTTGTTTGTATAAAACAGCGGTGTAAATACTTTGTGCTGATCGTATTTGGATTTTGTTGAAGTGCTTTGTGCACTTGAATTGTAAACACTAACAGTTGCAGCAAACAGCAACCATTGAAAAATTGATTTTAGTTTCATAATAAAATGTATAGTTATTAATTGAATTGAAATTATCAATGTATTTGATGTAAGCTATAAACAATTTGATAAACGGGAAAACGAACTTATTTTTTTAACTGATGATATACAAATCTGCAGTTGAAGAGTGCGACGCAACAACTGCTCAATTCTTATTCCTCAGCCGGTAACATAAAAATCAATACTCGAAATGCAAAGAGAACATGATCATTCTTGTTTGTATTTTATCGAACACACTCGAATATTTTACGGCAGCATCGCGTTCTAAAATATTGGTTAAGCCGTTGCTGAATTTTATTTCGGGCGACAAAGTAAAAAACGGGAAGAAGAAATTAAAACCAATGCCTCCTTCGATTCCAAAGTCGTAAGGTTTAAACCTTATTTCGTTTCCAAGATTTGTAGAAGTTGCGTTGCTCGAAAAAATAATATCGTATTTAACACCGCCCAATAAATACACACGGAAATTATCGATGCGGTCGGAATTAAATTTAAAGTGCAAAGGAAAACTTACGATCATGGTGGGCATGATCCTTCGTTGATTGATGGGTTCGCCGTTGGCAGTGGCACTGTCCAATGTGTAATCAATATAGCGGGCACTGCCGATGATTACCTGCGGATTAAAACGAATTTGCCAGTGATCGCTTAATCTTCCGGTTGCCAGCAATCCGATAGAAACCCCGCCACTATTGCCCGGCAGCGCAACAAGCACACTATCGCTCTGTAAAAATTTTGGTGATTTTATTGCTTTTAATGAAGAGGAATTATAACCGAATGTTGCACCAAAATAATAGGGTACATCATCGTGTTCGGCACGATATATTTCTGTTTGTGCAAATGATCTTGCAGCAAACAAAAAAATAACAATGAGCAGAATTATTTGCTTCCGCAATAAATTGTGCATATACCTAAACTAAGTGTTTTTAAATAAGTTTGAGTAAATCCTGCTTCATTCATGATGGTTAAAAAAGTTTGACCTTCGGCAAAGGCCTGAACACTATCGTTCAAATATTGGTATGCATTTTTATTTTTTGAAAACAATTTTCCGAATGCCGGTGCTATTTGATTCATGTACAAGTTATAGAAAATTTTAAATGCACCTTGTTTTGGTTTCGAAAATTCCAGCACAACTAATTTTCCGCCGGGTCGTAAAACGCGAAACATTTCTTTTAAACCCTTTTCTAAATTTTCGAAATTACGTACGCCAAATGCAACGGTGATGGCATCAAAACTATTGTCTTCGAAATTAATATTCTCGCTGTCGCCTTTTAATAATTCTATTTTGTTTGTTAAACCAAGCTGCTCAATTTTTTTTCGCCCCAGCTCAAGCATGCCTTCACTGATGTCGATGCCGGTGATTTTTTCGGGTTGCAGCATTTTATAGGTCATTAAGGCCACATCGGCGGTGCCGGTTGCAACATCCAGTACGTTTTTAGGACGAATATTTTTTAATTGATTGATGGCTTTTTTTCTCCACCCAACATCAATACCTACGCTTAGAAAACGATTTAAGAAATCGTAGCGAAATGCAATGCTGTCGAACATTTCGGCAACCTGCTGTTTTTTATTCAGGTTACTTTCTTTATCTGGTACCACTGTATCATGTGCAAACTTTGTCATAGTAAGCGAAGATATTTTTTATTGCACAAACTTTTATAAAATGGAATAATTGTTTTTGCAGCAAGCTGTTGTACAAGTGTTAAACTTTTAAAGCCTTCATTTGACGGTTGTTTTGTTTAATCTGTATTTAAAAATCAGAAGATAGTATTTTTGCAAGAATAATTAAGAATGAGTGCGAACATGCAAAAGGAACGGTTTATATTATTGAGTTTTGATGTGGAAGAATTTGATCTGCCTTTGGAATACGGCGAACACATTTCTCCGGATGAACAATTAATGATTGGTAATCGAGGAACCGATGTTATCATTCCCATTCTGGAAGCGCATAAAATTAATTGCACACTTTTTACAACGGCCAATTATGCCATGCACTTTCCGCAACAAATTAAAGCATTGGCAAAGCAACATGAAATTGCATCGCATACTTTTTATCATTCTGATTTTAAGGATGAAGATCTGTTGTTATCGAAACAAAAATTGGAGGAGATTTCAGAAACTTCTGTAACAGGATTGCGAATGCCGCGCATGAAAAAAATTAAAATGACCGATGTAAAAAATGCCGGATACAGTTACGATTCATCTGTCAACCCAACCTGGCTTCCGGGCCGCTATAATAATCTTCATTTGCCAAGGACTTTGTATGATGAAGATGGTGTAAAGCGTTTGCCTGCTTCTGTTTCGCCGCATTTTCGGATTCCGTTATTTTGGCTGGCATTCAAAAATCTTCCTTATTTTATTTTCAAACAATTGGCTGTTCAAACTTTACGGAAAGATGGTTATTTGTGTTTGTATTTTCATCCATGGGAGTTTACGGATATTACTAAATACAAATTGCCAGGCTATACAAAAAAACTATGCGGATTGCCATTGCAAAAAAGATTGCATCAGCTGATCATTGATCTGAAAAAAGAAGGAGAATTCAGAACCATCCAATCTTATCTGAAATAAAAAAAGTCCTTTTAATTTAAAAGGACTTTTTAGTAAGACATAGGATTAATTTTTTATTTCCCGGTTTTTTGAAAAACACTTACATCGCCGCTGCGTGATACCTGAAGCACCAGTGTTTCATTATTTATTTCAAAGGATAAAAAATAACTTTTTTCGCCGTCGGGATAAGTCATTTCAATGCATTCACCTAATTTATAAGGAGGATACGGATATTTTTTTGTGATTGTTTGTAAAGCCCTTTTCGGTAATTTATTCAATTCAAATGTTTTTGAAGTACCGATCAATTCGCCATCCAGATTGTAGAAAGCATTTAATCTGGTGTTATCGAGCGTGAAGGAAGCCTTCACAAACTCATTGCTAACTTTCCAGCTAACATTTTCTGCATCAACAAAATCAGTTCTGAAATTGTTCATGATTTTGTAATTAACTGTGCTTGGGTTTGCGAATGCGCTTGTACCGATTGCAGTAACAAAAAGAACTGCGATGAATAACTTTTTCATAGTTTAATTTATTTTTTGTGATAAAAGATTTGTCATAGTTTTTGATTTGACATGTCAAAAATAGACGAGCATATAACGGTAACGAAACAGTTTGTGATTAGTTACAGGTAATTTTTATTGATTTGTATGAACGGTGTTAAAGCAAATGTTAATCCATATGGCGAATTTGATATAATCCTTTACTGTAAAGGATTTGAGCAGATGTGTACGCTATGTTCCAAAAGCGTACAGTTCGTGATTAAAGTGTAAAAATTATTTTAACAGTCGGGACAAACGGTAGGGTTTAAAATAAATTTGGAGAAGAAAAATAGTATTTAGATATTTGTCTAAATATATAAACACCAGGTTTTGTGAATATACTTTTTAAAGCATTGAATGATACAACGCGTAGGAGCATTTTGGAAATGTTGAAGGAAAAAGATATGACTGCTGGAGAGATAGCCGATCAATTCAATATATCCAAACCAAGCATCTCTCATCATCTGGATCTGTTGAAACAGGCGAATTTGGTAGTGGCAGTTAAAGAAGGACAATTTATTTATTACTCCATCAATACATCGGTAATGGATGAAATGCTGAAATGGCTAATGCAATTTTCAGTTAAAACAAAAAAGAAATGAAATGAAGAAAACAAACATAACAGATGCTGCAGCATTTATAATTTGGTTGCTACCCATTTTTTACTTTATAAGAATTTATGCTGACTTGCCTCAATCGGTTGCATTGCATTTTGGGTGGGATGGGAAACCAAACCGTTTTGGTGATAAGACAGAATTGCTTTGGACAATACCTTTATTAAGCATCATTACTTTAGGAATTTATTTTTTAATTAAGTTCCTTCCTAAGATCGATCCTAAAAAAACTGCAGGTTATTCTGCAGAAACATTTAAAAAAATATCTTTTGCTTTGGTAATTTTTCTTTCGGGCTTACAGTTTTTTATCATTAATTCTTCTGTCACCGGACACTTTGGTTTAGATAAATTGTTCTTTCCTTTCATGGGACTGTTTTTTGCTTATTTGGGAAATTTAATGCATAGTATTAAATCGAACTATTTTGTTGGAATACGTACTCCGTGGACATTAGAAGATCCTAACACATGGCGTGCAACACATCAGCTGGGCGGTAAACTTTGGTTTGTTGGAGGAATACTGATAACAGTTTCAACATTGTTGCTGCCGATTAAAATTGGATTTATTTTTTTTATAACCATCATTGTCATCATCGCATTGGTGCCGGTTATCTATTCTTATTTATATTTTCAAAAACACAAGAAATAAAATGAAAAAATTAATTGCATTAATTATCGCAGCATCAATATTTACGATTGTTTCTGCACAAAATATTCCTGCTGAGAAAGTTGTATCCGTTAATATTAAAGGCGTTGCCATCGAAGGAACTTTATTATCAAATTCTGTCAATCAAAAATTAGTAATCATTATTGCAGGTTCCGGGCCGACAGATCGCAATGGCAACAGTATTGCGGGTATTAAGTGCGATACATATAAAATGATGGCAGAGGAATTGGCAAAAAGTAATATTGCCAGTTTCAGGTACGATAAACGAGGCATCGCAAAAAGTGCCGTAAAAAATTTAAAAGAAAACGAATTAACATTTGATGATTATATAAACGATGCCATTGCCATTTTTAATTACTTAAAAGATTCGTCTGGCTTTAGTAAAATTTATTTTGCAGGACACAGCGAAGGTTCTTTAATTGGAATGATTGCATCGCAAAAAACAAATGCCAAAGGTTATATTTCTATTGCAGGTGCCGGAAGACCAATTGATGAAATACTTACCGAACAAATATCTAAACAATCTCCTGTCATTGGGAAGCAAACCGATTCAATGTTACAGGTATTAAAAACAAAAAATAGATTAGATTCTGTTCCGCCTTATTTATTTTCTCTCTTTAGACCAAGTATTCAGCCATACATGGTTTCATGGATGAAGTATAACCCAACTGTTGAGATAACAAAATTAAAATGCCCGATTTTAATTCTTCAGGGAACATGTGATATTCAAGTAAAAACCATCGACGCAGAAAATTTATATAATGCAGACAGAAAGGCTAAACTCGTTGTAATACCTGCAATGACGCATGTTTTAAAGGATGCCGGGGAAAATTGTAACGACAAAAATTTAAAAACCTATCATGATCCAACAATGCCGTTAAATGCACAATTCTCAAAGGAGTTGATTAGTTTTATCGAAGCAAATTAATTTTGTACTTAGCTTTTGTATTTCAATGAAGCTTCGGTGTAGCTTGTACTGAGCTCGACGAAGTATCGCACACTTGTACAGTTTGATATTCTATTCAACAAAAAAATAAAATGAATTATTTAGCCCACGCTTATTTATCTTTTGATCAGGAAGAAATTCTCGTGGGCAATATGATCAGCGATTTTGTAAAAGGCAAAAAGAAATTTAATTATTCAGCCGGCATTCAAAAAGGGATCGCTTTGCATCGTGCCATCGATGTTTTTACTGATACACATAAAATAACACACGAAGCAAAACAATATTTAAAACCGGCAGTTGGTTTATATGCCGGCGCATTTATGGATATTTTGTACGATCATTTTTTGGCGAACGATAAAAATGAATTTCCCGATGATGCATCTTTATTTTCGTTCACAAAAAATACTTATTCCTTATTGGAAAAAAATGCTGCTGCTTTTCCCGAACGTTTTCAAATGATGTTCCCGCACATGAAACAACACGATTGGCTCTATAATTATCAATTTAATTTCGGGATGGAAAAAAGTTTCGGCGGTTTGGTGCGAAGGGCGAAATATTTAAGCGACAGCTCAAACGCATTTCAAATTTTTGAAAAGGAATACGACCATTTCAAAAATTTTTATGAAATATTTTTTCCAGAACTGAAAAATTTTGCAAGGCAACAATTGCAGCAAATGCTTGCTGAATAAAGGTTTGCTGTTGAAGAGTGCGACGCAACTAAAGCCTGATTTATATTCTACAGCTTAGTACAAAATCATTTTTCACATTTTGATTAGAATAGTTTTAAAAACGCATCTTTGCATTCTTAAATAAAACACCATGAAACTGGCAACAAAATTTATTCATGCAGGCGTTGAACCTGATGCAACCACCGGTGCAATCATGACACCGATATTTCAAACATCAACCTATGTGCAATCTGCCCCCGGCGTTCACAAAGGTTACGATTATTCGCGTGCAGGAAACCCAACACGAACTGCTTTGGATAATGCTGTTGCTGCAATCGAAAATGGAAAGTTTTGTCTAACATTCAGCAGTGGTGTTGCGGCAACAGATGCCGTGATAAAATTATTATCTCCGGGTGATGAAGTGATCGCTGCCAACGATATGTACGGCGGCACTTTCAGGATATTCACCAAAATATTTTCGAAGTTTGGAATCGTGTTTCATTTTGTAAATATGCAGGATGCCAATAATATTAAAGCATCCATCAATGCAAAAACAAAATTGATCTGGACCGAGACGCCAACCAATCCATTAATTAATATTACTGATATCGAAGCTGTTTCTAAAATTGCAAAAGCACATAAAATTTTATTATGTGTTGATAATACTTTCGCTTCGCCATACTTACAGAATCCATTGGATTTGGGTGCTGATATTGTGATGCATTCTTCTACAAAATATCTCGGTGGTCACAGCGATGTGATCCAGGGTTGTTTAATTATGAATGATGAAAATTTGCACGAGCAACTATATTTTATTCAAAAAAGTTGCGGCGCTGTTCCCGGACCGCAGGATTGTTTTTTAGTGTTGCGTGGCATCAAAACCTTGCATGTGCGTATGCAGCGGCATTGCGAGAACGGAGAGAAGATCGCACATTTTTTGCGCAATCATCCAAAGGTTAAAACTGTTTACTGGTGCGGGTTTGAAGACCATCCCGGTTATACAATTGCTAAAAAACAAATGCGTGGTTTTGGCGGTATGCTGAGTTTTGTGTTGAAAGATGAAAGTGAAGAAAATACAAAACGTGTTTTAAGTTCTACGCATTTATTTTCTTTGGCCGAGAGTTTGGGTGGTGTTGAAAGTTTGATTAATCATCCCGCAACTATGACGCATGCTTCCATTCCGAGAGAAGAAAGAATTAAAAATGGTTTAAGCGATTCGCTGATCCGTTTAAGTGTTGGTATTGAAGATGCAGATGATTTAATAAATGATTTGAATAATGCAATCGGATAATTTTATATTGTACATCATTGTTGAAACCATTGGCTGGATTGGTTCTATACTGATACTCGCTGCTTATTTTTTAAATATGCAGCATAAAATATTGGCCACATCTCCATTTTATATTTGGGCCAATTTAATTGGCGGTGCATGTTTCGTCATCAACACCATTTATCATCATGCTTTTCCTTCGGCGGCGCTGAATATTATTTGGGTATTGATTGCAGTATTCTCGTTAGCAAGAGCAAAAAAGTAATTTTGTAACAAGCTGTTGTGCAAAGCCCTGCTGCTGTTGCGTCGCACACTTGTACTGTTGGAACTTTATTCTTCAGCCTCGTAGAGGCTAACTGTTTGTAGCAAATAATAATTATGGAATAATGAGCTCCGTAGGGGCGGCATGTTAAAATCACATGTCGCCCCGGTGGGGCTTAATAAATTTTTTAATTTAATTTCTACAAACAGTTTGCTCCTACGGAGCAAAGAATATTCATAATAACAGAACGAAAATGAGCTGGATAAATTTTTTGTCGCAAAGCACAAAGGTTTACAAATATTTTGTGTTTCTTCCTGTCTTTGAGTCTTCGCGGCAATTGTGTTCAACAAAGAACAAAGCGTACAAGTGTGCGACGCAACAGGTGTTTCATTGAAATACTGAAGCCGGTAACAAAAAAAATTAATTATTCTTTTCGGGCTGATTGTTTTTAATTAATCCTTCGATCAATGAAGTAATGAACGAAACAATTAAACTAAACAGTAATGCCGAAAACCAGCCATCTACCTGAAAACCCGGGACAATATCGGCAGCCAGTTTGATGATGATGATATTGATGACAAGTAAAAACAATCCCAATGTAAAAATGGTGATGGGAATGGTTAAAATAATTAGAATGGGTTTAATGAAATTATTGAGCAAACCCAAAACTGCTGCGACGAAAATAGCGGTGAGTACGCTGTCGATATGCACACCCGATAATAAATAAGTTGCCGCCAAAACTGCAAATGAAGTAATAAGTGTTTTTGAAAGAAACTGTATCATAACAATTATTAAACAACTACAAGTTCGTAAAATTCTTCGGGGTTTAAATATTTTTTTGCTAACACCTGTAATTCTTCGGCAGTAACGGTTTTAATGGTGCTGATGCTGTTGTAAAAATAATCTTCGGTCAAATTGTTCAGCACATAGCTTCTCCATCTTGCAATGATCTGAAACGGGCCGTCCAAATCGCCCAGCAACCCGCCGATCATATAATTGCGAACCAGATTTAATTCTTCATCGGTAACCAGATCGTTGCGCAGCCTTTCCATTTCTTTATACGTTTCTTCAATGGTGGCGGCACAAACATCACGACCGGCTTCGGTACTGATTGACCATGCAGTTTCGTGAATATGATTTTGGATATATGAATTGATTCCGTAAGTATAGCCTTTGTCTTCGCGAATATTACTCATCAGTCGCGAACCAAAAAAACCGCCAAAAATATTATTGAGCACATGAATTTTTGGATAGTCTTCGTGATGGCGATCGGGAAATGGCCTTGCTAATCTTACTGCACCCTGCACACCATTTGCATCGTTTATGATATTGTATTTTTTTGTTTGAGCAGGGAATTGTTTGTGTTCGATTTCTTTCATCAGGTTTTGATGAAAAGGCAATGCGCCAAAATTTTTATTCAGTTGTTCCTGAATATCGGCGGGTAATTTTCCTGCAACAAAAAGCACGCATTTTCCATGCGTATAATATTGTTGGTAAAACTGAAGAAGCTCTTCTCTGTCCAACTGGTCGTAATCAAAAGCAGTTGAATATTTCCCGTAGGGATGATGCAAACCAAATACATATTCATCAATTAAACGGTTGGCAACGAAGTCGCATTTTTTTAAATTAACTTCTAAACGTTGTTTCTGGTTTTGTTTATAAATAGCCAATTCTTCTTCCGGGAAAACCGATTCGGTTAAAATCTCTGTCATCACAGGAAGCAATGCAGGCAAGTGTTTGCTGAGGGTATGTAAGGTGAAAGTTGCAGTTTCGTTATAACAATGCCGGTTTAAATACGAACCGTAAAATTCGAAATGGTCGTTAAGCTGAAATGCCGATTTGTTTTTTGTTCCGTTCTTCAGCATAAAGTTGGTAGTAGCGGCAACAATATTTTTTTCTTCGTACCAATTACCGGCAAAAAAAACAAATTCAATCATTATCAATTCTTCTGCACCTGCATCAACAGCATATACCGGAACACCGTTATCTAAATTAAAACGTGTACAGGGTTTTAGCTGAAGATCAAATTCAACGGCATCTAATATTTTTGGAGATTGTTTTCTGTTCAACATAAATTTTTTATTACACAGATTTTTACGAATTACACGAATTGCAAACGATTTAGTTTTTCTTTTTTTAGATTTTAGTTTTTATTCTTACTAAAATAATGAATGGTGTTGCTGTTCTTCTCGTCAAATAATTCCTTGCTGTAATTAAGGATATCTTTTGCAGTAACGGCATTGTATCTTTCCAGTTCGGTGTTCATTAAAGTGGCATCGCCTAACAATTCGTAAAATGCCAAACTATTGGCACGGTTCATCACACTCATATCTTCGAATGCAATTACACTTTCGGTCTTATTTTTTACTTTTTGCAATTCGGTTTCGCTAACCAATTCAATTTTTATTTTTTCTATTTCTTCATTCACTGCTTTTTCTGCATCGGCCATAGAAATTCCTTTCACTAATTTCCCTTCAACTGCCAGTAAACCTGCTTCAACAGTTCCGTAATGCGAACATTCTAAATTGGAGAATAATTGTTTTTCTTTTACCAAAGATTGGTACATGCGTGATGATGCACCGCCACCTAAAATTTCACTGATCAAATCGGCTATATAATATTCTTTATCTAATCTTGCACCCATATGCCAAGTTTTGATGAATGCGTCCAAAGGCACGTCGGCCTTGATTTCCAGCAAACGGGCTTCTTCCTGCTTTGGTTCCTGCGGAATATTTCTGATATATTTTTCTCCCGATGGGATATCGCCAAACCATTTTTCTGCCAGTAATTTTATTGCGTCGGTTTTTACTTTTCCGGCCACAACTAAAATGGCATTGCACGGACGATAATGTTTAAAGAAAAAACTTTTTACATCATCGATGGTTGCATTTTCAACATGACTTAATTCTTTGCCGATCGTCATCCATCTGTACGGATGAACTTTATACGCCAATGCACGCATCTTATGCCAGATATCGCCGTAAGGTTTATTGATATAATGTTCTTTGAATTCTTCGCAAACAACTTTGCGTTGCACTTCCAAACTCTTTTTAGAAAATGCCAGACTCAGCATGCGATCGCTTTCTAACCAAAAAGCTGTTTCAATATTTTCGGCAGGTATCTGACAATAATAATTGGTAAGGTCGTTTGTGGTATAAGCGTTGTTTTCGCCGCCGGCACGTTGCAAGGGCTCATCATAATCCGGAATATTGATGCTGCCGCCAAACATCAAATGCTCGAATAAATGTGCGAAGCCGGTTTTATTTTCCTGTTCATCACGCGAACCAACATCGTACATCACATTCACTACTGCCATGGGTGTGGAATGATCTTCGTGCACCAAAACCCTTAATCCGTTTGCTAAAACAAATCTGTTGAATTGAATCATAATTTAAAAAATGGAAGGTGCAAAGTAGCAACAAAAAAACGGAATCAAATCTTTGCAGCGCAATTATTTCATAATGTTTTTAATGCTGAGATTGATTATGATGGGTTGATTATCCCTTAACACAAGCACTTTAACTTTTGCGCCGGCATTTTGCAATACGGCTTTATATACCTGAATATTACGGGTGAAATTATTATTGATGGCCAAAATAATATCATCTTTTTTAAAACCTGCTTTATCGCCCGGGGAACCCGGAATGATATCAACAACTTTTATATCGCCGTTAATTAAATAAATCCCCAGACCGGTATAAGAATAATCAAATACATCGGCATAATGTGTATTAGGTTTTAAGAATATGGTTTGTTCCGGATAATTAATGATAAGATTGAACCTGCGCAATAAATCATTACCAATTAAGCCACCTAAAAAAGGATAAGATGTTACATTAAATTCATCATCAAAAATATAGACAGGGACTTTTTTAAAACGATAAGGCCCAAACTGAATTTCTTTTACGATCGTTGTGTTCATTGTTTTTTTGCCGCCGATGCCCTCGGCCTGTGTTGCATAAATCTTACGTTTCTTACTCAGGAAAAGACTGTCGTCAATAAAATCCTGCGAAAATAAAAAGCAAAGCCCCGCACCAATATCAAAAATAAATTTTCCTGTAACAGCCGATTCATCTTTAACTCTTGCATGATAATAAGGCAGGGCATTAAATCCGGGGTGGATTAAAAACCCTCCTCTGGGATATTTATAACTGCCCGGAGAATAGACTTCGATCATCAATTTATCGTAATCAACTTTTACAATATATCTTCTTAAAAAAGTAAAACCTATGATACCGTCAACTTTTATACCGTAAACACTCGTCAATATTTCGTAATCGTTGATGTGAAAATCAAGATCATTAATTTTTAAACCGGGAAGATTCAAACTGTGGTGATATGTAAAATCAACCGTCTTCATGCCTGCAATGCCCCTAACGGTACGGTCGCTTTTTTCCCTTTTAAATTTTAATTGTTCCACAGTGGTGGAATCGAACGAAATGCCCCCGCTGCCGGTATCTAAAATAAAATTCAGCGAATCTTTAATGCTATCGACCTGGGCCTTTAAAATTATTACGCCACCCGTTAATTGTATGAAAGGAAATTTTGTGATGTACTTCGATTGGGGCGACACAAACTCTTCCTGGGCATTGCTTTTAAGACAAAGCAAACTGAAAAAAATAATGTAGCAGGCAATTGAATGTTTCATGAGGCTGTGGTTGCGTCGCACACTTGTACCGCAAATCTTTGATCGGCAGGGCAACATTTTTCAAATTTACTATTGAATATACACATAATTTTTTTTTATCAGGAAACCTTCCCGGTGTTTTAATAAAACATTTACTTTACCGGTAAAATAGTTTGTTAATTGGTTAACAAAAGATGATGATCGATGTTATACAACTAAACCGCTGCAACCCTACCTTTGTTGCCTAATTAAAATTAAATATGCAGTTAGCCGATTTATATCAACGGGCATTGAACTTCGAGTTTCTAACCATCGAAGAAGGAATGTTTTTATTTAAACATGCGCCGCTTACCGAATTAATGAATGTAGCCGATGAATTGCGTAAAAAGCAAGTACCTCACGGAAAAGTTACCTGGCAGATCGATAGAAATTTAAACACCACCAATGTTTGTATCGCTAATTGTAAGTTCTGTAATTTTTACAGGATCCCCGGTCATCCTGAGGCATACATTACCGATATGCCAACCTATCGTAAAAAAATAAAAGAAACGCTGGCATGGGGAGGTGATCAATTATTATTGCAGGGCGGGCATCATCCCGAACTGGGATTGGATTTTTATGTAAAAACTTTTCGTCAGATCAAAGAAGAATTCCCAACAATTAAATTACATACACTCGGTCCGCCCGAAGTGGCGCACATCACCAAATTAGAAAAATCAACACATAAAGAAGTATTGACTGCATTAAAAAATGCGGGTATGGATTCGTTGCCGGGTGCAGGCGCCGAAATTTTAGTTGATCGTGTACGGAGATTAATTTCAAAAGGAAAATGCGGTGCCGACGAATGGCTTGCCATCATGCACGAAGCACATAAATTAAATATCACAACATCGGCAACCATGATGTTTGGACATGTTGAAACATTGGAAGAACGTTTTATTCATTTAACAAGGATACGCGAAGTACAAGCCATGAAACCCGCTGATGCCAAGGGTTTCCTTGCATTCATCGCATGGACGTTTCAGGATGTTGATACATTACTTGCCAAAATTCGCGGTGTTCATAATTTAACAACACCCGATGAATATATCCGTATGGTGGCAATCAGCAGGATCATGTTGCCTAACATTAAAAACATCCAGTCAAGTTGGTTAACGGTTGGTAAACAAACCGCACAAATTACTTTACATGGCGGTGCCAACGATTTTGGAAGCATCATGCTCGAAGAAAATGTGGTAAGTGCTGCAGGTGCACCGCATCGCTTTACTTATAAAAGTATTCAGGATGCTATTCGTGAAGGTGGCTTTGAACCGCAATTACGAAACCAGCAATACGAATGGAGAGATATTCCTGAAACGATTCAGGAACAAGTGATCGATTATTAAAAATGATTACACGGATTCGGTCGAATTACACGAATTAAAAAACAATTTTTACAATTCGTGCAATTCGCAAAAATTCGTGTAATAAATTCATAAAAAACACCGAACCATGAACGAAAAATTTGTATCCCGTATAAAAAAAGAAGTAGCCGAAATTGAAGCTGCAGGCTTATTTAAAAAAGAACGCATCATCACCAGCGAACAAGGCCCCGAAATAATTGTAAACGGAAAAACTGTTTTAAATTTTTGTGCCAATAATTATTTGGGTTTATCATCTCACCCAAAAGTTATAGAAGCCGCACACAAAGCCATCGACACGCATGGTTACGGTATGAGCAGTGTGCGTTTCATCTGCGGTACGCAGGACATTCACAAAGAATTGGAAAAAAAGATCGCTGATTTTTTAGGAACAGAAGATACCATTTTATATGCGGCCGCATTCGATGCAAACGGTGGTGTGTTCGAACCTTTGTTTAACGAAGAAGATGCAATTATTTCCGATTCATTAAATCATGCAAGTATCATTGATGGTGTTCGTTTGTGCAAAGCGCAACGTTTTCGTTACGAGCATAACGACATGTTTGATCTCGAAGGGAAATTAAAAGAAACTCAACATTTGCGTAGCAGAATAATTGTTACCGATGGAAGTTTCAGCATGGATGGAACCATTGCGCAATTAGATATTATTTGCGACCTCGCCGATAAATACGATGCAATTGTGATGATCGATGAATGCCATTCATCGGGCTTTCTCGGCAAAACGGGAAGGGGTACACACGAATACAGAAATGTGATGGGACGAATTGATATCATCACCGGAACATTAGGTAAAGCACTTGGTGGCGCAAGCGGTGGATTTACTTCCGGCAAAAAAGAAATCATCGAATTATTACGTCAACGTTCTCGTCCGTATTTATTTTCAAACACGGTTGCTCCAAGCATTGTTGGTGCATCTATTGCTGTTTTGGATATGTTGACCGAAACAACCGAGTTGCGTGATAAATTAGAATTCAACACAAAATATTTCCGCACAAAAATGACCGAAGCAGGTTTTGATATTAAACCCGGCGATCATCCCATTGTTCCCATCATGCTCTACGATGCAGTGGTGGCGCAGACTTTCGCCGCCAAGCTTTTAGACGAGGGCATTTATGTAATTGGATTTTTCTTCCCTGTTGTTGCAAAAGGCAAGGCAAGAATCCGTGTGCAGTTAAGTGCAGCACATCAACAGAAACATTTGGATAAAGCCATCGAAGCATTTACAAAAGTTGGTAAAGAGTTGGGTGTGTTGAAATAAATTATAATTAGTCTGACGGTCTCCGTCTGACTATGTAATGATCGTTTTTGTAACGAGCTTTGGTTTTTCATGGCATCTTCGTTGCGTCGCACACTTGTACTTTTAGTACTTTTGTCAGCAACAAAAATTATAAAAATAAAATAATGAACCGCATTCTTTCTGTCATTTTCTTTCTGTCATCTGTCATTCTATTTTCTGCCTGTTCACCAAACAATGTTACCATCGATAACAGTCTTAAAAAGCATTTCGATGATAATAAAGTAACCGGAACTTTTGGTTTATTCGATAATGGTCAGGGGCGTTTTACAATTTATAATTTAACGAGATATAGAGATTCTTCATATTCTCCGGCATCTACTTTTAAAATTGTGAACTCTTTGATTGGTTTACAAACCGGAAGGATTGTAAATGAAAAAATGATCATTAAATGGGATGGCGTAAAAAGATGGAATGATGCATGGAATAAAGATCTGACCATGGAAGAGGCATTTAAACTTTCCTGTGTGCCTTACTATCAGGAAGTGGCAAGACGAATCGGAAAAGATACCATGCAAACCTGGTTGGATAGTTTAAAATATGGTAATAAAAAAATAGGAAACAGTGTTGATACTTTTTGGTTGGACAATTCGCTGAAAATTAGGCCCGACGAGCAATTGGGCTTGGTAAAGAAATTATATTTCGGTCAGTTACCGTTCAGCAAAACAACAATGGATATTGTAAAGAAAGTGATGATACAAGAAGAGAATTCAAATTATATTTTGGCTTATAAAACGGGCTGGAATTATAAAGAAAACGGCAATTCGAATGGGTGGATTGTTGGATGGATCGAAGAAAATAAACATCCGTATTTTTTTGTTTTAAATACCGAAGGGGCGCATGATGTCGATCCTTCCATCAGAAAAAATATTTTAACAGCCATCCTGAAACAATTAGGTTTCATGGAAGGAAAAAGATAAGGAACATAAAATCTAAAAACTAAAATAGACGTTTTAGTTTTTAAATATTAGTTTTTGCTTTTCTAACTTTTAGTTTTTCTTTTATAATTCATTCCTGTAGCTTGCAGCGATGCCCGAATTCGAAAACATAGAATTTTTATTTGGCCTTTTTATCCTTGTACCATTGGTATTACTTTTTGTGTATGTGATACGATGGAAACGGTCTGCCAAAAAGAAATTAGGCGATATAAGATTGGTGGATTTATTAACCAAAGATTATTCTCCGCAACGGTACCGACTCAAAATAATCATTGTTTTGCTTGCGATAAGTTTTGGGATAGTTGCATTGTGTAATCTTCGCAAACCCTTGCAAATAAAGGGTACTAAGGCAAATGGCATTGATGTGATGGTTGCATTGGATGTAAGTAAAAGTATGCTTAGTCAGGATGAAAAACCATCCAGATTGGATAAAGCAAAACAATTCATCAACCAACTTACCGATAAATTAGAAAACGATCGTGTGGGTTTAATTGTGTTTGCCGGACAAGCATATTTGCAGATGCCATTAACTGCAGATGCCACGGCAACTAAAATGTATGTTGCCAATGCCTCGCCCGATTTTGTTGCGGTGCAGGGAACTAATTTAAGTGCTGCATTACAATTAAGCGATGCATCTTTAGACACAAAAGAAAAAAAATATAAAACTGTTATTCTGATAACCGATGGTGAAGATCATGAAGACAAAGCCGTTGATGTTGCCAAAGAATTGGCCGATCACGGAACCGTGTTGCATACTATTGGAGTTGGCTCTGCAGAAGGTTCTCCCATCACCGAGCCGGGAACAAACGAATATAAAAGAGATGAAAACGGACAAACAATTATTTCGAAACTCAATGAAGATTTATTAAAACAATTGGCGCTGGCAACTAACGGAACGTATCATCAGTTAAATAATACAAAAACTGTTTCGGATGAATTGGTGACTGAATTAAATGGCATGGAAAAGAAAGCCATCAGCAGCGCCGGTGGTTATGTAGAGTACCAATCATTCTATCCATATTTTCTGGCTATCACAGTTTTATTATTGATTGCTGAAGTTTTTATTTCTGAAAGAAAATTACAGGCAGCTTGAAATTTTTATTCGTCATATTAATTAGTTTTTCGTTCACAACTTCTTTTGCGCAAAAGAGCAATAATCTTGTGCAGAAAGGGAATGAATTGTATAAAAAAGGTGATTATAAAGATGCGTTGACTGAATATGAGAAAGCATTACAAACAGATCAAAAAAATAATACGGCTCAATTCAATGCCGGTAATGCTTTGCAGAAACAACAAAAATTTCCTGATGCTGCAAAATTATTTGAATCGGTTTTAGAAAACAGTAACGATCCATCGCTTCAGGCGCAGGCAGGATATAACAAAGGTGTTGCCGAAGTAAAACAAAAACAATTGCAGGAAGCCGTTAATTCTTTCAAACAATCGCTGCGACTGAATTCTACAGATAATGATGCAAGGGAAAATTTGCAAAAAGCATTGAATGAATTAAAAAAACAAAACGACAAGAAGAACGATCAGAAAAAAGATGACAAAAAAAAGAATGATCAAAAAAATAAAGATAAAAAACCACCTGAGCAAAAGCCAAAAGATCAAATGAGTAAACAACAGGCCGAAAATTTACTCAATCAACTTCGTGAAGAAGAAAAACAATTGCAGGAACTGCAAAAACAAAAAATAAAACAAACCAAGCCCGATAAGGATTGGTAAGTCAATAATAATTTTGTTCAAGAAAATATCTGCCGTATATGTTTAAAAACTCTGATTCAATCTCCACTGAATGGAATAAGTTTGAACATCTTTTTAAGCGTCAGGAAATTCCGGCAAAAACAATTCTTTTAAGGGAAGGAGCAATTTCTAAAAAAGCATTTTTTATTGAGAAAGGCTGTATCAGATTATTTTTCAATAATAATGGTAAGGATATAACATTTCAATTTTTTTTTGAGGGTGAAGGCGTTTCTTCTGTTGAAAGTTTCAGAACCAACCAACCAAGTTTATTTTCTATCGAGACTATTGAACCTTGTATTGTTCATGTTATTTCCAAAAAAAAATTTCAAACTATACTTAGCTCATCATCATTAATTAAACAGCAAATAGAAGAATTTACATTTTTGCGAATGATCCTTTATCAGAAACTTTTTCTTTCACGTATCAAAGACAATCCGCAAAAAAGATATGAAGAGTTGTTAAAAAATTATCCAAAAATTTTACAACGGATACCACAACATTACATTGCATCTTATCTGGGAATTACAGCTGTATCATTAAGCCGCATTAGGAAAAGGAAATAAATTATTTCTTAACAATTGTTATCGTTCCTCCATTTTTCACTTTCGATTTTTGTGCTGAATAATTTAAACAACAAACAAAATGAAAGTGCTAATTGTTTTCAATCATCCATATAACGACAGTTATTGTAATGCAATTTTAAATGCAGTATCAGCAGGGCTGGTAAAGGCTAATCACGAAATTGATTTGATTCATCTCGACAACGACAACTTCGATCCTGTAATGCGTGCAAAAGATCTTGAAGCATTTACAAAAGCAAAATTTGAAAAAACAAATTCTTTGCAAAGTCTTGACTCTATTGTGTTAGATTACAAACAGCGACTTGAAAATGCAGATTATCTGATTTTTATTTTCCCAATTTGGTGGGAACTGATGCCTGCATTAACAAAAGGATTTATTGATAAAATTATTTTTCCCGGCATTGCATACGATTACGAAAAGGAAACGAAAATGATTTGCAGGTTAAATAATTTAAAGGGCGTTACTGTTATTACAACAATGAATTCGGCATCTGTAGTTTATCGGCTTGTGTTTGGTAATGCCATCAAAAAAACAATGCTTACCGGAACATTTTGGAAAATTGGTGTGAAGAACAGAAAATGGATCAGTTTGAATATGGTCAAGTTTGTGTCAGCTAACAAAAGAAAAAAATGGTTAGTTAATCTTGAAAATAAATTTGCAAGATTTGTACCATAACTATTTCAAACATTCTAAAAACCGCTGAAAATTATTATAACTTGTTACCACATCGTTGTGTTGTTTTTTGCTGTGCAGAAAAATGATGCGGTTATTTTTCAGATCATTGGCTGTACAATCTTCCTCTTCTTTGTCAATAAACTTCCACTTCCATGCAAGCATATCAATTGCTAAATTTTTTGAATTTTGTAATGTGCCACCGTTATCGGTATAAATATCAATCATCTTGCAATTTGAATGTTGTTGCAGATACATCGCAAATTTTTCTTGCTCTGCATACAATGCATCAAATAATAAGATGGCTTTGCATCGAAAAGAAGAATGTAATAATAAATAAGCTATTGCTCTGTAAGCCCCGCTGTGCCCTGCATATATCAATTCAGGGATAATATTTTTAGTGATTATTTTTTCTTTCAGCAAAAATGTATTTACATCTTTCATGAAAAAATTAAATGTATCGGGCTTTTCAAACTTACCCGCGTAACTGTCGGGAGAATTTTTTGGTCCTTCAGGAAAAATAAAAATGGCATTCAAATGTGCAGCATAAAATTGTTGCTGCAATTTATATTGTGCCAGTGCCGAATCTATATTATTTCCCCAGCCATGAAACCAAAGCACAAACTGAAAAGGTCTTGTTTTATTAAAATAATCAGGAACAAAAATGTATGTGCTGCTGTCGGAATAATGTTCTTTGGCTGAATATGTTTTCCCTTCATAAATTCTGGGCACAGCATTTCTCAGCGAATCGGGAAACATAGAATATCTGCTGGTGATGGTAAATGATTTTCCTTTTGGCTGAGCTTCTTGTTGAGCAGTTGCGTTCAAAACAATTATCGAAAACAGTAAACAAAAAAATTGTTTCATCGTTTGTAGATTGTAATTAAAATTAGTTGATTTTTTTTGATGACATTTGCTTTTCAGAAACAGAACATAGTTATGCAATTGTATTGTAACTCATTAACTAAATATAGTCGTTTAAAAACGAGAGAAATAAAAATCGGTGATCTGCTGTTGGGCAATCTGCATCCTGTTCGTGTGCAAACGATGACGACGACAGATACCATGAACACCATCGCAACCGTAGAACAAACCATTCGTTGCATTGAAGCAGGTGCAGAGCTGGTGCGCATTACAGCCCCTTCGAAAAATGAAGCAGAAAATTTGCTCAACATAAAAAATGAATTGCGTAAACGCGGTTATACAACACCGTTGATCGCTGATATTCATTTCACACCAAATGCCGCAGAAGTTGCTGCAAGGATTGTTGAGAAAGTGAGGGTGAATCCGGGCAATTATGTTGATAAGAAAAAATTTGAACAGATCGATTATACCGATGCGGAATATGTTGAAGAAATTGAAAGGATCCGGGAAAGGTTTACACCATTAATTAAAATTTGCAAAGAATACGGAACTGCAATGCGCATAGGCACCAATCATGGTTCATTGAGTGATAGAATTATGAGTCGTTATGGTGATACTGCGAATGGTATGGTAGAAAGTGCGATGGAATTTTTACGAATTGCCAGAGGAGAAAATTATCATAATATTTTGTTGAGCATGAAGAGCAGCAACCCACAGGTGATGGTGCAGGCTTATCGTTTATTGATCCAGCAAATGGATGCAGAGTTTGGCGAATGTTATCCTCTGCATCTTGGTGTTACAGAAGCCGGCGATGGCGAAGATGGCAGGGTGAAAAGTGCCGCCGGTATTGGTACTTTATTGGAAGATGGCATTGGCGATACGATTCGTGTTTCGTTAACTGAAGACCCGGAATTTGAAATCCCTGTTTGTAAAGATCTGGTGAAACGTTATGCTGTTGACGATAAACAGTTGAGGGTTGACGGTAACATTCCTGCAATTGAAACTATTCCTTATTCACCGTTTGAATATAAAAGAAGAGAAACATTTGCAATAGATAATATTGGTGCGAAACATGTTCCGGTTGTTGTTGCTGATCTGAGTAAAACCAAAAAAATTATTCCATCAACATTAGAAAGTGTTGGATATAAATATGATGAAACATCAGATAAATGGAATATTGCCGATGCCGCTGCTGATTATATTTTTACAGGTCATCAGTTATTGAATTTTGCATTGCCGGGAACTTTGAAAGTGATCGTATATCCTGCTGCATGGGCATTAGCAACAGATAAGGAAAAATATTTTCCAATCTTCGATGCAGGTGGATTTGCCGAAGCCGAACAAAAAAGTGATGCAATTAATTTTGTGATGATAGATTGTTTTAATGATGAAACTTCCATCAACGATTTTACTTATTTAGATGAATTGGCAAACGATAAAACTGTTGTATTTTGTTTAAGCAGCAGCAACAAACATGCAATGCCATCATTGAGAAGAATGTTTGTGGAATTGATGAACAGAAAAATTAATAATCCTGTTATTATAAATTGTGATAGTCATTGGCAAACAGCTGATGAACATTTGATTCATTATTCAACCGAATGCGGTGCTTTGTTATTGGATGGATTTGGCGATGGAATTTGTTTGGGAATGAATGAGGAAAGTTATGAATTGTCAACCGTCAACCGTAAATTGTCAACTGGAAGAACGTACTTAGAAAATCAAACGCCAGAACAATTTATAAATAACACTGCATTTTCAATTTTACAGGCAACACGTACAAGGATTTCTAAAACAGAATATATTTCTTGTCCGAGTTGCGGAAGAACATTATTCGACTTGCAGGAAACCACTGCAAAAATCCGCTCGAGGACAAATCATTTAAAAGGAGTGAAGATCGCCATCATGGGCTGTATTGTAAATGGGCCGGGCGAAATGGCCGATGCCGATTTTGGTTATGTGGGAAGTGGTGTTGGAAAAATTACTTTGTACAAAGGAAAAGAAATAATGAAAAAAAATATCGACAGCAGTATTGCGGTTGATGAATTAATAAATTTATTAAAAGAGAATGATGCGTGGATTGATGTCTAATGATAGAATGTGCGAATGTTGAGTAGAGAACAAAACGTACAAGAGTGCGACGCAACAACAGCTTCATTTTTGTTCTGCTGCTTGCTACAAAAAAATCTAAATTATATTTGCCCGACTTATGAGTAACAAACCCGTTTTACATACTATTCTTTCGCCGCGATTATTGAATTTATATGATGTTAGCAACAGCGTTGTTGTAATTATTGATGTGTTCAGGGCAACATCGACGATTGCAACTGCATTGTTTAACGGTGCCAAAAAAATTATTCCGGTGGATGATGTTGCAAAATGTATAGAACTCGGAAACGCAACACCCAACAGCATTACAGCGGGTGAACGTGACGGAAAAATAATTGATGGATTGAGTAACGGCAATTCACCGGCCGAATATCCACGCAGTTTTATTGAAGGAAAAACATTGGTACTTACAACAACCAACGGCACAAAATTATTACACATTGCTTTAAAGAATGGCGCCGATGAAGTGATCACAGGCACGTTCCCGAATTTGTCGGCAGTATGCGATCATTTAATAGCAAAAAACAAAAATGTAATACTTGCCTGTAGTGCGTGGAAGGATAAATTTAATTTGGAAGACACTTTGTTTGCAGGTGCGGTAATTAATCGCATTAAAGAAAATTTTACCATTCATTGCGATTCATCGTTGATGGCTGAAGAAATGTATTTGCTTCATAAACATGAAATGAAAAGTTTTATCCGACGCACCACACACTGGCACCGCCTTGCTGCGTTTGGGTTGGAGAAAGATCTGGAATATTGCGTGAGTGAAGATGTGGCAAATGTTTTGCCTGTTTATATAAACGAATCGTTGATTCTTTTGTAAGAAAAAATCTATAAATATCGGAATAAAAAATAACATTCATTCCTTTTCTCTGCACTATATTTTCTTAACAAACATTTCATTCACAAAGCTTTCATTTTTGTAGAAAGTGTCAACTGCATTCCTTTATTTTTGCAAATTGCCCTTTAAAGAAAGGATGACAGAAAACAGATGACAGATGACTGTTATTTGAAATTCTGTCATCAGTCATCAGTAAACTGTTATTCGAACCATGGCTTTACCTTATCTCGTTAAACATATTTATAACAACGGCTCGGAAGAAGTTATTCGTCGCGGAAAAAAAATTCATGCATTGGGAAATGTTGAATTGATCGAGTATGATGAATTGATGAATGCTGTTATTTTTCGTGTTAAGGATGATACCTATTCTACTTATTATAAAGTTCATATCAACAAGTTCAAAGATCCGCAGACCATTTCACTGCGTTGTAGTTGCCCATATAATTTAAGTGAAGTTTGCAGGCACAAAGCCGGCGCATTGTTTCAGTTGCAGGAAATGCTGGACAGAAATATGCTGGGCGATAAACACATGTTGTACGATCAAAAACACACAGTTGTAAAAATGAAACAACTGGAGTTGAAGATGATCAGGATGTTGTCGGCACCTGAAAATTTAGATGCTGCCGAAGATTATTTGCGTACCAATAAAGCAACCATTCTTGAAGCAAAAGACGAAAGGGTGTTGGCTGAAATGGAAGTCGATGGGCAGCAATTTAAATTACTGATCCAAAAAAACGAAGAGCGAAATTTTGATACAAGTTGCAATTGTAACAGCGATGTGGATCATCCTTTATGTATGCACAAAGATGTTGTGCTGTTGCAATTATTAAATACCTACGGACCAAATTATTTCGATACGATCCGCAATTGGGACAAAGAAAAAAATAAACTTTTATCGTTATACGGATATTCGCTGACAGATGATCTGAAAAATAAATTTGAATTTAGTTATGTAAATGGCAAGCCATTTTTGAAGGTGTTAGATTCAAGTATTAAAAGAGTGATAGCAAGTTCAACATCGAACGATCTTCGTCCGCGGCCTGCTCATCTTGAATCGATTGAGAAATCTGATGAGCCTTTGGTTTTAGAAGAAATTGAAACACCCAAAAAATCGGCGATGAAATTGGGTGTTGTTTTAACAACACATCAGGAACAATATCCTTATGTTCAGATCGAAGCTGTGCAGGGCGAAGCCGATGAAGACTTTTCAAAATTTGTTGGTAAAGTTGAAAAATTAGATCTCAGCCGTTTTATTAACACGGAAGTTTTTAGCGAAGAAGATAAAATGTTATTGCAGCAGGTTCGTAAATTATTGCCTGCCGAGGTAAACAGATATTTGAACCGTAATTCGCCGTTCAGCGGCATTTGGGAAAATATTATTCAGCAGCATGATGATGAACTGCCTGAAGAAACAAGGCACCTCATCAACGAATACCTGCACGCTAAGTTCAAGAAATTATTTGCCGACCTGGCTGAAAGTAATTTTGCTTTTTATCTTCCTTATCAAAAAGTATTCAATACTTCAAACCTGCGTCAGGCGGAGTTTTCGGCGCATTACATTGCTCCCGAATTTATTGTTAATTACAACAACAGCCAATACGAAGTTGAATGCAGGGTGAAGTTGCCGCTGGCCGATCTGAACGTTACCGAAAATGAATGTGCGGCTCCATTATTTTTTCAATATCACAATCAATTTTATACATGGCAACGTAGCGAGGATGTGATGGTGATCGAAAAATTTTTACCAACAGGTAAATTAATTATTGATGCCGAAACTTGGGTTAAGCATTTGCAGGAATTTATTTTACCGCTCACAAAAGAATACAATGTACACTTCGGGAATTTAAAGAAAGAAGAAGTAAAAGACCTAAAACCCGAAGCAAAAGTTGTTTTAAAAGAGAAAGGCGATTTTCTGGTTTTTCAACCGGTGTTTAATTATAAAGGTTACGATGTTAAAGCAGGTGATAAAGAAAAAATAGTTTTACCTCTGGGCGATAAATTATTGGTCATTCAACGTAACCTTGAGGCCGAGAAAGAATTTGTACAAAAGGTTGAAGCATTACATTCCAATTTTATTCATCCGCTCGAAAACGATACACTAGCTTTAAAAGGTGTTGATGTTTTAAAAAATAACTGGTTTTTTTTATTCGTAGATGCAATGAAGGAAATGCAGATACCTGTTTTTGGTTTTGAAGCATTAAAAAATTTCCGTTTCAACACAGCCAAACCTTCCACAAAGATTTTTATCAGTTCGCATACCGATTGGTTTGATGCGAAAATTGAAATCCTTTTTGGCGAACAAAAAGTAACCGTTGCCGATGTAAAAAAAGCATTGCAAAATAAGCAGCAGTTTGTTCCTTTGTCGGATGGCACATTGGGCATATTGCCCGAAGAATGGATCAAAAAATATTCTTTGTTGTTCCGCGTGGGCGAAGGAAAAACCTCACAACTGAAATTGAGTAAATATCATTTCAGTGTAATTGAAGAATTGTATCTCGAAAGAAATGAAGAAGAATTATCGATTCAGCTCGAAGAAAAATACGAACGGTTAAAATCCAATCACTCCATCAAAAATATTGAGGCACCTGCACATTTAAAACATGTGTTAAGACCTTATCAGGAAAGTGGTTTTCAATGGTTGAATTATTTACGCGAAGTGCAGTGGGGCGGCATCCTGGCCGATGATATGGGTTTGGGAAAAACCATTCAGGCATTATCATTTATCCATCACATAAAAGAAGAACAAGGTTCTTTAAAGGCATTGGTTATTTGTCCAACAACTTTAATGTTCAACTGGCAAAACGAAATAAAAAAGTTTACGCCATCACTCACATTTTATATCCATCATGGTGGCGGAAGGATCAGGGAAAGTATTTATCAGGATCATATTGATGTTATCATCACCACTTATGGAACATTGCGCAGCGATATAAAACAATTTATAGAGGTTGATTTTGATTATGTGATTTTGGATGAAAGTCAGGCCATAAAAAACCCGGCAAGCAAAGTTACCAAAGCGGCTTGTTTACTGAAATCGAGGAACCGCCTGTGTTTGAGCGGTACGCCATTGCAGAATAATACCTTCGATATTTTTGCACAGATGAATTTTTTAAATCCCGGCATGTTGGGAAGCATGGAATTCTTTAAACAGGAATTTTCGATACCTATCGACAAGTTTGGAGAGAAAGAACAAAAAGATCACTTACGAAAATTATTATATCCGTTTATTTTACGCCGAACAAAAGAACAGGTTGCAAAAGATCTTCCCGAAAAACAGGAAATGATCCTGTTCTGCGAAATGGGCGATGAACAACGTAAAATTTATGATGCTTACCGGAACGATTACCGCGATAAAATTCTCGGTGTTGTTGATACGCAGGGCGTACAAAAATCGCAGTTAACTATTTTGCAAGGCTTGATGAAACTGCGGCAAATATGCGATAGTCCGGCAATAGTAAACGAACCCGAACGTTTTCCGAATGTATCGGTTAAGTTAGAAGAAATCGGCAGGGAACTTACCGAAAACATCAGTAACCACAAGGCTTTGATCTTCTCGCAATTTTTGGGCATGCTTGCATTGATCAAAGAAAAATTAAAAGAGTTGGGCGTTGTGTACGAATATTTTGATGGAAGTACTTCGGCTGCCGACCGTGAAAAAGCCATCAATCGTTTTCAGAGCGATGACGAATGCCGTGTGTTTTTAATTTCGTTAAAAGCCGGTGGTGTTGGTTTAAATTTAACCGCTGCCGATTATGTTTATATTGTTGATCCGTGGTGGAACCCTGCGGTAGAACAGCAGGCCATTGACCGTACACACCGCATCGGCCAAACAAAAAATATTTTTGCATACCGCATGATCTGCACAGATACTGTTGAGGATAAGATTTTAAAACTACAGGAACGCAAACGCAATCTTGCAAAAGACCTGATCACCGACGATGAAGGTTTTGTAAAGAGCCTGACAAGAGAAGATGTAGAATATTTATTCAGTTAATTTTTTGTAGCGAGCAATCGTTTTTCATGGCATCGCCTGTTGTGTCACTCACTTGTACGCCCTGTTCTTTGCTGTGGCCTTAGATTATTAATTAAAATAAACTGCACTTATTCGTAATATAAATACCTTTGATTTTAATTACGGACTTTTAAAATCAGTGTTCATGTATAAAATAAGTTTCCTTCTTATATTTTTTTTGATAGGTATAAATTTTGCTTTTGCCCAAGACAGTATCAGTTTTAAACTGAGTTATATGCCCATGCACGAGTATATTGAATCAATTTCTAAAAAAACAAAAACAGAAATAACTTTTAGTGGGGAAGACAGTGTATTAAAAAAATTGAGTTCATCCGGCATGGCAAATCCAAATGTTATTAACTCTGGTAAATATTATGATGCGAAAATTATTACTGGGAAATTGAATGCGGATAATAAATTTCCTGTTGTAATGAATATTAATATGAAAAACGATGCAAAAAGCATATTACCAAATATGACTTTTAAAGTTCTTGGTTCTGCAACTACCGAAACCTTACCTGTTATGGATTCGGTGGTTGTTGGTAACATTAGTGTAGTAGAAAAGAAATCTGTTTTGTTGATGATAAATAAATTATTCGAACAAATAGAATTGCCAAATGTAAAAATGGTAATTGGGCAGGTTTATGTTAAAACAAATCCCATCAATTTGCAAACGCCCAAAGTTGAAATGAATATGATTGCCACCACAAAATATACACTCATTTCTGTTACTGATAGTACTGCAAATTTTGATATTTCTGTGAGCTATAGTATGAATACCGATGCAATTAAAAATCAAAAAATTTCTTTCAATGGATTTGGAGAAGGAAGCGGCAAAATGGTATATCAAAGGAAATATAATTATCCTGTTAAAAATGAATTAGCAATAAAACTTGATCTTTCATCTGAAGAGAATAACAATCCTTTAAAGATTCACATTCTTCTTGAAACAAGTTCGATTCAAAATATACACATTCACAAGCTATAATTTTTTAAAATAATATATTGGATTTAAACGAAATTTTCTTCAATAGAATTCAATTGTTGAAGTGTGCGACGCAACGGCAGTTGAGACCAGTACAAACGCTGGTACAACAACAATAATATTTATACTTTCAATCAGCATTTTTCCCCGAATAAAATACGGATACACCGATATTATAACCTCATGCCTATTCATCCAAACCGCCCACCGATTTTTTAATATAATAATTTAATTAGTAATGTAGTTTGCAGTCTTATTACACCGCGACCATGAAGAAATATATTTTTACAGCTATCTTAAGTTTGATGTGCGGAATATTATTTGCGCAAACTGTTGGAACAGTAAAAGGAAAACTGATCGACAGTATTGGCAAACAGTCGCTGAAAAATGCATCCATTGAAATATTGACAGCAAAAGATTCTTCAAGGACGATGATAGGATTGGCGAAAGCTGACGGCAGTTTTGAAATAAAAAATATTCCTTCGGGTAATTATATTGTCCGGCTTTCTTTTCAAAGCTATGTGTCGCAATTGCGGAATATAAAAATTGGAAAAGCAAATCAGGAAATTGATTTGGGTAATATTTATTTGGCTTCCACTTCCGAAAGGTTACCCGATGTTGTAGTTACACAATCGCCCGTTCAGGTAAAAAAAGATACTGTTGAATTCAGTGCATCCAGTTTTACGGTAAAGCCAAATGCAGTGGCCGAAGATCTATTAAAAAAGATACCGGGAATAGATGTAGATAAAAGCGGTGCTATTAAATCGCAGGGCGAAACAGTTCAAAGAGTTTTGGTAAACGGAAAAAGATTTTTTGGCGATGATCCGAAAATGGCAACAAAAAATTTACCTCCTGATGTGATTGATAAAATACAAGTGTTTGATGATCTAAGCGATCAAAGCAAGTTCACAGGATTTGATGATGGCAACCGCGTGAAAACAATTAATATCACCACAAAGAAAAATACAAGCAAAGGATATTTTGGTAAAGCTGTTGCGGGTGCAGGTACCGATGGCAATTATGATGAAAGCCTTAACATACACCGGTTTGACGGCAACACTCAAATATCGGTTTTAGGTCAGGCAAATAATATCAATAAACAAAATTTTACACCGCAGGATATTTTGGGGGGAGGGGGCAGGCGTGGTGGTGGTTTTAATGTTTCGTCGAGCAGTGGCGGTTCGGGAATTACAACCACATTGGGAGGCGGCTTAAATATGAAAACCTCCTGGGGCACAATGAACAGCAGTGCATATGGAAGTTATTTTTATAATGATCTTAAAACCACAGTAGAACAGCAAAGTCAAACACAAACATTAATTACAACAGATTCATCAACTTTTAAAAACAGTGTTTCATCATCTTCTTCCAATACGCCAAGCCATCGTATTAATTTTAATCTGGAAGAAAATTTTGATTCATCCAATTCTTTGATAGCAAGGCCAAACATTTCATTTCAATCTTCCAATCCGCAATCATATTCATCAACGAATACAACAGGAACTACCGGATCATTAATTAATAGTTCTGTAAATAGTTCGAGCAGCTATAACAGCGGTTATAGTATCAGCGGTGCTAATATGCAGTTAAGACACAGGTTCAAGAAAAAATTCAGAACCATTTCTTTGGACCTTAATTTTTCGGCAAGTGCAAATGATGGTGATGGTAACAGTTATGCTGTTAATTCTTTTTATGGCGCTCATAAGGTTGATACATTAAACCAATATTATGTTGATTCGTTTCACTCGTTTGGTTTTACGCCAACAATATCTTATACCGAACCATTGGCATCGAATCAAATATTGGAATTCAGGTATAGTTATAATACCAATACAAATCATTCGGTAAATAATACTTACGAATATAATAATGTAACTGGTGCTTATGACAGGTTCGACAGTTTATACAGCAACAGTTATAAATACAATGCCAGCTCGAATACATTTTCGATAAGTTATCGTTTGCAGGAAGCGAAATTTAATTTTAATATTGGTTCGGGAGTTCAGTTTACCGACTATAAAAGTGAGAATACTGTAAAAAATATAATTGTTGCAAATAAATATGTAAACATTACACCTACTGCCAACTTTACTTATAATTTTAAAAAGACAGAGAACCTGCGAATATTTTATTCGGGCAGGACAGGGCAACCAAGTGTTTCAAATCTTCAGCCATTAAAAACCATCAGCGGATTAGATACTGCCATGGGCAATCCTGATTTAAAACCTCAGTTCACCAATTCACTCAGACTTTTATATACTTCTTTCGATCCGGTTACGCAGCATATCATGTTTGCTACCATTAATGCAAGTGCTACAACAAACGATATTCAAAGTTCTATTATTCAGCACAGCAACGGAACAAAAACCACAACCTATGCTAATTTAAACGGCACATATAATGTTAACGGATATTTTAATTATGGTTTTGCATTAAAGAAACCAAAATCAAATCTGAACTTTGCAACCAATATCGGTTATACGCAGAGCCAGACTTTGGTTTCAACCGATTCAACTTTGCTTACACCAAAAAGTAATTTTACAAAAAATACAACATTGGGTGAAACAATAAAATGGACAACTAACCTGAAAGACAATTTTGATATGAATCTTTCGGCAGGTACCAATTATGTTATTGCTTACAACACTTTAAACCCAACTCAAAACGCAAATTATTTTGTTCATACCGTAACAACAGATTTTACAATTTATACAAAGAGCGGCTGGATTCTATCGTCCGATTTTACGTATACCTACAGCGGCAACCGCCCGGCAGGATATAATGCCAGCGTGCCTTTGATCACCCCTTCCATTGCCAAACAATTTTTAAAAAATAAAGCAGGCGAATTACGTTTAACAATTTTTGATTTGTTAAATCAAAATGTTGCAGTGTCGAGATCGGTAAGTACAAACACAATTGTCGACAGTAAAACAAATGTGCTGAAACAATATTTCATGTTAACCTTCACATATAACCTACGCAATTTTGCAGGACAGCAGCAAAGAATGCCGGGCATGTTCAGAGGCATGCGGCCTCCGGGTTTTGAAGGACACTTTGGTGGTGGATTTGGCGGCGGTCACAGAGATTAATTATTTATTATTTGTTTGCCGGCAATGGTAATTCAATTAAGCTGTTGTTGCGTCGCACTCTTCAACGTTTTGTTCTTTGTTCGGCAAAAACATTAACTAACAAACGTAAGTTCAATAAGCGTATAATAATAGTATCCAATATCGGCTCAAAAAACTTTCACAAAAAAAATTACTTCATTTATTGTAAACTGTTATACTTTTACAGCCTTATAAAATTTGTTCACCTATTTATTTTGAACAATCAATTGAAAAAGATAACATCACATACACAATTATCGGCTAACCATCCTGCATTAACAGGCATGGGTAATGGCGTATGTACTTTTAACTTTCTGTATTTACTGCGACGACCTCGTATCTAATATTTATTGCCGTAATCTTCGGCAGCAAAGGGCATTCATTAATATAAAAAGCCCATCGTGTATTTACTCAAATTTATCATTCCTAATAGTTGCAATAAAAAGTGGAGAATCAACAACAAATCATTATTCGTGTAGCAGACCAGTCAGATACGCATTATGCAAAATGCATTACCGACGAAATGGAATCATCGGCAAAAGCCCGTGGAACGGGAATTGCAAAACGCTCACCTGAATATGTTGCTGCAAAAATGCTGGAAGGCAAAGCTGTAATTGCTGTTACAACATCCGGCCAGTGGGTCGGCTTCTGTTATATTGAAGAATGGAGCCACGGAAAATTTGTTGCCAACAGCGGATTGATTGTTGCACCCGAATTCAGAAAGAGCGGCGTGGCAAAACAGATCAAACAAAGAATATTTAATTTATCGAGAGAAAAATATCCCGATTCTAAAATATTTGGTTTAACAACCGGATTGGCTGTGATGAAAATAAACAGCGAATTGGGCTACGAACCGGTTACTTACAGTGAATTAACAGACGATGAAACCTTTTGGGCCGGTTGCAAAAGCTGTGTGAACTATGATATTTTGATGAGCAAGGACAGGAAGAATTGTATGTGCACCGCAATGTTATTTGATCCGAAAGATCATTACGAACCAAAAGAAACAGAAAAATTCTTTGAAGAAAATAAAAAAGGTTTTGAACGATTAGTAAGATTTAAACAATGGAAATTATTAAAACCATTTTTAAAAAAAGATAATGGGAATGGCGGAAGCGGAAACGGACAAAAATCTTCGTTGTTTAATTTCTTTGTTCATTTATAGAAAGGCGTTGAAGTGAGTGACACAACGAAGTTGCCATTTGTACTGCAGCGGGTAACAAAAATTTAATTAATAAATATTGTAAGATGAAAAAAGTTGTATTAGGATTCAGTGGCGGATTAGATACCACTTTCTGCGTAAAACATTTTGAAGAAAAAGGTTACGAAGTGCACAGCATTATTGTAAACACTGGTGGTTTCAATGAAGATGAATTAAAAAAAATTGAGGAGCACGCATATAAATTGGGTGTAAAAACACACACAACTGTAAATGCGGTAAAAGGGTATTACGACAGCATCATCAAGTATTTGATATTTGGAAATGTTTTAAAAAATAATACGTATCCGTTGAGTGTTAGTGCCGAAAGATTAAGTCAGGCACTGCATATTGCCGAGCATGCAAAAAAATTAAATGCCGATGCTGTGGCTCATGGAAGTACCGGTGCGGGAAATGATCAGGTGCGTTTCGATATGATCTTTCATATCATGATTCCGGGTGTTGAAATTATTACGCCGATCAGAGATTTAAAATTAAGTCGCGAAGAAGAAATTACTTATTTAAAAAGTAAAGGTGTTGATATGAATTTTGCGAAAGCAGTTTATTCGATCAACAAAGGATTATGGGGCACCAGTGTTGGCGGTAAAGAAACATTGAACAGCAAAGGGATTTTACCGGAAGAAGCATGGCCAACTCAAGTAACTAAAAAGGATAGTGAAGAAGTAAAACTAAGTTTTGTAAAAGGTGAGTTGAAAGCAATCAATGATAAACAATTTGCTCACCCAACAGAAGCCATTCAATATTTACAAACTATTGCCGGTGGTTACGGCATTGGAAGAGATATTCATGTAGGCGATACAATTATCGGTATTAAAGGTCGCGTTGGTTTTGAAGCGGCAGCACCAATGGTTATTTTAAAAGCGCATCACGCATTAGAAAAACATGTGTTAACAAAATGGCAATTAAACTGGAAAGATCAGTTGGCATTATTTTATGGCAACTGGCTGCACGAAGGACAAATTTTAGATCCGGTGATGCGGGACATTGAAGCATTTTTTATCAGCTCGCAGGAACAAGTTACAGGCGATGCATTTGTTTTGTTGCAACCATATCGTTTTCAAATCATCGGAATAGAAAGTAAATATGATTTGATGAGTGCCAAGTTTGGAAAATATGGCGAGATGAATACAGGATTTACAGGCGAAGATGTTAGAGGTTTCAGTAAAATATTCGGTAACCAGGTTTCAATATTTCATAAAGTAAAAGAGAGTGAATAAGGTTGTTTCGAAATATCAATCCTTAAAACATTATCAATGGGGCAATGCTTGTGATGGATGGAATTTGGTGGAAGAAGAAAGTTTATCTGTTAAACAAGAACGAATGCCGGCGGGCAGTTCAGAAGAATTGCATTATCATCAGCATTCTCAACAATTCTTTTTTATTTTAAAAGGAATTGCAACTTTTGAAATAGAAAATAAAATAATTGAAGTAAAAGAACTGGAAGGTTTGCATATTAAAGCGGGATTGAAACATCGCATTATTAATAATGCAAAAGAAGATCTGGAATTTATTTTAAGTTCACAACCTTCAACAGTTAACGACAGAATTAATGTACCCCTAACCCCTGAAGGGGATTAAAAAAATAATCATGAGTAATTCAGAAAAAATAAACAAGAATAAAAGCACCCCTTCAGGGGATGGGGGTATTAAAGCAGGAATTATTGGCGGTGCTGGTTATACAGGCGGTGAATTAATTCGTTTATTAATTAATCATCCGCAGGTAGAAATTAGTTTTATCAATAGTTCAAGTAATGCCGGAAATCCGGTAAGTAAAGTTCATGCAGATTTAATTGGCGAGACTGATTTAAAATTTTCAAGCGAATTAAGTGATGATATCGATGTTTTATTTTTATGTGTTGGACATGGTGATGCAAAGAAATTTTTAGAATCAAATAAAATCAATGAAAAAATAAAAATCATTGATCTGTCTCAAGACTTTAGATTAAATGAAAAATCAATAATCGGTAATCGCAAGTTTGTTTATGGATTACCGGAGTTAAATAAAGCAGCAATTCAGTCAGCAAAAAATATTGCCAATCCCGGTTGTTTTGCAACAGCCATCCAATTAGGATTATTGCCTTTGGCAAATGCAGGTGTGTTGGGAGATGTTTATACCACGGGCATTACAGGCAGTACCGGTGCCGGACAAAGTTTAAGCAACACTTCGCATTTTAGCTGGCGTGCAAATAATATTTCGGCTTATAAAACTTTGCAACATCAGCATATTAATGAAATACATCAAAGTTTAATTCAGTTGCAAGACAATGATGGCGTGCATGTTCATTTTGTTCCATGGCGTGGCGATTTTACACGTGGTATTTATGTTACCTCAGTTGTTGATACATCATTGCCATTAGAAGAAGTAAAACAAATTTTTAAGGAATATTATAAAGATGTGGCATTCACTTTTGTGAGTGATACAATGATCGATCTGAAGCAAGTAGTGAATACCAACAAATGTTTGATCCATATTGAAAAGCAAGGCAATAAAATTGCGATTCATTCGGCAATCGATAATCTGTTGAAAGGCGCATCAGGACAGGCTTTGCAGAACATGAATTTACTATTTGGAATAGAAGAAACAACAGGGTTAAAACTTAAAGCAAATTATTTTTAAAGATAGAAACAATGAAATTATTCGACGTTTATCCGGTTAACAACATCACCATTACAAAAGCGCAAGGCAGTTATGTTTGGGATGAAAATGGTGTGCAGTATTTAGATATGTATGGCGGTCACGCTGTGATCAGCATCGGACATACACATCCGCATTGGGTGAAAAGAATTGAAGACCAATTAGAAAAAATCGCGTTCTATTCTAACTCAATTAATATTCCATTACAAGTGGAATTGGCAGAGAAATTAGGAAAAGTTAGTGGCAAAGAAGATTACCAATTATTTCTTTGCAACAGCGGTGCCGAAGCAAATGAGAATGCATTGAAGCTTGCATCGTTTCATAATGGCAAGAAAAAAATTGTTGCTTTTTCAAAATCATTTCATGGAAGAACTTCATTAGCCGTTGCTGCAACCGATAATAAAAATATTGTTGCGCCGGTTAACGAAACCGATAATATTATTTTTCTGCCATTCAATGATGAAGCGGCTTTGCAGGAATGTTTCGAAAAAAATGGCAAGCAAATTTCTTCAGTTATTGTTGAAGGAATTCAGGGTGTTGGCGGAATAAATATTGCCAACGATTCTTTTTTAAAATTGATCAGAACATTGTGCGATAAATACAATGCCGTTTATATTGCCGACAGCGTGCAATGCGGTTACGGAAGAAGCGGGCAATTTTTTTCGCACGATTATGCAGGAGTGAATGCTGATGTGTACACCATGGCAAAAGGTATGGGCAATGGTTTTCCGATCGGTGGCATTTTAATTGCGCCGCACATTAAACCAAAGCATGGCATGTTGGGTACCACATTCGGCGGTAATCATTTGGCATGCGCTGCAGCATTGGCTGTGCTTGAAGTAATTGAAGAAGAGAATTTGATCAGCATGGCAAAACAACGCGGTATGTATCTGATCAATAAATTAAAATCAATTGATGCAATAAAAAATGTTCGCGGCAAAGGTTTGATGATCGGCTTTGATGTTCCCGAAGAATTAAAAGACCTGAAGAAAAAATTATTATTCGACCATTTTATTTTTACCGGCGAAGCAAAACCAAATGTTATTCGTTTGTTACCTTCATTGGCGATAACAAGAAAACAAGTGGACGAATTTTTAGATGCATTAAACGATACGATTGCCGCAATGAAAGAAGAACAAAAAGTAGAAGCGTAATTTTTTGTTGACGGGCTTTTGTTTTTCATGGCATCGCCGGTTGTGTCACTCACTTCAACGTTCTGAACTTTGTGGTAAAAAAAGTTGAAGTAATTGTTGCAGTACAAGTGTGCGACGCAACAACAGTTAAATATTTATTCAACAGCTAAGTACATAAATATAAAAAACAGTGAAACAATTTATTTCAGTAAACGATGTGCCCGACATCAATGCATTGGTAAAAAAAGCATTGGCATATAAGGCAAATCCCTTTGCCGACAAGGCTTTGGGAGCAGGCAAACGTATTGGATTATTATTTTTAAATCCAAGTTTGCGTACACGTTTAAGCACCCAGGTTGCTGCAAGTAATTTGGGAATGGAAGCCATTGTTTTTAATGTTGATAAAGAAGGCTGGGCTTTGGAATTTGAAGAAGGCTCCATCATGAGCGGCAATACTGTTGAACATATTAAAGATGCTGCACCGATTCTTGGAAATTATTTTGATGTGCTGGCAATAAGAACTTTCCCATCATTAAATAACAGAGATGATGATTACAGCGAAATGTTCATCAATCAGTTTATAAAATATGCAGGTGTGCCGGTGGTAAGTTTGGAAAGTGCAACACTGCATCCGTTACAAAGTTTAACTGATATTATTACTATTCAGGAAGACTCACGACTCACGGCTCGCAACTCACGACTCAAGATTGTTCTCACGTGGGCACCGCATATAAAACCTTTGCCACAGTGTGTTGCCAACAGTTTTGCGCAATGGATCAATAAATGGGGTGAAGCAGATTTTGTAATTACGCATCCCGACGATTATGAATTGGATGAACAGTTTACAAAAGGCGCAACAATTATTAAAGATCAGGATGAAGCATTGAAAGGAGCAGATTATGTGTATGTAAAAAACTGGAGCACTTATACTGATTACGGAAAAATATATGACAACGATCCTTCTTGGATGTTGACGAATGAAAAATTAAAACTGACGAATAATGCAAAAGTGATGCATTGTTTACCTGTTAGAAGAAATGTTGAATTGAGCGATGAAATATTAGACGGGCCAAACAGCATTGTTACGCAGGAAGCCGGAAACCGTGTGTGGGCGGCACAAGCAGTATTAGCCGAAATTCTAAAAACTAAATTCTAAAAACCAAAAGTGGAAAAACTTTTTGTCATAAAGATTGGCGGTAACATTATTGATGATGAAATAAAACTTTCTTCATTCCTGCAATCATTTGCCGGTGTTGAAGGAAAAAAAATATTAGTGCATGGAGGCGGGAAATTAGCAACAAAATTAGCCAAGCAATTGGGTGTTGAACAACAGATGATCGATGGCAGAAGGATTACAGATGCCGAAACTTTAAAGATCGTAACAATGGTGTATGCCGGATCGATCAATAAAAATATTGTGGCGAAATTACAATCGCATCAATGCAATGCCATAGGTTTAAGTGGTGCAGATGGCAATGTTATTAAGGCGCACAAAAGAATTCATCCAACCATTGATTATGGTTTTGTGGGAGATGTTGATGCGGTTAATTCAACTTTATTAAAAAGTTTATTAGAGCAAAATATTGCTGTTGTTTTGGCACCGATAACTGTTGATACAAACGGGCAATTGTTAAATACAAATGCCGATACCATTGCGCAGGAAACAGCAAAAGCATTAAGCAGTTTGTATGATGTTGAATTGATTTATTCATTCGAAAAAAGCGGTGTATTGTTGGACGTGCATGATGAAACAAGCGTGATCGCAACAATAACCCCTTCAACTTATAAAACACTGAAAGACGAAAAGAAAATATTTGAAGGCATGATACCTAAGCTGGACAACGCTTTTGCAGCATTGCAAAGCGGTGTAAAGAAAGTTATCATTGGTAAAGCAGAAGAATTAGATCAATTAATTTCCGGTAATTCGGGCACAAGCATCATTCAATGAATGAAGAACAATTAAATATTTTATTTACAGATGCAGTAAGCTTATTAAAAAAGTTAATTGCTACTCCGTCGTTAAGTAAAGAAGAAGAAGAGACTGCTGAAATCATTCAGCTATTCTTAGAATCTCGTGGCGTGGTTACACATCAATACCTGAATAATATTTGGGCAAAGAATAAATATTTTGATGAAAGCAAACCCACGGTGATTTTAAATTCTCATCACGATACGGTAAAACCAAATAAGGCATATACTTTAAATCCGCATGACCCTATCATAAAAGATGGAAAATTATTCGGGTTGGGAAGTAATGATGCAGGCGGATGTTTGGTTTCGTTGATCGCAACATTTTTACATTATCATAAACAGGAAAATTTAAAATACAATATCATCATTGCTGCAACTGCCGAAGAAGAGATCAGCGGACCAAACGGTGTTGAAATTTTATTGCCCCGCTTACCAAAAATTGATTTCGGAATTGTTGGAGAACCCACTTTGATGAATATGGCATTAGCCGAGAAAGGCTTACTGGTATTGGATTGTGTGGCACACGGCATACCGGGTCACGCTGCACGCGAAGAAGGTGATAATGCTTTATATAAAGCTGTAAAAGATATTGAATGGTTCATGAATTACAGGTTTGATAAAGTGAGTGATTTGTTAGGACCGATGAAGATGAGTGTTACCATTATCAATGCAGGATCGCAGCATAATGTTGTGCCGAGTGAATGTAGATTTACAGTTGATGTTCGTGTGAATGAATTGTATTCGTTCGAAGAAGTTTTGGAAACTATCAAGGCAAATGTGGTGAGTGATGTTATTCCGAGAAGTTGCCGTTTGCGTTCTACTTCAATTGCAATTGAACATCCGTTGATACAATCCGGATTAAGTTTAGGAAGAACTTATTATGGTTCACCAACAACAAGCGATAAAGCATTGATGAATTTCCCAACATTAAAAATGGGGCCCGGCGACAGTGCAAGAAGTCATACAGCCGATGAATTTATTTATGTTGATGAAATAAAGAACGGAATTGATTTGTATATTCAGTTACTCGATAAGGTTGTTCATTAAAATATTTGTGCAATGAAACTCTGGCAAAAAGATAAAGCATCATTAAAAGAAGTAGAACGTTTCACAGTTGGCAACGATCGTGAAATGGATATGTATCTCGCTGCTTTTGATGTGCTGGGATCAATGGCGCATACAACCATGTTAGAGTCTGTTGGATTATTAACAAAAGATGATCTTGTTGTTTTAAAGCAAGAACTAAAAAATATTTATGTGCAAATTGAAAAAGGAGATTTTCAATTGCAGGATGATGTGGAAGATATTCACTCTCAAGTTGAATTACTGCTTACAAAAAAACTTGGCGACATCGGTAAAAAAATTCACTCTGCCCGCAGCCGTAACGATCAGGTTTTAGTTGATGTAAAATTATTTTTAAGAAATGAATTGGAAGAATTGGTAAACGAAATTCAACCATTCTTTCAATTGCTTATTCAACAAAGCGAAAAATATAAAGATCGTTTATTGCCGGGCTACACACATTTGCAAATTGCCATGCCTTCATCGTTTGGTTTATGGTTTGGTGCTTATGCAGAGAGTTTGGTGGATGATGTTACCATGTTGCAATCGGCTTATAAAGTTGTAAATAAAAATCCTTTGGGAAGTGCCGCCGGATACGGTTCTTCGTTTCCTATCAATCGCACATTAACCACACAATTATTAGGTTTTGCCGATCTTAATTATAATGTGGTGTATGCACAAATGGGTCGTGGTAAAGCAGAAAGAATCACTGCACAGGCATTGGCAAATGTTGCCGATACTTTGTCAAGATTAAGTATGGACATGTGTTTATACTTAAATCAAAATTTCGATTTTGTTTCTTTCCCAACCGAACTTACAACAGGCAGCAGCATCATGCCGCACAAAAAAAATCCTGATGTGTTCGAACTTATTCGCAGCAAATGTAATGCCATCAAGGCTTTACCGAATGAGATAACCATGATGACAACTAATCTTCCATCAGGTTATCATCGCGATCTGCAATTATTGAAAGAACATTTGTTTCCCGCATTTAAAACTTTGAAAGATTGTTTGCAAATGGCCGCATTGATGCTCAGCAATATTTCTATCAAAGAAAATATTGTTGCAGATGAAAAGTATAAATACATTTTTAGTGTGGAAGAAGTAAACAAATTAGTGTTGCAAGGCATGCCTTTCAGAGATGCGTATAAAAAAATTGGTTTGGATATTGAAGCTGGAAAATTTACTTACTCCACCAATGTCAACCACACACACGAAGGAAGTATCGGTAATTTATGCAACGATAAAATAAATGCCATGATGCAGCAAAACCTTTCTGCATTTGACTTTAAGAGCGTGCATACCGCTATCGAAAATTTACTGAAATAATTTTGTACTAAGCTGCAACAATTCTATTCGGCTGCTGTTGCGTCGCACACTTGTACTATTGGTACTTTGATCGACAATTATGAGATTTTCAAATACACACTATTTAGTGCGTAAGAATTGTTGCGAAATATTATAACTATAATGATCAGAAATTATAGCTTAGCGTTAAGTCCCAATAGCCAACAGTTCCAGTACCGGCTAAAGAACCTATCGGAAAATAAATATTACCTGTAGATCTGACGGTGAAAGAACCAATCTCTACTGATCCTTCCATTCCTAATTCAAGATTATTCAAATTAAAAGTTTCGCCGCTTACGGTAGTAGTTGTTGTTGTAGAACCACCGCCACCATTATTTCTCCTGCCTCTGGCAGCATTGTTATTTTTTGATATCTGAGCTGATTTTTTATTTCGCCCAACATACTTTGTAATATTTAATAACGAAAAATATTCATTGGTGCCTGCATTAAGAGAAAACGAAGGTGCCAAAGTGTAACTTGCCTTATTTTTTTCCCAACTAAATGAATGACCTACTCCGGCAGAAGCTGCGATATCGTATGCAGAAGATGCTGGTATTGTTTCTGTATTATTGCCGAAACCGATGCCGGCAGAAAAAGAAGGACGTAGCCAGGGTTTCTTATAAGTGAATGATCCATCAATTTCGTTATTAAGCGGACTATAAGGAATGCTGCCATTATTTGTAAAAAAATAATGACTGTAATTAAAGGTATAATCGAATACTTTTTTATCGTACTGTTCAACTCCAAAAGTAATTGTATGCATATATATGCCGGGTTTGGGCCCGCCGGTAACAATACTTGGCGAATAAATTAATCCTATTCCCGTCTTGTTATTTCTGATAGTAAAAGCAGGCGATATCGATAAACTATTTACAAAGCTTGTATCAACTCCCGAAATATTATAAACCGATACAGGCCCAAATGCCATGCTTACTGTTGGTTGCCATTTTTTGTCGGTACTATCCTGAGCAAAAGAACGGAATACAAAAAATGTAATGAATGAAAGTAAAAGTATTTTTTTCATGATAGGGTTTAAAGAAAAGATATTGATATGCCTGTATGTTTTTTTGTTGCCTATTGATGAAAAATAGTTTTCCATGTTGAAGGTAACGCTAAGAATTACAAGAAAAAACAAAACCTGAGAAACGATTTAAGCAAAAGGAAATTTTACAACTTTTGCTTTTACCAGTGTATTGCGTATCTCAATAAAAATTTCACTACCTAATGTCGCATGTTCTGTTGCCACGTAACCCAATCCCACAGCCTTGTTCAGCGATGGAGCCTGCGTACCGCTGGTAACTTTGCCGATCAAATTTCCTGCAGCATCTTTAATTAAATAATCATGACGCGGGATACCTCTATCGATCATTTCAAAACCAACTAATTTTGTTTTTACACCTTCGGCTTTTAGTTTTTCTAAAATATTTTTTGCTGTAAATTCTTTTGTGAATTTTGTTATCCATCCCAATCCTGCTTCCAATGGCGATGTAGTATCATTAATATCATTTCCATATAAACAGAAACCCATTTCCAAGCGCAGTGTATCTCTTGCACCAAGGCCAATTGGTTTTAATCCCTGTGGCTCACCAATTTCAAAAATGGCATTCCATATTTTTTCGGCATCACCATCTTTATCTTCAAAATAAATTTCAACACCACCGGCACCTGTATAACCTGTTGCACTGATCAAAACATTATCAACCCCTGCAAATTTTCCTTTCGCAAAAGTGTAATATTTCATGTTTAAAATATCAATGTCCGTTAACGGCTGTAAAATTTTTGTTGCATTGGGTCCCTGAATCGCAAGTAAACATGTTTTATCACTGATGTTGTGCATCTCCACATTTTTTGTATTGAATTTGCTAATCCAGTTCCAATCTTTTTCGATATTGCTTGCATTCACAACAAGCATATAAACTTTATTTTCTTCAATGCAATACACTAACAGGTCATCTACAATTCCACCGTCATTGTTTGGTAAACAACTATACTGCGCTTTGCCTGCAGTTAATTTAGATGCATCGTTGCTGGTTACACGCTGAATAAGATCCAATGCATTTTCTCCTTTCAACATAAATTCGCCCATGTGGCTAACATCAAAAATACCGGCATTATTTCTTACGGTTGCATGTTCATCATTAATGCCGCTGTAACTGATAGGCATGTTGTAACCTGCAAACTCGGCCATCTTGGCTCCCAATGCAATATGTTTTTCTGTAAATGCTGTGTTTTTCATTGTCGATGTTTATTTAAGTGGCGCAAAAGTAAGCATTACGATATGACTGTAAAAATAAAAGCAGCAAGTTATTATACTCACTGCTTTTTCTTAAACCAACGTTAGCAACAAAGAGAAAATATTTAATGAAGGCTGATCACTCTTGTGATCTCCCATTTACTATTTTTATTATGCCAGATAATGATAAACTTGCTTCCTTCTTTTGGTTGATTACTTTCAGGTTCCCGGTTATTATGAAACCTGTGCAGGCCCATTTCTACTGCGCCAAAACCATTTATCGGGTACACTTCAATACTTCCTTTAATTAATTCTCTGGTAACTTTTCCGCAAATATTTTTTTTGATCGCATCAAGGATATCTTTTTTGGAAGTGGATAATCCACCCTTATCGTGATAAAATTCTATGCTATCGGAGAACAATGATTCTTGAGTCTGCATATCGCAGTTATTATATGCGGTAAAATAAATACTGTCCATCTTAACTATCTCTTCGTATAATTTGTTTTGTGCATGTAATGTTGTACTAGCAAAGAATGCAAGTAATAAGAAAATGATTGGCTTAATTGGTATATTCAATTTCATATTATTCTTTTTATTGTACAACTTCTTTTAACTCATCGCAAATATGTTTCACTCTTTTATAAGCGGCTTCTGTGTTTTCTTTTTTGTTCAATAGAATTTTAATTAGCCCGGGAGATGACTTTACATAAAACTTAGTATCGTCGTGCAAAATAACAGTAGTGCCATTATCATCATCTTCTGAAAGATCAATTCCTTTTTCTTTTAAATACTCCTCAACATTTTCTGTTTTGGCAATATTATAGCTGGCATAAAACCGATATTGATATCTTGAATTGTGAACTGACATACTAATAGTATCGTGCCAGCACGATGCAAAAACAACAGAAATAAACATGCAAAAAATAATTGCAATTTTATTTCGCAGGATAGTTTTCATGATAGTTTTGGTTTATAATTTTTAAAGGGAAGTGCCGTTACTGAGATCAATACCGGCACTTTTACTCCCAACTTCAACCGAGTTTATATATAGAATTTCAATAGTAGCAAATCGTTTGTGCGAAATTGAAAATCTGTATTTCTGAATTTTGAATCAGTGGTTTGCGCAACTTTTTTTATCTCGCTCTTTTTAGGAGTATCGGGTTGATAATGATATTTTGAACTGTCGGCAGGAGAATCTTGCAATTGTTTATCAATTTCTTTTAACTCCCTCAGCTTTTGTTCTTTCTCACGCAATATTTGTTCTTTACTTTTCTTGAAATCTTCGATCGAATTACCATCTTCATCATCACTTTGCTTATCTACTCTTTCTAAACCTTTTGCAGTCTGAAGATATTCCACATTATTTCTCCATCTTTCTTCCTGCTGATCATCATAAAAGTTCCAACCCATGTCATCACTATCCCACATAATATTAAAATGACTTTGGTTGCCCCATCCAATATTTTCATTCACTTTTATTCTTTTGCCAACAGGTACTGAAATGGTTAAAATAACCACCTGATTGCGGAATTTTTCATTTTCAGTCAAGGCAATCCCTTTGTCCAACACCAGCAGACTATCTTTTTGAGTGATATTGTAATTGATCTTTGATGCAATTTCATCAGCCTGATTTTTGCTTTTTCCATTTGCTAATTTTACCATCACTACCTGAAAACTATCTGTTGATGATTTAACAATTCGTACTCTTACATTTTGAACATAAACAGTGTCTTCATCTAATCTTGCAAATGGTTCCATCTTAAACCATCTTCTGTTTGAATAATATTTTGAAGTAGGAACTGTTATCTCAAGTTTGTCAATTTTTGGATTTGAAATTGAAACTGTTTGTTCGACAACATGATTGCTATAACGAAAATCATTTCTTAATGAAACAATCAATCCAATAAAGCAAACCAATCCTACTAACCATAATGCTAAAAATGAATTACGAATTAAACTGCTGTTGCCTTTAAGTTTTGCAATACGACGAATAATAAATGTTACAATACCTAATACCGGTACCCACACAAATAATATTAATGTACCCCATGCAAATAGATTTTGCCAACCGTTTGCAATTACATAATCTTTTGCAGGCAATAAACCGGTAAACACAACACCAATTGAAAATAATGCAACGACTAAGGCGAATAAAACAACACCCAAAATAAAATATGCAAATATTTTAAAGATCAGGACAATGATATCGCCTAAACCTGTGCTATGTGTTTTTACAACAGATGTTGCTTCACTGCTGAACTGTTTACTTTTATCACTTACCGTTTCGCTGAATTCTTTTCCCCATTCCTGTGCTTTTTCTTTTACTTCGGTTCCAAATTTTTCTGCACGTTCTTTAATTCCTTCCATATCACTTTGAATAGTATTTTTAATATTATTCAAATCAACTTTTTCGCCCTTCATTTCTAATTTATCGGCTGTACTTTTTGCTTCAGGAATAACTAACCAGAAAATGATATAGATAAATAACGCTCCTGGACTGAATGACAAGCTTAAAAAGTGCGGAAAGCCCCACCAATCCCAATGTGTAGAACGAAATACAAATGAGATGAATGGAATTAAAAATAATAATCTTGGAATCCACACACTGATATTAAAGTATTGCGCTAAACCACTGCACACACCTGCAATAATTTTTTCTTCCGGATCACGAAATAATCGTTTGCGTTGCGAACCAATTACTTTCGATGCACTGCTGGGTGCAGCTACCCATAAAATGATGTAGGCCAAAAATCCAAAGCCTGCACCAAAAGTTGTTACTAAAAATATTACACGTACAATTACCGGATCTATCCCAAAATAATTTGCAATACCACTGCACACACCACCTAATACTTTATGATTTTCATCTCTGTAAAAACGACGTGGTTCATCAGCATTAGTTGCTGAAGATTTTTGTTGAGATGATGAAGCATTGCTTTTAGTTTGTTCACCACTTAATTGTGCTTTTACATTATTTTCTTCATTATCAAAATCTTCAGGTCTTCCCATGCTGTCGATGATCCTGGTAACATCATCGTCTGTAACGCAAGTGCTGCCTTTCTTTAAAGCTTCACCAAATAATTCGGCAATGCGACCTTCAATGTCATTAATAATTTCTTCACGTCCTTCTTCATTGGCGAAGAATTTTGTTAAACTATCAATATACTTTTTGAGTAAGTCGTAGGCCGATTCCTCAATAGGAATCACTCTGCCCTGGAAATTTATATTAATTACTCTTTTCATGATTGATAAATTTTTTGGTTAAAGTTGGTTTTGATTTTCTTGTGATGAAGCATCCTGCAATGGTTTTGTTAGTGCATGCACCGCATCTGCCAATTCATTCCATGTTCTTTCTAACTCGCCATAAAATGCAAGACCTTTGTCAGTCATTACAAAATATTTTCGAGGCGGACCACTATTGCTTTCAACCCAACGATAGGTTAACAGCCCTGCATTTTTTAATCGTGTCAGCAAAGGATACAATGTGCCTTCCAAAATGTGCAGGTTAGCGGTTTTCATTTGCTCAACAATATCACTGGGATAAACTTCCCCTTGACGGATAATGGATAAAATGCAAAACTCCAATACACCTTTTCGCATCTGGCTTTGTGTGTTCTGAATGTCCATGATTTGGGGTTTTAAAATTTGTTGTTTAATTTTTTTGTTATCAACGTTCGGTTCTTTGTACAATTTAAAAAATATATCTTCTTCCAACTCTTGGTCTCATCAACATGCGTTGCATGTTCCATACATCGGCGGCACTTAACATTGTTTTGTGGTTTGCAGTTACATTATTTACTGCTACAGTTTCTTTTGTTTCCTGCATTAATTTAGCCATTTCGCTTTTATCAAGCTGTGCAAGGAAATTATTTGTTTGCGTTTTCATGATCTTTATTTTTAGTTTTTTTAATGTTTGTTTTTGCAGTTCATTCCACATTATAAAATATATCTTCTTTGAAGTTTTGGTTTTATCATGCGTTGAATGTTCCATACATCAGCAACACTTAAAATTGTTTTGTGGTTTAGAGTTTCAGTATTTTCTGCCACGGTTTCTTTTGTTTCCTGTATCAATGTATTCATTTCGCTTTTATCGAGCTGTACAAGAAAATTGTTTGTTTGCGTTTTCATGATTTTTATTTTTAGTTTCTTAATGTTTGTTTTTGTCTTTTGGTTTCTGTTTCACTTTGACAACACAAAGATGTGAAACTATTTGGTACTATGCAACACATAATACCATGTTTATTTTAGTAATTGGCAGTAAGAAGTATTATATTTGATTGATTTTCAATTAGTTTTCAGCAAAAAAATGTTTTTTATAATTTTTTGGGGATTTGATAAACGGCAAAATAGAAGGATAAAAATCAGCCTTAAGCTGCCAAACCCCCGCTGGATTTAATAAAATAACCTCTAAATAGTAGCTTAAATGTTAGAGAAATGGATATCGGGTTGAGTTTTTTTATTTAAAAATATTTATCGTAAAAATACGATAAACGAAAAATTTCTCTTTACTTTGCTTCATCGTAAAAATACGATAAATAAAATGGCAGAACATAAATTAGAAGAATTCAGCAAAAAAGAACAAGAGTTAGCTGCATTTGCAAAAGCATTATCACATCCTGCTCGTATTTCTCTTTTAAAAGTATTGGCGCAACGCAACGAATGTGTTTGCGGCGAATTGGTTGATATCATGCCTTTGGCGCAAGCTACTGTTAGTCAGCATTTGAAAGCTCTAAAAGATGCTGGGCTAATTCAGGGAACTATCGAAGGTCCGAAAAGTTGTTATTGCATTAACTGGAAAGTATTTGAAAAGATCAATGCCGAGTTTGCAGCACTTTTTACTAAACTAAAACAACAAAATAATAAATGTTGCTAATGATTAACCACAAAGCACACAAAGGTTTTCACAAAAAGCACAAAGAAAGTTTCATGAACTTTGAGAATTTTTGTGATTAAATAATTCGCTTTGATAAAAGTTCAACAACGGTAAGAACGTTGAAGTGTGCGACGCAACAACAGCATCATTCATATTCAAAAGCCGGTTACAAAAATATTTTAAACAATTAAATCAATTAACATGAAAACAGAAACCGAATTAAAAGAATTAGTAAAACAGAAATACGGCGAAATTGCCGAACAAAGTAAAACAGCTAATCAATCTTCGTGCTGCGGTGCAGGCGGTTGTTCAACCGAAGTGTACACAATTATGAATGACGAATATACTTCGTTAAAAGGCTACAATGCTGATGCAGACTTGGGTTTGGGCTGCGGCTTGCCAACCGAATTTGCAAAAATAAAACAAGGCGATACTGTGATCGATCTGGGCAGTGGTGCCGGTAATGATTGTTTTGTTGCCAGAGCGGTGGTTGGCGAAAAAGGAAAAGTAATTGGAATTGATTTTACCGAAAAGATGATTGAAAAAGCAAGAGCCAATGTAGAGAAATTGGGATACAATAATGTTGAATTTCGTTTTGGCGATATTGAACAAATACCCGTTACTGCTAATGTTGCCGATGTGGTGGTTAGTAATTGCGTATTGAATTTGGTGCCTAATAAATTTAATGTGCTAAAAGAAGTATATCGTGTTTTGAAACCCGGCGGACATTTCAGTATTTCTGATATTGTTTTGCAGGGACAAATTCCTGCCGAACTAAAAGAAGCTGCCGAAATGTATGCAGGCTGCGTTGCAGGTGCCATTCAAAAAGAAGTGTATTTGGAAACTATTACGGCAACCGGTTTTAAAAATATACAACTGCAAAAAGAAAAAGCTATCATTATACCTGATGATATTTTAAAAAATTATCTGAACGAAGAACAAATAGCTGCTTATAAAAAAACTAATACCGCTATTTATTCTATAACAGTGTATGCTGAAAAGCCTGCAGAAAAAGAACCATGCTGTGCACCGGGTTGTTGTAATTAAAACTTAGCCTATGCAAATAACAGTCATGCTTCCGCAACATTGGGAAGCAGTAAAAAAAATTTATGAAGAAGGTATTGCAACAGGCAATGCTACTTTTCAAACTACTGCACCATCATGGAAAGAATGGGATGAAAGCCATGTTGCCAATTCCCGTTTAGTTGCCATTGAAAACGATGAAATACTCGGCTGGGCAGCCATTACAGCAGTTAGCGGTCGTTGTGTTTATGCGGGTGTGGGCGAAGTAAGTGTTTATGTTTCGGCAAATGCAAGAGGCAAAGGTGTTGGTAAATTATTGTTGCAAAGTTTGATTGATGAAAGCGAAAAAAATAATTTCTGGACTTTGCAGGCGGGCATCTTTCCCGAAAATACAGCAAGCATAAAAATTCATGAAGCCTGCGGTTTCAGGATCATTGGCAAAAGAGAAAAAATTGGTAAGATGAATAATGTGTGGCGCAATACATTATTATTGGAAAGAAGAAGTACAATTGTTGGTCTTTAAAAAAATAAACAAAAAATATGTCGGCAAATAATTGTGCACCTGTGCACGAAAGAAAAAAATTAAGTTTCTTAGACCGGTACCTGACATTATGGATATTTCTTGCCATGATCGTTGGTGTTGGGATTGGATATTTTTTTCCTTCGTCTTCAACATTTATTAATTCATTTTCGTCGGGCACCACAAATATTCCCTTGGCTATCGGATTAATATTAATGATGTATCCGCCATTTGCAAAAGTGAAATACGATAAATTAAAAGAAGTATTTAAAAATACAAAAGTGCTGGCTGCATCTTTATTTTTAAACTGGATCGTTGGACCAATATTGATGTTTCTTTTAGCTATTTTATTTTTGCATAATTACCCGGAATATATGGTGGGATTGATTTTGATTGGACTGGCACGTTGTATTGCCATGGTAATTGTTTGGAACGAACTGGCCGAAGGAAGCCGCGAATATGCTGCAGGACTTGTTGCACTGAACAGCATCTTTCAGGTTTTATTATACAGCGTGTATGCGTATTTTTTTATAACAGTATTACCACCGCTTTTTGGTTTTACAGGTTCAATCGTAGATATTACTATCAGTCAGATCGCAAAAAGTGTTGCCATTTATCTCGGCATTCCATTCGCAGCAGGATTTTTAACGCGATATTTTTTATTAAAACTAAAAAGTGCAGAATGGTACGAAACAAAATTTATTCCTTTCATTTCTCCCATCACATTAATTGCATTGCTGTTTACCATCGTCATCATGTTTAGTTTAAAAGGCGAATTGATCGTTCACATTCCTTTTGATGTGTTACGAATAGCATTGCCATTGGTAATTTATTTTGCCATCATGTTCCTGGTAAGTTTTTTCATTGGCAAAAAATTAGGGGCCGATTATTCAACCAATGCATCCATTGCATTTACTGCGGCAGGAAATAATTTTGAATTGGCCATTGCTGTTGCCATCGGTGTGTTTGGGATCAACAGCGGACAGGCTTTTGCCGGAGTCATCGGGCCACTGGTTGAAGTGCCTGCATTAATTTCATTAGTAAATGTGGCATTTTGGTTACAAAAAAAATATTATAAAAAACAATAGAAAAATTATGTAGCCGGCAATGGTATACTAATGAAACTATTGTTGCGTCGCACTCTTGTACGTTCTGTTCATTATTCAGCAATCAAACCAATAACTAATAAACCAATAAACTGATAAACATCCCTTCAATGGAAAAGAAAAAATTACTTTTTGTTTGTATCGAAAATTCTAATCGTTCGCAGATGAGCCAGGCATTCGCCAAAATCTACGGCGGCAATGCTGTTGAAGCTTTCAGTGCAGGAAGTAAACCAAGCGGCATTGTTAATCCAAAAGCCATTGCTGCGATGAAAGAATTGGGATACGATCTGAGTAAACACGACAGTAAATCTTTAGATGAAGTAAAACCCTTCGCACCCTTTGATGCGGTGGTAACAATGGGTTGCGGCGATGCTTGTCCGTGGATGCCTGCAAAGAAATTTATCGATTGGCAAATTCCCGATCCCAAACACATGGAACCAAAAGAGTTTAATGAGGTACGCGATTTCATTGGTGGAAAAATAAAAGAGCTCCTCAAAGAACTGAACGTACAAGTGTGCGACGCAACCGCAGCATCATAGTAATCCTGAAGATTGTCCCAAAATTTATTTTATTAATTCGTTTTTTTTGCAAAAAAAGCTAACTTTAAGATTATCTATTTTGACAGATGAACTAAAATCTTCAAGTATGAGAGGTGTTAACAGAGTTATGCTAATTGGCAATTTGGGTAAAGACCCGCATATTGATTTTTTGGAAGGCAATATTGGTGTGGCAAAATTTCCGTTGGCAACAACCGAAACTTATAAAGACCGGACAGGGAAATTGATTTCACAAACCGAATGGCATACGGTTGTTTTGTGGCGCGGACTGGCTGAACTTGCTCAGAAATATTTGCACAAAGGAAGTTTGATTTATGTGGAAGGAAGATTGCGCACACGCAGTTGGGAAGATAAAGAAGGCAATAAAAAATTTGCGACCGAAGTGGTTGGCGATAATTTGATCATGCTGGAAAAACGCGGCGATGGTCATGGTAACCATGGTGCACCGGATGCTATTGAAGGCTTTGGCGATGATGTGCCGCCGATTGTTGACCCGGGCGAAAATTTACCTTTCTGATAAAGTTGAATAAAAAAGATATTTTTGCAAAGCATATTTAAGGCCGATAAAAGAATCGGCTTTTTTTGATAGCGATATTGTTCATAAAAAATTTTTGTTTTGGATTATTACGCGGGTTTATTTAATCATCTGCATCTTCTGGCAATTAACACGCAGGCCAATACTGTGTTGATTGTGCTGTTAATTTGTTTACTCATCATTTCATTTATTGTAAGCGGTTCGGAAGTGGCATTTTTTTCGCTAACGTATAAAGATGTGAATCTGCTTAAAACCAAACAGCACGATTCGTACAAACGGATCGTTGATCTGCTCGAAGATCCTAAAACATTACTGGCATCCTTATTAATTGCCAACAGTTTTATAAATATCGCCATCATCATCATTTCAAATATTGTAATTGATGATGTTTTTGTTTTTAATGCAAGTTTCGAATGGCTGCAGTTTGCCATTAAAGTTGCAAGCGTAACTTTTGTTTTGATACTATTTGCCGAAGTGCTGCCAAAAGTAATGGCCACACAAAACAATGTAAGGTTTGCAAAAGAAATGGGACCAATTGTTGAAATGATCAATTATCTTTTTAAAGGTCTCAGCAAATGGTTGGTGAATTACAGCGATATCATTGAAAAAAAATTAGCCAATAAAACCAGCGGCACCATCACCAACGAAGAATTATATCATGCCATCGATATTACCGATACAGGTACCAATGAAAATGAAAAAAATATTTTAAAAGGCATTTTAAAATTCGGCAACATCGCGGTTAAACAAATCATGCGTGCAAGATTGGAAGTGCATGGCATTGAAGAGAAAACGAATTTTGATGAATTGATGAAACATGTAGAGGAACTGCATTACAGCCGCATACCTGTTTACAAAGATGACCTTGATGAAGTGATAGGGATGATCCATACCAAAGATCTGATCCCGCATTTAAATAAACCTGCCGATTTTAACTGGCACACGTTAATGCGCCCGCCGTATTTTGTGCACGAACAAAAAATGATCGAGGACCTGCTGCGCGAATTTCAAAGCAAGCATATTCATTTTGCCGTGGTAGTAGATGAGTTTGGCGGCACCAGCGGCATTGTAACGCTGGAAGATATCATGGAAGAGATCATCGGCGATATAAAAGATGAGTTTGATGAAGAAGATGCGCCCTTTAAAAAATTAGACGATTTTAATTATGTGTTTGAAGGAAGAACGATGATCAACGATGTTTGTAAAGTAATGGAGTTGCCTGTTGATACTTTTGATAATGCAAAAGGCGAAAGCGATTCTTTAGCCGGCTTGGTTTTGGAGTTGGCAGGCGAAATTCCACCGGTTAATCGTGTTATTCCTTACAATGAATTCGAGTTTACTGTTTTGGAAGTAATTAAAAACCGTATCAATAAAATTAAAATAACCATTAAGCCGCAAGTAAGTGAGGAAAAAGAAAGTTAATAGTTCATGGCTCATGGTTCATAGTTCCCGTAACAATCAACTGTTACATTTTTTCAGGGGGCATGCATTAGCGCGAATGGCTATGATCTATGGTCTATTAACCATGACCTATTCATGCAACAGCACTTATACTCCCAAACCCAAAGGATATTTTAAGATAAATTTTCCTGAAAAAAAGTATCAGTTATTTGATCGGCCCGGTTATCCGTACACTTTCGAATATCCTTTGTATGCCAATGTGGTAAAAGATTCTACATTCTTTGGCGAAACCACCGAGAACCCCTGGTGGATCAATATCAACTTTCCGCAGTTTAACGGAAGGATCTATGTTAGTTATAAAGAGATCGGTAAAAATAAATTGGATAAACTGCTGAACGATGCATTTAATTTAACCAACAAACACAGTTCGAAAGCAAATTCTATTGATGAATCGAGAATAGAAACTGCAAATAATATTCATGGCATGTTTTTTAATGTTGGTGGTGATGTGGCAACAGCCAATCAGTTTTTTTTAACTGATTCTACCAAACATTTTTTACGGGGCGCTTTATATTTTGATGCTGCTCCCAATGCAGATTCTTTAGCCATTGTAAATAAATTTTTATTGGAAGACATGAAGCATTTGATCAACACGTTTAAGTGGAGATAAATTTTCTTCATAAAAAAGTCACCCCGAAAAAATCGGGATGACATAAAGCAAACACCGATGTGCTGTTTACACCTGTGCTATTTATCATACGTTCTCCGGGATGAATTGTTACCTGATAACTGTTAATATTTTCTGTGTTTCGATAATTTACTAATCTTCATTTGCTCGATGTTTAAAATTATCTTCGCATAAACTTTTTAGTGCAGTATGATAGCAATAGATAATAAATTAATCAGTGACGAAATTATTGAAGAACAATTTGTTTGCGACCTCTCGAAATGCAAAGGTGCCTGCTGCGAAGATGGCGATGCTGGTGCACCATTATTAAAAGAAGAGCTGGATCATTTGGTTGAATATTTCGATATCATTAAACCTTATTTAAGCGAAGAAGGCTTGGCTGCTATTCAAAAAAATGGGAAATATCAATACGACCGCGAGTTTGGCTGGGTAACCCCCACCGTTAACAGCGGCATTTGTGCCTATGGTTTCAGAGATAAGAATGGCGTAATTTTATGCGGAATCGAACAAGCTTTCATTGATAAAAAAATTGACTGGAAAAAACCGATCAGTTGCCATTTGTTTCCGATACGAATTTCGAAAAGCAAAATGGATCCTGATATGGAATATTTGAATTATGAACCGAGAACCGATCTGTGCAAAGCGGCTTGCAGCCTGGGAAAGAAATTAAAAGTTCCGGTGTATTTATTTTTGAAAGATGCACTTATCAGAAAATATGGTGAGGAATTTTATTTGGCATTAGAAGAAACGGCAAAACATATGAATGATCGGTAATCGTGAATAGAAAATTGGAACTCGAATTACTTGCGACTTACGATTTACGTTGTTGAAAAATGAACAGAACGTACAAGTGTGCGACGCAACAGTCGATGACATGAAAAACAAAAGCTGGTAACAAAATAAAAATTATGAGTAACAACGCAGCTTCATTTATTGCAAAGAGTACAATCAAGGCGGCCGACTTAGATCATCGCCGGAAAATTAATTTCAATATTGGTAAATACAATGCTGTTGTTCCAAAAGGTAAAGAACAATTTGCTGATGTGTTGACTGCACGTGAACGAGCCAAAGATACCAAGTGGCGCGCCATTGAGCACTTGGATCAATACTTAGAAAATTTTGAAAAAGAAATTTCATCGCGTGGCGCAAAAGTGTTGTGGGCCGAAGATGCACAACAGGCTTTGGATGAAATTGAAAAGATCTGCAAAGAAAAAAATTGCAAGACTTTGGTGAAGAGCAAGAGCATGGTCACCGAAGAAATTCATTTGAATAAATTTTTAGAAAAGAACGGTATTGAAAGTGTTGAAACCGATCTGGGCGAATATATTCAGCAATTAGATGGCGAACCACCTTACCATATTGTTACACCGGCCATGCACAAAAGCAAAGAAGATGTTGCAAAATTATTTGCCAATAAATTAGGTGTGCCCGGTGGTTTATCACCCGAAGAATTAACACAGGTTGCACGTATAAAATTGCGCGAAAAATACGTGCAGGCCGAAGTAGGTATTACCGGTGCCAATTTTATAATTGCCGATATTGGCGGTATTGCCGTTACAGAAAACGAAGGCAATGCAAGGTTAAGTTGCGCATTTCCTAAAACACATATTGTTGTTGTTGGCATCGAAAAAATGTTGCCGTCAATCAATGATCTTGGTTTGTTTTGGCCACTGCTTTCAACGTTTGGTACCGGACAAAAAGTTACAGTGTACAATACGATCGTTACAGGTCCACGACAAGCAAACGAAACCGATGGTCCCGAAGAAATGTATGTGATATTATTAGACAATGGCCGCATCAATTTATTAAGCAATCCGCTCACCCGTGAAGCATTGTATTGCATTCGTTGCGGTGCATGTTTAAATGCTTGTCCGGTATATAAAAATATTGGTGGTCATGCTTACGGCACAACTTACAGCGGCCCGATCGGTAGTGTTATCACACCGCATTTAAGCGGCATGAAAGAATATAAACATTTAAGTTTTGCTTCATCGCTTTGCGGCAATTGCACGCAGGTTTGTCCAGTTAGAATTAATCTGCACGAATTATTATTAGAGAACCGTCACGAATCAGTTGTTGAAGGCAATAGTGCTTTAGGCGAAAGGATCGCTTGGAAAATCTGGAAGACAGCAAGTCTTAACCGAAAGATGTACAACATGAGCAACGGCAAATTAAAAAATTGGGTTGTAAATAAAGTTGCCGGTGCATGGACAACACACAGAAGCGATCTTGATTTCAGCGAAAAAACATTTAACGAAATGTGGATCGAAAAAAATAAACTCAATTAATTTTTTGTTACAAGCTGATGAATAAAAATGAGGCTGCGGTTGCGTCGCACACTTGTACTGTTGAAATTTTATCGAACACTATTTATATTTATAAAAATTGTTTTCTTAATGCTAAAACTAATTTTTATTTTATTTATTCCGCTAATTGCTTTTTCTCAAGATCAAAAGAATGTTTTTGAAAATTTTGAGAAAAAAGTATCAAACCAATTCAAAGTTGATTTAGTGAATAAGAATAAATTACTTCAAGAGTGTAACGAATATTGCAAAGAAAATAAACGTGAATTTTATACTAATTTTCATATAGTTGATTTTGATGGGGATGGAAAAAATGATATAATATATGTTGGGAAAAGTGGTGGAGAATCGAAATTGGTCTCATTCTGGAGAAATAACGGAAAAACTTATGATTCAATTTTTGAAGCTACTGGTTGTATACTTGAATTGAAAAAAGAGTCCACTACGAATTCTCTCAGGTTTGTTTTATGGGAGTATCCATGTTGCGCAGATTATCAAAATTTTTATAAAGAATATGTGCCTGAAAAAAGAAATGGGAAACTTAGTTATTCGCTGAAATCTAATTGTGCTTGGGTTGATGGAACATTATTCCCATTAAAATTAGACTCTTCTGCGGAAAGCGAATTTGAAACAATTTTAGAAACTTACAATCTTAGAACTCAACCGCAAATTAATGATAATAAACATATAGAAATGGGCGACTCAGTAAAAGGAAATATTATTGCAGAATACCCAAAAGGCTCTGATGGAATTAAACTTGCAGATTCAATTGGTAACGATGGAAAAGTTTGGTGGTTTGTTAAAATGAAAAATAATTTTATTCCCAAAAACAACAGACTTATCGAACCTAAAGGCGAGAATTATTATTGGACATATGGCTGGATGAGTAGTCGTTTTCTAAAGAAAATTAAATAAATAAAAATTTGTTTTGTGGTCAACCCTTTTTGAAAAGTGATTCTCATTTATTCAAACCATATAACTGCTCGTCTTCAATACATCACCCAAACATTATTTGGAGAACAGTTTGCATTAACCGCTTCGAAAGAAAAATTTTTAGAACACAGCGGCACAAAAATTAATTATTCTTCCCAAAGTATTGACAGTACAGCATTTCAAATAACACCGCATAGTTTATTATTTGAAACAGAAATAAAACAACAAGAAATAAATTGTTTTAACTGGGATGGGTTAAAAGTATTTTTTAAAACTACCGGCGATATTCCGTTCGATATTTTTGCTGCATCGTTTTATTTATTAAGCCGCTACGAAGAATATTTGCCGCATCAAAAAGATGAGTACGGGAGATACGCACACAGCAATAGCTTGGCGTATAAAGAGAGTTTTTTAAAATTGCCTTTGGTTAATTTGTGGCTCCGGGAATTCAATATTCAATATTCAATATTTAATATCCAATATTCGGCTTTTAAATTCATTCCGACATATGATATCGACATTGCGTTTGCATACCGCCATCAACCACTCTGGTTAAATGTATTTGGCTTTTACCGTGATCTGTTTGTCGGCAATTTCGAAAAAGTAATTGAACGCGGCAATGTATACAGCGGCAATAAAAAAGATCCGTTTGATGTGTACGATTGGTTAAACGAATTGCACGAACGGCATCAATTAAATCCTTTGTACTTTTTTTTAGTTGCCCAAAAAAGAAAAGGCGTTGATAAAAATATTTCGCCACGCAAAAAAGCAATGCAGGATTTAATTCAGCAACATGCAAAAAAGTGTGAAGTAGGAATTCATCCATCGTGGCAGAGCAGAGATGAGGAAAGTCGGGAGTCAGGAGTCGGGAGTCAGGAATTGAAAAAAGAAATATCTTTTTTAAAAAACATTGTTCAACATACCGTCACTAAAAGCCGGCAACATTATTTACGATTTACAATTCCGCAAACATTCAGAAGATTAATTGATGCCGGAATTGCCGATGAATATTCGATGGGATATGGCACCATCAACGGTTTCAGGGCTTCTTATACTTTACCGTTTTATTGGTTTGATCTGGAGAAGAATGAAACAACGAATTTATTATTGCATCCGTTTTGTTTCATGGATGCTAATTCCATCTTCGAACAAAAATATTCTGTTGAACAAACTGCCAAAGAATTGCAACACTATTTTGATGTGGTAAAAAAAGTGAATGGAGAATTGATCACTCTTTTTCACAATCATTTTTTAACGGAGCAGGAACAATGGATCGCTTGGAGAAAAATGTATGAAGATTTTTTAAAGAATTGCCACTAAGACGCAAAGACACGAAATAACACGAAGAAAAATTTATTGCCACTGAAACACGGAAAAACACAGAGTGTATTTTATCCGTGCTATTCTGTGACATCTGTGGCAATAAAAATTTTTGTGAACTCTGTGGTAAAAAAGCTGAATAAAGTTTAGAATGTTGAAGAGTGCGACGCAACGGCTGCCCAATTCTTATTCTTCAACCGGTAACATAAATTAAATTTCGTTTTCTATCGGCTCGGTGGTTGGCACTTCTTTTAAACTGTGGTTAACGAGGTACACACCAAAAATGGTGATCAGGGTGCCGATCAGAATATTGATGGTTAAATTTTCGCTTAATAATAAATAACCTATCAGCATTGCTACGATTGGGTTTATGTAAGCGTACAACGATGCGATGGCTGCGGGCAAATATTTCATGGTATAAATGAAACAAACAAATGCAATGCACGACCCCATGATGACCAGATAAGCCAATGCCATCCAAGTTTGTGCAGGAATTTGTGTAAGAGAAATATTTGTTCCTGTACCGAGCGACATGATAAAAATAAACGGCGCTGCCAGCATCATTTGCCAACCCATTCCGTAATAAGGATTGATGTTTAATTTTTTTCGTGCAACGAAGATGGTACCGATGCCCCACGACAGCATGGCGATCAATGCCAGTACAACGCCAAATAGATAATCGGAAGAATTATGATGAAAAGCATTGTCGTAAAACACCACGCAAATGCCAGCAAGTCCTAACAATAACCCAATAAAAGTTGCGATGGTATTTTTTGTTTTATAAAATATCATTTCGATGATCACAACAAACAAAGGATATAAAGCAGCGATCAATGCGGCTAATCCGCTCGAAATATATTTAATGCTCCATGTTGCAAAACCATTGGCAATGATGAGCAGAAAAAAACTCATGATCAATAATGGTTTTAATTGTTTCAGCGTGGGCCATGGCTCGCCTTTGAGTTTAAAAAAAACAATATAGATCAACCCTGCAATAAATTGGCGCATCGCTGAAACCTGCAGTGGCGGTGCATTTATAACGGCAACTTTACTTGCAACCCATGTTGTGCCCCAAAGAAAACTGGTAGCAGCCAATGCGATGTAAGCTTTTTGTTTTGTTGTTAGTGCCATTATTTTATGTACTGAGCTTTTGTACAAGCATTAAGCTGCGGTTGCGTCGCACACTTGTACAGTTGAAATTAAATTGAGCAAAATAATTAATGTTTAAAATGCCTCAATCCTGTGATCACCATTGCTAATTTATTTTCAACTGCATATTGAATACTGTCTTTATCCCTGATAGAACCACCGGGCTGAATAACAGCTTCGATGCCAGCTGCATGCGCAATCTGCACACAATCGTTGAATGGGAAAAATGCATCGCTTGCCAACACTGCACCATGCAAATCGAAATTAAATTGTTTTGCTTTTTCGATCGACTGGCGAAGCGAATCAACACGTGATGTTTGTCCGCAGCCTTTTCCAACCAATTGTTTATTCTTGATTAAAGCGATGGCATTACTTTTTAAATGCTTGCAAACCAGATTTGCAAAAATTAAATTTTCTTTTTCCGATGCAGTTGTTTCTCTGCCGCCAACTTCTTTCCAATCGCTGTAATTGCCTTTATCAAAATCCTGAACCAATGTGCCGTTTAATAAAGATTTTCTTTGCGATGTGAATCGTAAATCGTTAGTCGCAAGTTGAAGAAGGATTCTATTTTTCTTCGATTTTAAAATTGTCAATGCATCTTCATCGAAACTTGGCGCAATTAAAACTTCAAAGAAAATTTCGTTGATGGCATTGGCAGTTGCCAGATCAATTGTTGCGTTGCAAACCAAAACACCGCCAAATGCACTTTCGGGATCGCCGGCCAAAGCCGCATCCCAACTGTCTTTCACAGTTGCTCTTGCAGCAATGCCACAAACATTGGTATGTTTTATAATAGCAAATATTTTTTCTTGTGAATCGTTAAACTCAGTTATTATTTGCACTGCTGCATCAACATCAACAAGGTTGTTATAAGACAACTCTTTTCCGTTTAGTTGATTAAATAATTCTTTCAGATCGCCATAAAATGCTGCTGATTGATGTGGGTTTTCGCCGTAACGCAATACTTGTTTTATGGATGAAGTTTGCGTTGTTGTATTATCAGGGTTAAAATAATTATTGATGGCAATATCATAATTCATCACTACCTGAAAGGCTTTTGCAGCATAAGCTTTGCGTTGTTCTAAGGTTGTTTCGCCATTTTGTTCGTTCAATAAATTTTCTAAAGAAGTATAATCATCTTTTGCAGCGATCACAACAACATCTTTAAAATTCTTTGCGGCGGCACGGATCATGGATGGTCCGCCAATATCGATCTTCTCAATAATTAATTTTTCTTCCGAAGTATTTTTTAGAGTTTCTTCAAAAGGGTAGAGGTCAACAATTACCAGATCAATTTCAGGAATGCTATATTGTTTCATCTCCACCAAATCCTGCGCTTCATATCTTCTTCCTAAAATTCCGCCAAATACAACAGGATGTAATGTTTTTACCCTTCCACCCAAAATAGAAGGATAAGTAGTTAAACTTTCAACGGCAATACAGGGGATGCCTGCTTCTTCTAAAAATTTTTGTGTGCCGCCGGTAGAATAAATTGTTATTCCCAGGTCGTGTAATTTTTTTGCAATAGGTTCTAAACCGTCTTTATAAAAAACGGAAATCAATGCTGACTGAATTTTTTTCATGATGTTGATGGGTTCATGGATGATAGTTCATGGAGAAAGCTCTTGGTTTTACAATGAACCATAAGCTATGAACCATGAACAAGAATTAAAGCTCCATTACAAAAGCACCTTGCTCGGGTATGGAATAATGCCGCAAATGTAAGTTTTCGCAGTCTTTTTTCCATTTCTTGATTTTCCACAACGGATTGCTTGCATCAAAAATATATTGGTTGCAATCAAATGCCTTTGCCAGTTGATTGATATTAAGTTTGGGATTTTGTGAGATGATGATGGCATCCGCTTTTATTTTTTTATCAACATCAGAGGGATTGATTGCGTCATCAATTAAAACAATTTTTTTATTTGATGAGCAAATTAAGTTGTTCGAATAATTAATTGTTGCCAATTGATCTGCGGCAGTGATGCGATGTTGAATGCGGGAAGGTTTCAGATGAAAGTTTTGCAGAAATTCATCCTGCAAAAGAATACTGTCGCCAACAAATTGATAATTTCTGCCGGCAATTAAATCAATTGCCTGATGTTGCGGCACATTATACACAATTAATTTTTGTTGTTGATTGTGTTTGATGAAATCAGAACTTCTCATCATAAAAAACAACAAAGAATAACTCAAAGCAAAAATCATTGACTTTGGTTGTTTGTGCATGAGCCAATTTGCAAGGCCGATAATAAGCAGATATAATAATATTGTTTGGATAATATTTATTTGAAGTGATGGCCAGGTTGAAAACGGAATGCTGTTGATGTGCAGAATAAAATTGTTCATCCAGCTAATTAGTATTTCTGTTGCATGACCAACAAAATTTGCAGTGACAGCCAATGGCGAAACGATTAATAATAACAGTTCGATGAATAAGATCAATCCTGATAAAGGAACTGCAATTAAATTGGTAAATAAAAACAAACCGGGGAATTGGTGAAAATAGAACAAGATCAATGGCAGTGTGAGAATTTGTGCAGATATCGTTACCGAACTCAGTTCCCAAACATATTTTAGTATCTTATTTTTAAAATAGACCCAGTTATTGATATGTTTCGAAAAAATAACAATGCTCAGCACCGCAGCATAGCTTAGTTGAAAGCCCACATCCCACAAACTAAACGGATTAAATAATAAAATAGTAAATGCAGACGCTGCAAGATTATTATAGATATTGATTCGTTTGCTGAAACTTTCGCCTATCACAATAAAAGAAAACATCACGGCACTTCGTAAAATAGATGGCACTGCACCGGCAACGAAAGTAAATCCCCAGATAATAATTAAAACAACAAATGGTCGTATCCATTTTATAAATCCAAATCGATTAAATGGCCTGAACAAAAAAATAAGCAATCCATAGATCATGGCAATATGCAAACCGCTGATGGCAATAATATGAACCACGCCGGTATTGCTGTAAGCCTGCACCAGATCTTTATCCAGATCGTCGCGATAGCCAATTAATAATGCTTCTGCAATGCTTGCTGCATCGGGATTTGAAATGTATTGCCTCAACACTGTAAGAACTTTTGTTCTTGTTGTCTGCAACCAATCATCGAAGAAAAATTTATTTTCGGATGAAAGAATCTGATAGTCGTTACGATTTAAGAATACCTGATAATAAATATCCTGAAACGCACAAAATCGTTTATAATTAAATGAGCCGGGATTCCCTGCATTAACAATGGGTTGCAAAGATTTGTGAATGATGATTCTTGAACCATAATGCAGCAATGTTTTTGAACTATCTTTTTTAAAGTACAATAAAATATTTCCTTTTACGGGATTGGTTTGATTGGATATAACAGATTCTGCTTTCCCCAATGCTTTGAATGATTTTGTTTTCTCAATCAAAGATTCCTGAATGGTTGCAATAACAAAAGCATTGTTTGTGTAATTTTTGGCAATGTTGTTTTTTTTGTGATCTGCATTCTTAACATAACTTAAAGTACTGCCCGTGGTTATAAATATCAAACTAATGCAGATACCTGTCAGCCAAGCAAGTTTAAATTTTAAAGAAGCGTTTAAAAGATTAACAGCAAGAAAAAAAATGATGGCAACTGCAAAAACAACAAGAATAATTATGAAATTAATATCGAGATAATACTGCACTAATATCCCGGCGATTAAAGGCAACAATAAACGCAGCATGGGAACCGTTTTCCAAATTGAGGTATTGAATCTGTTCATACAAACAAGAGTTTGTAAACTGTTTCAAATCTGAATTCGTTAAATTTATTGAGGTGACAGCATAACAAATTAAAAAATATTTACAATACTTATTAAAAAGAGAGAAAAATTTTCAAATAAGATGGTGGAGTTGTGTAGAACCCTCTTAAACGAAAATTTCCTCATCAGTTTAGGGGAAACTTCTGAGGAAATTGGAGGTTTTTTAAAACAGGATATTGGATTTCAAAAACGGAAAAATTATTAACCTCTCGCTAATATCAGAACTTGTATCCAAATAACTAAGTATTGCCTAAATAAATATTCACGGTATTTTTCTACCGTAAAAAAACGGTAAATAGATACCGTTGTTTCACGGTATTTGATTCGTTTTATTGACGGTTTATTTATGGTTTAATTACGGTTTTTTTAACGTGTTTTTACACCGAATTAAGGGATTTTTAATCAGTTATGAATTGGAGTAATTCATAATTAATTGAGAGTCATTATTTTTTTCAAAAATCAAATCTCTTTCGAAAATAATTTTACGGTGTAATTAAAAATTATCCATTTCAAAAACCATTAACCATGCAAACAATTGAAACAAAATCCTTAAAGGTTGGTAAATATGTAAATACTGCTCATGTTGATACCGTAATCAGAAATTACAAACAAGAAAGATGGGTACATAACAGTGAAAGAATAGGCAAAGAAGATTCTTTAAGTGCATGGTGGAGCGTAGAAGAATTGGAAGGTTTTATTGAACATGCCAAAACCCACGGCGCCGACGGTGTTAAATTTTATTTTGCCGCTTACGATAAAGAAAGTGCACCAATGCCTGAATATGAAGACAGACAAACTTTAGTGATGGTTGCCACTAAACAAAAAGAAAATGCAGACGGCACCACTAAAAACAAAGACATTTATATTACTACAGATAAAGGAACAAACATTGTTGCTTATAATGCTGGACAGCTATGCCCTCCATTCTGCGGTCAAAGTCAGGAACATGATAATATTGAAATAGGAATTACAATTGTAGATGCTGGCGATAAAGGCTTTGTGGTTATTTAGTTTAGTATTAGATTATTGTGATATAGTTTAAAATAAAAAAAAACCTCCAAAAACTGGAGGTTTTTTTTTTATATACTTTAATACAACTTACTTTTATGGGTAATGAAAGTCCCTCCATACATATATGTAATGATTTTTGCAATTGGTGCAGGTCTGTATGGAATATTAAAAAAAAAACTCCAAGGTTTATATTTACAATTGTTCATTATTTTTTTAGCCATCTCATTATTTGTTGAACTTTTAGCTTCATTTCTTCTTCAAATAAAAAAACAAGAAAACACTTTATTGCTTTTCAATATTTTTACTGCTTTTGAATTTATGTTTTATTTATGGGTTATCAGGGAAGTAATCAGAAATAGAAAAGCAAAAAAAGTAATGCTCTTTATTCTATTAATTTATCCTCTAACAGCATTAATCAATGTTTTTTTCTTTCAGGGCAAACATGGATTTCACAGTTTCACTTATGCTTTGGGATGTTTATTAATTGTAATATCCTGTATCTATTACTTTTACGAACTATTTCTTATTCCATACTCTGTAAACTTATTGCGACAGCCGTCATTTTGGATTTGTACGGCTCTTTTATTTTTCTACGCGTTTACTTATCCAATTTATGGTTTGAGTAATTTAATGATGAGTTTGCCTAAAACTATTTTAATAAATCTCGAGCGCATTGTTTATTTATTAAATGTTTTATTATATTCAATGTTTAGTATTGCTTTTTTATGCAGAATCAAAATTCGGAAATACTCACGGTCTTAATAATTGGTGCTTTTATCGCCGTATTATTGGTTTTATTTATAGTTGCTATGGTATTTTTATATCAGAGCAGGCAGCAGCGCTATGAAAAAGAAATGGTTAAATTAAAAGAAGAATTCGATCAGGAATTATTGCGCAGTCAATTAGAAATTCAGGAAAAGACTTTAAAGACCATCAGTCAGGAATTGCACGACAATGTTGGCCAAATGCTTTCGGTGGTTAAGCTAACTATGGCCAGCGCAGGAATAAAAAAAGAAGATCCGGCATATCAAACAATTTTTGAATCAAGGGAGATACTGAATAAAGCCATTCTCGATCTGGGCAATCTTACAAAGAGTTTACATACCGATCGCATCACGCAGATCGGCTTAGATCAGGCCATCGAATTTGAGATCAATACCATCCGACGAACCGGATTGATGCCAATAGAATTTACACATACCAAAAATGATAGTATTAAAACCCTTGATCCTCAAAAATCTATCTTCCTTTTCCGAATGTTCCAGGAAATTCTCAATAATACTTTAAAACATTCAAAAGCTACCCTTGTAAATGTTTCGATTAATTACACAAAAGATAATATTTTTATATTAAAGATTGCAGATAATGGCGTTGGTTTCGATGTTGAAGAGAAAAAAGATAGACCTTCTGCATCTGGTGGAGTTGGTTTAAAGAGTATGATCAACCGTGCTAAACTGATCAATGCAAAATTTATTATCAACAGTAAAATTGGAACCGGTACAAGTATTACAATAACATTACCTTTGCAGGAAGAACCTATACCTAAAGAAGAATAAACCATGCCCGCAAACTCAAACAAAATTTATCAGGTTGCCGTTACCGACGATCACACGTTGATGCGCAATGCTTTGGCCCGATTGATCGCGTCTTTCGATGACTATGCAGTTATTTATGAAGCAGGAAACGGTCGGGAATTGATTGAAAAAATCCAGACTGTTCAAATCCCCGATATCATTTTACTGGATATTAATATGCCCGAAATGGATGGTTTTGAAACCGCCAAATGGCTTACCAGAAATTATCCGCAAATAAAAGTGTTGGCACTTTCTATGCAAAGCGACGAAAGCAGCATCATCCGTATGTTGCGCTTGGGAGCCAAAGGATATTTGATGAAAAATGTGGAGCCCGATGAATTAAATATTGCATTGGAATCGGTAATAAAGAAAGATTTTTATTTATCCGAGACCATTTCAGGTAAGGTTATTTCCGGTTTGCATCAGGATTACCAACAACCTTTAGAACCTACTATGCTGTCGGATAAAGACAAAGAATTCCTTCGCCTCATTTGCACCGAATTGACTTATAAAGATATTGCCGAAAAACTTTTTGTTAGTCCGCGTACCGTTGACGATTACCGCAATGCCTTATTCGAAAAATTAAATGTGCATACCCGAATGGGTTTGGCCATGTATGCCATCAAGAACAAGATCGTAGAAATACTTTAATTTTTTTGTTACCGGCTTTCGTATTTCATGGCATCGCCTGTTGCGTCGCACTCTTCAACGCTTTGTTTTTTACGCAACTTTTTTTTGAACCACTAAGCCTTTGTGTTTCTTTGTGAACTTTTTGCCTTCGTGGTTTATATCTGTTCAGCAAAGCTCAGAACGTTGAAGAGTGCGACGCAACAACAGCTGATAGTTGTATTGCAGCCTGTCGACAAAAAAAATTAAACTTCAAAATAAAAATGATTGTGATTACTGCAACGCGGATTAAATGCTGCCGTACAAAACGGGCATTGATAATTACTTTCGAAATATTGATTAATAGTTAATTCGTTAAAACAATTACCACACAAAATTGCTTTGGTGTTAAATTCTTTTTTAAGCCAAACTTCTGCTTTGTGATTTGTTTCTTCTTCGTGACAATGAATGCAGCAGTAATATTCGTTGCAACATTTCATCCTGATGGCAATAATATCCAATGGCGAATGATAATGCGAACAACGTGTATGTTCATCAATAATTTTGCCTTTAATAATTAATTTGTTGCTCATGATTATTTTACAAACTCAAATTTATCGCCGTCAAATAATCCCATATCGCTTAATTTTAAATGCGGAATTACCAAGAGTGCCATAAAGCTTAATGTCATGAAAGGTGCTGCCAGTGTGCTTTTCAGCTCTTGCTTCACCATTTTATCGATGGCGGTATAGGCATCTGCAACTTTATAACCATCATCGGCACTCATTAATCCGGCAACAGGTAACCCTAAAACTTTTTCGTTATTAATACTAACTGCACTAACGCCGCCTTTTTGTTGTATCACCAAATTAATGGCTCTTGCCAAACTTGCATCGTCAACACCAACAGCAACAATATTATGACTGTCGTGTGCAACCGACGAAGCAATGGCACCTTCTTTCAATCCAAAATTTTTAATAAATGTTTTTGCAATAGGCGCATTGAAATAACGGTTCACTACCACCATCTTCAACAGATCTTTTTCGGTGTTCGAAAAAATATTTTCATTCTCCACATTAAAGTCGGTGATGGAATAAATTAATTTATTGGTGATGAGTTGTCCTTCCAGAGCCTCGATAACATTTACCTGTTCAATATTTTCTTCTTCGGCATTGCCCCAGCGTTTCAAAGAAAATTGCATTTTTTCAATTTCAATTTCATCACAATTAAAATTATTAATCGAATTTACAGGAACAGATTTAATAAAAGATGTTCCATTCTCTGCAACTAATTCGCCATTGATAAAAGTTTTTTTAATGTTGAAGTTGATGAGGTCCTCTGCAACAATAAAATCTGCGTCATCGCCTACACGCAACAAACCAATATCTAATTTGTAATGCAGTACAGGATTAACACAGGCAGGCTGCAATACTTTAAATATATCAATTCCTTTTGCAACAGCTCTTGCACAAAGCTGATTGATATGACCAACAGCTAAACTATCGGGATGCTTATCATCACTGCAAAACATCATGTTTTCGAAATGTTCGGGCAATAAATTAATTAATGCTTCAAAATTTTTTGCGGCACTTCCTTCACGAATCAAGATCTTCATGCCGTATTTTAATTTGTCCAATGCTTCATCAGCAGTGAAACATTCATGATCTGTACTTATTCCGGCCTCAATATATTTTTTTGCATCATCGCCACGTAGTCCCGGTGCATGACCATCAACGGGTTTATTTAATTCGTGCGCATATTTTATTTTCTTCATCACTTCATCATCAGCAAATAAAACACCCGGAAAATTCATCATCTCACTCAAATATTTTATTTCTTTTTTCTCCAGTAATTTTTTCACGGCATCGCTGTTTAATGCAGCACCGGCTGTTTCAAAAACAGTTGCAGGCACACAACTGGGTGCACCAAAATTAAATTTGAAGTTTACTTGTTTCCCATTCTCGATCATAAACTCAACGCCTTCCAATCCGCACACATTGGCTATTTCGTGCGGGTCGTTCACACTTCCAACACTGCCATGCACCACTGCTAATTTTGCAAATTCGCTCGGCACCAACATGCTGCTTTCAACATGAACATGACTGTCAACAAAACCCGGAAGTATATAGTTGATTTGTTTATTGGCTGATTTGTTTATTGGAATGATGGAACGAATTTTTCCATTTTCAACAATTATTTCTGCAGGATAAATTTCTTTTTTCCAAACATCAACCAAATTGCCCATAACAGTAAATGAAGTAGCCATATTTTTTATTTAGAATAAATAAATCGAGACATTAACTTTGGTTTAATAAAACTATGATATGAAACAAAAGTTAACGATTGTGTTTGCTTTATTTTTTGTGATCGCAAATGCACAAACGAAATTAAAAAATAATATCGCATATCAGGGCGGAACTATTTCTTATCAACAATATGCACCCAATATTTTTAAAATCACTTTTCAGCCAAAAGACTATACCACTAACCAAAATTTTACCGATGCTGTTATTTTAAAACCTTCAACTGTTGTAAAATCTTTTTTAAAACAAAAAGGCGATACTATTTTAATCGGTAATCTGCGACTAATAAAAGCAGATCAGAATAATGAATATCATAGTTTTTCTTTCTTGTTGAATGACGATGAAAAAATATTCGGCGGCGGCGAACGTGCACTGCCATTGAACCGCCGAGGATACCGGATTAATTTATACAACAATCCTCAGTATGGTTATGGTGAAGGAGCAGAGAATTTAAATTTCTCTGTCCCGTTTTTTACTTCATCGAACGGTTATGGATTGTTTTTTGATAATGGTTCGAAAGGTTATGCCGATATTGGCAAAACAACCAACAATATTTTTGAAGTTGGTTTTTTAAGTGATGAAATAAATTTCTTTGTTATTCTTGGAAAAGATTACAAAGAAATTCTTACATCATATCAAAAATTAACCGGCACACAACCTTTGCCGCCGCGATGGGCTTTGGGAAATTTTATGAGCAGGTTTGGTTATACCAGCGAAGCACAGGTAAAAGATATTGCTGCAAAAATGAATGCAGAAAAAATTCCTTTCGACGCCATCATCTTCGATTTGTTTTGGTTTGGCGACAGCATTAAAGGAACACTTGGGAATTTAGACTGGACGAATAAAATCAAATGGCCGCACCCGCAACAAATGATCGGCGATTTTAAAAAACAAAATATCAATACCATTTTAATTACCGAACCATTCTTTTTGCAACACACTAAAATGTTCGATGCTTCTCAAAAATATTTGGCAACAGACAGTGTGGGCAAGCCTTTCATTCTGCAGGACTTTTATTTTGGCTTGGGTGGTTTGTTAGATATTTTCAGAAAAGATGCGCAGCAATGGATTTGGAACAATCACTATAAAAAACAAATTGCAAATGGTGTTGCAGGTTGGTGGACCGATTTAGGCGAGCCCGAAAAACATCCATCTGCGATGATACATAATTTAAAAGATGAAGGTGCAAAAAGATTAATGAAAGCTGATGAAGTGCATAATATTTACGGGCACTACTGGAATAAAATGTTGTTTGAAAATTATGCGAAAGATTATCCAAACACTCGATTATTTCATTTAAACCGTTCAGGATTTGCCGGAAGCCAGCGTTACAGTATTTTTCCATGGAGTGGCGATGTAAGCCGCAGCTGGAGCGGATTTCGGGCACAGTTGCAAGTTATGTTAGGCATGAGTATGAGTGGCATTCCTTACACGCATTCCGATGCCGGTGGATTTGCCGGTGGCGAAGGCGATAAAGAATTATATGTTCGTTGGTTGCAGTTTGCATCATTCACACCAATCTTTCGTCCGCATGGAACAGCGTTGTACGAAGTTGATCCAAATGCATTTAGTTTTCCCAGCGAACCTGCGTTGATAGATGAGCCATACAAGCAAGCCGCAAAACAAGTTATCAAACGCCGATATCAAATGTTGCCGTATAATTATACTTTAAGTTATCGCCAGGCAAAGTATGGTGAACCATTGGTACGACCGTTATATTATCAATTTGAAAACGATACAACAGCCACAAAAGTTGAAGATGAATTTATGTGGGGCGATGAAATACTTGCCGCACCTGTGTTACAGAAAGACGCAGTAACAAGAAAAATTTATTTACCAAAAGATAAATGGTATGATGCAACTGATAACAAAATGTATAAAGGCAATCAATGGATCGATTACGAAGTGAACTTATTTAAGATGCCATATTTTATTGAAGAAGGAAGTTTTGTGCCGATGTATCAGAACGAAGGAAATACAAAAGAAATTGCAAACAGTAAAATGCAGGTGCTGTATGTTCCATCGAAAAATAAATCATCTTATGAATTGTATGAAGATGATGGCGAATCGAAAAATGCCATTGCACAAAAACAATTTTCATTAACTAGTTTTATTTCATCGGGATTGGTGAATGATGAAATCTCTATCAGCATTAATTCAAATAACGGTAATTATAAAAATAAACCAGTTGCTAAAGAATATCAGATCATTATTCCATCTGTTACTCATTTTTCTAAATTGTTAGTAAACGGTATAGTGGTAAATTATATTAATAAAGCCGGAAATCCGCCACCATCAGGCAATTGGGCTAAACTGGATTCTTCAATCAATCAATTAACGATTAATGTTTTATTTGTTGGTAAGCCTATTATCATGAAGGTTAATCTGTAAAATGTTTATTACATATTAAACCAGTAATCCATTTTAAATACTATCGCTCTGTTTTTATTTTGCATCAGCGGTGTGGTATAATAATTATCAGTGTAAACTAAAAAAAGATCACTCATAGGTTTAAAGCGATACTGAAAGCGGCTATTAATATTGAAATTATTATTTTGAGTATTGTACTGAATAAAAGTTGTCCAGAACATTTTTGTACTGAAATCATATTCAACTTTTGGTGCAATTAAAAAGATTTCGGTATTGCCATACGGATTGGGAAATTGTAAATTATCGTACTCAAAATTTACTGAAACATTCATGTGTGCCGATTGTCTGTAGGTACCGGCCATGATCAATGTTTTTTTAACACCATTATAAAAACTTCCTCCTGCAATTTGACCATAATAGCTGAAAGGTTTCCTGAAATCTGATTGATAAAAAGCAAATGCTTGTGAAAATTTATACTGTGCTGCCGGTAACGGTGCATATAAAGAATCGGTGAACGAAACAGGATATAATAAATTAAGCAGCGTATTGGTTACGATAAACCCGATATTACTTGTATTGGTAAACATAAGATTATACTGAAGTCGTATGTCATGTTCGTTTAACGAATTATTGGGATTAAAATAAAAATCATTGAACAGATTAATTCTTTGTGTGTGTATAGCCGAAGTTTTGGAATAAAAAGAATATGCGATATTGTTATAAATTTCTTTGTACCCAATCCTGATAGTTGTATCTCGTAATGCATCATAATTGTTTATTCTTACCACATACCCCATATCAGTATAATAATTGGTACCAACTGAAACAAAACCAGAGTTTACACCCAAGTGTCTTCCCTTATAACCAAAGCCTCCATTAATAAAATTATTATCGGAATGAATGCCCATTTTATATGAATGATTAAAGCTGGTGTAAGCTTTCCATGAGCCTGATAAATTTGAATAATCGAATTCAGTTCCTGCATTTCTTCCAAACGCATTTAATGGATTGGCATTTTTTTGAGTCTGTGAAATAAAATTTTCCCTGTCGAGCAAATATGCTTTTATAACTGAACGTTGAAATAAATTATGCTGAATCGTTGCAGCAGAATAATTCTCAGGAGCATTATTACCTTCACTGCCTGTTTGAATATTCATAAAACCTATTCTGGTAGATTTATTGATATTGCCCGTTAACCTTGCGCCCATTAAAATCGGGATTGGATTATTCTCAGAATCTAATCCTATTGTTCTTGAATAAAAAGGCCGTACACTACCTTGCCCTAATCTTGCAAACAAATCGGAATTTTCTAAAAAGAATCCTCTTTTTTCGGGATAATAAATATTGAATCGGCTTAGATTGGTTACCTGTTTATCTACATCTACCTGCGAGAAATCGGGATTAATGGTAAGGTCTAGATTTAATGAAGAAGACAATGCAAATTTGGCATCCATACCGGCATTGAATTTTGCATTGGTTGGTATATTATTTTCTTTATTCTGATTAAGGTTAGAAATCATATATGGAATTGCAACTACATTTTTTCCTGAAGCCGGGGGTGGTTGATTCCAGATTAATGATCCTGTAAAACCTAAATCATGTGATTGAAAATTCATTGGTACATGTGTCCATGTTGAATATTCATTTGTTTTAGGATCAATACGAATAAAATTAATTCCCCAAACTAATTTATCGGCTGTATAACGAATCGTTTTAAAAGGAATGGCCACCTCAACTGTCCATTTATCTTTATACACTTTTGTAGCCGAATACCATTTATTGTCCCAACTCCATGAACCATCACTATTAAGCGGAAGCTGATCCTCACTTTGACCATTAAAAGCACTTACCACAAAGAAAAAACCATTGATATGCTGGTTGTTTGGATCTAACACAATACCAATGCCATCGTTACCATCATGACCAAAATCTCTTTTCAGTGTTTGTGCAAATAGTTTCCCTGAATCGTATGCAGTAATGCCAATATATAAAAACTTATTATCGTAAGTAACTTTTACTTCTGTTTGTCTGGTAGGCCTTCCTTCATCATTAGGAAATTTTTTCCAGAAAGGGGTTGTTGGTTGTGCTTCCGACCAAACCTCCTCGTTAAGTTTTCCATCAATCTTTATTGGCTTATTGGTTTTTTTTATGTGCAGTTGATATTCTTGCTGAAAAGAGTCAAACGTATCATTTTGTTGTGCACGCGCAGATATAGTGGTAATAAAAAATGCCGATACTAAATAAAATATCTTCTTCAATTTAATTTTTTGGGGAGTAAAATAATAAAAAAGAAGCAAGCTAACAGGCAATACTTACAAGTTTACAAGTAATTCTGATAAGCGGTATTTTATTCATCACCTTTCAACAAATCAGGTCGTCTATCTTTGGTATGTTGCAGTGCTTGTTCGTAACGCCATTCTTCCACTTTTTTGGGATCGCCCTGTAATAATATTTCAGGAACTTTCATTCCTCTGAAATCGGCAGGACGTGTATAAACAGGTGGTGCCAATAAATTATCTTGAAACGAATCGAAGAGTGCAGAAGTTTCATCATTCAACACACCGGGAATTAATCTGCCGATCGCATCAACCACAACAGCAGCAGCTAATTCGCCGCCACTTAACACATAATCGCCAATAGAAATTTCTTTGGTGATGTATGTATCACGAATGCGTTGGTCGATACCTTTATAATGACCGCAAATAATTAAAATATTTTCTTTTAATGAAAGTTGATTGGCTGTATGTTGATTGAAAACATCGCCATCAGGAGTCATAAAAATAATTTCATCAAACTTTTTTTCTTTTTGTAATTCATCGATGGCATTTGCCAAAGGTTCGCACATCATTACCATTCCGGCGCCACCGCCATATTGATAATCGTCAACCTGCGCATGTTTATTGATTGCCCATTTTCTTAAATTGTGCAATTGAATATTGAGCAAACCCTTATCCTGTGCACGTTTCATGATGCTGTGCGAAAAAGGACTTTCTAATAATTCGGGTGCAACGGTGATAATGTGAATATTCATACCCCTAACCCCTGAAGGGGAATTATTTTAATGATTAATGATGCAAACATAAGTTTTTTTATTCCCCTCAGAAGTTAGGGTTCCCCATAAAATCATCCAGGTCTCTTTTATCTTTTTTTGTTGGCCTTCCAATTTTGCTTTGTCGTTTGCCGGTGTGAAATGTTGCGGCCTGAAATGCAATCCTGTCGAGCTCTTCAGCAGGTGTGATGTCGGTATAAAATTTTATGGCTTCGCTGTATTGCACACGTTTTTCCAATAAACCTGTTACTTTAATTTTCCATCTTTTATTTTCTGTTTTTACTTCGTATTCGTCGCCAATGTTTACAATTTTTGAAGCTTTGATATTTTCGCTCAGCAATTTTACTTTGCCTTTGCTGCACGCATCGCCGGCCTGGCTGCGTGTTTTAAATAAACGAATTGCCCAGAGATATTTATCGATCCGTAATTTTTCTTTCTCTTCGCTCATGATCCAAAAATAATGAAATGGTTAAACGGATTTATACAAATATTTTTATTTTACCACAAAGATCGCAAAGTGAAGAAGCACAAAGTTCACGAAGGTGCATTTGTGTTCTTTGTGAAAATCTTTGTGCACTTTGTGGTTGAGAAAGAAAGATGAATAATGGTATGCAGTACAAGTGTGCGACGCAACAGGTGATGAGTAAAGTGTTGCAGTTGGTAACAAAAAAAATCAGCAACCATTTCTGATTGCTGATCTTAGTTTTTAGAATTTATCTTTTTAATTATCTATTTTTTCATTTCGGCATAAAACTGATGGAAGTATGGAATGGTTTCGATGCCTTTATAAAAATTAAAGAGGTCGAATTTTTCGTTGGGCGAATGAAGGTTGTCGCTGTCCAAACCAAAGCCCATGAAAACAATTTTAATTCCCAACTCTTTTTCGAACAAAGCGCAAATAGGAATGCTGCCGCCACCGCGAACCGGAATAGGCTCTTTGCCAAATGTTGCGGCCACAGCTTTTGCGGCTGCACGGTATTCGTTAGAATCGATGGGTGTCATGTAAGGCTCGCCACCATGATGTTCTGCGGCTTTTACCGTAACACCTTTTGGTGCGATGCTGGTGAAATAATTAATTAATTTTTCAGTGATTTTTGTTGATGATTGATTGGGAACCAAGCGTGCCGAAATTTTTGCAAATGCTTTTCCCGGTAAAACTGTTTTTGCGCCTTCGCCGGTATAACCGCCCCAAATTCCGTTTACTTCGATGGTTGGGCGAATGCCTGTTCTTTCGTTTGTGGTATAACCTTTTTCGCCAACCAATTCTGCGACGCCTAAATCTTTTTTATATTCATTCTCATCGAATGGTGCTTTAGCCATTTTTGCCCTTTCTTCGGCAGTTGCATTTACAACATCATCATAAAATCCGGGAATGGTGATGTGATTATTTTCGTCGTGACAAGATGCGATCATCTTTGCCAAAACAGTAATTGGATTTGCAACGGCACCGCCATACACACCACTGTGCAGATCGCGGTTGGCAGCAGTAACTTCAACTTCGATATAACTTAATCCGCGAACACCAACATCGATGGAAGGATTTTCCATGCTTAACATAGATGTGTCGCTGATTAAAATAACATCGGCTTTTAATAATTCTTTATTTGCTTTTACAAATTTTGCAAGATTAGGACTGCCTATTTCTTCTTCACCTTCAATAATAAATTTGATGTTTGTTGAAAGTGTATTTGTTTGTACTAAAGTTTCCAAAGCTTTTACGTGCATGAAGAACTGACCTTTATCATCGGCCGAACCTCTTGCAAAAATTTTTCCGTCTTTGATCACCGGCTCAAAAGGCCCACTGTGCCAGAGTTCCAGCGGATCGGCAGGTTGAACATCATAATGTCCATACACCAAAACTGTTGGCTTTGATGCATCAATAAATTTTTCGCCATACACAACCGGATGACCTTCGGTTGGATAAACAGTTACAGTGTCGGCACCTGCATCGAGAAAATGTTGTTTAACAGATTCGGCGCAGCGAATCATATCTTCTTTGTGTTCGCTTCTTGCGCTGATGCTTGGAATGCGCAACAATTCCAATAACTCGTTTAAAAATCTTTCCTTATTTTTTTCCTGATAATCTTTCCAAACTTGCATAATCGGTGTTTTAATTTATGAACGAAGATAAATTTGTTTTAATTATTTTTTACTGAACAAAAGCAACAATTCATTAAATGTTTCCTGAATTATGTTTTTGATTGGTGATGATATTTTTTAAGGTCCATTCTATTCGATGCGTAAAAGGATGTTGCCTTTTTTCGCAATCGTTTTTCGAGCAAATACTGCAGCTGAAAGGCAAACAACCATCGGTATGAACAAATGATTCGATCGAATCGGCAAAAGTATTCGTGATTATTTTTCCCAATGCATCTACTTCATTATGCGCTTCATGAACATTTATATACCAGGGCACGGTTAAATGACAATCGATGTGCAATGTGCTACCGTATTTAATAACACGAAGATTATGAATGTCGATCCAGTTGTCTCTTCTGTTTTCATTTAGAACTTTTACAAATTTTTTGATCAGGTCCATGTCGGCTTCGTCCATTATGCCAGCCAGCGATGAACGCAAAATTTTATAACCGTTATAAATAATGAGGATACTTAATAAAGCGGCAATTAATTTATCCAACCAATATAATTGTGTGAACAGGATAATCAATAATCCGCCAATTACACCGATAGTTGAATAGGTATCGATTTGTAAATGTTTACCGCTTGCCTGCAATGCCAACGAATTATTTTTCTTTCCAAGTTTAATGCAGATAGAACCAGCCACATAATTGATGACCGCAGTTGCAGCAACTAAAATTAAACCTGTATCTAATTTTTCGATAGGGCTTTTTGTAATAATGTTCTGGACTGTTTCGTAAACAATAAAAAAACCTGCAGCTATAATTAATGAACCTTCTGCCGCGGCCGAAACAAACTCGGCCTTACCATGCCCGTAAGGATGTTCAATATCTCTTGGTTTGGCAGCAACATACAAAGAAAATAAGCCAATGAAACCAGCCAGCACATTCACAATACTTTCTAAAGCATCCGATAAAATGGCTAAAGAATTAGTAAAATAATAAGCAATAATTTTCACAACAAATAATATCACACTCAGAGTTGTGATCCATAACTGCAATCGAAAATTTTGTTGTGCTTTTTGCAAGAAAAAATTTTGAGAATCAAATGTAAAACTTAAATCAACTCAACCTTGTATGTAATATCGCAATGTTTTTTCAACATGGCCGAAACGCCGCAATATTTTTCGTGCGATAATTCAACAGCACGATTTAATTTATCAATGTCAGCAATGTTTACATCGGCTTTATAAATCATTTTAACATCAATAAAAACTTTTGGTTGTGTATCGGTTTGTTCGGCTTCGGCCGAAATTTCAATTTTCGAATATTTAACTTTCATCTTATCCAGAATACTCACCACATCCATACCGCTGCAACCGCACAAAGAAGCCAGCAGCAACTGTTTCGGGCTCATGCCGCTGTTAATACTTCCACCTGCTATCGTTGTGTCTAGCCGAACTGTATGATCGTTATCGCTCACTGCATCAAACGCCAAATTGCTTACCCATTTTGCTGTTGCTTTCATATTTCTTATTTTAAAAAATAACAGCACAAAACTATCGTTGCATTGTGCTGTTTGAAAATATTTTTTTTGTTACCAACTTTAGTTTTTCATGGCATCTTCGTTGCGTCGCACACTTCAGCTTTCAGTTTTTCATTCAACAATTCATCACTTCAAATAACTTCTTAAACTCTTCAAACCTTTAACTTGCGGCATCAAATCTTTTTTGAACCATTTCCCAGTTAACAACATTCCACCATGCATTAATATAATCGGGACGTCTGTTTTGATAACGTAAATAATATGCATGTTCCCAAACATCCAATCCCAATAATGGTGTTCCTTTCAATTCACTTACATCCATCAATGGATTATCCTGGTTAGGTGTTGATCCGATAATTAATTTTTTATCATTATTAATTACCAGCCATGCAAAGCCACTTCCGAATCTGTTTTTACCGGCATTATCAAATTGTGTTTTAAAAGCCTCGAATGAACCAAAATCTTTTTCAATACCTGACAATAGTTTTCCATCAGGTTTTGCTGTTGATTTAGGAGTCATGCTCTGCCAAAAAAATTCGTGGTTAAAATGCCCGCCGCCATTATTTCTAAGTTTTGTAGAATACTTAGAAACCTTTGCCATCAAGGCTTCCAGCGAAGTTGATTTTGTATCAATCTTTTCTGCGACCACAGCTTCGGCTAAATTTTTTGCATAGGCCGCTGCATGTTTTGTGTAATGAATTTCCATGGTCATGGCATCAATAGCTGCTTCCAGATCTTTATAGCCATACAACAACGGCCGTTGCGAATATGGAATGCCATCTGCTGCAGATGAAGTAAAACTGAAACGATTGGCTAACGACGGTAAAACTGTTGCAGTTAAACCAATTGCCAATCCGGCTTTACCGGTGTTTGCAATAAAATTTCTGCGACTTGTGTTTTCATTTTTCATGGTTCAAAATTTTTATGGTGAAGATTTAAAGAATTTGAAAGTTGATAAAAACGGTCGCAGTCTTTTAAAAGTGCGGTAATAATATTCCTGATTAAATAATTGCGAATCTTTCATGGCTTTGTAAGTTAGAAATGCCCCGATAGGAATTAATACAAGCGTTGAAAGCCACATGCCACCCAATGCATTCATCTCAAAAGATTTTGCAAACTTTTCTCCGAAAGTGTTCAGTAAATGAAATATCACAAAGAAAATAATAGCAAAAACCAATGGCGTTCCCAAACCACCTTTTCGAATGATAGAACCCAATGGTGCGCCAATTAAAAATAAAACCAAACAGGCAACACTTAGTGTAAACTTGCGGTGCCACTCGATTTCGTGGTTGCGCAGCGATTGCATTTTTAATGAATAATCATCTGCCAATAAATTAATGCTGCTCCTCAACGAATTGATATTACCAATTGCCCTGTCGGCAATCATTCCCCTAACAGAATCTGGAATGATAGCATTGATGTTTTTTATTTTTTTCATCGCGGCAGTATCGGCTTTGGGCCATGTTGAATCGGCAAATTTTGCGAAGGCCAAAAATGGGGAAAGCTCTATGTTTGCTCTTTTTAAATAATATTTTCCAACTGTTTCAAGCGAATCGATCGTAGTATTTAATTGACGGACACTCAGCATTTTTGGATCGTATTTAAAAGAACTGTCGGCCGATTTATTTAATCTAAAACTATTCAGGTCAAACACTTTTTTATATTCTTTAAAAGCTGTTTTTTGGAAATCGGTATTTAAGCTCATTCGCGGACCTTTCTCCTCATAACTGTATCCGTTCTTTAAAATAAATTCCAGAAATTTTTTATCGGCGGTTACACGCATAATGCCGCTTTGGGCAGTTAATAAATTATCCTGCAGGGTATAGGTTTTTTTATAAATGATAACATTATGAATTGTGCTGTCGTCTTTATCTTTCTTTCCTAACTTAATGATGTAACCTTCGATCCTGTTATAAAAAACGCCTTCTTTAATATCGAATGCAGGTTTCGAAACAATGATATCATATTTGATGGCTGCTAACTTTAATTGAGCAACCGGGATAATATTATTGGCAAATAAAAATGCAATGCCGCTGATGAAAACCGTTACAATTAATAATGGACGCATAAAACGCAACAACGGAATGCCGGCAGCTTTGATAGCAACGATTTCGAAAGATTCGCCCAAATTACCAAAGGTCATGATGGATGAAAGCAATAATGCCAATGGCAATGCCAGTGGTACCCATGTAATGGCTACCAGGCCTGTGAGGTATGCCAATGTACCAAAGTCTAAACCTTTGCCAACCAGATCATCGATGTATAACCAAAAAAATTGCATCACCAAAACAAATAGCGAAATAAGAAAGGTTGCCAGAAAAGGACCAATGAATGCACGGATAATGAGTATGTCTAATTTTTTTATCACCTGATGCTTTCTTATTATTGTGAATGGCAAATGTAAAACTTTCGCAAAGAGAATTGGACTTAGTTACCAATACCGATTTTATTTTAACAAAGAACAATATTATTGCCAAAGTGTTCGATTTATTTGGCGATTTGAGCGAATTTGAAATAAAGACAGCAAATAATTTTCTGGATGATGAAATAAAAATAATTGCTCCAAAAATTTCGAAAGGCGAAAATTATGAAGGCCTGCCATGGGTTATGCTCGATTATCCCAGATATTTTACTACAAAAGATATTTTTGCTATCCGTACTTATTTCTGGTGGGGTAATTATTTTTCTGTCACATTACATTTGAAAGGAAAATTCAAAGAAAGATTTCAAGCTGCAAGTTTCATGTCACAAGAAAAAAGAGATTGGTTTTTGTGCTGCAACGAAAATGAATGGCAACATCATTTCAGAAAAGATAATTATAAATTGCTGAACGAATTTTCTGAAGAAGAAATTCAACAACTGTCTTTTATCAAACTGGCAAAAAAAATCCCGCTACACCGGTGGGACGATGCTGAAATGTTTTTAAAAGAAAGTTTCGAAACGATGTTAGGGCTTCTGCAGAAATAATAATTAGCTTCCTAAGCGGTGAAATAATTCTTTTATCTGATAGCTCCACAATTGGCTCTGGTCTTTGATATCATTCTTTTCTGCAAAGTCTTTGATCACCAAAATTGTTTGGTTGGAGATTTCAGTTTTCTCGATTCTGAATTCGAAGTATTCGTTTTTATCTGAATGCAACCATCTGAACCGAATAAATTTATCTTCTTCTTTTTCTTTAATTTCTGCTTTATCGGGTGTACCGCCATTCCATGTAAAACTATAAACACCTTCCCATTCATCTACCTTATCGGCAAACCATTCCTGTAATCCGGCAGGAGTGCTTAAGAATTCATACAAGATGCTGGGTGAGCAACGCACCGGAAACTCGATAGTAAATAATTGCTTCTTACTCATTAATATCTGATTAAACTACAAACGTAGGGCTGCAATAATATTAAATAATCCACAGCAACCAAATGTTTTTTTTTAAAGTTGGTAAGAATGTTGGTAAAAGGTTGTTTTTGAATAGGGGAAAATGCAATTCATGACTTGTTTTTTAATGTTGCAACAATAATTTTTTTGGAAGGTATTATGTAAGTTTCTTAAATTGCTACAGCTAAATGACGCTGCGGAGATTGATTTTTTCTTAAAAAAGCATTCAACCCACCAAAACCTAATATTGAATATGAGTATGCGTCAACTCAAGATATCAAAATCTATTACCAATCGCGAAAGCCAAAGCCTTGAAAAGTATTTGCAGGAGATTGGCAAAGTTGATCTTATTTCTGCTGAAGAAGAGGTTAAGCTTGCCATTCAAATTAAAAATGGCGATCAGCGTGCATTGGATCGTTTAGTAAAATCTAATTTACGATTCGTGGTATCTGTTGCAAAACAATACCAAAATCAGGGATTAACCTTACCCGATTTAATTAATGAAGGTAACCTCGGTTTAATTAAAGCAGCACTTCGTTTCGATGAAACACGTGGCTTTAAATTTATTTCTTATGCCGTATGGTGGATACGCCAAAGTATTTTACAGGCATTGGCCGAACAAAGTCGCATTGTTCGGTTACCATTAAATAAAGTTGGATTGTCCAATCGTATCAGCAAAGCATACCAACAACTGGAACAGGAATTTGAAAGAGAACCAACACCCGAAGAATTAGCCAATTTGCTGGATATGGATCTAGATGAAATTACTGCAACCATCAATGTTGGTATCCGTCATGTTAGCATGGATACACCATTATCTGATGGAGAAGACAGCACTTTAATGGATGTAATGGTTAACCCAAATGCAGAAAAAACAGATTCGAAATTAGAATACTATGAATCGCTGCGCACCGAAATAGAACGGAGCATGCTATCATTGACCGACAGGCAAAAAGCCGTGTTATGTTATTTTTTTGGAATTGGAATTGATAATGCTTTAAGCCTGGAAGATATTGGAGCACGATTTAATTTAACACGCGAAAGAGTTCGCCAAATAAAAGATAAAGCCATAAATAAACTGCGTAGCACCAGTCGCTGTAAACACTTAAAAGTATATCTGGGCTAAAACAAAATCAGCGATTATATTTGCACCTCATTTTAAAGTGAACTTTCGGTTCACTTTTTTATTTGTGAAAGATAGAAAATAGAGAACTATGTTTAATTCACTCAGCGAAAAATTAGAATCGGCATTTAAGAACCTTAAAGGCGAAGCACGCATTAATGACCTAAATATTGCGAATACTGTAAAAGATATTCGCCGTGCATTGATTGATGCCGATGTAAATTTTAAGATCGCAAAAGAATTTACCGATAAAGTAAAAGAAAAAGCTGTTGGCGAAAAAGTATTGAATGCAATCAGTCCCGGGCAATTAATGGTAAAAATTGTTCAGGATGAATTAACCGATCTGATGGGTGGCACCGCATCGGATTTTAATATTACCGGCAATCCCGCAGTAATATTAATTGCCGGATTACAGGGTAGCGGTAAAACAACTTTTACCGGAAAGCTTGCCAATTATTTAAAAACAAAAAAAGGAAAATCTCCTTTGGTTGTTGCTGCCGATATTTATCGTCCTGCGGCGATTGATCAGTTAACTGTTTTAGCTGAACAAATTGGTGTTGATATTTATGCCGAAAGAGAAAATAAAAATGCGGTTGAAATTGTTCAGAATGCCATCAAAGAAGCAAAAGCAAAAAATAAAAATGTTGTAATTATTGATACTGCCGGTAGGTTGGCGATTGACGAAGTGATGATGACCGAAGTGTCGAATATCAAGCTGGCAGTGAATCCTGCGGAAATTTTATTTGTGGTGGATGCCATGACGGGACAAGATGCGGTGAACACTGCAAAAGCATTTAACGACCGGTTAGATTTTACCGGAGTTGTTCTTACAAAATTAGATGGCGATACTCGTGGTGGTGCTGCAATCTCGATAAAATACACGGTTAACAAACCTATAAAATTCATGAGCAGTGGCGAAAAGATGGATACACTCGATGTGTTCTATCCCGATCGTATGGCGCAACGAATTTTAGGAATGGGTGATATTGCCTCGTTGGTTGAAAAAGCACAGGATCAATTTGATGAAGAGCAGGCAAAAAAATTAGAAAAGAAGATCAAAAAAAATCAATTTGATTTTCAGGATTTTTTAGAACAGTTGCAGCAAATAAAAAAGATGGGCAACTTAAAAGATTTGATGGGAATGATTCCGGGTGTTGGTAAAGCCGTAAAAGATATTGACATAAAAGATGATGCATTTAAAGGTGTTGAAGCTATCATTCACAGCATGACACCGCAGGAAAGAAGTAATCCGGATTTAATTGATGCAAAAAGAAAATTGCGCATTGCCAAAGGTTGCGGAAAAGATATGAATGATGTGAATGCTTTTATGAAACAGTTTGAGCAAATGAAAAAGATGATGAGCATGATGAACAAAATGCCCATGGGTGGCAAGTTCCCGGGGATGAGAAGATAATTTTTTAGTGTTGAATAAAGAACAAAGCGTACAAGTGTGCGACGCAACAAAAGCTACATAGCGATTTACAGTTGGTTCAATAAAAAAATTATCCAACATATTCGTCTTCGCCGATAAAAGTTTTATACTCTTTTGTATTTTTTGTTGCTTTAAATTCGATGATCCTGTAATCGGCAAAACCACTGATGTTGAAAGGATCTTTGGAAACAATATCTTCAATTCTTTTTCGCGTTGCAGCTTTTGCCAAAATAATCCCGCCATCGCGTGGTTCTTTACGACCCGATGCTAAAAAATGCCCTGTGTTGAAATATTTTTCGATGTACTCCATGTGCGCATCTAAGTTCTTATCTATTTCTTCGGTAGGAACCTTATAAGTTAATTCGATGATATACATAAAAAATTATTAAGAGTTATGAAATTAATTTTACTGCATCTTTTGCAAAATAAGTGGCAATCAAATCGGCACCTGCACGTTTGATGGATGTTAAACTTTCGATGATTGCTTTCTCTTCATTCAACCAACCCATTTTTGCAGCAGCTTTAATCATTGCATATTCGCCGCTTACATGATAAGTACTTACCGGAACATCCACTGCATTTTTAACTTCGCGGATAATATCTAAATAAGCCATAGCAGGTTTTACCATCACAATATCGGCGCCTTCTTCAATATCCATTAAAGTTTCTTTGATTGCTTCTATGCGATTGGCATAATCCATTTGATATGTTTTTTTATCACCAAATCCCGGCGCACTATCCAACGCATCACGGAATGGTCCATAAAAACAAGATGCATATTTTGCACTGTAACTCATGATGCCAACTTTGGTAAAATTATTTTTTTCGAGTACTTCGCGGATGGCAGCAATTCTTCCATCCATCATATCGCTCGGTGCAACAAAATCGGCCCCGGCTTGCGCATGACTTAAACTCATTTTTACCAAAGCTTCAACAGTTTCATCATTTACAATTTCGCCATCTTTTACAATTCCATCATGACCATAAATAGAATATGGATCCAGCGCAACGTCAGTCATAACAAGCATTTCAGGCACTGCGTCTTTAATGGCTTTAATTGCACGTTGCATTAAACCATCAGGGTTCCATGCTTCTTTTCCGGTATTATCTTTTGTTTCGTCTTTTGCTTTTACAAATAATAAAACACTTTTAATGCCGAGACTCCACAACAGTTTTACTTCTTTAATGGTAAGGTCGATCGAGTAACGAAAATAATTTGGCATCGATGGAATTTCGTACGCCACATTTGTTCCTTCATCAATAAATAAAGGCGCAATAAAATCGTTGGGTGATAAAGAACTTTCTGCAACCATACTTCTAATGGCAGGTGTTGCACGTAATATTCTGTTTCTTCTTTGTAAGTACATAAAAATGTATGATTTAATGATGTCTGATGTTTGATTTGTTGATGTCTGATATCCGCCATCATTACATCATACATCAAACATTTTTCTTGTTTTTATTTGCTTTCGCAGTTTTATCAGTGGCAGCAAAAATGGCTGTTAATTCATTGGCTTCGGTAATTAATCTATCAACTTCAAATCCGGTTTTTATTTCTGCATCTTTAATAACCTCTAACCAATAATGACTTTCATCTGCTTCTTCTAAAACAATTTCAATTTTATAAATAAAATCAGCATCTGATTTTGCTCTAACACTTGCCCTATAATTTGCGCCAACTGAACCTGCTGATCTGATTAATTGCTTTGCAGTTTCAAAACCTGCTGCATTTCTCGGAAAATCTCCGCAAAGTTTAATAATATCGACATGAAATTTTTTTGTTCTGTTTTGTAATTCTTTTCTGTTCATAAGAAATATTTATGCTGCAATTTAAATCAGACATAAATAAATCAGATATCAGACATTCTAAATTCTTTCACTGTATCAACAAATGCCCTTGCATGATCCACAGGAACATTTGGTAAAATACCATGACCCAAATTAGCAATATGATGCCCTTTTCCAAAAGCCTGCAACATTTGTTTTACTTCTTTTTTAATTACAGGAATAGGCGACAATAATTTTGCCGGATCAAAATTACCCTGAAGTGTGATATTATTTCCTGATAATTGTCGTGCCATTTGTGGTTTTATACACCAATCAATTCCCAAACCCGCTGCACCTGTTGCTGCCATTGCATCTAAGCTGTGCCATGCACCTTTTGCAAAAATAATTACAGGCACATCATCTTTTAATGCAGTAACGATCTGACGGATATATTTCAGCGAGATATTTTCAAAATCATCGGGTCCCAATAACCCGCCCCAGCTATCAAATATCTGAACAGTATCGGCACCGGCTGCAACTTGTCCTTTTAAATATGCAATCGTCGTATCGGTTATCATTTGCAATAACTGATGCGCCAGTTCAGGTTGCGTGTAACAAAATGCTTTGGCTTCGTCAAAAGTTTTAGAACCTTTTCCCTGAACCATGTAACATAAAATTGTCCACGGTGCACCTGCAAAACCAATCAACGGAACACGGCCATTCAATTGTTGTTTAATTAATTTTATTGCATTAAAAACATAACCCAATGTTTCATCAACATTTGGAACACGAACACGAATGAGATCTTTTACAGTTTTAATCGGATCGGGCAAAATGGGTCCGCGGCTTTCTATCAATTGTACTTCCAATCCCATTGCCTGAGGCACTACTAAAATATCCGAAAATAAAATTGCAGCATCTACTCCAACAATATCAACAGGCTGCAATGTAATGGCAGCAGCTAATTCGGGTGTTTGGCATCTTTCAAAAAAACCATACTTCTCTCTCAACACCATGTATTCAGGTAAGTATCTTCCAGCCTGACGCATCATCCAAACAGGTGTGCGTTCTGTTTCTTCGCCACGCAATGTTCTTAACAACAAATCATTTTTTATATTATTCATGCTGATATTTTATTCGAATTAAAATAACCAATTACTCTTTCTATCATTTGTTCTTTGCCCGGCCATTCACTTGTAATGACCATATTGCTGCAATACGATTGAATGGTTGCAGTCGTTGTTTTTCCGATAGAAAAAATAACTGTGTTGATGGGCAATGTGTTCAGAGAAAAAAAACTATTTACCGCACTCGGACTAAAAAACACAACAGCGTCATAATCTTTTTCGATGAGTACGGGTCGTAAAATATTTTTATAAACAACTAATTCATCAACATTAATTCCGTGATTGAATAAAGTTTCGGGTAATTCATTTAAACGTTGGTCGCCGCAAAAAAATGTAAGTTCCTTGATTGATTTATTGGCAATAATTTTTTCGGATAATGCTGTTGCATTTTTTGCAGTTGCCAAAATTGATCCTTCATCAAAAAATTTTAGCACCATTTCTTTGGTAGCGCCACCAATCGAAAATATTTTCCAATCGGGTTTTTCGGTAAGATGTTTTGTAACAGATTCAACAGCATTAACGCTGGTAAAAACGACAGTTATTTTTTTTGATTGAAGTGATCGTATTTGTTGAATAAGCTCCAGTGAATTATTATTTTCAATTTCAATAAATGAAATTACATCAATGTTTATTGATTGATCTGCTGCTTTGTGAATGGTTGTTTCATCAAGCAGCTTGGTGCATAATATCTGAAATTTATATTCCGGCATTGCGAATTTTTTCGGCAATTTCTTTGCCGCCATTATTTAATAATTCTTTACCAGCATCAATGCCTAAATACTTTGCATCAACGAGAGAAACAATTTTTTCGATCTCAACTTTTTCTTTTCCATCCAGCGAAAAAATATTTCCGCGAAAATGGATAGTATCATTTTTTATTTCGGCCAAAGCACTGATGGGTGTTGAGCATCCACCTAATAAAGTTCGTAAAAAATCTCTTTCAATTTTTGTGCACAATGCAGTGCCGGCATCATTCAACAAAGAACAAATTTCTTTCGATGCTTCATCATTTTCTCTGCAAACAATTGTAATGGCACCTTGAGCGGGAGCCGGTAACATCCAATCTAATTCGATAGAATTTTCGGGACGAAGATTAATTCGCTCCACGCCTGCAGCAGCAAAGATGGCACCGTTCCAATTACTTTCATTTAATTTTCGTAAACGTGTATTTACATTACCGCGCAGATTTTCGATTTGATGATTGTGATAACGATTTAACCATTGCGCTTTTCGACGGATGCTGCTTGTAGCGATGGTTGCATTTGATTCAAAATCTTCTAAAAAAGAAATATCACTCTTAAAAACAAAAATATCTTTATAAGAAGCACGCGGTAACACGGCTGCCTGCATTATTCCTTTGGCCAATTGTGTTGGCACATCCTTCATCGAATGAACAGCGATATCAAATTTATTGCTTAATAAAGCTGCGTCTAAAGTTTTTGTGAATACACCTTGCACACCCATTTCATACAATGGTGTAACCAAATCAATATCGCCTTCACTTTTCATGTGCACTAATTCGCTTGCAATATTTTTTTCCTGCAATAATTGTTGCACTAATGTGGCTTGCCAAACAGCCAGTTGACTGTCGCGTGTACCAATACGTAAAATTTTTTTCATTAAATCTGATTAAGCTAACACAGGTTGTGCAATGTAATCATTTATAGCCTGAATATAATTGCAGCCGGGAGTATGCTGGCGGCGCATCTGAATGGCCATATTGTTTACTACTTTTTGAATATAATCAGAATCAGGAGCAGGAACTTCATCATATTCAAATGCAGATAAAAATAAATTGCAGGTATGGATGTTGTGCAGTTTTTCTTTCAACGCTCTTAATACTGGAGCATATTTGCGTAAACAATTCCATTCATAAAATTCACCCATGAACTTTCTGATGATTGCTTTTGCATGCGGCACTTCATCAATCCTTTTTTGCAAAGTAGCATCGTTGATCTTTGAAAGATCATCCACATTTGCCAAAATAATATGATCTAATTCTTTAACAGAAGTTTCGATATTATTGGGGATTGACAGGTCGATTAAAATTTTTGGGTTGCTGCTGATGAGCGAATCTTTTTTAATAACTGCTTCTTCCGCATTTGTTGCAACAATAATAATATCGGCTGCAGCAACCTGGGCATCTAACTCATTTATTGAAGCGGTTTGCAATTTTAATTCTGCTGCTAATTCAATTGCTTTTTCTTCGGTACGATTAATTAACGTGATATTGGTGGTGTGCAAATAATCAACTAAATTCTTGCAGGTATTTTTTCCAATCTTTCCGGTACCCAACAAGACGATTTTTTTATCGGAGAAATCAGAAATATTTTGTTTTAAAAATTGGATGGCTGCAAACGAAACTGAAACTGTTCCGCCGCTTAATGCAGTTTTATTTTTAATTTCTTTTGAAGATTGTAACACTGTATTAAACAATCTCTCTATGAATGTGCCAATGAAACCTTTTTCTCTCGAAAATTTTACAGCCAGTTTCATTTGACCAACTATTTCGTAATCTCCTAAAATTTGTGAATCTAATCCTGCACCTACCGAAAAAATATGTTCAACTGCATTCTGCCCGTGTTTTATATAACACAATTCTTTAAAAGTATCGGCGGTGCCTGTAGTTTCGCTGCAAAGCAAATTAATTAAAACACCTGCATCGGGCGCAAGTGCATAAACTTCTGTACGGTTACAAGTGCTTAAAACAAATATTTCGCGGATGCCATAGGCATCTGCTTTTTGAAGGATGGAATTGTATTGATCGGCGTTAACGGCAAACTGCCCCCTGATGGTCGCATCAGTTTTTTTGTAGTTGATCCCGATAACAAAAAATTGATTTAAGTGCATTGCTTTCTGCTTTTCATATTCTTACGCAAATGTATCTTTCAGAGATTCCACAAAAAGATGATTTCTATCATTCGTGTGTCATTTATCTGTCATCTTTAAAATTGAATTATCATTTTTTTTAAATCATTCAATCTTTGATAAACATTTTATTTTATTTCCGACAGTTTTATGACAATCAATCTTTCCGAAACATTCTTGTTGATTACATTTGCATACTAAGCAACCACTATGCCAAAAAAAGTTAAGAAAGGAATATTATTAATGAATCTGGGTTCGCCTAACTCCACATCTGTGAAAGATGTTAGGATTTATTTGAATGAGTTTTTGATGGATGAAAAAGTGATCGACATGCCTTTTTTATTAAGGGCATTATTGGTAAGAGGAATCATTGTTCCTTTTCGTGCACCGAAATCGGCAGAAGCATATAAAACAATTTGGACAAAAGACGGATCGCCATTAATCGTGCTCACAAAAGAATTGCAAAAAGCTGTTCAGGAAAAATTTGAAGAACCTGTTGAAATAATCATGCGTTACGGCAATCCCGATCCTGCAGAAGGGTTTGAAAAATTATTAAAGGCTGTTCCCGATCTGGCAGAAGTGATTTTATTTCCATTGTATCCGCATTATGCAATGAGCAGTTTCGAAACTGCAGTTGATTATGCTTACGAAATTCATAAAAAAAATAAATACAATTTTAAGTTAACAACGATTGAACCTTTTTATAACGATGCCAATTACATTGATGCTTTAGCTGCATCCATTCAACCATATCTCAATCAGGATTACGATAAAATTGTTTTCAGTTATCATGGTATTCCCGAACGTCATATCCGCAAAAGCGATACAACTAAATGCCATTGTTTGCAAGTGAACGATTGTTGTAATGTTGCATCGCCTGCACATGCAACTTGCTACCGTCATCAGGTATTCGCAACAACAAAATTGGTTACCGAAAAATTAAATATTCCTGCTGATAAATACACGCTTACATTTCAATCACGTCTCGGTAAAGGATGGCTGCAACCTTTTACTGATGTGCGTTTGGAAGAATTGCCAAAGGAAGCAGTAAAGAAAATATTGATTTTGTGCCCGGCTTTTGTAAGCGATTGTTTAGAAACATTGGAAGAAATTGCCGAACGCGGAAAAGAAACTTTTCTGCATGCCGGCGGTGAAAGTTTTACCATGATCCCATGTTTAAATACAAATGCTTTATGGGTAGATACGATGACTAAATTGATAAATCAAAAATTATAAATTGCAAGTCGTGAATCGCAAGTTATACATCATACATCTTACATCATAAATCTTACATCCCAATGTACCTCTACTTAAAAGCTTTACATATCATTTTTGTGGTAACATGGTTTGCCGGACTTTTTTATATGCCCCGTTTTTTTATTTATTTGACCGAAGCCGGCGAAAAAAGCGAAACAGAAAAAAAAATATTACGCGACCAGCTTTTAATTATGACCAATCGTTTGTGGTACATCATCACCTGGCCATCGGCTATTTTAACTTTAATATTTGGTGTTGTGGTTTTATTAACCGGTCCCTGGTTGCAAATTTTATTTTTACCCGAAGGAAGATGGTTATTGCTTAAATTAATTTTTGTGCTGTTGTTGTACGCTTATCATTTCACCATACACAAAATTTATTTACAGGAAGCAAAAGGAATTTATAAATACACTTCGCAGCAATTACGTGTTTGGAACGAAGTAGCCACCATACTTTTATTCGCCATCGTTTTTTTAGTAACCGTAAAAGAAAGTATCAGCTTTGTGTGGGGACTGATCGGTTTAATTGCCTTCATCATTATTTTAATGAGCGGCATTAAAATTTATAAATCGCTCCGGAATAAAAAATAATCGGGTAATTTTTTTTGTTGACCGGCTGCATAACTATTTTCGGCTGCGGTTGCGTCGCACACTTCAACTGAGGAAAGCTATGAGCTATTAGCTTCGAGCTGTGAGCCTTTGCTCGAAGCTCATGGCTCGCTGCTCACAGCTCAGAAAGTACAAGTGTGCGACGCAACAGGCGATGCCATGAAATACTGTAGCCGGTAACAAAATTATTTTTAAATATATAGTCACTGACCAACAAGTTGTAATTTTGAATGTTGCCGATTAGGTTTTACTTTTCGGTTAAAATCCATCACCCAAAACACTGTAGCATGATCGTTAATTTAAGTGAGCAACATAGTTTAGTTAGTAATTGGATAGCTGAAATAAGAGACATAAATGTTCAGAGTGACCGTATGCGTTTTCGCCGCAACTTAGAACGTGTTGGCGAAATTGCGGCCTATGAAATAAGTAAGGAATTGGCATGGAAAGAAATGGAAACGCAAACGCAGCTTGGTATCCACAACAGTAAGGTATTGGAACAGCAACCTGTGTTGGCAACTATTTTACGTGCTGGGTTGCCATTGCATCAGGGCATGCTGAATTATTTTGATAAAGCCGATAATGCTTTTATCTCGGCCTACCGCAAACATCATCACGACGGGAGTTTTGATATAAGTCTGGAATACATGAGTTGCCCTTCGTTAAACAACAGGGTTGTGATCATCAGCGATCCGATGCTGGCAACAGGTTCATCGATCGTAAAAACAATTCAATATATGCGTGCAGAAAATTCTCCAACATCATTTCATGTTGTGGTTGCTATTGCCTGTACCATTGGAATTGAATATGTTTTGCGAGAATGCGGTTCGGATATAAAAATCTGGTGTGGCGATATTGATGATGAGCTAACAGCCAAAGGATATATTGTTCCCGGATTGGGCGATGCAGGTGATCTTGCTTTTGGAACAAAAATGCAGGCTTAGTTGTTTTTTGAAGAAGAAAGATTTTTTTGTTAAAACATTTTTTTATCATTTATTCTTACAGCATTTCATCTATTTTAGGAGTCTTAAATTTTGTATGAGAAAAATTGCGATGATATGTTGCATACTTTTCATGCTGGGAAAAGTCTCAGCACAGGATCCTCATTTTTCTCAATTCTTTTCTTCGCCGCTTACATTAAGCCCGGCATTTACAGGAAAGTTTGATGGCAATTACCGTATTGCGGGCAATTATAGAAATCAATGGGCTACCATAAATAATGCTTTTACAACTGGTACGGCTTCAATCGACTTCAGGATAATGAAGAATCACATCCCTTCGAATGATGCGTGGGGATTGGGTTTCATGGCATACAACGATAAAAGTGCAGCAGGTGCTGTTAATTTTAATTATGCAACTATCTCAACGGCATATCATAAAGGATTGGATGAAGAAGGGTATCATCAGTTAAGTGCCGGCTTTCAGGTTACTTATGCCAATATGTTTATCAATACCACTGATTTAAAATTCGAAGATCAATTAACAACTGTTGGTTTTACCGGCGTAACAAACGAAATATTCAGTAACACCACTTTAAAATCGAATTATGTTGATGTGAATGCCGGCATTTTATATAACGGAAGTACTACCGACAGAAATAATTTTTACTTTGGTGTGAGTTTATATCACATCACCCGGCCACAACAACATTTTACAGGAGGCACATTTGATTTAAATTCCAGAGCTACCATTCATGCAGGAACTTATTTTCCGATCGGAGAAATAAGCACTTTACATTTAAGCGCATTGCAAAGTTTTCAGGGCGGTGCTTCTGAAACTGTGTTGGGCGGCGCATTTCAATTTACTGCAAATAATGGCAGCGATATGCCGGCAAGTTTATACGTGGGAAGCTGGATGCGTTTTAATGATGCTATTATTCCTTATGTAGGATTAGAGTATAATAACCTGCGTTTGGGAATAACCTATGATGCCAATACTTCATCGTTAAAAACTGCTTCACAGGGACAAGGAGGTTTTGAGTTCTCTCTTATTTATATTTATAAACCTTCAACCGATAAACCACTGAATTGTCCTAAGTTTTAGTAAATAATTTCATGAAAATAATTTTCATTCTGTTTCTTTTAATCACAATTATTTCTTGCAATAATCAGGAAGACATTGAAAAAGAAACAACCATTATCAGCGCTGGTACTATTCCGGAAACCAGAACAGCAGTGAGTTCCAGACCAATTGCCGGTCTTACCGAAAATGCCGGTGATGCTTTAAATAAAGATTGGGCTTTTACAGTTAAAGTATATCAAACAGCAAAAACATTTCAGTTTGTTATGAAAATAAAGTATCAGGAATTAGAGGCTGTTGATACTTTGAAAATACCCAATATCGGCATCGAACCGGTAGTTGTTTTAAAATCGGGTAAAGAAAAATTTTCCTGCATTGTTGGATTTAAAGACAAAGCGCAACAATTTAAAGAATACAAAAAAGTAAGCGTAGAAAATAATCAATTAAAAATAAAAGTATTGAAACATTATGCCGTTTACACTTCAATAAAAAAATAATTATTTCGTTTTCTTTCCACTTACAAAAGGATTGTTTTTTACAATGAACCGGTAAGGCAATAAAGCATCTTCGCCCGAATAGTCAACACCAATTCTGGTTGTGGCAATAATGTTGTTTTTATTTATTTTATAATCATCATCTGCAATAAATAATTCATCACTTAATAAACTCATTCCGGTTAATTTGGTTGAAATGCCTAATGCTTTGGAAACATTACCCGGACCTTTTGTTAGTGAATGATCGAATTTTATTTTGTTGGCTCGCAATAACATTGTTTCTATCCCAATTATCGGTTCAACTGCACGGATTAAAACGGCATGCGGAATGTTTTCGGCATTGGTAACCACGTTAAATAAATGATGCACACCATAACACAAATAAACATAAGCGCAGCCTCCTGTTGCAAACATTATTTCGGTACGATTGGTCCGGCGGTTACCAAAAGCATGAGATGCTTTGTCGATTGCGCCGTTGTATGCCTCGGTTTCTACAATTCGCCCTGCGGTTAAAATGCCATCGAACCGTGTTGCCAAAACCTTACCCAGCAAGTCTTTCGCAATGGTAACTACATTTGTTCTCAGGTAAAATTGGGGCAATAATTTATTCCAGTTTTTATTGATGTTTTTTTGCATTTCGATTTACATTTTAAACAGTTATTTTCGCAGTTCTAAAATTACCCCCTGTGCTGAAAGAAATTATCATAGCCATACAATCTTATTTTCAGGCACATGAATTTATAAAAAAACATAAATTAATGAAATGGATTCTGGTGCCCGGAATTTTATATGCCATTCTTTTTATGATCAGCATGTATTATTTCGGACATACTGCCAATAATTTCATCGAATGGCTGAGTTTAAAGACCGGATTAAAAACCTGGTTAGATAAAATGAACAGCGGATGGCTGGGTTTCTTTTTTACCATGGGAAGTTTAATGTTGTGGATATTGATGATGCTTTTTTATTTTTCGCTGTTTAAATATTTATTTCTGATCATCGGGTCGCCTTTGTTTGCTTACCTGAGCGAAAAAACAGAAGCCATCATCGAAGGAAAAGATTTTCCTTTCAGCTTTACCCAACTGGCAAAAGATATTTTTCGCGGAATTAGTATTGCAGGAAAGAATGGCATCACACAAACTGTGTATGCCATTGCTATTTTGTTTGCATGCGTCATTCCGGTTGCAGGAATGATTACACCTATACTTGCTGTTTTGATAGAATGTTATTATTACGGGTACTCGATGCTCGATTACAGCTTAAAACGCCATAATACTTCTATTGCCGAAAGCGCTGTTTATATTTCGCATCACAAAGGATTGGCCATTGGCAACGGAATGGTTTTTTATGCCATGCATTTATTACCATTTGTTGGCTGGACGTTGGCACCTGCCTACTCAGTTGTGGCGGCCACTTTAAGTATTTATCCGTTGAAAGAAAGTTCAGCTTCTAATTAATTAATTTAGTGCAATGAGTTTAGGTAAAATTTTTTTGATACCAACTGTTTTGCACGAAGATGCCATTGAAACCATTCCAACTTATATTTTGGATGCAGTAAAAAATTGCCATGTATTTTTTGTGGAGAATGAAAAAACGGCAAGGCGATTTTTAAAAAAGTTATGGAAAGAAATGGTGATCGATGATTACCAATGGTTCGCTATTCATAAAGCCGAGGAAGAAGTTAAACAACAATTCATTCAATTATTAAAACAGGGAAAAAATATTGGCATCATCAGCGAAGCCGGTTGCCCCGGTGTTGCTGATCCCGGACAAATTTTAGTTGATGCCGCACAACAAATTCACGCAACGGTGAAACCCTTGGTAGGACCGAGTTCCATCCTCCTGGCTTTAATGGCAAGCGGTATGAACGGACAAAATTTTCAGTTCAACGGTTATTTGCCGATCGATAATTTGGAAAGAAAAAATGCCATCAAAGAACTAGAAATTAATTCGCACAAAAAAAACTGCACACAAATTTTTATTGAAACACCTTACCGAAATAATCAACTGATAAAAGACCTGTTGCATTATTGCCGCGAAGAAACAAAGCTTTGTTTTGCTGTTGATATTACTGCATCAACAGAAACTATTAAAACAAAAACAGTTAAGGAGTGGAAGCAATCTGTTCCGGATATACATAAAAGGTTAGCTATTTTTTTATTGCATGCGTCTTGATGCTGAATAAAGAACAAAGCGTACAAGAGTGCAATGCTTCGCCAAACTCAGCACAGGCTGCCACGCATTGATGCCATGAAAGTGGAACTTTGAACCGAGCGTGGCAACAGGCGATGCCATGAAAATAAAAAGCTCGTCAACAAAAAAATTATGGTATCGCCACTTTTTTTCTTTGAATTGTATTTGCACTAAAATATCCCAAACATCCGCCGGTAATATTACTAACAGGATTTTCGGGTGTGGTAGAATTTTGCTGAAGATTGGATAACGAATTATAATACCGGTAAACATTTTTATCGATGCAACGCATTTCAACATTTATGGTATCGCCCGATGAAATGGTACTGTCGGCAACAATTAATGGTCTTGTGCTGATACCGCCGTCATTAAATCTGTCGTCCCAAACAAAAAAGAATCCTGCAGAAAAAGTTTTATTAGGGTATTCGATCGTTTCTATAAAACTGTAATAATTGGCAATGCCTGCGGGGTCGGTATATTGAGGTTGCACAACTGTTATCATTTTATTGAAATAAGGAATTTTTGTAAGTAATAAAGTATCGAGATTTACCTGTTGCGGCATGGTTGAACTTGCGGTATAATTAATGCCGTTAAGTGTTACAGATAAATTATAAGTACGCCCCGGAACACCAATTAAATTACTGTTGCTGTAAAATCCGGGAGTGGTTTCGATCAAAGAAAAATTATTATTTAAGTTGTCGGTAATTTTTACAGTTGCCCCGGAAACAGTGGGGAAATCGTTGCTGCTGCCGAATGTTACCGATTTTGAAATATTTACCTGAGCAGAATTTTTGTTGGTTACAATGCCTTCGATCACTAATTGCGACGGTGCATTATTCAGATCAACATTAATAGTTTTGGTACAAGCTGTTAATGCTGCAATGAGGAAGAATGTTATGCCGAAATATTTTTTCATGATACTTGCATTCTGAAATTAAAATTTAAAATTCCATGTTACACTTGGAACAAACCGAAACAGTGAAGTTTGCACTGCAATAGTCTTTGACGCATCGTTGGGATCGTTTTTAAACTGAATGAAATAAGCGTTTTCCCTGCCATACACATTGTACAAACCATAGGTCCAGCTGCTTTGATATTTTCTTGTTTTATTTTTTTTGCTTTCCCATGTTGCAGCAAGATCTAAACGATGATAAGCAGGCATCCGGTAACCATTTCGTTCGGTGTAGAGAAAAATAACCTGCCCGTTCACATAATATTTCCCGCTCGGAAAAGTAACAGCATTGCCGGTATTATAAACCCATGTACCCGATAGGGTCCATTGTTCGTTTAATTTATAAATTCCTACTAAAGAAATATTATGTGTTTGATCTTGCCTTGCAGGAAAATAATTTCCATTATTAATTTCTGCAAAACGTTTTTCAGTTCTCGATAAAGTATAACCGGTCCATCCGCTGAACCGCCCGAATTTTTTCTTTAAGAAAAACTCAATGCCATAAGCCCTTCCGGTGCCGTATAATAATTCGCTTTCTACATTATCGTTGGCTTGCAGATCGGCACCGCTTCTGTAATCTATTTGATTTTGCAGCCATTTATAATACGTTTCAACACTAAATTCAAATTGATCGTTTTTAAAATTTTTAAAATAGCCCAACGAAACCTGATCGGCAATTTCTGGCTTTACATTGTTGGTACTGGGCAACCAAAGATCTGTTGGTGTTGATGCAGTTGCATTGCTTAACAAATGCAGGTTCTGGATATTTCTGTTATAAGAAAATTTGATGGAACTGATTTCATCTAACTGATAACTTGCTGCAAAACGTGGTTCGAGATTCCAATAAGATGCAACAATTTGTCCCGCGTTATAATGAATAGTATCAAGCGTATTTCCATTTTGATCGTAATGATAATAATTGCCCGGACCAATGCATGATAAATTTGATAAGCGCAAACCGTAAACAAAATTTAATTTATCATTTACTGTTAATTCATGCGAAATATACGCGGCACTTTCGATGGAATAACGGTTTTGTATTTCGCTGCTTCTGATATTTGAAACATTTGTGGCAGTGATCCGACCCGGCGAAACAACGTGGCGAATAATATCGGCGCCAAATTTTATTTTATTGTTGTTGTTAATATAAAAATCAAAATCCTGTTTCAAATTAAGATCCTGTATTTGCGAAGTGATCTTAAAATTATCGGTACCCGATTGTATTTTGATATTGTAACTGTAATCGCTGTAGATAAGCGATGTGTTCGAAAATATTTTACTGCTCACAATGTGGTTCCAGCGCAAAGTCCCGGTAGCATTGCCCCAATCGGTGCTGAATGATTGGCCAAAGCCCAACACATCTCTTCCAAAATATCCGGATAAAAATAAACGGTCGTTCTTTCCCAATTTATAATTTGCCTTAGCATTCAGGTCGTAGAAATAAATAGTATTACCTCTCATCACAGTATCGGGCGACAATTTTAAAAACATATCGGCATAGGTTCTTCTTGCACTGATGATGAACGAACCTTTATCTTTTACAATCGGCCCTTCAATATTAATGCGTGAAGAAATTAAACCAACGCCGCCACTCACTGCATAATCTTTATTGTTACCGTCTTTCATTTTAATATCAACAACCGAAGATAACCGCCCGCCATATTGCGCCGGCATGCCGCCTTTGTAAAGCGTTACATCTTTAATTGCATCCGAATTAAAAGTTGAAAAGAAACCCAACAAATGCGATGCATTATAAACAGGAGCTTCATCCAATAAAATTAAATTTTGATCGGAGCCACCACCGCGAACATAAAAACCACTGTTACCTTCACCGGCCGATTTGATGCCGGGCAATAACTGGATGCTTTTTAAAACATCTTTTTCGCCCAATAAAACTGGCAATTGGTTGATCTCTTTCATGCTGAGCTTTTCCACGCCCATCAAGGGTTTAGAGATGTTTTCGTTTTTCTTTTTTGTTGATACGATTACATCTGTCAACACATTCAGCTGCGGCTGCAATTCAACTATCAATTCAATATTTTGATTAAGATTTATTTTTTGTGAATTGATCTGATAACCCGAATAATTAAAAGAAATGTTGTAATTATTTTGTGTAGCGGTTATGGAATAAAAACCATATCCGTTTGTGATGGCATTATTATTTGTTCCTTCTAATTTTACAGATGCACCAATTAAAAGCTCGCCGGTTTGTTTATCTTTTACAATACCACTTACCGTAAATTTATTTTGTGCAGAGAGCTGAATGCTGATCGAAAAAAATATAAATAAAATGAGATTTCTTGAAAAGGCAGAATATAAAAATGCTGGACTCATATACTTTTTTAGCAGGGTAACCACAAATTGTCGTTATTAAATTATTGTAAACCTAACTAAAGGTATCACACCTGTGTTGCAGGAAGATACCTCTCATAAAAATTGAAGTCAATTTAACAAGCTTCGAAACAATAAAAACCTGTAACGCGATGCAATACCTTTTGTTACAGATCAACAAATAAAAAGTATAACAATTTTATTTAAGCTTAATAATTTCTCCGTTCACTCCTCTAACTTCATAAACACTGTCAACAATATATTCCGAATCGCCGCGCCAGGGAAGGGTTCCTTTCTTTTGCTGATAATGAAGTATCACCCTTAATCCTTCGAATTGCATTAATTTTTCGCCTATCCTTTTATCTGCAACAGAAAAATAAAATTTTTCGGATGATACGGGCGTTGTACCATTTATCATCAAACTATTTAAAATCAATTCGCCTTCATACGTTTTAAAAACATTTCCTTTGTGACTCATCTTTTGTAACAAGCCACTTCTGTTTCCGTCGCTGTAAGTGTAATAGTAACTCCACCAAAACCACAGCGCAGAAACAGAAAGGATCAAGACAAAAATTATAGTAATTATTTTTTTCATGGCTATAAACCGTATTTATCGATAAGATAAATTAACCCCGACATATTTATGGCACCCAGCAATAATTCTCTTTTGTTTACATTTTCAAACACATCGCTTCTTGCATGATGAATATCGAAATAACGTTGGTTGTCGGGATTTAATCCTGCAACAGGAGTTTTAAAAGTTTGTGCCAACGGGCCAATATCGGCACCACCACCACCATAGGCAAAATCGCCGCCACCATAGGGTTTCAGAAAATGTTGCCATGCTAAAACTTTTTGATATTGTGCAGGGCTAACACTAAAACCAAAGCCGCGTGGTGTAAATCCGCCTTCATCGCTTTCCAAAGCAAAAATGTGTTTTTCATTTTTCGATTTTGCAACTTCGGCATATTTTAATCCGCCACGCAAACCATTTTCTTCATTGGCAAATAAAACAAAACGAATAGTATGTTTTGGATGATATCCTGCAGCTTTTAATGCACGCAATACTTCAATGGTATGAACAATACCGGCACCATCATCGTGTGCACCTTCATTCACATCCCAACTATCTAAATGTCCGCCAACAGTAATAAATTCATCAGGAAATTCTGTTCCTTTTAATTCTGCGATTACATTATCACCAATTGTATCGGGCATTTGTTTTCCGTGCATGGTAACGGAAATTTTTACTTTACCATTCATACAATCGTTCCATAATTTATCGGCATCTTTTAATCCCAATGCCGCTGCCGGAATCTTGGCAAATGCAGTATCGTACTGCATGGCACCGGTATGCGGATTATTATCAGTTGCTTCGGTCAACGAACGAATAACCACTGCAACAGCTCCGTATTTCGCAGCGCGACTTGGCCCGCTGTGACGGTACACACCGCTTTCACCATACGCTCTTCCCGGAATAATATATGTTGGATTGAAAGGATAATTATAAAAAACGATCTTACCTTTTATTTCATCTTTTCTTTTTTCCAATTCAGCAAAATCTTTTACTGCAATTACTTCGGCGGTGACCGTTTTTCCATTACCCAATGCATCGCCTAATGCCAAAGCATCTAAAGGAATTGATACCGGTTTTTTATTTAATTCAACAATAGAAACTTTATCGCCTGTTCCGCGAATCCAATGCGGTACCATACATTGCTGCAGATAAACAGTATCGGCGCCAATAGATTGCATGGTTGTTTTGCCCCATTGAATTGCTTTTGCAAATTGAGGCGAACCTGCTAATCTGCCGCCAACTTTTTTTGTAAGCTGATATAAAAGATCGTACGCTTTTCCGTTTGTAAAAATATCGTCGGATAATTTTTTTATGAAGATCGAATCTTCATTGTTTTGTGCCATTGCCACAAACGGCAATGCAATAAAGAGGAATAATATTTTTTTCATAGAAATAAAGATATTGAAATAAAACAATTATTAAGTATTGATGGATGGCTGAACCAAATGAAGAAATAGTTGTTACTTCGTTGTGAAGAAAGTTCATGGTTCATGGGGGATAGTTCATAGAGCAACTGCACTCCATCACCTATGAACTATGAACCATCACCAAAAAAAAATCTATGCGCATTGGAATTGTTTGCTATCCAACGTTTGGGGGCAGTGGCGTTTTGGCAACCGAGCTTGGCAAAGCATTGGCCGATGAAGGTCATCAGGTTCATTTTATTACCTATCAGCAACCGGTACGGTTGAATGTTTTTAATACAAATATTTTTTATCACGAAGTTCGTGTGCCTACTTATCCTTTATTCGATTATCCGCCATACGAAATTGCTTTGGCAAGTACCATGGTTGATGTAATTATGAATTATGATCTGGATCTGTTGCATGTGCATTATGCTATTCCGCATGCATCGGCTGCATATATGGCAAAACAAATTGTGAAAAGTAAGAACGGAAGAAATATTCCGGTGATCACAACATTACACGGAACCGATATTACTTTGGTTGGGAAAGATAAAACCTACGAACCTGTTGTAACTTTTTCAATCAACGAAAGCGATGCCATTACTGCGGTTTCAGAAAATTTAAAAGAAGAAACCCTGAAGTTTTTTGCCATCAAAAAAAATATCGACGTGATCACCAATTTTGTTGATGTTTCTCGTTTCAATAAAAAACCTTTTGATGCATTTAAAAAAGTAATTGCCCCGCAGGGCGAAAAAATATTGGTGCACGCTTCCAACTTCAGAAAAGTAAAACGTGTAGATGATGTTGTAAAAATTTTTGCAGAAGTAAGAAAACAAATGCCTGCAAAATTGTTGATGGTAGGCGATGGCCCCGAGAGACATTCAATTGAAGAACTGGCAAGGGAATTAAATGTTATTGATGATATTCGTTTTGTGGGTAAGCAGGAACAGATGGAAGAAATATTAGCAGTAAGCGATTTGTTTTTATTACCGAGCGAATACGAAAGTTTTGGATTGGCAGCCTTAGAAGCAATGGCAGCAAGGGTTGTGGTGATCAGCACCAATGCCGGCGGATTGCCCGAAATAATTGTTCAAAATAAAACAGGATTCATGGCAAATGTGGGTGATGTGAAAGCGATGAGTGAATTTGCAATTTCAATTTTAAAGAATGAAGAACATCTGGAGCAAATGAAACAAGCTGCTTTTGAACGTGCCCAGACATTCGATATTCAGCATATCATTCCTCAATACGAAAAATTATATAGTCGCTTTTGCAGAATGGAAATAAAAAAATAATTCATTCTCAGATCATGGTCTTATTTCCTGAACAGAACTATTTATTATCTCGCAAATATCTTTCAATTCATTTTCGGTAGTAATCAAAGGTGGTGCAATTCTCATGCAATTAGCGGCAAATAAAAACCAATCTGTGATCAATCCTTTTGATATACATTTTTGAATGACTGCATGATTAGTCTCGAAAGAATCAAACTCAATTGCCATCCATAATCCAGCCGAGCGCATGGCTTTTATTTTTGGATGATGAATATTTTTTAATAAAAATTGTTCTTTATTTTTTACTGATGGAATATAATTACCATCCAATAAAACTTCAAAAGCTGCTTTTCCTGCTGCGCAAGAAACAGGATGGCCGCCAAATGTGGTGATATGCCCCAGCACAGGATCATACGTTAGCAGGTTCATTAATTTTTTATCGGCAATAAAAGCACCCAATGGCATTCCACCACCCAATGCTTTTCCCAATAATAAAATATCGGGTACAATATTAAATTGTTCAAAAGCCCATAATGTTCCTGTTCGTCCAAACCCAGCCTGAATTTCATCTAAAATTAATAACGCATCATGCTTATCACATTTTTTGCGAATGGCCTGCATCCATTCTTTAGTTGGTTTATTAATTCCTGCTTCTGCCTGCAAAGTTTCTGCAATTACGCAGCAGGTATTATCATCAATTGCATTGATTGCTTCATCAGTTCCATAATCAAAATGATGCACATCGGGTAACAACGGACGAAAAGCATTTCGCCAGTATTCATCACCCATCACACTTAATGCGCCTTGCGTACTGCCGTGATATGATTTATTGAATGAAATTATTTTTGAACGATTGGTAACGCGTTTTGCCAACTTCATTGCGCCTTCTGTTGCTTCTGTTCCGCTGTTGGTGAAATAAACACAATTAAGAGTTGATGGAAGATGATCGGTCAACAATTTTGCATAAGATACTTGCGGTTGTTCAATAAATTCACCATAAACAATCAAGTGCATGTATTGCGCAGCCTGCGTTTGAACGGCTTCAATAACTTTTGGGTTACTGTGACCAATATTAGCCACACTAAATCCTGAAATAGCATCAATATATTTTTTACCGTCAGCATCAAACAAATAAATACCATCAGCCTTCACCATTTCAATACCAATTGGTGTTGGAGAAGTTTGTGCAACGTGATTTAAAAATAATTGTCGGTTAGAAATTCCACTCATTTATTTCTATTGCTCGATTTAATGTTCGAAATTTGAAATTCAAAATTCGTCTTTTTATGGCAACTATTCTCTCAGTAAATAATAAACATCCTCAGTTTGGTGAAAAATGTTTTGTGGCTCCTAATGCAACAATTGTTGGCGATGTGGTGATGGGCGATGATTGCAGCATTTGGTTCAATGCCGTTATCCGGGGTGATGTGCATTATATAAAAATGGGAAATAAAGTTAATGTGCAGGATGGTGCCGTGATTCATTGCACTTATGAAAAAAATCCAACCAATATTGGCAACAATGTTTCTATCGGTCATAATGCATTGGTGCACGGATGCACTATCCACGATAATGTTTTAATCGGCATGGGGTCGATTGTAATGGATCGCTGCATTGTGCACAGCAACTCAATTGTAGCTGCCGGTGCAGTTTTATTGGAAGGAACAATTGTTGATGCTGGTAGCATTTATGCCGGCATTCCCGCAAAAAAAGTAAAAGAGATTTCGCAGGATACAGTGCATGACGAAATTGAACGCATCGCAAATAATTATACCAAATATTCATCATGGTTCGAAGAACATAATAATTCACCAAAGAAATAAATAGTAATGAATCATTAATTTGTTCTCATGAAAAAAATATTGATCATCATTTTTTCTGCAATTGTTTTTACTTCCTGCGGCTTGTTCCGAAAGGCAAATAAAAATCAGGTGGGTTGCCCTCCATCAGGAAAAAATATGGGTGCCGAAAAATTAATGATGTATCAGCAGCAGGGTTATAAACCACGTACCGCTAAAGAAAAAAAAGAGTATGAAATTGCAATAAAAGAATTAAAACATGATAAGTCCATAAAAAAAGAGGCGATCAATACCAATAATTAACTCCAGCTGTTTTCACCCATCGTTTCCATAATTGTGAGATAACTGATGTAGCGTTCTTCCGAGATAGAACCCGCATTCACAGCGGCTTTCACGGCACACCCGGGTTCATTAAAATGTTTGCAATTATTAAACTGGCAATCATTTACCAACTTTCGCATTTCAGGAAAATAACCACTTAATTCTTCTTTCTTTAAATCAACCAATCCTAATTCCCTGATGCCGGGCGTATCAATAATTTTTCCGCCAAATGGCAGATCAAACATTTCGGCAAATGTGGTGCTGTGCATTCCTTTGCCGCTCCAGCCACTTACTTCTAAAATCTTTAAATCCAGCTCAGGAAAAATATTATTAATTAAAGTTGATTTACCAACACCGCTATGTCCGCTCAGCAAAGTTGTTTTATCTTTCAATAATTCTTTTACTTCTTCAACACCTTCGTGGCGTATAACACTTGCCAGCACTACTTTGTAGCCGATGGTTTCATAAATCGATTTCAGCAATTCAAACTTTTCGTTTTCTTTCTTTTTATAAATATCAGCTTTATTAAAAACAATGATGGCAGGAACATGATACATTTCGCAAGCCACTAAAAACCTGTCGATAAATCCCTGCGATGTTTTTGGATCTTTTAATGTTGCAAACAAAATACTCTGATCTAAATTAGACGCAACAATATGGTGCTGGTGTTTATTATGCGGACTAACCCTTGCCACATAATTTCTTCGCTGCAAAATTTCCGAAATAGTTGCAGTGTTTTCTAATTCGTTTTCAATTTCAATTTCTACTTCATCGCCAACAGCAATTGGATTGGTAGAAGTAATGCCATCAATCTTCAACACACCTTTTATACGTGCGTTAAAAACCTTGCCGGCATTGGTTTTCACCACATACCAACTTCCTGTAGATTTATAAACAAGTGCTTTCATTGCCTTACGAAGATAAAAGGATTTTATGTTACTGGCGATAGTGCATGTGGCATCGCCTGTTGCGTCGCACACTTCGGCGTTCAGAACTTTATTGCTCTTTTTATTGAAGCGCATTTTTCACCGCAGAGAACAAGAGTTAAAAGAGTTGCGCTGAGTTCTCTGCGTTGACTCTGCTTCTCTTTATCTCTGCGGTAAAATTGTTGCACAAAGAACAAAGCGTACAAGAGTGCGACGCAACAACAGTTTCATTCTTATTCAAAAGCCCGTCAACAAAAAAATTATGGGAACTTTTTAAACAAAGTAAACCGCAAGATCATTTCAAGAACAATGCAAATTAGTCCGACTAATAAAAAATAAAAAAACTCTTCGGTGTAACGGTTGTAGGTTGAAATTTCTACTTTATTTTTTTCGAGCGTATTAATGCTGTTGTAAATTTTCTTTAACGCGGCATTATCGGTGGCATGAAAATATTGCCCGCCGGTTTCGGTTGCCAAATCTTTTAACAGGCTTTCATTGAATTCCATCTTTCTTGTTTGTGTGGTGGTGCCAAACGGCGATTGCACCTGCACATCCATTTCTTTTGTACTTCCCACGCCAATGGTATAAACTTTTATGCCATATAATTTTGCCATTTCTTTGGCTTTATCGGGCGGAATAAAACCACCAAAATCTACACCATCGGTCAACAAAATAATTACTTTACTTTTTGAAGTGCTGTTTTTTAAACGGTCAACACTTGTTGCCAAACCAGAACCGATGGCAGTACCATCTTCGGGCAAATATCCATTCTGAATATTATTAATTTGTGCAAGCACCGTGTTGTGATCGGTTGTGATGGGACACAGTGTAAAACTCTGGCTGCTGAAAATAACAATACCAATTCTGTCGCCGGGTCGGTTGCGTACAAACTCGGCTGCCACTGCTTTTGAGGCTTCCAAGCGATTGGGCGAAAAGTCTTGTTCGGTCATGCTTCCACTGATATCGAAACACAAAACAATATCAATTCCTTCGCCATCGGTTTGCTGTTCGGTAAACTTTTGTTGCGGTCTTGCCAGCGCAATAATTAATAATGCCAGGCCTATGCAACGCAACGCAAATGGCAAATGACGCAATTGTGTTTTCCAGTTATTTGCACGCTGTAAAAAATAAGTTGTTGTGATTTTAAAAGATGCTGTTTGCTGGTTATTGCTTTTTATATACCAATAGATCATGTACGGCACTACCAATAACACTGGCAATAACCAGGGATATGCAAAACTTGTATGTTGTAACCAGTTACTCAGCATTAATTTTTCTTTGCAAATTGAAAATCATAAATAGTTTGAACAAATGTTTTGGTATCAATCATTGCTTCATCGCATTCAATATTTGAAGGGATGAATTTTGCAAACTTCACCGCATCGGCCAAACGCAATAACTGAAAATATTTTATTTGTGTTGGTTCGTTACCGATTTTATTTTTCAACAACAACATGTATTCGTCGGTTGTTTTATTGGACGAAAAAATATTCAATTGCTGATCGGAAAAATTGCGGCAAATAAAAATCATCTCGGTAAAAAATAATTTGTGTTGATTTTTTTGAATGAGATCTTTTTGCTGCAGTTCATCCAATTGTTGCAATGCTTCTTTGATACCAAATGTTTTTGAAATAATTTTTGGTTTAGATTTTCTTTTCTTCAAATATTTAATGAGGAAGAAAATTAAAATCGCCAGAACTATTGCTGCAGCTGCAATTGAGCCGATGAGCAACCAGTTGGTTTGAGGTTTTACTTCGATGATATCTTTAAAATCGTGATAGTCTTTTAAATTAGAAACATCTACCGGTAACACCGAAATATTAATGGGCATTGCCTGCACCGTTTTTTTATCTGTGAATGAAACATTGGCCGCAGGAATTTGCCAGTAACCCGAATCGAAAGATGTAAGAATCATTTTTTGCGAATACGAAACAGAACCTGCATTTGAAATGGTATCGACCGGTAATCTTTTTATTATTTCGAAATGATTGAATGTATCAGGAAGATTAAACCAAGTAGAAACATCAGCATTATTTTTATCAATATCGGTCACAGAAACTTTTAATTCGATCTGTTCGCCGATTAATATTTTATCGCGGTCAACTGTTGCAGAAATTTTTTGAGCGAACGAAAAGGAAGAAATGCAAAAGCAAAGAAGGAAAACAGATGACAGATGACGGATGACAGAAACTCTATCAAATCTTGACTCTTGACTTTTGACTCTTGTCTCTTGACTCTTCTTCCTCATGCTCGTTTAATAAAAAATTGTTGCAGAATTTTTACATAATCCTCTCCGGTAGCTATTTGCAGCAGATCGGCGCCGGCAGTTCTGAAAACATTTTTTGCATCATTCTCAATTTTTGCAAATTGTTGCTGGTAATAAAATTTGGTGGTAACATCGCTGCTGTCTAACCAAACGGATTTTCCTGTTTCTGCATCCTGCACCTGAATCAATCCAATATCAGGAAGTTTAAAATCGTTTTTATCAAACACCTGGATGCCGATCACGTCATGTTTTTTTGCAGCCACACGCAATGCTTCGTGATAGCCTTCATCGGCAAAATCACTCAGCACAAAAACAATGCTTTTATGCCGCGTGATATTATTTAAGAACTGCAAAGCTTTTACAATATTTGTTTGTTTGGCTTTTGCTTCGAAGGTCAATAATTCACGCACCATGTACAGCACATGATCGCGGCCTTTTGAAGATGGGATATATTTTTCGACAGTGTCTGTAAAAAAAATCAATCCTGTTTTATCGTTGTTGCTTAGTGCGCTGAATGCAAGCACAGCACATATTTCGGTAATTAATTCTTTTTTATTTTGAAGATGGGTGCCAAATAAATTACTGGCACTTGCATCAACCAATAAAAAAACACTAAGCTCTCTTTCTTCTTCAAAAACTTTGCTGTAAGTGCCGTTCATTCTGGCACTTACATTCCAATCAATAAACCGGATATCATCGCCGGCGCTATATTCTTTCACTTCTTTAAAAGCCATGCCCTGCCCTTTGAACGCCGTGTGATATTCGCCGGTGAACAAATGATTGGTAAGCTTCTTGCTTTTTATTTCGAGCTCACGAACTTTTTTTAATAATTCTGCAGCTGTCATTATGGAACTTGAATGGTGCGAAGAATATCGTCGATTAAAATTTCTGTTGTTATATTTTCGGCTTCCGCTTCATACGTTAAACCAATGCGGTGGCGCATCACATCTTTGGCAATGGCTTTAATATCATCAGGAATAACATAACCACGTTTGTTCATGAACGCATAAGCTTTTGCTGCCAAAGCCAGGTTGATGCTGGCTCTCGGCGACCCGCCATAGCTGATCATGTTCTTCATTTTACTTAATCCGTATTGATCGGGATAACGTGATGCAAAAACAATATCGATAATGTACTGTTCGATTTTTTCATCCATATAAACCTGACGAACCAATTCTCTGCTTTCGATGATTTCTTTTGTTGTAATAACTTTTGAAACTGTTGGTACAACAAAATCCTGCACCTGTTGGCGAATAATTAATTGTTCTTCTTTTTTATTTGGATAACCAACAACAACTTTCAACATGAAGCGATCTACCTGTGCTTCGGGCAAAGGATAAGTTCCTTCCTGCTCCAAAGGATTTTGTGTTGCTAAAACCAAGAATGGTTCTTCTAATTGATAAGTGTGTTCGCTGATGGTAACCTGTTTTTCTTGCATGGCTTCGAGCAATGCGCTTTGAACTTTTGCCGGGGCACGATTAATTTCATCGGCCAGAATAAAATTGGCGAAGATGGGGCCGCGGCGAACAATAAATTCGTTTTTGGGTTGATTGTAGATCATTGTACCAATAACATCGGCAGGCAACAGATCAGGTGTGAATTGAATGCGGCTGAATTTGCCGTCAACCGCTTGTGCCAGCGATTTGATGGTTAATGTTTTTGCCAAACCCGGAACACCTTCTAACAAAACATGGCCATTACTTAATAAACCAATTAATAAACGATCGACCATGTATTGCTGGCCGATGATAACTTTTGCCAGCTCATTTCTTAATCGATCTATAAATTGTGAATTAAATTGTATGCGTTGATTTAATTCCTGAATATCGGGTGCTGTTTGCATGAACAAAATTTATTTTAGAAATGTGAATGTACAAAGTTGATTGTATTGAATGGAAATGAATTGATGAATTAAGAAATCTTTAAATTGTCTGAACGGAGATTTCGCAAGATTAATTGGATTGAAAAGATTTTAAAATCACTTGATCATTTTAATTCTTCCAAATCTTTGTTCAGACAAGAACAAAGCGTACAAGTGTGCGACGCAACAACAGCTAAATTTTTATTCGAAAGCCGGTCACAAAAAAATATTACAAACTGATTTTTAATTTTTCAGTTGATACCTTTAAAAATTGTTTTGAAAAGATTTGCCAGGTAATGATGATCCACAAAATAAAGCAGGGCAAAGCTTTCAGCGCATAAGGGCGAATGATATTTTCGCGTAGCCAGGGTGTAAAAAGATCGGAATAAGAAAAACTGGTCAATAATAATGCAAATATGAAAAATGCATTCACCCATTTTGTTTTTTGCTGCAATACATACCAGATACAAACCGCAGGGAATGCAATAATATATGTTGGCGATTCGGCGCTGGCAGTGAAAATGACCGTTGTAATTAATACTGATGTCAGGAGATACAAACGAAACCTGGTATCGGAAAAATATTGGTAACGCAAATATTGCAACCCGAAAATAATAACAGCAGGAATGGTAACGTAAATATTTTTAAAATATGGGATATTAAAAATCCTTCGGATCATCCCCATCACACATATATCCTGAAAATCGTTATCGTCGTTAGGGTTTACATTTTTCAGTTCTTTAAAATGTAAAGCCGTGTACCAATCTTTATACGATTGAATGATGAATGAAGGCGGTGCCAGGATCATGGGCAGCACAAAAAATACAACCAACCAGATAGCCGACCATTTGATGAAATTGATCTTATCTTTTGCAAAGAAGAAAAATGCAAAACCTACGATGCCGTAAATTTTTATGAAGGTTGCAAGCATAATAAAAAATAGCGCCCAAACATTTTTTCCTTCATGGATGAATACAAAACCAAAAATGATACAGGCGGCGATGAGTGGGTTACTTTGCAGCCACGATGCGGCATTCATCATTTCGTGTGCCGATAAAATAAGGATCGCATTCTGCCATTTTTCCTGAATGGGTAATTTGCGGATGGCAAAATATAAAATGGCGGTGTTAAACATTCCCCAGCAAATGATCCCTAACCAATCGGGCAACATGGCAAAGGGCGCCATCACTAAACCAAAAACGGGGCCATATAAATTTACGTCAATATATTCTTTCGGGTATTCGAGATAAAGATTAACATGTTGCAGTGTATGAATGTAAACATGTTTAAAGATGACATAGTTATTGGTCATCTTCTGAAGAAAATCGAGTATGATGGCAACGAAAGATAACCCAAACCACAGAACAATTGCCAATGTTTTATTGTACAGAAATTCGCCTGATAAAAACCAATTCTTTGCTTTGTTTTCTTTCATATTTTCTTTCGGGAAATTTTATAAAAGGTTAGATTCTTTAATGATGAAATGCGGACGTTGTTTGCTTTGCATGAATAGTTTTCCCAAATAAATTCCCAGGATACCCAGGATCATTAATTGTAAACCACCAAAAAATGCAACAGTAACAATGATGGATGTCCAGCCCGAAATGGCATAACCTTTATATAAACTGATAATTACATAAGGAATGTATAAAAGTGATAATAAAGAAAAAGATAATCCCAGATAAATAGCAATGTTTAGCGGCTTTACGCTGAAAGAGGTGATTCCCTGCAAAGCCAGTCTGGTTAAGGCTTTGGTGCTGTATTTGGTAACGCCTTCGGTACGCGGTTTAGGCGTGTACGGAATGCCTTTTTGTTGAAAACCAACCCATTTAACCAGCCCGCGGAAAAAAGGCCTGTCTTCCTGAACACTATTTAAAATATTTACTACTTTTCTGTCCAATAAACGATAATCGGCAATACCATCTTCCATATCAACATCAGATAGATTATTGACGATCTTATAAAACATTTTTGATGTGAACTGATTAAAATTGCTGGCGTGTTCATTTTTATTTTCGCGATAAGTATAAACAACGTCGTTGCCTTCTTCCCATAACAGCAACATATCATGGATCATTTCGGGCGGATGTTGCATATCGGCATCAATGGTGATGATGGCATCGCCTTTGGCATATTTTAACCCAGCCAGCAGCGCATTATCTTTTCCAAAATTCCGTGAAAAAGAAATGTAGAAAATATTGTTGTGCGCTGCTGCCGTTTGTTTGATGATGGATAAACTGTTATCGGCACTTCCATCATTCACAAAAATAATTTCGAAATCATGAATGGGATCTTCAAAAACTTCCTGAACTGCTTTTGTGATAGAAGGAATGTTGCCTTCCTCGTTGTAAACGGGTATTAATATGCTAACGAGTTTTTTCATGCTTGGGAATGCAAATTAAAAGTATATTTTTTTAACTGTTAAAAGCATATTGGTTTATTTCTTTTAAAACCATGTAAAAAATTTACTTTTGCGCCACTAAAAACAAGTTATGAGTAAAGGACCCGTTTCTCAGTTTATTGAACACCATTACCGCCACTTTAATGCAGCGGCATTAATGGACGCTGCCAAAGGTTATGAAAAACATTTATTGGATGGCGGAAAAATGATGGTAACATTGGCCGGCGCCATGAGTACCGCCGAATTAGGAATTTCGTTTGCAGAAATGATCCGCCAGGGCAAAGTAGATATCATCAGTTGCACAGGTGCTAATCTGGAAGAAGATGTGATGAACCTTGTTGCACACTCGCATTATAAAAGAGTACCGCATTACCGCGATCTTACACCGCATGA
>MLJW01000031.1_pt1 | contig 203703 bp, 209 predicted proteins | sample 888231 | NCBI WGS metagenome assembly MLJW01 (sample SAMN05788063, study PRJNA343431) | mine drainage metagenome | isolation source: sample collected from the inflow into an acid mine drainage treatment plant... | place: Germany: Lusatia, lignite mining district | reverse complement strand
AACTTCTTCGACAATACGGTCGTGATCGCCGCTGTCAGCGTGGTCTTGCCGTGGTCCACGTGCCCAATCGTTCCTACGTTCACGTGCGGCTTCGTACGTTCAAATTTACTCTTTGCCATGATTTATCCCTTATCAATGCCAAACATTATTCACAAAAAAACCTGGTGCCCATGGTGAGAATCGGACTCACGACCTCTCCCTTACCAAGGGAGTGCTCTACCACTGAGCCACATGGGCAAGCGAAAAACTGGAGCGGGAGAAGGGAATCGAACCCTCGTCATAAGCTTGGAAGGCTTCAGCTCTACCATTGAGCTACTCCCGCAAAAAACCCGACACCAGCCCACTTAAAACAGCAAACCGCAAAATCTGGTGGAGGGGGAAGGATTCGAACCTTCGTACTCTGAGAGGGCAGATTTACAGTCTGCTGCCTTTAACCGCTCGGCCACCCCTCCATTAAAGAGCGCGCGATTATCCAGATAACCGCGCACCTTGTCAAAGGGAATCTACGGATTTTCAGCAAGAAGCAGGCCAGCTTGGCCATTTCCTCCGACTGGAAAATCAAGATTTCCCAAACCGAGTCATGCCACCGGCCCTGAATAACAGTCAAGGCGACCTCAAAATTACAGCCCTACCTTGGTTTGCGACATCATCCGGCCTAGATAACAGCAGATGACACGAATGCCGGACTTTTTTTGGAACTGGTGTACTCAAGTGTTACTACAAAATCTCAATGATACTCTAGCGCTGAAACGGCCAATCGCCGATCGACATATTATTGAACGCGGCTCTTATTCCATAAATACCATCAGATAACTCAGGTTAAACGATGATGACCGACACACAGCCAAGTGAATGAAGCCCGGATGATGGAGGGCGCTCGCCACTGTCTCACCGACAGGCTCGCCTCCCGCCTACTCAATGGCAATCTACTCATAATTTTACAACATACCCTTTTCCGCGAAAGAAAGACAAGCTGCTCCCGCAACAATGAAATGATCCAGCACTCGCACATCCACCAACAACAACGATTGCTTCAGCGCATCAGTCAGCAACCGATCCGAATCGCTAGGCTCTGCCACCCCGGACGGATGATTATGCGCAAAGATCACCGCCGCCGCATTGTGATGCAACGCCTGCCTCACGACTTCGCGAGGATATACACTGGTCTGCGTCAAGGTCCCATGAAACATTTCTTCCGCGACAATCACCCGGTGTTGCGCATCCAGAAAGATCGCAACGAACACCTCTTGCTGCCTCGCACGCAACAACAGCTGCAGATATTCGCGCACCATACGTGGCGAATTCAGCGCATCGCCCGACTGCATCTCTTCTCGCAATGCACGCCGCGACATCTCCAGCACGGCCTGCAACTGCACGTACTTGGCCTGCCCCATTCCGTGTATGTCGCAGAATTCCTGCTCCCCCGCCGCGAACAACTGGGTGAGCGTGTTGAAGCGCGTAAGTACGTCGCGCGCTAGATCCACCGCACTCTTGCCGACCACCCCCGTGCGCAGAAAAATAGCCAGCAATTCGGCATCCGACAACGCAGATGGTCCACGCTGCAGCAACTTCTCGCGCGGACGCTCGCCAGCCGGCCAGTCAGCGATACTCATTCTGCATTTACCGAAAATTGAATAAGTGACGTTAACAACTGGGCAGCAGAGCCTCTGTTTTGGCTGAAGACAACAAATAAGAAGAAGTTCACAAGATTCATGAGCGCAAATTAAACCGACTCATAAGTAGGGTCAATATACCTGATGGCCTATATATCCTCCTATACCCCGGAGGCTTACTGCTCAGAGTTGCGATCACGGCAATTTAAGGAACGAATTCGCCCTAAAACACACGCCATCTTCCAATAATTTCCCATTGCACGACGACTCCGCGCCTGATCTGCCAACACGCCCGCCATGCGCGGCGCTTTCTTGCTAAGATGCGCGGCATTATGAACGTGGCCCAGACAAAACGCATTGTGCTCGGCATCACCGGCGGTATCGCGGCCTACAAGGCAGCGGAACTGGCACGCCTGCTGGTCAAGCAAGACATCGAGGTACAAGTTGCAATGACGGAGGCGGCGACGCACTTCATCACACCCGCCACAATGCAGGCGCTCACCGGGCAACCGGTATTGATCGACCAGTGGCAGGATGACAAGGGCATGGCGCACATACACACCAGCCGGCTTGCCGATGCCATCGTAATCGCCCCCGCCACGGCAGATTTCATCGCGAAGCTTGCGCACGGCCTCGCCAATGATCTGCTTTCCACTCTATGTCTGGCGCGCAATTGTCCGCTTCTGGTCGCACCCGCAATGAACAGGCAAATGTGGTCGAACGCGGCGACACAGCGCAACCTGCAACGGCTTATCTCCGACGGCGTGACGATATTGGGGCCTGCAAACGGTATGCAGGCCTGCGGCGAGGAGGGCATGGGACGGATGCTGGAAGCGGAAATGCTGGCGCAAGATATTGTCGCGCTGTTTCAACCCAAATTGCTGGCCGGAATCAATATTCTCATCACCGCGGGTCCAACCTACGAAGCGATTGACGCAGTACGCGGCATCACCAATCGCAGCAGCGGAAAGATGGGATACGCCATCGCTCAGGCCGCAATCGAGCTGGGTGCGCAAGTCACACTGGTTTCCGGCCCGGTCGCCCTTGCGAAGCCTTCTGCTGCGCAGGCCGTGGATGTCACCAGCGCCGCCGAGATGCTTGAGGCTGTAAAACAACATGTGGCGCATGCCGACATGTTTATCGGCGTGGCGGCAGTGGCCGATTACCGTGCAGCCCGACAGAACAAACAAAAACTCAAGAAAAGCGATGCCAACCTCACGCTGGAGCTGATTCCAAATCCAGACATCCTCGCTTATGTCGCCAGCCTGCCCAAGCCACCGTTCTGCGTGGGCTTCGCAGCGGAAAGTGAAAAACTGCACGAGCACGCGACAGACAAACGCCGGAAGAAGAAAATCCCCCTGCTGGCTGCCAATCTTGCACAGAACGCCATCGGCAGCGACGACAACGAACTGGTATTGTTCGACGATGCAGGTGAGCATGTATTGCCGCGTGCCGATAAACTCACTTTGGCACGGGCGCTGCTACGCCATGCCATTGCTCTCTACAGGAAAGGAAGCAAGTAATGAAAAAAGTGGATGTGAAGATACTCGACCCGCGCCTGCATGAACACCCGCCCGCCTACGCCACCCCCGGCTCCGCAGGAATAGACATGCGCGCCTGTATCGACAGCAGCATGACCATCCAACCCGGCCAGTGCGAACTGATCCCCAGCGGCATTGCCTTGCACCTGAACGACCCGCATTACGCCGCCATGATTCTGCCTCGCTCCGGCCTCGGCCATAAGCACGGCATCGTGCTCGGCAACCTGGTCGGACTGATCGACTCGGATTATCAGGGACAGATATTCATCTCGATCTGGAACCGCGGACATCATCCGTTCGCATTGATGCCGATGGAGCGCATCGCACAACTGGTCATCGTGCCGGTCGCGCAAGTGCAGTTCAATATCGTGGAAGAATTCCCGATGAGCCAGCGTGGCGCAAACGGCTTCGGCAGTACCGGCAAGCATTAACCCCCCGGATCAACGAAAAAAGCCCGCTTGATGCGGGCTTTTTTCGTTGCATCGCAGGTCAATGCTCCAAAGTCAATTCCAGTTCGGTGTTTTCGCCCTTGCGTATCGAGACTTTCTCGGATGCAGTCTTGTATCCCTTGATCTTGACTTCTATCGTGTGGACACCAGGATCGGCTTCTGCTCGCAGCGGTGACATTCCAAAATAGATGCCATCCACGTACACCTTGGCACGGCCGGGCGTGGTATCCACCACCAGCATTCCCTTCGCGGAAGAGTCTGGCTGCTTATCCTCAGAGACAGGCATCTCAGCGGGCGCAGGAACCGCTTGGGCGGGAGATGGAACGATCCCGGGAGTCACCAAGACCTTTACGCCCGGAATCACCTTGGTGCCGGGAGTCAGGTTAAACAATTCGGGACGGGTCGCCATCAACACCGAATTGACGGCTTCAGCCGTCTTGCCCGCCACCACATCGATTTCCTGCTTCAGATAGTCCGCAATGTCGCCCTTGGTATTTCCCGACACTCCCGCAAAGCGATCGGCCTTCTCTTCCACTTCTCCTGCCCAAACCACTTTTCCGGTGGCGCTCTCTTTAAGAGTCGTTTCCAGTCTGATCACTACATAGTCACGCGCCTTTACATCGTAGCGCAATTCCTTGACCACTCCGCTCAGCTCGAACAGGGCGACATCGTCTTTTGCCAATACCTGTATGCCCTTATCGTCCAGGTGGTGGCGCACAGAGTCCGCCACCACATCTGTCACATTGCGATCCAGAAAGATATCCTTTCCTGAAAGACCGAATACCGGTTCTTCGCTGACGCCGATCTTGCGGGGGCTACCCGCATTTCGCCCGTCTATATACCCCGCAATACGGATGGAAGCGAGATACTTGACCTTCGACGCATCGGGATTTGCCTTTCCGGTCTCGCTGACGTGTATCTCATTGCCAAATAAACTGGCGCAACCAGCCAGCACAATGCCAACCAACCCTGATACCAGATACCAAGAAGAACGACTCATCACCCCCCCGACCAGAATGAGCCTGCGCTCGAATGAACGCAGTGCTGAATACTTAATGTGAGCCGACCGCAGCCTCGATCTCGGCGAATATCTTGGCAACTTCTGCCGTCTTGATTTGCAGACCCAGTTGCCGCGCAATTTGCGTTGCGGAGAACAAGCCCCGCACAGTCTGGCCTCCGTCAGCATTTTCCTCGACCACCATGGCGTGTTGCCGCCCGGCCGCCTTCAGCGTAACGAGGATATTCCCCACTTTCGCTTTCAGCACGTCTCCCAGGCTCAACGCTTCCAGGTCACTCTGCACAGTCATCACATCGCTCACCATGATGTCAGCATGCGTGCCGCCCACCTGTTGCAGGAAACGCACCGGCTTCTCACCCATCACATCTGTCGCCGTGAGAAAACCGACCACCTTGTCAGCCTCATCCAGCACCAGCAACGTCCGCACACCATAGCGGATCATCTTGGCATTCGCTTTGTCCAGAGAGGTCTTAGCGCGCACGTTGACGACCGAAACATAACGCAGATCAGTCATCACGCTGATAGCCGGATCGTTCATAGTGACGTTCTGCGGCAATACCTGCGTCGGCCTGGAAAAACTTGCACCGGCTTTTAGGGGATGATTGGTTAATACTGAAAAATTATGGCGCATGCCTATCCTCTTTGAATTAATTGCTTGGGTTCATCCATATTGCTGTCCGGCATCTTGCCGGCTGACTCCCTGCGTGCCCCGGCTTTCAGCGGCGGCAGATAACGAACCAGTTCGTTCAGCGCCAAACGGTAAACATCGCGCTTGAACTCGATCACGCTGTCCAACTCTACCCAGTAATCGATCCACCGCCACGCATCGAACTCCGGGTGTCCGGAAGCGCGCAGCGACACATCGCAGTCCCGCCCAATCAGACGCAGCAGGAACCATATCTGTTTCTGCCCCTTGTAGTTGCCGCGCGAATCGCGCTTGACCCAAGTCTGCGGCACCTCATAACGCATCCAATCGCGGGTACGCCCCAATATCTGGACGTGGCAGGTTTGCAGCCCGACTTCCTCGTGCAACTCGCGGTACATCGCCTGCTCCGGCGTTTCGCCGTGCTGGATGCCGCCCTGCGGAAACTGCCATGCATCCTGCCTGATGCGCTTACCCCAAAATACCTGATTCTTTGCGTTAGTTAGAATGATGCCGACATTCGGGCGATAACCTTCTCGGTCTATCATGATTCGCCCCACTCTGTTTTTCAATGTGGTGGATTGTTCCACATTTCACCCTCACTGGAAAGACGCCATTCACGCCATGCAGTAGAATCGCGCCTTCCAACCAGCACGATGAGTAATAAACATGCGCGTTTCACAATTTTTCATATCCACACTCAAAGAAGCTCCTTCCGAAGCCGAATTGCCCAGCCATCGCCTGATGTTACGGGCTGGTTACATCCGCAAACTCTCCAGCGGCCTGTACACCTGGATGCCTCTGGGCCTGCGCGTATTGCGCAAAGTCGAAGCCGTGGTACGTGACGAAATGAACAAGAGCGGCGGTATCGAGTTGCTGATGCCGGCAGTGCAACCCGCCGAACTGTGGCAAGAAACCGGGCGCTGGGATGTTTTCGGCCCTCAGATGCTGAAGATCAAGGATCGCCACGACAACCTGTTCTGTTTCGGTCCCACGCACGAGGAAGTCATCACCGATATCGCGCGTCGCGAGATAAAGAGTTACCGCCAGTTGCCGCTGAACTTCTACCAGATCCAGACCAAGTTCCGCGACGAAGTGCGCCCGCGTTTCGGCGTGATGCGCGCGCGCGAGTTCGTGATGAAGGATGCCTATTCCTTCCATAGCAGCTTCGAGAGTCTGGAGCAGACCTACCGCGTGATGTACGAAACCTACACCCGCATCTTCACGCGTCTGGGCCTGCAGTTCCGCGCCGTGGCCGCCGACACCGGCGCAATCGGCGGCAGCGGTTCGCATGAGTTCCACGTACTGGCGGATTCCGGCGAGGATGCGCTGGCCTTCTGCCCCAATTCGGATTATGCAGCCAACGTCGAACTGGCAGAGGCCTTAGCCCCTGCGGCAACGCGGGCGGCAGCCACTCAGGAAATGCAAAAGGTCATCACGCCCGGACAGAAGACAATCGAAGAAGTCGCGGCGTTCTTCAACGTGTCCGCCCAAAACGTGCTGAAGGCGATTGCGGTGATGACGCACGAGAACGAATTCGTGCTGCTGCTGTTGCGCGGCGACCACCAACTCAACGAGATCAAGGCATCCAAGGTACTGGGCGAGTTCCGTTTCGCCAGCGAAGACGAAGTGCATCGCCACATGAAGTGCCGCACCGGCTACATCGGTCCGGTAGGCGCCGAAGTACGCATCCTGACCGACCGCGCCGCTGCCGCGCTGAGCGACTTCATTTGCGGTGCGAACGATGACGGCTTCCATTTCAGCGGCGTGAACTTCGGCCGCGATGTGGCACTTGAGGAAAGCAATGTACATGACCTGCGCAATGTCGTCGCCGGCGATCCGTCGCCCGACGGCAAGGGCACGCTCGAACTGTGCCGCGGCATCGAGGTCGGCCACATCTTCCAGTTGCGCACCAAGTACTCCGAAGCACTGCAGGCGACCTATCTGGACGAGAACGGCAAGGCCCAGGTCATGGAGATGGGCTGCTACGGCATCGGCGTGTCGCGCATCGTGGCCGCCGCTATCGAGCAGAACTTCGACGAGCGCGGCATCGCGCTGCCGGCCGGCATGGCGCCGTTCCAGGTCGCCATCGCACCCATCGGCATCAAGAAGAGCGAAGCGGTGCGCAACGCAGCCGAACAACTCTACGCCGAGCTGACCGCCGCCGGCATTGAAGTCCTGCTGGACGACCGCGACGAACGCCCCGGCGTGATGTTCGCCGACCTGGAACTGATCGGCATCCCGCACCGCATCGTGATCGGCGACCGCGGTTTGAAAGAAGGCAAGGTGGAATACCAGGGGCGGAAGGACGAAGCGGCACAGGCCGTGACCTTGCAAGAAGTCGCCAAGCTCGTACAATCCAGGCTATGAGATCAGGATACGGGATACGGGATACGGAATTCAGAAGCGGGGTGGCCGAATCGAATGAGCCCCCCTGCTCTGCTTTTCGCTCAATCCTGAATCCGGCATCCTCAATCCTGCTGCTGGTTGCGGGTCTATGTCTTGCCGTCAGCGCGCAGGCAGGCGCTCAAAAAGAAGAAGTGCTCTCCGCCAGCGTGCGCAGCATGCTGCAACGTGCCGTGTCGGATCAGGCCGCGCCCAAGCTGGCCTTCGCCTCGCAGCAGGAAGCACAGCTGTGGCTGGACGACATGTCGCAACGACTGGCCGCACGCATCCCGGATGCGGCATACAGGTTCGATTTGTTGAGTACGGTGCATTACGAAGCGACCCGCGCCGGCCTGGATCCGCATCTGGTCCTGGGCCTGATCGAAGTCGAGAGCGGATTCAGAAAATATGCGGTTTCAAAGTCAGGCGCACGCGGATACATGCAGGTGATGCCATTCTGGACAAAAACGATAGGCACGGGCGACCAGGACCTCTTCCATCTGCGCACCAATCTGCGTTACGGCTGCACCATCCTGCGCTATTACCTGGACATGGAAAAAGGCGACCTGTTTCGCGCGCTTGGACGCTACAACGGCAGTCTGGGAAAGCCGGAATATCCGAACATGGTAAAAGCGGCCTGGCACAACCACTGGAGCAGACCGCAGCAGAACGGCAGTCGCCACACCAGTTGACCCTTGTTACTTACGGGTCGATTTGCTCCTGATGTAAGACTCCACGCTGGCCCGCGTCACCTTCCCCTGCTGGTAGCTCACCAGTTTGCCTGCCGGATCGTACAGATACGAAGTCGGGAGCGCCTCTACGTCGCCGACCTGCGACGCGAGGTCATAATCACCCAACACGATGGGATAACTGACTTTCTTCTTCGCGACGAATTCCACCACGGAATCTTTGGTTGAATCCAGCGCGACACCGATGACCGCGAGATCCTTATTCCTGTGAGCTTCATGGAGCGCAATCAGGTCGGGAATCTCCTCCAGGCAGGGCGGGCACCAGGTTGCCCAGAAATTGACCAGCACCCACTTGCCGCGATAATCCTGCAAGCGTTGTTCCTGTCCTTTCATATCCTTGAATACAAAAGATTCCGCTGAAGCGGCAGTCGCCGACATCAGGAGTATTGCGGTACACAGCAGGCGCAAGAAGGTAGGCATCAATGCTCCGCCTTTTCGTCGTGCTCGTCGTCCGCCGCTTCGCTGTCATCCCCGCCATGCTTCCCTTCGGCCGCATGCGACCAATATAGAGCCAACGCGATCAGCGCGATACTTGCGCCCATATAGACCAGATCGATCGGTTGCGAGACATGCATATTGATGGCTTCTTCGAACAAGGTCACGATCATGATCATCAGGATGACCTTTGCCAGACGCGATTTGAGATCGTCCAGGCTGTTGATGACCAATATCTTGCTGGATGCCTTGCTGCCGTGCGCCTGGTCGATATCGCTGATGAACAGTTCATACAGACCCAACGAAAAGATCAACAGCACCACCGCCAGCAGGTAACCGTCGACCACTTCAACGATGTGCGAAACCGTACTGTCATGCAAAGCCTTGCGCGCCTCATCCGCCATGCCGGCATCGGCATAGTGGAAGGTATGCTGCACCAGGAACACTACGTCGACGGTCGCCATGTAGAAAATGGCAAAGCTCGCAAACAGGCTGCCCAGTACGGCCAGAAAGATCACGAAGCGGCTGTTCCACAGCGAGCCTTCGAGCAGGTTTTCGATAAATTTCATGTCAACTCCCAATGTGGCTTGCCAAACAGAATTCGGGCGGCGCGCATTAAAGCCCAAAAGTGGACGGGCGGCAATACGCTATGCGCTCTTATTCCATATGTCGTGCAAGGTCATGCCCCTGGGCTCGTTCATCCGCTTTTCAAGCGAAGCGAACCAGGCTTTGATGTCACCATCTCCGGCATGTTTCGGCAGTGTCGCCGTATCCAGCAGGAAGATTTTCAGCAGTTCGCCAAGTTCAACCGCTTCCGGTGCTCTCACCATACTCCAACCCAGCCCCGAGAGCTTGCCCACGATCCTGGCCTTGACGAGTTTGTCCAGGATGCGCTCGACGTCGTCGTAACCGATATGCAGATACCGGGATAATCCGGGGAGGGTTTGCACCTCGCCCCGGTTCAATCCTTTGTGCATCAGTTTGAGTATACCCACCGCATAATAGAGTTTGGCAGCCTGATCCAGCCGCAACGAATGTGTGCTGCGCCAGTGCGAAAGCGAGGCAGTGATGATCGCGCCGAACAATACAGTGAGCCAGGAAAAATACACCCACATCAGAAAGATCGGGATGCTGGCGAACGCTCCATATACCAGCTTGTAAGTGGGAAAGTGCGAGATATAGAAGGCAAATGCGCGGTTCATCGACTCGAACGCCACCGACGCGATCAGTCCACCGATGATGGCGTGGCGCATCGGCACATAGCGATTGGGCACGACCCGGAACAGCAAAGTGAAAGCTGCCGTTGTCAGCACGAGCGGAACGAGCTTGATCGCGTCCATGCCCAGCGAGGGAATCCGCTGCGCATACGCCGCCGAGAATCCGACCAGCCAGGACGTCAGCGACAGGCTGCCGCCGACCAGCAGCGGCGCCAGCGTCAGTACCGCCCAATACACCAATACTCGTTGCAGCAGGCTGCGCGGACGCGATACGCGCCAGATCATGTTGAATGCGTTGTCGATGGTCAGCATCAACAGCATGGCGGTCACGGCAAGGAAGACGATACCGACCGCCGTCAGGCGCGATGCGCTCTCTGCAAATTGTTCCATATAGCCCGTGATGATCCGGCCCCCGGTCTCAGGCACCATGTTCATCAGAATATATTCCTTGAGCGGCGTGGAGAATTCGCTGAACACCGGAAATGCCGAGAACAGGGTCAGCGCGATGGTGATCAGGGGAACCACCGACAGCAGCGTGGTAAAAGTCAGGCTGGCAGCCATTTGGGTACAGCGATCTTCCTGAAGGCGCACCGTGACATAGCGCAGAAAACGGAAGGAATCGACGACACCGAAGTTTGGACGCTTGAAATTCGGAAGTTTCATATACCCGGAATACTGAAATACAATGGCCCACATGATACCCGACAAAACTTCCCCGCAAGATACTGCCCGAGCCGCGCGTCAGCTGTTGCGCGCCCATCGCTACGGCGCGCTCTGCACATTGTCGAAAAAATTCGACGGGTATCCGTTCGGCTCCATCACCCCTTACCTGGTGGATCACGATGGCAGCCTGCTCATTCTCATCAGCACATTGGCGGAACACACCAAAAACATCCAGAACGATCCGCGCGTCAGCCTTATCACGCACAATCAGGAAGACCCGCATATCCAGACACAGGGGCGCATCACCGTGGTCGGCACGGCTTCCCTCGTCACGGAGCGCGACCAGGCGGGCAAACGCTATTTGCGCTATTTCCCAGAGGCGCAGACTTATTTCGCGATGCACGATTTTTCGTTCTACCGCATCGCGCCGCTCGCGCTGCGCTATATCGGCGGTTTCGGCGACATCCACTGGATCAAAGCCGAAAAATACCAGACTCCACCCAGTACGCTCGCTGCAGAAGAAGACACGTTGCTCCGAAAAGTGAACGCCAAACGGTCAACCGCGCAAGGACTGGTGATCGGTATAGACTGCGACGGCTTCGACCAGCGTCTGAACGACCGAACGGAGCGCCGCGACTTCCCCACATTGGCGACCGACAGCGCCCAGGCACTTGCCCTTCTGCAGAAATAGAAAGGGCATCGCGAACGATGCCCTGCGCAAAACCGCCTTAACCGCCGAACTATCCGCGTACGCCCTTGAGTTGCACAGATTGTTGAATCGAGCCGGGCGGAGTCTCGGTTACGGCATCTTGCTTCACTTTTGCTTTGGGATCGGCATTATCCGACGAGGCATTGGTCCTGGCTTTGGATTTCTTGCCTCGCACCGCCTTGGCGTTCTTGTCGGCCGATGGCACCGTAGACGCGACCGGCTCCTTGTTCAGTGACGGAGCTGCAGATGCATTCGGCTCAGCGGCGTGCACATTGCCGTGCAGCATCAAACCCAGTACCGCCAAACCAACCTTGCGCTTCATTTCAACTCTCCTGCAACGAGGCATCTATATTTGAGGATGCGCCCGTTCCAATCCGGTGTCCAGCTTGTTCAGTGCATTCAGGTAGGCCTTGGCAGACGCCACCACGATATCGGTATCCGCCCCCTGCCCGTTGACCACCCGACCGCCCCTGGACAAGCGCACCGTGACTTCGCCCTGTGCATCGGTGCCGCTGGTAATGTTATTCACCGAGTACAACTGCAATTCGGTCCCGCTGTACACGATCTGTTCGATGGCCTTGAAGGTCGCATCTACCGGGCCGCCGCCTTGTGCATCAGCCTGCTTCTCCTTGCCGCCGACACTCATCACCACCCGGGCCACCGGCAGCACCCCGGTTTCGGAATGCGCCCCCATCGCCACCAAACGGTAATGCTCGCTCACTTGCATGGCTTCCTCGTCGCTCACCAGCGCCTGCAGGTCCTCATCGAAGATGTCGTGCTTTTTGTCTGCCAGTTCCTTGAAGCGAGCGAAAGCGGTGTTCAATGCTTCCTCACCCTCCACCACAATACCCAATTCCTGCAAGCGCGAACGGAACGCGGCACGGCCGGAATGCTTGCCCATCACCATCTTGTTCGCGCCCCAGCCCACGTCCTCGGCACGCATGATCTCGTAGGTTTCGCGGTGCTTGAGCACACCGTCCTGATGGATGCCGGACTCATGCGCGAACGCATTGGCACCGACGATGGCCTTGTTAGGCTGCACCGGATATCCGGTGATGCTGGAAACCAGCTTGGAAGTCGGCACGATCTGCGTGGTGTCGATACGCGTGTCGCAGGTGAAGATGTCGCGGCGCGTCTTCACCGCCATCACCACCTCTTCCAGAGCAGCATTGCCGGCACGCTCACCCAAACCGTTGATGGTGCATTCCAGCTGGCGCGCGCCGTTCATCACCGCTGCCAGGGAGTTGGCAGAAGCCATGCCCAGATCGTTGTGGCAATGCGTGGACCAGATGACCTTGCCGCTATTCGGCACGCGAGCGATCAATTGCTTGAAGCGCTCGCCCCACAACACGGGAATGCTGTAACCGACGGTATCCGGCACGTTCAGGGTCGTTGCCCCGGCCTTGATGACTTCGTCGAATATTCGCACCAGAAAATCCATTTCCGAACGCACCGCATCCTCGGCTGAGAATTCGACATCGTCGGTGTATTCCAGCGCCAACTTCACGGCTGCAACCGCGCGCTCCACCACCTCGTCCGGCGTCATGCGCAGCTTCTTTTCCATGTGAATGGGTGAAGTAGCGATAAACGTATGAATGCGCCCACTCCTGGCCGGTTTGATCGCCTCGCCCGCCGCACGCACATCGCGCTCGTTGGCCCGTGCCAGTGAACATACCGTGGAATGCTCGATGACTTTGGCGATACTGTGGATCGCGTCGGCATCGCCCGGGCTGGCCGCCGCGAAGCCGGCCTCGATCACGTCCACGCCGAGTTTTTCGAGCTGCCGCGCGATGCGCAATTTCTCTTCCTTGGTCATGGATGCGCCCGGGCTTTGCTCGCCGTCGCGCAAGGTTGTGTCGAATATGATCAGTTTGTCAGTCATTTTTGCTCCATCGCAATTGTCCGTGCACAGCTCACACCAACCGAGCCGCCTGCTTTGATACTTATTGGGGTAGGTAGGATCAGCGCGCGACGCGCAGTTCCGACACGTTACCGACGAAGTCGGCAGCTTGCGGAAGGAACTGCGATGCGCCCGCGCCGAAGGGCTCCGCTCCACCGTGTTGCGGGCGCAGCTTCAGCGCGGCCAGCAGGCTGAAAGTGGAATACAGTTGCAGCATGTGTCCGGGGAAGCGCATGGTCAGGAATATAACGGCTTTTATTTGGGGGCGCAACCAAAGCGGCTATTTGAACTGCGACCGGAATATGCCCCATTGCTGCGGCCATTGTGCCATCGGATCGCGCGTGTAGCCGCTCTTGCCGAACTGGTTCCAGCGCCCGACGACATAGCACAGCAGCAGGTTGGCATGGGCGCCGATGTCGTCGTCGACAGCCAGTTTGCCTTGAGTGCTGGCCATGCGCAGCGATTGCTTGAGGGTGGCTTCGATGCGATCCAGAAACTGGTTGATGCGTTGTTGCAGGCGTTCATCCTCGTTCACCAGGGCATCGCCGATCAGCACGCGCGTCATGCCGCGATTCTTCTGCGCGAAGCCCAGTAGCAGACCGAGAATGCCTTCCACCTGTTTCAGTCCATCCTGTTCTTCGGTGGCGATCTTGTTTACCAGCCCGAATACGGTCTGCTCGATGAATTCGATCAGCCCCTCGAACATCTGCGCCTTGCTTGCAAAGTGTCGATACAGCGCTGCCTCGGACAGTCCAAGCCGCGCCGCCAGCGCTGCCGTGGTGATCTTCTCGCCCTTGGGCTGCTCCAGCATCTCCGCGACGGTCTGCAATATCTGTAATTTTCTTTCACCAGGTTGTTTGGTTGCCATGGTTTCCTCCCCTAAAGTTTACCTACCGCACGCGGCAGTTCCATCACATCGCGTATCTTCAAGTCAACATAACTTGGCGCACGCAGCGCGTCGCTCACCCACACGGTACGCATCCCCAGACGCTTTGCGGTGAGCAGGTTTTCCGCGCTGTCTTCCACCATGACGCACTGCGTCGCAATCAGGCGATGTTTGCGCAACAGGCTCCGGAAACCGGCGGATTGCGGCTTGGGTCGATAGCGTGAATGCTCGATCGCGAAAATATCGTCAAACAGGTCATCCACCAGCAACAATTTCAGTACTGCCTGCGCGTAATGCAACGGCGCATTGGAAAACACCAGCTTCCGGCCCCGCAATTGCTTCAAGACAGAACGCAGTCGCGGCTCGCGCAGCACCATCTTGGACAATTCGGGGAACCGGTGCGTGTTCCGCAAGAAATGATCCGGATCGGTGCCGTGATGCTTCATCAGGCCACTCAGCGTCGCGCCGTAACGCTGCCAGTAATCCGCGCGCAATGCGTTCGCCTCGTCTTCAGTCAGGCTCAGGTGTTCCTGCAAGTACGCCGTCATGCTGCGGTTGATATGCGGAAAGATATGCGACGTCGCATCATGCAGCGTGTTATCGAGATCGAATATCCAGACCGGCTCGTTTATCACTTGCTTTTGATGAGCGTACCCACCCCTTCGTCCGTCAGTATCTCCAGCAGGAGGGCATGCTCCACGCGACCGTCGATGATATGCACCGAGCGCACCCCGCCGCGGGCCGCATCCAGCGCCGAACCGATCTTGGGCAGCATGCCCCCGGACAGCGTGCCGTCCGCCACCAGATCGTCGATCTGCTTGGGCGTGAGGCCGGTAAGCAACTTGCCGTTCTTGTCCAGCACGCCGGGTGTATTGGTCAGCAGCACCAGTTTTTCGGCATGCAGTACTTCCGCCAGTTTGCCAGCCACCACGTCGGCGTTGATATTCAGGGTCTCGCCATCCGGCGACACGCCGATGGGCGCGATGACCGGGATGAAATCGCCGGAATCGAGGAATGTGATGATGGAAGGATCGATCTTGTTGATGTCGCCGACCAGCCCGATGTCCAGCATCTTGCCCGGCTCATCCATGCTTTCAAGCATCAGCTTCTCCGCCCGGATGAAGCTGCCGTCCTGCCCTGTCAGCCCGACAGCCTTTCCGCCAAAGCGGTTGATAAGGTTGACGATATCCTTGTTGACCTTGCCCAGCACCATCTCGACCACATCCATGGTCTCTTCGTCGGTGACGCGCATGCCCTGGACGAATTCGCCTTTCTTGCCCACTTTTTGCAGCAGATCGTTGATCTGCGGGCCGCCGCCGTGGACGACTACCGGGTTCATCCCGACCAGCTTGAGCAGCACCACATCGCGCGCGAAGCCTTCCTGCAGTTTGGGGTCGGTCATGGCGTTGCCGCCGTATTTGATCACGATGGTTTTGTCGAAGAAGCGCTGGATATAGGGCAGCGCTTCGGACAGGGTATGGGCTTTTTGTGCGGCAGTGGCGACAGTCAATGGCATGTTCGTTCCTTCAAAATTCTGCGCGCATTCTACCGCATACAAAAACGAAACGGGCGGTTGATACCGCCCGTTTGCGCAAAAGTCAGTGCTTACTGGATGACCAATCTTTTGGAAGCGGCAACCGCTTTCTTCGGAAGCGTCAATTCCAGCACGCCATCCGTATATTTCGCATGCGCAGCGCTCTCATCAACATCCTGGGCCAGCGAAAAAGAGCGTGCGGCACTGCCGAAATACCGCTCGCTACGCAGCAGTCTTTCGCCCTCTTTCACTTCCTTCTCGTTCTTCACTTCGGCGCTGATGGATACCTGATTGCCATCTATGCTCACATGAATATCTTCCTTCTTTACACCGGGAATCTCGGCAAGGACCTTGTAAGCCTTATCGTCTTCGCTCACATCCATCCTGATCTGAATTTCGGGCTGCTCCTCGAAACGCACAGGCCGCATGAAAAACCCCCGAAATAAATCATCAAGGGCATCGCTGGTCGGGCTGAGTCTGGTGATGTTGGCCATTTATTTCTCCTTTCATTTTGGGTTATGCGGCAAATCGTCCGCGTACGGACAAACTATGGGCGCACAGACAATTTTCAAGCGCAAAAAAATGGCGGCCAATTGCCGCCATTTTTTCTCAACTTCATCATCCCTTACCGATGGTCTTTTACTGTCGGATCGTTGTAATGCTGATAGCTCAATTCCAGCGCCCTGACCTCAGCCACGGTATTGACCGTCGCCTGCTTACCGCCGATTTCCAGCACCAGAGTCAACGGGACACGATCGCCGGCGTTCAGGGCCTGTTTCAACCCCACCAAAGACAGATACGTGCCGCGAGTCCCGAAAAGCGTAATGCTGTGCGCATTCAATTTCATACTGCTGACCTTCTCAGTCTGCAACTGGCCGTGGCGCATCACCACCCCCTGCAACTCGCCAGATCGGGCGACCGGACTGCTGACAGAAAGCAGGCGAGCCGCCTTCGTGACAGTCAGATTCATCTGCACGGTAGCGGACGTCTGTCCCGGCACGCTTTCCCGCATCCAGACTTTGTCCACTATCACATCATTCGTGTCGCCCCAGGCGTTAATTGCGAGCAGCAGACCGGCCAGACAGAATAGTTTTCGCCACACGACTCTCTCCTAATGGTGGTGTTCATGCCCTTCGTTACCAGTGGTTTCCAAAGGCTTGATCACTGCAAGAACCCTGATGACCGATGTATGTCCGTCCGCGAATTTCACCGTCAGCGCGAACGGCAACTTGTGGCCGACCTTGAGCGGATTCTTTAGACCGATCAACATCAAGTGGTTGCCATCTGCCCCCAGTGTCACGGGTGTCTTTGCCGGCAGGGGCAAGGATTCCAGTGCGCGCATTTTCATCACGTCGCCTTCCATGACCATGCTGTGTATCTCCCCGCTCTGCGCCGATCCGCTCGCCACACCGATCAGGGTCGCGTCCTTTTTGCTGGTGATGGTCAGTTGCACCGATGCGCTGTCCTGACCGGGGGCAGTCGCCCGCGTCCACGCCTTGGTCACCTTTACCTCATCAGCATAGGCTTGCGATACAGCGAGCATTGCCAAAAGAACTGCAAACAGAATCTTTTTCATACTTTCTCCTGAATAATAAAAGTCGGGACATACCTGATGCAAAGCAACGGTTTATTTTAGCCTGTATATCCGATCTGGACTTAAAGTTTTCTTTATCATGCAGATTGCGTTCCGGCCCGCCATCCGGCTTATTTCTCCCGATCCCGAAACCGATATCCGTCCAGATTGGGCACAAAAGTTCGCGCAACATGCGGGCAAGCGATGGCTGTTTCGGCAGGTCAGAACTTTACCGTCAGACTCGTATTGAAGGAGCGCCCCATGCCCGGAACTGGCGTTCCGTAAGCCACGCCGGTCCCCATGGTGGCTCCCTGGCCGACATAAGCGCCTCCAAGCGGATATGCATAGAACTTGTTCAGCGCATTTTCCAGCCCCACATCGAGGCGAGCCTGCTTCCATTCATAGCTGCTGTACAAGTTTAGCAAACCGTAACCGCCGGTTTTCATTTCCTTCCTCACTGCCTCAACTTTGGTCTTGGCGGCGACCAGTCTTGTCTCGATGCTATTGGTCCAGTTACCCACACGTTGTTCGACGGCCAGTCTCAGGTTCAACGGCATGATGTTGTACAGATTATCGCCGGTCGTCAGGTTCTTGCCGTTCACATAGTTCAACACGCCAGAAGTGCTGAAATTGCCGTAGTCGGCATTTCTTGCCAGCAACATGCGCCCCGAAACGTCTGCGCCGTAGAGGCGGGCAGTCTGGTTTGCCAGGCTGAGATTGACAAATCCATCTGTGCGGACAGCGCATGTCGGGCATGCGACCGCATCGATATAGTTCTCCACACGCGTGTAATAGGGCGAGATCTTCATTTCCCAGGCCTGCCGCATTTCATCGTGCCAGCTGCCCGCCACGCTCAGCGTATGAGCGATTTCAGGTTTCAGATCCGGATTCCCGACATAGCCGTTGCCATCGCCGAACCAGTTGTTCATGTTCAACACCATGGTGCTTTTGGTCGACCATGTGTATCGCTCATACAGGTTCGGCGAGCGTGTTTTCGCCGCATAGCCCGCCTCGAAAGATCGGCTCGTGTCCGGTGTATAACGTGCCAATGCCGTCACATCGATATTGTTGTCCGTGCGCTGACGATCCAGCGCATTGAAGGCTGTCGCGGTAGCCAGATAGGTTGCCGTGGTGTTGTAACCCTGTACCGCTCCCGTGTTCATCTTTACCGTTTCACTGCGAATACCGAGTTGACTGATCCATTGCGGATTCCAGCGCGCCTCCCACTCGGCAAAAACATCAAAACGATCCCGTTGGCCGTTGTTGATGTTCCAGAACGTGTTCGGAGACATCCCTCCCGTACCTGACGCCGACCACCAGTCACTCAAACGATAACGCTGATATTCGCTCCCCAGCCTGAGAATATCCCGTTCGGAAAGGTCCATGTCCGCCTTGACCAGAGCACCTGTGTTCTTCCCCTTGGTCTCCATTGGCATACCCAGGGCGGTGCCGTAAACAAACTGCTTGTCATCGAGGAAATTCATCCTGTGGTGCGTATCCTCATTGTAGACACGCCCCTCCAAAGTGCCCCATTGATACTGCCCGGTGTAGTGAAGATTGGCCTGCTTGCTGTTATTTCCGGTCATGTCCATGCGCTGATTCGGAAAACCCTGGTAGGGGATGTCCTGCAAGCCCAGTTTCAATTCGAGCAAATGATTATCACGGCGCATCGCGACACCGATCGCCTGATTGTCAGACCGGTAGAACGAAGACCCCACTTCGTTGCCGTCCAGCCAGCCCCTGCCTGTTGCCGCCAGGCCAGCGGCCTTGAAATCCCGTGCAGCCGTGTAGTTGTCGGATCTCACGGTTGAACCGCTGTACATCATGCTCAAGCTCTCGCTGGCGATCAGGGTCGTGAGGTTGGCGCCCTGTGCATTGCCGTTGCTGCGATATAAGACACCCGCTTGTCCCTTCCTCAAAGTTCCTTGTCCGTCACGGGCAAATTCTGGCGCTTGCGAGTCCACCTGAATCGTGCCGCCTATGCTGTCCCCGCCCACGCTGACCGGAGCGATCCCGGCATACACTTTGACGCTGCCGACGCTGGACGGATCGATATACGAAAGCGGTGGATTCATGTGGTTCGCACAGGCCGAAATCAGGTCCATGCCGTCCACTTTGATGCGTACGCGATCGTCCGCCATACCATGTATCGCCGGCAAACTGGAGACCCCGCCGGCGCCATAGAAGCTGATTCCCGGTTGACCATCGAGTAATCTTGCCGTATCGCTGGTATTGGCGCGCTTCAGTGCCAGACTATTCTGATCGAGCGAGGAATTGCTCATTGCAGGCAACGGCTGCAGTTTTTCGGCTTTGACCTCAACTTCCGGCATCGTCTCTGCTTCAGCCGCAAAAGCTCCGGGTGTGAATGCCAGTGCAACGGCGGCCGCGCTCATTTTCAGCTTCAAGATCATTGCAAATTCTCCATGAATTGACTGTGGGTAATGCCGGGCGGATTGTATGGAAAAGATTTTGCGACCCCCTGCGGCATATTGCCGCACCCCTTGCTCAGAGCGACTCCGGTAGAATTCAGACCCATGAATTCATCCCTGCTCGCCTCCCAGACCGGCCATTCGCATCTGCGCAGATTGATCCTGTTGCGCTGCGGCGCCATCCTTGCCCAATCGGCGACATTGATCCTTGCACACCGCTTCCTGAGTACGGATTTCTCCTGGGCTCCGATGTTGGGCGCAGTGTCACTTCTGGCTCTGGTGAGTGCGCTGACCTGGTGGCGCCTCTCGCTTGATTTTCCGGTAGGCAATCTGGAACTGTTCCTGCAATTGAGCGTCGATGTGCTGGTGTTGACGGTGCTGCTCTATTACAGCGGCGGCTCGACCAATCCTTTCGTTTCACTCTATCTGTTGCCGCTGGTGATCGCTGCCGCCACCTTGCCGCGGCGACACACTTGGGGCATGGCCGCGCTGACGCTGGCGTGCTACAGCCTGCTGATGGTGTGGCATGTACCGTTGCCCATGGGGCATGCACAACCCGAACCCGTCACGATGCAAGGGATGGATCACATGCACCACCAAATGGATACAGCATCGCCCGCAGGCACTGCATCCTTTCCGCTGGGAGACGCCTTCAACACGCACGTACTCGGTATGTGGCTGGAATTTGTCATCAGCTCCGTCGTGGTTGCTTATTTCGTCGTGGAGATGGCGCGTGCGGTGCGAAGCCGCGATGCGCAACTCACCCGTGTTCGCGAAGAAACATTGCGCAATGAACGCATCGTGGCACTCGGAACCCAGGCCGCCGGGGCTGCACATGAATTGGGGACGCCGCTTTCCACCATGTCCGTCGTGATCGGGGAGATGCACCGGGATTGCACCGCACCGGAGCAGCAGGAGAATCTGACCATCCTCGATGAGCAGGTGCGCACCTGCAAACGCATTCTCGATTCACTGCTCTCCCATGCACAGGAGACGAGCAGCCAATTGTCGCTGGAGGAGTTCATTCGCAACGTGCTCAACGAGTGGCAGTTGCTGCGTCCGACCGTGCATTACCGCTTCCACGTAAAGAGCCCCCAACCGTCGCCGAGGCTGCGAGCCGACCTTGCTTTGCGATCGGCCCTGCTCAACCTGTTGAACAACGCCGCCGACGCGTCTCCGGATGAAATGGATATCCTGCTGTTCTGGGATGGCGAGAACATCACGCTGGAAATACGCGATCAGGGTCCGGGCCTGACGCCTGAAACGGCTGCGCGTGCCGGGTCGGCCTTCTTCACCACCAAGCAGGAAGGCCGCGGCCTCGGCCTGTTCCTTGCCAATGCCACGCTGGAGAGGTTGGGCGGCAAAGTGCGCCTGTCCAACCGGGAGGGAGGCGGCGCGACCACCGAGGTGATCTTGCCGCTGCACAGGATTTCGATATGAGCCAGGCCGAGAGACCTTCATTGTTGCTGGTGGACGATGACGCGACATTTCGTACGGTATTGTCCCGTGCGTTGGACAAGCGCGGCTTCGCGGTAACGACAGCGGACAGTGTCGAGCGGGCTCTGCCTTTGGCAACATCCAATCCGCCGGAATATGCCGTGCTGGATCTGAAGATGGATGGTGCTTCGGGGCTCGTTCTCGTGCAAAAACTGCACGAGCTCGACCCCGCCACGCGCATCGTGATGCTGACCGGTTACGCCAGCATCGCCACCGCGGTGGAAGCGATCAAGCTGGGAGCGACGCAATATCTTTCCAAGCCAGCCAATGCCGACGAGATCGTCGCCGCCTTTGGCCACAACGCACGCACCGACATCCCGCTGGAAGCACACCCCGCAACCGTCGAACGCCTGGAGTGGGAGCATATCCAGCGCGTACTGCACGAAAACGGCGATAATATCTCCGCCACTGCACGCGTCCTCAACATGCACCGCCGCACCCTGCAGCGAAAACTTTCCAAGCGCCCTGCGGGCCTCTGACCCTCCGACCGCCTCGATGTTTGTCGTTCGGGTTAGAATGGCCGCCCAAAGATCGCCAAAAACAAGCAGGGAGGGATTCAATGAACGACAAGCGCGTCGATCTGAGGGCGTCCATCCGGAATCTGGACAGCCTGCCGGCCATGCCGCTGGTGGCTCAAAAGATATTGAGGCTGCCATTGGATACGCTCGAAGGCGAGAATCTGCTGTTAAGACTGATCGAACAAGACCCCCTGATATCTGCGCGTATCATCGGCCTCGCCAATTCCCCGCTGTTCGGCGCTGCCAATAAAATTACCGCGATCCCTGACGCTGCCATGATGCTCGGCATGAACCGGGTCAAATCCGTCTCGGTCGGCATCGCCGTGATGTCGACGCTCACACGTCACCCGACTGGACACATGAATGTGCAGCATCTCTGGCTGCATAGCCTGGGTATCGCGCTGGCAATGTGCTCTCTGGCGCGCGCCATGCCTATTCGCCTCCGCCCATCGGAAGACGAAGTATTCTTCGCCGGCTTGTTGCACGACATCGGCTTCTTGGTCCTCAATTATATCGATCCGGTACGCAGCGACCTGCTGCAAGCCAGATTGCGTGCATCACCTGACCGGCCAGTCCAAGAAGTGGAAGCTGAAGTAATCGGAATCGGGCACGGTGAGCTGGGTGCGGAATTGGCTCGGCATTGGGATCTGCCGGATACGATCGTGGCAGTCCTGCGTTATCACCATACTCCCGCCCATGCCGGAGCAAGTGCCGGACAGCCCTTTATCTCATTGCTCAACCTGTCGGAAAAACTGCTGCCGGCATTCGGGATTTCCGAACACGTCGCACCCGATATCAGCGGGCACGATTGGTCGGTTCTGGGCATCGATCCGGCACGCGCAGAAGAACTGGCCGTATCCGTCCGTGAGCAGGCGGAACATGCAAAACAGGTTGCTAGCACGTTATAATTCAAGCCCGACCCGGTACTGCCTTATGAACGCACCCATCGATCTCCGCCACGCGATTCGCAACCTGAATTCCTTGCCTGCATTGCCTGTCATCGCGCAGAAGCTGATGTCACTCAAACTGGATAGTGAAGAGGGTGAAAAGCAGATGATGTTGCTGATCTCGCAAGATCCGATGATCTCAGCGAAGATAATCGGTTTGGCAAACTCCCCTCTGCTCGCCGCATCGCGCCATATCTCCGCCGTCAGGGATGCCGCCATGATGCTTGGGTTGAACCGGGTGAAATCTGTCGCCACGGGAATCGCCGTCATGTCGCTGGTGAACAAACCCATAGGACGCTTCGACCCGCAGGAATTATGGCTGCACAATATGGCGGTGGCCTTTGCCATGCTGCCGGTGGTACGCGCCATGCCTGCCAGGAATCGTCCGCTGGACGACCAGATATTCCTTGCAGGCATATTGCATGACATCGGTTACTTGGCGCTTGCGCACCTGGATACACAGCGCAGCGACGATCTGCATACCCGTTTTGTCATCGAGCCGGACAGGCTTGCCATTGATGTTGAACGAGAACTGCTGGAAGTGACGCATGATGAATTGGGCGCGGAATTGGCCAGACACTGGAATCTGCCTGACGATATCGTCGCGGTGCTGCGTTATCACCACACACCGGATGCCGCGGAAGCAACCGCAGGGCAGCCGCTAGTGCGTATCCTCAACATCACCGAGAAGTTGCTTCCCCAGCTTGGACTGCACGAATTCGTCGGGAACTATGTCACTCCGGAAGAGTGGATTGCACTGGGCATAGACCCGGATCGGGCCGATGAAATTGCCGAACAAGTAGTTGAACAGGCCAATCAGGCCGCACAGTTCGCCAGTTCATTCAGCTGATATTGCGCACCTCTTCTTGATCGACTCGTTCAGCTCCGTGAGCGCGATCAGCAGACGACGCAACGCCTGGGACAGTTCACTCTTGCGGATTTGTTCGGCCGCAATCCAACTCCCCGCATGTATCATCGCCAGCACATCCGCCGCATGGCGATGAAATTCGGCATGCGCGTCGTGCAGTCGATTAAAGGAACGCAATTCCCCGAAACGCGCCGCGCCACCACCCCTCAACCAGTCTTCCAGTTTGCAGCATTGCCCGAACTCGGCAAGGTCTGCTTTGGAATCAGGCAATTCGCCATGCACAAAATCCTTGACCCGCCCGAAGAACAACACATGCGATTCCGCCACATCCACGAAATCGATTCCGATCAGCGCAGGATCTTGCGTCTGGTCGATCCGATTTGGCAATCCGCCGATTTCCTGCCCGATTTTCGTGCTGATGAGTTGCATCACAATCTCCCTGGTCGTTCGTAAAGGTTGGCCTTTTTATCCTCCGCCAGTTTTGAAGACAATATGTCGTAAGTACTAGACCGTACCTATACCCATCCGAAAGATACCTATGCCTTTGTTTGTCCTTCGACTGCGGAATCGCGTGCTTGCTATAATTGGCGCATTACCGACACGTTGATCTCCCATGAAATTCGCACTGGCATTCCTATTCACACTCTTGCCATCACTGGTATTTTCGCAAGAGCAAGCTTCTCCCGCCCCTATCCTTGCGGCCAGTTCCTATGCTCTATATGACTACACCGGCGGACAATTTCTGCTGGAGCAAAACGCAAGCGCGCACATCTCGCCCGCTCAACTGACCAAGCTGATGACAGCCTATGTCGTGTTCGGTGCGATCAAGCAGGGCAAACTCTCCCTCACCCAGCGCATCGTCCCTTCGGCTTATGCCACGCGCATGCAGACCGACGAACCGCGCATGTTCCTGAATGCGGGCAAGGAAGTGACCGTGGAAGAATTGCTGCGGGGGCTGATCGTGCAATCCGCCAACGATGCAGCGCGGGTACTGGCCGAAGCGATAGCCCATCACGAAATGGCATTGGCCGACACGATGAACAGCGAAGCGCAGCGCCTGGGACTGAAAGACACGCATTTTGTCAACGCCACCGGCCTGCCCGACGCGCAAAATTACAGCAGCGCACACGATCTGGCATTGATCTCAGCGGCACTCATCAGGGATTTCCCCCAGTTCTATTACATCTATGCGCAGCGCGAATTTGAATACAACGGCCTCAACCAGTTCAACCGCAACCGTCTGCTGTGGCTGGATCCGTACGTCGACGGCCTGGCTGCGGGTTTTAATGAATCCGAAGAGTTCAACCTGGCCGCCTCTGCCAGGCGCGACGAACACCGTCTCGTTGCCGTGGTGATCGGTACCGCAACTGAAAAGCTGCGCAACAGCGAAAGCCAGCGCCTGCTGAACTATGGTTTCCAGAATTTCGAGATGATCAAACTCTACGCGAAGGATCAGCCCGTCAGCGACAAGGATATCTGGAAGGGAACCTCACACCGCATTGGCATCGGCTTCCTGACAGACCGTTATGTGATCATCCCCAAGGGCCAGCATGACGCGCTCAAAGCCACGCTGGAAACACGGCAGCCGATGATCGCCCCATTCAATCGTGGCCAGCAGATCGGCATCCTGCACCTGAAGCTGAACGACAAGCCTTATCTCGACCTTCCCGTGGTCGCACTGGAGGACATACCTTTGGCCAACGTATTCTCGCGCGGCGTCGACAACATCCGGTTGCTGTTCCAATAAGGAGGGGCAATGACGATCTACCTGAACGGCGACTATATGCCCATCGAGGAAGCAAGGATCCCGGTCCTGGATCGCGGCTTCATCTTCGGCGACGGAGTCTATGAAGTCATCCCGGTATATTCGCGCCGCGCATTCCGGCTTGAGGAACATCTGAAGCGCCTGCAGCACAGTCTGGATGGTATCAAGCTGAAGAATCCGCACAGCGAGAGCGAGTGGGGAATGATCTTCAACGAGATCATCCAGCGCAACGACCCGGAAGACCAGTACCTCTATCTGCATATCACACGCGGCGTCGCCAAACGAGATCATGCCTTTCCCGTCCCGCCCGTACCGCCGACCGTGTTCGTACTGAGCAATCCGCTCACAACGCCGCCGGCCGAACAGCTGCAAAACGGGATCAAATGCATCACGGTCGCGGACAACCGCTGGCTGCGCTGCGACATCAAGGCCATCGCGCTGCTTCCCAACGTCCTGCTGCGCCAGGCTGCCGTCGAAGCCGGCTGTGCCGAGGCCGTTCTGATCCGGGACGACACTTTCCTCACCGAAGGCGCCGCAAGCAATATCTTTGTGGTGAAGAATGGCGCGCTGCTGACACCGCCCAAGGACAACCTCATGTTGCCGGGCATCACCTACGACGTCATTCTTGAACTCGCGGCCGCGAATGGCATACCGTTTGAGGTGCGAAAAGTGATGAAGGAGGAATTGTTCAGCGCCGACGAGTTGCTGCTTACATCCAGCACCAAGGAAGTGCTTGCGATCACCTCTCTCGACAGCAAACCCGTGGGCAACGGAAAGCCAGGTCCGGTGTTCGCCAGGATGCATCAGCTCTATCAGACTTTCAAACGGGATGTGATGCGCAAATGACCACCCCAGGAGAATCTCTCATCGAGTACCCCTGTGACTTCCCGCTTAAAGTGTTCGGCGAAGCGAAGCCGGGCTTCGCTGAGGCGATCGCAAGAGTTGTGCTGGCGCATGCTCCGGATTTCGATTGCGCAAGCATCGAGACACGCAACAGCAGCAACGCCAAATACCTCAGTCTCACCTGCACCATCCGCGCCACCTCGCGCGAACAGCTCGACAATCTTTACCGCGACCTGACTTCGCACCCCATGGTTAAAATGGTGCTGTAAATTATTCCGCTTCGCCTGGCGGAAATTGAACATTGCCTTCCTCGTTATTCCATCTCCCGCAATGCGGGGAAGGAGCAGGAAGGGGGAAATGAGGGGAAAACTCGATGCAATATCCGTCTCTGCACATCAAGGCACTGGGCATGGTGGAATACAAACCGACCTGGCGCGCCATGCAACGCTTCACCGACGAACGCACTGCCGATACGCCGGATGAAATCTGGCTGGTACAGCACCCACCCACGTATACGCAAGGCCAGGCAGGCAATCCGGAGCATCTGCTCAACCCGACCGATATACCGGTGGTGAAGATCGATCGCGGGGGACAGATCACCTACCACGGCCCCGGACAGATCGTCGCCTACCTGCTGCTGGACCTGCGCCGCTGGAAAATCAATGTGCGCGAACTGGTGCGCCTGATGGAACAAGCCGTGATCGACCTGCTCGCGGAATATGGCGTGGCCGCGGAAGGTCGAGAGGATGCTCCCGGTGTCTATGTCGGTAATGCCAAGATCGCCGCACTGGGCCTCAAGATCAGGAAGAGCTGCAGTTATCACGGCCTGTCGTTCAATGTCGACATGGACCTTTCGCCTTTCGACAGCATCAATCCCTGCGGCTACGAAGGTCTGCGCGTCACCCAGGCCATCGAGATCGGCATCTCGGTGCCGTGGGAAGAATTGCAGGCACAACTCACGCAGAATCTGGTGCATGGCTTGCAGCGGCATCTGGACAAGAAGCGCTTGCTTGAACAGTGACTGAAAACGACCATCCAGATTAAGCCTGCCCCCAAATCCGCGCCGGAAATCACCAATGCAGTGCATCGAGCTGCCTCATGGTGCGGATTTTTTTGTTCCGGCAAGCGCATTGCCAAGCTAAGCTGTTGATAAATTGAACTCCATACTTTGGCACGTTGTTTGCTGACCATGTAACTGAAAGTGATGCAGGTGTGCTTACTGCTGCTTTCATGTTTCTCCTCCCTACTTGGGCATCCTTCTGGATGCCCACTTTTTCTTCGGATGAAAGACGCCTATATGAATCGCAGCGACCTGATCTTCAAATTGGCTGAGTCGAGTCCGGACCTGCAAGCGAAAGATGTCGAGCTCGGGGTAAAAATCATCCTGGAAAAATTGGCATCGACCATCGCGAACGGAAGCCGGATAGAGATTCGCGGCTTCGGCAGCTTTGGTTTGAATTACCGAAAACCACGCGATGGGCGCAATCCGAAGACCGGCGAGAAGATCATGGTAAGCGCCAAATACTATCCACACTTTAAACCGGGGAAGACTTTAAAGGAGCTGCCCGTTCACGATGAAAAATGAAGAAGGCATATCCCGGATTGGCCAAAGCTACCTGGCCGTTAACGGAAAACACCACGCCTTGGACCAGGGCTTATCACGCCGGCAGCCTCGATCAATCCGCCCGACCGGCACTGGCGATGTCATCTCGTTTGCCCGAGGATGGGTAAATCCGGGCAACATCGACTAGAACAGGCGCTGCTGTCCATACTTGTCCGGTTTGATGAAACGCGTCACATCCAGTGCGTTTTCTTCGCGATTGAGACCCAGGCGCTCGCACGCAAGCCGAAAACGCCTGGACAACAACTCCGCAAACAAGCCCTGGCCGCTAAAACGCGAACTGAACTCGGGATCATTCTCGCGCCCGCCGCGCATCTCGCGCAAGCGGCTCATCACATGCTCCGCCCTCAGCGGGTAGTGCGTGTCGAGCCAATCCCTGAACAGGGCTATCAATTCGTAAGGCAGGCGCAACAGCGTATAGCCCGCGGTGCGCGCCCCGTGCTCATGCGCGGCTTGCAGCACATTCTCCAGTTCCGCATCGGTCAGGTAGGGAATCACCGGAGCGACCATCACCCCGCAAGGCACGCCCCCGTCGTTCAACCGTTGCATCGCCAGCAGGCGGCGGCGCGGAGTGGCGGCGCGCGGCTCCATCCTGCGCGCCAGCTCCGCATCGAGCGTGGTGAAAGAGAAGAACACCCGCACCAGATTTTCGCGTGCAAGTGCTGAAAGCAGGTCGATATCTCGCTCGATCAGCGCCGACTTGGTAACGATGGACAGCGGATGCCTGCACTCTGCAAGCACCTCGATGATCTGCCGTGTGATCTTCCACTCACGCTCGATGGGCTGGTAGGGGTCGGTATTGGAGCCGAGTGCGATGGCTGAGCATTGGTACGCAGGTTTGGCCAGTTCAGCGCGCAGCAGGTTTGCCGCATCCGGCTTGGCGAACAGCCTGGTCTCGAAATCCAGCCCCGGCGAAAGGTTCAGGTAACCATGCGAAGGCCGCGCATAACAATAGATGCAGCCATGCTCGCAACCTCGATAGGCATTCAGCGAATGCTCGAACGGCAGGTCCGGCGAGTCGTTCCGCTGGATCACGCTCTTCGCCTTCTCCACGGTCACAGTCGTCCTGACCGGAGGCAGTTCTTCATCCGTTGTGCACCATCCATCATCGACGCGCTCGAAGCGCCCTTCTATCTGCAACGTCGCGCCACGGCCTTTTACCATTTCGTGTTTCACTTGATCTTTTTCTCCCGCAGCCTTGCCAGCGCCTCTTCAATCCATTTCTCACAAACAGAACGTTCGTTCTGTATTCACTATAAGGCGCACCCGGATGCAATGTCAAACCGGGATTGATGGAACCAATAGCTTTACCGGACCCGATAATTCGATGCGTCGGTTGCCAGGACGGCAAGTTTGACAGCTTCCGTGGGTTAACCATAAAATCCGGCCGCAATCGTTGATTCGTACATCAACGCCTGCAAGGGCAAACCCGCCGAAAGACGGGGACGCAAAGCTTCCGGGCTAAAGGACATGTTCCTATTCGACCACTCGTCGAGTGCCAGCGGGGCCGCCAGGTAATCTGAGCTTTTCTCTATTTCTATTGGCGTTCCACGGGTTCGGGTTCTTTGCGTATAACCAACACGAGGGTTATATGGCAGCACTCAATCCGGAAGCCGAAAAATCCGACAAAAAAAAGACCCGGCCGCCGGTGATCAGAAAAATCACACGGAAAATCATCAAGCCTCATCACAGCGGCACTTGGAAGATCGCCTACGCCGATTTCGTGACCGCCATGATGGCGTTCTTTCTGCTGATGTGGCTCATAGGGAGCAATTCGGAGGCTCGCCTGCGTGGTGTTGCCGAATACTTTCGAACACCATTGTCGGTTGCTTTTGCAGGCGGGAAGGATATGTCCGATCGCAGCAGCATCCTGGATGCCGGCATCAATAGTCCAATTGAAGGCAATGCGCAATTGAAAAGGGGCGAAACGACCGGCTCGCATCTGATCGACCTTAACGATGGGAGGCGCCAGGCACAGAGAAACGAAATGGCTCGCTTGCAGGAATTGAAGCGCCGCCTGGAACAGGAGATCGATGCGAATGCCGAGCTGCGTAAATTCAAGGATCAATTCCAGATCGATATCACCACGGACGGTTTGCGCATCCAGATCATTGACAAGCAGAATCGCCCGATGTTCGACCTGGGCAGCGCAAATCTCCAGCCTTACACGGTTGATATCCTGCGCAAATTCGGCAGCACGCTGAACAGCGTGCCCAACATGATCGGCATTACAGGCCATACCGATGCAACGCCTTATCAAGGCTCGGCAAGGAATTACAGTAACTGGGAACTGTCGCTGGATCGCGCCAACGCCGCACGGCGTGCATTGATCGGCGGAGGCATACAGGGCGACAAGATCATTCGTGTCGTCGGCTTGTCTTCTTCGGCCTTGTTCGATTCTTCCAACCCGTTCAGCCCACAAAACCGGCGCATCAGCATCATCGTGATGAATGCACAGGCAGAAGAAAGTGCCCGCACTGATGGTGCAAGGCTCGAAAGCGAATGAGCGTCATGCCCGGTAATTCCCTGCATTTTCCCCTCTCCAGACATTATTCCAACTAGATACGGATATTCACGCCACCATGACAAGATCAGAACTGATTGAACAGCTTGCTTCCAAACATCCGGAACTTACCCGGCGGGATATCGAAATGAGTGTCCGCCTGATTCTGGACCAGATATCGAGCACCCTGGAAAAAAAGGAGAGAATTGAAATCCGGGGGTTCGGAACCTTTGGGATCCTGCATCGCAGGCCCCGCAACGGGCGCAATCCCAAAACAGGCATCATCGTGGAGGTACCAGCCAAGGATGTGCCGCACTTCAAGGCCGGCAAGGAGTTGCGCATAAGAGTCAATGGCTTCAAACCGGGTATCCGCTAGATATTCGCGGGGCCCTGTTGTCGTGACGGTTGCGCCCGCTTCAGCGAGTGTTTAGAGTGGGCGCATGACCAACCCCGCTGCCGCTTCAGGCTTTCCCGCTTACAAGCCTGCCCCTTTCAACTCATGAATTGGCTCTATAGACTGCTCAAGGAAACCACGCGCGAGACCTTGTCTCTGAGGTGGATAGGGCTCACCAGGATTCCCTTGCTGTTCTATGTCGGCGTCTCGGTCGCGCAAATCACACCAGAGCGGATGGTGGTCAGAATCCCTCTGCGGCGTCGAACAAAGAACCACCTCGGCTCGATGTACTTTGGCGCACTGTGCGCCGGAGCCGATTGCGCCGCCGGTGCTTTCGCCATGTATCTGATCAGGCGGAAACCGGAAAAGATTGCGCTGATCTTCAAGGATTTCGAAGCACAGTTCCTCAAGCGCGCCGAAGGCGATGTGCATTTTTGCTGTGATCAGGGCAAGGAGATCGCCGAACTGGTCGCGCAGGCAGCCGCCACGGGTGAGAGAGTCGAAAGGCAGTTTGAGGTTGTTGCCACTGTGCCGTCATTGAGTGACGAGCCAGTGGCCAGATTCAAGTTGACACTTTCGCTGAAAAAACGGCCGTAAGACAACTCAGCTTGATGCCCTTCAGCTTGCTATTGCTGAACGCAGATGCCGGAGACATTCCGCTTTCGGGCGCTGTGAGAAAATTACACGACTGCCCACCAAGCGCCACTGACCGAGCCAACAAGCGCACGTCCACTTCCGGAAAGCTGAAACATTAGCTGAAACTAGTCGAGACCGATGTCCGGAACGATTGCCATATCAATGGCTCGTGCCGAACGTGGACTCACGTCGTCCGGCCGCAACACTTAACACTTACCTTTGCATGCATTTCCGGAGGAAGAAACCTTTTCTTTCTTGCCACACTTCTCTATCGGACTTTGAACTATTTCATTCACCTCCGTCTGGCTGAGTAGCTGGGCTACATAAGGTGCCCCGGTCAACGCTTCGATGCTTTTCGCAAAGCCGCGGAGATGGTTGCGCGATCCGCACATCAGGTTCGTGTAGGTCGAGATGATGTCATCCTTCTGGGCCTCGCTTATTGCCCGTTTGATATCGATCATGTCTTTCTCTTCGATGAGCCCGCCCACATTCAGGGCATTGAGGCTACTTATCTCGCCCTTGGCAACCAGGGTGTTATAGAGTGACTGCAGATCGGTATTGGTGAACTCGCCAATCGCATTGCCCGCCGCGGGATCAGGCAGGTTGTATTTGTTCAGCAACTTGAGCAAGGCATCCATATGCGTCTGCTCGGCACTGGCGATATTGGAAAATGTCGCGAGATCCCATACATCGTAGAACGTCAGGTAGGTGTCGCGCGCCACCTTTTCTTCTTCCCTCATGAAAATAAGGTCTTTTGTTTCCACCGCAGTGAGGGACAAGGTTGCACTATAGGCATTCGGGCAGGACATGGCGCCAAAAACGGACAACATGACCGCGAGTAATACTGGAATTGATTTGGTGAGCATGTTCATTCTCCTTTTAAGTTGCGATTCTTTTCTGGCCAGCCCCACTTACCTCGCCGTTCCTTAGCAGCCTTGCAATCGATTCGAGCCAAGTTGCTGCAGCCGGCGCCGAGGCTCTGGCAGACTCTGGTTACCTCACTCTCCTAATACTCCTCAAATATACGAATATCAACTAAGTAAATTGATTATGTATTGATGATTTCCAAAGATGGAGTGACAACAAGACAAGTCACATGATTGGAATTCGCATTCGACTGTCTCATATTGGCTGCGCGTATTCAGGTTGTTAGCAGGGAGCTATATCTGGAAGAGGCAGGCTGCAAGTGTACGAGGCCATGCCATCGATAACCCACGTTCGTCTGTGCATATCCCCCCACTCGTTCATCATTTTTTATCGCACTCACCCCAGGATTTGCCGCCACCTGCGTTAGAATCCGCCCCCGTTTTCCCCAACACTCCTGTCAAGTCATGTGGTTCAAGAATCTGCTGGTTTATCGCCTCAACAAATGGGACGTCACTCCCGCCATCCTCGAAGAAAAATTGTCCGGCAACGCCATTCAGGCATGCTCCGCGATGGAGATGCAAAGACTCGGCTGGGTTTCCCCCAAGGAAGAGGGACAACCATTTGTGCATACACTCGGGTCGCAGATGCTGATCTGCCTTGGTGTCGAGAAAAAACTCCTGCCGACGACAGTGATCAACAAATTCGCCAAATCCCGCGCCGCCGACATTGAGGAGCAACAGGGCTACAAGCCGGGGCGCAAGCAGATGAAACAGATCAAGGAGGCGGTGACGGACGAACTGCTGCCGCGCGCCTTCGCCCTGCGCCGCCATACCTTTGCGTGGATCAGTCCCACAACCGGGATCATGGTGGTGGATGCCGCGAACCTGGCGAAAGCCGATGAGCTGATCGAGATGCTGATCAAGACCGTGGATGGGATAGCGCTCACGCCGCTCAAGACCAATACCTCGCCCACCGCTGCAATGACTTCCTGGCTGGCGGGAGATGATTTGTCCTCGGCATTCACCGTGGACCGCGACTGCGAACTCAGGGGATCGGGAGAGGAAAGGGCGACTGTGCGTTACGTGCGCCACACCCTTGAAGCCGAAGAGATCGCCAAGCACATCACTGCGGGCAAGGAAGTCACCCGACTGGCGATGACCTGGAGCGACAAGATCTCCTTCGTGCTGCACGACAACCTGCAGATCAAACGGATCGCGGCGCTGGATATCCTCAAGGATCAGGCGGAGGGCAGCGATCAGGAAGATATGTTCGACACTGACTTCGCCATCATGACCGGGGAATTGCAGAGATTGCTGGTCGATGTGATTGATGTGCTTGGGGGTGAGAGCGCTCCGGCGGTATAAACAGCGAGCGACCACCTCTCTCGTAAAAGCCGGCTGCGGATACCATTCGCAGCCAAAGCCTGCCCTGAGATTCGAAGTAGTGCTTCTACAACCTGCAGGGTGGGCACGATTTTGTATCCACGCGGTGCCAAAACTGTAGCAGCGTGGGCACAAAATCGTGCCCTACTTCTAAAAATCCGTTCGCATTGAGCTTATCGAAATGTGAATGGATTTTTGTGCTTCGACAAGCTGTGCGTGTGCTGTTGGGGTGAATGCCCCTTACAGCCACGGCCTACCCGGGTGCAGCACGACGGGCAATCAGCTTCAGGCCTGCCCTTTCACTGCCACTCAAACCGCACCTGCTCGTAGTCGTCGCCTTCGGCGATGATCTCCACCAGCCTGATGGTACGGCTCTTCTCTCCCAGCATCACCTCGAACAAGGTACCGGCCACAAAGCTGCCACATTCCATCAGCATGGTGGCATGCGCGTAGGAGTTATGCTCGTCCGGGATCAGGATGACCGGCAAGTAATCGTAAGCGAACGTGCCAGAACTGGTCTCCCAGTTGGAGACTCGCTCCACACCCTTGCCCAGCACACGCAGCCATACCGACAACGGCTGCCTGGCAAGTATCCTGATGCCGACATGCACCTTGCCCTGCATGTCGGTCTTCAGGCGGCGGATCATGCCGACCCACCATTGGCCGGCATTCTTCCCCCTGAGTCCGCACAGCGCGCCGACCTTCACCCAGTCGCCGGACGCCCGCGGGACGATGCTGCCTACGCCCTCCGCACTGATGTCCAGCACTGGCCAGATCTCGGACGCGTATTTGACATCCTCTCCCACCAGACCAAAACCTGAACGTTCCCTGAGCTTGGCGACATCTTCACCGGACAGGTTGCCAAGCCGGTCGATATCAAAATGATTGACGAGCTTGCTGATGGTCTTGAGGCTCCGGATCACCTCGATCTCGGTGTGGATCGCGTGGCGTTCCTGATGGCGATGCACATGCTCCTTGCCCCAGTAGAGCTGCAGGTGCTTGAGCATGGTCAGCTTGCCTTCCGGAGTGAATTCGCTGTCGAAGCGATACTCTTCCTCGACCTGGCCGCGCTCGTTCTGGTGGATGATCTCTTCCAGCCTGGATACGGCCCTGGATGCGCCGAAGAAGCGCATGTTCTCGCTGGCCTCCGGCTTGCCGGCTATCCATTTTGGCATGTCCGGATGCGCAAGGTCGATCATGTAGGGCGTTTCGGTGCTGTATTCTCGCGAAAGATCGAAGAAGCTCGACAGGCGCGCCGTAATGCGACTGCTCATCTCGATCTGGCTGGAAGAGAGTGCCCCCGGGGCCGACTCGAACAGCACCAGCGCGCACAGCAGCTCACGCTGGGGGGAAGTATGGATGACATGCCCCGGATAGGCGATGACCATCGTCTCGGCAAGACCGGCCGCTTCGGCTACTTGATAGCCCCAGCACAGGTTCTCCCATATCTCCTTCTGCACGTCCATGTAGCGCATCAGTTCCAGCTTCAGTTGTTCAATCACCGAATGCAGGAAGCGAACGCAGACAATGGCGGTTTGTTCGTTCGCGGCCTCGTTCTTTCCTGCCGATTGCGGCAACTCGCGCAGGCACACGGCGAACAACGCTATGCGGGCGACGGCGAACTCATGCGCGGCCCGCCACAGCTTCATGCCTTCGAGGTCCTGCAGGTGGGGAGCCGAGGTATAGCGGCGCAGCACCTCGGCACGGATCGGCGCGGCGGTATCATCCAGCAGCATCGCCACGCCGAGGCGATTGGCCAGCTTGAAACCCATCGTGCCGCCAAAAGAAGTCATCCAGTCGGAGAGTTCCTTCAGCGCATCGAGCGGATCGTCCTTGGGCAGTTCGGCAAGCAGGCGCTTGGCTGACTTCGCATCGGTCATCGGATGATCCGGCGCACTCCCCAACTTATCGAGCCAAGAAAGCATCGCGTTCCCTTCACTCAACTTCCAGCATCGTCCCGTCCGCGAACAACAGCGCGCAATGGACCCGTTTGCCAGCATATACCGACTGCATCGCAGCGCGGTACTCCTGCATCTGCGCACGGTAACGCGTTGCATCTTCAGCGTCACCCAATTTGTAGTCCAGTACCCACACTTCACCGTCCAACTCCACCAGACGATCGATACGTTTCAGTTCACCCTTGGCGTTGATGTAGGGCATTTCATTGCATGCGCTGATATGCTGCCGTGCATCGAAGAAACGGGCGAGCTGTGGCAAGGCACGCAGTTGCCGGGCTTGTTGCCAGAGGGACTCAATCTCTTCGGCAGAAATGGCTAGTCGCTGCTGCAGTTCGGCCTTATCCGCCATGCCTTCCGTCAGATGTTGCAGTAGCGCGTGCAGCCAGATACCGCGTTGCTGTTGAGCCGTGTTGCGGGCGGCGCGTTTTCCTGCGGGTATAAGGGAAGGAAGATTTACCGTTCGGGCTGCATCCGCAAGGGCCAGGCCGTGGCTGTAAGGGGCATTCGCCCCAACAGCAGATGCACAGCCTGTCGAAGCCCGTCTTGAGTCATCCAGGCCGCCCCGTTCGCCCTGAGCCTGTCGAAGGGCGAACGGAACTGCAGACTCATTGTCGCTGCCCGGCAACAATGGATTCCGCTGTTCGCCCACTACCGCCGCGATGCGCCCATACCAGGTGAGCTGTTTGGTCTCCTTCGCCCCCTGATTGCCGCTCACAATCAGCGCCTGCTGAGCACGGGTCATCGCGACATAGAGCAGGTTCATCTCTTCGCGCGCCCGCTGTGCGGCGTCCTGCTCGAACAGCGGTGCGCGTTTCCTGCCGCGCGAAGCCTGGTCGGCGTAGAGCGAAAAATGCGCGGGCCGCTCGGCATGCAGCGGCCAGTCGATCAGCACATCGTTATCATCCCTGCTTCTCTTGTCTACATTCGCATCCAGCAGCCAGACGATGGGTGCTTCCAGCCCCTTCGATTCGTGCACGGTATAGATGCGTACCGCGTTGCCGGCCGTGCCGAGCCTGCCTTCGTCCGGCGCGTCGTCCGGGCTGTCGCGCAGTTCACTCAGTTCCTGCAGGAAGCGCGGCAGGCTGGGATAGCGGCCCGCATCCACGCTCAGTGCGATCTCCATGAACGCATTGAGGTTAGCGGCAACCTTGGCGCGCATCTCGGGCGGCAGCACGGCGGTATAGCGCGCGATCACCTCGCCTTCGAAATAGATCCGATCGAGCAGATCATGCACGGGGAGCTTGTCGGCGAGGGCGAGCCAGCGTTGCAGCAGCTCCGTTGCTCTGTTCAGAGCCGGCGATGGATCAACCATGTGTTGCAGGCGTTGCCACCAAGATAAGGATACGGAATACGGGATACGGGATTCAGGAGAACCCTCCGCTCTCCCTGTATCCTGTATCCCGTATCCTGATAGCCGTATTAGGTCTGCATCGCTGCACGCAAAGATCGGCGTGCGCAGCACTTGCGCAAGCGCAAGATCGGCGAAGGGGGTGATGAGGAACATCAGCAGTGCCTGTATATCCTCGGCTTCCAGCGTGTCGAGCAAGCCGCCGCGGCGCGAACTGATGAAGGGAATGTGTTTCGCGCGTAATGCCTCTTCATACACCTGCAAGTGAGTGCGGCTGCGCACCAGCACCATGATGTCAGCGTAAGTGGCGCAACGTTCCTTCCCCCCATCGTTCACCGACCAGCCGCTGACGATGGTCTGCAGCAGCGCGGCCAGCTGTTCAGCCTCCTGGTGGCGCGCACCGTCTTCGGCTTCAGCCCTTTTCACAGTGAGCGGATCGCGCAAGGCAAGCGCGCTGCTTCCTGCTGCATCCTCTTCCTTTGCCTCCACGGCGGCCAGCGGCAACACCATCACATGGCCGGGCAGGTCGCGCTGGAAAGTTCGATGCTCGACAAACTCGAATCCGTCCGGCTGTTCGCGGAACACGGCATTCACCGCGTCCACCACCGGCTGCGCATTGCGGCGCGTCAGGCTGTTGCCCAGCGTCTCGGCGTCGAAATGCTTCTTGAGGTATTCGCGCGCCACGCCGAACAGGCGCGCGTCGGCGCGGCGGAAGCGGTAGATGGATTGCTTGGGGTCGCCCACGACGAACACGGTGGGCTGCGTCTCCACCGCCACGGCAGCGTCGAACCAGGCACGCAGGATCTGCCACTGCAGCGGGTTGGTATCCTGGAATTCGTCCAGCAGCACATGGCGATAGCGGCTGTCGAGCTTGTATTGCATGGTCTCGGCATGTTCGCTCTGTTGCAGCAGACGGCACAGCTGCCATTCCAGATCGGAGAAGTCCATCTGCTGCTTTTGCGCCTTCAACGCCTGGTAGCGCTCGAGGAAGGCGATGCCGCAATGCAGCACCGCCTCGTTCAGGCGATAGGCCTGCTGCTCGGCGAGCGCGTCGCGCACCGCCTGCAGTCGGGATTGCAGCACGTCCCGCGCACGGCAGTGCGCATCCTGATCCTGCAGTTTTGTCGGCTTCAATGCCTTCGGTTCGTCCTTTGCCGTGAACAACAGCTCCCACAGCCGCTCGAAACGCTCTTCCAGCGCCGAGTCCGTCCACGCCTGCTCCAGCTCGCTCGCCTGCTTTTTCTGCGTGTCGGTTCCACTGGCAAGTTGCTGCGTGAAATCGAACAGCGCATCGCGGCTGTCGCTGTGCGCATGCCAGGCTTCAACCGGATCGCTGTCCATGTCCACCGCGAGCTCGTCGTGCAGGTTCTCCAGTGCGAACGTCAGCGTCCCATCCGATCTCTGGGTATAAGCCCACCATTCCGCGCGCTTGGCGAGGAAATTGAACAGCAGTTTGCGCGTGTTGCTCAGTCCGCATTCGCCGAACAGCCACTGCATGTTCTGCGCCTCCGGGCTGTCCGGTTGCTTGCGCATCTGCTCAAGCAATTCTTCCCAGGCTTCTTCCTGCTCGCTGCCCGCACGCTCCAGCAGGCTCATGCCCTGCATCACGTCGGCGTTCAGCGGGGCGCGCTGCATGACCTGCATGAACCAGCCGTGGAAAGTGCTGATGGTGATGCCTAGTTGCGCCAGCAGCACGCTGCCGTACAGGCTGCGCGCACGCTGCAGTTGCGCGGCGCTCAGTTCTTCCACGCCGCGTTCGGACAGAAAACGCCGTACCGAATCGTCGTCGCCCATCGCCAGGTCGCGCAGCCACTGCTGCAACCTCGCCTGCATCTCCTGCGCCGCCTTGCGCGTGAAGGTGATGGCCAGTATCTGCGATGGCTGCGCCCCATCCAGCAGCAGGCGCACGATGCGCGATACCAGCAACCAAGTCTTGCCGCTGCCGGCACAGGCTTCGACCACGACACTGCGCTTGGGATCGAGGGCGATATGGTTAGCCATATCTTCTCTCCAATTCCGTCATTCCGGCGCAGGCGGGAATCCAGTTGATCGAGAAATTCGCGCAGCGGACAAAGCCGCGATGCGGTCTCGCTTCGCGAGAGTATTTGTGCTGTGCTGGATTCCGGCCTGCGCCGGAATGACGGCAAGGTTGGGCAGCCTGCACGCGCATCACCACTCTCCCTTCCTGCACACACCACGCATCTCGCAATGCATGCATGCCTGGTCGATGCCGTTCGCGGGCAGGCCTGCACCGCCGCGGATGCGTTTCATCACCTGTATCAGGCGCTCGGCATTGAGCTGCGCCAGTTGCGCGACATCCTGCACCGGCGCGATTGTCTTCACCTTGCCGCCCTCGATGCTGACGAACGACGCGTCATCGGTTTCGTGCGCATAGGCATAGCAGGCGAGCTGAACGTCCTCGCCCGGCTCGCGCAGCTTGTTGCGCAGGATCTGTTCGCCCTGCGTCTTGTAATCCAGCACGCGGATCGCCTGTTCCCGGACATCGAGTCGGTCGATGCGCCCGCGCACCTGCACGCCGTCGAGCTCGAGCGCAAATGCACTCTCTGCCTCGGCATAGCGCCAGCCCTGTGCCTCGTTCTCAGCCTGCCATGCGAGATAGGCCGGCAGCGAGCGGTACCAGCGCGCCAGCCAGGCGCGCGCCGCAAAGTCCTGCTGCAACAGGTCGGCGAACACGTCCTCGCTGATGCGGCGCAACTCGGACTCCATCTCCGCCGTGTCATGCCTGCCGACTTGCGGATAGCGCTCGTGGAACCGTTGCAGGATGCCGTGCACGCGCTCGCCGTAATCGCGCTTCTCGATGGCTTCCTGCACTTCGTCCAGCTCGTTCAGGCGCAGGATGTAGCGCGCATAGAACTGGTAGGGGCAGGCGACCAGGCTGTTGTATGCGCTGATGGAGACCTTCGCAGGCACCGCCTCGCCCGCCACGCTCGGGGCAGGCTGGGCCGACTGCGACAGTTCGACGCGGTACGCATCTTCCGCCGCGAGGCAGGCATGCAGTTCCATCTCGCTCAGGTCGTCCCCCTGTGTACGCTGATATTCGTCGCGCAATATCTGCAGGTAGGGGCTGAGCAGCCTGTGTTCGCCGTTCTTGTCTTTCTGCCAGGTGACCAGCACGCAATCGTTCAGTGCTAGCAATGCCAGCAGGTCGTCGTGCTGTCTTGCCGAGTGCGTGCCGCGCGTGGGCAGATCGAGCGCGGCACGCACGGCGTCGTTGAACCAGCGCCCGCCATCCGCGGTACTGGGCAGGTGGTCAGCATCGCATCCCAGCAGCAGCAAGGCATCGAATGCGCGCCAGCGCGTGGCCGCCAGGTGGGTGAAGCGCACCGTGCTGTCTATGCCGCTGTCGCGGTAGGTCTGCGTATCGAGTTGCTGCGCCAGCCAGCGCCGCCATTCTGCAAAGCGGTAGCTGCCCTCATCTGCCGCCAGCTCCTGCTGCCATGTCTCCAGCGCATGCAGCAACTGCACACCGGCGGCGTCCTGCTGCAATCCGGCATCGATGCCCAATATCTGCAGACTTGTCCGCAATATCGCCAACCATTCTGCCAGTGGCTTCCTCTTGTTCTGTTCCAGCGGTGCGGCAGCCTGGCGCAGCCGCACGAGCAGCTGTTGCAACAGCGTCTCGTGCCCGGCGAGACCGATGAATTTCTCCAGGCCGGCCACCACACCCTGTTTGCGCAACAGTTGCTCGAGCTGATACACCGCCGACTTGCGCTCGGAGGCCGTCAGGTCGGCGAAGATGAAAGGCGATTTGAGCAGGTCGAGCAGGTCGCGATGGTAGAAATCGCTCTGCAGCGAGGTGAGCCAGCGGTCCAGCACCGTGCTGACCGACAGCGTGGCAAAGGTCCAGCCAGTCTCGTCCGCCACCAGCACCTCGGCCCGCTCCAGCAACGCCCGCATGCGCCTTGCCACCACGCGGTCCTGCGCCACGATGGCGATGTCGCGCTTGCCCGCGGCCAGCCAGCGGCGCACCTGCATGGCGGCGGCACGGGCTTCCTGCTCCAGAGAAGTGGCGGCGAAGAACAGTGGCGCACCGATCTGCGCCTCCATCTCGCGCAGATCGAACACCGTCACTGCCGCATGCTGCGAATATTCGTCGAGGAAACGCTGTTCCAGCCCGTCCCAGTCCGATGTACGCAACACATACAAGGAACGACATGCCTGTTGTGCCAGCCTGCCCAGCTGCTGCTGATAGACCCGCGCCTTATCCAATTCGGTGCCGGCCTGCATCGCGTGCCACAACTCGAACACCAGCCTCGCCTCCAGCTGTAGCGTGCTGTTCTGCCGGGCCTGGTAGGCCTGCTGCACGACGGCGGCGAAGGATTCGGCATCGCCCGGCAGCTCATGCAGGGAATGCGTCAGTTCGTCGAACAGCTTGAGCAGTTCCTGCGTCATGCTCCACAGGTCTGCCTGCTCGAACCATTTCGATTTGCGCAGCTGCTGGTATAGCAAGGCACTGCGCTGGCAGTCCGCCACGACAGGCATGTCGAGCCCGACGCTTTGCGCCCATTCATTGAGCGTCACCATCTGCGGCAACAGCAGGGCGGGGAGCCGGGCAGCCCGCATCAGCGCCTGCGCCAACGGCTGCGCAGCATGGTAGTTGGGCAGCAGGATGGTGATGCCGCGCAGGTCGGGCGCGGGGTGCGCAGAGAGGATGCGCTGTGCGATGCGGTCGAAAAAGATGCCGGAAACGCTCACCGCTTCAGCAGATGGAGCTTGTCTTTCACATGAAGCCATTCATCCGCATCGGCCGGCGCATCCTTCTTCTCGACGATGGGCTTCCAGAGCTTGGCCAACTCTGCGTTGAGCTTGATGAAATGGACCTGATCCGCCGGCACATCGTCTTCCGCGAAGATCGCGTTTGCCGGGCATTCCGCCACGCACAGCGTGCAGTCGATGCACTCATCCGGATCGATGACCAGGAAGTTCTCGCCTTCGCGAAAACAATCCACCGGGCACACCTCCACGCAATCGGTATATTTGCAGCGGATACAATTTTCAGCAACGACGTACGCCATGTGACCTCCTATTTCGCCAATCCGTGCAACCAGTGCCGGTAGAGCTGATCCGCCACGTCATGCAGCCCGGGCAATTTGTCGCGCATCTGCGCCTGCATCGTTTCTGCCGATTGTACTGCCGGACTGTGCAGATTGGCAGCGATCTCATCCGCCCCGTTCTCGCACCAGTCGCGGATCATCTGCCCGGTCATCTCGACATGGCATTGCATGCCGAGGTGCTTGCCGATGGCGTATGCCTGGTTCGCACAATGTCTGCTGGACAGCAGAGGCACTGCCCCCGGCGGCAGCGAAAAGGTCTCGCCGTGCCAATGGAAGGAATCGAAACGCCGGATGTCGCCGAACCACTGCCGTGCCGTGTCGTTGTCGGCCACGGTCACCTCGCCCCAGCCGAGCTCCTTCACCGGATTCCTCGTCACCACGCCGCCCAGCGCCTTGGACATGAGCTGCCCGCCGAGACAGTGGCCAAGCAGCGGGATGTCTTTTGCGCAGGCATCGCGGATCAGCGCCAGCACCTTGGGTATCCACGGCAGGTCGTCGTTGACGCTCATCGGCCCGCCCATGAACACCAGGCCTGAAAACGCCGCGGCATCCGCCGGTACCGCTTCGCCCTGGTCGATGTGGATCATCTGCCAGGGAATGGCATGCTGGTTGAGGAACAGTGCGAAATGGCCTGCACCTTCGGTAGGGGAATGGCGGAAGATGGCAACGGGTTTCATGGTGCGATCGGATCAATATCTCGTGAAAAGACACATCGGGCATGCATTTTAGTTGGCTTTCATCACAGCTGCCATGCAGCAGCTGAAAAAAACGGGCGCCTTTGCGCGCCCGTTTCTTGTGCAGTGCAAATGAACCTTCAGGCACCCATCTCCAGCATCAACTGATTCACCCGTTTCACAAATCCAGCGGGATCGTCGAGCTGGCCGCCTTCGGCCAGCAACGCCTGGTCGAACAGCACTGCTGCCCAGTCGTCGAAACGCTGCTCTTCGCCCTTCAGGCGCAATACCACCGGATGAGTGGGGTTGATCTCAAGGATCGGCTGCGAGATCGGCGCTTTCTGGCCGGAGGCTTTGAGCAAACGCGCCAGGTTGCCGCTCATGTCGTGCTCGTCCGCCACCAGACAGGCGGGGCTGTCGGTCAGGCGGTGAGTGATGCGCACCTCCTTCACCTTATCCGCGAGGCTGGTCTTGATCTTGTCGGTCAGCCCCTTGAACTCGTCGGCCTGCTTTTCCTGCTCCTGCTTCTCGGCTGCGTCTTCCAGCGCGCCCAGGTCGAGGCCGCCCTTGGCGACGGAGACCAGTTGCTTGCCTTCGAACTCGGGCAGGTTGCTCACCACCCATTCATCCACACGGGCGGACAGCAGCAGCACTTCGATACCCTTCTTGCGGAACACTTCCAGATGCGGGCTGTTCTTGGCGGCATTGAAGCTGTCCGCGGTGACGTAATAGATCTTTTCCTGGCCGTCCTTCATGCGGCTAACGTAGTCCTTCAGCGAGACGGTCTCTTCATTGGTGTCGGCCTTGGTGGTGGCGAAGCGCAGTAGTGCGGCGATCTTATCCTTGTTGGCGAAGTCTTCGCCGACGCCCTCTTTCAACACCTGGCCGAACTCGCTCCAGAACCTGGTGTACTTCTCCTTGTCATTCTCGGCCAGATCGGCCAGCAGACCCAGCACCTTGCCGGTGCAGCCCTTGCGGATGGCCTCGATGTCTTTCGATTCCTGCAATATCTCGCGCGAGACGTTGAGCGGCAGGTCGGCGGAATCCACCACGCCGCGCACGAAGCGCATGTATTGCGGCATCAGCTGTTCGGCGTCGTCCATGATGAACACGCGGCGCACATAGAGCTTGATGCCGTGGCGCGCCTGACGGTCATACATGTCGAACGGCGCGCAGCCCGGGATGTACAACAGTTGCGTGTATTCCTGCTTGCCTTCGACGCGCGCGTGCGTCCACGCCAGAGGATCGTCGAAGTCATGACCGACGTGCTTGTAAAATTCCTTGTACTGCTCTTCGGTGATCTCGTTCTTGGAGCGCGCCCACAGCGCGGAAGCCTGGTTGACGGTCTCGTCTTCGGCCAGGGTTTCGTACTTGCCATCCTTCCACTCTTCCTTTTGCATCAGGATCGGCTGGACGATGTGGTTGGAATATTTCTTGATGATCTCGCGCAGCTTGTAGCCGGCGAGCAGGTCGTCCTGCCCTTCGCGCAGGTGCAACGTGATCTCGGTGCCGCGCGCGGCCCTGTCTACCATCTCGATGGAGAACTCGCCGCCGCCGTCGGATTCCCAGCGCACGCCCTGATCGGCCTTTTCGCCCGCACGGCGCGTCAGCACCGATACCTTGTCGGCCACGATGAAGGCAGAGTAGAAGCCCACGCCGAACTGCCCGATCAGGTGCGCATCCTTCTGCTGGTCGCCGGAAAGCTTGGTGAAGAATTCGCGCGTGCCGGACTTGGCGATAGTGCCGAGGTTGGCGATCACTTCGTCGCGGTTCATGCCGATGCCGCTGTCGGCGATGGTCAGCGTGCGCGCTTCCTTGTCGAAGCTGACGCGGATATTGAGGTCGGACGCGTTTTCGTACAGCGCGTCGTTGTGCAGCGCCTCGAAACGCAGCTTGTCGCAGGCGTCGGACGCGTTTGAAATCAGTTCTCTCAGGAAAATCTCGCGGTTGGAATACAGCGAGTGGATCATCAGGTGCAGCAGCTGTTTGACTTCGGTCTGGAAGCCCAGCGTCTCGCGGCTGGCGGTGGTGGTTTCGGTCATAGTTCCCTCCTTGAAAAAGTGTGGAGGGTATTTGGGGGTGGGAGGGCTCTTTTCAAGAGGGGGATGCAGGATTCAGGATACGGGATACAGGGAATGCGAAGCCGCTGGTTTTCCTGTATCCCGTATCCCGTATCCTATTCCCTGGTTTTATCCCGTTCGATCAGCGCATAAGCCGAGTGATTGTGGATCGATTCAAAGTTCTCTGACTCAACGACGTACGATTCGATGCGCTCATCGGCATTCAGCACGGCCGCCACGTCGCGCACCATGTCCTCCACGAACTTGGGGTTATCGTAGGCGCGTTCGGTGACGAACTTCTCGTCGGGGCGCTTCAGCAGGCCGTACAGCTCGCTCGACGCCTGCTCTTCGGCAAAGCGCACCACTTCTTCGATCCACACCGACCGCTTGGTGCGCACGTTGATGGTGACATGCGAACGCTGGTTGTGCGCCCCACGCTCGGAGATTTCCTTGGAGCAGGGGCACAGGCTGGTCACGGGGATCTGCACCTTCATGTTGAAGCGATACTTGCCGTCGACGATCTCGCCGATGAAAGTGACGTCGTAATCGAGCAGGCTTTGCACTTCGGAGACCGGCGCGGTCTTGTTGATAAAATAGGGGAACGCCATCTCGATGTAGCCGGATTTGGCCTCCAGCTTGTCGGTCATCTCGCGCAGGATACCTTCGAACGACTCCACCGAGATCTCGCGTCCGTGCTGGTTCAATATCTGCACAAAGCGCGACATGTGCGTGCCTTTGAAGTTGTGCGGCAGGTGCACATACATATTGAATGTGGCAATGGTGTGCTGTACGCCCCCGCTCTTGTCCTTGACGAGGACGGGGTGGCGGATGCTCTTGATACCAACCTTGTTGATCGCCAAATGGCGCGTATCGGCGCTGCTTTGTACGTCTGCTATGGTTTCTATCGAATTCATGGTTATCTTTCAGAAAAGTCTTGGGGCGATTATACCCATTACCCGACTATAACGGTCGGGCAATATCAACTGGCCAACTTTTTACCGATAGCGCTTGTAATGCCATTCGCATCCAGCCCGCAATCGGCCAGCATTTGCACGGGATCGCCCTGTTCCAGGAATTTGTCGGGAAGCCCCAGGTGCAGCACGGCAACGTTGATGCCGCACCGCGCCAGGCATTCTGCCACCGCGCTGCCGGCGCCGCCCTGTATCGTGTTTTCTTCCACGGTGACCAGCAAAGTATGTGCGCCCGCGAGTCTAAATACCAACTCTTCGTCCAGGGGTTTGACGAAGCGCATGTTGGCAACGGTGGCGTCGAGCTGTTCTGCGGCCTGCAACGCGGGCGCAAGCATGGAACCGAAGGCGAGGATGGCGATTTTTTTGCCCTGGCGGCGCACTTCGCCCTTGCCCACAGCTATTGGCTGCAAGCTCTTCTGCACCGTGACACCCGGCCCCGTGCCGCGCGGATAGCGCACCGCGCTCGGCGTATCGAGATGAAAAGCGGTGCTCAGCATCTGCCGGCATTCGTTCTCGTCTGCAGGTGCCATCACGGTCATGTTGGGAATGCAGCGCAGATAGCTCAGGTCGAAGCTGCCCGCATGCGTCGCACCGTCGGCGCCGACCAGTCCGCCGCGGTCGATGGCGAACATCACCGGCAGGTTCTGGATGGCGACATCGTGAATAAGCTGGTCATACGCGCGCTGCAAAAAGGTGGAATAGATCGCCACCACCGGCTTCGAACCGTCGCACGCCAGGCCCGCGGCGAAGGTCAGCGCATGCTGTTCGGCGATACCCACGTCAAAATAGCGCTGCGGGTACTTCTCCGCGAATTGGACCAGCCCCGAGCCTTCGCACATCGCGGGCGTGATGCCGACCAGGCGCGCGTCCTGCTCTGCCATGTCACATAACCAGTCTCCGAACACCTGCGTGTAGGTCACTTTGGTACTGGGCTTGGCTGTGATGCCATGGCTGGGGTCGAACTTGCCAACGCCGTGATACAGCACACAGTCGTCTTCGGCTTGGGCGTAGCCTTTCCCCTTTTGCGTGACGATGTGCAGGAACTGCGGACCTTCAAGTTGGCGAATGTTGCTCAGTGTATCCAGCAGCACGTTCAGGTCGTGCCCGTCGATCGGGCCGATGTAGTTGAATCCGAATTCCTCGAACAGCGTGCCGGGGATCCACATGCCCTTGAAATGCTCTTCCGCGCGCTTGGCAAATTCCAGCACCGGCGGCACACCTTTCAGCACCTTTTCGCTGCCGCGCCGCATTGCGGCATAGAAGCGGCCAGACATCAGTTTCGCCAGGTAATTGTTCAGCGCGCCGACCGGGCGCGAAATGGACATGTCGTTGTCATTGAGGATCACCAGCAGGTTGGCATCCATCGCGCCCGCGTTGTTGAGTGCCTCGAACGCCATGCCGCCGGTCATCGCGCCGTCACCGATGATGGCGACCGAGCGGTTGTCTTTTCCGGCCAGGCGTGCCGCCACCGCCATGCCCAGCGCGGCGGAAATGGAAGTGCTGGAATGGCCCGTACCAAAGGCATCGTACGGGCTCTCATTCCGCTTGGGGAAGCCGGAGATGCCGTGCGCCATGCGCAGGCCGCTCATCGCCGCACGGCGACCCGTCAATATCTTGTGCGCATAGGTCTGGTGGCCGACATCCCATACCAGCCGGTCTTCCGGCGTGTTGTAGATGTAATGCAACGCGACAGTCAGTTCCACCGTGCCGAGGTTGGAAGAAAGATGCCCGCCGGTCTTACTTACCGATTCAATCAGGAAGGCGCGCAATTCGTCCGTCAGTTGCGGCAACTGCCCGCGCTCGAGTTTGCGCAGGTCATCCGGGGAGTCGATGGTTTCGAGCAAGGAATACATTAGTACTTTCTCTTCACGATAAAGTCGGCCAACTCGCGCAGGCGCTGCGCCGCCGCACCAAACTCGACCAGGGTATCCAGCGCGTCTCCATGCAGCCCTGTCGCCATTTCCTTTGCAGCTTGCACTCCCAGCAGTGTCACATAAGTCGGCTTGTCGTTGTCAGCATCCTTGCCCGCAGTCTTGCCCAGGGTCGCGGTATCCGCTTCGCTGTCGAGCACATCATCCACCACCTGGAACGCCAGCCCTATGCATTTTCCGTAGCGATCGAGCTTGTCGAGTTGCGCCTGATCCAGGTTTCCGCAATGCGCCCCGAGCAAAATGGAGGCGCGGATCAGCGCACCGGTCTTGTAGATATGCATCTGCTCCAGCTCCGGCAGCGTCAGCTGCTTTCCCACACTGGCCAGGTCGATGGCCTGCCCGCCCGCCATGCCGCGCGAACCGGAGGCGACGGCAAGCAACTTGACCATCTGCAATTGCCGGGATGCATCGTCGCTCAGGCGATGTTCGGATAACAACTGGAACGCCAGGCTTTGCAATGCGTCGCCAACCAGCAGCGCGGTAGCTTCGTCGTATTCGACATGGCAGGTGGGTTTGCCACGGCGCAGCACGTCGTCGTCCATGCAGGGCATGTCGTCATGCACCAGCGAATAGGCGTGGATCAGCTCGACGGCGGCCGCGGCGATCTCGACACGCCCGACCGGGGCGCCACCCAATTCACCCGCCGCAAACGCAAGCAGCGGACGCACGCGCTTGCCGCCTTCCAGCACGCTGTAGCGCATCGCGGCATGCAGGCGTTGCGGCGCGACCTCGGCCTGCGGCAGCAAACGCTTCAAAGTGTCTTCAAAACGGGATTGATGGGCGGATACCCAAGATGAGAAGTCTGACATTATCAATCTTTGTTCGCATCGCCCGATGAGCTGAAGTCCTTGAGCACACCGTCTTCCAGCACGCGTACCTGCTGTTGAGCGTCGTCCAGACGGGACCGGCAGAACGACAACAGTTCCGCACCGCGCTTGTAGGCCGCCAGTGAATCTTCCAGCGACAGCTTGCCGGACTCCATGTCTGCTACGACCTGTTCCAACTCCGCCAGCGCCGTTTCGAAACTCTGTGTCTTGGTGGATTTTGCCGCCATCTCGATTCCCATGTGCATCAATTTCTGCGTAAGGGCGGCATTTTACCCAAGCCCCCGATACAGAGCCAATATTTGTTGCCCCCCCTTATGATTTCGGGGACAATCCCTGCCCCTGAAAACCGTATTCACAGAAAGAGTGGGTATGTCCGAAATAGCCAAGCCGAAACAATTCAATCCGGTATCAGCGCAACCGCCGCTGAGCTGGTATTTCGATCCGAAAGTTCTGGAGGTCGAGCAGCGCGTGCTGCTGGACGCCGGGCCGCAATATGTCGGCCATGAATTGATGGTACCCAATCTCGGCGATTATCACGTAGTCGAATGGATGGACAGCGCCAAGATGCTGGTTCGCAACGAAAGCGGCGTGGAGCTGCTTTCCAACATCTGCCGCCATCGCCAGGCCACCATGCTGGAAGGCCGCGGCAACGCGAAAACCATTGTTTGCCCGCTGCATCGCTGGACCTACAAAACCGATGGCGAGCTGATCGGGGCGCCGCATTTCCCGAACAATCCTTGCCTGCACCTGAACAAGACCCCTCTGCAAAACTGGAAAGGCCTGCTATTCGCCGGCAAACGCGATATCGCCAGGGATCTGGCGACCATGCCCGCCTTCAGCGAGATCGACTTCTCCGGTTACATGCTGGATCGGGTGGAAGTGGACGAATACAACTTCAACTGGAAGACATTCATAGAGGTGTACCAAGAAGACTACCACGTCGTTCCTTTCCATCCGGGGCTGGGCCAACTGGTCAATTGCGATGATCTGAAATGGACGTTCGGCGAACAGTTCAGCGTACAGACTGTGGGTATCAACAAGCCGCTGCGCAAACCCGGCAGCCCGGTCTATGAAAAATGGACCGAGCAGGTGATGCGTTACAACAACGGCGAATTCCCGAAATACGGCGCGATCTGGCTGACCTACTACCCCAATATCACGGTCGAGTGGTATCCGAACACACTGGTGGTTAGCACTGTCGTCCCGCGCGGCACGGATGCCTGCACCAACATCGTGGAGTTCTACTACCCGGAAGATATCGTGCTGTTCGAGCGCGACTACATCGAAGCCGAAAAGAAGGCCTACCGTGAAACCGCGGTCGAGGACGACGTCATCTGCCTGCGCATGCACCAGGGGCGTCGCGCCTTGTACAAGCAAGGCATCGAAGAGGTCGGCCCTTACCAGTCGCCGACCGAAGACGGGATGCTGCACTTCCATGAGTTCCTGCGCCGCAATCTGGAACAGCACCTGAAATAATTCCAAGTGGGTGCGCTATGGATGTTGTTTGCGAGTTTGTCGTTCGCCTGCATGGGCGTGTGCGTCAAACTCGGTGCGGCTTATTTTTCCAGTAGCGAACTCGTTTTCTACCGCTGCTTCTGCGGGCTGCTGTTCGTTGCCGCCATGCTGCTGCACAAGCGCACGCCGCTCGCCACCCCGCACTGGCGCAGCCATCTATGGCGCGGACTGTCCGGCACCATCGCCATGATGCTTTACTTCTACTGCATCTCTACGTTGCCCCTGGCTTCCGCCATCACGCTGAACTACACCTCTGCCATATTCCTTACCGTGCTCACGTTGCTTGTGTACAAGGATCGTCTTCATCTGCCCCTGACCATCAGCCTGATGCTGGGTTTCATCGGGGTGGTATTGTTGCTGCACCCCACTTTCGAGCGCGCACAATTTGTCAGCGGCATATTGGGTTTGGCCTCCGGCTTCTTCGCCGCCATCGCATTGATGAACGTACGCCAGCTCGGGCTCATGGGCGAGCCGGCAGTGCGGGTAGTGTTCTATTTCAATCTGGTGGCCACGCTGTTCAGCGGGGTATGGATGGCCCAAACCGAGATCCATCCGGTCACACTGGACAGCCTGTGGTTGTTGCTCGGCATGGGTGCAACGGCCACTTTTGCCCAAGTCGCCATGACGCACGCCTACCGTGTCGGACAAACGCAGGTTGTAAGCACCCTGTCATACAGCACCATTGTCTTCGCCAGCCTGTTTGGCCTGATGCTGTGGAATGAAATGCTGCCCATAGACAGCTGGTTCGGCATCGCTCTCATCATCGGCAGCGGCATGTTAAGCTTGCGCCTAGCACCCACCCACACAGAGGCCACGTAAATGATCACGATTGAAGAAAGCAGCCAACTCGTCAATATCGCCGTCATGGGCGAATTCACCATCGCCGATTTCAAGCAGTTTGAAGAGCACGCACTCCACAAACTCAATGCGCCAGGCAAGATCAACCTGCTGTTCGACCTGCGCGGCATGCTCGGGTACACCCCGGATGTCGCCTGGGAAGAGCTCAAGTTCTTCCGTCGCCAGCACAATCATGACTTCAGCAAGATCGCGGTCGTCACTGACAACCAATGGCTGACTTGGCAGGCCTGGCTATCCCGATTGTTCGTTGATGCGGATATTCGCGCTTTCAGCGATTATCACGAAGCCGAAAGTTGGGCCCGGATGTAACCATCACCAAGGCGGCCGGATGAGATGAGGACTCCTGCGGTATTTCCGATCACCTTCCTCGTCCTTTCCCTGTCTGCATGCATTTATGTGCCCGTCATAGACGAAAGCAAGGAATCAGCTGCCGCTTGCGAAACGATGACCAAACACATGTCGATGCAGAACTTGTTTGAAACGGAGGCACGCGACACGCAAGGCCGCTCGAATGACATCCCGATCAATATCGGGGGCGGTTGCAACTCGGAATGCGCCGCGGCGATACTGGCGGCTGTTGTCGTGGTTTCTGCGGGAAGCGCAATCATCTCGGGCAGCATCGTTTTGACGGGCAACACCGTCCATTGGCTGGAATATCAAGGCACCTGCAGCGACGGTTACCTTAATTCCACGAAGCGCTTGTTCCTTGAAAACGTCAACAAGTCCAAGCCGATACCGGAATCTTGACTAAACCGGAAGGCTACGGCTTTGTCGCATAAAGCATAAAGAATAGTCTATTCCTTGGTTACCCCTGCCCGGGTGTGATCCCACCCTACCAATTACCCCAGTAACAATGGTACTGTTACGTTGATGCAAAATCATAATAATCGGATCGGAAAATGAGGGAGTAGAGTATGGTCAATAGCAGAACGGCAACAGTACTTGCTTCAATGATGATCTTCAGCGCGGCTGTTTACGCTGAAGATATCCCGGGAATTGCAATTCCTCCGACAATACAATCAGAGGTCAAGGCACTTGGTTGCGATGCCTGCCACGGCTGGGAACGAACCAAATTCGGACCATCCTGGCAGAATGTCGCCGACCGGTATCGCAACCAGACAACTTATGTATACAAGGGATTCAATATCAACAGCGTTGGCGAAAAGCTTCCCCTCGTGCAGGGACTGGTGACCAAGATATCCAAGGGCGGCAAAGGCGAGTGGAACGAATACATTCCCATGGCCCCCAACGACCCGAACGGGATTCATGCAAAAGAAATCACAAACATCGTAAATTTCATTCTTTCCGTCCCCCCGAAAAAATAACAACCGGGAAGTTGCAGGCGCCGGGAACTGAAAAGCGGACAATCACCCGCATCCATAAAAAAACCCGCTTTCGCGGGTTTTCTTTTGCACACCTCAAACCTGCCGAATCACTTCAGCTTGGTTTCCTTGTATGCGACATGCTTGCGTGCCACCGGGTCGAACTTCAGGAATTCAAGCTTTTCCGGAGTAGTGCGTTTGTTCTTGTTAGTCGTGTAGAAATGCCCCGTACCAGCGGAGGATTCCAGTTTGATCTTTTCGCGTGCACCTTTTGCCACAATCGTTCTCCTTTAGATCTTCTCGCCGCGAGCACGCATCTCGAACAGGACGGCATCGATGCCGTTCTTGTCGATGGTACGCAGACCAGCATTGGTCAGGCGCAAAGACACCCAACGGTTTTCAGACTCTACCCACAAGCGGCGGCGTTGCAGATTCGGCAAGAAACGACGCTTGGTTTTATTGTTCGCGTGGGAGATGTTGTTGCCCACCATGGGCTTTTTCCCAGTTACTTGACAGACGCGTGCCATGACAATCACTCCAACCAGTTTTTCAAAGAGGCGCGGATTCTACATAAACCGCCGCAAAGACACAACCCAAACTTTCAATGCCCTTTTCTATAGAGCGCCGACTGGGCATGAGCCTGCAAACCCTCGCCAAAAGCCAGGGTCGAGGCGATTTCGCCCAATTTTCGGGCTCCCTGGGGAGAAACCTGGATCAGGCTGCTGCGCTTCTGGAAGTCATACACGCCCAACGGTGATGAAAACCGCGCCGTGCCGGACGTCGGCAGCACGTGGTTCGGGCCTGCGCAGTAGTCGCCCAGCGATTCCGAGGTATAACGCCCCATGAATATGGCACCGGCGTGCTTGAGCTTGGGCAGCCAAGCCTTGGGGTCGCCCACGGACAGCTCCAGGTGCTCGGGCGCGATACGATTGCTGATGCGGCAAGCTTCATCCATATCCGAGACATGGATCAACGCACCCCGGTTCTCCAGTGCGGTCTTGATGATGGCCTTGCGCGGCATGTTTTCCAGCAGCTTGTTGGCACTCGCGGCCACGGCATCGATGAAATCCGCATCGGGCGACAGCAGGATGGCCTGCGCCAGTTCGTCGTGTTCGGCCTGCGAGAACAGGTCCATCGCCACCCAGTCCGGATCGGTCTTGCCGTCGCAGATGACCAGTATCTCGGACGGCCCCGCGATCATGTCGATACCGCATACGCCGAAGACACGGCGTTTCGCGGAAGCCACATAGGCATTGCCGGGGCCGACGATCTTGTCCACCTTGGGGATGGTCTCCGTGCCGTACGCCAGTGCCGCCACGGCCTGGGCGCCGCCGATGGTGAACACACGATCCACGCCTGCTAGATAGGCGGCCGCCAGCACGAGTTGATTCTTCACGCCGTCCGGCGTGGGCACGACCATGATGAGTTCGCTCACTCCCGCCACTTTGGCGGGCAGGGCATTCATCAAGACGGAAGAAGGATAGGCCGCCTTGCCACCCGGCACGTAAAGACCGACGCGATCCAGCGGCGTGACTTGCTGGCCCAGCATGGTGCCGTCGTCATCAAGATAATTCCAGGAAACCTGCACCTGCTTTTGGTGGTAGGAAGTGACTCGTTGCGCCGCCTGCTCAAGAGCACTGCGCTGATCGGCAGGTAGCCCTTCGAAGGCGGCCCTCAGCTCGGCTCGCGGCAACTCCATTGCCGGTGCGTCGGCCAGGGGCATACGGTCGAACTTGCGCGTGTATTCCAGAACGGCGGCATCGCCGCGCTTCTTCACATCGGCAAGGATGGCGGCGACGGTCGCTTCGAGCTTTTCGTCGGCCGTCTCTTCGAAGGCCAGCAGCTTGCCAAGCCTGGTGTCGAAGTCAGCCTGCCGGGTCGAAAGTCGGGTAATGTTCATTTGACGGCGCTCTCTATTTGTTAACGGCCTGCGCAAACGCATCCAGCATCGGCTGAATCGATCCGCGCTTGAGTTTCAGCGATGCCTGATTCACCACCAGACGCGACGAGATCGGCGCGATCTCCTCTACCGCCCTGAGATCGTTGGCCTTCAACGTCGCGCCGCTACTGACCAGATCGACGATGGCATCGGAAAGCCCGACCAGCGGCGCCAGTTCCATCGATCCGTACAGCTTGATAAGATCAACATGCACCCCTTTGGATGCAAAATGCTCGCGCGCAGTCTTCACGTACTTGGTCGCAACGCGCAGACGGGCACCCTGCTTCACTGCCGACTCGTAATCAAAACCATTGCGCACGGCCACCATCATGCGGCACTTCGCGATGTTCAAGTCCAGCGGCTGATAAAGCCCCTCCCCGCCATGCTCGTTAAGCACATCCTTGCCCGCCACGCCCATGTCCGCCGCGCCGTATTGCACGTAAGTCGGCACATCCGATGCGCGCACGATGATCAGGCGCACGTCGCCGCGATTGGTCGGCAAAATGAGTTTGCGGGAGGTCTCCGGATCTTCCAGAGCGGCAATACCTGCCGCCTTGAGCAGGGGCAGTGTCTCCTCGAAGATGCGGCCTTTGGAAAGCGCAATGGTGATCATGTCGTAGTCCTGTTCGATGCGACGCTTGTGTCGCCCAATTGTAATTACTTAATCCGGCGAATGTTAGCACCGAGCTGCGACAGTTTGCTTTCGATATGTTCGTAGCCGCGATCCAGATGATAAATACGGTCGATCACTGTCTCCCCCTGCGCAACGAGGCCAGCAATGACCAGACAGGCGGAAGCTCGCAGGTCGGTCGCCATCACCGTTGCGCCTTCCATATGCCCCACGCCGCGCACAACCGAGGTGTTTCCTTCGACATCGATCTGCGCGCCGAGCCGGCGCAACTCCTGCACGTGCATGAAACGGTTCTCGAAAATAGTCTCCACCACCATCGCACTGCCATCCGCGATGCAATTGAGCGCCATGAACTGCGCTTGCATGTCGGTTGGGAATGCGGGGTGCGGGGCAGTTCGCACGTTCACCGCTTTCGGGCGCCCGCTCATTTCCAGATGGATGGTATCGCCCGCAACCTTGATCTGCGCCCCCGCTTCGGCCAGTTTTTCCAGCACGGTTTCCAGTATATCGGCCCGCGTTTCGCGCAGCGTGATACTTCCACCCGTCGCCGCCGCGGCCACCAGAAACGTACCGCTCTCGATGCGGTCAGGCATGATGCGATGCGTCGCGCCGTGCAATTTTTCCACACCGGTGATGGTGATCGTGTCGGTGCCGTCGCCGGTAATCCTTGCACCCATCGCGCGCAGGCAATTTGCCAGGTCCACTACCTCCGGTTCGCGCGCTGCGTTCTCCAGCACCGTCACGCCGTCTGCCAATGCCGCTGCCATCATCAGATTTTCGGTGCCGGTGACGCTGACGATGTCGAAGAAGATGCGCGCGCCCTTGAGCCGTTTCGCCTTGGCATGGATATAGCCGTGTTCGATGGCGATCTCCGCACCCATCGCCTGCAGTCCCTTGATATGCAGATCGACGGGGCGCGAGCCGATGGCGCAGCCGCCGGGCAACGACACCTTGGCATCGCCGAAACGCGCCACCAGCGGGCCCAACACAAGGATCGCGGCGCGCATGGTCTTGACCATGTCGTACGGCGCTTCCCAGTTGTCGACTTTGTCGCCCCTGAAAGTGATCTCGCCAGTCGCGGCATCCGCCGCAACACCCATCTGCTGCAACAGTTTGCGCATGGTCCCGACGTCGTGCAGATCCGGCAGATTGGTCAGGCGCAAGGCATCCGCAGTCAGCAGGCTGGCGCACATGATGGGCAAGGCGGCATTCTTGGCGCCGGAGATACGCACTTCTCCGCGTAAAGGAATTCCGCCCTGGATGGCTAGTTTTTGCATTGGGTTCTTCTTGCCGCTGCTGCGGCGTTTAAAGTGATGAGTGATTCAATGGCAACGCATCCGCCACTCCATACAGGCCGGCTAGACTGTAGAGATTGTCCGGTACATTGACGAAGTTCAGTTTGGCCTGATGACGTTGCGCGTTGCGCAACCATGCCAGCAGCAAGCTCACTGCAGCAGAATCGGCAGCCTCGACCCGCGCCAGATCGATCGTCCAATCCTTCCCGTCCAGCGGTTGCATGGCCTCGGCGAATTCCGTGCCTATGCTGTCCATGGTCAGGCTTCCCGATATCAGCAACATGTTGCCTTCGCGCTGAATCACTTGCTGTCTGCCTTTTCCGCCAGCGCGGCGTTGGATGCCGCCGTACTATTCTTGTCGGCCAGTGTCTTGATCAAACCGTCGATCCCGACTTGCTGTATCTGATCGGCAAACGTGCCGCGATAACTGGTGACCAGACTCACTCCCTCCACAGTCAGGTCATACACTTTCCAGCCATCCGGCATCTTTTCCATGTCGTAATCGACCAGCACCGGCTGTTGCGAACTGCCGGGCTTGACGATGGCGGTCTTGACTGTCACCTCGGTTGCCGCAGGATCAAGCTTGAAAGGCTTGATCTCAACAACCTGGTCGCGGTAGGAGGTGAAAGCCTTGGTATAAGTGCGCACCAGCAGGATACGGAACTCGCTCATGAGCGCCTTCTTCTGTTCCGGTGTCGCGGTGCGCCAGGACTTGCCCACGGCGAGCTTTGTCATATGCTCGAAATTGAAATGCGGCAGGACTTTTGCATCGACCAGTTCCAGCATCTTCTTTTGATTGCCGGAGCGCAGTTCCTTGTCGCTGCGGACGATGTCCAGAACCTCGTGCACCGTATTCTTGATCAGCACATCCGGGTCAGGTATGTCGGCGCGCGCGCCCGACGCCAGACACAGCATCGTCACGCCGGACAACAGCACGAATATCTTCTTCATGATCTTCCCTCTTCGTTCAGTGGACTATTTCTTTGCATCGGAACTGTTGTAGAGGAACTTGCCGATCAAGTCCTCCAGCACCACCGCCGACTGCGTTTTCTTGAACTCATCGCCGCTCTGCAGCATCTTGTCATCCCCGCCCGGTATCAGGCCGATATATTGCTCCCCCAGCAGACCGGAGGTCAGGATATTGGCGAAGGTATCCTTGGGAAACTGGTAACGCTTGTCGATGCTCATCGTCACCTTGGCATCGTAATTACTGGTATCCAGCACAATGCTGACCACCCGCCCAACCAGCACGCCCGCGCTCCGTACCGAAGCGGTGGGCTTCAACCCGCCGACATTGGTGAAGTGCGCCTGCAACTGGTACGACTCCGACACGTTGTAGGTACTCAGGTTCCCCACCTTGAGCGCCAGCACCACCAGCGCCGCGATGCCTGCCACCACAAACACGCCTACCCATAGATCCAATGTCGTACGTTCCATAACCTTAAGCTCCTTGAAACATGAATGCGGTCAGAATGAAATCCAGCATCAATATCGCCAGCGAGGATTCCACCACGGTGCGGGTGGTCGCGCCGGACACTCCTTCCGCCGTGGGCGGTGCATCGTACCCCTCGAACAGCGCGATGGCCGTGACCGCCAATCCGAACACCAGGCTCTTGATCACACCGTTCAGTATGTCGTGCTGGAAATCCACCGATGCCTGCATCTGCGACCAGAACGAGCCTTCGTCCACGCCGATGTTCACCACGCCGACCACGTAACCGCCGAACACACCCATCGCCGAAAACAACGCCGCCAGCAACGGCATGGAGATCACGCCCGCCCAGAAACGCGGTGCCACCACTCGCGCGATGGGGTTCACTGCCATCAGCTCCATCGCATCGATCTGTTCGGTGGCCTTCATCAGGCCGATCTCCGCCGTCATCGCAGAGCCGGCGCGACTGGCGAACAACAATGCCGCGAGCACCGGCCCCAGTTCGCGCACCAAGCTCAGGGCCACCAGCGAGCCCAGTGCCGATTCCGAGCCGTAGCGCTTGAGCGTCTCATATCCCTGCAGGCCGAGCACCATGCCGACGAACATTCCGGCAACCAGGATGATGATAAGCGACAAGACACCCGAGAAGAATATCTCCCGCACCGTCAGCCGGAAGCGACGAAAACTCATGCCCGAGTAGCGCAGCGTCATCACAAAAAAACGCGCGCCGTATCCGGTACGCCAAACGGCGTTCACAACGCGCTTCCCGATACCCCGCAAACCGCCAACTATATTCATCAGGCATGCACTCCCAGATCCGTGTTGAAATCATTGCCGGGGTAATGGAACGGGATCGGCCCGTCCATCTCGCCATGGACGAACTGCTTCACGAACGCCTCGCCGGATGCGCGAATATCGTCCGCCGAGCCTTCCGCGATAATGGCGCCGTTTGAAACGAAATAGACATAATCCACAATCTTCAACGATTCCTGCACATCGTGCGTCACCACGATGGAAGTCGCCCCGAGCGCATCGTTCAGCCTGCGGATCAGCTCGCCCACCACCGTCAGCGAGATCGGGTCCAGGCCGGCGAACGGCTCGTCGTACATGATCAACATCGGGTCCAGCGCGATCGTGCGCGCCAGCGCCACGCGCCGCGCCATGCCGCCGGAAAGCTCGCCGGGCATCAGATCCTGCGTGCCATACAGCCCCACCGCGTGCAACTTCATCATCACCAGGTCGCGGATGATCTCCTCCGGCAGGTCGGTGTGTTCGCGCATCTGGAATGCCACGTTATCGAACACCGTCATGTCGGTGAACAGCGCGCCGAACTGGAACAGCATCCCCATCTTGCGGCGCATCGCATACAAGCCCTGCGGGTCCAGTTCGTGGATCACCTGACCGTCCACCTTCACATACCCCTTGGTCGGCTTGAGCACCCCGCCGATGTGGCGCAGGATGGTCGTTTTGCCGCAACCGCTCAAACCCATGATCGCGATAAGTTTACCTTTCTGAAAGGACATGTTGATGCCTTTGAGAATGGGACGGCTGTCATAGGCAAAGTTGACGTCATGGAGTTCTACCAGAGATGCGGACACTGATGAACCTATCGCGGATTAGAAGAGGGGCGCATTCTAAACCACGGCACCGCTGTTTGGGAACCGACGACAACTTGAGCTTGGCGCGATTGCGGGCTATCCTGCGCGCGTTCCACAATTCATGGCCACTTTCAGGATCGATAGCGTGACACTTCCAGCTCTGCTTATTGTCGATGACGACCCGCTCATACGCGACTCACTGCGCCTGATCCTGGCCGATGAGTTCGATATCCATCTCGCCGAAGACCGTCCCCAGGCCATCCGCCTGTTGCGCGACATGGCTAACCCGCCGCAACTTGCGCTGGTTGATCTCGGCTTGCCGCCCACCCCGCACCGTCCGGAAGAAGGCTTCCGCCTCATTACCGAACTGCTGGCGCATGCACCCGACATCAGAATCATCACCCTGTCCGGCCAAAATGAAGAAAGCAATGCGCGGCATGCGCGCACGCTGGGTGCCATCGAGTTTGTCGCAAAACCCTGCGGACCGGAGACATTGCGATCGCTTTTGCTCGATGCGCTGCGCTTCCAGCAAAGCGAGCGGGCAGTGCCCGGCGACAGCCAGCCTCAGTTCGGCATCATCGGCAACAGCCAGCCCATCCAGGCGATGCGAAACCAGATCGAGCTGTATGCCAGGACGCCCTACCCGGTATTGATCGAAGGCGAATCCGGCAGCGGCAAGGAATTGGTTGCCACTGCCCTGCAGCGCTTGAGTGGCAGACCCGACAGCGCGTATGTCGTGCTCAACTGCGCAGCCATTTCCCCCAACCTGCTTGAATCGACACTGTTTGGTCATGCCAAGGGCGCATTCACCGGCGCAACCAACGCTCAGACCGGTTTTTTTGAAAAGGCCGAGAACGGCACCCTCTTCCTGGACGAGATCGGCGAAATGCCGCAGGAACTGCAGGCCAAGCTGTTGCGAGTATTGGAGAACGGCGAATATCAGCGCGTCGGCGAATCCACCACCCGCAAAAGCGACGCACGCATCATCGCTGCCACCAACCGCGACCTGAAGCTGGCCGTACGCAGCGGATCCTTCCGCACCGACCTTTACCACCGCTTGAGCATCTTCACGATCCAGGTTCCTCCGTTGCGCAGCCTGGGCGAGGACAAGCTGCTGCTGCTGGACCATTTCAGGAACTTCTACGCGGCGCAAGCACAGCGCCCGTCGTTCAGGCTCGATCCTTCCGCGCTAGAAGGCTGGAAACAATACTCCTTTCCCGGCAATACCCGCGAGTTGCGCAACATCGTGATCCGGCTGACCACAAAGTATCCCGGCATCGAAGTCAATGCGAGGCAGATCGAAGCCGAGTTCGACCCGCAGCTTGAACTGACGGGAAACTCACCAGCCGAGATGTCGGAAGATATCAGGCAAGTCCTGCAACAAGGCGGTTTCGATCTGGATGACCTGTTGTTGGGCTATACTGCCCGTTATATCGATGCCGCCATGGAAATCGCGCACGGCAATGTCAGCGAGGCGGCAAAGTTGCTGGGAATCGCCCGCACCACGCTATACAGCCGCATGGAAGCGGTACAAAAACATAAAGCACTGAAAGTTCAGTAAAAGGGGAAATCAAGATGTATCTGGAGCACTTCGGCCTGACCGAACCGCCTTTCAAGATCACCCCCGTCACCGACTTTTTCTTCTCCGGCGCCAACCGCGGCGAAATACTCGATGCCCTGATCTATGCCATCAAGGACAGCGAAGGCATCATCAAGGTCAGCGGCGAGGTTGGCAGCGGCAAGACCATGCTGTGCCGCATGCTGCTGGATCGGTTGCCTTCCAGCATCAAGGCGATCTATCTCGCCAACCCGAGCATGTCGCGCGACGAATTGCTGTACGCCATCGCCGACAGGCTCGACCTGAGCCTCGAAGGGCAGCGCGTCAACGTCATCCTGCAGACTTTGCAGAACCAGCTTGAAGCCATGTACGAGCGCGGCGAGCGCTGCGTGGTCCTGGTGGACGAGGCGCATGCCATGCCGCTGGATACGCTGGAAGAACTGCGCCTGTTGTACAACCTGCAAGTCGGCAAACACAAGCTGATCCAGATCGTGCTGTTCGGGCAGCCCGAACTGGACGAAAAGCTCGATCAGAGCAACATGCGCCAGCTGAAGGATCGGATCGTGCATCACTTCAGCATCCTGCCCATCTCGCGCAAGGTGATCAACGATTACCTGATGTTCCGCATGCGCGCCGCGGGATACAAGGGTCCGGACATCTTCTCGCCCGCCGCTGTACTGCTCATCGGAAAATCCTCGGAGGGCTTGATGCGCCGCGTCAACATCCTCGCCGACAAGGCACTGCTTGCCGCCTTTGTGGAAAACACCCACAAGATCGAAGTGCGTCATGTGCAGGCCGCCATCCGCGACAGCGAGATGGTTCCCATGCGCAAATGGGGCAACCGCAAGAGTATCTCGATGGCCGGCGGCCTCGCCCTGCTCGCGGCCACGCTGGCGGGCGCTGGCTGGTTCGTGGGGCAGAACTCCGGCAGCGTCAACGAAGCGGAATCTCAGCGCATCAAGCCCATCACCGTCAGTGCCGCACCCATGCAGCCGCCTGCAGCAAGCTCTGCAGTGACTGCCGTGGCGCCGGCGTCTGCAGCGTCCGCGGCCTCCGATGTGGCGGCCACATCGTCGGTTGCGGACACCTCCAGCGTCACGCTCTTGCCTCTCGACAGGACGCTCACGCTCCCCGCAGATCAATCCACCACCAGACAGCAGGGAGGACTGACGAAACTCAAGGCGCCCGCTCAGGCGAATACCGTCAAGCCCCAGGAATCGGCCCCGACACCCCATTTAAGGCCCGCATCGGATGAATCACTGCTGCAACAGCGCCTCGACGCCACTCGCGCCGATTTGTCGGAGCCGAGACGTGGAAACCTCAGTATCCAGTTGTTCTATACAGACGATATCCGCCCCGAGCGCATGGAGCGCTTTCTGGGCCGGGCTCAAAGACTGGGAAAATTTGCCGAGATATATATCGTGCCGATCAAGTTGAACGGAAAGGATGGATACCGCGTCCTGTATGGCCTGTATGCCAATAACGATGCGGCCCGCACGGGCATGGAAGAATTGCCGCAACGTTATAAGGAGGCTTTTGCACCGACTTTGTACTTGCTAGAAGGCTCGCAGAATATGCCCTAAGCAATTGAAGGTAAAAGTATATAGACCCAAAAGCATATTGCCGTGCCCGGAGAATGATGTTACCTTTCGCCGAAATCTAGGGGAGAAAAGGGAATGAGGTTTACTCACGTACTGTTGTGTTCGGCTTGTTTGTCGCTTGTCGCCTGTAGCACCAATCCCAGATCATTTACCCTCTCCGACAAACACATAGAACAGAGCAACGCGGCCCCCATCACCGCCGGCAGTATCCCGCAAACCAGCACGCGTCCCGTCGTCCTTCCCCCGCCCAAGCCCGCAGCCAAAGTTGAAACCTACAGCGTCGTCGTCACCAGCGTTCCGGCGCGCGAAATACTGTTTGCGCTGGCACGCGATGCCAAGATCAACATCGACATCGGCCCAGGCATCGAAGGCGTAGTCACGCTGAACGCCATCGACCAGACATTGCCGCAGATACTGGATCGCATTTCCAAGCAGATCGACATACGCTACACGATCGAAAACGGAAACCTGTTTGTGGAAGCGGACAAACCCTTCCTCAAGACTTACAAAATCGATTTCATCAACATGTCGCGCACGGTGACAAGCAAGATCTTTACGTCCAGCCAGATAGGCGGCGCCACCGGCAGCACCACAGGGTCGACAACCACCGGAGGAAACACTGCCTCGACTGCGGTCACGAGCGAAACCAAGAACAACCTGATGGACAGCCTGATTGAAAACGTCAGGGCGATCATCGTAGACGAGGATCGCATCAGATACACGGACAGGATCGAGCGCAGGAACGAAATGGCCGCTTCGGCTCAGGGAACCGGCGCAGCATCTGTGAATAGCGGCAATGCGCCCGGCTCCGGAGCCAATAACAACGCCAACAGCGAGAAGAATCCTTCAGGCAAAGCCAGCGGAGGCGCATCCGGCATCGGGAATGAAGAAATCGCGGGCAAGACATCGACTGTTCAGCAAACCGCGAAATATGAACCTGCCGTGAACATCAACGCCAACAAGGAAACCGGCGTTCTCATCGTGCGTGCCACGGCACGCCAGCACAAGAAGATCCAGGAGTTCATCGACAAGGTCATGACGACTGCGCGGCGCCAGGTGCTGATCGAAGCGACCATTGCCGAAGTCACACTGAACGACAACTACCAGCAGGGCATCAACTGGTCGGCTCTGGCGCAGGGCGCCAAGGGGTTCCAGTTGACCCAGGCGGGCACTTCTACGCTGCCCTCCAACAATACCGGCAGCATGTTCGTCCTCAAATACAACAACGCGACGAGCATGCTCGGAAACTTGAGTTCCAGCGTTTCCCTGCTTGACTCGTTCGGCGACGTGAAGGTGCTCTCCAGCCCCAAACTGAGCGTGATGAACAATCAGACCGCAACGCTGAAGGTCGTCGATAACAGGGTCTATTTCTCGATATTGGTCACGCCGGGCATATCTTCGGTGAGCGGCAACATACCGCCGACCTATACCACCACGCCCATTCCGGTGGCGGTTGGTTTCACCATGAACGTCACACCGGAAATCAACGATTCCGACTATGTGACCATCAATGTGCGCCCGACGATCACGCGCATCATCGATTATGTGAACGACCCCAACCCAAGCCTGGCTTATCCATGCGGTGCCGGCGTCACGAACTGTAACGTTCCGGCCATCTCGAACCAGGTTCCGGAGATCCGGACGAGGGAGATGGAATCAATCATTCGCGTGAGCAGCGGACAGATCGCCGTGTTGGGCGGTTTGATGCAGGATGAGATCAACAACCAGAGTGATGGAATCCCGTTGCTGGCCAATATTCCCGTTTTCGGCAACCTGTTCAAGAACCGCAACGACACCAAGACCAAGACCGAACTGGTCATTTTCCTGCGCCCGATCATCATCAAGGATGCCAGCATCAACGGCGATTACAGCGCGTACCGCGATAACCTGCCGGATGCGAATTTCCTCAAGCCAGAGGATGAAAAGGCCAAGCCATGAGCCTGTTACTCGATGCACTCAAAAAGTCCGGCGACAAAAAACAGGAAGGCACCGGGCTTTCCAATCTGACGCTTGAGGATATGCCGCCGTCGCGTACCGCCTCTGCATCAAATAATGCGTCAAGCAATACGTCGAGCCGTACAGCCGGAGAAGCCATGTTTGCCGCCAAGAAGAAAAAGACCTCGTCGGGAGGCTGGAAATTGGGGTTGGTTCCCACGACTTTGTTGATCGCGGTCGTGTTCGGCTCGGCGTACGGCTATTACGTCTGGCTGCAGATACAACCTCCCGCCCAGCCGCGTGTAGTGCAACGTACTGCGCCTCCCCCGGCTCCGTATGTCATCGCGCCGATAGCACCTGCCGCACCGGCATTGGTTCCGTTCATTCCGCCGCAGCCGCCACAGGAAAAAGTAGCGCCCGCGCAGCCAGTACAGCCGATGGTCACCGCGCGCAATGAAGACTTCGACGCACCGCGCAACAAACCGAAGGCCGCAAGGACTTACAGCACTCCCGCGCCGGGCGGCATCACTGTCCAGCGCAAGGTGGAAGCCGATACGGTCACACCGGCGTTGCTGGATGCCTACCAGGCCTATCAGCACGGCGATTACACCACGGCGACTCAAGGCTACCGCGAAGTCCTGGGCAAAGACCCGCACAATCGCGACGCCCTGCTCGGCCTGGCCGCGATCGCCCAGCAACGGGGTGAGGACGAAACTGCACAACGCTACTATCGCCAATTGCTGGTTCTTGACCCGCGAGACCCGATAGCCGAGGCGGCACTGACGAATTATTCGCCCGATGCGGGCAACACGGAAAGCCGCCTCAAGATGTTGCTGGCCGATCAGCCGCGTTCTGCCACGTTGCACTTTGCGCTGGCCAATTACTACGCCGGCATATCGAGCTGGGGCGACGCGCAACAGTATTATTTCAACGCGCACACGCTGGAGCCCGCCAATCCCCAGTTCACGTTCAACCTGGCGGTGAGCCTGGATCATCTCGGGCAGCGCAAGCTCGCTGCACAGTACTATCAACAGGCTTTGCAACTCGACACTTCGGGCAATTCCGGATTCGACCACGCGCAAGCACAAAACCGTCTGAATGAACTGACGTCCGCCAAATAGGGAAGATGATGGCTGCACCGCAACAACAGACCCAGCAGCCCATCGGGCACCTGCTGATAGCGAAGGGGGTGATCAGTGAAGACCAGCTTCGCATCGCCACCCAGGAGCAGAACAAGACCCCGCAGCCGCTAGGCCGCCTGCTGGTGCGTCTTGGCTTCTTGTCCGAAGCGACCATCCGTGACGTACTTTCGGAAAATCTCGGCCAGGAAAGTGTCGACCTTTCGAACGTGCTGGTCGACCCCGCCGCCATCGCACTGGTTCCCAAAGAGATCGCACGCCGCTACATCCTGCTGCCCCTGTCTGTCGACGCCGCCAACAATGTTCTGACCCTCGCGATCGCCGACCCCGACAACATCATCGCGCTCGACCAGGTGCGCGCCTTGTTGCGCGACGAATACCGCCTTGTCACCCAGCTCGCCAGCGAATCGGACATCCTGCGCGCCATCGACCAATACTACGGCTTCGAACTGTCCATCGACGGCATCCTGCACGAGATCGAACCTGGCGAGATGGATCATCAGAACCTCCAGCAGGGGGTGAACGAGTTCAGCCAGCCGGTGGTCCGCCTGATCGACGCGCTGCTCACGGAAGCCGTGCAACTGGGCGCCTCCGACATCCACTTCGAACCGGAGAGCAGCTTCCTGCGCATCCGCTATCGCGTGGACGGCGTGTTGCGCCAGGTGCGCAGCCTGCACAAGAGTTTCTGGCCCGCGATGGTGGTGCGGCTGAAGGTGATGAGCGGCATGAACATCGCCGAGACGCGCGCGCCGCAGGACGGCCGCATCTCGCTGCGGCTGTCCGGCCGTCCCATCGATTTCCGTGTCGCCTCGCACCCCACCTCGTACGGGGAAAACCTGGTTCTGCGTATCCTGGACCGTCAAAAAGGCATCGTGGCGATCAACCAGATCGGCCTCGACGAGGCTGCGCTGAACACGCTCAAAGCCATCATTGCCAAACCGGAGGGTATCGTTCTGGTGACCGGCCCCACCGGTAGCGGCAAGACGACCACGCTGTATTCGGTGCTGAATCATGTCAACACCGAGTCGGTGAACATCATGACTCTGGAAGATCCGGTGGAATACCCCATTCCGCTGATCCGCCAGAGCTCGGTGAACGAAGCGGCAAAACTGGACTTCGTCAGCGGTATCCGCTCCCTGATGCGGCAAGACCCGGACATCATCCTGGTCGGCGAGATCCGCGACCATCCGACCGCCGAAATGGCGTTCCGTGCCGCCATGACCGGCCACCAGGTGTATTCCACGCTGCACACCAATTCATCCATCGGCGCGATCCCGCGCCTGCTGGACATCGGCATCCTGCCGGACATCATGGCGGGGAACATCATCGGCATCATCGCGCAGCGCCTGGTGCGCGTGCTTTGCCGCCACTGCAAATACCCGTATCACCCGGACCATACCGAATGCAAGATGCTCGGCGTACGCCACGACGAGGGCATCACCATCTACCGCGCTGCCGGTTGCGATGTCTGCCACCACCAGGGTTATTCCGGCCGCCAGGCGATCATGGAGATACTCAGGCTGGACAGCGACATGGACGACCTGATCGCACGGCGCGCAAGCATCCGCGACTTGAAGAACCACGCGCTGGAAAAAGGCTTCCGCCCGCTGGCGCAGGACGGCATCCGGCGCATCCTGCAGGGCGTGACTTCCATCGCCGAGGTCTCGCGCGTGGTCGACCTGAGCGACCGGATGTAAAGATACATGGCGCTCTATTCTTACAAAGCGATAGACGAGAACGGCAAGTCGGTCAAGGGACTGCAGGATGCCGCCAACCTGATCGACCTGGAGCAGCGCCTGAAGCGCTCCGGAATCGACCTCATCAGCGGCAAGGAAGAAGAGAGCAAAGCGACTTTCGGCGGAGGCAGGATCAAGCGCCCCGACCTCATCACTTTCTTCTTCAACCTCGAACAACTCGTCCGTGCCGGCGTCCCCCTGCTGGAGTGCCTCGGCGATCTGCGCGACAGCATGGAAGAGGCTGCCTTCCGCGAGATCATCGCCAGCCTGATCGAGTCCATCGAGAGCGGCAAGAAGCTCTCGCAAGCGATGGCAGAGCATCCGAACGCGTTCGACAAGATCACCGTCAGCCTGACGAGCGCAGGCGAGGAAAGCGGACGTCTGGTCGATGTGTTCAAGCATCTCACGGAATCGCTCAAGTGGCAGGACGAAATGGCGTCGCAGACCAAAACGATGATGATCTACCCGGCCTTCGTCGGCACCATCGTACTGGCCATCACCTTTTTCCTGATGATCTATCTTGTGCCGCAGCTGGTCAGCTTCATCAAGGGCATGGGGCAAGAGATCCCGATCCAGACGCGCATGTTGCTGGCGACATCCTGGTTCTTCGTAAACTACTGGTACGCCATCCTGCTGACGCCACCAGCCTTGTTCGGTATCTATAAGGTCGCGCTCATCAGCAACCCCGGGCTGCAATACCATCTGGACAACTTCAAGCTGCACGTGTGGCCGACCGGCCCCATCCTGCGCAAGATTATTCTGGCGCGCTTCGCCAATACGTTCGCCATGATGTACAGTTCGGGCATCACCATCCTCGACTGCATCGCCAACTCGCGCGACCTGGTCAACAACCAGGTCATCGCGCAAAGCCTGCAGAACGTGATGCACGAGATCGAGGCCGGCAAGAACCTGACGCAAAGTTTCCAGCAGACCGGCATCTTCCCGCCGCTGGTGGTACGCATGCTGAAAGTGGGCGAGGCCACCGGCCAGCTCGACCAGGCGCTGCTCAATGTCAGTTACTTTTACGACCGGGATGTAAAGGATTCGATCAAGAAGGTGCAAGTGATGATCGAGCCGACCATGACCATCATCCTCGGCACATTGCTGGGCTGGGTGATGCTGTCGGTGCTCTCGCCCATCTACGACATCATCAGCAAGGTGAAAATGTAATGGCCCGTACCCTGCTTTTCCTCAGCGCAGACTACTTCCAGGCTTCCATCTGGCAAAGCGGCAGGCTGGGCGCAGCCCGATATTTCTCCAACGACGCCAACGGCCGCGAGAATTTTTCCGCCTTCCTGAAGATGCACCGCCACCCGGCCTACCTGCTGGTGGACGTCATCGAGGAGGACTTCCGCCTGGAGATCGTGCCGCACCTGTCCGGCTCGTCCCGTAAAGACCTGCTCGCGCGCAAATTCGAGCAGTTCTATCGCGGCACGTCGTTCCGCCAGGCGCTTCTCCTGCAACGCCAGGCGGAAGGCCGCCGCGACGACGAGATGCTTTTCTCGGCACTGACCAACCCGCAGCGCATCTCGCCATGGCTGGATACCCTGCTGTCGAACCACATTCCGCTGGCGGGGATCTACTCGCTCCCGAGCATCAGCTCGCCGCTGCTCAAGGCCGCCCCCTCCGATCATGTCCTGTTGCTGTCCTGGGAAAAGGATGCCGGACTGCGGCAAACCTATTTCAACAACAGGCGGCTGCATTTTTCGCGCCTGATACCGATCAACGAGAACAGCACGTTCAGTGACACCGTCGCTTCCGAAACGCCGCGCACCCAGCAATACCTGAAGAGCCTGAGCCTGCCGCCGCCGGGCGAAACGCTGGACGTGTACATCATCTGCGATGCCAATGACCGGGTCGCATTGCAGAGCCGCCTCGAAGGCGACAATGAACTGCATTACACCTTCCTGGACATTCAGGAACTGGGCAAGCGCTTCAAGGCGAAGAACGAATACACCACGTCGGATGCCACCCCGCTGCTGCTGCACCTGCTCGCCAGCAAAGCGCCGGGAAGCCACTACGCCAATTCCGAACACATGCATTTCCATTTGCTGTGGCAATTGAAGCGCATCCTGTTCGGCATCGCGGCCGTCACGACGCTCTTCAGCCTGCTCTTGAGCGGCACCGAGTTCTTTCAAGGGCGCGATTATGTATCGCAGACCGAGCCGTTCAACATACAGGCGGAGTTCATCAGACAACAGACCCAGCAAGTACAACGCGCATTTGCCAACACAACCGTTCCTGCCACCGATATGAAGACGGCCGTTTTGCTCACGCGCAAGCTGAATCAGTACACACCGCCGCCCGAACTCATCCTGAACGAACTGACGCTCGCGCTGGATCAATTCACCCAGATCGCGGTCAACAAGCTCGCCTGGGAAGCCAGCGCGGCGGATGCCGCCCCATCTGCTTACCCGGCCCATGTCATCACTCTGGATGGCAGCCTCAACGGCTTTGGCAGCGATTACCGCAAGGCCCTCGCCTACCTCGACCGCTTCCAGCAGGCGCTCACCCAGCGGGGTTATACTGTCTCCGTGGCAAAGCAGCCGCTGGATATCAGCCCCAAAGGCAGCATCAGCGGCGATTCCCGGAAAAATGACGGCAGCCCCGAGCAGTTCACGCTGAAGATCATCTGGAGACAGAAAGAATGAGATTCTCCAAGACCGACCTGCAAATACTCAAATGGAGCCTGGGAGCGCTGATCCTCAGCATCGCGCTCGCGGTGGGCCTCATTTCCCTGAGTGAGGATTACCTGGCGCAGTCGCTGAAAAACCGCGAGACCGCGCAGAAGCAGCTTACCGATGCGCGCGCCCAACTCCTGGCCGCGCAAAGCGACCAGGAAAACATGTCGGCCTATGCCCTGGAATACAACGCCCTGCTGGAACAAAAGGTCATCGGCTCCGAGCAGCGTCTGGACTGGATGGAAGGACTCGAGAAATTGCGCCAGCAAGGCAGGGTGCTCGACTTCAAGTACACCATTTCCCCGCAACAGGGCTACACGCCCAAACCGGCGCTCGACGCGGGCAATTTCCAGCTCAGCCGCAGCGGCATGAAACTCCAGTTCGACCTGTTGCATGAAGAGCAACTGCTGCACTTCTTCTCCAACCTCAACAACCAGATCAACGGCTGGTTCATGCTGGACGGTTGCTCCATTTCCCGGACCGGAGCGGCCAATGAACTCGCCCCGCTCAAGGCCGAATGTACGGGCGGATGGTTCACCATGAAGAACAAGAGCGCGCCATGAACAACTTTCGTCATTCCGGCCGGCCCTCTATCCAACTTTCCCCCAGAGGGGGAAAGAGCAATTGCCTCCTCTCCCTCCGGGAGAGGATTGAGGTGAGGGTGGGCCGGAATCCAGCAAATAAAAAAGTGCTTTTAGCTTTTATTCTCATGACGACTTCCGTATGGTATGAAAGTGTTAACGCGAACGAAATCGGACGCCTGTTCTACACCCCGCAGCAGCGCCAGCAACTGGATTCCGGCACGGCCATCAACAATAGCAGCCCGGAAGGCGAGCGCCGCGACTACATCATCGTCAACGGTGTCGTGCAAAAGCACGGCGGCAACCGCACCGTATGGATCAACGGCGCCGCCCAGGCCACCGAACCCGGCAACGACAGGAATCCCACCACGGCACCTGTCGCTGTGCCGGGAAAACCTCAGCCGGTGCAGCTCAAGGTCGGGCAAAAGCTGCTGCTTGAGCCGCCTGCACCGGAAGAAAATAAATAAGCAGGTAGCGCACCATGAATTCTTTGCGCACAACTCGTACGATCATACGGCGGCAACGCGGTGCAGCGATGATGATCATGCTGGTCATCATGATCATCGGCGTCATAACATTTCTGGTCGGGGCGCTCAGCAACTCTACACTGAAATCGGCGCGAGACCAGCAAGCTGCAGATGTACTGGTACAGGCCAGGGATGCCCTGATCGGTCGTGCCGTCTCCGACGCATCCCATCCCGGCAGCCTGCCTTGCCCGGACAATTCGGCTCCAGGCAGCCCGCTTTGGGGCACTGCACCGGGGCCCATCTATGGCGGAGGCCACTGCCCAAGCTATATCGGCCGATTGCCCTGGAAAACGTTGGGAATTCCCGAACTGCACGACGCCAATGGTGAAGATTTGTGGTACGCGCTTTCGCCCACTTTGCGGGACAACAATGCCGCGAAACCGATCAACAGCGATACGCCGGGCTGGCTCTCGCTAACCGGCACCATCACCCTCAACAACGTCGCGGCGGTGATCTTTGCTCCGGGTGCGGCAATCTGCGGACAGTCTCGCACTTCCACTGCGACGGCCAATCAATACCTAGAAACAGTCAGCACGATCTCGACCGCCGGGCCGACCCCAATCACCGTCAGGGCTGCCAGCAACGACTGCAGCAACTTGCCGTACAACGACAACCTGCTCGCGATTACGACCGACCAGCTATTCCAGCAGGTGGAAAAACGCATCGTGCGTGAAGTGAAGGCCTGCATGGACAATTACGCTGCCACCTCCGCCAGCAAATATCCGTGGCCTGCGTCTGTGGTTGATCTGACCTATACCAGCAAAAACACCACACCTGCCACACTGTTTGGCCGGGTACCGGTCAATCCGACAACCAGCACCTCAACTACCACATCTGCAACCAGCAGCAGCGATCCGAATGTCGTCACACTGATTAATACATTATCCAGCCTACAGACAGCCGTGAACAACTGCAAAAGCAACGACAGTTATCAATCTGCCTTGACCGGTGCAGGCAATGCACTACTGAGCGCGCTGGGCAACATCACCAATCCGCCATTCACCAGCACCTTCATTAACTATGCAAAATCTGCAGGCAACGCGGCCATCAATACCAACGCCTGCGATTACATTCAAAATAATCCGTCTAGCAATACAGTGCAGACAAACTTAACCTCAGCGAACTCGACATTGTCCAGCATCAATATCACCACCGTCACCCCTGACGACCCGTCAATGCAGCCATCATGGCCTGCGGGCTGTTTTGTTCCTGGCACCTATTGGGATGACTGGGAAAATCTGGTGTTCTACCAAGTTGCTTCGGGCTATCAACCAATGACACTCACGCCAACGTGCGGCACATCCTGTCTATCCATCATCGGCAGCGCGAACAATGCGGTCGGCTCCGGTAGTTACCGGGCAGTTGTAATCGTTGCCAGAAAATATATCAGCACAGACACCACCCCTCGCTCCTCCACTACCAATACGGCGGCCTATCTTGAGCCTGTCAATCTCGTTCCCCAAGGTAGTACCGCCAACGTCCCGCCGTATAACACCTTCCGCCCGACCGATCCCAACTTCCAGACGGTAAACGATCTGGCGCAGTGCCTGGATGGCTTTGTGAATTGCAAATGACAATATTAGCTAAAAATTTATCCAACCCACATTTTCAGGCAGGCTTTACGCTGGTTGAAATGGCAGTTGTTTTGCTCATTGCCACGATTTTGATGGCCGGATTGGTGCCAACCATCTCCAGTCAGATCGAGCAGAGACAAATGAACGATACGCGCAAGCAACTGAATGATATCCAGCAGGCCCTGATTGGATTTGCCATCATCAACGAGCGTTTACCGTGCCCAGCATCTCCCACTAGCAACGGTCAAGAGGACCCTGTAATTGTTACTGGCACCTGCACGCTCCCCAACGGGGGTTTTATTCCTGCTGCAACTCTAGGAATCGGACCTGTAAACAACCAAGGCCTTGTCGTTGACGCGTGGAACAATCCTATTCGTTATGCTGTAACCTCCTCGTATGCAAACGCATTCACCACGCAGAGCGGCATGAAAAACATCTGGTCGTCAGCGATCAGTCTGGATTTGCAGGTATGCAACACCTCCACCGGCATCAGCCAAACCAATTGCGCTCCCAACAGCACGCTCAGTTCCAATGGGGTGCCAATGGTGATTTTCTCCACAGGGAAAGATGGCCTTGGTGGCGTGGTTAACCCGGATGAGGCCGCAAATCTACATGGCCTCCCTTTCAAGACCTTCGTCAGCCACGACTTCACGCCGACCTACGACGATCTGGTCCTCTGGGTCTCGCCCAATACTCTCTTCAACCGCATGGTCGCAGCCGGAAAATTACCTTAAGCTCTCCGCCAAGTCGTACCTTGCGGCGTGTCTTCCAATACGATTCCCGCTTCCAGCAATTCCTTGCGAATGCGGTCAGCCTCGGCAAAGTTTTTGGCTTTCTTGGCGGCGATGCGAGCTTCGATCCCGGCATTGATCGCGGCGTCGTCCATCCCGCCCGCATTTGCTTCGCCCTGCAGAAACTCTTGCGAATCACGTTGTAGCAAACCAAGCACACCGGCAAGCACCTTGAGTTGACCAGCCGCCTGAGGCGACTGGCTACGGTTCACTTCGTTGGCGAGATCGAACAGCACGGCGACCGCTTCCGGCGTATTGAAATCGTCGTCCATGGCGGCTTTGAATCGAGCGGCGTGCGGTGTATTCCAATCCAAGACCTCCACTCCACTATAAATCTTCTCGACAACAGCAGGAGGCCCGTTCTTAAATGCAGTGTAGAGCCGCGTCAGCGCCCCCTTCGCATCATCCAGATGCTGGTCGGAATAATTCAGCGGACTGCGGTAGTGCGCGCGCAAAATGAAGAAGCGCACCACTTCGGCATCGTATTTCTTCAGCACTTCGCGGATGGTGAAGAAGTTGCCCAGGCTCTTGGACATCTTCTCGTTGTCCACGCGCACAAAGCCGTTGTGCATCCAGTAGTTCACGTATTGGCACTGGTGCGCGCCTTCGCTTTGCGCGATCTCGTTCTCGTGGTGGGGGAACTGCAGGTCCGCGCCACCGCCGTGGATGTCGAAATGGTTGCCGAGGATGTCCGAGGCCATGGCCGAACATTCGAGATGCCAGCCGGGGCGGCCCTTGCCCCACTTTGAATCCCATTTCACTTCGTCGGACTCGCTGTCCTTGGCGTGCTTCCACAGAACGAAATCGAGCGGATCGTTCTTGTTCTCGGCCACATCCACCCGTTCCCCGGCACGCAGATCTTCGAGCGATTTGCCGGACAGTTTGCCGTAGCCCTCGAATTTGCGCACCGCGTAGTTCACGTCGCCGTCCGCTGCCCGGTATGCCAGGCCGTTCTTTTCCAGTTGCGCGATCATTTCCAGCATCTGCGGAATATATTGCGTGGCGCGCGGCTCATGGTCGGGCCGCTGCACGCCGAGCGCGTCCGCATCCTCATGCATGGCGTCGATGAAACGCTGCGTCAGGGCGTGGATGGATTCCTTGTTCTCCGCCGCGCGCTTGATGATCTTGTCGTCGATGTCGGTGATGTTGCGCACGTAGATGACGTCGTAACCGGAAGCCTTGAGCCAGCGGTACACCATGTCGAATACCACCATCACCCGCGCATGGCCAAGATGGCAATAGTCGTAAACAGTCATGCCGCACACGTACATGCGCACGCTATTCGGTGTGATGGGCTTGAATTCCTGTTTGTCGCGAGCGAGGGTGTTGTAGATTTTCAGCATCTTCAGTTTCTTCCTGAGCCGTCATACCGGCGCATAACCAGCGACTTTGCTGGCGTATTTTGCCAGCTTAGTCGAATGGCTAGTAGTTCTATCAGGCCGGTATCCAGCGGTTTAATTCATCATGCCTTTGGTCTTGTTCGTGCTTCGCACGGATTATTTAACTATCTGGATTCCGGACTGCACCCGCAAGGGGTACGCCGTGGTTGTAAGGGGCCAAAGCCCCAACTACACACGCAGCGCCGGAATGACGGGCAATTTAAAATGTCATGGGTTTGTTGTCGTTCAGGTTGAGCCAGCCTTTGACGATCCGATAGATGATCCAGCAAAAGTTGGCGAACAAAATGGCGACGCCGATCGCGATAAAAACCGTTATTGCGCCGATGGCTGCCCACAGCAGGCCGAACCAGAAAGTGCGTATCTGCCAGCGAAAGTGGCTCTCCAGCCAGGTTCCGGCAGCGTCTTCCCGTTTCACGTAATTGATGATGATCCCGACGATGGCAGTGATGCCGGTGAAATAAGACAGCGCATACAGCACGTAAACGACCTGTACGAGGCTTTTCAGCGACCTGATCCGTTCCTCATCCGGCACGTTGAACTCTTCGCTCATGCCTGTTCTTTCGACCAGGAATCGCGCAGCGTCACGGTGCGATTGAACACCAGCTTGCCGCCGGGCTGATGGTCGCGGCGGTCGGTGCAAAAGTAGCCCAGGCGCTCGAACTGGTAGCGTGTTTCCGGCGCGGCATCACGCACGGCAGACTCGACCCAGCCTTGCACCACGGTGAGCGAGGCCGGGTTGAGATAGGTGCAGAAGTCGACTTCCTTATCCCCATCCGGCTCGGGCACCGTGAACAGGCGGTCGTACAAACGAATCTCGGCAGGAAGTGCGTGCCCGGCCGACAGGAAATGGATCACGCCTTTCACTTTGCGCCCTTCCGGGTTTTTGCCCAGCGTGTCGTGGTCGATGCTGCAACGCAGTTCGACGGCCTTGCCGGCCGCATCCTTCACGACCTCGTCGCAGCGCATCACATAACTGTGGCGCAGGCGCACTTCGCCGCCCAGGGTGAGGCGCTTCCAGCCCGATGGGGGCACTTCGGCAAAGTCATCGGCCTCGATGAACAATTCCTTGCCGAACGGCACGACGCGTTTGCCGAGTTCAGGCAGGTTCGGATGAAAGTCAGCCTCGCGCGCCTGTGCGCCTTCGGCATTGGTGATGGTCACTTTGAGCGGATTGATGATGGCCATCACGCGCGACGCACGCAACTCAAGGTCTTCGCGGATCGCGCCCTCCATGATGGCCATATCCACGGTGTTCTCGCTCTTGGAAACGCCGATGCGTCTGGCGAATTCGCGTATGCCCTCCGGCGTATAGCCCCTGCGGCGCATGCCGCTGATGGTGGGCATGCGGGGATCGTCCCAGCCCTTCACGTGCTTTTCGGTGACGAGTTGAAGCAGCTTGCGCTTGCTGGTGATGGTGTAGTGCAGCTCGAGCCGCGAAAATTCGTACTGGCGCGGGTGGCAGGGGATGGTGACGTTGTCCAGCACCCAGTCGTACAGCGGGCGATGGTCTTCGAACTCGAGCGTGCAGATGGAATGCGTGATGCCTTCCAGCGCGTCGGAGATGCAATGCGTGTAGTCGTACATCGGGTAGATGCACCATTTGTCGCCGGTGCGGATGTGGTGGGCGCGCTTGATGCGGTAGATGACCGGGTCGCGCATGTTGATGTTGGGCGAGCTCATGTCGATTTTCGCGCGCAACACCATCGCACCGTCGGCGAATTCGCCGTTCTTCATGCGCGTGAACAGATCGAAGTTCTCTTTGGCCGGGCGGTCGCGGTTCGGGCTGTTCTTGCCGGGCTGGGTCAACGTGCCTCGGTATTCCCGCATCTGCTCCGGCGTCAGGTCGTCCACATACGCCAAACCTTTGTTGATGAGTTCGACCGCAAAGTCGTACAGCGCATCGAAATAATCCGACGCCCAGCGCACTTCGCCGTTCCACTGGAAGCCAAGCCAGCGCACGTCATCCTGGATGGATTGTGCGTACTCTTCGCTCTCCTTCTCCGGATTGGTGTCATCGAAGCGCAGGTTGCACAGGCCGTGGTAATCCTGCGCCAGGCCGAAGTTGAGGCAGATGGACTTGGCGTGGCCGACGTGCAGGTAGCCGTTCGGTTCGGGCGGAAAACGGGTGACGATGCTCTTGTGCTTCCCGCTGGCAAGGTCGCCGTCGATGATCGTGCGGATAAAATTGGAGACGGGCGGGGGCGAAACAGGGGCGTTGCTGCTCATTTTTGTTCCAGATGTATGGCAATGAAGGTGCGGAATTCTACCCGAAAACAGGCCCCGCCATGACTTAGCGCAAACCGTGTAAGGACGCCACTTATTTGGTAGAATCGCGCACTCTTTGAGTCGGCCATGCCGTTGCAACTTTTCCGGAATAAACCATACGATGATTATGCTTAAACTGTTTAGCCGCGCCGCCGCATTGGGCATGCTGCTTGCGATCACCATTCCCGCCCAGGCAGATGACATCCAGGACGCCAACAAACTGTTCAAGCAAGGCCTTAACACGCAGGCAATGGACAAGGTCAACGCCTTCCTCGCCACCAAGCCGAAAGACGCTCAAGCGCGCTTCCTCAAAGGCCTGATCCTTGCGGACCAGGGCAACACGGCGGAAGCGATCACGGTCTTCAGCAGCCTCACGCAGGACTACCCGGAACTGCCCGAACCGTACAACAATCTCGCGGTGCTTTACGCCGGCCAAGGCCAGTACGAAAAAGCCAAGGAACAACTGGAAATGGCGATCCGCACCAACCCCACCTACGCCACCGCGCATGAGAACCTGGGCGACATCTACGCCAAGATGGCGAGCCAGGCCTACGACCGCGCCCTGCAGCTTGAGAAGAGCGGCCCCAACAGCAGCGCCAATGCCAACACCAAGACCAAGCTGGCGCTGATCCGGGAATTGTTCAGCAAGAATCCGCGCACCGGCGCCAAGCCCGCGGCTGCCGTAGTGGCGGAAGCGGCGCCCGCTTCCGCCCCGGTTGCCGTTTCTTCAGTTGCGGTCACCACCCCGGTCTCCGCGCCTGTCTCGGCGCCAGCCGCCGCAGCGCCGGTCATGACACCTGTGCAAGCCAAACCCACCGTTACTGTCGCCGCCGTCAATGCCGATCCCAGCGCGGAACTGCTGAGCAGCACGAAAGAGTGGGCCGCGGCCTGGTCAGCCAAGAACAGCAAGAAATACCTCACCTTCTATGCGAAGGATTTCAAGACGCCGGACGGAATCAGCCGCAGCGCATGGGAAGCCCAGCGCAAGCAACGCATCGCGGTCCCCAAATCCATCCATGTCGAAGTGCGCGATGCCAAGGTCAAAGTGGTTGACGACAAGCATGCCAGCGTCAGCTTCAAGCAGACCTACCGCGCCAGCCACCTGAATGTAATCTCCAACAAGACGCTGGACTGGGTGAAAGCCGATGGGCAATGGCTGATCGCGGAAGAGCGTTCGGGCAAGTGACCATGCCTAGCCGTCTGCTCGCACTGATGCTGATTTCTTTTGCCGTACCCGCCATGGCGGGAGAGTCGGTATCGCGCGAAATGGAGATCGGGATGGCCAGGAGCTTGCGAGCGGTTGGCGAGAATCGCCTGGACGTCGCGCTGAATGAAGTCGATTCGCTGCTCAGGATCAACCCCAATTTCAAGCTGGCGCAATTGGTCAGGGGCGATCTGCTGTTGGCGCGCTCAAGACCCATCAGCAATTTTGGCGATGCCCCCAATGCGCCGCGGGACCGGATACAGGACCTGCGGGAGGAAGCGGAGGCACGGCTGCAACGCGTAGAGCAGCAGCAACCCGTCGCCGTGCCGAAATACCTGTGGCAACTTTCGCCGGCGCAGCGTTATGCCGTGGTGGTGGATACCGGGAAATCAACGCTGTACCTCTATGAAAACGTGAATGGCGAGCCGCGCTACGTTTCCGACTTCTATATCAGCGTCGGCAAGAAAGGCGCGGACAAGGTCTCCGAAGGCGACCAGAAAACGCCGGTTGGCGTGTATTTCGTCAACGGACACCTGACCCGCGATAAACTCACCGACTTCTACGGCCCCGGCGCCTACCCACTGAGCTACCCCAATGAATGGGACAAGCGCGAAGGACGCGACGGGCACGGCATCTGGCTGCACGGCACGCCCAGCGACACCTACAGCCGGCCGCCGCGCGCCAGCAACGGCTGCGTGGTGCTGGCCAACAACGACCTCAACGAGATCGGCAGCCATCTGCAGATCGGCATCACGCCCGTCATCATCGCCAGCAAGATCGACTGGAGCAACGAGGCGGATCGCGCGGACCGCGCTTCCCTGCTGAAAGAGATCGAACAATGGCGCAGCGACTGGGCCAGCCTGAACACCGATGCCTACCTCTCGCATTACGCGCGCGACTTTTCCACCGGCAGCGTTGCCCTGCCCGCTTTCGCGCAACAGAAGCGGCTGGTCAATTCCGGCAAAACCTGGATCAAGGTCAGGTTGTCCAACGTCAGCATCTTCCCCTACCCCAGCCAGCCGGATCTGGTGGTGGTCAACTTCGAGCAGGATTACGACAGCAACAACCTTTCCAACCGCATGAACAAACGCCAGTACTGGATGAAGCGCGACGGACACTGGCAAATCGTCTATGAAGGAGCAGCCTGACATGAAACTGATACATATCGTTCTCGCATTCTTGCTGGCCGGACTCTGCGTCCTGCCCGCCCAAGCCGAATCCACACCCGCAACCAAAGGAAAAATGAAAATGGTAAAACTGCACACCAACCAAGGTGACATCACCCTGCAACTCGACGCCGAAAAAGCGCCGGTCACTGTCCAGAATTTTCTCGACTACGTGAACAGCGGCTTCTACAGCAACACCATCTTCCATCGCGTAATCCCCAACTTCATGATCCAGGGCGGCGGTTTCGAACCCGGCATGAAACAGAAGCCAACCAAGGCGCCGATCAAGAACGAAGCTGCGAACGGCCTGAAGAACGACATCTACACCATCGCCATGGCGCGTACCGGCGATCCGCATTCCGCCACCGCCCAGTTCTTCATCAACACCAAGAACAACAGCTTCCTCGACTATCCCGGCCAGGACGGCTGGGGCTACTGCGTGTTCGGCAAAGTCGTCGAGGGCAAGGAAGTGGTCGACGCCATCGGCAAGGTGAAGACCGGCAACAGCGGTTTCTTCCAGGACGTGCCTAAAGAGGACGTCATCATCACCAGCGCTGAAGTAGTTAAATAAGGATTCAGGATACGGGATACAGGATACAGGGATGAACCATCCTCAACCTGTATCCCGATTCCCGTATCCCGTATCCTGAAATGCCCCACTCCCTGTTCATTTCCGACCTGCACCTGAGCCCGGATCATCCGCAAAGCACCGCGCTGTTCCTGAGCTTCGCTGCCGGCATCGCCCCTGAAGCGGAAGCGCTGTACATCCTGGGCGACCTGTTCGAGTACTGGGCGGGAGATGACGATTTGAACGACCCGTTCCACAGGCTGATCATCGATGCCCTGCAGGGATTGGGTGCTCGCGGCACGCGCATCTACATCATGCATGGCAACCGCGACTTTCTGATGGATGAAGAACTTGCCGCAGCCTGCAACGCCACGCTGCTCGACGACCCGACGCTGCTCGACTTGTACGGTGCACCCACGCTGCTCACCCACGGCGACGCATTGTGTACCGACGACGTCGAGTACCAGCGCTTCCGCGAACAGGTGCGCAAAGGAGATTGGCAAGCCCGATTCCTCGCGCAGCCGCTGGCGCTGCGCAAAGCGCAGATCGAACAGATGAGGATGCAGAGCAAAAACGAGAAAAGACTCAAGGCGGCGGACATCATGGATGTGAACGCCGGGGCTGTGGATGACCTGCTACGCCGGCACCGCTACCCGCGCCTCATCCACGGCCACACCCACCGCCCGGCAAAACACCTGCATCATCCGGACGGTCACACCTGCGAACGCTGGGTACTGGGAGACTGGGACAGCGGCAAGGCAGCCATCCTGCGCTGCGATGCGCAAGGTATTGCGTGGGTGCATCTGTAGCCAAACGCCTACAGGAACCGGTCCAGCAGTTTCCGGCTGTGGCGATCCAGGGCGCCGGTGTCCCGGATCAGGAACGACACACCATATCCGTCGGTGATCAGCAGCATTGCATTCGCGAGGCGGCGGATGTGATCTTCCGCCTTGAGCAACAATTCGGTATCGCCGCGATCGGTCGATACCTGCCACTTGCTCGGAGTGGCGAAGCTGGAGACTTGCCTGATGCGGGTGATTTCCGGCATGAACTCGCGCTGAGCGAGTTCGGCTTCGATCAATATGCGCATCACTTCGGGCAGGTCACTTAGCCTGCTTACCCATCGCAGCTCATGCCCATCCTCGCCGAGCAATGAAACGCCTTCGTCAGGCGCGCTGATGGGAAAGGCGCGCACCGGTACGACGCCTTCGTGGACATCACCTTCCGCAGCGGTAAGCACCAGGCGGCCGGCGGCATTTCTGGTCAGCTTGAAGTCATGGTCGCTCATTCGACGGATTCCTCGGCATCTTTCGGCGCGGAGCCGCCCTGGTCGTCCAGGTCGGTATCCACGTTCCGGGCCTGGGCCTGATACAGACGGAAGTAGGCGCCCTCCCGTTGCATGAGTTCATCGTGACTGCCGGTTTCGACGATCTCCCCCTTGTCCATCACCACCAGCCGGTTCGCCTTGTGCAGGGTGGACAGGCGGTGGGCGATCGCGATGGTGGTACGGCCGCGCACCAGGTTATCCAGCGCCTTTTGTATCTCCTGTTCGGTCTCGGTATCGACGGAGGCGGTCGCTTCGTCGAGGATCAGGATGCGCGGGTCGATCAGCAAGGCGCGCGCGATGGAAATGCGCTGGCGCTCCCCGCCCGACAATCCCTGACCCCGTTCGCCCACCAGCGAGTCGTAACCGTGCGGCAGCCGCAGGATGAATTCATGGGCATGCGCAGCCCGCGCAGCGGCAACGATTTCGGCCAGGGTTGCGTCCGGTTTGCCGTAGGCGATGTTCTCGGCGATGGACCCGAAGAACAGGAAGGGCTCCTGCAACACCAGTCCGATGTTGTGGCGATACTCGGCGATCGGCAGCGAGCGGATGTTCACACCGTCAACGCTGATGGAGCCTTCGCTGACATCGTAGAAGCGGCACATCAGGTTGACCAGAGTACTCTTGCCCGAGCCGCTGTGCCCCACCAGACCGATCATCTCCCCCGGCTCGATGACCAGGTTCAGGTTCTTGATGATCGCCCGGTTGCCATAGCGAAATCCCGCCTCGCGTATCTCGATGCGTCCGGCAATGCGGTCCAGGTGTTGCGGCTTGACCGGTTCGGGCACGCTGGATACGCGGTCGAGAATGTCGAAGATGCGTTTGGCGCCCGAGGCGGTCTTTTGCGTCACCGAAACGATGCGGCTCATCGAATCCAGCCGCGTATAAAAACGGCTGATGTAAGCCAGGAAGGCGGTCAACACACCCACACTGATCTTGTTGTGCGTCACCTGCCAGATGCCGAACGCCCACACCACCAGCAACCCGATCTCGGTGAGCAGTGTCACGCTGGGCGAGAACAGCGACCATATCCTGTTGATGCGGTCGTTCACTGCCAGGTTGTGCTGGTTGACCTTACGGAAGCGCGCCGACTCGCGCTTTTCCTGCGCGAACGCCTTGACCACGCGTATGCCCGGAATGGTGTCGGCCAATATGTTGCTGACCTGAGACCAGACGCGGTCGACTTTTTCGAAGCCGGTGCTGAGTTTTTGCCTGACCGAGTGGATCATCCACACGATCAACGGCAGCGGCAGCAAGGTGACCAGCGCCAGCCAGGGATCGATCGAGATCAGGATCGCCGTCGTCATCGCGATCATCAGTACATCGGTAGCGAAATCCAGCAGGTGCAGCGACAGGAACAGGCAGATGCGGTCCGATTCCGAACCGACGCGCGCCATCAGGTCGCCCGTGCGCTTGCCGCCGAAATATTCCAGCGACAAGTGCAAGAGATGATCGTAAGTGATCGTGCGCAGATCGGTCCCGATGCGCTCGCTGACCAGGGCAAGGATGTATGTCCTCGCCCACCCCAATCCCCACGCAAGCAATGCCGAGCCGAACAATCCGCTGAGCAACAGCGTCACCATGTCCGTATTGATGGGGGCCCCGTTCTCATAAGGGATCAGCACTTTGTCCATCAGGGGCATGGTCAGGTAAGGAGGGACCAAGGTGGCTGCGGTCGAAGCCAGCATCAGCAAAAAACCGGCAAGAAGTTGCCACCGGTAGGGTTTGGCGAAACGCCATAGACGCAGCAGCACCCAACTCGATGGCGGCGCCTCTGTCTCGACGTCGCAGTGCGCGCATTGATCCTGGCCCGGCGCCAGCGGCATCAGGCACTGCGGGCACAACACCGGCTGTGCATCGGAGACCGGTTGCCCGTTCAGAAATCCGCCGAGGACCTGCTCGAACTGCCGGACGAAGCGCGTGGATTCCGGGTCGTGTGCCATGGTGTAGCGCCACAAAGCCAGGCGCGTCCCGCCGGCAAACAATTCGATGCACCCGATGCCGGCGTGGTCACGCTGGTGCAACGCAAGACCTTCACCCAGGGGATACTCGCAAAATTCCAGGGCAGGCCAGGTCAATCCGATCAAGCGTTGGTTGGTGAGCAGAATCAGGTGCTTGGCGTAGCTCAGCTGTTCATCCAGGTTGGTTTCCAGACTGGCATGTATCGTTTCCTGAGCGGACAGCCGGGCTTGCAGCGCCTTATGCCATGCATCGGAGACCTGTTTGTCTGAAGAGAGAGGGGAAATTGTCTGGACGTTCACTGGGTACGAGTTTACTACAGACGCCATATTGGACAAACTGCCAAGCCTCTGTAAACTGAACCCCTTTCGAATGTGCCGCTATACGGCGCTCGTCGATGGGGTTGCAACCCACTTCAAATCATCAGGACAGATTGATGGAGTTTCTCAAGATTTTGCCGCTGCGCGGACCGAACATTTGGACATATCGTCCCGTACTGGAAGTCTGGCTGGATATCGGCATTCTGGAAGACTCGCCTTCCAACACCATTCCCGGTTTCTACGAGCGGCTGACTGCGTGGATGCCGACACTGATCGAGCACCGTTGCGGTATCGGGGAGCGCGGCGGCTTCCTGGAACGGCTGCGGGAAGGAACCTGGCCGGGACACATACTCGAGCATGTCACCATCGAATTGCAGAACCTGGCGGGAATGCAGAGCGGGTTCGGCAAAGCGCGCAGCACCGGGGTGCGCGGTGTGTACAAAGTGGTCGTGCGCTCGCGCAACGAGCAGGTGACCCGCGCCGCGTTGCAGGCCGCGCGCGATCTCGTGCTCGCCGCGATGCACAACAAGCCGTTCGACGTAAAGGCCGCCGTTGACCACCTGCACGAGATGGTCGATGACCTGTGCCTGGGACCAAGCACCGCCTGCATCGTGGACGCGGCCACCGAGCGCGGCATCCCCTCGATCCGCCTGACCGAAGGCAATCTGGTTCAACTTGGATACGGCGTGCGCCAGCGCAGGATATGGACTGCCGAGACCAACCATACCAGCGCCATCGCCGAAGGCATCTCCAAGGACAAGGACCTCACCAAGAGCCTGTTGAGCGCGTGCGGCGTACCCGTCCCGGAAGGCCGCATCGTCGACAGTCCGGCAGACGCGTGGGAGGCGGCCGAGGACATCGGTGTGCCTGTCGTGGTCAAGCCGAGCGACGGCAACCACGGGCGCGGCGTCTCCACCGACCTGATGTCGCGCGCGGAGGTCGAGGCGGCCTTTCACCTTGCCGATGCGGAAGGCAGCGAAGTGATCGTGGAGCGCTTCATACGCGGCAACGAGCACCGTCTGCTGGTGGTCGGCGGTCGCCTGGCGGCTGCGGCCCGAGGCGAAATAGTTTCACTGGTGGCGGATGGCCTCTCGACGATACGCCAGCTGATCGACGCCCAGCTCAATAGCGACCCGCGCCGCGGAGCAGGCGAGGAGTTCCCGCTCGATGTGTTGCTGCCGGATGAAAACCCGGCGATTCGCTTCGAGCTCGAACGGCAGGGTTATGACGCCGACTCGATCCCGCCGCAGGGAAAGCAGGTGCTGATCCAGCGCAATGGCAATGTGGCATTCGACGTGACCGATGAAGTGCATCCGGAAGTCGCCGCCGCGGTTGCGCTTGCCGCGCGCATCGTCGGGCTGGACATTGCCGGGATCGACCTGGTTGCGCAGGATATTTCCCGTCCTCTCGCCGAGCAAGGAGCGGCGATCGTTGAGGTCAATGCCGGGCCGAGCCTGCTCATGCACCTCAAACCGGCCCAGGGTCAACCCCGGCCGGTGGGCAGCGCCATCGTCGACAATCTGTTCGCCGAGGGCGACAGCGGCCGCATCCCGGTGATCGGCATCTGCGGCACCGACGGCAAGAGCTTGGCGGCACGCATCATTGCAAGGTTGCTGCACCTGCGCGGAGATTATGTCGGCCTCGCCTGCGACCAGGGGCTCTATTTCGCGCAGCGCCTGATCGACAAGCGGGACTGTGCCAACTGGGTCTCCGCCCAGAAGGTGCTGTTGAATCGCAGCGTCGAAGCCGCCGTGATCGAGAACGGCAGCGACACGATCCTGGCCGAGGGCCTCGGCTATGACCGTTGCCAGGTCGGCATCATCACCAATATCGACCCCGTTCGGCATTACGGCAAGTTCTACATCGAGACGCCCGAACAGGTCTGCAACGTGCTGCGTACCCAGGTGGACGTGGTGTTATCCGACGGGGTGGCCGTGCTGAACGCGGACGATCCTCTGGCAGCAAAGATGGCTGAGTATTGCGATGGCGAGGTCATGTACTTCACCCGGCAAGCCGATACGGAGCTCATCACATCCCACCTGCAACGCGGCGGGAGGGCGGTCATGCTGCACGACGGTTCCATCATGCTGGTTACCGGCGAAGAACGGATGGCATTGATCCGGCTTGCGCATGTGCCCTTGCTGGAGCATAGCCGCGATGCCGTCCAGATCGACAGCGTCCTGGCAGCCGTGGCTGCAGCCTGGTCGCTCAATATCACGCCAGGGCTGATCCGCGCCGGATTGGCGACGTTCGAAGTGGAACAGGAAAATACAAAGGATATCGTTTGATGGATGTCACACGCATTCGCGCGCTGCGCGGCCCGAACCTGTGGAGCCGGCATACCTCCATCGAAGCCATCGTGACCTGCAGCGAAGCAGAGCGGGACATCGCCGGGATCGGCGGCTTCGAACAGCGCTTTCGCGCGCTGTTCCCCGAGATCGCCTCGCTGCAGCTGGCCGGCCACAAGGCGGCCGTGCCGCTGGCGCATGTGCTGCAACTGGCCGCGCTGGGCCTGCAGACCCAGGCCGGGTGCCCGGTCACTTTCAGCCGGATCAAGTCCACGCTTGAACCCGGCGTGTATCAAGTGGTGGTCGAATACAGCGAAGAGTCGGTAGGCCGCAAGGCATTCGATCTGGCGGAACAGTTATGCAATGCCGCGCTGAACAACACCGGGTTCGACCTGGCCGCGGCGCTGGCCGAATTGCGCGAGCTCGATGAAGACGAACGCCTGGGTCCCAGTACCGGGTCTATCGTCCAGGCCGCCGCGGCGCGCGGCATCCCGTTCCGCCGTCTGACACGGGGCAGCCTGGTGCAATTCGGCTGGGGCAGCAAGCAGCGGCGCATCCAGGCCGCCGAAACGGACCGCAGCGGCGCGATCGCGGAAATGATCGCCCAGGATAAGGAATTGACCAAGAAGCTGCTCGATGCAGCGGGTGTGCCCGTACCCAATGGACGCCCGGTGACGAGTGCGGAAGACGCATGGGCGGCGTTGTGCGAGATCGCAGCCCCCGTGGTGGTGAAGCCGCTGGACGGCAATCAGGGTAAAGGCGTGACGGTCAATATCGTCAGCCGCGAAGATCTCGATCGCGCTTATGCCGCGGCTTCCGAGATCAGCTCGGAAATATTGGTGGAACGATACATCCCCGGAAGCGACTTCCGTTTGCTGGTCGTGGGCGACCGTGTGGTCGCCGCGGCACGCCGCGAGCCGCCGCAGGTGATCGGCGATGGCGTGCATAGCGTGCGCGAACTGGTCGAACAGGTGAACAAGGATCCGCGCCGCGGCGCAGGGCACGCCACTTCACTGACCAGGATCAGTTTCGACGAGATCGCCCTGGCTTGCCTCGAAGCACAAGGTCTGCGGGCGGATTCGGTGCCCAACAAGGGCGCCCGTGTCCAGCTCCGCAATAACGCCAACCTCAGCACCGGCGGTTCCGCGACCGATGTCACCGATGATGTTCATCCGGACCTGGCGGCCAGCGCGGTCGCTGCGGCACAGATGGTCGGACTGGATATATGCGGCGTCGACGTGGTGTGCGACAGCGTGCTGCATCCGCTGCAGGAGCAGGGAGGCGGCATCATCGAAGTGAATGCGGCGCCGGGATTGCGCATGCACCTGCAGCCCTCCTTTGGCAAGGGACGCGCCGTGGGAGAGGCGATCGTTTCGATGATGTTCACTCACGGCGAGACGGGCCGCATCCCGCTGGTGACGGTAGCGGGAACCAACGGCAAGACCACCACAGTGCGCCTGATCGCCCATATTCTCGGCTGTAACGGCTTGCGCGTCGGCATGACCAACTCGGATGGGGTGTATATCGAAGGGAGACGCATCGAAACCGGCGACTGCAGCGGCCCCAAGAGCGCCCGCAACGTGCTGCTGCACCCGGATGTCGATGCGGCTGTCCTGGAGACGGCGCGCGGCGGCGTTTTGCGCGAAGGCCTGGCGTTCGATATCTGCGATGTCGCGGTGGTTACCAACATCGGCATGGGCGATCACCTCGGCCTGAACTACATCAGCACGGTGGAAGACCTCGCCGTCGTCAAACGCGTGGTCGTGCAGAACGTGGCGCCGCATGGCACGGCGGTACTCAATGCGGCCGACCCGATGTGCGTTCAGATGGCGGATGCCTGCCCCGGCAGCGTGACGTTCTTCGCCAGCGACCGGCATCATCCGGTCATCGCCACGCGCCGGGCGCAGGGGCATCGCGTGGTCTACGTTGCCGACGGTCATATCGTGGCCGCGCACCAGGCCGATGAAACTCGCATCCCGCTTTCCTCCATCCCCCTGACGCGCAACGGGACGATCGGTTTCCAGATCGAGAATGCGATGGCGGCAGTGGCGGCCATCTGGGCACTGGAAGTCAACTGGGAAACGATATGTTCCGGCCTGGCATCGTTCGTCAACGACGCGCAAACCGCGCCGGGCAGGTTCAATTTCTTCGACTATCGCGGCGCCAACGTCGTCGCCGACTATGGCCACAACCCGGATGCGATCCACGCACTGGTGCCCGCCATCGAAAGCATTCCGGCCGGAAAGCGCGTGGTGGTGATCAGTGGCGCGGGCGACCGCCGCGATGTCGATATCATCCGCCAGACGGAAATCCTGGGCGATGTATTCGACGAGATCATCCTGTACCAGGACCAGTGCCAGCGCGGACGCGAGAGTGGCGAGGTGCTGGCTTTGCTGCGCCGAGGGTTGGCTGGAGCCAAACGCGCGAAGCACATCGATGAGATCACGGGCGAGTTTCTCGCCATCGACACCGCGCTGGCGCGCCTGAAAGCTGGGGATCTATGCCTGGTCCTGATCGATCAGGTTGACGAGGCGTTGGAGCACATTGCCAAACGCGTTGCCGGCGGTTGAGCGGTGAAATCACGCGGATGTTGCGTTCTCTTTAATTCCATTTCTCAATCAATAGTGAATTGGTGGCATCCCCTCTCCCGGTGGAAGAGGACTGAACCCGAAACCTCTCCGCTCTAACTCCCTCTCCCACCGGGGGAGGGCTGGGGTGGGGGAACAGTCTGCATTCTCCAGCCCACAGGAAGGTAAGCAGCGGGTTCTGCTTGTAAAGACGTTCGCCCTATCTCACTTTATTGATCCGGTACGCTTTATCGTGCTGCACCCGCAAGGGGTAGGCCGTGGCTGTAAGGGGCATTCGCCCCGACAGCACACGCACAGCCTGTCGAAGCACAAGAATCCATTCACATTTCGACAAGCTCAATGCGAACGGATTCTTGGATAATGAGTGCCGGATCAATAGTTACCCATACGAAACTCGGATGAATCTTAAATAGCATTGGAATAAGAAGCGCTTCAACCCATCGTTGAATTCAAGTCCATCCGAAATCTCGGGGGGCTTGGCGCAAATTGCAGATGACTTGTTGTTACCGGTCTTCCGTATTGATGAGGGCTATAGCTATACGACGTGCTCCCAATCATCCCCCGCTTTCGGCTCGGGCATCAGCGCGCCATGATAATCGTAGAGCCGCATCAGGGCAGAGATGACCGGTGTCGGGAATCCCTGGCGACCGCCGCGCTCGTCGAAGATGATCTTGCCGAGATACTGCTGCAACAGGACGGAGCCCCACATCAGCGTTATCTTTTCGCCAATCTTCGGGAACTGATCCTGGACCAGGGTAAAACAGGGAGCGATGTCCGGTGGCAACACGGGCGCACGGGGCGCCTTGGGGACAGCAATCTTGATAGCCATGATCACACCTCTCGGATGGGTTGGAGGAGAATCTAGCACCAACGCATTTTCGGGAATATATGCCAAAAGATATAGGCCTCTGCATAGGCTTCGCGCGGACCCGGCTCCCCCAATCAAGAGAGTGACCGACAACGACCTTCATTCGACTCAATTTTTCAGCCATACATCGCAGCAAGCGAGGATAATTGCGCATGACCAAGACCACCCCAACTCCCTCTTCAACCGCAGCCGGCGTCGCCGGACGCTCCTTCAACGAACTGCCGCTGTCGCCCTCCATGCTGGCAACCCTGGAACAGCTGGAATACCGGACGATGACACCCATCCAGGCGGCCAGCCTGCCGATCACGCTGGCCGGACACGACCTCATCGCCCAGGCCAAGACCGGCAGCGGCAAGACCGCCGCGTTCGCGCTGCCGCTGCTCACGAAACTCAATCCGCGCCACTTTGGCGTGCAGGCCATGGTGCTGTGCCCGACGCGCGAGCTGGCCGACCAGGTGACGCAGGAGATGCGCCGTCTGGCGCGCTTCGCCGACAACATCAAGATCCTGTCGCTGGTCGGCGGCAGCACCATGCGCCCGCAGCGCGACAGCCTGGAGCATGGTGCGCATATCGTCGTCGGCACACCGGGCCGCATCATGGACCACATCGAACGCGGCAGCCTCAAACTGGATGCGATCAACACGCTGGTGCTGGACGAAGCGGACCGCATGCTGGACATGGGCTTTTACGACGACATCGCGTTCGTGGTGAAGCAATGTCCGACGGACCGCCAGACGATGCTGTTCTCCGCCACTTACCCGGAAGGCATCGCGCGGCTGGCAAACAAGTTCATGCGCAATCCGCAGGAGCTCAAGCTGCTGGAGCAGCACGAAGGCAGCAAGATACGCCAGCGCTTCTACGAGATAAAACACGAAGAACGTCTGCAGGCCGTCGCCGCATTACTCAAGCATTACCGCCCGGTCAGCACGCTGGCCTTTTGCAACACCAAGCAACAATGCCGCGACCTGGTGGACGTGCTGCATGCGCAAGGCATACACGCGCTGACACTGAACGGGGACATGGAACAGCGCGAGCGCGACCAGGTGCTGATCCAGTTCGCCAACCGCAGTTGCTCGGTGCTGGCCGCCACCGACGTTGCCGCGCGCGGACTGGACATCGCACAGCTCGAAGCCGTCATCAACGTCGATGTGACTCCCGATCCCGAGATACACGTCCACCGCATCGGCCGCACCGGCCGTGCCGATGCGGAGGGCTGGGCGCTGAGCCTGGCCAGCCCGGCCGACATGAACCGCGTTTCCAACATCGCCAGGATGGTGGGCAGCGAACCGGAGTGGCATACCCTCGAATCAGTGAAAAGTGAAAACGACAAACCGCTGATCCCGCCGATGGTCACGCTGCAGATCCTCGGCGGCCGCAAAGAGAAGATCCGTCCCGGCGATGTGCTGGGCGCCCTCACCGGCGAAGCCGGATTCACGCGCGAACAGGTCGGCAAGATCACCGTGACCGATATGTCCACCTACGTCGCCGTCGTGCGCTGTATCGCGCGCGAGGCAGTAAAAAGACTGTCTGCAGGCAAAGTGAAGGGCAAGACTGTAAAGGTGCGGGCGCTGGAAGATTGAGCGTTGACACTGGCGAAGGATGCCGGGAGTGAGAGGCCAGATTTTTCGCTAGATCGTTGACTGCCTGGCACCCGCCTCATCCGCGCGGGAAGCCAGCCAACTGCCAAATCTGTGCGCAGGATGATCCTCCGCCAAGGAGTCACGCCATATGATGTAAAGCGATTTTTTAGGACCACCATCTTCAAGCGGGATCGACACCAACATCCCTGCCTGTATTTCTTCAATCACCGAGCCGGCCAGAACAAGCGAAATACCGAGTCCGGCTTTGACCCATCGCTTGACTGCGTCTGTTGAACCGAGTTGCATGCCGGCTTTGAGCTCGGGCGCGTCGACTCCAAAATAACTGGCGAGGATTCGTCCCGTTCCGCTTCCAGGTTCACCCCCTAGCAAGGGGACGCCCTTGAGCATGTCACGTGGCAAACTGCTCAGCGTCGCCCAGGGATGGGTAGGCGGCACAATGACAACGAGTTCCTCATGTTTCCACAGACGAGCCACATACCCCGGGCGTCCATCCCACCATTCCATGGCCGCCACATCCACGTCTCCGGCGGCGAGCTTATCGGCAACGGTCGGGTTCTGATAGATCTGCACATCCAGTTGTCGCTTGCCATTGGAAGCATCGAGATATGCCTTCACATAGGGCGACAACAGGTAGATTCCAATATTGCTGCTGGCGCCAATCGTGACCGGCTTGTCGCGAAACATGCTCAACGCGCTGTCATTCAGCTTCAACATTCTTTCTGCATACGGAAGGAACACCCGCCCCTCGCACGTAAGACTGCAACCCGCCGAATCCCTTTCGATCAGGCGAACACCGAGCTGCGCCTCCAATTTTTGTATCTGCTGAGAAATCGCGCCCTGCGACAGCCCGCGTTCGCGAGCCCCCGCCCTGAAACTGAAGTGCCGCGAGATAGACAGGAAGCTCGCCAATTGATCGAGATTAAGCGTGCTCAGACCGTGACTCCCTCTAAAGGACGATTTATCGCACCCTGCGGAATCTCATCGCCCAGCAACTGCAAAATGTTGGTTGCAGCTTCCATCTCGATTGCAAGCCTTACCGAATCTACAGCCGAACCGATATGCGGGGTGAACAACGTTTGCTCAGTGTCCATCAACAGGCGCGCCGGAATACCGTAAGGTCGACCAGCGCGTGACCACTCTTCCATTTCAAAGACGTCAGCCGCGTAACCGGCCAGCTTGCCGGAGACAAGTGCATCGGCGACCGCCGCTTCGTCAACCACTGATCCCCTGCAAGCATTGACCAGATATGCGCCGGTCTTCATGGCTGCAATCGATTCTGCATTGATCAAGTGCAAGGTGTCAGCGTTGTAGGGAACCATGGGAACCACATAGTCGCTTTCAGCCAGGAGTTGCCCCATATCGACACGTCGCAAACCCCAGCGCGCCTCATACTCGGGATGCAGCGGCTTGATATCGACATAATTAAGCTTCATCTCATATCCCTGAAGACGCGCGGCAATCGCCTGGCCCACAGCCCCCATGCCGATAAGCCCGAGTGTGCGCCCGGTCAGACCCGCCCCGTAAAGTGCCGGTCGCCAGCCTTCGAACTTTCCGCTTCGAATGAATTTGTCTCCCTGCATGATCTTGCGCGTCAGCCCGATCAAAAGTCCGATCGTGAGCTCGGCAGTCGGTATCGTCAGAAGATCCGGCACGTTGGTGATCCATATACCGCGCTTGGTACAGGCTTCCACATCGTAGTTGTCGTACCCTTTAAGGGCACAGGCAACCAAGCGGAGCCGCGGACATGCTGCGACGAATGCATCGTCGACGCTGTCTGGCATGAAGGTCATGATCACATCCGCATCGTACGCACGCCGCAGCGTCTCTTCGCGCGAAAGGCGCTCCCTTGTCTCGTTGGGAACGACAATGCAATGCTCGGACAACCGGCTGATGACTGCCGGATGCACCCAGCTGGTAATGACTACTTTTGGTTTCATTCTTAAGTCTCCCGTTATTTGAAACGTCTTCTGAGATATCCGCTAAAGGCGTCTACCAATGTGACCATTAGCAGGATCACCAGCAAGATCGCCGATACATCCTGATACTGCATGATGCGCAGCGAGCCCATCAGTTCAAACCCGATGCCGCCTGCTCCGACCATACCCATGACAGTTGACGCCCGGAAGTTGTACTCCCAGCGGTAGATCGATGTATCGGCGAGTTGCGGGAACACCTGTGGCAACACGCCGTGCAACAGAACCTGCAGCGGCGTGGCACCTGCCGCGCGGGCCGCTTCGATGGGTGCCTCGTCGGCATGCTCGATCGCCTCCGCAAAGAACTTGCCGACCATGCCTATCGAATGCAACCCGAGTGCCAACACGCCAGGCAACGCGCCAAAGCCGACTGCGGCCACAAAGATGATGCCCATGATCAACTCGGGAATGGCGCGCAACGCATTGAGAAGGCCGCGCGCCAACTGGTATACCAACGGATGCGGCGTGGTGTTGCGCGCTGCCAGAAAGGCCAGCGGTAGCGACAAACAAATCGCGAGCGCCGTACCGGCGATGCTCATCGCGAGGGTATCAAGCACCGGCTTTATCCAATTGCGCGCATCGTCAAAATTTGGCGGCATCATCTCGCCCACGAGGCTGAGCAGACTGGGACCTCCCTCGGCGAGACGTTTTCCATCAAACAAGCCCACGTAATGTGCACAGAAGGCAATAACCGCCAGGATGACAGCAAACCGCAACGCGCCGATATTCCAGGCGCGCTGCTGGCGGCTCAGTACCTGCTCGAAATTGACCGAATTCGTATTCATTTCATCGATTACATGTACGAGGCCAGATCGATCTTCAGCAGATATCCGAGATTGCGCACGACATCGTAGTCCTTGTCGGTAATCGTCTCGAAACCGTCAGCCTTGAAAGGCTTGAGCACAGCCGGATCCTTGAGATTGAGAAATGCGGAGCGAATCTTATCTTTCAGTTCCGGCTTCAGATTTGAGCGCATCGTCCAAGGATACTGGGGGAAAGGTTTCGAGTATTCCACGACAATCACCTTGGCCGGATCAATGATCTTGCGCTCGACCAGAGATTCAAAGATCGGTCGGCTTAAACCGCCAGCCTGGGCGTGGCCATTCTGTACTGCCATGGCCACGGCGTCGTGAGACCCTACAAAATGCTCTTCGTAGTCGCGTCCCGCATCAAGCCCTTTTTCCGCCAGCACCGACTTGGGGATCAAATGACTGGAAGTCGATGCCTTGTCACCAAATGCCATGTTCTTGCCTTTGATGTCCTCAATCTTCTTGATGCCGGACGCAGCGTTGGCAATGACTACCGATTGATATGTTGTACTTCCTTTGCTCTTGAGGGCAACGAAGGGTTCGATCTCGCTGCGCTGGCGTGCCAGCACGTAGGAAAGCGGCCCGAAGTAGGCCAGGTCGATACGACCATGACGCATCGCCTCGATCATGGAAGAGTAGTCGGTGGTGACAATGAGTTCGATCTTCTTGCCCAGCGTCGCCTCAAGATAGTCCTTCAGCGGCTGGTTGTTTTTGATGACCGTGCCAGCGTTCTCATCCGGCAGCAGTGCTACCTTAAGTGTGTCCGGATCCAGGTCCGGTGCCGCGATGGCACCGATGGAAATGGCAAACAGGAACATCAGCGTCATCAGTTTCTTCAGTAGTTTCATGGCTTACTCCTTATCAATGGCTAGGTCAAAACAGGGAACATAACGGGTGGGGAAGCGACCACATCCCGGATGTCGCCCGGAGCCTGGTCGTAGATCGTCTGCAGCAATACGTCTGTTAATTCATCGGGTGCACCGTCGAACACGACATGACCGTGCGCCAAGGCAATGATGCGATCGGCGTATTCGCGCGCCAGATCCACCTGATGCAGGCTGACCACCGTCGTGATGCCGTCTTCGCGACAAATGCTCTTGAGCTGCGACAACACACGCCGCGAAGTCGAAGGGTCCAGACTGGCCACCGGCTCGTCCGCCAGCATCAAGCGCGGCTTCTGGGCCAGCGCACGGGCAATGCCCACACGTTGCAGTTGGCCTCCGCTCAGTCGATCCACCCGTTCGGTTGCCTTATGCAACAGGCCGACACGATCCAAGCACTCGAGCGCGATCCGCTGTTCCGCGCGCGCCAGCGGAAACAGGGTTCGCCATGTCGAGTGATAGCCGATGCGGCCAAGCAGAACATTGGAGAGCGCCGTCTGGCGACTGATCAATTGGTGCTGCTGGAATATCATGCCCGTCCGACTGCGGTGCAGCCTGAGTTTGGCGGGTGTGTCGATGACACCGATATCCGCAGCCTTAACGCATCCCGTCGTCGGTGTGTTGAGCAGATTCAGGCTACGCAGCAGGCTGGACTTGCCGGCGCCGGAAGCCCCCAGCAACACATTGAATTCCCCGCGCCTGAAACGCAGCGTGGTTGGATGTAGTGCCACCACCTCTTTGGGATATCTAACTGAAACATTTGCAAGTTCAATCACGGTCGACACTCCATTTTCCCGCCAGGTTGATTAGCAACTCAAATCAATCATGGTTTGTAATCAATTTTTTCTAAACCGCGGGAAGAGTAAGTTTCTAAAGTGACAGTTCGATGTCTGCTTGATGAACTTTTTGTGAACTTGTGATGGCCGGATTATCGATCTGGTCTACTAATGAGCTTTCCATAATTCAAGACAGAGCTGAACCTTTCGATCTGGTGTAAGGGGAATTGGAAAGCTAGTTGTCATTCCCGCGAAGGTGTCATGAATTACGGAAAGATCAATAATGAAGGGAAATGCATTGAAGGTGCGGGCGCTGGAAGATTGAAGCCGACTCCCCCTGGCAGATTCACATCCCGTAGAAGCCAGCTTGCTGGCGTAGAATTTCGAGAAATTCGCCAGCAAGCTGGCTCCTACACGAGGCTTTCAGTTCGGTAGGAAGGGTCGGCTTCTGCCGGTCGCCGTCTGCTTTCATTCAATCCAACTCCAGCAGATCACTACTTCGATTCAACCGCCTCAACCCCACCCCATAACCTGGCCCCCCCCCGCGTCCAGATAAGTCAGGTACACCCGCAGGTCGAATTCCAGCTGCGCGTAGTCGGGTTCCATGTGGCGGCACATCTGATAAAACGCCTTGTCGTGCTCGCGCTCTTTCATATGCGCCAGCTCATGCACCACGATCATGCGCAGAAATTCCGTTGGCATCTCCTTGAATAAAGTCGCTACACGAATCTCGCGCTTGCTCTTGAGATTGCCTCCCTGCACCCGCGAGACGGTGGTGTGCGTGCCCAGTGCATTCTTGATGACATGCAGTTTGCTGTCGTATGCCACCTTGCTCAGTTGTCCGACGTTGCCCATGTACTCGTTCTTGAGTTCCAGCACGTAGCCGTACAGCGCCCTGTCTGTGCGCATGTCGTGTGCCAGCGGATATTTCTGCCGCAACAGGTCAGCCAGCCGCCCTTGTTCGATCAGCTGTTTTACCTGGGCGACCAGTGCGACCGGATAGCCTGCAAGATAGTTCGGTGGTGGTTTCGGGCGCATGACTTGATCTACGGGTGGGAATACGGACAACTTCGATTGGCCTCTGCAGGGTTGGCGCGGGTTGACAGGTCAAGCAGCTTCATCCCGGGCAGGAAAGAACGACGAACTCGCTTCCAGCGAACACGAAGCCGGCAACTTGGCGTATGCCCATTTTTTCGTGGGCGCGCAGCGATGCCGGGTTATCGCGCCGGATGAAGAGAATACCTTCTCGCGCAGGGACCAGGCGCCGCAGCTCCGAGAACATCGCTTGCGCCAGCCCTTTGCCGCGCGCCTCGGCCTCCACGCAGATCGGGCCGTACACATAGGCATCGGCCGTGCCAGGATAAGCTGCGAGCATGGCATTGATGACGGGAACATCCGCATTCATTTCGCGCGTGCTCGTCATCAGGTATCCGGCAACCCGTCCGTCGCGGCGCGCCACGATCAATGGCATCTCGCTCATCATCCCGGCGATCCTGGCGGGCGGCAGGCAGGCGGAAAGCGTACCGCCGCGCTCGGGTTGGTTCGCCTCCTGGAGTGCCACGATGCCGTCCAGGTCACTCATGGACGCACGGAGGATGTCTGTCCCAATTCTTGTCACGATCGATTTCGGTGCATGAAGATCATTCATCTGGCGGATACGCGAACCTCAACCTTCCGGTCGATCCGCCTGTAGCGTGCTTTCCGGTTTGCCGCTGGCGGTACGCCACTTCGCGATCTCGCTTGCCGGCATTGGACGCGCGATGGCATATCCCTGCCCCAGCTCACATCCCATATCAAGCAGCATCTGGTATTGGGCAGCGGTCTCGATGCCCTCCGCCACCGTCTGCCTCTCAAAGGCCTGCGCCAGAGCGACGATGCCCTGAACGATGGCCCTGTCGCCCTTGTCCTCCAGCATGTCCCGGACGAACGACTGGTCTATCTTGAGTACGTCCACCGGCAGCCCGCTCAAATAACTCAGCGAAGAATACCCGGTCCCGAAATCGTCCAGCGCGAATCCCACTCCCAGTTCATGGCACGCTCCGATGATGTCGCGGACGATATTGATGTCGTTCAGCGCCACTGTTTCGAGCACTTCGATCTGCAGCGTGCCGGACGGCATGCCGGGATAGCGCCGGAGCTGATCCTTCAGTTTCTCGACGAACCCCGGGGACTCCAGATGATAGCCGGAGATGTTGATGCTGACTTCGATGTCGACCCCCTGCTTGCGCCATTGATCGATTTGATCGAGCGCAGTGGCAGTCACCCATTGGCCGGTTTCGATGTCCAGACCGGTATTCTCTATGTGGCGCATGAATTCAGCCGGCGAAAGCAGGCCGCGATCCGGATGCCGCCAGCGGATCAGGCCTTCCACCCCCACCAGCTCCCTGGTCCGCAGGTTGATCTTGGGCTGGTAGTGCAATTCGAATTGGTCATGCTCCAGCGCATAGCGAATGCTTTTCAGGAATTCATTCTGATCCCTGGCGCGCCGATCCAGGGAAACATCGTAGATGTGAAAACGATTTTTTCCCGATTGCTTGGCGATGTACATGGCCTGATCCGCGTGCCGCAACAGCGTATCGGGGTCCTCGTCGTCCATCGGGTAGATGCTGACCCCGATACTGGCGCTGACCGTAACGGGCTTGTCTCCGACCAGGATGGGTTGAGCGATGGACTCAAGCAGGCGCTCCAGTGTCGCCACGCATTCTTCGCCTTTGCTCAGTCCCAGCAGCAAGACCACGAATTCATCGCCGCCCAGGCGCGCGCTGGTATCTCCCCCGCGTATGGTGTCGCCGATGCGCCTGGCGATCTCGACCAGTACCTCGTCCCCGGCCTGATGCCCCAGGGTATCGTTGATGGGCTTGAACCCGTCGAGGTCAAGGTAACAAAGCGCCATCATGTTCTGTTCGCGCGCTGTCTGGGCGATGGCCTGCTTCATGCGGTCTGCCAGCAGGATTCGGTTCGGGATGCCCGTCAGTGCATCGAAACGGGCGATGCGATTCAGTTCCGCTTCATGCTCCTTGAGGTTGCTGATGTCGGAGAACACCGCAACGTACCGCAGAACCTCGCCATCTGCACCGCAAAGAACGGAGATCGATAATATCTCGGGATATATTTCCCCATTCTTGCGCCGGTTCCAGACCTCACCGCGCCAGGACTTGTTCGTCTTCAGTTCCCGCCACATCGCCTCGTAAAATTCTTTGGTTTGATCCCCCGAGCCGAGCATGCCGGGATCCCTGCCGATCACCTCCTCGCTTCTGTAGCCCGTGATGCGGCTGAAGGCCGGATTGACATCGATGATGCGATTCTCGGCGTCGGTGATGAAGATCGCTTCCTGGCTGATGTCGAATACACTGGCGGTGATGCGCAGATTCTCTTCCGCGCGCTTGCGCTCGGTGATGTCGACAAAAGTCGCTACTGCACCCTGAACGACATTGTCGCTCCGGATGGGTTGGGACCAGTACTCGACGGGAATGGGGTTTCCGTCCCTGGTCCAGAACACTTCGTCATCAACTTGTACGTTGCGGTTTTGGCGATAGGCTTTGTACATCTTGCAGTCCCGGGAGGGGTAGGGACTGCCGTCGGCATGCGAATGGTGGATGAGCCCATGCATCTTCCTTCCGACGACCTCGTCCGCGCTTTGATATCCGAGTATCCGCAAGAAGGATTGATTCACGAAAGTGCAGTTTCCATCCAAGTCGACACCATACGCGCCCTCCGCCATCGAGTTGAGCAGCGAGGCCATACGCTGATGCGCGTCATTGAGCCTTGCTTCAGACTGCATGCGTTCGGTGACATCGCTGAACGTGCCGACATAATTTGTGACCAGGCCATCGCTGTCTTTTATCGCGGTGATGATCAGATGCGCCGGAAAATCATCCCCATTCTTCCGCCGATTCCAGATGTCGCCCTCCCAGGTGCCATTCCTGGAGATGGCTTTCCACATGGCGGAAAAGAATTCGGCGCCGTGCCTGCCCGAGCCAAGCATGGCGGGATCCCGGCCCACGACCTCTTCCGGGGAGAAGCCGGTGATGGCGCTGAAGGCGCGATTCACGCGCAGGATCTCGTTGCCTGCATTGGTGACCAGTATTCCTTCGTCCGACTCGAAGGCGGAAGCGGCGATGCGCAGATTGATTTCGCTCAATCTCTTTTCTTCGCTGAAAGCGAACAACAGCAGCATGTAGAGCCCGGCAGAGCCGCATCCCAGGTTCATCAGGTAGAAGATCAGCCTGGCCCAATCGGGTAGCGGGGCGACTTGCTCGGACAGCGTATCGTCAATGAGCACGGAGACCAGAATCAGCGCCAGGTACATGAGGAACCACATCATGGCGGACCTCTTGTCCAGGAACATCAATGCCGCAACGGGCGCGAAGATCGCCCATATCATCACCATGCTGCCCGCCGAAAACCCGCCGAGCGACCACATCAGGAGGAACGGCAGCAGCAGTACCAGGATCAGCTGGCTGTGCTGGATGAAACGCGTTTCCTTGGTCTTGAAAAAATGGGCCAGACTGATCGCGGAGACGATCGAGTAGGACATGGGGATCGAGCCGGAGAGAAAGTGCCCCAGCAGGCAGTAGATCCAGCCCCAGACGAACGCCGCCGGCCCGATGATCAGCGGCACCAGCGTCAGGGCGACTTTTTTGAGCCGCAAGTCGGCGCTATCCGTCGGGAGAAAGCTCTGTCTGACAAACTGGTCGAGCCGTGTTTTCAGGATTGCCATTTTCATACGGATCGCGATCTACGTTTATGATTCCGGGAGCATCATCGCTGCCGGCAATGCCCGATCGGCATGTGAACCAATAAACTGCACTACGCAGAAAGATCAGGTGCGATTTGGCTAAGCACTTTCGATTCTGGACATCGACCGGCGCGATCTTGAGTTATTCAGCACTGGGCCCGCACGCGGCCGCCAGCCGCAAGATTCGATGTGCCGACAACTCAGATAGCCGGAGTCGGTTTCTTTTTCGGCTTCTTTGCTTCCTTGTTCTTTCTTTGCTGGCCTTTTGCCATGATCGCTCTCCTCGTGAAGTTGAATTTGCATAGTAATACGAACTGAAAGAGCACGGGGCAAGTAAAATGCAGCCGGCATTTCCCAACAGAAATGCGCCGGTCCGGACCGCTTCCGCGAGGCGTATGAATCCGGCCTGCGGATCACAGGCCGGCATGCGATCCGATCTTCCACGCCCGGGTTTTCCGGCATACTTGAGACATACCGACCCAGGTCATCGGAGAGCACAAGTGACTGAACAACCCTATCAGGGACTGGAGTTCCTGCCCGAAACCAGGCCCGTCAGGCAACTTTTCATTTTGTTGCATGGCGTCGGCGCAAGACCTTCCGATCTGGTGCCGCTGTCGAACAAGTTCAGGAGAGTATTCCCGGGGGCCGCGTTCCTGCTGCCGGAAGGAACCTGCCCTTTCGATGGCGGTGGCCCCGGCCGGCAATGGTTCTCCATAAGAGACGTGACTGAACAGAATCGGGCAGCGCGGGTCGCCGGTGCCATGCCGGATCTGCATGCGATGGTGAAACGATCCCAGGATCGCTTCAACGTTTTACAGTCTGACACGGCACTGGTCGGTTTTTCCCAGGGAGCGATCATGGCCCTGGAATTCAGCATCGCCCATGACGGCGGAGTGGGCAGAGTCCTTTCATTCTCCGGCCGCTTTGCGCAGCTTCCCGAAAAGGCACCGGAGTTGACGACCCTGCACTTGCTGCACGGTGAGGATGACCCGGTCATTCCCGCTTTTCATGCAGAGGCTGCTTTTGCACGGCTCACGGAACTGGACGGCGATGCCACGCTGGATCTCGCCTCGACCGTGGGGCACGAGATCAATGCGGCACTGGCCGACCGGGCCATCCAGCGCCTGCAGACCTGTATCCCGCTCCGCAGCTGGAAGAATGCGTTGAACGGCGCCTGATACAAAACCCATGAGTAGCAGACCGGCCAACCCGTCAGTCATATCCCCCTGGGCGCCCTTGCGGCACAGGATCTTCCGCATGTTGTGGATCGCTTCGGTCGTCTCCAACATCGGCACATGGATGCACGAAGTGGGAGCCGGCTGGCTCATGACTTCGCTCTCGCCCACTCCGCTGATGGTAGCGCTGGTACAGGCGGCGACGTCAGCCCCGGTGTTCTTGCTTGCGCTGCCTGCGGGTGCGCTGGCAGACATCGTCGACCGCCGCCGCTACCTGATCGCGTCGCAGATATGGATGCTGTTCGCCGCCGGCACGCTGGGCGTGCTGACGCTGGCGGGAGTCACCACTGCGCCCATCCTGCTAGCCTTCACTTTTGCGCTGGGCATAGGCACCGCGATGATGATGCCGGCCTGGGGCGCCATCACGCCGGAACTGGTGCAGCGCCCCGAACTGCCCGCGGCCATCGGACTGAACACGATAGGGATGAACGTCTCCCGTTCCGTCGGCCCGGCACTGGCCGGATTGATCGTTGCCGCCGCGGGGTCGGGCGTGGTCTTCATTCTGAATGCCCTCTCCTTTCTTGCCGTGATCGCGGCATTGCTGAAATGGCAGCGCACGCCGAAACAAAGCGAGCTGCCTGCCGAGCGCGTGATCGGAGCGATACGTGCGGGGTTGCGCTATGCGCGCCATTCGCCAGAATTGCGTGCGGTCCTCACCCGCGGTGCCGCGTTCTTTGTGTTCGCCAGCGCCTCATGGGCCTTGCTGCCGCTGATCGTGCGGCAGGAACTGAAACGCGGCCCCAGCACTTACGGGCTCTTCCTGGCGTGCCTGGGTATCGGTGCGATCGGCGGCGCGTTGCTGCTGCCACGTCTGCACGCCCGCCTGTCGCGCGACAGGATCGTGGCTGGCGCTACCATGCTCTACGCAGTGGCCATGCTCGCGCTGGCCCATAGCGGAAACGTGATCGCTGCCGCAGTGGCCATGCTCCTGACGGGTGTCGGCTGGATTTGTGTCGTATCGTCGCTGATGACGGCTGCGCAGACTGCCCTGCCGAGCTGGGTCCGGGCGCGCGGCCTCGCGCTGTTCTGGGTCGTTTTCATGGGTGGCATGACGGCGGGCAGCACAATCTGGGGACAGGTCGCATCGTGGATAGGCATCCCCTATGCGCTCACACTATCCGCCGTCGGCGCCGTACTGGGTATTGCAGCAACATGGCGCTATCGCATTGGAAGACATGATGGCGACGATCGCTCGCCGTCTCTGCATTCGCCTGCTCCGACGACATCCGAAGAAATAGAAAGCGACCGGGGGCCGATCATGGTGACAGTGGAATACCGCATCGATCCGGACCGGATAGCGGAATTCACAGCGCTCATGCAAAAGATGCGCTTGATCAGGCGGCGCGACGGCGCCTTCATGTGGGAATTGTTCAGCGATGTTGAACAGCCGAACCGGATGGTGGAGTGCTTCATGGTCGAATCGTGGCTGGAGCATTTGCGCCAGCATGAACGGACGACCGTGGCGGACCGTGAAGTCACCGAAAAGGCGCGCTCGTTTCATCTGGGCAACGAACTTCCCAGGGTGGTTCACATGGTCGCTGCGGTGGACTGACTGATCGAACAGCCGTTCGATGCGGCCTACCTTATTGGCCGCGGCGGCTGGCTGCCCAGCCGACCAGGGTCAACAGCGCGAGGCCGCAGCCGATGAGAAGGATCCCCGTCATTTCGCTCAACTTGAATTCCTCCCCCATCATCACGCGCGCGGAAATGATCGCCACCACCGGCGTTCCCAGCACCGACAAGCTGGCTTCCCACGCGGGCACCCGGTCCAGGATGATGATCCACAGCCACCAGCCCATGGCCGTGCTGATCACCGACATGAACGCAAGAATGCCGACGTAGGCCGCCGACCAGTCCGTGGCGCGTTCCGGGATCACAAGCGCCAGCAGCACCAGCGGAACCGATCCCAGCAACATCTGCCAGGTGGTCAATGAAAGCAGGTCGACCTTTTGCCGCGAACGCAGGCGCTTGACCAGAACGGTGCCGATGGCCCAGCACAGTGCCGCCATCACGCCCAGAAACTTGCTGAACAGGCTGGTGTGCATATTCCACGGTTCGATGATCAGCGCCAGACCGGTCAGGGTGCTCAGGGCGGCCAGCCATTGCTTGCCGCGGATGCGTTCCCCCAAGACCGGCCACGCGATCAGTAATGTCCAGATCGGCATGGTAAAGATCAGCACCGCGGTCTTGCCCGGGCCGCCTTCCACCAGCGCCCATGTCTGGAACAGCATGAAACCCGTGACCTGCGCCAGCCCGATGGCAAGGGTCGGGCCGGGAGCCTGCAACCTGAGCGGCTTGCCCTTGAGCTTGACGACCAACAACAAAGCCAGCGCGCCGACGACACAACGCTCCGCCGCAAACGCGAAGGGGGGCGCATAAGTCAGCGCCTGCTTCGCCAGCACCCAGGTGTATCCCCAGGTGACAGAAAGGACAAAAAGGGCCAACGGCAATAGCCAGCGTTCACGGGAATGGGAAGGTGACATGAGATATTTATTGCGCAGAAAATCGGTTAAAAATACATGATACCTGAGCGGGGCTCGCACGCACGACGCGGCAAAGACTATCTCGCACGTTCCCGGTTCAAGCGTATGGAGATCGCAAGCTGCCGTGCCTCTTCTTCCTTGAGCGTGTCGCTGATCTCGCGCATGACACCCTTCAGGTCGACCGGCTTTTCCGCGTGCTCGAAGTGCCCCGTCAGCACACTTTCAGGTTTTAGCTGGCTGCTCTGGTAGAGCGACCATATCTCGTTGCCATAATCGGTGGCCAGCAGTTCCGGGGCAAACCGGCCGAAATAGGCAGCAAGGTTCTGGACGTCCCGCAGCAACATCTGGCGGGCCTGGTTGTTGGCAGCCGCGTCGATGGCCTGGGGCAGGTCGATAATGACAGGGCCGGTGCTATCCACCAGCACATTGAATTCGGACAGGTCGCCGTGAATGATCCCGGCACACAGCATGCGCACCACCTGCGTGATCAGGATGCGGTGGTATTCGCGGGCCACCTCGGCCGTCAGCACCAGGTCGTTGAGCCGGGGCGCGGCGTTGCCTTCGCTGTCGGTCAGCAGTTCCATCAGCAGCACGCCTTCATGGAAGTTGTACGGCTTGGGTACGCGCACGCCTGCCGCGGCAAGACGGTACAGGGCGTCCACCTCGGCGTTCTGCCAGGCTTCTTCCTGCGCTTTTCGCCCGTAGCTGCTGCCTTTTTCCATGGCGCGCGCACGGCGGCTGTTCTTGACTTTGCGCCCTTCGGTGTAATCCGTGCTCTGGCGGAAACTGCGCTTGTTGGCTTCCTTGTAGACCTTGGCACAGCGGATCTCGTCGCCGCAGCGCGCCACGTACACCGTGGCTTCCTTGCCGCTCATGAGCTGGCGGATGACCTCGTCGACCAGACCGTCCTCGACCAGTGCCTGCAGTCTTTTCGGTGTTTTCATCCGCGCTTTCTAAGTGGATCCAATAATGACGAAAGGCCGTTGTGATCGAGTTCCTGCATCAGCGCCAACAGTCTTCCGATCTCGCCGGGCGGAAAGCCCTTGCGCGCAAACCAGTTCAGGTAATTCCCCGGCAAGTCGGCAATCACCCGGCCCTTGTACTTGCCGTAAGGCATGACGCGGGTAAGCAAAAGTTCCAGATGTTCTGTATTCATCGCTATCTGCCGGATCTAGAACCGTTCATACGGCATCAGATAGCGCCATTGCCCTGCCTGCAATTTGGCCATAGACACGCGCCCGATCCGGATCCGTTTCATGGACAACACCTGCAGCCCAACGCTCCTGCACATATGCGCGATCTGGCCAGGTTGCGCTCCCTTGAGCGCAAAGCGCAACCGGGTCTCGTTCTGCCAGCTGACCTTGACCGGGGGCAACGGCTTGCCGTTGAAAGTGAGTCCATGATTGAGCAGCTTGAGCCCGTCGGCAGGCAATTCGCCGGCGACTTCCACGACATACTCCTGCTCGATGGTGGCGGCCTCGTCCGTCAATTTGCGCGATACCCTGTAATCCTGGGTAAACACCGACAAGCCGCTCGCATGGCTCTCCAACGGCGCGCACTGGGTCAACCGGACAAAATGCTGCTTGAGCAGGCGGATGCCGGAATGGTCATCAGCTGCACGGGTATCGGCGCGTATCAGTTGCTGGGCGGAACCGATGCTCGTGTCCGCATCGGCCGGCTGGTGAAACAGGAGGGTGACAGGCGCAACGGGAACGAGCGTCGCTTCGGGGCGGAGTTCGACTTTCTGCTGCGACACCATGAACTGCGGCTCTTCCACCACCTGCCCGTCCACCAGGACCCAGCCTCCCGCGATATAAAGCTCGGCCTCGCGGCGTGAACAGGGTACAGATTCGGCAAGGTGCTTGGCGAGACGGACCGGCTCTTTCATGTGTGTTGCTGCGTGAAAACAGGAAACCGCATTGTAAACGCTCAGGTCCGCCCAACCTCTGTAAAATCAGCACATGAACGCCAACAGAAAAACAGCCGATCTTCCGAACCTGGACGGCATCACCCTTGAGATGATCGTTACCCGTCTATCGGAAAGCATGGGCTGGGAAGCGATGGCGGCGGCTGTGCCGGTACGTTGTTTCACGCACGATCCCAGCATCAAATCCAGCTTGAAGTTCCTGCGCAGGACGCCCTGGGCCCGCAAAAGAGTGGAAGAATTGTATCTGCAGCACGCCCGCAGTCGGATCGGGACATGACCGGGCAATTGCTCGGCAACTGAACACCGAGGGGATGTGCCGTGACTTCTCGTCGGCGCGGTGAATTGTGTTCTGATTCACCCATACCCGACGGGCTTGAGTCTCATCAGTCGTCCGGAATCACGACGACGAATGACAGACTGCTGAAAGCTGCATCTCTCTGGATATCAAATACCCGGAAATGGAACACGGACCCTGCGCGTGTCATCGATCAATTCAACCTTGGGCGATTACGGCGCCCGCGCTAATTCCGGTTCGCCAGGCCCAAGACGAATTTTACAAGTTCCCTGATGTCCTCTTCTTTTACGACCGTGATGTTTTCCGGCATTGGCACCGAGCCCCAGTTGCCGGAACCACCCCCGGAAACCTTCATGACCAATCCTTCAAGCAATGGATATTCTTTTCCGCGGTATGTGTACACAGTCGCACCGTTATACCTCCTGGAAACATCCATCCACGCCGGACCTACGATCTTCCTGTCAATCGAATGACAGATGACGCAATTGTTTTTCCTGGCCAGAGCAGGCATATCAGTAGCCATTGCAGAACAGGCCGTGATCAGGCTTGCGGCCGAAACCAGTGATACGACGACAGATTTCATGATCCATTCTCCTGTTCAAACCATGAATTACTCATCCTTACCGGCCTGATCGGCAGTTCTGCACCGCTGATCTCCAGACCGGGATTGGTAATATCTACGGGGCTTACGTCTCGTTGATCGCAAGCGATCGCGACGAGGACAAGGCCGAAACCATCCCTCGCGAGCGATAGAAAATCCGCCCCGTTGCCAGGAATGCGACGAACACGACGACGGCGAATAACAGGCTGCTGAGGGCAAGCTGCATCCCTCCGGAAATGATATGACCGGACGTACAGCCACCCGCCATGCGCGCACCGAAGAGGAGCAGAAAGCCACCGATGAACGCCCAGGAAAACCGCTTGGCCGGGTTGGGGCCGTAGTAGCGCACCCATAACGCAGGCACGTTGGTAATGCGGAAAGTCCGCTGGTACAGGGAAAACGCAAGTCCCGCCAGAAAGGCGCCTGTCAGGAACCACGCTTCCCATGCGCCCGGCCCGGCGATCTTCGTCCAGTAGGATTCATCGCCCAGACCGGTCAGCGACATGCCCGCAAAGGAAAAGGCAGTCGACGCTCCCATGGGATGGCCCGCAACGGAAGGCAACGCAAGCAGCATGTTGAGCAATGCCAGGCCGATCGCGGCATGCAGCCAACGCCACCCTTGATTTTGCAATCGATGCAACAGCAGTGCGATCCCCATGAACAGAATCGCCAATGCGGTGGCCGCAATCCAGAAAGCGGTATTGTCCGGCAGCAGGCTATGGACAGAAAGCAAGCCAAGATTCGAACCGAGTAGCGGTGTCAGAGAGGGATACGCGATGGCAAACACCAGGGAGCCACAGACGCCGCCGACGATCCCGGGCAGTGCATCCAGGTTTCCCTGGCCCAGCGAAATGACGACCGTGCCGGGACAGTAGCCGAGAATGGCCATGCCCACGCCGAACAACAATCCGCCCATCAGCACACCGGCCAGGAGCAAGGGCTTGATATGGTAGTCGGCCCACCCGAAATAGATCTCCGCTTGCAGCAAGAGCGCTCCCAAGCCGATGGTAAACGAGATCGTCTTGGCGATCGTGAAGTTTCGCAGCACGGCCATACCGGCTATCGTGTCGAACCGGTTCAATCGCGCATACTGCAAAATCGCTCCAAATATGAATCCCAACATCAAGGTTTCCATGTTCTCCCCCTCATGTAAAAACACATCATCCCTGCAGCAATTGACCAAGTGACAGCCTGCACCGCACCTGGTGTCCCACCTCCTGGGTATTACTATTGATCCGGCACGGTGTTAATACTTCACCATGCCGGATCAACAGCCATAACGCTTGCCGGTTGCCGCTTCAGCTCAATTGACCGGATCGACGACAAAGTGCTTCTGGGCCTGCAAATACGCCACCTCGGCAAATCCGGACGGAACGATATCGGCGTCAACGACGTGGTAAAGGTTGTGGAAATCGATGCCCTGTTCACGCAATGTGTTGTCGCAGACCTTGATTTGAACGCCTTGCTTCCTCAGTTCATCGAGCTTTTTCTGAGTCTGCTCATCCGGGTTCTTGAGCAGGGTGACGCCCTTGGCATAGAGCACCACGGTCACATTCATCTTGCCCTTCCAGGACTCGACCGCCTTGAGGCCGTTCGCAATATTGCGCAGCTTCATCCCCTGGATACCCTTGTCGTCAGAGGTCAGGGGCACAACGATATTCAACTTGCCATACGAGCCATGCTTGATGTTCGGCTTTACGTATTCGCTTGATTTGGCTTCAACGACCGCTGCTGCAGCCGGTGCTGACGCGGCGGGCATGGCATCGGCAGCGAATGCGGACGGGACCGCCAGCAGGGTCAAGGCGGATGTGATCAGTGTCAGTGCCAGATGGTTATGAACTTGCATGTATTTCTCCTCGCTATATGTATCGTTAATAAAATCAACAGCCCCGTTGCAGCCTGATACGAGGGGCAACCAGAATCGGACCGCGCGCACAGGTGTTGCCCGGACCTATTTCGGTGTCTCGCCCTGATACGACTTGAATCCGAAACGGCGGAAGATCTCTTGTGCTTCCGGCGACTTCAGGAATTCGATCCATTTCCTGCCTTCGGCGCGATGCGGTGCTCCCTTGACCATCGCCGCGGCGTAGATGCCGGTCGCATTCTGGTCGTCCGGAATGGCAACGTGGCCGATCGGATTCCCCGCCTGCTCCTGGAAGATCGCCTCCGACTGCCAGGTGACGCCCGCATCCGCCTTGCCCTGCATCAGGTAGAGCGGGGACTGGCGATGGTGGATATGGGTCAGCAGGGTCTCGCCGTTCTTGACCTTGGTCTCATACACGGCGCGCACCAGCTCTTCGCCACCGGCCTTGGCGAGGCTGTTCTTGATCTGGCGGCCGATACCCTCGAATGCGGGATTCGGCATGACCAGGCGCACACCGGGTTTGCCCAGGTCGCTGAGGCTGGCTATCCTGGCCGGATTACCCTTGGGCACCATGATGGTGAGCGTATTCGTCGCATAGGGAATCGCGGGGCCCACCGCCTGGCCTTCCTTGATCGTGCTTTCGATCCTTCTCAGCCCGGCGGCATACACATCGGCACGGACGACCCAGGTCATGTTCCCCACGGTAATGGTGCCGCCCTGCTTGATCTGCTCGGCGAGCAGGCCGGGAGGGATGGTTTCGTAGTAGATCTTGCCCTTGAGTTCGGGATGCTTCTTCTCGAACGCGTGGACCAGCGGAGCCATGGCAAAGAAATAATTGCCACCAACGAAGATCGACAGCCGGGGATTGATCGGGTTGCCGTGGAAGTCGGGCAGGTTGTCGACTTCGGGCACCGTAAATTCCAGCCCCCTGGATTCGGCCGGATTGTTCTCGCCATGACTCCAGGGCGGATATACCCCGAGATCCTGGTCGGCCGCATAAGCGGGCGTCACGCCGCATGCGAATTGAGCCAGCACCCCCACCGCAATCGCCGCCAGGGACGACGCGATTGCCCTGCGACGAAATGAATCTGTTGCCTTAGAAATTGCATCAACTGAAATCATGTACTTCCTCCGTTTTACATTGAATGAAGAGCAATGCCGAATCGATCAATACCGGGCGTCCGTCGGCTTGCCGCCTTTTGGCCAATCCTTGCGCTTGTCCACGAAATCCGGGCGCGGCATGTGCGTGAAATATTGCGCGACGTCGACCGCTTCCTGGTCGGTCAGGCCACCCTGCCCCAGCGGAAACTTCCTGGTGTTGGCGATCGGCATGTTGTTCTTGACGAAGGCTGCGGCGGTATAGGTTTTGGCGATGCCTGCGCCGATGTTGAAAGACTGGCTGCCCCAGAGCGGCGGAAACACGTACCTGCCGTCCGCCTGTTTCATTCCCTCGCCCTTGTCGCCGTGGCATACCGCACACTGGTCCTTGTAGACCTTCTTGCCGTTTTCCGCGTTCGGGACGATCGATTTGTCCATCTTGCCCACCCCGCGGCCCGGAATGGATTCACCCTCTTTGAAATTCCCTTTCATGTTGTCCATGTAGGAGATCATGGCAAGCATTTCCTTCGAGTCCTTGTCCAGCGGCTTGCCGTTCATTGACCGTCTCAAGCAGCCGTTGACCCTGTCCTTGAAATCGATGATCTTTCCGGCACGCGGCGCATAGGACGGGAACAAAGCGGAAATGCCGACATAAGGCGCAGCATGCTCCATGGTGCCGCCATTCAGGTGGCAGCTGTTGCAAACCAGGACATCTCCCACATTCTTCGGCAAGAGCGCTTTGGTTTCCGTCATCAGTCGCATGCCGTACACCAGCTGGTCCGCATTCGGACTGGACAGCATCGCTGCATAGCGCGGCACTGCGAACCTGGACGGCTCCGCCGGTTTGATCCCGATCTCGTCGCGGACTTTCTTTATGTCCTCCGCGCTGACCGCCTCCCCTTGATTGCCCCATTGGCTGCGCACGAACGTGATGATCTCGGCGAGCTCCTGGTCGGACAGGCTGTTGTAGCCGGGCATATCGAACGCGCGCTTGGCCTGCTCTGTTTCAGCCGACTTCCACCCGCTTAAAACCACATGGATGACCGAGGCTGGGTTTCTGGACTGAACCGACGAATTGTTTGCCAGCGGAGGAAAGAGCTTGTCCATTCCCCGGCCATCGTCCTGGTGACAGGTCGAGCAGAATTGCACGTACCCCAAACCGCCGCGTGTCTTGTACAGGTCGCTCTCCCGGGCTTGCGAGACCGGCTTCGGCTTGATCACTTCGGATTCCGCGTTGGGCGGCAGCGAACTCAGGTATTCGCCGATTGCAAGGAGATCGCCATCGCTGAAATGCTGGGTACTGAAATGCACGACCTCCGTCATGGTCCCGTAAGCCGTTGCATGACTGTTGTGACCAACCTTGAGGAACTCGGCGATCTCGGGCGCTGCCCATTGATTGTGCAGGTTGACTGCATGCCAGGCTTCAATGGTGGATCCGGTGAGAAAGTCCTTTCCGTCTTCGCCATCCTGGCTCATGGCTTTCTCCTGCATTCCAAACCCGCGCGGCGTATGGCAGGAGCCGCAATGCCCAAGTCCCTGAACCAGATAGGCGCCGCGATTCCATTGCGACGACTTCGCGGCATCCGGCTTGAACGGCGTATCGTCGAGAAATGCCATGTTCCAGAATTTCAACCCGAACCGCATGCTGAACGGCCATTGCATGCTGTTTTCCTTGTTCGGCTGGCTGACCGGCTCGACCCCGTGCATCACATAGGCATACAGGGCCTTCATGTCGTCCGCGCTGATCTTGGCAAACGAGGGATACGGCATCGCCGGGTAAAGATTGTGGCCGTCTCCGGCGACGCCCGTGCGCATGGCGCGATCGAACTGGTCAAAAGAATAACCGCCGATCCCGGTTTTGACATCGGGCGTGATATTGGTGGAATGAACGATACCGAATGGCGTCTTGAATTCCATTCCGCCAGCCATGGACTTGCCATCCTTTGCGGTGTGACAGGCGATGCAATCACCAAGATGGGCCAGGTATTCCCCGCGCCTGACTTGCTCATCCGCCTGCGCGCCTGACGGCGCGGCAAATGCCGGACTCATCAGGGTAACGCACAGCAGCATGCCTGTATTAAATATTATCGGTTTAAATCTCCCCGTCATTTCTCTCCCCTTCTTTTTAAACACACAGGTGTTACACGATCCTCAAGAGAAGCACCTGAACCTCGCCACACCGATCCGCTGTCGGGAAGTCCAGGCGACCATCCTCCACATACCTGGGCACAACTGACGACTGAACGCCGCCACTTGGCCCTTTGCCCACGGGTCGTGAACGCAAGCCCGGAACCGCTGGATTGCGGAACCTGAAACAGAATCGCGCCCAAGGGACATTTGTTCGACTTGCCTGCAGAGCAGATCTCATTCCGGAAATTCGATATTGATGGCGAGATACAGCCACTTAATCTTCCAAGTCTTACCGCACCGGAAGGGCCATGAGATCAAAACCGAACTTGCAACCGCTCGCAATACTTGAGCGGGATGCTAGGTTAAGGCGGGGTGATGGTCTGTGACAAAAGTTACACAAACTTGGACTTTCATTTCAGGAATGCTGATTACCCGCGCGTTGCAGTAGGGTCATGTTTTTCCCACCCTGTCGGTTATTAACGCATTTTTTAGAATTGCAGCCGGGCGCCCATCCAAACAGGGATCGCGTATCAATAAACGAAAATTGGACACCAGCCGATATTCGGTTCCGCAAACGAAGTCGCAACTGGCAAATATCGAAACCGCAGAAAAGATTATCTGGAAAAAACGGGAACGGATTTTACGAATGATATTCAGACTCGCTGGAGAGAGAGCTGAATTTGCTTAAAGATCCCACGTCGACTATCTCGATATACTCCCGTCCCAGCCTGATCCAGCCTTGTTCGGCAAAACTCTTCAGCAAACGACTGACTATCACGCGCACACTGCCAAGCTCGTCAGCCAGTGCCTGATGGGTAGTGTAAAGAGGACTGGATTTGTTGGCCAGAAGGGCCGCGAGTCGCTGGTCCAGTTTCTGAAAGGCGACAGCGGACAGCAAGTGCATCAGGTCGTTGAGACGCTCGGAAAACATGCCGAAGATGTAATCCTGGAACGGCTTGTGTATCGACAGCAGTCTTTCAAACATGACGGGGGAGATCGCAACAATGACGGTATTCGACTCGGTAATTCCGCGCGCATGGTAATCCGAACGCCCGAGCAGACAACTGCTGCTGAGGATGCAACTGTCACCCGGAAACACCCGATACAAATGCAGTTCGCGTCCGTTTGCCGAGGACTTGATGATGCGGATGCTGCCGGATAGCAGCATCGGAAAACCTTGGCAGGGCTGACGTTCGTCAAATACAATCGTCCCGGCGGAGAGATGCAGCACGCTCGCTGTTGCAAGCAGCGCTGACCGATCTGCTGCATCCAGCTCGCGCAGCATGGGATATTGCAGCAGCAGGGATTTTATGTCGTTATCAAGCATCACAGCTGGACTTCATATCTGACGTCTTTCATGGCGGTCCTGTAGATAATAATTATGATTGTCGACGGGGCAAATTAATACAGGCTCCTGACTGGCGAGTCACGACGCAACATGCCATACCCTCTCATTGGTGTGGACATTTGTGGTAGTGTCCTGCTGGTGAAGTATTGAGGTCCCGTTGCAACCTGTCAATTGCAGTACAGCGTCACAGTACACCCAAACACCGGAGATCGATGTTGCAAACCAAGAACGGAAAGGAACGCCATATCGTCTATTGGCTGGTCCCGATGTTGATCCTGTGGGCCATGCTGGCCTGGCATATCTCCCGGCTGAATTTCAATCACGAGTACGAGTCCCTGATCGAAAAGGAACAGAGTCACGCTCAATCCATTTCATCGGATATGGCCGACAGCTTCCGGCGCAACTTGCACTTTGTCGCGGGCGTTTCAGGCACTTTCCGGCTAGGACTTCGCGTTTTGAATTCAGTATGGAAATTCGGCCCGAATGGGCTGCCAAGCAGATTGCCCAAGGAAGCCCTGGTCAAACGCTGGACTGGCGATCCGACATTGAAAGATTTGAACGTCCAGCTCAAGTTGATCCGGGATTCCCTGGGGATCGATTTGATCTATGTGGTCAACGCCGCGGGAGATTGCATCGCAGCCAGTATCGAGGACATGCCTGACACGCCGATCGGCACGAACTTCGCAGACCGGCAGTGGTTTGCCGATGCCCGCAACGGACGTCACGGCATGCAATATGCCATGGGCAGGACCACCCATGTCCCCGGACTCTTTTTCTCCGCGCCGATCGTGCTGGACGGCCTGTTTGATGGTGCCATCGTCTCCAAGGTAGACATTCCCGCGCTGTCCTTCCTGATCCGCCAGGCCGACGCTTTCGTGACCGATGCCAATGGCGTCATCATTCTTGCGCATGACCCCGCGCTGCTGATGAAGTCTGTCCCAGGCGCCAAAGTAAACGCGATGGGCGCCCAGGAAAAGAGCGCTCTCTATCTCAGAACCGAGTTCCCCGAACTCAGGATCACCCGCTGGAATGGCTCGCCTGACAGCCGGTTGAAGCAAGTCGGGATCGAGACATCGCCTTACGTGCTGGCCACGACCGATCTGGAAGAGTTCGGATTGAGGGTTTATTCAAAAGTCGATCTGCCCGGTTTGCTGCTGATCGAGCGCGAGCGGAGGAGTAATTTCCTCCTGATCTGGCTGCTGGGAAGCGCGGCGATACTGGCCGCGGCTACGCTCATTTTTTATTTCCGTTCTGCCAGGCAGACCAAGTCTGCGATTGAAACGAGCGAGCATCGTTTGCGATTGCTGCTGGGTTCGGTCAGCAACGGCATCTGGGGTCTGGACAAGGATGGCAACACCACCTTCGTCAATCTCGCGGCGGCAAATATGCTCGGCTACGCGCCAGAAGAGCTGATCGGCAAGCCCATGCACGAAACCATACATCACTCCTACGCGGACGGCTCGCACTATCCGTCTGCACGGTGCCCGATGCATGCCACCCTGGCCGACAGCAGGCACCGCACGGGCATCGATGAAGTGTTATGGCGCAAGGACGGCAGCAGTCTCCCGGTGGACTATTCCTCCCATCCCATTTTTCTCCAGGGCAAACTGGAAGGTGCAGTCGTGGTCTTCGAGGACATCTCCGAAAGGAAACAGAAAGACGAAGCGTTAAAACTCGCATCCTCGGTTTACCAGTCCAGCAACGACGGCATCCTGGTGACCGACGAGAACAATCTGATCCTGGACGTCAATCCGGCCTTTACCCGAATCACCGGTTACTCGCTGGACGAAGTCCGGGGCAAGAACCCGAACATTTTCCAGTCCGGCAAACACGACACCCAGTTCTACCAGCAGATGTGGCAGGCTATCCTGGACGAGGGACACTGGCAGGGCGAGGTATGGGACATCAAAAAAGGTGGCGAGCTTTACGCCAAGTGGCTCAGTATCAGCGTCATCCGTCATGCCGATGGCAGCATCTTCAGATATGTGGGACAGTTTTCCGATATCACGGAAAAGAAACGCAAAGACGAACTTATCTGGGAACAGGCCAACTTCGATGCACTCACCAGTCTGCCGAACCGTCGGCTATTCTCAGACCGCTTCCGTCAGGCGCTCTCATCCAGCGCGCGCAGCGGACGGCATGGCGCGCTGTTATCGCTGGATATGGACCAGTTCAAACGCCTGAACGACACCTTTGGCCACAACATGGGCGACAAACTCCTGATCGAGGTGGCCAAACGCCTGACCGCCTCCGTGCGCGAAGAGGATACCGTAGCCAGAATGGGAGGCGATGAATTCCTGGTGATCCTGAACGGCTTGAGCAGCGTTCAGAATGAAGCGGCGATACAAGCCGAACTGGTTGCCGAAAAGATCCGCAGCGAATTGAGCAAACCCTATCAACTTGATAAAACCGATCACCATTCCAGTTCCAGTATCGGGATCGTGCTGTTTCTAGGCCATACCGACAACCACGACAAGTTGCTGGCGCATGTGGACACCGCGATGTACCAGGCCAAGGCCAAGGGACGCAATGCCATCTGCTTCTTCGATTCATCCATGCAGGAGATTCTGGAAAAACGCGGCCAGATGGAAAGTGCATTGCGCGGTGCGCTCGAACGCAATGAATTCTCCCTTCATTACCAGTTGCAGATCGCAAGCTCCGGGCGACCTGTCGGCGTGGAAGCGCTCCTGCGTTGGACACACTCCCAGCTCGGTACCGTCTCACCCGCGCAATTCATCCCGGTGGCAGAAGAATCGGGATTGATCCTGCCCATCGGCCTGTGGGTACTCGAGACGGCATGTGCGCAGCTGGCCCGCTGGCAATCCTCCCCCCGATTCAACCGCCTCAGCATCGCCGTGAACGTCAGCCCGATTCAATTCCGCGAAGGCGAGTTCGTCTCCAGGGTGTCAGCCGTATTGAGACAGAGCGGCATCAGGCCTGAATTACTGAAACTGGAACTGACGGAAAGCCTGGTGCTGGACAATATCGACGACAGCATACGCAAGATGAAGGAGTTGAAGAACCTGGGAGTGAAGTTCTCCATGGATGACTTCGGCACGGGATATTCGTCGTTATCCTACCTGAGCCGCCTGCCCATCGATCAGCTCAAGATCGACCAGTCGTTTGTGCGCGACATCACGACCGACCAGCATGACGCGGCGATCGTGCAAACCATCATTTCCATGGCACTCAGCATGGGCATGGAAGTGATCGCCGAAGGAGTGGAGACCGAAGAGCAGCATGAGTTCCTGGAATTGCGCGGATGCCAGGCTTATCAGGGATATCTCTTTGCCCGGCCCAAGCCTGTCGACGAACTGGAGGAAAAATTGACCGAACTGCTCGCTCTCCGGAACGTCGCTCCGGCCTGAAAGCAGTGTCGCCCCGGAATTCAGGTGAGTTGAGCGTCACCGTGTTTCCGGAGCGCGATGAAATCAGCCTTCGATCGCCCTGATCTTCTGCACCGTCTCTTCGATCGCGTCCTCGCTCAAGCCGAAAGCCTTGGAGATCAGGTCGCGGTGTTCGTCGATCAGGCCCAGCACGGCATTGACCGTGGTGCAAGACTGTATTTCCGCCTTGATGGCCATGATCTTGGCCAGATCGAATATTCCCGGGGTCTTGTCGCCGCTCCTGAGTGCGTTCTCAATGATGCTGGTGATTGCTTCCTTGTTCATGCTTTCCCTGTCCGTGTGTGAAGTCCAATAAACATAAGTTGATGCTGCGATCAGCATCGGGATTTTATATCGATTGGCTGTTGCGCGGATGATCCTTCATCGCTCGATCCGATCTTGCGCGTAAATTTCTGCGGGACATGCAGGCAAAGGGAAAGGCCGGTCAGCGCCCCTTCGAACCGGGCGGCGCCGCGCGCAGATACTGGTGCGGCCACGTAGCCTCCTGCCCCAAAGCCTGGGCTGCAGCCAGCGGCCAGTAGGGGTTGCGAAGGATCTCGCGACCGAGCAGCACGATATCGGCCTGCCCGGAACGGATGATGTGATCGGCCTGTGCCGGCGAAGTGATCAGGCCGACGGCGGCTGTGGCTATCCCGGCTTCGCGCCGCACCCGCGCGGCGAATTCGGTTTGAAAGCCCGGGCCGGCAGGTATCTTCGCCGTCGGCACGAGACCGGCGGATGAAACATCCACCAGATCGACTCCCAGCGCTTTCAAGACACGACACAGTTCGACCGTCTCGTCCGCGTTCCAGCCGCCGTCGACCCAGTCGGTCGCCGACAGGCGGATCAACAAGGGGAGTCGCTCAGGCCACTCTGCGCGGACTGCAGAGACAACTTCGCGTACCAGGCGCGTACGGTTCTCGAAACTGCCACCGTAAGCATCCTTGCGCTGGTTGGAAAGCGGGGAGAGGAACTGGTGCAGCAGATAGCCGTGCGCGGCATGGATCTCCACGGTCTGGAATCCGGCTTCGCGTGCACGGCGCGCACCCGCCGCAAAATTCTCGACCACCGCGGCAATGGCGGCCGCATCGAGTTCACGCGGTACGGCATAACCGGGGCCGAACGCCACGGGCGACGGGGCGACCGTCTTCCAGCCTCCTTCGGCCTCGCTCAGCGTGCTCTGCGCCTGCCAACCCAGCCCGACGCTTGCCTTGCGACCGGCATGTGCCAACTGTATCGCGGCCACGCAGCCCTGCTGCTGTGCAAAACGCGCGATGCGCGACAAGGGTTCGATATGCCTGTCATCCCAGATGCCCATATCCCCAAGGCTGATCCGCCCTTCCGGCGTCACGGCCGTCGCCTCGACGATCATCAGCGCGGCACCGCCCACGGCGCGGCTGCCGTAATGCACGAAATGCCAGTCGGCTGCCATGCCGTCATGGGCGGAGTATTGGCACATGGGCGGGATGCCGATGCGGCTGGAGAGGACGATATCGCGCAGCTTGAGGGGTTCGAACAAATGAGCCATGTCAATTCCTGAAAGATGAAATACCGGAAAACTTTACCATACGCCGGGCAAATCCCTATGCCGCCGCCAAGCGGCGCGACGGGAACATGGATATGCTCACGCCGCTCAGCACCAGCAGGCCGCCGACCAGTTGCGTCGAGGTCGGCAGCGTGCCGAGGAACCCGCCAACCAGCATGGCGAACACGGGGACGAGATTCAAAAAGATCGCAGCGCGCGCCGCGCCCAGGCGTGCGATGCCGACGCCCCAGAACAGGTAGGCCAGCACCGTGCCGCCGACGACCATGACGGCCATCGCAATGATCGCTTTGCCATCGAGCGGGCTCATGTGGGTTCCACTATCGAGCGCGGCAAGGACCAGCAGGATCGCGCCCGCCGCCATGACCCAGCTGGTGTGCACAATGGGTGAGCCTTGCGGCATGTAACGGCGCACGAGGACGTTGTACATCGCCCAGGATAAGTCCGCGCCCAGCATCAACAGGTCGCCCTGCGCAAAACTCAGCGATTCCAGCTTGTGCATATCGCCCTGCGAGATGACCACCGCCACGCCGATCAGCGCCAGCGGCAGCGCGACCAGATGCCGGGTCGCCAGTCGCTCGCCCAGGAACGCCACCGCCAGCAGGGCGGTGAGCAGGGGATTGGTCGCCATGATGAGCGAGGCGCTGTTGGCCGAGGTGGTACGAAGCGCATAGAAGAAGAACAGGTTGAAGCCGCAGATCCCGACCGCCCCCAGCAGCAAATAAATGCCAGCGTGCCGTTTCAGCGGCGTCAGCAGGTCCTCGCGGCGAACGCCCGCGATGATGAACATCAGCGCGGCGCCCAGCACGAAACGCACGGCTGCCGCCCACAATGGGGGCAGATCGGCCAGAATCGGCCCGGCCAGCACAAAATTGGCTCCCCAGAAAAATGCGGAAGCAGTCACAAGCAGATAGACAGTAGAGATTCTCATGGTCGTTTCCAGTAAGATTAATTGTTACGGCACGACTCTAATGGCTGGAACTCTCGCTCACAAGCTAGACTTTTTTGAAGGCCCGTTAAGGAAAACTAATGGCACGTCACCTTCCCCCACTCAATGCCCTGCGATTCTTTGAGGTTGCCGCGCGGCACCGCTCATTTGTCCGTGCGGCGGAGGAATTGCATGTCACGCCGGCGGCAGTCAGCCAGCAGATCAAGTTGCTCGAAGACCATCTTGGCGTCACCTTGTTCAAGCGCGGCAAGACACTGGTCCTGAACGAAGCCGCAACCGATGCGCTGAATCTCGTTTCGGACGCGTTCGACCAGCTCGAACGCGCCATGCTGAGAGTGCGTTCCGGCAGTGTCGCCGGGCCGCTGACCGTGTCGGCACCGCCAGTGTTCGCCGCGCGCTGGCTGGTACCGCGCCTGGGAGATTTTTATGCGCGTTATCCCGACGTGGAGATCCACCTGCTGGCCACCAAGCGCGTCGTGGATTTTTCGATGGAAGAGGTCGACATGGCGATCCGCTTCGGCAGCGACACCCATCCCGGGCTGACCGTGGAACGCCTGATGCCGGAAATGATCGTTCCGGTGGCCGCGCCCAAACTGGCAAAATCCGTCAAAACGCCCGCCGACCTTGCGCGCGCCAAACTCATCGAGGATGATTGGCATGTCATGCGCGGCGTTTTCCCGGAATGGGAAACACTGCTTGCTTCCCTCGGTATAGTCGGCGCTCCCTTGAATATCCGCCGGTTCGGCGATACGGATCTGGCGCTTCAGGCCGCAGTCATGGGACTGGGAGTCACGCTGGCATGGCACAGCCTGGTGGCGGACGACATCAGGTCTGGGAAACTGGTACACATACTGAACCACAGCATCCCCACCGATCTCAGCTTTCAATTGGTGATGCCGAAAAACAAGAGCATGTTGAACAAGGTGGCCGCATTCAGGTCATGGTTGTTTGAACAGGCAAACTTACAAGGGAAATCAACAGAATGAATCAAGGGCAATTCGATTACATCATCATCGGCGCGGGCAGTGCCGGTTGTCTATTGGCCAAACGGCTGACGGAGAATCCCGATACCAGGGTCCTGTTGCTGGAGGCAGGCAAGCAGGACAACTACATCTGGATCCATGTTCCCGTCGGCTACCTGTATTGCATCGACAACCCGAGGACCGATTGGCGCTTCAGGACGACGGAAGAGCCCGGCCTGAACGGACGGTCCCTGATCTACCCGAGAGGGAAGGTGCTGGGTGGTTCCTCTTCCATCAACGGCATGATCTACATGCGCGGACAGGATGCCGATTACGAGCGCTGGGTGGCCGAGACCGGCGACTCCGCCTGGTCGTGGCCCGAGGCGCTCAGGCGTTACAAGAAGTTCGAGGACTATCACGGCGGCGACAATGAATGGCATCGGCAGGGCGGAGAATGGCGCGTCGAAAGACAGCGCCTGAAATGGGAGATACTGGAAGTTTTCAGGCATGCCTCGAAGGAAGCCGGGATCCCGTTCTCGGACGACTTCAACCGTGGCGATAACTTCGGCGTGGGTTATTTCGATGTGAATCAGCGTTCCGGCTGGCGCCTGAACACGTCGCGCGCTTTTCTGAAGGAAGCCGCAAAAAGGCCCAATCTGACGTTGCGGACCGGTGCCCTGGTCAAGCAATTGAAGATCGATCCGGCAACCAGGCGCTGTCTCGGCGTGGAATACATACAGGATGGCAGCATCCATCTGGCTGAAGCCCGGAAAGAGGTGCTGCTGACTGCAGGCTCAATCGGCAGCGTGCAGATACTGGAGCGGTCCGGCATCGGCTCCGCGCAACGCCTGAACCGGTTGGGCATCCAGGTACACAGCGATCTGCCCGGCGTTGGCGAGAACCTGCAGGACCATTTGCAACTGCGGATGGTCTATCGTGTCAACGGCATCACCACCCTGAACACCAAGGCCAATTCCTTGTGGGGGAAAGCCATGATCGGGCTGGAGTACCTGATGAAGCGTTCCGGCCCGATGGCGATGGCGCCGTCGCAATTGGGTGCGTTCGCCTTCAGTTCACCCGACCAGGCACGGGCCAATGTGGAGTATCACGTGCAACCCTTGTCGCTGGAAAGGTTCGGCGAGCCGCTGCACAGCTTCAATGCCTTCACGGCCAGCGTCTGCAACCTGCGCCCCACCTCGCGCGGCAGCGTCCATATCACTTCACCGGAAGTGGATGCCGCACCGGAGATCAAGCCCAATTACCTGTCCACCGAGGAAGACTGCCGGGTCGCTGCCGAGTCGCTGCGATTGACCAGGAAGATACTGGCCAGTCCCGCCTTCAAACCCTATGCACCGGAGGAATACAAACCCGGCAACCAGTATCAAACCGACCAGCAACTGGTCAAGGCGGCAGGCGATATCGGCACCACGATCTTCCATCCCGTCGGCACCTGCAAGATGGGACGCGCCGATGACACGATGTCCGTGCTGGATTCGGAACTGCGCGTGAAGGGAATCGGTGGCTTGCGCGTCGTCGATGCCTCCGCGATGCCCTATATCACCTCGGGCAACACCGCGGCGCCCACCATGATGATCGCGGAGCGGGTAGCTGAATTATTGAAGGGTGATTGGCGGTAAGGATCAACGGATCGTCCGCATGATCGCTAACGCGGGAGCGGACAGGAGCGGAACGTTGGCTCCCGAACTTCTGCTTCGAGCGCACGGCGGGACACGCGCTATCTATTTTCCGCGCACAGACTCTCGCAAGGCATGCCGTTGTGATTTCCGTCCAGTGTCTTGACACCGCAGCGCGTGAAGTAGAAGTTCGCTTCGTCGCATGAACTCATTTGCGAACAGCGCCGCTTCTTGCCGCATTCCAGGTCGTACAGCATCACGGGAGTCGCCTGGGGGAAGATACTGCCCTGACGGGCCGGCGGGACAGGTCTGACCGAGGAAGGGTGCTGCTTGCGCCACTGCCACGGCGGCTGCGGGCTGTTCCGTGACCAGAGCCCGCGCCGCTCATGTTGGGCCTCCTTCTGCAGGCCGATGTAGGTCTTGTCGGTGTGGTAGTGCGAATACTCCCACGCCATGCCGCGCCTGACTTGTTCCTGATTGACGTTGCGCCCGTCCACCGAAATGAAACCGACGGTCCGCCCGTACTGATCGACGGCGCGGCTGTCGATCTGCACTTGTTTCCTTCCCACCATCTCCAGCAGCGAATCGCGCGACTGCTTGCCGAACGGCTGGTCCTTTTCCGGCGCATCGATATCGGCCAGGCGTATCTTTATCCTTTGACCGTCGCGTAGCCCCCGCAAGGGGGACGCCGGTGAGGACCCGGCAGCGTCGCCGCCACCTTCCCGCAGGACCATAACAGTATCGCCATCCATCACGACGATCACCTTGGCGCTGAAGGTCTCGGCCTGTGCGCCCAGCGCAAGGCAACACCACAGCGCAACGAGCGCCCTCATATGACGCTTTTGATCGCCGCCAGGCACAGCAGCGTGTATCCCGCCGCGAGAATGTCGTCGAACATCACGCCCAGGCCGCCGTGCCAGGTCTGGTCAAAGTGACGGATGGGTTGCGGTTTGACGATATCGAAGAACCGGAACAACAGGAACGCGAGCAACTGCCAGGCCAGGCCCTCCGGCGTAAAGAAGAGTACCAGCACGAAAGCCACGATCTCGTCCCACACAATGCCGCCGTAGTCGGACACGCCCAGCGCCTTGCCCGTCTTGTCGCACACCCACACGCCGAAGGCGAAAGCCCAGATCAGCACCAGGATAAACAACGCGTCAGTCAGGCGCGGAGCGAGATACCAATACATGGGGAAGGCGACCAGCGTGCCCGCCGTGCCGGGCGCGCGCGGGGAAAGACCCGCGCCGAATCCGAAGGAAAGAAAATGCGCCGGATGGCTGAACAGGAAGCGCCAGTCCGGCTGGAATTTCAGTTGGTCATGCGAAGTGGTCATAGCCGCCTTCCTTTATTTTCATCACGCTGCCGTCCGCCGCACGCAGGGTGCAACCTTGTCCTGCATTGATACTGCCGATGCGCGTGAGCGGCAGTTGCAGTTCCGCCGATATCGCTTCGATCCGGTTGCGCTTTGCGGCGGAGGCAGTAAAGCACAACTCGTAATCGTCGCCGCCGGACAGGACGCAATGCCGGAACAGTGCGTCTTCGATGCCGGTCGGCGCAATCGCCGGGATCGCAGCGAACTGTATCTCCGCACCGGCATGCGAGCATTCCAGAATATGCCCGAGATCGGCAAGCAAGCCGTCGGAAATATCGATGGCGCTGTTGGCAATACCGCGCAAGGCCAACCCCAGCGCGACTCTCGGCCGGGGTTGATGCAAGGCTGCAAGGCAGGAAAGACGTGCGTCTTCGGGCAGTGCGATCCGGCCCTGCAATTGTGCCAGCCCCAGGGCAGCCTTGCCCAATGTTCCGGACACCCAGATGTCGTCGCCGGCTTCGGCGCCGCTGCGGCGCAGTGCCTGGCCTCGCGGCACCTCGCCCATGATGGTGACGCTCAGATTCAGGGGGCCACGCGTGGTGTCGCCGCCGACGAGGTCCACGCCATACTGATCGGCCAGTACAAAGAACCCCTCGCTGAACCGCCGCAGCCAGCTTTCGTCGGCACCCGGCAGCGCAAGTGCCAGCGTCGCCCAGCGCGGGGACGCGCCCATGGCCGCCAGATCGGAGAGATTCACCGCGAGCGTCTTGTGGCCCAGCAGGAATGGATCGGTATCCGGGAAAAAATGGGTTCCGCTGACCAGCATGTCGGTGGAAACCGCCAGTTCCATGCCCTCGGCGATGCGGAGCAGTGCCGCATCGTCGCCCACGCCGAGGATCGCGTTCGGCGCTGGACGGGTGAAATAGCGCTGGATGAGATCGAATTCAGACAAACCGAACCCCGAAGGATCAGCCGCAGAGTACACAGAGGTCACAGAGAGAGTTGTGCGTATCGGTGGTGCTGCGGCGATCTCTCTGTGTACTCCGTGGTCTCTGTGGCAAAAAGGTTGAAGACTATTTCGCCTTTACTTCCGTCGCGCGCACTTGCGCCGCCAGCTTGTCGAGCACGCCGTTGACGAACTTGTGTCCGTCGCTGCCGCCGAAAGTCTTGGCCAGTTCCACCGCCTCGTTGATGACGACGCGGTAGGGTATTTCGGGATGGTGGGTCAATTCGTATGCACCCAGCAGCAATACGGAAAATTCGACGGGGCTCAGTTCATTCACGGCACGATCCAGATGCGGCGCGATCTGCGCGGATAATGTCTCGCTCTCGGCAACCGCGCCTTTCAGCAATTGCCCGAAGAATTCCGTGTCGTAACGTCCCAGGCTCTTTTCGGCGAGCGTGCCCTTTTCGATCAGCGACGGGCTCTTACCGGAAAGCCGCCATTCGTAGACGCCCTGCATCGCCAGTTCGCGCGCGCGATGGCGCAGGCTCTTCGCGGGATTGTGCTGTTTGGCGTCGCTCATGCGAGCGCTTTCAGCAGGTGCACCATCTCGATGGCAACCAGTGCCGCTTCCGCACCCTTCACATTGACGCGCACTTCAGCCTGTTCGTCGGTATCGGTGGTCAGGATGGCGTTGGCGACCGGCACACCGCTGTGCAGTTGCACTTCGCCCACACCGCGCGCCGATTCGTTGGAAACGACCTCGAAATGGTAAGTGTCGCCGCGTATCACCGCCCCTAACGCAATCAACGCGTCAAACTTCTTGCTCTGCGCCATGGCTTGCAGCACCAGCGGGATCTCCAGCGCGCCCGGCACGGTGGCCAGCGTGATGTCGTTCTCGCTGACGCCGCTCAGTACCAGTTGCTGGCGGCAGGCAGCCAGCAACCCTTCGCACACGACTTCGTTGAAACGGCTCTGCACGATGCCGATGCGCAGACCCTTTCCGTCCAGGTTCTGTTCGATCTCTTTCATTTGTTTTCCTTGCATTGACAGTAACGCACCACTTCCAGGCCGAAGCCGGTCATGCTGGGTAATTTGCGCGGGGTGGCGATCAGGCACATCTTGCCGACGTTGAGATCGCGCAATATCTGCGCGCCGATGCCATAGCTGCGCGGATCCCACCGCGCGTGATCGGGTTCGGGTTTGGCCGCGGCCCGTGCCAGGAGGCTCGCCGATGTCTCGGTGTGATGCATCATCACCAGCACGCCCGCCTCGGATTCGCTGATCTTCTTCAGGGCATCATGCACGCTGGTCGTGTTCGGCAGGCTGACCTGCTCCATGAAATCCAGCGCGGACAAGGGTTCATGCACACGCACCACCGTCTCGATCTGCGGCTGGATGTTGCCCTTCACCAGTGCCAGATGGGTGCGCTGGGTGGTCTTGTCGGTGTAGGTCACCAGCTCGAATTCGCCGTAGGCGGTTTGCACCGTGCGACTCGCCACACGCTCGACCAGCGTCTCATTGTGGATGCGGTATTCGATCAGGTCGGCGATGGTGCCTATCTTCAGGCCGTGTTCCTTGGCGAACGGGATCAGGTCCGGCAGGCGGGCCATCTCCCCGTCTTCCTTGATGATCTCGCAGATCACCGCTGCCGGCATCACGCCGGCCATCTGTGCCAGGTCGCAGCCCGCTTCGGTATGTCCGGCGCGCACCAGCACGCCGCCCGGGCGCGCCATGATGGGAAAAATATGGCCGGGCTGGACGATGTCGGCCGGCTTGGCATCCTTCTTCACCGCGGCCTTGATGGTCGTGGCGCGGTCAGATGCAGAGATGCCGGTGGTCACGCCTTCCGCCGCCTCGATGGAAACGGTGAAATTGGTGCCCAGCGGACTCTTGTTCTCGCGCGCCATGTGCGAAATACCGAGCTGGCGGCAGCGTTCCTCGGTCAGCGTCAGGCAGACCAGGCCGCGCGCGTGGCGGATCATGAAGTTGATGGCTTCGGGCGTGACGAATTCAGCGGCGAACAGCAGGTCGCCCTCGTTCTCGCGGTCTTCTTCGTCCACCAGTACGACCATACGCCCGGCGCGTATCTCGTCGATGATTTCGGTTATCGGTGCGATGTCAGTCATGGTCTGCGGCTCTGTTTGGGGTGTCGCGAAATCGCGGGACACGGATTTTAACACCATCGGCAATAATCCTCGCCGCCTCTGTCAGGGCGGCCCGCATTGTCCGCCCGCGGCATTCGCGTTTCACACCGTACCCCGATACCCCATATAATCTGGCCGTCGCCGTCACCGCTTTTTCCATGAAGCAGAGCAACCTTTCAAAATGGGCAATCCGCTACCTGGGCATCGCGCTGTGCCTGTTGCCGACCTTGCTCATCTCGGATACCTTCGCCTGTCCGGGATCGCCGCAGAACGAAGACCCTGTCTTTTCCTTCAAGGGGACGACGTCCGCAGTTCGCTGCCTGGGACCATTATCCGCGGATGACCGGTCCGGAACCGGAATGCCGCGAAGCGGCGCGCCACTCATTTCAGGAGATTGACGTTGCTGGAAGGTATCGTTTTTGCGCTCGCCACGATGGCTTTGGCTTATGTTTCGAGAGCGTCGCTGCGCGCCCCGAGGTCGCACGGCTTCTATCGTTTCTTCGCATGGGAGCTGATGCTGCTTCTGATCGTCATGAACATCGACGGGTGGTATGACGTGCCGGTTTCGTTCGACCAGACGATCAGCGGGATCTTGATGGCCATTTCGCTGATCGTGATCATCATGGGCTACGGGATACTTCACCAGCTCGGCGAACGGGACGACAGTCGCGATGACGGGGCTCTGCTGCTGTTCGAGAAGACTTCTGTACTCGTCACCCACGGGATATACCGCTATATCCGCCACCCGATGTACAGCTCGCTGATATTTCTGGACTCGGGCCTGTTCTTCAAGCGCATGTCCTGGCTGAGCGGCAGCATTGCGCTCTTCGCCTGCGTCTTCCTCGTGATCACCTCGCTCGTGGAAGAGACCGAGAACGTCCGCTACTTTGGCGCGCAGTACCGGGAATACATGAAACGGACCAAGCGCTTCGTCCCTTTTCTGGTGTGAATCACACCGCGTCCGCGGTCATCATGCGCTCGACGTAGCGCGCGATCAGGTCGATCTCCAGATTGACTTTCGCCCCGACCTTCAGCTCGTTCAACGTCGTCACATCCAGCGTATGCGGGATGAGGTTCACCTCGAATTCTGCGCCCGAAACCTGGTTGACCGTCAGGCTGACACCGTTGATGGTGACGGAACCCTTCACTGCGATGTACTTTGCCAAAGCTTGTGGCGCACGCACGATCAGCCTCCAGCTCTCGCCGATATCGTTGAACGCGATCACTGTCCCCACGCCGTCCACATGCCCGCTGACCAGATGACCGCCCAGGCGGTCCGACAAACGCAACGCCTTTTCCAGGTTGACATGTCCGCCCTGCACTTCCAGCCCGGTAGTGCAATTCAAGGTCTCGCGCGACACATCCACGGTGAAATCGCTGCCGGCTATCTTCACCACGGTGAGGCAGACGCCGTTCACCGCGATGCTGTCGCCCAGCTGGACGTCGTCCATGCCAAGCATTTCGGTCGCCACCGTCAGCCGCAAGCCGCCCTCCCTGTCCTGTGCCGATTTGATTAGGCCGACATCGGCCACGATCCCGCTGAACATGATCAATTCTCCCTTGATATTTTCGCAACAATACGCAAATCGCTGCCCACCTGACGCACATCATTCCATTGCAGGACGATATGCTGATTCAGTTGCGCAAGCTCGCCGATATCCGCCATGCCGCGCGCCGCATCGCCCAGGAATTGCGGTGCCAGATACAGCACCAGCTCATCCACGAGCCCCGCCCTGATCAGTCCGCCATTCAAAGTGCGTCCCGCCTCCACCAGCACTTCATTGATACCGCGCTTGCCGAGATCGCGCATCACTCCGGCCAGATCCACCCGGCCATCCGCATCTGCCGCCGTCACCACTTCCGCGCCGCATGCGATCAGGGACCGTTGTTTTTCCGAGTCCGTGCTGGCGGTAAAGATCAGGATAGGCCCGTCCTGCACTATCCGTGCGCGGGGAGAAATCCGCAGCCCGCTGTCCACCACCACGCGCAAGGGCTGACGTTCTGTTGCCGGCTCCCTGACGTTGAGCTGGGGATCGTCCGCCAGCACCGTGCCGATACCAGTCAGCACGGCACAGGAACGCGCGCGCCAGTGCTGCACGTCGTGCCGCGCGGCCTCGCCGGTGATCCATTTGCTGGTGCCGTTCGCCAGCGCGGTCCGGCCGTCCAGGCTCGCGGCGATCTTGCTGCGCACCCAGGGCATACCGCGCGTCATGCGTGAAAAAAAACCGATATTCAGTTCTCGTGCGGCGGCTTCCATCAAACCGCACTCGACATCGATCCCTGCCGCACGCAAGCGGTCGACGCCTTGCCCCGCCACGAGAGGATTCAGGTCTTGTGTCGCGACCACCACGCGCTTCACTCGCGCCGAGATAAGCGCGTCGGCGCAGGGAGGCGTACGCCCGTGGTGGCTGCAGGGCTCCAGCGTGACGTAAGCGGTTGCACCGCGTGCCGCGCTGCCGGCCGCACGCAAGGCATGAACTTCGGCATGCGGCTCTCCTGCCCGCTCGTGCCAGCCTTCACCGACCACCTTGCCGTCTCGCACCAGCACACAACCAACGCGCGGATTCGGACTCGTCGTCCACACCCCCCGCTCTGCAAGATGCAGCGCCTGAGCCATCCATTGACTGTCGGCAGCGTTCATTTCTTGTCGTTCTGGCGGCGTCGGGTGTTTTTGACCGCATCGATCGCGTCTGAAAAATCGCCGACATCCTGAAAACTCTTGTACACGGAGGCGAAACGGATGTAGGCGACCTTGTCGAGTTTCAACAGTTCTTTCATCACCATCTCGCCGATCTGGCGCGAACCGATCTCGCGTTCGCCGATGGCAAATACTTTTTGCGTGACATTGTCGATCGCGGCATCGACCAATTCAGTGGGAACCGGGCGCTTGTGCAATGCCCGGGTAAAGCTGGTGCGCAGCTTTTCTTCGTCGAACTCACTGCGCATGCCGTTCTGCTTGACCACCTGCGGCATGCGCAGTTCCACCGTCTCGTACGTGGTGAAACGCTTGTCGCACGACAGACAGCGGCGGCGGCGGCGGATGCTGTCGCCTTCCTCGCTTTCGCGCGTATCCACCACTTGGGTGGAGGGATGTTTGCAGAAAGGACACTTCATAGGATACGGGATTCAGGATACCGGATACAGGACGGGCGGATTTCCCCTGATTCCTGTATCCCGTCTCCTGTATCCAGCCTAGCCATACACCGGGAACTGCGCGGTCAGCTTCTTCACCTCGCCGACGACGCGTGCGATCACGGCATCGTCGTTCGGCGCATCCAGCACGTCGGCAATCAGGTGCGCCAGTTTCTCGGCTTCCAGTTCCTTGAAGCCGCGGGTGGTCATCGCCGGCGAACCGATGCGGATGCCGGAAGTGACAAAGGGCTTTTCCGGGTCGTTCGGGATGGCGTTCTTGTTCACGGTGATGTGCGCCTTGCCCAGCGCTGCTTCAGCATCCTTGCCGGTCAGCTTCTTGGCACGCAGGTCGACCAGGAAGACATGGCTGTCGGTACGGCCCGACACGATGCGCACGCCGCGTTCGGTCAGCACCTTCGCCATCACTCGGGCGTTGTCGATGACTTGCTTCTGGTATTCCTTGAACTCCTTGCTTGCCGCTTCCTTGAACGCGACCGCCTTGGCTGCGATGACGTGCATCAGCGGGCCGCCTTGCAGTTGCGGGAAGATGGCGGAGTTGAGCGCCTTCTCGTGTTCTGCCTTGGCCAGGATCAGGCCGCCGCGCGGGCCGCGCAGCGTCTTATGGGTGGTGGTGGTAACGAAATCGGCAATACCGACCGGGCTGGGGTAGTACCCCGCGGCGACGAGACCGGCATAGTGCGCCATGTCCACAAACAGGTAGGCGCCCACGCTATCGGCAATGGCGCGAAAACGTTTCCAGTCGATGACCAGCGAATAGGCGGATGCGCCAGCCACGATCATCTTCGGCTTATGCTCGTTGGCCAGCTTCTGCACCTGGTCGTAGTCGATCTCTTCCTTGTCGTTCAGGCCATACTGGATGGCGTTGTACAGCTTGCCGCTGATGTTCACCGAGGCGCCATGGGTCAGGTGGCCGCCATGCGCCAGGCTCATGCCCAGAATGGTATCGCCGGGCTTGAGTACGGAAACGTACACCCCCTGGTTCGCCTGCGAGCCGGAATGCGGCTGCACGTTGGCGTACTCGGCGCCGAACAGCGCCTTGGCGCGGTCGATGGCCAGCTGCTCCGCCACGTCGACATATTCGCAGCCACCGTAGTAGCGCTTGCCGGGATATCCTTCGGCATACTTGTTGGTCAGCTGGCTGCCCTGCGCCTCCATCACCGCCGGGCTGGTGTAGTTTTCCGAGGCGATCAGCTCGATGTGATCCTCTTGACGGCGGTTTTCGTTCTGGATCGCGGCCCACAGTTCGGGGTCGGTCGCTGCGATGGTGTTTTTGCTGGAGAACATGTCGATTTTCCGTATTTAAGGTTAGAAATTAGGAAGACGCTGATTCTACCACGCCGGAATGACCCCCTGACACACAGGCTCCGCCCGTCCTTACCCGCCATTTGCCGAACCTTTTTGGCATCTGGCACTCCTACCGCCCGAGTGCTAGAATGAATCAAATTAGGAGGAAATGCCATGAATGCAACCATGAGTCTACCGATACCCTCTGCCGTTGGCAGCTTGGAGGGATATGTTCAGGCCGTGAACCGCTTTCCGGTACTGTCGCATGAAGAGGAGCTGTCCCTGGCCACACGCTTCAAGACACAGAACGATCTGGACGCGGCGCGCCAGTTAGTGGTTTCCCACCTGCGCGTCGTGGTCAGTGTGGCGCGGGGCTATGCGGGTTACGGGCTGCCTCAGGCCGACCTGATCCAGGAAGGCAACATTGGCTTGATGAAGGCGGTAAAACGCTACGACCCTGAGCGCGGTGTGCGTCTGGTGTCCTTCGCCTTGCACTGGATACGTGCCGAGATCCACGAGTACGTTATCCGCAACTGGCGGATGGTCAAGATCGCCACCACAAAGGCGCAACGCAAGCTGTTTTTCAACCTGCGCAGCATGAAACAGGGACTGGAGCCGCTCAAGCCCCAGCAAGTCAGCGAGATCGCCAAGCAACTCAACGTGAGCGAGCACGATGTCGTGGATATGGAGGCCCGCTTTGCCGGGCATGAGATCGCGCTCGAGCCGCTTGCAGGTGACGAAGACGAGAGTTATGCGCCCATCAATTATCTTGCCGACAACGCGGAACACGAGCCATCCCAAATCCTGGAAGCGGCAGAGCGCGAGCACTTGCATACTTCCGGATTGGCGCAGGCTCTGGCGAGCCTGGACGAGCGTAGTCGTCGTATCGTGGAAGCGCGCTGGCTGCGCGAAGAAGAAGAGCATTCGGCAACGCTGCATGAGCTGGCTGCCGAGTTCAATGTCTCGGCCGAACGTATCCGCCAGATCGAGCAAAAGGCCCTGATGAAGATGCAGTCTCAGCTCAGTTTGCCTGCAACTGCCTGATCTATAGTAGCGAGAAAAAAGCCGCGAAAGGTTTTCGCGGCTTTTTTTACTTTACGACTCTGAGCGTAGGTTTGCCCTGTGGTGATGGCCCATCGGGCGGTTCGCTCGTACCCGTCACCGCGCCCATGGGCGAAGACTCCTGTCCCTGAAACACCAGTCCCTGCCCGGTCTCCTTGGCAAAGATTCCGATCACCGCCGACATCGGAACGATGAGCTGGTGCGCCACGCCGCCGAAACGTCCGCCGCAGGTAATGTCCTCGTTGCCCAGCTGCAGATTTCGCACCGCATCCATGCCGATATTCAGGACGATCTTGCCGTCCTTGACGTAAGCCATCGGCACTTGCGTGTACTCGTTTACCTGTACCGCGAGATACGGTGTGTATCCGGCATCGGCACACCAGTCAAAAATAGCCCGGATCAGGTAGGGCTTGGTGGAGGGTTCGCTCATACCAAACCCGAGGTCACTTGCGCATTGCCTTTTCGGCAGGAGTCATCGCCTCGATGTAGGCAGGGCGCGAGAACAGGCGCTCCGCATATTTCATCAACGGCGCGGCTTCCTTGTCGAGCTGGATGCCGTAGTGATCAAGACGCCAAAGCAGCGGGGCGACCGCCACGTCAAGCATGGAGAACTCATCGCCCAGCATGAATTTCTGCTTGGTGAAGACGGGCGATATCTGGGTCAGGTTCTCGCGCACCGCGGCTCGCGCTTTTTCCGCAACTTTGGCGTTGGTACTTTCCAGTCCCGGAATATGGCAGAACAACTCGTTCTCGAAACGATGCAGGAACAGGCGTGCCCGAGCCCGCATGACCGGATCGGGCGGCATCAATTGCGGATGCGGGAATCGTTCGTCGATGTATTCGTTGATGATGTTCGCCTCGTACAGGATCAGGTCGCGCTCGACCAGAACCGGCACGGTGTTATACGGGTTCATCACCGCCAGGTCTTCAGGCTTGTTGAAGACATCCACGTCGATGACCTGGAAATCCATGCCTTTTTCAAACAAAACGAAGCGACAGCGGTGGCTGTAGGGATCAGTTGTCCCCGAATACAATGTCATCATGTAGCAAATTATCCTTTTATCAATTGGTTACGCGCCATAGTGCTGCGCACCAGTTGATACCCTACCATGATGACACCTATGCTGACCAGCCCTCCCCACAGAACAGGGATCGTTCCGGTCCCGTTTACGCCTGCGATCCAGACGAAACGCTCGAACAATGTGCCTACGATCATGCACACGGCGATCGCCACCGTCAGCTTCGGATTGTGCCGGGTGATCGGGAGGCAAAGCGAAACGAACGGGATCACGAACTTCAACGCGATCATGGACCACCACAGAACGGTGAAATCGCCATTCTGCATTTCGTCTATGCGGTCGCGCTCATCTCCGAGGTTGCCGTACCAGATCGTCAGGTATTGTGCGAAGAAGGTATACATCCACAGCAAGGTGAACGCCAGCATCATTTGCGCCAGGTAGTTGTAAATGAATTCGTCCACTCGCTTGACCAGCTTGTTACGCGTGTTCAGCACATAGATCCAGATCAACAGGAAGGCGAGGAACATGCCGAAGTTGCTGACCAGGTTCTGCATGCCGTAGATCGCACTGTGCCAGGAAGGCTTCAGCGTCATCTCGAAGTCCCACGCGATCATGGTCGCGTACAGCACGGTGAAGAACGGGACCCAGCAGGCCACATGATGGAACTTCGCGCGATCCTCGTCGCTACGCTCGGCGACTTCCTGGCGTTTGATGAAGGTACGCCATACGAACATGATCACCAGCATGCCGATCACTTCGCGCGCGGCCAGCAACGGCAGGGTATACCACCCCGGCATGTGCACATTCTCGCCGTGAGAAACGTGACCGATCCAGGGGAAAGTCTGGTTTCCGCCGATCAGCAATACCACCAGCATCGCAAAAGCCATCGGGAACAAGGAATACAGGGACACTGCCAGGTCGCGCACCTGAAAGCGCCACTTGGCGCCAACCAGATAAAGCACAGAGCACAAGGCCACGCCACTCAACGCCAGGTAAGTGACCACCATAAAGCTGGCGGTCAGGACCGACCAATTACTGTAAGAAAGCATACTCAATTCTCCCTTGGTTACCGGCCGTTAACGTTGGCCTGCACGGTTCCACCCTGTTGCAGCACCTTGCGCACGTAGTTGACCACATTCCAGCGCTCGGTCGGGGACAGGTCGTTGGCATAGGACGGCATCACCGCCCCTCCGAACGTCATCATTCCCCAGATGTAGCCGTCGCTGACTTCCTTGGCATGATCGGCGGTCAGGTTGTAGGGCTGCAATACCAGCTTCTGCCCCACCAGTCCGTCACCCTTGCCGGCGTAGCCGTGGCACGGTGTGCAATAGATACCGAACAACCTGCCCCCGAACTCGATCGATTTCTGATTGGCAACCACCGGGTTCTTCTGCTTGTCGGCGGCATCCATATCTTTCACGAAACTGGTTGTGCCGGGAACCGGTACCGAGCGCTCCGGATAGGTTGCCATGCCCGGATGAGCCGGATCGACGCTTTCCTGCGGCTTGATGCTGATCTGTTCCGACATATCCTTGGACCAGGGCCACGCTTGCGCCACCGCAGGCGCAACCAGCAACGCGATTGTTAAAGTTATCTTTTTCATCTGCCAGCCTCTTCCTGAATTTCCAATGCCTTGTGCTTGGTGAAAATATCCTTGAGTTTCGCCACAGAACCATCGTCAGCCTTCACCAGGATACCGATCTGGTCTTCCGACACTTTGGCGCTGTAAAGCGGCGAACGCCTTGCCGGCAAGCCGGCGCAGATCAGGAAACCCAGCACCGTGATATATACACCGCCCAGAATGAACATCTCATAGGTCAATACCAGATCCGGGGGGATCGGCACGATCGGTTTACCGCCCTTCATCTGGGAATAGAAACCGGCCTGAGATCCTGCAATCAGCGAGAACGCCAGCAATCCCCCGGTCAGGGCACCACCCAAAGTAAACCACTGCACTTTCACCGACTTCTCGCCGAGAAACTCCTCGACTTCCGGATGCTCGATCGGTGACTTGACGATCAGATCATCGGCCGCGTTGAAGCCCTTGATTTCGGAATTGCGCAGTTCACTGACAACCGCTTCGGCTTCGTCGAAATTGTTGTACAGGGCCAGCAAATAACGTTTGCTCATTTAGTTGGCTCCCTTCACAGCGAGTTCTTCCTTCACGGCCTGTTCTTCCTTCTTTTTCGCAAGACTGCGGTGATAGACCATCTCCTTGACTTCATACATGGAGACGGATGGCACGATCTTGCAGAACACCATGAACAGCAGGGTGAACCAGCCGAAGCTGCCAAACACGATGCCCCACTGGATCAGGCTCGGCCACTGGTCGTGATCCCATGTCCACGGGTAATACCCGTGCGCGAAAGTCGGCGCCACAATCATCCAGCGCTCCAGCCACATGCCCAGGTTCAGCAGCAGCGACACCGCGAACATCACCGGGATGTTGGTCTGCCATTTCTTGACCATCATGGCAAACGGAACCACGGAACCGCAGAAGATCATCGCCCACCAGAACGGTGCATAGGGGCCGGTCGCCTTCTGGATCAGCACGTCCTTCGCCACCTGGTCATGGCTGTACCACACCGACGCGAACTCGATACAGTTCAGGTAAGTCCACACCATGGCAATCGCGAAGGTCAGGCGCACCGTCTTCTTCAGGATCGGCAGCGTCATGTATTCCTCGAACCTGAACACGTAGCGCAGGATGATGAACAGCGTGATGATCGCCGCGCAGCCGGAATACAGGGCGCCTGCCACGAAATAAGGCGGGAACGAAGTGACGTGCCAGCCCGGCTGCTGCGACATGGCGAAGTCGGACGCCACGATGGAGTGCACCGACACCGCGAGCGGAATCAGGAAGCACGCGATGGTCAGGTAGGTCACGCGGAAATTGCGCCACTGGCGGTCGGTCCCTTCCCATCCCAGCGCGAGCAGCGTGTACAGCTTCTTGCGCCAGCCCTGATGGATGTTGTCCCGGCAAATCGCCAGATCCGGGATCGAGCCGATATACAGGAACAGGATGGACGAGCTCAGGTACGTGAAGATCGCCATCGCATCCCACAGCAACGGGGACTGGAAGTTGGGCCAGACCCAGCGTTCACTCGGGTAGGGCAGCGCGTAGTAGACCTGCCACAGACGCCCCAGATGCACCGCCACGAACAGACCAGCCGTCAACAGCGAGAACGTGGTCATCGCTTCGGCGAAACGGTAGATCGGTTTGCGCCAGTCGGCATGCATCAGGTGCAGGATCGCCGACAACAACGTTCCGGAGTGGCTCATGCCGATCCAGAAGATGAAGGAGGCGATGTACAGACCCCACACGTGCGGATTGTCCATGTTGGCCACACCCATACCCGTGTTGTACTGATACACCTCGCAGCCTATGCCCACGCTGAACACGAGCAATGCGATGACGATGATGACCCAGTAAAGCTTGCGAGGCGACTCCAGGCTCTTGAGCACATCCTTGTTGATCTGTGCCCAGGCGATGTCTTCGCGGATATCTTTTCCCATTTTCTTATTTCCCCCTTGTGCCTTATACGGCGCTTTCGCGCACCCGCTCCAGATACATCACCGAAGGATACGGACGAAGTTCTTCCAGAATGCGGTAGCCGCGCAAACGGTTGCCTTCCTTCTCGTCCTTCTCCTGCACGTCTTTGATCAAGTCGACCTGCTGGCTCTGCCACTGTTTGGCGACCTGTGATTCCGGATTGTGAAGATTGCCGAACGTGATCGCGCCGGTCGGGCATGCTTCCTGGCATGCGGTCTGCACGTCACTGTCCTGCACCGGACGGCCCTCGGTCTTCGCGTTGTTGCGTGCGGTATAAGTGCGCTGTTTGCAGAACGTGCATTTTTCCATCACGCCCTTGGTACGCACGGTCAGATCCGGGTTGAGCTGCTGGTTCAGCGGCGCTGGCCAGGCATTTTCCTGTTCCGGATAGTTGTACCAGTTGAAATAACGCACCTTGTACGGGCAGTTCGCCGAACAGTAACGCGATCCGATGCAGCGGTTGTAGATCTGCGAATTCAGGCCGTCCTCGGTGTGGTTGGTCGCGCCGACCGGGCACACCGTTTCGCACGGCGCCGCCTCGCATTGCTGGCACATCATCGGCAGGAAGCGTGCGCCCTGGTCTGCCTGGAAGCCGCTGTCGTTCTCGTCCCAATAACGCTCAATGCGCATCCAGTGCATGGCCTGGCCGTGCGAATATTTCTCCTTGCCCACGACAGGCAGGTTGTTCTCGGCGTAGCAGGCCACGCTGCAGGCGTTGCAACCGGTGCAGGCATCGAGATCAATAGCCATTGCCCATTTGATGTCGGATGGATAGGCCTCCCAGTCGGGGTATCCTTTGTCATCGACCGGATGGGTATGGCGGAACTCCGACCAGTTTTCTAACAGATTGGAAACTGACATGCTTTAGACCTCCTTCGAAAGATCGACCTTGTCGGCCGATACCTGGACTGCAATCTTCTGTTTGCCCGCCTGACTGCCGCCTGCCGGGCCCTCTTCCTTGACGATGATGACGCGCTGACCGGTCTTGCTGATCTTCACGCTGGTTTCGTTGAGCGCCAGTTCTCCGGTCTCCTTGTCGTACACCGCATCGAGCATACCGAACACGTTGGCGCCGACCCCCCTGGCATAGCGCCCCATCGCATCGTGGCCGTAACCCACCGGCACGGAAACCGCGTCGGGGTGAATGCCCGGGAACAGGTAAGCCTGCGTTTTGATGGAACCGCTTCTGGAAGCGATCTCGACGATATCGCCTTCAACGATCCCCAGCTTGGCTGCCGTCTTGGGATTGATCTCGACCCAGGAATCCCACACGATCGTGGTCAGCGGATCGGGCGACTCCTGCAGCCACGGCTCGTTGGCATTGCGTCCATCGCGCATGCTGGCCGACACGGCCGGGATCAGGCGCAGCGGATAGGACGGATCGGCATCGGCTGCGGCCGGCAATTTCAGGCCCGCTGCAGACGCCTTGGCCGATACCGAGCCGGCGATGCCTTTAAACGGAACGATGCCCTTGCTCAGCGTTTCGTTCCAGAACACTTCGTCGTCATCTCCGGCCTTGCCGCCAAGCGCGACCTTGTTTTTCAGTACGGCGTTGCGCAAATAGGAGTAGAAGTCGTCGAAAGGCTTGTATTCATCTGCCTTGCGCTGCTTGAGCAAGGCCAGCAGGATGTCGCCCACGCCGCGCGTATCCGGGAACACTTTCTCCATCATGGGCTGACGGAAACTCATCTGCGCATACGCATTCGAGCCGGCCCCTTCAGGTGCAGCCATGTATTCCGGCACCACGGTCGCCCAGTCCTCCATCGCGGAATCCAGCGGCAGGATCAGGTCGGCCGCCAGCGCGGTTTCGTCCATGTAGTGCGCGAACGCCACCTTGAAGTCGGCCTTGGCGAAGTTGTCCTTGAACTTCATCGAAGCCGGCGCACTGAACACCGGGTTGACACCGTAACTGAACACCACCTTGTACTTGCCCGCGGCCAGTCCGTCGTTGAGTGCGTTCAGCGATGAGCGGTTGCCCACGGTCGGCGCGATCTGGGGGAACGGCACGCTCGCAGACGCCTCAACGGTTTTGCCGACGTTGCCCAGCACCCGGTTGAGCAGCGCGATAGCCGCCGCATTCTGTGAACCGTGCGCGTAACCTTCTGCCGCACTGCCCGCCAGCACCAGGCTCGGTGTGCGTTCCTTCAGCAGCGCCGCCAATTTCTCGATCTGCTCGGCAGAGACATCGGTCTCCTTGCTCGTGCGCTCTGCCGTATATTCTTTGCTGACCGCGGCGATATCTGCCGGGATGGAAATACCGGCCTTGCCCAGGACATTGATGATGCCCAGCGCCAGCACGCCCTCCGTACCCGGACGAACCGCGATCCAGCGATCGGCATTCGCTCCGGTCAGCGTCATCTTCGGCTCGATCTGCACCAGTACGCCACGGCCCTCCGGCCGAGTGCCCTTGCGGAACTGCGCGTACTGCTGGGAGAAGTGCACCGGAGAAATCCACGCACCGAGGAAGTCGGCACCGAACGACACCACGACCTTCGCCTTGTCGATGCGGTAGCGCGGCATCGACATGCCGTAGGCTTTCTTGTTGGCGGCGCGCAGCACCGCAGGAGAGATCGCCTCGTAGGAGAAATGGTTCTTGCTGCCCAGCGCGTCCATGTAATTTCCCAGCAGCGCCTGCACATGGCCGCTCATGCCGCCGGTCACGAACGCGATCTCCGCGCCCTTGGTACCGTTCAGCTTCTCGCTGATGAGTCCGAGCGCCTTGTCCCAGGTGAGGGTCTCGCCTTTGTCGCCGGTGCGCAGCAAGGGCTCGCGCACACGGTCCGGGTTGTAGTGCGCCTGCACGCCCGACTGTCCGAGGCCGCACATCCTGCCGCGGTTGATCGGCGAATTCGGGTTGCCTTCCGCCTTGAGCACGCGGCCTTCGCGCACACGACCCATGATGTTGCAACCCGCGTCGCATTGCGCACAGGTCGAATTAAAATAGTTCGAGATGCTGGGAACGACGAATGAGGGCAAAGTCACATAGGAAGTGACCGTCTCCTGTCCATCCTGGATCGAGGTATTGCCGCATCCGCTCAAGGCGACGGCCGCACCGCCCCAACCCAGCACCTTCAAAAAGTCACGCCGATTAAAATCGTTTTCTGTCATCGTTAAATCCCCTGATATCTTGCTCGTAGCAAACGTCATGTCGCTTACTTGTGGCATGTGAAGCAATCGTTGGGACCATGCCCGGTCTTGCTCGAATTGGCACTGACCAGATGATCCTTTTGATGGCAACTTGCACACCAGCCCATGGTGATCGGCTTCTGGCGTTGCGCCACCGTCATGGCCTTCACATTGCCGTGGCAGTAACCGCATACCTCCTGATAGGGACGATCCTGCTGGAAATAGAAGCGCTGGATATGACGCTCGTGGTTGAACCGCACGAAGTCGGGAAGATCGTGCACCTTCTTCCAGGGAATCGCTTTCTTGGCATCCCAGTACTCGAACAGCTTCTGGATGCGCGGCTTGTCACGCACCGATTCGATGCTCTGATGGCAGCCGATACATTTCTGTATCGGCGGAATGCCGGCCACCATGCTGCGACGCGCATAGGTGTGGCAGTACATGCAGTTGATCTGCATACCGCCATCCTTGGCATCGCCCGCATGGCGAAAATGCGGAAACTCGATAGGCTGCTCGATTACCGGACCTACATCATCGGGTGTCGTGAGCGTCGGAAGCGCATCGGCTGCATGACTGCTCGCATAAAAAAACAGACCGACGAGCAGCGTAAGTGAACGTAAAAAACACTTCATCGTATGTGGCTCCCCCAACAAAACAATATTCAGACTCCGGCAATATTTCGGCCGGAAAATTACGGAAAAAAACGGATTAATCAAAATGCATGCGGTCACTGTTTTTGTGATTTAGTTTTGGTTTCAAGCAGCCTCGATTGCCGACTGTTGCGACCACACGCGATGAATAATGTCGATGAAAAAAAATATAATGTCAACCATCGTGCTCAACATTTCTTAGTCGTCTATTCTGCAAGCCAGCACAGACAAGGTATTGAAGAATTTGCTTATATTCACGCTGCAACATTTGCAAAGTTAAAGGCGCGTTAAGGCGCGGCTTTCAAAGTAAAAAGCGTGTGAAGGCGCGATTTCCGCGGCATGAAATTTCCGCCATCCGATGATCCGCTTTTGACTGTAAACTTCGGCGGTAAATTTCAATTCTTAGACGCTCTCGAAAATGAATGAAGAACACACCGTACTCGATTTTTTTTCACAGGAAGAAAATCTCCCGCTCGCATTGATTGCCGCCGAACACCTGGATGGAATCCGTTTGCGGCACAACAATCGTTTCTGGGAAACATTGCGCGAACGACTCGATGCACTGATCGCACAAAATGCCTTGCCGTGGAGCAGCGAGCTTACCGAGGATCGCAATAGCGAGGATTGTCTTGTCGGCCTGCGGCTTGAACCGCTATTCAACCAGCGCACTTTCCTGCGCCCGTTCATGGAACAGCAACTGCTGGGCGAAAGCTATCGCATCTATTACGGCTTGATGTGGAACACGGCTCCCGAACCTGCGCAAAAAAATCTGCCGGCCGTGGAAGCCCTGCGCGCGCATTTGGGCACCGCCGGATTCAAGCACAGCGACAGTTTTCTCGCGTGGCAATGGTCACCCTGGTATCCGCGCCGCAAGGATTTCCTGCTGCGATTCTCGAAGCAGCAAGACCAACTGCTGAAAGACGCGATGCGGCCCTGGCATGCGCTGCTGGAGGGATATGGTGAGCCGTTGCACCTCGCCAACCATGCGCTGAACGAAGTGCCGCGCAGCGCAACGATTTCGCTCGATCAGTTGCGTAGCAAATCTGCCGGCTAGTGCAGGCCGCTGGAAATCAGGGCGGCGTCAAGGAAAGCGCGTAACGGCACGGCAGTAATCCGGAGCCGATTCTTGTACACTCCCGAAAAATAAAAATGGAGAACGGACATGGAAGCGTTATCGTTTGCCAATCTGTCGGCTTATTGGTCAGCACCGGAAGTGGCGACCAACATGCTTGTGTTTTTCAACATGTTTGGCGCGCTCATACTGGGCTTGGTCGTAGGATATGAACGCTCCTACCATGGCCGCGCCGCAGGCATGCGCACCTACGGGCTGGTTTGCATGGCCGCTGCTGCCGTCACGGTAATTGCAGGCTATCCTTCCTTCTGGTACGGCGGGCATGTGAACTCTTATCTGGCCGGAGACCCGACCCGCGTCATTCAGGGCATCCTCACCGGTATCGGATTCCTCGGGGCCGGAGTAATCATGCGCGACGGTCTCAACATCAGCGGCCTCACCACGGCGGCCTCCATCTGGACCTGTTCCGCCATCGGCATCATGGTCGGCGTCGGCTTCTATGCCTCGGCGATCATGCTCACCGCTCTTTCCGCATTTTGCATGATGTGGATATCCAAGCTGGAGAGCTGGCTGCCCTCCCGCCCCGCCATCGCGGTCACCCTTGATTTCCAGAAGAACTTTGTACCCCAGGAAAATACCTTGCGCGAGGTCGTTTACTCCAACGGTTACGAAGTCGCTTCGGGATCATTTGCCATCCGCTGCAGCAACGAAAAACTTGAATGGCATTTCGTCGCCATCGCCCTCAGCAAGAACAGCGGTGTTGCGATGAACGAGCTGGCCAGCGGACTGAGCACCTTGCAGGGTGTGGAAGATTTCTCGCTTTCGCATGCGAGGAACTGAGCGACAGAATGACTTCAATCTGAGGGATTGCCATGCCGAGCGCAGCTGAAATCACGACCGTCACCCACGCCATTCAGCAGGCGGTTGCACCCGTCTTTCTGTTGACCGGCATCGGCGCGATTCTCAATGTGATCACCACCCGCATCGCCCGCATCGTGGATCGTTCCAGAACATTGAGCAATTCAAGCAATCCAAAGATGCCCGCCCAGCTGGAAGAAATGGAGATGCTCCGGCGCAGGGTGCGCTGGGTGCATTGGGCTGTGAGCCTCTGCACTCTGTCGGCGCTCTTCATCTGTATCGTGATCGCCGCTCTTTTTGTAGGCTCCGAAATAGGCATGGATCCTGCGCGCGCAGTTGCGCTGTTTTTCATTTCGGCGATGCTGGCGCTGATTGCCGGTTTGTTGTGTTTCCTGCGCGAAATATATCTGGCCACCGGAAACATCGAGATGCGGAATAAAAAGTGAAGATACGGCATACCGGCACTTTTGCAGGAACCGGCCTGTCTGCCGCAGACATTGACTAAACCGGATTATCCTGGTCGAAGAAACGGCATTCCAGGCTGAATTGCGCAGCCAGGTGTTCACCCAGCGCCTGTATGCCGTAACGCTCGGTGGCATGGTGTCCGGCGGCAATGAAGGCGACACCCGTCTCTTGTGCGACATGCACGTTCTGTTCTGAAATCTCGCCCGTGAGAAACGCATCCACCCCCAGCGCCACGGCTTGGTCGAAGTAACCCTGACCTCCCCCGCTACACCACGCAATGCGCGCGATATTGGGATTTGCATGAGCGATGACTTGCGGCGCACGCTGCAAAGTATGCTGGATATGCTGGGTAAGCTGCTGCAGGGTCTGCGGGCGCGCCAGAACGCCGTGCGCGGCGATGTCCTGTTCACCGAAGCGGCCCTGTTCAACGAAGCCGAGCAATGCGCCAAGCCGGGCGTTGTTGCCGAGATCAGGATGGGCGTCCAGCGGTAGATGGTACGCCAGCAGACTGACGTCGTGCGCCAGCAAGTGCGCGATGCGGCGTTTCTTGATGCCGGCGATGGCGGCGTCTTCGCTGCGCCAGAAATAGCCGTGATGGACGAGAATGGCATCCGCCCCCCACGCCGTCGCCGCTTCCAGCACCGCTTGCGAGGCAGTGACGCCGGTTGCGATGCGCCTCACTTCGGCTCGCCCCTCGACCTGCAAACCGTTCGGGCAATAGTCACGAAAACGGCTGACTGCAAGCTCGCTTCCGATATAATCGCGCAATTCGTTCAATCGCATCGGGTTCGTCCCAATAAATTTAGCGGCTCAAATCATATCATGCGCAAATTCTGGCTCCTGTTCGCCCAAGCCACCACCGTCGGCCTAGCAATGCTGTTCGTGATCCACACGCTCAGGCCGTCGCTGCTTCCCAATGCAGCCCGCAGCGGAGTAGTGACCTTATATGAGAACAACGTCAAGGACGGCGGCGACCTGCCATCCGTGGGCTTCAGCAAGGCGGCCCAAAAAGTGATGCCGGCCGTGGTCAACGTCTTCACCAGCAGCGAGGTGAAGCCGCAGACCCATCCATTCATGGACGATCCGCGTTTCCGTTTCTTCTTCGGCGACCAGTTCGAGGATAACGTTCCGCAACAGACTTCCAGCCTGGGTTCGGGCGTCATCGTCAGCCACGATGGCTACATCCTGACCAACCACCATGTCATCGAAAGCGCCGACCAGATCGAAGTCGCCCTCTCGGACGGCCGCACCGCCAAGGGCCACATCGTCGGATCCGATCCGGACACCGACCTCGCGGTCATCAAGGTCGATATCGGCAACAACCTGCCCGCGATCACTTTCGCCCAGTCCGATCAGGCGCATGTCGGAGACATCGTTCTCGCCGTCGGCAATCCGTTTGGCGTGGGACAGACCGTGACCATGGGTATCGTCAGCGCGCTGAAACGCAACCACCTCGGGCTTAGCACTTTCGAGAACTTCATCCAGACCGATGCGGCCATCAATCCCGGCAATTCGGGCGGTGCGCTGGTGGACGTGGAAGGCAATCTGGTCGGCATCAATAGTGCGATCTATTCACCCAACGGCGGCTCGCTCGGTATCGGCTTTGCCATCCCGGTGAGCACGGCCAAGAAGATCATGGAACAGATCATCCAGAACGGCGCTGTCACGCGCGGATGGATCGGCGTTGCGGTGCAGGATCTCACACCCGAATTGCTGGAATCGTTCAAGCTCGGCGACGTGCAGGGCGTGCTGATCGCCGAAGTGGTGCGCGGCAGCCCCGCGGACAAGTCCGGCGTCAAACCGGGCGACATCCTGCTCAGCATCGCGGACAAACCGCTGACGGATTCCACCATCATGCTGGAAACCATCTCTTCGTTGCCGCCGGGAAAGGTCACCTCGCTCAAGTTGCTGCGCAACCAGGCTGAAGTGGAAGTTCAGGTCAAGGTCGGCAAACGACCGAAGCCCAAGGCTCAGGAATAAACCGGAAGGGCGGGGATCAAGCCGGTTTCCCCCCTGTCCAGCCGGCCACCAGGATGCCCGCTTCATAAAGCAGCCACAGCGGCATCGCCAGCATGAACTGGGAAACCACGTCGGGCGGAGTAAAGATCGCACCGACGACAAACGCACCGACGATGACGTAGGGACGAACCTCGCGCAATTTCGCTGTAGTCACCATCCCGGTCTTCACCAGCAACACCACCGCGATGGGCACCTGAAATGCCAGTCCGAACGCCACGAACATGCTCAACACAAAGCTCAGGTATTTGTCGATATCGGTCATGACGGCCACACCTTTGGGTGCGGCGGCGGTAATGAAGCCGAACACCACCGGGAAGACCGCAAAATAGGCAAAGGCCATGCCGCAAAAAAACAGCACCACGCTGGAAACCAGCAAAGGCAATATCCATCGCTTCTCGTTCAGGTAAAGGCCGGGCGCGATAAAGCGCCATACCTGATAGAGAATGTAGGGGAGCGCGATCAGAAAAGCCGCCATCATCGCGACCTTGAGCGGCACGAAGAACGGCGTCGTGACGTCCGTCGCGATCATTTGGCCGCCTTTGGGCAGCTTGGACAGCAGCGGTCGCGCCAACAAGCTGTATAGATCCGCCGCCCACGGGAACAGGCAGATGAATACCAGTAACAGGGCAACGGCAGAATTGAGCAGCCGCGTGCGCAACTCGATCAGGTGGGAGATTAGACTTTCGCTGGTGCTCACGATGAAGGGAAGAAATTAGTCAATCGGAAACTGCCTCTGTTCGGGAGCGGGCGGTTCTTTCGGGGTGTTGCTGACTGTTGCCGGAATGCTGCGCTGCCCAGGCTGTTCGACTGATGCCGCTTCCTGCTGTAGCGATTTCAAATGATCATCCACCGCCTGGCCGGCCTGGCTTGCAGCCTGCATCGCCGCTGCCGCTTCCTGTTCGACTTTCTGTTTGAGCTGCTTCAGCTCGTCCATTTGCATATCGCGCTCGATATCGGCGCGCACGCCGTTGATATAGCGTTGCGCCCTGCCCCACAGCAACCCCATGGTGCGGGCCACTTTAGGCAGGCGCTCTGGGCCGATGACGATCAGTGCCACCACCATGATCACCACCAGTTCGGAAAAGCCGATATCGAACATAAGGGGCTTTCAGACTCAAACCTTGGTTTGGGTCTTCTCTTTCGCTTCGCCTTCGATGGTCTTGTCGTCATGCGTGACTTGCTTGTGCGCTTCTTCTTCGCCTTTCATGCCATCCTTGAAACCTTTCACCGCGCCACCCAGGTCTTCTCCGATATTGCGCAGCTTCTTGGTGCCGAATATCAGCACAACAACCAACAATACGATCAACCAATGCCAGATGCTCATCGAGCCCATTTCTCTCTCCTTGTTTAATCTCGTTTAACCATGGGCGGAATATTGCCGCCGCCGATGACATGGATGTGCAGGTGAAACACCTCCTGCCCACCGCCCTTGCCGCTATTGATGACGGTGCGGAAACCGTTTGTCAAACCCTGTTCCAGCGCCAGTTTCGGCGCCAGTAACAACATCCTTCCAAGCAGGGCTGCATGGACTTCTTCGGCGTCCAGCAGCGATACGAGATGCAGCTTGGGAACCAGCATGAAGTGTACCGGTGCGACCGGATTGATGTCGTGGAAGGCGAATACCTCGTCATCCTCATACACTTTGCGGCTCGGTATCTGGCCGCTCACGATCTTGCAGAAGATGCAGTTGTCGCTCATGTCCGGCTCGCTTTTTCTTCGATTCCAGATACGCCTTCGCGCCGCGCCAGCTCTTTCAGCACATCATCCGCGCTCAGCCCTTTTTGTGCCAGCAACACCATGCAGTGGAACCATAGATCGGCAACTTCATATACTAAATGTTGCCTGTCTGACTCTTTGCTTGCCAGCAAGACCTCGCCCGCCTCCTCGATCACTTTCTTCAGTATGGCATCTTCGCCTTTGCTGAACAGCTTGGCGACATAAGAGGAATCGGCTGCAGCCTGTTTGCGCGCCTCTATCGTCCCGGTCAGTCGTTGCAGGATATCGTTGCTCATTTTTTATAGATCTCGTCGGGTGACTTGAGAACCGCATCCGTCTCTACCCAGCGGCCTTGTTCCAGTTTGCTGTAGAAGCAACTCTCGCGCCCGGTATGGCAGGCGATGCCGCCCTTTTGTTCCACTTTCAACAGAATCACGTCGCTATCGCAATCCAGGCGTATCTCTTTGACCGTCTGGATGTGGCCGGATTCCTCGCCCTTGTGCCACAGCTTCTTGCGCGAACGCGACCAGTATATCGCTTCGCCGGTCTCTGCCGTGCGCTTGAGCGCGTCCCGGTCCATCCACGCCACCATCAGCACACGCCCGGTGGCCGCATCCTGCGCGATGGCCGGAACCAAACCGTCTTCCGACCAATTCACCTTGTTCAGCCAGGACTCGGTCATAACCGCACCTCCGACTCGTTACTGGCGTAGCCAGCCGTTTGCGGGAGGAGGTGCGATGCGGTTATTCCCGCACCCATCGCTTTCGCGCACCGTGTCATAACCGCACCTCCGACTCGTTACTGATGTAACTACTAGCCATTCGACTAGGTGAGCAAACAACGCTCACCAAGTCGCTGATTATGGCGCAGCCAGCCGTTTGCACCCGCGAGGAGTACGCCGGTGGGCGCCCGGCAGCTTCGCTGCCACCCTTACGCTGCGGGAGGAGGTGCGATGCGATTATTGGCTCCGGCATCACGCGCTGCGCGCATGAGCCTGCACCGCAACTGCGTTGTCCCGCACCCGTCGCTTTCGCGCACCGTGTCATAACCGCGCCTCCGACACGTTACTGGCGTAGCCAGCCGTTTGCGGGAGGAGACGCGATGCGGTTACTCCCGCACCCGACGCTTTCGCGCACCGTGTCATAACCGCACCTCTATACCTTGTTGTGCCATGAACTGCTTTGCCTGTTGCACGGTGTATTCGCCAAAGTGGAAGATACTGGCTGCCAGCACCGCATCCGCGCCGCCCAGCTTAACGCCATCCGCGAGATGTTGCAGATTGCCCACGCCGCCGCTGGCGATCACCGGGATCTCCAGCGCATCGGTCACGGCACGGGTCAGCGCCAGATCGAAGCCGCTCTTCTGCCCGTCCTTGTCCATGCTGGTCAGCAGTATCTCCCCCGCTCCCATATTTTGCATCTTCTTCGCCCATTCCACCGCATCCAGGCCGGTAGCCTTGCGGCCGCCATGGGTAAATACTTCCCACTTGTTTGGCGCAGTTTGCTTGGCGTCGATGGCGACCACGATGCATTGCGAACCGTAACGCGCCGAAGCGTCCGCCACCAGCTGCGGATTGACCACGGCAGAAGTATTGATACTGACTTTGTCTGCACCCGCATTGAGCAGATTGCGCACATCCTGCACTTCGCGCACGCCGCCGCCGACCGTCAGCGGAATGAAAACCTGTTCTGCCACCTGCTCGATGATGCGGAAGATGATGCCCCGGTCGTCCGAACTCGCTGTGATATCGAGGAAAGTCAGTTCGTCCGCACCCTGCTCATCGTAGCGCCGCGCGATCTCTACCGGATCTCCCGCATCGCGCAACTCGACGAAACTGACGCCCTTGACCACGCGGCCGGCGGTCACATCCAGGCAGGGAATGATGCGTTTGGCGAGCATCAGAGCTTCGGCGACAGTTCATCGGCCAAGGCCTGGGCCGCCTTGAAATCCAGCGTACCTTCATAGATGGCGCGGCCCGTGATCGCGCCCGTGATCCCCTCCGAACGCACGGCACACAAGGCGCGCACATCGTCCAGATTGGTGATGCCGCCGCTGGCGATGACCGGCACATGCAGAGGCCGCGCCAGTTCCACCGTCGCCTCGATGTTCACGCCGGTCATCATGCCGTCGCGACCGATGTCGGTGTAGATGATGGCTTCCACGCCATAGTCTTCAAAGCGCTTCGCCAGATCGGCCACATCGTGCCCGGTCAGTTTCGACCAGCCGTCCACCGCAACCTTGCCTCCCTTGGCATCGAGGCCGACCATGATGTGTCCGGGGAACGCGTCGCACGCTTCATGCAGGAAGCCCGGCACCTTGACGGCAGCGGTGCCGATGATGACGTAGGTCACACCGATGTCCAGATAGCGCTCTATGGTTTCCAGATCGCGGATGCCGCCGCCCAGTTGTACCGGAATGTCGCCGCCTACCGCGTCGATGATGCTGCGCACCGCTGCTTCATTTTTGGGTTTTCCGGCAAACGCGCCGTTCAAATCCACCAGGTGCAGGCGTCGCGCACCTTGAGCCAGCCAATGTCTGGCGGTGGCAGCGGGATCTTCGGAAAACACTGTTGCGTCTTCCATCACGCCCTGTTTGAGGCGCACACAATGACCGTCTTTCAGGTCGATAGCAGGGATGATCAGCGTTTTAGTATCCATGATTAGCAGGTTTAAGCAGGATTCCAGTTGATAAAATTCTGCAGCAGTTTCAATCCTGCAGCAGCACTCTTTTCCGGGTGAAATTGCACCGCAAACAAATTTTCTTTAGCCACGGCGCAAACAAATGGGCGCGGATAGTCGCTGGTGGCTTGCACCAGGCCCGGATCACGCGGCTCCACATAGTAACTGTGCACGAAATAGAACCGTGCATCTTGTTCGATTCCAGACCAGAGGGGGTGTTCGGGAGTGGTCCCTCCTTCCAACTTCCCCCCGGTGGGGGGAAGGGCTACCGTCTCAACTCCCTGCGGGAGTTGAGGATTAACCCCTCGATGCACCTGGTTCCAGCCCATGTGTGGCACTTTCAGCTTGTTGCCTTGCGCATCGGACAGACCCGAGGCAAATCGCCTGACCTGCCCGGAGAACACCCCGAGACAAGGTGTATCACCCTCTTCGCTGTGCTCGAAAAGCACCTGGAGGCCCATGCAAATGCCGAGAAACGGCTTTCCTTCCCTGATCACATCCGAAATCACGCGATCGAGGCCACGAGAACGAATTTCGCGCATACAGTCCGGTGCGGCGCCCTGCCCCGGGAAGATGACCCGTCCGGCAGAGGCAATCACAGCGGCCTCGCCGGTCACGGCGATGTCAGCATTTGGCGCAACTTTGCGCACAGCCTGCTGCACCGAGCGCAGGTTGCCCATACCGTAATCGACGACTGCGATATCAACCATGGTGTGCTTACAGGGTTCCCTTGGTGGAAGGCATGACGCCGGCCATGCGCGGATCCAGCTCCGCCGCGATGCGCAGCGCGCGTCCGAATGCCTTGAAGACAGTCTCGGCTTGATGGTGGGCGTTCCCGCCCGCAAGATTGTCGATATGCAGCGTGACCAAGGCGTGATTGACGAAACCCTGGAAAAATTCACGGATCAGATCGACGTCGAATTCGCCAACAGTTGAACGCACGAATTCGACATTGAAAACAAGCCCGGGGCGGCCGGAAATATCCAGCACCACACGCGACAATGCCTCGTCGAGCGGCACATAGGCATGTGCATAACGGCGCAGGCCTTTCTTGTCGCCCACCGCCTGATTGAATGCCTGGCCCAGCGTGATGCCGATGTCTTCCACGGTGTGGTGCGCGTCTATGTGGAGATCGCCCTTCGCGTTGATTTCCAGGTCGATGAGACCGTGACGGGCGATCTGGTCCAGCATGTGTTCGAGGAAAGGCAATCCGGTATCCAGCTTCACCTTGCCGCTACCGTCAAGATTCAGTTCGACGCTGATCTTGGTCTCCAGGGTGTTGCGACTGACTTTTGCGCTACGCATGATTCGCCTTGTGCGAGTTGGTTAATGACATCCAGCAATACTGCAATAAATTTCCGGCCTTGCTTCCGGCATAACCTGAAGGTTCCCCCTTCGGGTACGGAAGCCTCCACCGAAACTCACTCATATCGAGTGCAGGCAATCCTTTAATGCCGAAACAAACCGTTCGTTTTCGGCCGGCGTTCCGATCGTCACTCTCAAACAATCGATCAAGGCCGGATGTCCGCCATTCAGGTTCTTGATCAGCACGCCGCGTTGCTTCAGCCCTTCAAATATCTGCGTGGCTTTTTCCACACGGAACAGGATGAAATTGGCTGCGCTGGGATAAGCCCGCACCCCGCTGATGGCATCCAGGGTGGCCAGCAACCTGGTTCGTTCCAGCTTGATGTCCTCCGCCTGCGTCAGCAACACATCGTGATGTGCGAGCAGCCTTGTCGCAACCAGTTGCGGCAGAACACCGACATTATACGGTAAGCGCAGCTTTTCCAACTGGCTCAACCAGGTTGCACGGCCCGCCAAAAAGCCCAAACGCAGACCCGCCATGCCAAGCTTGGAAAAGGTGCGCATGACCAGCAGATTGTCGTAATGTGCAAGGTGCGGAATAAAGCTGTCGCTGGCAAAAGCGTAATAAGCCTCGTCCACCACCACCAGACCGGGTGCGGCCTGAATGATCTTCAGGACTGTATCCGCGTCGAACAGGTTGCCGGTAGGATTGTTGGGATAGGCCAGGAACACCAGGGCCGGCTGTTCCCGCTTGATGGTGTCCAGCGTTGCATCCAGGTCCAGCGAAAAATCGTCAGTCAGCGGCACGCCGACGTACCTCATTCCGGTGAAGGTGGCGATCATCCTGTACATGACAAAAGACGGCTCGACGCTCAACAGTACCGCACCGGGCCTGGTGACGGCCAGCGCCAGCAATTGAATGATCTCGTCGGAACCGTTGCCAAGCAGGATATCCATGCCCGGCGGCAGGTTCGTCACTTTGCCGATCGCAGTCTTCAGCTCGCGCGCAGCGGCATCCGGATATCGGTTGATCTCGGCATCCGCCACCAGCCGCGCGATATCTTCACGCAGCGTCTGGGGCAACAAATAGGGATTTTCCATCGCGTCGAGCTTGATCATGCCGCTGGCGGGAGGAACGTGATAGGCATGCAACGCCAGCACTTCCGGGCGCAGCAGCTTCTCTGGAGTAACAACGGATCGGACGGAAGACATGATGGGGCGAGTTCGTTAACCAGCGGCATTCTATCGTAATATCCAGCCTAGTGTGCAGCGTGGACGCCGCTTATAATCGGAGCACCTGCACGGGATAACAGAATGACATCCAAGAAACTCCGCATATTGCTGGTCGAATCTTCGCACGCCGATGCGGAGCACACCATGAACAAATTGTCATGTGCCGGCTATCTGCTCGACTGCCAGCGCGTGGACAGCGCGGACGACATGAAAGCGGCCTTGTCCGGCGAGCAGTTCGATGTGGTGCTATGCAGCTATGACCCTCCCGGTTTCGGCGGGCTGCCCGCGCTCGAATTGTTGCAGAACAGCGGCGTCGACCTGCCCTTCCTGTTCCTCTCCCATGACTTGCGCGAAGAGACCATCATTTACACCATGCGCCGCGGGGCAGACGATTACATCTTCAAGGGCAGCCTGAATCGCCTTGCTTCTTCCATAGAACACAACCTGCGTGCGGCGCGCGTCCGCCAGGAACACCGCGATGCGCAGCTGGCATTGCAGGAGAACCAGACGCGCCTGCACGCCTTCATTGCCGACCTGCCGGGCATGGCGTACCAGATGCTGCTGCATGAAGACGGCAGTATCAGCTTTCCGTACGTCAGCGAAGGATGCCAAGCGTTGCTGGGGCTCAGCCCGCAATATTTGACACAGGCCTCTTCGCTGTTCGAGGCTTTGCTGCATCCCGACGATTTCAAGTCCTACTACCAAAGCATGCACGCCTCGGCAGAAAACCTGTCGTTCTGGAACTGGGAAGGCCGCATCCTCACCGTGCCGGACAACGAGGTAAAATGGATCAACCTGCGCGGCAGTCCGCGCAGGACGGAAAACGGCACGCTTTGGGAAGGCATCATCTTCAACATCACCCACAGCAAACTGGCCGAACTGGAAATCCTGCGCTCCAAGTCCCAGCTGCGCGAATTGTCTTCGCACATCCAGGATGTGCGCGAACAAGAGCGCATCGCCATCGCCCGCGAGGTGCACGACGACATGGGCAGCACGCTCACCGCTATCAAGCTGGATATCGCCTGGCTGGGCGGCCGCCTGGCCGACAAACCTGCGCTTGCCGAAAAGGCAAAGAACATTGAAGTCCTCGTGGACAGATGCATCGCGGCGGCAGGCAATATCTCGCGCAGCTTGCGACCCGGCATACTGGACACCTTCGGCATCGTCGCCGCGATCGAGATGGAAGCGGGCGAATTCGAGCAGCGCACAGGCATCTCCTGCCTCTTCGAGCACCCCCCTGCGATCGAAGACCTTTCACCCGACATTTCGATCGCCCTGTTCCGCATCTTTCAGGAGGCACTGGCCAATATCACCAAGCATGCCCAAGCCAGCCAGGTCGTGGTTCTCATGCACGATCGCGACGGCATTATCGAGCTGAAGGTGCTGGATAACGGGCGCGGCTTCACCGAGGCCGAGCGGGCCAAGCCCCGCTCATTCGGCTTACGCGGCATCCGCGAAAGAGTAGAATATTTGGGCGGCCGGGTGAGCATCGAAAGCGCGCCAGGCCAGGGAACGCAGATCGGCGTGTACATCCCGCGCGAAGCAGGGCATGCAGCGCCGAAAGACACGTTTTCTCCGCAGAACATCCATATGAAAAACGATACCGTATGATAAAAGTGCTGATAGCAGATGATCATGCACTCATCCGCAAAGGTCTCAAGCAGCTGCTGGACGACACCGACGACATGCGCGTGATCGGCGAGGCCGAGAACGGCATGCAGGCCATCCGCATGGCGGAAGAAACGGCTTACGACGTGGTCTTGCTCGACATCAGCATGCCGGACAAGCATGGCGTGGAGGTCCTCAAGCAACTCAAGGCCAGCAAACCCCAACTGCCGGTGCTGATGCTCAGCATGCATCCGGAAGAGCAATACGCGCTGCGCTCGATGAAGGCGGGAGCGGCCGGCTACCTGAACAAGCAAAGCGCCCCGATGCAACTGGTCACCGCCATCCGCCAGGTCGCCAGCGGCAAGAAGTACATCAGCACGGAACTGGCCGAGCAACTAGCGAACGGATTGTCGCAAGGCTACCAGGAATTGCTGCACCAGACCCTGTCCAACCGGGAATACCAGACGCTATGCCTGATGGCCTCGGGCAAGAAGCTGAGCGAGATGGCAGACATCATGTCGCTCAGCCCCAAGACGGTCAGCGTATACCGCTCGCGCCTTCTGGAAAAGATGAAGCTCAAGAACAACGCCGAGGCGATCCATTACGCGATCAGCAACCACCTGATCGAATGACCCGCCCAAATTGGAGCGATAAACAACCGCTATTCGCCGCTTCGCGGCCGCCACGCAACCGGATAATGCCCAGCATGAACTCACACCGTATATCTGCCCATGAGCAAGCCTAAGAATCCTTCGGAGATCGCCCGCGAGACGCTGACCGCGCTAGCCTCGCGCAAACTTGCGCCGACGCCTGAAAATTACTCGCAAATGTACCGGGAGATCAGCGGCGAAGCCGCGCAAGCGCCCTCTACCGACATTGGTGCGACCACCAGCAAGGGCAGGCTCGTCCCCGCCTGGTCGGAGCTGATCCGCGACTTGCTGCGCCAGCTGGAAACACCGCACAAGGGCATCACCATCTCCCGCAAGAAGGACGGCGTGGACACCGTACTGACAAAATTCTCCAGGGATCCGGAAGTATTGTTCGGCAAGCTGCAGAGCCTGCTGCGCTCCTGGTCTACCGCTCCGACCGGCCCCAGCGCCAGCGAACTGGTTCCTTCCGTCATGCAGGACGCAGCCCCCGTCGTCGCCACGCCCCAGTCAGCCGCAACTTCCGCCGCCCCCATGCAGGGCGATAACAACGAACTGCTCAACCAATTGCGCGAGCTGCTGGCGCAAACCATGGAAAACACGCTCGCCACCCAACCCGAGCTGGGTAGCGAAATTCAGGCACTCGTGACGCAAATCCGCGCCACCGACAACAAGAGCCGCCTGAACGACCTGGCCAAACAACTGCGCCAGTTCTGGCTCAAACTGGAGTTGCGCGGAGGCGACAAGGTCAAGATACAGGAAGGCCTGCTGCGCCTGCTGCGCCTGCTCGTGGAAAATGTCAGCGAAATGGTGGAAGACGACAAATGGCTGCGCGGGCAGATCACTGCACTACAGCTGATCATCAACGAGCCGATGGACAAGCGTTCCATCGCCGATGCCGAGCGCAATTTGCGCGATGTCATCATCAAGCAAAGCACCCTCAAGCAAAGCCTGACCGATGCCAAGGCCACCTTGAAGAGCCTGATGACCACCTTCATCGACCGCTTGGGTGACCTGACAGCGAGCACGGGTGAATATCACAACAAGATAGAAGGCTACAGCCAGAAGATCGGCCAGGCCGATAACCTGACCGAACTCAGCCACATCCTGAAAGACGTGATGCATGACACGCGCATCATCCAGACCAGCACCATGCGCTCGCACGAAGAACTGCTCGCCCACAAGAAGCAGGCCGACGAGGCCGAAGCCCGCATCAAGGAACTGGAGCACGAACTGGAACAAGTCAGCGAACTGGTGCGCGAAGACCAACTTACCGGCGCACTCAACCGTCGCGGCCTGGACGAAACGATAGAACGCGAAATCAAGCGCGCCGAACGCGGCCAGTCGGCCGTCAGCGTCGCCCTGCTCGACATCGACAACTTCAAACAACTGAACGACGCGCTCGGACACCAGGCCGGCGACCGCGCCTTGAAACATTTGACCCAGGTCATTAAAGAAACGCTGCGCCCTGCCGATAGTGTAGGACGGTACGGTGGCGAGGAATTTCTCATCGTCCTGCCCGACACCGATCTGGCGGCAGGAATCGAGGCCATGCAGCGTCTGCAGCGCGACCTGACCAAGAAGTTCTTCCTGCACAATAACGAGCGGATTCTGGTCACGTTCAGCGCCGGCGTTGCCCTGCGGCGCGAGAACGAAGACAGCGAAGACCTCATCGGCCGTGCCGACAAGGCCATGTACAAGGCCAAACAGACCGGCAAGAATCGCGTGGTGGCCGCTGAATGAAGTGCTTATCCATCAGGCAATCCGGCACAGCCCTAAAGTTTTCCCGTAACTCTCCGATAACTGGTTCATACCGCGGTTGATGTGCATCGCCAACCAAGGTAAACGGCAACAAGCCGGATCACAATGCCAGTACAAGGAGAATTAAAATGTCCCTATTCATCAATACCAATATCGCCTCGCTCTACGCGCAGAACAACGTCGCCAACTCGCAAAATGCCTTGGCCACGTCGATTCAGCGCCTGTCTTCCGGCCTGCGCATCAATAGCGCCAAGGACGATGCGGCAGGCATGGCGATCGCCGCGCGCATGACTTCGCAGATTGGCGGCATGACTCAAGCTGCGCAAAATGCCAATGACGGGATTTCACTGGCACAAACTGCGGAAGGCGCATTGGCCCAAGTGACCAATGACCTGCAGACCATGCGCAACCTGTCGGTGCAAGCTGCCAACGGCACCAATTCTGCCGGTGACCGCGCTTCCATACAGGCAAGCATTACACAGTTGCAACAGGATATCAGCCAAATTGCAGCGAACACCCAATACAACGGGTTGAATCTGCTGGATGGCACATTGAACAACGTCCAGTTCCAGGTTGGTTCCAATGCTGGTCAGACGATTCTCGCATCGGTTGGTACTGCATCAGCCTCAGCGATTGGCAACTATGCCTCTTCGGTCGCCACAACTGTTACTTCGACCGCTTTGGCGGGCGCTGCTACCGGTGTTTTGCCAGCCACCGGAAACGGCATCACTGCAGGCTCGATTACAGTCTTGGGCAACGGAGCTTCCAGCGGCGCGATTACCATCAGCGCAGGGGAAACCACTGATGCAATTGCTGCGGCGATCAATGCTGCCGCCGGCAATACCAACGTCACTGCAAAAGCAACCAACACCGCGACGTTGTCCGGTTTTGCTGCTGGAAATTATTCCTTTACGCTGGGATCGAAGAGCACCACTGGCGGTACGCAGACTGCGACCGTTTCCGCCACGCTCGCCAGCGCATCCGACCTGTCGGGCTTGGTCACCCAGATCAACGCACAAACTGCCAAGACCGGTATAACCGCATCCGTGAATCAGGCCGGCACCGGCGTTACGCTGACCCAAGCCAGCGGGCAGGACATCACCGTAGTCAATACGGCCGCGACCACGTTCTCGTACGCGGGAGCGAATACCGCTACCACACTGACCGTGGCTGCTACGGGTACTGCTGGTGACGCGGTAGAGTCGGGCGGAGTGCTGACTTTCAATGCCCCACAAGCGTTCTCTGTTGCGAACACAACTACGAATCTTGCCGCTGCAGCTCCTTCGCTCCAATCGGTTGCATCAATTGACGTTACGACCACATCCGGAGGCATTCCGACGGGAGCCAACAGCGCGTTGTCGATCGTTGACGCCGCCATTAACTACATCAACGGACTGCGTGCCACCTTGGGTGCGTTGCAGAACCGCTTCACCAACGCACAAAGCTCGTTGACCACCACCAGCACCAACATGCAACAAGCCCGCAGCCGGATTCAGGACACCGACTTCGCCGCGGAAACTGCGAACCTGACGCACAATCAGATTCTGCAGCAAGCCGGTACTGCGATGTTGGCACAAGCGAACGCCCTGCCCAACAGCGTACTGACACTGTTGAAATAAGGGATTAGTATGACAGCAAGCCTGGCCGGGTCACTCCGGCCAGGATTTTGAACACAAGGAGAGGCAACATGCTTATCCAGAATGTAACAAGCAATTCGGTTCCGGCGCCTGCTGCCAGTTATGGCAACACGGGCTCGCCGGCAATCGCCGTTAATACGCCCGCAGCTGGCAGCGCGCCCGTCGTACTACCACAGACGGCAGTTCCGCCCGTGGGCACTCAAGCGGCAAACGCGCAAGCTGCAAACACTCAAGCGGCATCTGCACAAGCTGCACAGCCGACCAATGCGCAGATACAAAGTGCGGTGGATAAAGTAAATCAAGCCATGTTGCAGGCCAACACTGGTGTGGAATTCAGCATAGACCAAAGCTCCAACAGAACCCTGGTCAAAGTGGTCGATACCAAGACAGGAGAAACGATCAAGCAATTTCCGTCCAAAGAGATGATCGCCATCAGCCAGTCGATCGACCAGTTCCAGAAGGGTTTGCTGCTAAGGCAGAAGGCATAACGAGACTGACATGACGACCTCCTCCGTATCTGGCAATAATGCCGCGACATCCTCCGCGGGGATCACAACGCCCTCCATCGATGTTGCAGGCATCGTGAGCTCTCTGATGCAGGTCGAGCAGCAACCGATCACAACGCTGAACAACCAGATCAGCAGTTACAACGCGAAGATATCCGCACTTGGCACTGTCCAGTCGGCGCTGGCATCGTTCCAGACCGCGACACAGGGTCTCAACAATCTGACGTTCAATTCCTTTTCGGCCACTTCGTCGAATACGGCAGCACTTTCGGCAACCGCATCCAGCATCGCCAAGCCGGGGAATTATTCCCTGACCGTCAGCCAATTGGCGCAGGCACAGAATCTGGTCGTTGCAGGCCAGGCCAGTGCCACGACTGCCATCGGCAGCGGAGCTTCCACCACGCTGACCTTCGACTTCGGCACGATCTCCGGAGGCACACTATCAACCTCCAATGGAACCTACACCGGCGCCAGTTTCGCTTCCAATGGCAGCGCTACCAAGAGCGTCACCATTGATTCCAGCAACAATACTTTAAGCGGCATACGCGATGCGATCAACGCCGCCAACATCGGCGTCACGGCCAGCATCATCAACGACGGCAGCGCGTCCCCCTACCGCCTGGTATTGACGTCGAGCGCCACCGGTGTCGCCAACAGCATGAAAATTTCCGTTTCAGGGGACGCGACACTGGGAAGCCTGTTGTCGGAAGATCCGGCCGGTACCCAGAATCTGTCCCAGACCAGCGCCGCGCTGAACGCCAATTTCACTGTCAATGGCATCGCCATCAGCAAGGCATCAAACACCGTAGGCGATGTCGTACCCGGCGTCACCTTGAATCTGGCCGCCACCAGCGCCTCCCCGATCAACTTGGGCATCGCGCCCAACACCTCATCTGTCGGTACAGCCATCAATGGCTTCGTTACTGCATACAATGATGCGGTCAAAGCCATCCAGAGTCAGACCAGCTACGATCCGACCACCAAGACTGCAGGTACCTTGCAGGGAGATATTTCCCTGAGCATCATCCAGTCCCAGATGGCGGCGATGCTGACTACCAACATCGGCAGCAATCCGAACGGGCTGACCAATTTGACTCAAATCGGCATAGGGTTCCAAAAAGACGGGACGCTTGCCGTGGATTCCACCAAATTGAATGCCGCGTTGAACACCAACTATCAGGGAGTGGCCAATTTATTCATTGCCGCCGGCAATGCAACCGACAGCCTGGTGAGCTACACCTCGGCCGGCAGTACGACCAAAGCCGGGACCTATGGACTCAATATCACCCAGCTGTCCACGCAGGGGACTGCAGTGGGCAGCACTGCGGCCGGTTTGACGATTACCACCGGCACCAATGACACCCTGAGCCTGACCCTTGACGGAACCAGCACCTCGGTCACCATACCTGCCGGCACTTACACTGCCTCCGCTTTGGCGACGCAATTGCAGACACTGATCAATGGTTCCGCCCCAATCTCCGGTGCCGGCAAATCGGTCACGGTCTCCCAAACGGCCGGAGTGCTCACGTTCACCTCCAGCAGCTATGGCTCATCCTCCAACGTTCTGGTCGGTGGAAATGCCGCCAGCAACTTGTTCGGCACGCCGACCCAAACCACCGGACTGGATGTGGCGGGTACCATCAATGGTCTTTCAGCCACTGGCAGCGGCCAGATATTGACCTCCTCGCTCGGGGACAGCCAGGGACTTTCCGTCGCGATTCAGGGCGGCGCTACCGGCAGCAGAGGCACGATCAGCTACTCGCAGGGATTGTCCAGCCTGTTCAGCAGCCAGATAACCGCCATGCTGGGGATTCATGGCCCGATCGCCAGCGAAACCACACAGTTCAATAGCAACATCAGCGATGCTCAAAATCAGATCAATGCCCTGAATGCCAAAATCGCGCTCGATCAAACCAACCTGACCAACCAGTACGCACAGCTGGACGCGATGCTTGGATCGATGAACTCGCTCAGCAGCTACCTGACCCAGCAATTAGCCCGCCTCTAGGAGTAATACGATGACTGTCAAAAATGCACTCAAGGCCTATACCCACGTCGGAATCGAAACAGGCGTCGACACAGCCGATTCGCACAAACTGATCTCGATGTTGTACCAGGGCGCATTGCTGGCGATAGCCAATGCCAGGAATGGCATGTTGCGCAAGGACATCCCTGCCAAAGGCAAGGCCGTTTCCCATGCCATCCGGATCATAGGCGAAGGATTGCAAGCCAGCCTGGACAAGAAAGTGGGTGGCAAACTGGCACAGGATCTGGATGCCCTGTATGACTACATGAGTCTGCGCCTGGTGGAAGCCAACATGAAGAACGATATCGCGATGCTGGACGAAGTGGCGAGCCTGTTGAACGAAATAAAGGTCGCCTGGGACAGTATCCAGCCGTCGAAAACGTCGCCGTTGCCTGTCGCACCGCAGCAGCCTGCAGCCATGAACAGGCAGCCTGCACTCGTTTACGGAAGGGGTTGAACGATGTCCCTGGTTCTGGAAGATTACCAGCGTCTCTCCGGCATCACCGGCCAGATGCGCGATGCCGCCGTCGGCGGGGAGTGGGATCGCCTGATCTCGCTGGAACAGGAATGCAAACGAAAATTCGAAGAGATCAAGCCGCGCGACGTCGTCCCTTCCAGTGCTGAGGAGCGCGCCCAGAAGCTGGCGCTGCTCAAGAAGATCCTCGCCGACGATGCCGCCATACGCAACCGGACCGAGGGCTGGATGGAACAGATACAACGCATCATGCAAAGCAACCGCAGCGAGCAACGCCTGCAGCAGACTTATCTGGCCAATTACTAGCCGTTTCTGCGATGCATGCTTCCCGCCAACCTCATCTCGACGCTCAAGGCGCTTTCAGTCACTGATAAGCCGCTGATCACGGCGACGCCGGACAAAGGCGCTGCCAACGCAGGCGCCCAATTCGAGCCGGGGCAGAAAGTTCAGGGGACGGTTCAGGCGCAGGTTGCCCCCAACGTGTTCAATGTCCGCGTTGCCACCCAGCTGCTGCAAATGCAGCTCCCCGCCTTCATCCGTTCCGGCGACACCATCACCCTGCAGGTCGTTTCACTGCAACCACGCCTGACGTTCACGCTGGCGGCTTCCTCCAATCCCGTCTCCACGCCCGAGTCGCTCAGCGCCGCTGCGCGCCTGCTTTCCTCGCTCTCGCAACAGCCTCTGGAAAGAAGTTATGTGCGCCCCATCCAGAGTTCTCCGCTATGGACCGGCGAGAAAGTACAACCCGACACGACCCAGCTTGCCGGAAAGCTGCACGAAGCGCTTAGCCAGAGCGGCCTGTTCTACGAGTCGCATCAGGCGCAATGGATCGCCGGTGCCCGCCCCACCGCACAGCTGTTGCTGGAGCCGCAGAACCAGTTGTCGCAGGGCACAAGTTCAAAGAACATGGAGTCCGCCAACAGTGCGCTGGCTGCCGCCCAAACGGGAAGCGAACAGCACGCTGCAGCAACCAGCGTACCGGAACATCTGCAGACGCTGGTACAGCAACAAATGAGTGCGCTGGAAACGCACCAGGTGCTGTGGCAAGGACAGGTATGGCAGGGCCAGGAGATGCGCTGGGAAGTGAGCGAGGAATCGCCTCACCGCAACGCACAGGGTGTCGAGGAGGGGCAATGGGTCACCCGGATTGATCTGGCTCTGCCCAATCTCGGCGGCGTTTCCGCACGTCTGAGCTTCAACGGCAATGCACTGAACCTGTCGCTGGGCGCAGCGGACGCACAAACGCGCGACATGATGGGCAATGCCAGTTCACAACTGGTTGCAGCATTGTCCGAACGCGGCATTCCCGTCGTTCATACGCAGATCAGCCAAACGATCATCGCGCAGGACAACTGAAAAATGAATCGCATGCGCCAAGATCGTTTTCCATCTCCCCCGTCCCCCCTCTCCCACAGGGCGAGGGGTACAGACGGATGCTACGCAAGATTCCCGTTATATGAGCACGCCGGATAAACCTCCGTCCAGGCAGATGGCGGTTGCCCTCGCCTACCGCAACGGCGACGCTGCGCCCAAAGTGGTGGCCAGCGGGCGCGGCCTGATTGCGCAGGCCATCATTGAGCGCGCCAGGGAGAACGGCGTCTTTGTGCATGAATCCGAGGAACTGGTCAGCATGTTGATGCAAGTGGAACTTGATCAGCACATCCCGCCGCAACTCTACCTGGCCGTAGCCGAGCTTCTGGCCTGGCTATACCGTCTGGAGCGGGGGGAAACCGCCCCAATTCCCGGTACTGCGCCGCTTGCAAACCCGCTACAATCGTCAAAGGTGAAACCACGTTGACGATGCCCCCATGCGTACCAGAGAGATACCGCTGAAAATAGAACTGTTCTCGAACGACGAGGAGAACGACTACCTCGTCAGCAATACCAAGGAGATCGTCTCCATCCTGCAAACCATCGCCCAGCGCAAGTCGCGGGTCGCCCTGTATTACAACGAAGGCAATAGCATGGTGCTGACCATGATCCTTGCGGTTGACGAGCACGGCGTCTGGATAGACGCCGCGTCCAACCCGCTCGACAACAGGCACATCGAACGCAGCAAGCGCGTCATCTTCGTCACGACGCACAATCAGGCCAAGGTACAGTTCATCGCCGGCGATGTCGTGCTTGGAATGTATGAAGGTGCACCCGCATTCAGCATGGCTTTGCCGAGAAAGCTGCTGCGCCTGCAACGACGCGACTATTACCGGCTGGTCACCCCCGAGATCAACGCGCTCAAATGCATCATCCGCCCCGTTCCCGGCCAGACCCATATCCAGCACGAGGTCACGGTGATGGACATCAGCATTGGCGGCGTGGCACTGGTCTGCGAGGCAAGCGGGATCGAACTGCAACCGGGTATGGTTTACGAGCACTGCAGAATCGACCTGCCGGAGGTCGGCACGCTGGAAGCATCCATCGAAGTGAAGAATACCTTTGAGATCACCGACCGCACCGGTAAAGTCAAGCGCCGTGCGGGTTGTGTTTTCGTCAAGCCGGACGGCAGAACCACCATGCTGCTGCAGCGCTATGTGGCACAGATGCAGCAGCAACTGGCCCGAAACACAAAGGAATGAACCTGCCTATACCTGCATATTCATGATGTCGTTATAAGCCGTCACGACCTTGGTGCGCACCTGTATCGCCGTCTGAAGCGAGATGTTGGCTTTCTGCATGGCAATCATGGTATCGCTCAAGCTCACCTTGTCATCGCCCATGGCAAACGACTTTTGCAGGTCTGCCGCCTGAAGCTGGGCCTGATTGACGCTGTCCAGGGACGATTTCAGCACATTGGCGAAATCCAGGCCGCCGGTCGCGGCCGGCGCCTGGGCAGGCTGCCCTTGCGCGGCAGCCATCGCCGCCCGCATCTGGCTCAACAGATTATCCACTCCGGTAACGTCCATGGTCATGATTCACCTCCTTTTTCGATGATCGCACTGTATCCCCCCCGTGCGCATGGCCAACAACGGAAAAGCGCCCGATTTCCCCTGCTTTTCGGCATACTGATCTTGTCTCCCGGGCAGATAATGCGCAGCGTGAACAAATGAAGTACTGGGTTGCAAGTTCCGAGTGCTGCGGACTCGTGACCGGCCACTCACAACTCAGCACTTGAAACTCGGAACTCTAAATTTATGGCTGATACAGATACCGCGAACCCCTCTTTGACCCGGCTACTGCTCGGCATGCCCAGTCAACAGAAACTGGGGCTGATCGTGGCGGTCGCCGCCACCGTTGCGCTGCTGGCAGGGTTGTTCCTGTGGGGCCAGACGCCGGATTACCGCGTGCTCTATGCAAACATGTCGGAACGGGACGGCGGCGCTGTCATCGAAGCCCTGCAACAGCAGAACATCCCGTACAAGTTCTCGGAGGGCGGCACGCTGATGGTCCCGGCCGACAAGGTTCATGAAGTGCGCCTGCAGATGGCCGCAAAAGGCCTGCCCAAGGGAGGCACGGTCGGCTTCGAGCTGATGGAGAACCAGAAATTCGGCACCAGCCAGTTCCTCGAACAGGTCAACTACCAGCGCGCCCTGGAGGGCGAACTGGCCCGCTCGGTGGAAACACTGGCTTCGGTTGCGAGCGCACGTGTCCATCTGGCCATCCCCAAACAGTCCGTTTTCGTGAAGGAACAGCAAAAGCCAAGCGCCTCGGTAGTGCTCGCCCTGCACGCCGGCGGTTCCCTGGATGCGGGACAGGTCAGTGCGATCGTTCACCTGATCTCGAGCAGCGTACCCAACATGCCGTCACAGGGCGTCACCGTCGTGGACCAGAGCGGTACGCTGCTGAGTTCCGCGCGCGACAGCAGTGCCGAGCAACTGATGGATGCGACCCAGCTCAAATACGTGCGCCAGATCGAGCAGGATTATGTCAAACGCATCGAGGACATCCTGATTCCGATCACCGGCCCCCAGAATGTGCGCGCCCAGGTCACTGCCAATCTGGATTTCTCGCAGTCGGAGCAGACTGCGGAGACCTTTAAACCCAATCAGCCGCCCAACCAGGCGGCAGTGCGCAGCCTGCAGACGCTGGAGACAATGAACGGCACACCCAGCACGGGTGGCGTCCCCGGTGCGCTGTCCAACCAGCCGCCTGTTCCCGCCACCGCCCCCATCGCCGCCCCTGCCAGCGCGGTTGCAGCCGCCGCAGCCGCCGCGACCAACACGCACAAGGAACTTACCACCAATTATGAAGTCGACCGCACCATCCAGCACACCAAGATGCCGGTGGGCAGCATCAAGCGCCTGTCCATCGCGGTGGTGGTGAATAACCCCAGCACGACCGACAAGGACGGCAAAACCACATCCCGTCCCTACACCGAGGCCGAAAAAGCCCAGATCGCCGCCTTGGTCAAGGATACGGTCGGCTTCGACCCAAAACGCGGCGACAGCCTGAACTTGCTCAACAGCGCTTTCAACGAACAGCAAGAAGTGATCCCGGAAACTCCCATGTGGAAGCAGCCCGACAACATCGCAATGGCAAAGGACCTCTTCAAGTATCTGCTGATCGCCGGCGGAATCGGCTTCCTGTTGTTCGGTATCATCAAGCCTGCATTCAAGACCATCACCCAACAAAGTGCCGCCCAGGAAGCGGCACAGGCCCAATCCTACGGGCAAGTCGCGCATAATGCGGGTGGCGCAACCGCACAATATGCGGCCCAGCAGTCGGCCAACTCTTACGAAGACAACCTGCAGCTCGCCAAGCAACTGGCGAAGGACGACCCCAAGATCGTCGCCACGGTGGTCAAGGAATGGGTGAACAAAGATGAGTGACACGGGTATCAACAAGAGCGCCATCCTGCTCATGACACTCGGCGCCAGCGAAGCTGCCGAGGTGATGAAATACCTGGAACCGAAAGAGGTGCAGAAGATCAGTTCCGCCATGGTCGCGCTGAAGAACCTCTCGCGCGAGCAGATCACCAACGTGTTCGAGGAGTTCCACGTCATCGCCGCCGAAAAGACCACTTTCGGCATGGACTCCGACGAATACATCCGCGACATGCTGACCAAGGCGCTGGGCGACGACAAGGCCGCCGGCCTGCTCGACCGCATCCTGCATAACAGCGACACCAGCGGCATCGAGAGCCTGAAATGGATGGATCCCTCCTCTGTCGCCGACCTGATCGCCAACGAACACCCCCAGATCATCGCCACCATCATGGTGCATCTGGAGCCGGACCAGGCTGCCAGCGTGATGGCGTTGATGACCGAGCGCACCCGCAACGACGTCATGCTGCGCATCGCCACGCTGGACAGCGTCCAGCCTACCGCACTGCATGAACTGAACGACGTCCTGACCAAGCTGCTTACAGGCAACGTGGTGGGCAAGAAGAGCATCAAGGGCGGCATCAAGACCGCAGCCGAGATCCTCAATTACATGGGCAACCAGGATGCCGTGCTGGAATCGGTGCGCAGCCACGACAGCGAACTGGCGCAGAAGATGATGGACGAGATGTTCGTGTTCGAAGACCTGCTGGACGTGGACGATCGCGGCATCCAGCTGGTGTTGCGCGAAGTGCAGTCCGAATCGCTCATCGTCGCGCTCAAGGGAGCCAGCGAGGAGTTGCGCGAGAAGGTCTTCAAGAACATGTCACAGCGCGCCGCGGAAATGCTGCGCGAGGATCTGGAAGCCAAGGGGCCGGTCAAGCTCAGCGAAGTCGAATCGGAACAGAAGGAGATCCTCAAGGTCGTGCGCCGCCTTGCCGACGAAGGCCAGGTGGTGATCGGCGGCAAGGGGGAGGAAGCCTATGTCTGAATTCTCGGTACCCGCAAGGGGTACGCCGGTGGATACCCAGCCGTTTCACGGCGACCCTTCCGCCGCCCCCGAAAAGCTCACCGCCTGGCAACGCTGGGAAGCACCGAACCTGCAGGCGCGCGAATTGCGCACGGAAGTGGTTGCCCTGCCTACCGCTGCGCAGATCGAGGATATCCAGCGGCAGGCGCGCGAGGAAGGTTTTCGGACCGGCCGGGCCGAAGGCCTGCAAAAGGCCCTGCAGGAAAATCAGCGTTTGTCCGGGTTGATCGGGGCGCTGGAAACGCAGGTGGATGAACAAGTCGCTCGCGAACTGCTCGATCTTTCCCTCGACATCGCGCGCCAGATGCTGCATCAGGCACTCAAAGTGAATCCCGAACTGATACTCGGCGCAATCCGCGAAGCCATCGCCACGCTGCCGCACTACAACCAGGGTGCCCACCTGGTATTGCACCCGGACGATGCGCTCCTGGTGCGCGAGCGCATGGGCGAACAGCTGTCCCACTCGGGCTGGAAAATATTCGAGGACGCCAGAATCGAGCGTGGTGGTGCGCGTCTTGAAACGGCAAACAGCCAGATCGACGCTTCGCTGGAGACCCGCTGGAACCGCATCATGGCTGCGCTGGGGCGGGACACGTCATGGTTGATACCGGAATGAACAGCAGCCCGGAAATCGCTCAGCAAAGCCTTCCGGCACAGGGTGAGCCGCCCGTTGCCGCAGGCGGCAGCTCTGCGGTCAGTGGTCGCAACGTCCATCAACAGCGCTGGCAAGACCTGCTGCATGTCAACCGCGACCTGGTCGCACAAAGTGCGCCCCTGCTGGTGAGCGGACGCCTGACCAAAGTCACCGGATTGGTGATGGAAGCGGTCGGTTTGCGCATGGCGGTAGGAAGTACCTGCTGGATAGAACTGCCGAACAACCGCATCGAAGCGGAAGTCGTCGGCTTTGCCGGCGACAAACTGTTCCTGATGCCGGAAAACGATGTGCAGGGCCTGGTCCCGGGCGCCCGCGTGATCCCCTCCGAACCCGTGCGCGTACCCGTTACCATCGGCCAACGGCAACCACCGCGCCGCCGCAGCGCCGATCTTGCACGCCACCTTCCGGTCGGCGAGCACTTGCTGGGACGCGTACTCGATGGCGCAGGACGCCCGCTCGACCAATTCGGGCCATTATTGGAAAGCAAGAGCGCCCCGCTGCAGAGCCGCCCCACCAACCCGCTGGAACGGGCCGCCATCAAGGATGCGCTGGATGTCGGGGTGCGCGCCATCAACAGCCTGCTGACGGTCGGACGCGGGCAACGTATGGGATTGTTCGCCGGTTCGGGTGTCGGCAAGAGTGTGCTGCTTGGCATGATGGCGCGCTACACCAGCGCCGATGTGATCGTGGTCGGACTGATCGGCGAACGCGGGCGCGAAGTAAAGGAGTTCATCACCGACATTCTGGGCAAGGACGGAATGGCGCGCTCGGTTGTGGTCGCTGCCCCTGCGGACACCAGCCCACTGATGCGACTGCAGGGTGCCGCCTATGCGACCACCATCGCCGAATATTTTCGGGACCAGGGCAAGAACGTGTTGCTCATCATGGATTCGCTCACCCGCTACGCCATGGCGCAGCGCGAGATCGCGTTGGCCATCGGCGAGCCCCCCGCCACCAAGGGCTATCCGCCCTCGGTGTTCGCCAAGCTGCCCCAATTGGTGGAACGCGCGGGTAACGGTGCGGAAGGCGGCGGCTCGATCACCGCGTTCTACACGGTACTGACCGAAGGCGACGACCAGCAGGATCCCATCGCCGACAGCGCGCGCGCCATCCTCGACGGTCACATCGTGCTTTCCCGCCGCCTGGCGGAATCGGGGCACTATCCCGCGATCGACATCGAAGCCTCGATCAGCCGCGCCATGAACCATCTGGTCAGCCCGCAACATTTTCAGCAGGTACAGCGCTTCAAGCATCTGTACGCGCATTACCAGCGCAACCACGACCTGATCAGTGTGGGCGCTTACGTAAAGGGCAGCGATTCGTTGCTGGACAGTGCGATCCAGCTGTATCCTCATATGGAACATTTCCTCAAGCAAGGCATGTATGAGTCGGAACGCTACGTTTCGAGCATGGAAAAGTTCTCCGAATTGTTCCCGAATGAAAGTTGACCGGCATGATCAAACCGTTTTCACTGCAACCACTGGTTCACCTGGCGCAACAAAAGAACGATGCCGCCACCAAAAAACTCGGTCAGCTCAACCAGCAGCACCAGACTGCGCAGGAAAAGCTGGATGCCCTGCAGCAATACCGCAGGGACTACCAGGTGAAATTCCAGGAAGAAGCGAAGAACGGCATGGCGCCGGCCGACATGAAGAATTTCCAGGATTTCATCGGGCGCCTGGATCAGGCCATCCAGCAACAGACGGCGGTAATCGAAAAGACCCGGGCGGGCGTGCAGAACGGACGCAGCGAACTGATGGATGCAACTCGCAAGATGAAATCCTTCGACACGCTGGCGCAGCGTCATGCCGATGCAGAAAAGAAACTGGAAGCAAAGAGCGAGCAGCGTATCCAGGATGAGCACACGGGACGTTTTACCGCTTACCGCACAGCAGAAAAGAACGGCGACCAATAATCTCAGGAGCGAATGCCATGACCAATCTTCCCATCACGACCAGCACCCCCCAGGCGGCAACTGCCTCAACTCAGACGCCTAACGCTGCCGCAAGCGGTGACGCGCAGAACAACCAGCCTTTCGGCGAAGTCCTTGCGCGCCAGATCAACGATCCGGCCGCGAAGGATGGGAAATCGACCGACAAGGCCGGCACCGAATCGCTCCTCAAGCAGGGCGCAGATCTCGTTATCAACAAAAAGAATGCCGCGGATATCCAGAATGGCAAACCCGACAGCAACAAGAAAGCAACTGCCGCAACAGCACCCGATGGCGCGACGGCAGTGCCGGCCGACATGCTTGCTGCGTTGATGCCGCAAGCCATCAACACCCCGGCCGCCTCGAATGCCCGGCCCGACGGCTCTGCAGGCACGAGTCAGGACAGCCTCGGCCTTGCCGCCTTGAAGAGCAATGCCGCAACCAATGTCCGGGCCGATACGGCAAATTCGGCACCGGCGGCAAACCGCAGCGCGCAACTCAAGGAGCAGACTTTCAGCGCGGCTCTCAACGAGTCGGCCAGTCGCGCTCCCGGCATCCTCGAATCAAACATGACCGAACGTGCGGCGATCAACGCTTCTGCCGCACCGAAATCCGATGCCGGGGCGATCGCTTCCTTGCAGAACACTGCCGCGAGCGTTGCCGCACCTGCCATCCAGCCCGTGCAGATAACAATCAACGCGCCCGTCACACAGGACAAATGGAGCGATGAATTCAGCCAAAAGATCACCTGGCTGGCTTCTTCCAGCAAGGATCAGACTGCCGAACTGCACCTCAACCCGCCGCAACTGGGCCCGCTGGATGTGGTGATCAAGGTCAGCGGCGATCAGGCGACTGCACTCTTCACCTCGCCCCACGCTGCGGTACGCGATGCGATAGAACAGGCCATGCCGAAGCTGCGAGAAATGATGGCCGACAACGGCATCATGCTGGGCAATGCCACGGTCAGCGATCAGACTCCGCGCGACCAGGGCCAATCCGGCGCGCAACGTTCGTCCGTTTCTCCCATCGGCGATATCCGTAACATTCCGATCAGCAGCGGCAATAGCACCGTCCGGGTATCCCCAATCTCGCGCCATAACGGTATAGTGGACACATTCGCCTGACGGCTGAAATAAGGTTAGTTTCCCACTTTATTCCACCGATGACGGGCGATAAATCAAATCCATAATGCCAATCAACTAAAAGGAATCGCTAAATGGCGACGAAACCCCCTGCCAAACCTGCTGCTTCAGCCGCCAAGGAAGAAACCCCGGTCGCTGCGCCGCCCAAAAGCAAGAAGATGCTGATCATCGGCATCGTCTTGTTGCTGGTCATCATCGCCGGCGGAGCGGGCTGGTACTTCTCCAAGGGGCATGCCTCGGCGGATGCGCACGCGGAAGCACCCAAGGCGGAACCTCCGCATGAAGCGAAATTCGTCTCTCTGGGGGAGAACTTCACTGTCAACCTGCAACGCGAAGAAGGCGATCAATACCTGCAGGCAGGCATCACGCTGAAAGTGATGCAGCCGGAGCTGGAGGAAAAGATCAAAGCCGCGATGCCCGAGATCCGCAGCAAGCTGTTGTTCCTGCTTTCCAGCAAGAAGCCGTCCGAACTCCAGACGATAGAAGGAAAAAAGAAACTGATCTCCGAGATCATTGCCGAAACCGATGGTGTGCTCGGCTTGCCTGTTCCGCCCGCCGCAACAGCGCCGGCGCATGACGCGGCGGCTTCGGGCGCTGCCTCCGCACCGGTTGCGGCAGCCCCCGTCGCCGAACCCAATACCAAGGGTATTGTGGACGTACTGTTCACCTCGTTCATTATCCAGTGACGATGAGTTGATGCCATGAGCAAGGAATTCCTCTCCCAGGACGAAGTCGACTCGCTGCTGCGAGGCGTCACCGGCGAAGCCGAAGAAACCAAATCGGACACGCCCGAGGGAGGAGTGCGCCCTTACAACATGGCGACACAGGAACGCATCGTGCGCGGGCGCATGCCCACGATGGAAATCATCAACGAGCGCTTCGCTCGCCTGTTCCGCATCTCGCTGTACAACTTCATCCATCGCAGCTCGGAAATATCGGTCGGACCCGTCAGGGTGATGAAATTCTCGGAATTCATCCGCAACCTGCCCGTTCCCGCTAACCTGAACCTGGTTCAGGTCAAGCCGCTGCGCGGCAACGCCCTGTTCATCTTCGACCCGAACCTGGTGTTCATGGTGGTCGATAGCCTGTTCGGTGGCGACGGGCGTTTCCACACCCGCGTCGAAGGCCGCGAGTTCACCCAGACCGAGCATCGCATCATCCAGAAATTACTGGAGGTTGTTTTCCAGACTTACGGCAAATCCTGGGAGACCGTGCAGAAGCTGGATTTCGAATTCGTCCGCTCGGAAGTGAACCCGCAGTTCGCCAATATCGCCACGCCGAACGAAGTCGTCGTGGTGACGACCTTCGAGGTGGAGTTCACCGGTGTCGGCGGTTCCATTCACATCTGCATGCCGTACGCGATGATCGAACCGATCCGCGAACTGCTCTACAGCACCATGCAGGGAGACCACGTCATCGCGGACAAGCGCTGGCTGCACATGCTGTCCAAGCAGATCCAGTCGGCAGAGATCGATCTCACCGCCGTGCTCGGGCATGCCATGACCAATGTGGAGCATGTTTTGAAAATGCGGGTCGGAGACGTCATCCCGCTGGAGGTGGGGGACCATATCCAGGTCATGGTCGACAATGTGCCGGTGATGGAATGCAAGTACGGCGCGTCCAACGGGCAATATGCGCTGAGAGTAGAGAAGATGCTGGCGACGGAACCAGTCGAATCATTGAACGGAGGAAAAAATGGCTGAAGAATCCACAGAACAAATCAGCGCGGACGATTGGGGCGCCGCCATGGCGGAACAGGCCGCTGTCGATACACCCGCGGTTCAACCGCATGTGTTTGAGCAATTCGGCGGTGCCGGCGGCGCGACCGCGCACAACGACCTCGACATGATCCTGGACATCCCGGTGCAGCTTACCGTGGAGCTGGGCCACACCAAGATGCCGATCAAGAACCTGCTGCAACTGGCGCAGGGCTCGGTCGTGGAACTGGCCGGCATGGCAGGCGAACCCCTGGACGTGTTGATCAACGGCTTCCTCATCGCGCAGGGCGAAGTGGTGGTGGTGAACGACAAGCTGGGTATCCGCCTCACCGACATCATCACCCCGTCGGAGCGTCTGCGCCGCATCAACAAGTAACGGATGTCCATCATGCGAACTCGCGTTCTTGCCGCCCTGACAAGCGCGGCTGAATACCCTCTTATGTTAAAACCTACCGCGCTCGTCTCCCTCACCTCAATCCTCTCCCGCTTGCGGGAGAGGAAGCAAACGGTTCGCTGCGCGATTTTCTCGTTCCCTGCAGCAGTTTTCTCCCCGCTCGCCCTTGCCGCCGATCCAGCCCGCCCGGCCTATGTGCCGCCTCCCGCGGCGGCGATGTCTTCCGGCAGTGTGCTCCAAGTCATCCTGAGCCTGTTGCTGGTGCTGGCGGCCGTCGTGCTGGTGGGCTGGCTGCTGAAGCGCATCAACCTTCCCCAGCAGGGCGCGGGCAATGCACTCAGGGTCATCAGCGGCGTTGCAGTGGGCCAGCGCGAGCGCATCGTACTCGTTGAAGTGAACGACACCTGGCTGGTGGTCGGCGTTGCTCCCGGCCAGGTCAATGCGCTGCACACGATGCCCAAGGGCTCCCTGTCCGCCGCCCCGGCCGGTCCGGCGGGAGACGACAACAAGTTCCAGGTCTGGCTGAAGCAGATGATGGAGAAGCGCAATGTCCGTTAAAAGGATGGCAGTCGCTGTCTTGCTGTTTGCGACGAGCGCTTCCGCGTTCGCCGCCGAAACGGGCATGCTGGCGCTGACCAGCACCCCCGCGGCGGGTGGCGGCCAGACTTACACGCTCAGCCTGCAGACGCTGATCCTGATCTCGTCGCTCACCTTCCTGCCAGCCATCCTGCTCATGATGACCGGCTTCACGCGCATCATCATCGTATTGTCGCTGCTGCGCTCCGCCCTCGGCACCCCCTCGTCGCCGCCGAATCAGGTATTGATCGGCCTGGCCCTGTTCCTCACTTTTTTCGTGATGTCGCCGGTATTCGACAAGATCTACGACGACGCCTATCTACCTTTCAGCGAGAACAAGATCACGCTGCAACAAGCCTATGAAAAGGGCAGCGCCCCGCTCAAGGCCTTCATGCTGCGCCAGACGCGCGAATCGGATCTTGCGCTGTTCGTACGCATCTCGAACAGCGAGCCGCTGCAAAGCGCCGAGGATGTGCCGCTCAAGATCCTGGTTCCGGCCTACGTCATCAGCGAACTGAAGACCGCCTTCCAGATCGGTTTCGTGGTGTTCATCCCTTTCCTCATCATCGACATGGTGGTGGCCAGCGTGCTGATGTCGATGGGTATGATGATGGTGTCGCCCGCCGTGATTTCCCTGCCGTTCAAGATCATGCTGTTCGTGCTGGCGGACGGGTGGAACCTGCTGGTGGGCTCGCTCGTGCAGAGCTTCTATACGTGAGGCAAGAACCATGACACCCGAATCGGTAATGACCATAGCGCAACAGGCGATGGAACTGACGCTGATGGTTTCGGCGCCGCTACTGCTCACCGCGCTCATCATCGGCCTGGTCGTCAGCATCTTTCAGGCCGCAACGCAGATCAACGAGATGACGCTGTCTTTCATCCCAAAGCTGATCGGCATGTTTGCCGTGCTCATCCTGTCGGGCCCGTGGATGATCGGCCTCCTGCTCGATTACATGACCCGGTTGTTCAGCAGCATCCCCTACCTGGCCGGCTGACATGATCAGTTTCACCAGTGCCCAGATCACCACCTGGCTTGCCACGCTCATCTTCCCGCTTGCCCGAGTCCTGGCCCTGATTGCAAGTTCCCCGATCCTCGGCAACAAAGAGATTCCCGCGCGCATCAAGGTCGGGTTCGCGTTGGCGATCACTTTCGTCATCGCTCCGACGCTCAGCATCCCGTCCGACCTCGATCCGGCGTCCGCGCAGGGACTGTTCGTGCTGGTGGCGCAAATTGTAGCCGGAGTCATCATGGGTTTCTCCATCCAGATCATCTTTGCCGCAGTGGAAATGGCCGGAGACCTCGCCGGAATGCAGATGGGCCTGGGCTTTGCCAGCTTTTACGACCCGCAAAATGCAGCCTTTACGCCGGTGGTCGCGCAATTCCTCGGCATCATCGCCGCGTTGGTCTTTCTCGCGGCAGACGGACACCTCTACATGCTGTCCGCGCTGGCCGACAGCTTCCGGGAATTTCCGATCGGTGCCGGCATGCCTGCAGCCAACGCCTTCCGTACCATGGCTGAATGGGGAGGATCCCTGTTCAGCCTCGCACTGCAATTCTCGTTGCCCTTGATAGGCGCATTGCTGATCGCGAACCTGGCGCTTGGCATCCTCACCCGCAGTGCCCCGCAACTCAACATCTTCGCAGTCGGCTTTCCGATCACGCTCGCCGTTGGATTCGCCACAATGATGTTAACGATCCCTTACCTGGCGCCGCTGATGGAATATTTCACCCACTCGGGTCTGGACACGATATCGCGCATCATGCTGCAGCTTGGCGTCCATTGAGATAAAAGGACTCGACAATCAACGCCATGCGCCCGTAATTCCCATTTCTTCGGCATGGGATATGCCGCTTTCTACATGTTTCGGCGTATATGAATCTCAAAACAAGAGGCGTAGAGTGGGAAAAATAAATGGGCTGGATCATTGCCCTGTTGCGTAACGCATGAATGAATCCGTGGACATTCCCGAATTGGCAAAACAGAACAATTGAAATCTGCAACCTAAAAAGGGCTGATATGTTTTCAAATCTCCTGCATGCATCGCGCAGTTCCATACAGTTAAAGCTGTTTCTGTCCTTGACCGCCATCGTCGCGCTCAGCCTCACGGCGATCCTGGCCAGCCAGGTCTATTTGGTTCAGGATTATTTCGTGCGCCAGGCCGAAGCCAATTTGCGCAGCAGCAATTACTTGTTGAGCCGCGTTTTGGCCGATCCCCTTTTCGAGAAGGACTTGTCGCTGTTGCAGGCAAGGTTGCAGGAGGTCCAGACCAAGCTGCCGCTGTGCAATTTTCAGTTAAAGGACGATATCGGGACGGTTGTTTACAAGGTCGGAGAAGTGCGCGCGCACAGCGATACGGAATTCGACCCGAACAGCCGTGACGGGTGCTACAACACCATCATCCCGGTGGTTCACGAGAACCGGCTGTTGGGTACGGTGCGCATGGGCGTACGGACCGACGACATCGCGCAGGCGCGAGAAAGCCTGATTCAGCACAGCGCTTTTTTTGCCTTGTTCTGGTTCGCGGTATTCATGCTGCCTTTCTTTGTGCAAATCCGCCGCCTGGTCAACCCGCTGGGCGATCTGTCCAGAGCCGCCCAGGAGATCGCCAATGGCAACCTCGACTACCCCACTCCTGAACCTGTGCGCGGAAATGACGAGATCTCCCGGCTGATCACCAGCTTCCAGGGAATGGCACAGGCGCTGGTAAGCAACAGGAATACGCAGGCTGCCAGTCTGGCCGCGCTTAACAATGAAAAATCCACACTGGACGCATTGCTCGCCACCATGCCGGTCGGGGTGATCTTTGCCGATCGCAGTCATATCCGGTATTGCAACAACGCATTCCGGCAGCTGTGCCTGCTTGGCCCGGATGAGGACCTGGTTGGCATGAAGAACGACACCATGCTGCTGCGTCTGGGCCAGATCGCCGCCGAGGCGGATTCTTTCCTGAAGACCCTCGCCGAGATCCTCGAGACTCGCAAACTGATCGAGCCGAAATACATCGCGCTGAAGGACGGGCGTTACCTCCGCCTGATCTCGAACATCGTGATCGCTCCCGAGAGCAGCGGTTATCTCGGGCGTTTCTGGCTCTTCGAGGATGTGACGGAAGAAAGAAGGACGCTGCACATGGCGGAACTGCGCGCCGAACACGATGCCCTCACATTGCTATATAACCGTCAACGCTACGACCAGGACCTGCCCCGCCTCATCGCGCAGGCCGAACGCGACGGGTCGCGGCTTGCCCTGCTGCTATTCGATCTGGACAACTTCAAGCCGATCAATGACCTTCACGGCCATGCCGCGGGCGATATCGTGCTCAAAAAAATCGCCGAAACGCTCACGCTGCAATTGCGCCGCAACGAAGTGCTGTACCGGATCGGGGGCGACGAGTTCGCACTATTGCTGGTCAACGCCAGCAATGACGAGATCGCCTTGCTGGCAGAGCGTATCGTACAAACCGTTCGCTCCCTCACTTTCGATTTCAATGGCGCGACCGCCAAGGTGGGATGCAGCCTGGGTGTCGCGCGTTTTCCGCACGATGCGATAACGCTCCAGGTCTTGTTGCAACTCGCCGACCGCGCCATGTATGAGGCAAAGCTGCGAGGCAAGAACAATTGGGTGATGCATCACGACACAACAAGACACTGATTGCCGGGGTGCGGCATCAAGGCTGGACGCTTGCGTATGCCCTGCGTTCGGCAATGCGGACTTCGTGCGAAATATGGACATTCGATACGATTGCCGTATTCGGAAATTGGAGCGGCATTAGTGATATTGCTTGCTTCGCGGATCGGCACTGAAAGACTTACAGGTACTTCTGACCTTCATTGAGTTTCCGAGGGAATGGATGAAGACCAATACACAATCGGACCAGGCACGCTGGTTAGCGTTCATCAGTATTGTGGGGATGATAATTGTCGGGGGTTATTTTGTGCTTTACCCCCAGACGCTCTTCAAGCCGGGTGCAAAGCTGTTCGATCTGGGTTACAACTTGGGTTTGGCCGGCGGCTTGATGATGCTGGCGCTCCTGCTCTACCCGTTGCGCAAACGGTTCAGGTTCGCCAGCAAAATGGGAGCCCTGCCGAAATGGTTCAAGTGGCACATGTTGCTGGGGATACTGGGGCCGCTGACCATCATCTTCCACTCCACTTATCATGTGTACATTCCCTACATTCATCCTATCGGCTCCCCGAATGCCGCAGTAGCCATGTTCAGCATGCTGCTTGTCGCCGGTAGCGGCATCTTCGGCCGGTTCTTCTACACTAAAATCCACCACGGCTTGTATGGCCGCATGTCCACGCTCGACGAATTGCGTTCGAATCTGGAAAATTCGGAAGATTTGAAAGTGGTGTTAAACGCAGCTCCCGGCATCGGAAAAGCACTTGAAGATTTTCGGTCTAGCGTCGACGCCCATGCCCGGCAATCGGGCTCCGGGTTCATGAATTTTTTTACCGTAGGTTTCCAGACGATGAAGCTGTCCCGGTCCCTGCCACAGGAGATCAGCCTGGTCATGCACGCACAGGCGGAGGCAAACGATCTCGATCCGGAGCAACGCGCCAACATGGAACAGCGGGTTACGGACTATCAGAAAATGATCGTTTCCTATCTCAACGCAGTGCGGGATGCATCGCAATTCAGCACCTACGAACGATTGTTCTCGTGGTGGCACATCTTCCATGTCCCGCTGGTCTATCTGATGGTTTTCAGCGCCCTCTATCATGTCTATGCGGTGCATTTCTACTGACCGAAGGGATTTGCGGCACCCTGCATCACGTATCGCCCCGAGGCAACGGCGACATTACCTCTCATCAGACGGGCGATAACCACTTCAACCTGTCGCCTTTAGACTCCCGGAAGATTGACAATGATCAATAGGACCGGCCGGGCCATGGCTATACTGAATTCCCCTGCACAGGAAAGTCCACATGTTGCGTGACAAGATCCCCCAGCTCATCTGCCCGGCCGGCAGCCTGCCTGCCCTGAAAGCAGCGGTCGATAACGGTGCCGATGCCGTCTATTTCGGCTACAGGAACGACACCAATGCACGCAACTTCGCAGGCCTCAATTTCGACGACAAGGCCATGCGCGAGGGCATCCGCTATGCGCAGTCGCGCCACCGCGAGGTACTGCTGGCCATCAACACGTTCGCCCAGCCGGGCCGCGACGCCGATTGGCAGCACGCCGTCGACGGTGCCGCCGAACTCGGCGTCGATGCAGTGATCCTCGCCGACGTCGGACTGCTCGACTATGCCGCCAAACGACATCCCGGCCTGCGCCTGCACCTCTCCGTACAGGGCTCGGCAACCAGCTACGAGGCGGTGAATTTTGCGCAGCGTGAATTCGGCGTGCGGCGTGCGGTGCTGCCGCGCGTGCTGACGCTGGCCCAGGTCGAGAACGTGATCAGGAACACCACCGTCGAGATCGAGGTCTTCGGTTTCGGCAGCCTGTGCGTAATGAACGAAGGACGCTGCTGGCTTTCTTCATACGCAACCGGCGAATCGCCGAACACCGTCGGCGCATGTTCGCCGGCCAAATATGTCAAATGGGAAAAATCGCCGGGCATGATGTCGACGCGACTGAATGGCATTCTGATCGACCGCTTCGGCGACAACGAACCGGCGGGCTATCCGACACTGTGCAAAGGGCGCTTCGACGTGAACGGCGCAACCTACTACGCGCTGGAAGAACCGACCAGCCTCAACGTGCTGGAGATCCTTCCGGAGATCGCCCGGGCGGGCGTCGCAGCGATCAAAGTCGAAGGACGCCAGCGCAGCCCGACCTATGTCGCGCAAGTCACCCGGAACATGCGCGCGGCGCTTGATGCGCTGGCATCCGAAGGCGAGCGCTATCAAGTGAAGCAGGCCTGGCAGGCCGAACTGGCCAAGGTGTCGGAAGGCAGCCAGGCAACCCTCGGCGCATACAGCCGCCCCTGGAGGTAAGTCGATGAAACTTGCCCTGGGTCCCCTGCTCTACTTCTGGCCGAAACAGGCCGTACTCGATTTCTACGCCGAAATGGCACACAACCCGGCACTCGACATCATCTACGTCGGCGAGGTGGTCTGCTCGCGTCGCCAGCAATTGCGCGTGGCCGACTGGATCGCGCTGGCACGCGAGATCTCCGATACCGGCAAGGAGGTCGTCGTCTCGGCTCAGGCGCTGCTCGAATCGGAGAGCGACCTGAAGGCATTGCGCCGACTGATGGACGAAGCCAACTGCAAGGTCGAAGCCAACGATCTGGGCGCGGTAAACATCGCTGCGAGCCGTCCTTTCGTCGCAGGCCCGCACCTGAACATCTACAACGAAAGTACACTGAAGACATATGCGCGTTACGGCATGCAGCGCTGGGTGCCGCCGCTGGAAGCCGACCGCAAACTGATTGAGACGCTGCACGCCAGCCGGCCCGCAGGAATCGAGACCGAGGTCTTTGCCTTCGGCAAACTGGCACTGGCATTTTCGGCCCGCTGTTTTACCGCCCGCCATTACGGCCTGAACAAGGACGACTGCCAGTTCAAATGCATGGAGCACCCGGAAGGGATGACGCTGAAAACGCGCGAAGGTCAGCCGTTCCTGGCCATCAACGGCATCCAGACCATGTCGGCGCAGAGTTACAATTTGCTCGACCAGATGCCCGTCATGCTGAAGATGGGGATCGATATCGTTCGCATCAATCCGCAGCCGCGACATACGCCCGCGATCATCGCGGCTTTCGACACGGCGCGACACGGGAAAATGCCCCACCCCGATACAAGCGACTGGAATACAGACGGCATGGTTGACGGATACTGGTTTGGCGAAGCCGGCATCGTACAGCGCCACCAAATGAACATTCACGAGTTGCAAGGAGCATAGCCATGAGCCAGCGTTTCATCATCCCGAAATTCCAATTGCCTGCGCTGGTTGCACGCATCGGCGTTCACCTGCCCCAGTGGCCGCACGCGATGACACTGACGGCCGGACTGAATGCTGCGGCCAGAATGAAGCTGCTGCCTCTGGATAGCCTGGCATTGCTGGAGGGCCGCAGCTTCTTCGTCGAAGTGCTGGATACCGGCGGGCGCGCCTGCTTCACGTACCGTGCGGGCATGTTCCGTCCGCTGTTTTCGGCGCCGCAAACGCCGGACCTTTCCTTCCGCGCCAACCTCTCCGCGTTCATGCAATTGCTGGCCCGCCAGGAAGATCCCGATACGCTTTTCTTCAACCGCGAACTGTCGATCGAGGGCGATACCGAACTCGGACTGATCGTCAAAAACATGCTCGATGCGGTCGAATGGCCGCAGCTTCCGAAATTGCCCGTATTCAGCAACTGAAAGCTCCCGGTCAGCGTCGGCATCTCTGCTGCGACTTTCCAGCGTAAACAGAGATGCCCGCCCAAGCGCGGGCCATTGCAAATTGCGCGGCGTTACCGGGGCCAGATTTGTTTCCAGCACATGTACGCATTATTAAATTATTTTCATCTGCAGCTCTTTTTTTACCCCATCAGTACAATCAGTCATCGATCCGGTTCGGTTGAAAGACGTTTCGAAATCCTGCTGACACCACGATTGCCCCACCAGGTTGAATGTTTGCATGGCGCGCCGGCGGTTTCACAACCCGGATCAATTTGATTTCCAAGAGATGGAGTTCATACGTCATGGAATGGAAAAATGAGTACTCTGTCGGGATACTCGAGATAGACGACCAGCACAAACTGCTGTTGTGCGGCTTCACCGCGATAGAAGAATCAATAAGACTGGGTGAGGGCTGGTCCAATACGCACTACGCCATACTCGAATTGAACCAGCTGGCGAGAATGCATTTCACCTTCGAGGAAGCGATCATGCACCTGTTCGGCTATCCGGAAACGGAAGCGCATCAACATGAGCATCAGCACTTTTTTTCCAGGATGGCCAGCATCGAAAGACACTCGCTGAAAAAATCCGCCGAAGTCGAAATGGTGCAGTTTCTGAGAGGCTGGCTGACTTCGCACATACTCGGAAGTGACAGGGGTTATGTAAAGCACATTTTTTCCGGCGCACAGGTCGTCAGGTCAAACCAAGACTCATTGATACACACAAACTGACGAAATATCCCGGCACCTGTCGACCATTTCCAAAGCGGCATCAAACGGGCAAGGCAAAGGGTGAATAGCACATCTACCCATCGCGTCGCCCTGCGTTGCCGCCTTATGCAAGCCTGAACTTCAGTTCGCCCAGTTTCTCGATCGAACTCACGATCTCGTCGCCGGCCTTCAGCCACACCTGCTTGTCCTTCGGATAACCCAGGATCACACCATGCGGGGTCCCGGTAAAGATGATGTCGCCCGGTTCAAGCGTCCAGTGTTTTGAGATATAGGCGATCATCTGCTGGGTATTGAAGATGAAGTCATTGGTGCTCCAGGACTGGCGTACCTCGCCATTGACCCGTGTTTCCAGCTTCAAGTTGTTCGGGTCGCCGACCAGGTCGGCCGAAACGAAATACGGCCCGATGGGGGCGAACTTGTCGAGTGTCTTGCCTATCATCCATTGGCTGCTCGGCAGCTCCAGCTGCAGGTCGCGCGCGGAAAAATCGTTTGCGGTGCAATATCCGGCGACATAATTCAGGGCGTCCGCTTCCGGAACATTGCGAGCCGGCTTACCGATGACGATCAGCATCTCCGTTTCATAGTCGAACTTGTAGGAAATGTCCCTCGGTGGCAAGTCGATGGTGCAATTGTGGGCGGCCAGTGCATTGTTGAACTTGTTGAACAACGGGGGCACCCGCGGCTCCTGCATGCCGATCTCCCGCGCATGGCGTTTGTAATTGAGGCCGACGCAAACGATCTTTCCAGGATTGGTGAAGAGCCGCCCGTAAGCGATATTGGCTTCGTCGAGCAGGGCCGGCTTGATCCTGGCATTTCCGATGTTGGCAGCGATCCTGGTGAGGCCGGCTGCATTTCCTTCGCGCAGCAGTTCCTCCATCGTCAGCGGTGCCGGGATGCCGAGCAGATGAGATGCCTTGCGTACGTCAATAACGGCGTTACCGGTCTTGATGCCGAGCGTCTCGGTGCCGTCCGCATTGGCGATAGACAACAACGTGAGGCCTTTCGGCAGCTCGTGAGGCCCCGAAAATTTCTTCATGTGCGGCTCTTGCTTGGCCTCAGCTTGCCCGGTGACTCCCATTGCAACTCCGGCGGTCACCGCAGTCGTTGCGGTCAGGAAAGTACGTCGTGTGATCATGTTATCTCCTCTTGTTTTTGAGTTGCGTGGTTCAACTGGTTCAGTCCGTTGCGGACATCAGGTCACGGCAAATTCGTTCGGCCCTTCCATAGCCACCGTGAAGACAGGGAAGCATCCCGGCCAAAGTCACCTTTGCAAACTGTCCGTCAACGGAAACAAATCGCCAGCTCCTTCGGAAATGAAGTTGCGTTTCATTCGACTTGAGCGCAACCATCAACTGCGCGCGCAATCACATGGTGTTCCACTTCGTGCAGTAGCCGTTGGGCGATATCTCATCGTCCCCGGGGATCACCTTGCAGCGGCCCAGATCCTTGTCGGTCTTTCCCGGGATGAATTCTAGGCAAGACGTGCAGCTCATGTTGTCCTTGGGGGAATTCTGGTATTTCAATTGGGTGCGCATATTGGAATTCACAGTTGCACCAGCGTGACGACTGAATACAACGAGCGGCACGAGGACAAACGAGAGGCTGGCTGCCTTCAGGAAATTCCGGCGCGTCCGGTTTACGCTCATGTTCTTTCCAGTCCTTCGATTAGTTGCACCGCGCAATTTGCGCCAGGCTGATATTGCATGGCTTCAGCGCTGAAATTCGCTGCCTGCCATTCTGCACCAATACCGACTCGCCTTGAAAGTAACTCTGACGACGCGGGCTTTTCACAATGCGGAATGGCCAGTAGCATTTCCAGGATTGAAATCCGACGGCCCATCTCCACGCTCACAGCATGGTTTGCTCTGCTATTCCACTCGGCTCGCGCAGATGAACTGGCCTGCGATCTCGCAGCCCGACTCCTTCCTGATCGGGACATCGCTCATGCGTTGGAGCCTGAATCCGGTATTGCCCAGCAACATTGCCAGATAGTCGGGATGGTGGCTGTATCTGCCGCTGATGTTCAGTCGATAGTCTGACCCCGTAATCCCGAGCAACTTTTCGGTACTGAAGAGCAACATCCCGCCGGCCCGCAGCTTTTGGTAGATCAACGCAAGGACCTCATCCAGTCGCCCCAGATAGACGAACGTGTCCATGCAGGCGATGAGATCGTAATGCTCGCCGCTCGTCAGCATGAACTCGGTGATGTCGGATCTGTGCAGTTGACTGTACACCTGTTTTTCGGCGGACCGGTCCAGCATGGCTTGGCTGAGATCGACACCCACCAGTTCGCGTGCATAGGGCTTCATGACTTCGCCCACCATGCCGGTACCGCAACCCAGGTCAAGAATGCTCAGGCTGGAAGCAGGTAGATCAAGTGTAGCGAGGTGATCCTGCACCAATTGCGGGCCGCAGTATTTTAATCTGCCCAGGACGCTCTCGAAGCTGTTCGCGAAGGCGTCGAATGTCTGCTCGACATACTGGCTGCTGCATCGTGCGGGTACTTGCTGGCCCCTGTACGCGGCCAGCAAATGCGTCGCCACCGGATTGTCCGGCTCCTCTGCCAGCCAGTTCTCAAACAACGAGATCGCTTCGTCCACCCGCCCCAATTCATACAGCGCCTGACCCAATACCAATTTCGGTTTGCTGCCCGCCGGTTCGGTCACGATGCCGCGGTAGTTGCAATGCCGCGCCTCCTCGAACCGCTCCTGTTTCAGATACAAGGCCGACAACAAATAGAAAGCGTCCGGGCAATTCGGATCGAGACTCCCCGCAGCTTTGTAACATTGCTCGGCACGAACCCATTCCTGATTCGATTCGAACGCGGCCCCCAGGTTGGTCCAGTAGAAATATCTATCCGGGTCTATCGCGATGGCCTTGGTAAAAGCATCTATCGCCGCAGCGACCTGCGCCTGTCTTGAAAGCACGATGCCCAGATTGAAATGCCACTCGGCATGGCGCTCGTCGATGGCAATGGCCGCCGTCAGTTGGTCGAATGCGTCCTGCAATCGGCCGGATTGTTGCAGCAGATATCCCAGATAGTGCTTTGCCTGGGCGTCGCCGGGGTCGGCCTGTATGATTTCCCGATACAAGTGCTCGGCTGCCTGCAGATCGCCATCGATATGTTTGCGCAGCGCCACCTGTAACATCGGGTTGGATTTTTTTTGCTCAGCCATCAATGCCTCATTGCAGATCAGTGAAGATCATGGAGCCCGCTTCCTCGATTGCAGGCTGTTCAACCCTTCGGTGAACGCTTGCCACTGCTGATGGGTCATCTCCGTCATTTGTGTCGCAGTATCCAGCATCCCGGTGACCCAGTCTCCCGTGTGCGCGAACGCGATCAATTCATCGGCAGTAGCCGCCCCGGATCGCCCGGAAGCGCGTAATTGATCCCAGGCCAGGATACGCCCCATGGTCGCCACCACGTCCTTGAGCCTATCCAGTTTCTTGCCCCATTCGCCGATGGAGACACGGTCCTCCGAAGGTTGCAGTCCTTTCAGGATGCAAGGATGTCCACCTAGTTTGACCGGGTGCAAGAAGGCGTGATCAACGGCCTGCATCCGGTTCTGGATTGCCACCACCCTGCTCGCTTCGTCCGGCCAGTCCGGCTGTTTGATGCCGAGTCGTGCCAGATGCGGTGCCATCGCCGATGGCTTGGCCTCCTTGATATCAAGCAGGTAGTTGCCATCGGGAGAACCCTTGCCTTCCACCAGCACCACAAATCGCTCCACGCCCAAGCTGCCGGTCCCTGCGATGCGGCGGCCGATGTCGAGTACTTCGAAGAATTTCGGGTCTGGCTGTGTGGAGGCGAAACCAACCATGAATCCGGCAACGAGTTTCTTCTGGGCATCGGAAGCCGGCAACGCTTTCACACCGTCCAGTATCAGGCTGCGCCGGTGGGCCTTGCGGATCGTGCGCTTGTCGAGAAAAGCCGCTCGCTCGCGACCCTGCAAAGTCGTCAGCAGTGCATTCACGAGGCCGATGGAAGTTTCCCGTTCCACCCAAAGCGGCTTGCCGTTGAGGAGGGCACTGCGGTACGCGTCCAGGCAGCTTCGGCTGACCGCCAAGGCCTCGGCCGGGGTCGCGTTGAGCGCACCGGCTCCGCACTGGATGCTGGTCAGCAGCCTGACCATGTCCCAGGTGGCCGGCGCCAGCGCGGCCTCGTCATAATCGTTGATGTCAAAATAGACCAGCCGGTTGTCGCCCTTGTAACTGCCGAAATTCTCGAAATGCAGATCCCCGCAGCACCAGGCCAGAGGCGCATCGCGGAAGAGCGGTGTATCCGGCAGGCATTCGTAAAACAGGTGACATGCGCCGCGCAAAAAGATGAACGGACTCTGCGCCATCTTGGCGTATTTCATGGCAAGCCGCTCGGGGTCGCGGCCCGCGTTGTTGCTGAATATCGCATTGGTGATACCGGAAGGGTCCGGCAGGGGCTGCTTGCTCATCGGGGACTGCCTGACTTGGAGATGGGAGCGCATAATATACATATATGAGCACCGATATGCCCGACAGATTTGCGATCGAAACATCCGAGCTGACACGCCGGTTCGGCAATCTGACTGCGGTGGATCACATAGCACTGCGCGTTCCGTATGGCGAGATTTTCGGCCTGCTTGGCGCGAACGGCGCCGGGAAGAGCACCGTCATCAAGATGCTCACGACCCTGTTGTCACCCACTTCCGGAACGGCTGACGTTGGCGGTTTCGATATCATCCGGTCCCCGGCGGATGTCAGGCGGCGCATCGGCTATGTATCGCAACTCCTGTCCGCCGACGGCGCACTGACCGGCTATGAGAACCTGCGTCTGTCGGCCAAGCTCTATGACATACCCGCAACAGAAAGAAAAGAGCGGATCGAAAATGCGCTGGAGTTCATGGGTCTGGTCGACTCGGCGGACAAGCTGGTACGCACCTACTCCGGCGGCATGATACGCAGGCTTGAACTCGCCCAAGCCATGCTGCATCGCCCTGCCATCCTTTTCCTGGACGAGCCGACGATCGGACTCGACCCCGTTGCGCGCCATACGGTGTGGGATCGCCTGATCGACCTCCGTCGCAACCACGGCATGACGGTACTGATCACCACGCACGACATGGAAGAAGCAGAAGCGCTATGCGACAACTTGGCGATCCTGCACAGGGGGAATATCAGTGTGGTCGGCAAACCCGCCGAATTGCGCGCCGGGCTCGGGGAGGGCGCCAACATGGACGACGTGTTCGTGCATTACGCGGGCGGCTCCATCCAGGAAAGCGGCACTTTCCGCGAGATCGTGCAGAACCGCAGAACTGCCCATCGACTCGGCTGACAGGGTAATCCAATGAAACGATTCTTCCGGGAAAGCGCCGCCATCGTGCAAGTCGAGCTGATCAAACTGGTCCGTGACCCGACCGAGATCATCTCGCGCGCGGTGCAGCCGCTGCTGTGGCTGGTGGTGTTCGGGCAGGTTCTCGCCCAGGTTCGCGGCATACAGACCGGGCAACTGAGTTACCTCGCTTTCATCACGCCGGGGATACTCGCGCAGAGCGTTCTGTTCAGCGCGATCTTCTATGGCATCGCGATCATCTGGGAGCGCGACCTGGGCGTGGTGCATAAACTTCTGGTGAGTCCCGCACTACGCATTTCCCTGGTATTCGGCAAAGCGGTCGCGGCCGGATTTCGTGGCATCCTGCAGGCAGTTGTCATTTATCTCATCGCACTCGTGATGCATGTCTCGCTCAGGCTGGATCCGTTGGCGATCTTCGCGGTACTGGTCAGCGTGATGCTGGGCTCCGGCATCTTCGCGACGTTCTCGCTTGTCATCGCGTGCATCGTCAAGACGCGCGAGCGTTTCATGGGCATAGGCCAGCTCCTGACCATGCCCATGTTCTTCGCAAGCAATGCGATCTATCCGTTGGAGATCATGCCGGGCTGGCTGCGCTTCATCGCACAGATCAATCCGCTGACTTACCTGATCGATGCACTGCGCGGGCTCATGATCACGGGAGGGGAAAGCGTCCATGGCTACGCGACGGATTTCACGGTGATGTTCGCGGTGTTCGGCGTCCTGCTGTTCATCGCGGTGAAGTTGTATCCCACGCTTGCGGAATAAAGCCCGTCCTGCCGAGCTTTTCAATACGGATGACGAATACCATCACGCCATTTTCCTCACCCCCTGTCCTGCTTGAGGAGCTGTCTTGTGCTCTGCGCCGGGGCTCGGCATTACCGTGAATGTTTCATGCCGACCGGACTATTCCGATATGGGCAGTGACTCAAACAACGTTCGGCCAGCAGGCGTCTCCCAAATTGAAAATATTTCCACTTCCGGTCTCTATATATCTCGGTCTATATACAGGTATAGGTATTCATCCTTATATATTCGGCCATACCTTTGCTGTAACTTGTGCATAAGTTGAATGTTTCCACCTGCATGACTTCATCGAACTCGACTGGAAAGCGTTTCCAAAATGCTTGGTTTCATTTCTGATTTATCCGGACATTTCGGTAATGCGGTGCGTCAAGCAACCTGAGTATTGCAAATGCAATTATGGAGGTGCTATCGGATAACAGGTAGTTTCGGTAGCCCTGAAGTAGTTATCAACCTCGACAGGAGATCATCATGTTTAAGAGAGCTTTGACTGTATTCACCGGCACTTTGGTATTGGTCGCCGGCGTAGCATTGGCCGCCGATCAGGATCAGGATCGAACACGTTTGCAAGACCAGGATCAAACCAAGGATCAGATTCAGGACCGGACTCGTTTACAGGATCAGGACCAAACCAGGGATCGGATTCAGGATCGGACACGCCTGCAGGATCAAGATCAAACCAAAGATCAGATTCAGGACCGGACCCGGGATCGAACCCAGGATCGAGACAGGATATACGGCAGTCAGTTGATGACTCAACAGGAACGCAATGAATACAGGAACAGAATGCGTTCCGCAAAGACAGCCGAAGAACGGCAACAGATTCGTGAAGAGCACCATGAACGCATGAAAGTGAGAGCCAAAGAGCGTGGAGTCACCTTGCCGGATGAACCTCCCATGAGGCAGGGCGGAGCCATGGGTGGCGGTATGGGAAATGGCGGCGGCATGGGAGCGGGTGGCGGCAAGCGCTGAAAGAAGCGGCATTCTGGAAATCGGCCCGCGTAGACGCGCTTCGGCGCGGTCCCAAGTTGAGGCATGTTGGCCACCTTGCTGAATGCTGGCGGGGCGGCTGACATTTCTGCCGCGGATTCGAATTCAAATGCCGCAGACCATTTTCCAACAACCAGAAAGAAGGCAGGAAATGAAAACCAGACTTCTGACGGTAATTCTGGCGAGCACATTGAGCAACGTCGCTGCGCTGGCTTATCACGGCGCATATGCAGTCAATGGTGACGATTTCAGTCTGGGCGCAGGGTTTGACTACAGCTCGGGGAATTACGGTCTCGCCGCCGACACCAGCATGCTCATCATCCCGGTTCAGGGGATGTACAGGACCGGGCCTTGGACGTTCAAGCTGACCGTGCCATACATCCAGATCACCGGCCCCGGGGGAGTGCTGCCCAATGGCCTTCGTTCGAAAAGCACGCGAACGACCACGGCCGGAAGCACCACGCACTCCGGCCTGGGCGATGTCAGTGCATCCACAACTTACAATATCGCCGCCGGAAGCGAGAGCTCCCCCCGTGTCGACTTGACCGGCAAGATCAAATTCGGCACTGCCGACACCTATCTTGGCACGGGTCAAAATGACTATGCGGCCCAAGTTGATCTATACCAGCAATTGGGTAGATTCACCCCGATGGGTTCGCTGGGCTATGAGATTCTGGGCAGCCCAGCCGGACTTGCGCTGAATAATGTGACCTATGGAACCGTTGGCGGTGATTACAGATTCACTGATGAAACACATACCGGCATTCAATACTTTTTGTCCCAGAGAATTGCAGCAAGTATTCCGGAACAAAAGGAATTGACCGTGTATATGAACCACAGCATAGACGACAATCTGAATATACGCGGCTATGTGCTCAAGGGATTTTCTGACGCGAGTCCAGACAGTGGCTTCGGATTGATGCTTTATTCATACTTTTAGCGCATTTCAAAATCAGGGATTCGCCATTTGCCGGGTTGCCGTACTTGAGATCAGTTTATGCTTCCACTGCTCCAACGCGGCGGCCACCTCGGCAACGACGGAATCCCAGTCGCCTGTCGCCGGTTGGCGAAACAAGCGCACGTTACCGGGATACCATGGCGAGTCCGTGCGTTCGGCCAGCCAGCGCCAGTCTGTCTTGTAATTCGGCAGCAATATCCAGCACGGCTTTCCGAGCGCTCCCGCCAGATGCGCCACCGCCGTGTCGACACAGATGACCAGATCGAGATTCATCACGGCGGCAGCGGTATCGGCAAAGTCGCTCAGCTGCGAGCCAATGTGGGTGAGATGCAAACCGTCGGGTGGCTGCATCGCTTCGTCTTCGCCCGCCCCCTTCTGCAGGCTGATAAAGCTCACATCGGCGACCGTTCCCAAAGGGGCGAGTACATCAAGCGAGGGAAGTGACCGGTCCGCATCGTTCTCGAATTGTGTGCTTCCCTTCCACACCAGGCCGACACGGATGCCGCTTGCCGGCAATAGTGCGGCCCACTTTTCCATCAGGCCGGGCGGCGCTGCCAGGTAGGGAATCCTCGCCGGGATGGTGTCGATATCAGTCTTGCAATGGTACGGAATGCTCAGCAGCGGCATCCAGAAATCCCAGCCGGATGCCGGTATCTTCTCGACGAAGGAAACCACGGCATCCACGCTTGCCAATCCTTGCAGCAGCGCCTTCAGGGGCGGGTGGCAAACCATGGTGATCGCTGCGGCACCCTGCGCCTTCAGCACGTCCGCATAGCGGCAGAACTGGATCACATCGCCGTGGCCGGCCTCATAGACGATCAGGATGGATTTGCCGGCAACCGCTTCGCCCTGCCAGCGCGGGCAACCGAGTTGCGCAACCAGTGCGGTATGCCAATTGCGCGCCTCCAGGCACTCCCAGCCTTCCTTGAACCGGCCCTGACGCAACAGCAGATAGCTGAAGTTGAAACGCGCCGCTCTATGGGAATCATTCAGGGACAGCGCTCTGCGATAGCATTGTTCCGCCTCTGCTTCCCGTTTCATGCAGGCATAGAGCACACCCAGATTCGACCAGCCGACCGGGGAACCCGGATCAAGCGCGATTGCGCGCTCATAGGCCGCTTCCGCTTCTGCGAAGCGTTTCTTGCTTGCGCAGAGCACGCCAAGATTCAGATGGGTCTGCGAATAGGCCGGGTTAAGCTCGATGGAACGTCGATAACAGATTTCGGCAGCATCCGTATCAAGTTTCTTGTCCAGCGTCAGGCCCAGGTTGGCGTATGCCTCGGCAAAGTCAGGCAAAATCTGCACTGCTTGCCTGAAGCAGGTCTCGGCTCCGGCAATGTCGCCGGCTTCCATGCAGCGTATGCCCTGAAAGAAAAGTGCTTCGGCTTCCGTACGTTCCTTATTTGTCATGGCCACAACGGTTCGGCTGGGTTAAGGGCAATCAGAACCGCGGCATTTCCGGTCCCGTATGCGCATTCTAACCGCACCGGGCCGCGCGGCAGTCAGCACTGCCCCGGGGTAGCGGTGGTTTGACGGCTTGCCTCCCGCAATTCCAGAATCTAGATTGCATTCATCAATCGACCGCATGATTCAGGTACCGGTTCGGCGTCATTTCAACGCATAAAAAAGCAACGGCGCGCAAAATATTGCGCGCCGCAGCGAAACAGAAATAGCTTACAGGTAGTTGAACAACGACAACTTGGATATCGCCGCGAAAGACTGTTGCGCAGCCTGCAAGGCCGTATGTTGCTGGGTCAGGTCGCTGATGGCCTTGTTGTAGTCCGTCCCTTGGATGGACGTCAGCGTCTGCTGGTATTGCAGTCCCTGCTGGCTGACCGTGTTTTGCAGTGCAGTCAGTTCGTTCAGGCGGGAGCCCATGGATGCGCGGACGGTCAGGACATTATTCAGGCTCTGATCGATGTTCCCCAGTGCGTCATTCACGCTTTGGTTGAAGGAAGTGCCACCCGGGGCGGCCGGGGAGTTCAATGTATTGATCAGGCTGGACAAGGTACCAAAGATACTCTGGTTGGCGCTAGGCGAAACGCTGAACACATCGCCGTTCGCAGGCGCCCCGCTCATCTGGACCTGGATGCCATTGAAATTGATGGCGTTGCCGCTGGTGTAGGCAACGTTGGTCTGCCCGGCAACGGGGACAGGCGCGGCGGGATTGGTCACGTCGGTCACGGAATAGGTCGTGACCCCACCGGTCACGCTGAACGACAACTGGTAAGTATTATTGTTGTACAGCGCAGGATTGATCACCGCACCGGGGGTGATAATTCCTGTTCCGGTGCCTGCATTGGCAAACTGGATGGACTGCCCGGCAGCGGTGGCTGTCGTTGCCGGGCTGGATGCAACAAAGTGCGTTGCATCTGTAATGCTGGCGACGGTTGTCCCGGCCGGGAATCCGCCTCCGGTGATCGGCATGCCCGCTACCAGACCGCCGGTATTGGGCACCGTCACCGTTGTTGCCCCCACGGCTATGTTTGCACCGATACTCATGGTCAGGCCGGGAGCAGCCGTGAACGTACCGTTCCCGTTTCTGACTTTCATGAAGATATCCGTGCCCACATCGGTGCTCGCGATCTGTCTTGTCGGACTCACCTGCATGTTGCGCTGCAAACTGTCTCCCTGATAGACAACACCGGCAGCGGTATTCACAAAGGGCTGCGTGTTGCCTTTTGAACCCGAAAAAAGATAATTGCCGGTTCCGTCCGTGCTGTTTGCCAGCCCCATCAGTTCCTGCAACTGGCCCTGCAAGCTCGTCGCCAGCGATTGACGGTCGGAGGTGGTCAGCACCCCGTTTGCCGCATTCACTGCCGTCGACTTCACGCTCTGCAACAGCGTCGTCACACTTTGCAGGACGTTCTCCGACAATGAAAGGGTATTTTGCGCGGCAGTATTGTTGGTGCCATATTGGGTGTTCACCGAATTGGCCTGATTGAGCTCGATGATGCGTGCCGCGGCGACGGGATCGTCTGCAGGCGACTGGATGCGGTTCCCGGTCGAAATCTGTTGCTGGGTCTGAGCAATCTGAGCCTCAAGATTGTTCATGTTGGAAACGTTCGAGCTATAGATGGTGCTGGTACTGATCCGCATGGCCTACTCCTACTTCAGATTCAGAATGGTGTCGAACATGGTATTGGCGATCTGCATCGCCTTGCCAGCCGCCTGGTAGGCTTGCTGATAGCGCAACAGGTTGGCCGCCTCCTCATCCAGATTGACACCCGAAACCGCCTGCTGCGAGTTGGTCACCTGGGTCAACAGACTCGCCTGCGCCTGGCTGGTGGAAGTCAGCTGGCTGGTCTGCGTACCCACCTGGGCGATCAGCTGTGCATACGCGCCCTGATAGCTGGTCGTGCCGTTGACCAGCGTATTGGCTGTCTGCAACGCAGCCATTTGCAGAATGTTGCTGCCGTCCGCGGTGGCGTTGGTGTTCTGCGTGACCGTGAAAGTGTCACCGGCAGAAGGAGTACCGCTGATCTGGGTCGACCATCCGTTGTAGGAAATCGTCGCTCCGGCCGTATAGGCGACATTGGTCGGATTGCCGGTTCCGGTTCCCGTCACGTTAAACGTCGTGGGGGGATTGTTGAATGTAATCGTGACCAGTTGTTGAAGATTCGCATTCAGCGGCAATCCGCCTGTCACGCTGGCGGGCGCGATGGTGGCCGTCCCCAGGTTGGTGGTGGGCGCATTGGCGGCGACGGGGGAGGACGCCGCAATCTTGGCCGGGTCGGTGATGTTGAGTCCGATATTGCTCGCCCCGTCGACCGTGGGTCGCACGAGGAACGCGTCGCCGGCAACGTTCGCCACCGAACCGGCGGTCAGCTGGAGCGTAATGCCGGTACCCGTCACCGTTTGTCCGGCTGCCAGCTGCGCCGGGGTGAACGATTGCACTGCGGAATTCGAGGTCGTGTCGTAGACGGTATAGTTGGTACCGTCGAACTGCACGCTGTAGTCGTGGCCGGTCAGGGCCGAGGTGCTGCTGACGGTCGCGGTAAGCACGCCGTTGCCGACATTGGACGAGGAAGGCGTCACGCGCGGCACTGCCGTCGTGAACATGCTGGCCCCCAGCGCGCCGTTCAGGTCCGTTCCTTTTTGCTGCTGCTGATTGAAGGTATCGGCAAAACCCATCGCGATGCGGCCCAAGGCATTGATGGCCGGGTCGAGGACAGTCTGGCGGAAACTGATGTATCCGCCCAGGTTTCCGCCCTGCAAGGAATTCTGCTGGATCGGGATCACGGAACCGTTGTTCGAATAGGCGACTTCCAGCGCTGTCGGATCGGTGGAGGACGTGACCGTCTGCAGCGCCATGGTCTTGTTCCCCAGGACCAGCCCCTGGCCGTTGCCGATATACACGTTCATCGACCCGTCACCCTGGCTGATGGTCGATACGCGTATCTGCTGGCTGAGTTGATTGACCAGTTGATCGCGCTGATCCAGCAGCGCGTTCGGCGGCTGATTCGGATTATTGGCCTGCGCCTGCACAATCTGTGCATTCAGTGTCGCGATCTGACTCGCGTAGCTGTTGATTTGCGTCACGCTATTGGATATCTGCCCGTTGAGGCCGTCCCGAATCTGGTTCAAATTCTGGCTCAGGGACTGGAAACGACCCACCAGCGTCTGCGCGCTCCCGATCATGGCCTGCCGCGCGGGTACGGATTGGGGCGCATTGGCGACACCGTTCGCCGCAGTAAAGAAATCCTGCAATGTCGGCGTCAAGCCGCCAGTGGCATCACCCAGCAGATTGCTTACTTGCTGGGACAATCCCAATTGCGTCGTCAGGTTGGACGATTGCGTCTGCGCCGCCAGCACCTGTGCACTCAGGAACTGGTCGTATTGTCTCTGCACAGTCGCCACACTGACACCCTGCCCCATGAATCCCGAGCCCGTGTTCTGCGGCAGCATCTGCGTCTGGACGATCTGTTCCCGCGAATAGCCGGGCGTATTGGCATTGGCGATGTTATTCGAGGTCGTCGCAAGGCCTGCTTGGGCTGCATTGAGCGCGCTCACTGAAATACCGAATATAGCCATATCGCAAGACCCTTCCGCCGTTATTCAACTCTACAATCTGGTTATCGGCACATTGACAAGAAACTTTAGACGCGCGTGCTGATGCTGCCGATCACGCCCGCCAGCTTGTCAGCGTAGTGCGGGTCGGTCGCATATCCCGCCTGTTGCAGCCCTTGCGCGAAGACTTTGGCATCTCCCTGCCCCGTCACCCCGGAATAGCGCGGATCACTGTTCAGCAATCTTGCGTAATCCTGGAACGACTCGGCATAGGAGCCGTACGCGCGAAAGCGCTGTACTTGCCGGCTCGCGACGCCGTCGTGATATTCGGTGGTAGTCACTTCCGCCACCTTGCCTTTCCAGTCCTTGCCCGCCTTGATGCCGAACAGGTTGTGGCTATCGCTGCCGTCCGCCATCTTGATCTCGCGCTTGCCCCAGCCGCTTTCCAGCGCAGCCTGCCCGAGTATCAGATGCGCCGGAACGCCGGTACTCCGGCTTGCCTGCTCGGCCGGCACCCGCAACTTGTCGATAAAGGATTGCTGGACATCGGCTTTGTACGCGGAAGGGATTGCACGCGGGGTCGCGGGTAAAGTCGCAGACGGAACGGTCGGGCTTGCCTGCTGGTTGCGGCTGAGCTGCTTCACCATGACTTCGGCCAGTCCGACGCCGTGCGATGCCATGCTCTGTGCCAGCTGCTGATCGAGCATGCCGGTGAACATCCTGGTCTGCTCGCTATCGAATGCGCCATCCTGCGGTGTCGCATCACGCATGCTTTTCAGCATCATGTCCAGGAACACGGCCTCGAATTGTTTGGCCGCAGCCTTCAGCGCCTGATCCGGAGCCTGCTTGGCCTGCAGCTTCAGGTTGTTCAGACTCTGGCCGTCGATCGCCAGGCTGCCGATATCTGTGCCGGAAATCGCCATGACCGCAGAACCTAGATCACCTCAAGTTCGGCGCGCAGCGCACCGGCCGCCTTCATCGCCTGCAGGATCGCCAGCATGTCCTGCGGAGTCGCGCCGATGGAATTGAGCGCCCTCACCACATCGTTCAGATCCACGCCGCGCTTCAGGTGCAGCAGATTGCCCTTGTCGGCCTTGATCTCGATGTTGGCATTGGTCACGGCCACCGTTTGTCCCTGCGAAAGCGGCGCGGGCTGGCTCACTGTATTCTCGGCGTTGATCACGACCGTGAGATTGCCGTGCGCCACGGCACAATCGTCGAGCGAGACATGCTGGTTCATGACCACCGAGCCGGTGCGCGCATTGACGATGACCTTGGCGCTGCCCGCCGCCGCGTCGACTTCGAGATTCTCGATCTGCGAAATGAACGCCACGCGTGCACTGCCTTCCGGCGCCTTCACCTGGACGGTGCGGGCATCCATAGCGGCCGCGACTTCCGGATTGCCGGGCGCAACGTTATGGCCGATGACTTCCGCCAGGCGCATCGCCGTCGTGAAGTCTGCAGAATTCAATTCGAGATAGATGTAATCGCCCTGCCCCAATAACGTCGGGACCGTGCGTTCCACGGTTGCGCCGCCGGGGATGCGGCCCACGCTCAAGTGATTGATCTGCGTCTTGGAACCGGCCGCCGCCGCTCCCGCCCCGCTCACCAGCAGATTTCCCTGCGCCATCGCATACACCTGCCCATCCGCGCCTTTCAGCGGCGTCATCAGCAGCGTGCCGCCGCGCAGGCTCTTGGCATTGCCGATGGACGAAACCGTGATGTCTATGGTCTGTCCGGGGCGCGAGAAGGGCGGCAGTGAAGCCGTCACCGATACCGCGGCGACATTTTTCAGCATCATGATGGCACTGCTGCCCGGCGGCATGTTGACGCCCATCTGCAACAGCATGTTGGTGATGCTCTGCACCGTGAACGGCGTCTGCATGGTCATGTCGCCGCTGCCGTCGAGTCCGACCACCAGCCCGTAACCCATCAACTGGTTCTCGCGCACGCCCAGCACGGTGGCGAGGTCCTTGATGCGCTCCGCCGCCGCGCTCAGGGAAACGAGCATCAACAGGGCAAAGACAATTGATCTGATATTCATGATTTCACCTCGTTAACTGCATGTCGCAAAGCGACTCCTGGTCCCGCTCTCCCTCTTGGGGAGGGCAGGAGCGGGGGAACTGGCACGTCGGCAGCAACCTTCATGAACATGTGTTGTGGCCACCATGTCAGTTAGAACGGCAACACTGAATAGAAGATGCGGTTGAACATGCTGAGCACCGCCGAAGTGTCGATGCTGTTCGCGCCCTTGTATTCGACATGCACATCGGCCACCTGGGTCGATTGCACCGTGTAGCTGCCGCTGATCGTGGCCGGATTCACCACACCGGAAAAGCGCACATATTCCTGGGCATATTTGATGGACACCTGCTTCTCGCCCGCAACGCGCAGATTGCCGTTGGGCAACACCTCGGTCACCGTCACGGTGATGGCACCCGTAAAGGAATTGCTCCCCGAACTATCGCTTGCGCTGCCCGACTTGACGCCGCTGCTGCCCGCTACACCGCCGGTCAACCCGGTCAGCGACGGGGCGGTCACGGCAAGACTGCCGGTATTGGTGTCGTCATGCCCCGATTTGCCGGAAGCCGCGGTCGTTTCGACGATGTTGACGATGAGCACGTCGCCGACATGGCGCGGGCGCAAGTCCTCGAACATCGGATGATCGTTCACGCCCGCCATGTAGATCGCACCCTCGTTATTCGGCACCACGGGAAGCGGGGCAGGGCGTGCCGTCAACGGCTCTTTGATACTGGTGGACGGCGGCGGCACACAGGCAGTCAGCGACACGATCGCCAACAGGCTGATGACTCCGCCTGCTCGACTCATGATTCGCCTCCGGAAATTCGAGATCGCCCTTCTCGTTTGCTCCCTCTCCTTCCCGGGAAGGGTCAGGGCGGGGGAAGTACGCATGGCAATTTCAGGCACGTTCATCTTCATGACATTACATCTGCGTCAGTTTCTGCAGCATCTGGTCCGACGCGGTCACCGCCTTGGAATTCATCTCGTACGCGCGCTGCGTCTGGATCATGTTCACCAATTCCTCCACCACGTTCACGTTGGACGTTTCCACAAAGCCCTGGCTCACGGTTCCCGTTCCGTTCGTGCCGGGTACGTTGGCGAGGGGTGGGCCCGATGAACCCGTCTCCTGGTACAGGTTCTGTCCCATGCTTTCCAGCCCGGCCGGATTGATGAACGTCGCCAGCTGTATGCTGCCAACCTGCACAGCCGTTGCCGTACCCGGCTGCGTGACCGAAACCACGCCGTCTTGGCCGATCGTGATCGAGGTGGCGTTGGCCGGGATGGTGATCGAAGGTTGCACGGGGAATCCGTTGGAAGTGACCAACTGCCCCTGGTTGTCTGTCTGGAAAGAACCGTCGCGGGTGTAGCCCGTCGTGCCGTCAGGCAGCAATACCTGGAAGAATCCCGCCCCCTGTATCGCCACATCCAGCTGATTGTTGGTCTGCTGCAGGTTGCCCTGTGTATGGATGCGCTCGGCCGCGATCGGGCGCACACCCGTACCGATCTGGAGGCCGGAGGGTATCTGGGTCAATTGCGACGACTGCGCGCCCGGCTGGCGGATGTTCTGGTACAGCAGATCCTCGAACACCGCGCGCGAACGCTTGAAGCCGTTGGTACTGACGTTGGCCAGGTTATTGGATATGACATCCATCTGCGTCTGCTGCGCTTCCATGCCGGTCTTGGCGATCCAAAGGGAACGAATCATGATGAGTATCCTTTTTAAAATTCAACCGGTGACACTGAGTACACCGCTGGCTTGTTTTGCGTTGTCGTCCGCCGTTGTCAGCATCTTCATCTGCATGTCGAATTGGCGCGACAGCGAGATCATGTTCACCAGCGACTCCACCATATTCGTGTTGCTGCCTTCCAGGTTGCCCGAAACCACCGTCACCTTGGCGTCTGCATCGGCCGGTTTGCCGTCCATGGTGCGGAACAGGCCATCTTCGCCGCGCACCATCTGATCTTCCGGCGGATTGGTCAGCTTGATGCGTCCGACGATCACTTCCTGGGCCGCCATCGTTCCGCTGGGTACCGTCGAGATGGTTCCGTCCTTGGCGATCGTCACCTGGGTATCGGGCGGAATAGTGATGGGCCCGCTATCGCCCACCACATTCATTCCGGTACGGGACTGCAAGATTCCATTGGGCAATACCTGGAGGCTTCCGTTGCGGGTGTAAGCCTCGTTGCCATTGGCGTCTTCCACCGCGATCCATCCTTTGCCATCTACCGCAAGGTCGAGCGTACGTCCTGTGGCCTGCAATACACCCGGCGTGAAGTCGGTGCCCGCGGTCGAGTCGACCACGAAGGTACGCGTCGGCAGGCCTTCGCCCACCAGCGGCACGCTGCGAAAGGTATCGATGGCAGAGCGAAATCCCGGTGTGTTTACGTTCGCCAGATTCTGCGCCACCGATGCCTGCTGCTGCATGGTGTGCGAAGCGCCTGTCATCGCGGTGTAGATCAGCCTGTCCATGACGCTGTGCCCGTCTTAGTTCGCTTATTGCAGGCTGACGATGGTCTGCAGGATCTGGTCCTGCGTCTTGATCGTCTGCGCATTGGCCTGATACGTGCGCTGGGCGGTGATCATGTCCACCAGTTGCGTGGTCAGATCGACATTGGAGTCTTCCGTTGCCGATGTCTGCAATACACCCAGGCTGGCCGATCCGGGCGTGCCGACGAGGGCGTTGCCGGACGCGGAAGTCTGCGCCCATTGGTTGTTGCCCAGGTTCTGCAGGCCCTGAGGGTTGCTGAAGTTGGCCAGCACCACCTGCCCGAGCGCCTTGGTTTGCCCGTTGGAGTAACGGCCGGTGACGATGCCATCGGAGCTCGTGCTGAAGCCGGTCATCTGGCCGGAGGTATAGCCGTTCTGGGTCAGCGAATTCACGCCGAAGGCGGTGCCGAATTGCGTGGAATTCGCGAAATTGAAAGCGATCGTTTGCGCCGCCGCGCCGGACGGATTGGCCGCCGTCAGGGTGACGCCGGCGGCGGTTGCAGTTGCCGCCGCTGCGAGCGTGAAGGTGGTCGGTGATGTTATCGAGGCAATCGTGTCCCCTGCCGGAATGCCGGGTCCCGTCACGGTCGCTCCCGCAGACAATCCTGCGGTACTTGTCACGGTCACCGTGGTCGAGGCGTTTGTGGTTGATGACCCGGCCAGTGTGATCGGCGTGCTCGTCGGAGTGAACGAGGCCGACGTCACCGACCCCACCGGCGTCGCCAGCGTGCCGTTGGAGTTGAAGGTCATGCTCGTCAGCGGCGTGCCTGCCGGAGGTACCATCGCCCCGTCTATCGTCAGGTATGCATTCCACGCGTTCGTTCCGGTTTGCGCGTAATACAGCGAGGCGATATGGCTCCCGCCCAAGCTGTCATAGATCGTCGCCGAAGTGGAGTTGTTGAAGGTCGAGGGATTGTTCGGGTCAAACGGAGATATGGTCGGAACGGCAGATGCCGAATTCAGGTTGACTCCCGCGGAGAGCGTCGTGGTCGCGTTGGGCAAGATGTTTGCCGACGATATCTGGATGGGGCCCGGGGTGGTGGGTACCACCGTTCCCGCCGCATTCGTCTGGTAACCCATGAGATTATTGCCCTGGTTGTCAACGATAAAGCCATTCTTGTCGAGCTGGAACTGCCCGTCGCGAGAATAGGTGACGGTGCCGTTCTTGCCCATCTGGAAAAAACCGCTGCCGCTGATCGCCATATCCAGGGAATTGTTGGTCGTCGTGATATTGCCCTGGGAAAACTGCTGCGCCACAGTCCCCACCAGGACACCTATACCTGCCTGATTCGATGCAGTGCCGCCTAGTGCGCTGGCATACATGTCGGCAAACTGTGCCTGCGATTGCTTGAAGCCGACCGTGTTGGAGTTGGCGATGTTGTTGCCAATCGTATCCAGATTCGTGGATGCTGCATTCAGACCGCTTAGACCTTGTTCGAAACCCATGACGTTCTCCTGTTAAATTTGGTTAATCCCGATTGGCATCGCGCCTTACAAAATCTGCCGGACAGAACTCAGGGCCACGTTTCCGAGCGTCCCCATGCCCAGCGTGGTACCGCTCGAAGTCAGCCCCACGTTATTCACCACGCCGTAGGATAGTGTGGTCGGGCTGCTTTGCACCGTACCAGACATCGCCTTGGCGCTAAATGTATAACTGCCGTCGGCCACTGTTGCACCGGCATTGTTTGTTCCATCCCATTGGAAGTTGATGTCGCCCGCTGCGCTTTGGGTGCCCAGCTGCAAGGTGCGGACCACATTGCCTTTGGCATCCGTTATCGTCACTGCCACGCTGTCTGCCGGCTGGGTCAATTCCACTGCGCCGTTCGCTTTTGCGCCCGCCAAAGCCAGCTGGTCTCCGGGAACCAGGGCGGTAGCGCCGATCATCGAGGCCGCCTGCAGGGATTGCGACGTCGCCATGCTTGCACTGAGCGCCTGCACCGTGGAGTTCAATTGATTGATACCGCTCACGGTGGAGAGTTGGGCCATCTGCGTGGTGACCTGCGAATTGTCCATGGGATTGAGCGGATCCTGGTTCTGCAATTGCGTAACGAGGAGCGTCAGGAACTGGTTCTGTATCGACGACGGCGACGGCACCGAAGAAATCGCGGCTGCCGCGGCATTCGACGAAGTACTGCTTTGTACGGGAGTGGTCATGATCTGTCTCCTTTATTGCCCGAGAGTGAGCGTTTTGATCAGCAAGGTTTTGGATGTGTTCATCACATCCACGTTATTCTGGTAGGAACGGGACGCAGAGATCATATTCACCATCTCGTCCACCGGATTCACGTTCGGCATGGTCACGTAGCCCCGCGCGTCCGCCATCGGATGCTTGGGGTCGTACACCACTTTCATCGGCGAATTGTCTTCCACCACCGCCGCGACCTTGACTCCCTCACCCGGCTGGCCGGCAGTCGGCACCGAGGAGAAGACAACCTGCTTGGCCTTGTATGGTTTGCCATCCGGTCCGGTGGCGCTGTCAACGTTGGCAAGGTTGCTGGCCACCACATTGAGCCGTTGCGACTGCGCTGTCATGGCGGAGCCGGCGATGTTGAAGATGTTGAATAGTGACATGATCGTTATCCTTGCAGTGCGGCCAGCACGTTTTTGACATCGTTGCTAATGAACGTCAGGCTGGCCTCATAGCGCAGGGCATTGTCGGCAAATTGCGCCCTCTCCACGTCCATGTCCACAGTATTACCATCGGCGCTGGGTTGCAACGGCTTGCGATACTGCACCGGCGCTCCCATCACGCTTTCTCCGGTCGCCCCCGCCAGATGCTGCGGCGAGGTCACGGCCACCGGCAATTTCTGCCCGCTGCCCGACAATGCGCCCTGCAAGGCGCTGGCAAAGTCGATGTCCTTCGCCTTATAGTTGGGCGTATCGGCATTGGCGATATTGGATGCCACCAATTCCTGCCGCGCAGCGCGCAGATTCAGCGCCGCTTGCTGGAACCGGAACATCGCATCTATGCTGCTGGTCATCTGGCCCTCCTTTCGAATCAAGGCTCTTTACACGGTTTGCATACTAATCACGGCAAGTCACCCCCTATCTGACGATTAGGGGTAGAAACCCGTTTTATTTCCCCCTTTAAAAATCCGCTTCCGGTTCCACAATATCGCCATGAAAACCCTGTGCGCCATATTGATCGGGTCACTTATCTGCTGTTCGACCGCATGGGCCGCAGACAGGCAGAACCATGCCGCGATACGCGAGGCCGCCATGGCCTATGCCCAGGCACAGACCCGCGCATTGCCGGGCAAGGTCAGCATCACGGTCGACGATATCGATACACGCACTGCCCTGCCGGCGTGCGGCACGCTCGAGGCCTTTCTTCCCGCCGGATCGCAGTTGATGGGCAAAACCAGCATCGGCGTGCGCTGCGCCCAAAAGCCCGGCTGGTCGATCTTTCTCCAGGCCACGATCAAGGTCAGCGTCGACCGGCTGGTCGCCAATCGGCCATTGGCCCAGAACACGGTATTGAGCGCAAACGATTTCAGCATGCAAAACGGCGAATTGGGACAACCCGGAATCGTTACCGATCCGGCACAGGCCGTCGGCAAGATCCTCAAGTTTGGCATCGGTGCCGGGCAGGTGCTGCGGCAGGACATGTTGCGCGCCCCTTTCGTCGTGACCCAGGGGCATACAACCGAAATAATGGTACGCAGCGAAGGGTTTTCCATTCGCTCGTCGGGACAGGCGCTGAATAATGGCACAGCGGGGCAGATCGTTCAGGTACGCATGCCTTCCGGCCAGGTGCTGAACGGGGCGGCGCTGGCCGACGGTAGCGTGGAAGTGCGCCCATGAAGTCGCTATAATGTGCGCGAATATCAAGGAAAACTAAAGTTTATCGATCACCTGCCGATGTAATGCTTAACCGAGTCAGTGAAAAGGGAATTACCCCATGAAGATCGAAAAAACCAGCAAACCGCTCCCCCCCAGCACGGCAGGGGAAACGAGCTCGCGCAATTCAGCGACAAAAGCAACCGGCAACCAGACTCCTGTTGAAACAAGCGGAACAAGCGTGCATCTGGGTTCTACCACGGCGCAGCTGCGCAGCCTGGAAGGCAATATCGCCAGCACACCCTTGGTAGACGTGAAAAAGGTCGCCGAAATCAAGCAGGCCATCAGCGAAGGACGCTTCAAAGTCAATTCCGGCGTCGTCGCCGATCGCTTGATCAACTCCGTGCAAGACCTCATCACCGCGAGCAAGCATTGACCGCAAAACCCACGAACGGCCCGACGGCAGAGCTTCTGTCCAACCTGAACGACGAATGCGCCGCCTTACGCGAATTCGTCGTTTTGCTTGAAAACGAGCAACGCGTCCTGCTCGGTCAGCACACGGAAGAACTGTTGCCGCTGGCCGAAGCCAAAATACAACTCACCAGCAAGATCGCCGCACTTTCAGCGGCCCGCCAACGATACCTGCCGGAAGACACCGGCAGTATGGCGGAGTGGCTGAAACGCAATGCCCCGCAAAGCTTGCCGGCATGGCAGCAAGCCCGCCAATTGGCGGCACAAGTGCAACGCCTCAACCAGACCAACGGCGAAATGATCCAGGTCAAGCTGCGCTACAACCAGCAGGCACTCGGCGTACTGTATGGCGCGGCACAGAGCACCGCCGGACTGTACGGCGCGGACGGCCAACCCAACCTCCCCAGCGGCAGCCGGACGCTCGGCAGCGTCTGAACAAACCTCATTGTTGCTCTAAAGCAATATCGCTTTATTCCGCTCAGAATCAATCTGGCGACTTGGGTCGCTGTGTTTAAAAAATGGCTGAAATACGCCTGAAATGAGACTGTCAAAACTGGCGGGATGATGAGGTTCGGGCTACGCTTACTAACCCTCAAGAGACATGCAACCAATTAAATTCGATGCCAAAAAACAGTCGTTCGCGACACGCAGCTTTCGACACCAACCGGAACTATGATTTTTTCCAAATCGGAAGTTCAACGCTAGGTTAAGCTGCGGCCATGCGCCACACAGCGCAAGCCGAGCACGACAAAAGTCCGGGCGTCGCCGTCAGCTTGAACCGACAGTTATGCCGCTACCGAGTAGATGTTGTTGTATGCATTATTTAGCCTAACTGCGAGCTCGTTGTTGTTTGCGACAGCCGCGATGCCGACACCAGCAAGAAACGACAATGTAGCAGACGATGTAATGAGGCCTGCGATATGTTCTGGAGCGTGCCTCGAAATGATTTCGTCTCTGGTGTTTCTAGCTTTGATCTGAATAACACCACCATGCGTGTAGTCGTTGAGGCTGCCCCACACCTCAGCTTTCAGTCTACTCAGTGAGCCTGAATCAAAGCCCTCCTTCGCTTCAAGATCTTTGATCATGGCTCCAAATTTAGGGGGCTCACCACCTGCAAGGCATCCGTCGATCTGAGCCTCGGTGGCACAAAAGAAATACCATGCGCCTCTGACATATGCCTCCAACTGAGGACGGAACAACGCACACGCTGACCCATACACGCCTTGATCAACCAGACTATGAATACCCGTGTGATGTTCGATGGACAGATGGTGCAGTGAGACAGATACACGCGCCTTGGCACTCGTTAAGAATGACACTCCGTCCAGCAGCGTGTGGCACTGGATTATCCACCTCTCAGATTTCTCAATGGCCGGTTTCAGCGACATAACGCGTTGTTGGGCAATGCAATAAATTCAATCATGCGACTCTGCTGACGATTTGCCTAGTTGCTCCAGTAGCGCCATCTTCTCGGCTTGAGTTTTCAATCCGCCGCGGTTTACTACTCCGATGTTTTCGACGAGCATCAAAACCGCTCGTTCGAACTTCTCGTATTCCTCCACTGGCATTTGCGTTCTAGCTTTCACCAGAGTCTCTACCCAAGGAGTTTCCGGGTCTTTGCTGAGGTCGAGCGAGCTGCTTACTTGCTCCTGCGGGGTTACTCGTATCTTCTGCGCTCGTCGCCTATTGATTGTGCCGACCGCTACCCAGCCAATTAGGAGCATCCACACAGAAGCGCCTAGAGCTCGTGCCCAGTCTTGATACATCCAGCCCGTCAAGAATGATGATGCCCAAATGCAGATGATAATGACGAAAGTTTCGATTCTGTCGAGTTTCATTTTTCTTCCTCATTCTGCTGTCCAACAGCGGACACCTGCGAAGGGCGGAAATTGTTAAGGGTTGTCAGATGCCTGCCCTCAAACACGTAGCCATGATGATACCGCAACCCTATGCGGGCAGGCGTCTGACAAGCACCAAGGGAGGAAACCGCGGTGATGCTCCTGTGAGCTTCAGGACA